>Ga0209985_10000002_pt1 | contig 491215 bp, 398 predicted proteins | sample NOAtaG_FD_187305 | JGI IMG/M metagenome (GOLD analysis project Ga0209985, IMG submission 187305) | Freshwater lake microbial communities from Lake Erie, under a cyanobacterial bloom - NOAA_Erie_Diel6S_1000h metaG (SPAdes) (version 2) | ecosystem: Environmental > Aquatic > Freshwater > Lake ... | reverse complement strand
CCCTCCGCAGGTTTCCCTCCGCAGGTTTCCCTCCGCAGGTTTCCCTCCGCAGGTTTCCCTCCGCAGGTTTCCCTCCGCAGGTTTCCCTCCGCAGGTTTCCCTCCGCAGGTTTCCCTCCGCAGGTTTTCCTCCGCAGGTTTCCTCCGCAGGTTTCCTCCGCAGGTTTCCTCCGCAGGTTTCCCTCCGTTTCGGCTTCCCTCGCGCGAAGCGCGTTTCCCTCCGCTTCGGTTTCCCTCGCGCGAAGCGCGTTTCCCTCCGCTTCGGCTTCCTTACGCCGAAGGCGTACTCTTACTGGCTGCGTGCAGGACGCTGAGGTTTGACTGGACTTTTGCGTAGACACTGTCGGAGGGGAACGTACCGTCGGTGCGGCGGCGACCGGCGGGTGCGTTCATGAGCAGTTCGATGGCCTGCTCGAGGCGTTCGATGGAGTAGATTGTGAATGTGCCTGCCTTGACGGCATCGATGATCTCCTGTGGCAGCATCAGGTCGCGGACGTTCTGTTTCGGCAGGATGACGCCCTGGGTGCCGGTGAGCCCCTTATCGCGGCATACTTCGAAGAAGCCAATGATCTTCTCATTGATTCCGCCCACGGGCTGGATGTCACCCTTCTGATTGATGGAGCCGGTAACGGCGACGTCCTGACGCACGGGGATGTTGGCGATCGCGCTCAGCAGGGCGATCATTTCGGCAGCGGAAGCGCTGTCTCCGTCAACACCGCCATAGGACTGTTCGAAGGCAACACTGGCTGTGAAGGAGATGGGCTGGGAGCGGGAGAACAGCGATCGCAGCAGACCCGAGAGGATGTAGACTCCTTTCGAGTGGATCGGACCGCTCATCTGCACTTCGCGCTCAATGTTGATGATGCCGGTGTTGCCGGCGCTGACGGTTGCCGTGATGCGCGACGGCTTGCCAAAGGACACGATTCCGGAACTGTACACCGTAAGACCGTTGATCTGTCCAACACGCGCGCCCTTGACGTCGATGAGCAGGCGCCCCTTGACGATCTCTTCGCGAATCATTTCGTCGGCACGGGAGCTTCGTCGATGCCGCATATCAAGCGCATGCTGAACATGTTCGCGCCGGACCACTGAGGCTTTGACTGCGCGCGCAAAGTGCGTTGCCTCACGCAGAAGATCTGCCACGTAACTGAACTGCAGAGAGATCTTCTCCTGCGAATCGGTGAAGGCCACAGCCCACTCGATGATGGCCGATGCTCCCCCGCGATCGCAGTGAAGCAGCCCCTCCTCGATGGCAAGGTGTGAAAGGAATGCGCAGTAGTTCTGGATCATGGCCTTCGAGCGCGGTGTATCGGCCTCGAATTCGGCATGTACCTTGAACATCTTGTGAAAATCCTCGTCGGCTGCCCACAGCGCAAGGTACACGGCAGGGTCGCCGAGCAGTATGACCTTCACATCAACATTGATGTGATCCGGCTTTATCGTTGTGAGTGTCATCTGCGTATCGGCCGACTGTATCTCGAGACGACCATAGAGCAAGAGGCGCTTGAGCGACGTCCATATGGTAACATCACTCAGAGCATCGATAGCATTCATGACGAGGAATCCCCCGTCTGCCCGTAGCAGCGAGCCGGCGCGGATCAGTGTGAAGTCACTCTGTATAAAGCCCCGCGCATCCATGCGCTTCTCGATCGTGCCGAACAGTGAGGCGTAGGTCGGTGCCGTCTCAACGATCACCGGAGCCGTGATCGTCTCGTAATTGTCAACGATCAGGTTGACGGTGGTCGCACGCTCAAGATGCCGCGCACTCTCGTCGATGGATTCATCGGTCGCTCCGGCCGCCTTCGCACGGTAAACACGCACGTACTCGTCGACGTTTTCGAGGATGTGCGTCGTGACCCCTTCGATGAACTGCCGCACACGGTCGCGCGGAAAACTCTGCAGCATCTCCTCAAAGACCGACCGAAGAAGAACTCCCACTGCGGCGCGGTCGAACTGACCGATCTTGCGCCGGAAATCCGTCAGCACGCGCATGGACCGGCGGCCGATCTCGGCCAGCTCCTCCTGGTGAACGGTGTACACATCGGCGATCTGAGCGGCCTGCTGCTCGGTGACCTTGCCCCCGGCCACAAGCTCGTCGATCTCATCGATCGTTACGGTCTTGCCATCAACGACCGGAAAGATCTCCGGACGTGTACCCGACTCGTCCTGAAGTTGACCCAGAACAAAGCCCGACGGACGGATCTTCTGATCGAACTCCGCCAGAACGTTCTTCTCCTTGGTCTGAAACTCCTGGATGATCTTCTTGCGTGACGACTGAAACTGCTCCTCTTCGAACAGTTGCGGAATGCGCCGGCGGATCACCATCAGGCATTCGTCCATCATGCGCTGGAAGATCCGCCCCTCGCCGGCCGGAAAGCGCAGCAGCACGGGCTGGTCGGGATGCTTGAAGTTGTGGACGTATGCAAAGTCAAAGAGCGTCGGACGCTCGGCCTTCACCTCATCGAGGATCCGCCGTACCGTCGTCATGCGCCCCGTGCCCACCACACCCGAGGCCCAGATGTTGTAGCCCTGACTGCGGATGCGCGCACCCATTTCGAGAGCTTCGACCGCCCGGTCCTGTCCGACGATCTTCTGAAGGGGGCGAACCTCCTTGGTCGTCCGTGTAAACGGCAACTGCTCGCTCGGACATGTCCAGCGAAGCTTGCTTACAGGCAGTGATAGACCGTGTGATTTGTTCATGCGTGGTGACTCTCCTGATCGGCAGTGGCGGGACCCCACTGACGGATTCGACAGAATTCGCTCATTCGACACGTCTGACAGGCATACTTCGCCGGACGCACCGCAAAGGTCCCGTTGAGGATCTCCGCGCGTGGCGCAAGAAGCTGCGGCAGAATACGATCGACCTGCTCGGCAAGTGTGAGATCCGGCAGATCGGCAAGAGATTTAGAAATCTGCGCGAACTTCAACGTGTGGGACCGGCCAGCCCCCTTCAATCTCTGATCGTAAAGCACGACCTTGTTCATGGGGTCTTCGGCCTGATTGATGGACGACCCAAAGGAACGGTACACAGCGCCCACGGGGGTGGCCCTCACACCGTGACGTGCAAGCCACGTTGCTGTGGCCTTGATGTAGAGGGGCATCTGCGAAAGCGTGCCCTCTACCACGGCATTCATCGCAAAGCCGGCAGCCGCCGGCTTGTAATCGTTCACCGTGAACTCGAGGTCATCACCCGCCTGACGCAGATCCACACGGTCGATGCGCGCCGTAATGGGAAGTGTCACACTTTCAGCGCCGCCATCAACAACGAGATCCTCCTCAAGCGTCAGCTCAAAAAGCGCCGGCGCAAAGCCCGTCTCCTGCTGATACTCGATCTCCAGCTCGAGCCATCGCCGCAGCAGGCCAGCCGTGGCGGGCGATCCCACAAGGGCCTGACGCTCGGCCACTGAGTAGGTATGCGTCCATGCATGACGCTCGGCATACTCATCAACCAGGCCGCAAAGCATGTCCCAGTATCGCTCAATCATTTCCGGTTCGAGTACAACACGTCGCGAAAGGAGCTCTCCCCTGGTAATGTCCCGAAGCGCCTGCCTCGGCATCACGCGATGGAAGAACTCCGCAATAAGCTCATGCATCACATTGCCGCGCTCAAGTGCGGTAAGCCGCGCATCGTCGCTTGTAGCGGTATCAAGCCGCATGACCTTTGTCGCCAGGTATGCAAAGGGACACTTCGTCATGGCATCAAATCGCGATGCGCTCATACGCCGGCTCTGCTCCTGCTCGATCTCCTCAGGTATCTCGCCATTCGTACCGGCAAAGAGCTGCACATGCTGCGGTGATCGATAGGCCTCGCCAACGTCACGGGTATCGTGCTGATGCGCCGCCACAGGGGGCTCATCAGCCTGCACAAACTGTGCCTGCGGCACAAGAGCGGCAAAGGTCGATGGGATGGTCAGCGTGTCGTCGATCATCTTCGGCAGCAGCATTGTCAGACGTCCCCCGATGGCCGCCGCCAGCGCGTCGGCCATGGCCTCGGCATCCAACCGACGTGCCACCTGCGGCAGCAGCTCCTCGTCGAAGTAGCTGCCCGCCGTACGCGGAAACTCACCGTCGATAAAGCCCAGCATGATGACATGCTGAAACCGCCGACTGCGCAGCTCGGCCGGAGTGGCCACGGTCACACCGGCATGGTGCGTGCCAACGTCGACCGACATCTTTTCGACCATGCTCCACCAGGCAAAGACATGCTCTGCAAAGGTCAGCGCCGGGAGTTCATGGTCCTGCGCAAGACTCGCATACAGCGTCAGACTATCACGGATTTTATCAAATGCCTCCAGCTCCACCTCGATCACCGACGCATCCGCAACTGCCTCGCCGGTAACAAGCGCACGCTCGAGTGCCTCGTCCAGCTGCAGGCCAGCAACGACCGACTCCATGATCATCGACGCAAAGTCGACGCCCGAGAGGATGTCTGAAGATGCACCGTGAAGATGTTTCTCAAGGCGCTGCACAACCCCGCGTGCACGCTCATAGGCACGCACGCTGCGGTCGCGGGCAAACACGTCATCCCCCGACTCGGAGGCACGCTCCTTCGAAGCACGTGTGGCCTGCAAGCCCCATTCGAGTCGTTCATGCCAATGCTCCGCTCCGGAACCACCACGTATCCGATCGCGCAGGGCGATCTCCATCAGGTCGGCCGCACCGGCAGCGCGGATCGATTCCAGAAGGGGCTCGGCAAACAGTCGCTGAAGATCGATACGCTGCCAGCCCCCTGTCATAACCTGACATGCTGCAGCAATAGCCGCACCGATGCGCGATGTGGCCACACGTCGAGGAAGCGCCATGGCAAGCGGAACGCCGTAGAGGCGCGCCTGCTGATCCAGCAGCCGTCGGTAGTCGGCCGATCCCGGCAGGCACAGGCAGACGTCCGTCAGAGCACCGCCCGAAGCGGCCATGTGGCGCACCTCCATGAGGGCCGTGCGCACCTCGTCGAGGCGCGACGCACACTGTGCGATGGTGATCTTCTGCGGCACAGGCGCTTGGTTGCTCCCACCGGCATGCCAGCCCCCGGCAACCAGAACCTGAATGTCCGATGAGGTGGTGCTCTGCGGAAGATCATCCATAACGATCTCGGGTTCGTCGCAGAACCGAATGCCAATCTCCCAGCCCCCTTCGGCCAGACGCATTAGCAGCAGTCGATCGATGGGAGTGATGCCGTGCGTGTCCAGAACCACCAGACGCGAATAGAGCGTTCCGTCGGCATGCACGTAACCGGCCTGCTGAGTCGGACTGATCTGTCCGGCGAGAATGCGCGCATACGTACCGCGATCGCAACCCCGCCAGCCATAACTCTCGTGCAGCCGACGCCAAACGTCTGCCGCATCGCGTCGAATACGCACTGAGCGCGAGGGGGCGCTGTGGTCATCAGCGGTCTTCTCAAGATCATCCGGCGAGAGGCCGTGCTGCGCCCAGCGGACGATCGTCTCGGCCGACAGGCCCAGCGAGGCTACCGATGGATGCTCGGCACAGGCGTGACGCAGAAGCACGCCCACGGCTGACTCATGGAGAATACGCGGTCCGTCCCGGACCACCTGCATACCAAACCGACGCACGAACTGCGCCATCGTGACGATCACCGGCGACGGGTCATGCGGACGCGTCAGCAGCCACGTGCGCAGAAGATGCGGTCTCTGCGCAGCCGTCGGCACAACAACGATCACGGGTCCGCTCGGAAGCCCCGTCATCACCTCCTGCGAGGTCATCGCAGAAAGCGCCGAGATCAGCGAAGAGTCCGATGAAGATGCTACCCAGCGTGACATAACGATGCGATGTTACGAAATCTCCCTCCAGCCATCGTTCGGCCCGACCGCGGCCGGGTTCCTCAGCACGTGGCGTGGTATCTTCGCGCATGGAAACGGACCTTCATGGGCGCTTTGTGAGCGCGGTGGCGCTGACGGGCATCGTCATATGGATGCTGATCGGATGCTCGGCAGTGCAACCCGTGCGAGTTCTCGACAAGGGGGCCAGTGCCATCACCGCGTCGCTCGGTGGCGCCTTCGTGCCCAGCTCCACGCCAACCGGCCTTGTACCCTACCTCACAGGCGGCTATGCTTATGGCGCGAGTGATGACCTGACCGTGCACGCACGAGCACATCTGACGATGGCAGCCTTTGGCGTTGCCGGCCTGGAAGCCGGAGCCAGTATGCGTGCGCTCCGTCAGAACCTGGCTGTTCCCGAGCTGACGCTTGGCATGCAGCTCATGGGCTTTGCCAGCATCGCCCGCACGGCACCCGCGCGCCTGTATCCGAACCTGACGGCCAATGCTTCGTGGAGCGTCGGTGCGGCGTCTCTTGCCTACCTCGGTTCGCACCTGACGTTGCAGGCCGACCCGTGGAGGGGGCTAATAAGCCCCTTTGCAGGATATCAGTTTTCCGTTTCCAACAGCGTCCGGCTGCAGGTCGAGACCATCTGGCAGGCCTCGAACGTCGACACACGCTTCGGCGTGTTCGAGGGTGAGTCCTCGATCGGCGGCAACGGTTCCTTCGGTATCTATCTCGGTGGAGTCATCGCCTTATGATCCGCATCATGCCCTGCCTGATCGCCATCGTGCTTGCCTCTGCCGGCTGCAGCATGGATAGCTTTCTGTTCAACAGCCAGGCTCTTGAGGCCTATTCTCTATCGACAGAGATCATTCCGGCTGCCAATATCACACCGGTGACGTTGAAGTCCGGCAATGAAACGCTTTACGGATTCTTCGTCCGGCAGCCTGATTCACTGCGCGTCGAACCGCACCCTACTATTCTGTACCACCACGGCAACAAGCATAACATTGGAGCCTATTGGGATCGCGTAGAACTTCTCTACCGTGCCGGCGTTGATGTTTTCATCTATGACTACCGCGGATACGGTATGAGCACGGGCACAAGCTCTGAGGATGGAATGAAGGCTGATGCCGCCGCAGCACTGAACTATCTGCGCTCGCGCCCCGACGTCGACACATCACAGATCGTCGACTACGGCTACTCCCTGGGCGGCTTTGCCTGCCTGTACTCTGCAACTACGCTGCACCAACCCAAGGCCGTGATCACCGAATCGATCTTCGCTTCGAGCGAAGCACTTGTCCAAAGTGGCACCATCCTGAACATTCCCGGTGGCTACCTCATGGAGGGGGCGTTTGATAACCGCGCGCAGATCGTCAAGGTCACATCGCCGATCCTGATGCTTCATGGCACAGGCGATACCTTCGTGGGATATGAGGCCAACGGCAAGGTACTGTCGGCCCTGGCTCCGCAGCCAAAGATCATCCGCCCAATCGACGGTGCCAACCACACAACGATCCCGGCTACCATGGGTCAGCCGAACTACATCGAACTTGTCACCACATTCATTCGCGGACGCTAGAGCATGTTCACCGGACTTGTCGAAGAAACAGGGCGTATCGTTTCGTCAACCCCAACAGCCACCGGACGTCGACTCACCGTCTCGGCTCAGCGCGTCCTGGAAGACGCCGCCATTGATCACAGCATCGCCGTCAATGGCGTCTGCCTGACCGTGGTGGATCTTGGCGATCAAACGTTCTCGGCCGACGTGATCCAGGAAACCCTCAGCAAGACCACGATCGGCACGCTCAACCAGGGGGCTGTTGTGAACCTGGAACGCGCCATGCGCCTCGGCGATCGCCTTGGCGGCCATCTCGTGCAGGGCCACGTCGACACTACAGGCGTCGTCGATGAGATCGTCGACGACGGCACCGTCTGGGAAATGTGGGTGCGCTTCCCCGCCAACTATCGCCCCCTGCTCATCCCCGTTGGCTCCATCACAATCGATGGTATCTCGCTAACCGTGGCCGACCTCGAACCCACCCGACTGAAAGTGGCTATCATCCCCCACACTCTCGACGTCACCAACCTGCGCCAGGCCCACGTCGGCCAACACGTCAACCTCGAGTTCGATATGATGGCGAAGTATGCGGTGAGGTTTGAGGTGTGAGGTGTGAGGTGTGAGGTGTCAATCCAGGATGTGGGGGCGAGACTGCGTCTCGCCCTTACGTCTACTCTTCAAATCCTGCGGGCACATAGGTTGTGCGTGGGCGATGGGCGGCGCGCCAGAGAACGGAAGTGGCGAGTTTAGAGATCTCAGCCAGTGAAGAGAAATCGATCAGGTGGATCTCGTCGGTGACCTTATGATAGTCCTTATGCTCGCCGGTGAAGTAAAAGATCACCGGGATACGCTTCATGGCGAATGATGCCTGATCGCTGCGGAAGAAGTACTGCTCGATATCATAGGCAAGTGAGAAGGGGGCTTTGAGTTTGCGATTCTCTTCTTCGTTGATCGACACGAGGTCCGGACAGCGTTCGGCGCCGCCGATGGAGAGTTTACCGTCAACCGAGCGACCGATCATGTCCGTGTTGATCATTGCAACGCACTTATCGATGGGAAGCGGCGAGCTTCGCACGTAGGCTTTGGAACCAAGGAGCCCCTTCTCTTCGGCGGCAAAAGCAATAAAGACAACGCTGCGTTCGGGGCGCGTGCTGCTTTGGGCCAGGGCTTCTGCGGCAACCATCAGACTGGTGGTGCCAGACGCGTTATCGTCAGCGCCGTTGTAGATCGAGTCACCCGATGCATTCGGCTTGCCAACACCCACGTGGTCATAGTGCGCACCCATGACCACATACTCGTCCGGATATGTTGAGCCGCGAAGGATGCCGGCAACATTGTTCACGCTGAAACTGTCGGGACGCAGCTGGACGGCACCCGTGACCGATGCATTCGCAATGCGAAACGAACGTGGACGCAGCGTCGAATCAATGCTCTTGGTCCACGTTCGAAGCGTATCGACCGAACCGATGAGCGAGTTGACGACGGCCTCTCCAACATGGAGTAATGCGAGCGAGTCTGTTCGTTCTGAACCGAGCGTAATGCCCCGCGAGGAGCGTGCCCCGCCCGGAAAGAGTGATGGCCATGCATAGCCCGACACCATTGGCTTTCTTGGAGCGCGGATGGCATCGACCATCAGAACCGCAGCCGCGCCATTCTGCTTTGCGCGACGGAGCTTCTCGCGATTTGTCGAGTGACGAGTGAAGGCCGCACCACGAAAGACCGCCGTGTCGGTGGTCTCCGGCTCGCCACGCAGCATAAGTACCACATGCCCCCTGACATCAACGTTGGCATAGTCATCGTAGTTGTACTCCGGAGCCGTGATGCCAAATCCGACAAAGCTCACGGCAGAGTTCGCGAACCTACCCTCGCCGGTCTGCTCGAACGGAATAAAGTCCTTCGTCAGCGCAAAGCTTCGTGTTTCCCCACCCGCCGTGATCGACAGGTTGGTGACCTCGGGCGCAGTGTTCAGATCCGGACGGATGAGCGTAAAGGGCAGCAGATACTGGCCGTCAAGCGGCTGCAGGCCGATTCGCTTGAAGTGCGCCGCAACGTAATCGGCCGCACGGTCAAGCTCCGGCGACGGCGTGTCGCGGCCACGCATCTCGTCGGATGCCAGAAACGACAGGTGCGTCTGAAAGCTCTGCGGAACAAACAGCTTCTGTGCGTCGGCAGGTAAAGCAAGCTGTGCATGAAGGGAAAAGCTTGTGAAAACGAGGATCGCAATGGACCGCAGACAGAACATCATGTTCGATGAAATCGGATAGTGACTGAATGACCGGACTCTGTGTGTTCAAAGGTCAGCGCATCGGCAAGAGTCCGCACCGTATGCAACCCCCTTCCGCCCTCAAGCTCACGCAGCGCATCGGACGTTGGGTCAGCAATCGAAGAAACGTCGAACCCCTGACCTTCATCGGTGACAACGATAACTATTTCGTCAGTGCCAAGTTCCACACTTACATGCACCAGACGCTGCGCCTCCTGACGGTTCCCATGGAAGATCGCATTCGTCACCAGCTCGGTGGTAGCCAGCAAAACATCATGCTGCATCGTGGACGGCAACAGACTCCAGTCGGGAAGTCCTGAAAAGGCAGGCCCGATAGCACGGACGCTGGCAATCAACGTGGGCAATTGTAGCGTTAGCATGGCAACAATCAGTATCCCACATTACAGCGCAGCAGGATGTTCGGCAGCTGGCGCTTTGCTGTGAGGTTAATGGTCTGATACTCATACCATCCCGAAAGAGCGATGGTCGAGCCCCCCGGGGAGGAGTAGCGAAGGATCACTTCGGGTCCGACGGAGTGCAGTGAGCCGGTGGAAATACTAGGCTGACCGAAGCGGATACTTTCCTGGTTCAGTTCATACAGTCGCAGGCCGGCGCCAGCTTCGAAGTATCTGGAGGGGCGCGCCGTGAGCAGGAGTTTGAGCAGATACTCCAGATTTCCAGTCTCGGGCGACTCGGAGAACGACGCCCAGCGGAACGTTGCACGCTCAAAGTAGCGCAGCAATACGGGCGCTTCGAAGGCCAGCGTCGGCGTAATGCCGATGCGTATCGAGTCGCGGTATGACAGTTGACGAAATGAGAACGAGCGCGCTGAAGCGGCAACGGTCTCATAGTCATAGGCCGTATAGTTGGCAAGGATCTCAAACTGCGGCTGCATGGTCAGCCGATGATAGTTAAGCAGGAAGGAGGGGGCGAGGCGGATCGAGCGGTTGACGTTATTGAGTGCGCTGCGTGAGGCTTTCAGAAAGACGAGGTGAAGGAACTGACCCGACAGCGCAAGGTTCATGCTCAGGTTGTCGGAGATGCGCCGGCCGTAGCTCAGCGTCAGCGTCGAGGCCAGCTCATCACGATCGTCATCATTGGTAGTGCTGGGCGTGTCGTAGCGCAGCAACCACGAAGCCCCGTCAACACGAAAGGTGTCAGACGGCGAGGCCATCCATTCAACGCGCAACAGACCGCGCGTACGCAGCGCTTCGTTGTCGCGCTGGAACTCCTGCGCACGTGTTGCCTGCAGGTCTGAGGGCGTTACTCCATGTACGTCCTGGACACCGTTGCGCTCGCTACGCTGAAACAGCGAGCCCGTAATGGAAGCGCGCAGCGTTGGCAGCGTCCATTGGAGTGATGTCGACACGTCGATCACCAGCTCGTCGAGTGTGCGGCTCACCGACGTGATCGGTAGAGCGGTCACGGGCGACCCGAAGGAACGCTCGATACTGTTGGACTGGACGATACCATCGAAGCCCACCGCAAAGGTTGGCGAGACGGCATACATGATCGAACCGCTCACATCGAGAAGCTGCTCCTGACGCTGTTCCACATTCAAGGGGGCTGAGGGCGACACCGAGGTAAAGAACTGCCGACGTCGATCTGTGGAATTCACCGAGAGCGACATCAGCGAGCCCTCCGACAGGTCGCGTTCTACCCGTGCCTTGATGTCAACGTCGCTATTGGTGCGCCTATCGTCAAGCCTTTGCCAGTCGGCCGTCAGGTTACCATTGAGCGCCCACTGTTCAAGGTCGAGTCGGCGCACCGCACCCGTAATCGCCGCCACGGGTCCGGCGGCCTTCACCCCCAGCTGCGACGACGATTCCGTTCCGGCAATTGCTTCGAGGTCGACCCCCTGCATGAGGTTGTAGCGCAGTCCCGCAACGGCCCCCAGCCGCTCCAGGGAATTCAGGCCGATGCTTCGCGAATCCTGCGACAGCGTCCACGCCTGCCGGACAACGGCCGACAGACCAGACGAGAGCGGAAGTGCGTAAGAGATCTGCGACTGCTGATCATCGCGTGTGGCCAGGGTGCTCGTGCGAAACGCCGTTGATCGAAACCGGTTCACCAGCGTAAACGTCCCGAACTCCGTCACCAGATCCAAATCCGCATTCCCAGTCCAGACGAACGTGTTCGTGATCTTGTCGACGCCAAAGTCAAGCCCCTTGCGCGACATCGAATCGGCGCGCGGCAGAAGCGGGGCAAGCTGCTGTGCGCGGCTACTCATCACTCCGGCAAGGAGCATGAGTGCTGCAAGAAGGCATGTGCTTCTATCCGATGATCTCCAGGCGGGCAAAGGCGACCATGAGTTGTTTGCGTTGTCCGTTGTCGAAGAGCACCGTTGCCTTTTCGGTCTGACCACCGCCGGTGACCGCGCTGATGGTGCCCGAGCCAAACATCGGATGTTTTACACGTTGTCCAACGCGCACCGTGGGAGCTGCCTGCTGCTCGGCCTGACGCCGCGAGGCCGGCTGCGAGACACTGGTGTAGCGCTTCGGGACCGGGATCTGCGAGTATTCGTTGTGTTCGATGGCCGATGCGCCCCGTGCCGATCCGGCTCTGCCCGGCGTCTGCTGATAGGGGGCTTTGAGTGGACGCTGAGGCGTCACCTCCGAACCCGTCATGCTGCGTCCTGACGGGGCGATGGTAGCCTTGTCGATCTCGGCCAGAAACATCGACGGACGTGAATACGTGATCTCACCGAAGCGGAATCTCTTTTCGGCATAGGACAACACCAGCTGCTCCCGTGCACGGGTCATGCCCACGTACAACAGACGTCGTTCTTCTTCCTGTTCTTCCGGATCCTGCTCGGCCTTGGCCAGCGGGAAGAGTCCCTGCTCGAGTCCGGCGATAACAACCAGCGGAAACTCCAGCCCCTTGGCCGCATGCATGGTCATCATCGCAATGCGGTTGTTGCCTAGCTCGGGATCATCGGCATCGCTGATCAACGCGATCTGTTCGAGATAGGTCACCAGCGTGAGGGATTCATCAAGCTCCTGCTGCTCGGCGATGTGATCAAGCACCCGTTCAATGTTGTTCCACCGGTCGAGCGCTTCCTCATTCTGCTGCAGACGATACATCTGCGGCAGTCCCGTTGCTTCGATGTAGGCCTGGGCCAGTGTTGCCGGCGGAAGCTCATTGAGGAGTTCGCGATGCCGGTCGATGATACCAATGAACTCGCTCACGGCTTTGACCGTGCGCGCCTGCATGAGCGGCACCCGGTCGATCTGCTGCAGCGCCGCGTGGAACGTGATGCCGTGCTGCACGGCATAGCTCTGGATGCGCTCGATGCTCGTGTTGCCGATGCCGCGCGCCGGTTCATTGATCACGCGCAGAATACTCTCTGCATCGTCGGGGTTGACCAGGATACGCAGGTATGCCAGTGCGTCCTTGACCTCTTTGCGTTTGTAGAAGCTCACGCCGCTGACGATGTGATAGGCCATGTTCGAGCGACGCAGGGCGTCCTCGAGTGCCTGTGACTGCGCATTGGTGCGATACAGAATGGCCACATCCTTGGGCGAGTATCCGTGCGAGGCCATGCGCGAGCGGATCGTGCGGGCGATCATCTCGGCCTCCTCACGGTCATCCCTGCAGGCCAGCACGGTGATCTTCTCACCTTCCGAGTTATCCGTCCAGAGTTCCTTCTTCAGCTGCGTCGCATTGCGTTTGATCACGCTGTGTGCCGCAGCAAGGATGGTCTTGGTCGAGCGGTAGTTCTGCTCCAGACGCACCACCTGCGCCTTCGGATAGTCGCGATCAAAGTCGAGAATATTCCGGATCTCGGCACCGCGCCAGCGATAGATGCTCTGTGCGTCATCGCCCACCACGCACAGGTTGCCGTGGCGCGCTGCCAGCATCGACACGACGGTGTACTGCGAGCGGTTCGTGTCCTGATACTCGTCCACCATGATGTACCGAAACCGCTCCTGCAGCGTTGCCAGCACATCCGGATTATCGCGCAGCAGACGGATCGTCACGTTAAGCAGATCATCGAAGTCCATCGCATTGCTCAGACGCAGACGCCGCTCATACTGCTCGAAGATCTGTCCTGTCTGCTGCTCCAGCACGCTCTTGGCCGAGCGCGCATACTCCTGCCAGGAGATCATCGAGTTCTTCGCCGAGGAGATGCGCGAGCGCACTCCAGAGGGCGGGAGCACCTGCTGCGAGATGCCCAGCTGGTTCATCACCGCCTTGATCGCTGCGGTCTGGTCGTCCGTGTCGTAGATCGTAAATGCCGATGTGTAGCCAACGCGTTCGGCGTACTGCCGGAGGATACGTGCGAAGATCGAGTGGAACGTGCCGGCCCAGATCGAGCGGGCCGTTGAAGCGCCCACCAAATGTCCGATACGCTCCTTCATTTCGCCCGCGGCCTTGTTGGTAAACGTCAGCGCCAGCACCTGACGTGCATCAATGCCATTGCGCAGCATGTAGGCCAGGCGCACCGTCAGCACGCGCGTCTTGCCGCTACCGGCACCGGCTATGATCAGCAGTGGACCGTTGATGCAGCGGACCGCTTCGGCCTGATTTTCGTTGAGGCCGGCAAGCAGGTCATTGTCAGGGGGCTGACCCGACCCGACAGGTGTGAGTGTGAGCATGGGGTGGTGTTACTCCTCGCCGCCGCCGGACTTCTTAACGTAGTCCGTGTAGTAAAACCCACCGCCCTTATAGATGATCCCTCCGCCGCTGATGAGACGCTCCACATGCCCCTTGCCCGGTTCACTGCCTGTGCAGAGTTCGGGTAGGCACGTGGCAAGGGCATCGTCCTTCATCGACTGCTGAACTTCAAAGGTTGCGCCGCACGTGGTGCAGCGGTATTCATAGGTTGGCATACCGTGGCAGGTATCGATTAGAATTCAACAAAACCGGTCTTCTTGTAGACCTTGCGCAGCACCTTGCGCGCACGATCGCGGGCAGCTTCGGCGCCCCTTTTCAACGTTGCCTTCAAGGCATCCTCATCCGACCGGATCGCCGTGTAGCGCTCGCGTACCGGACGCAGGAACGTAACGATCGCCTGTCCTACTGCTTCCTTGAACTCGGCATATCCAAGGCCGGCAAACTCGTTCTCGATCTCCTGCATGGTCTTGCCGGTGGTGATCGAGTAGAGCGTCATGAGGTTTGCCACGCCCGGACGTTTCTCGTCGTACACAATAGTTGTTCCCGAGTCCGTAACCGCGCGCTTGACCTTGCCGAGGATTGCCTCATCCGTGTCGACCATGAAGATGGTTGCCCGCTCGTTCGGATCGGACTTTGACATCTTCTTCTCCGGCTCTTGCAGGGACATGATCTTGGCGCCCACCTTCGGGATGAAGGGCTCGGGCACGGTGAACGTTGGCGAGTAATGAAAGTTGAAACGCTCGGCAAGATTTCGCGTGAGTTCAAGATGCTGACGCTGATCCTCACCAACCGGCACCAGATCAGCGTTGTAGAGCAGGATGTCGGCCGCCATCAGGATCGGATACGTGAACAGTCCAACGTTCACATTGTCGGCATGCATGGCGCTCTTGTCCTTGAACTGCGTCATGCGCGAGCACTCACCGAAACCCGTCATGCACGTCAGCACCCAGGCCAGCTGCGTATGCTCGGGCACGTGTGACTGCACAAAGAGCGTGGAGACGTCCGGATCGATGCCGGCGGCCATGTACATGGCAGCCACATCCAGCGTGCGCTTGCGCAACTTGGCCGGCTCCTGCCTCACCGTGATGGCATGCAGATCCACCACGCAGAACAGCGAGTCGTATTCGTGCTGAAGTTCGACCCAGTTGCGCAGTGCCCCGCAGTATTGACCGATCGTGAGGTCATTCGTCGGCTGCATGCCGGAAAGGATGACCTTTTTTTGCTGTTGACCCTCTGACATGGGCGCCAAAATACCCACGGTAGCATTCATTGACGCATTTTTGCGTCATGCATCCGGCCAGCGTGACCATTCATTGTGTCCTGTCAGTTCTGTGCATCGTGCTGATGTTCCTTCCGGCACATGCACAGCAGGAGGCAGACCTTGCCGACGCGGACGCCGGCAGTGGCTACAGCGTGATCGGCCTGCACCGCGCGTGGCAGCCGGACGAGGGCTACCGACCAAACACCGGACTCTACTTCGATGCCCTTGGACGTCGCAGCGACAGCCCCATGGCGTTGAGCATTATGGGGCTCTTCACCGGCGTCGGTGAACGCAACATCGCAGCCGTTATGGTGGGACCGCACTACACCTTCGTGGGCAGCCCAACCGTTGGATTGTTTGCCGCGGCGAATCTTGGATTCACCGTCGGATCCAAGACCGGCACTCTTGCCTTTGATGTGTTTGCCGATCCGACGCTGACGGTGGGCTTTGCCGGCATGGTGCGCCTTGGTGGCACGATCTCCATCACCCGCGATGTGCTGCTGAGCCTGAGTGCTGCGCAGAGCTGGTTCAGCAATGAACGGGGTGCTACGCCCCCTGCCGTGCAGGTCGGACTGAGTCTGGGTGGCGGACAATGACCCAGCCGCCGCATCACGCCGCCGATCTCGGCTTTGGCTCGTACCGTGTAGGCCTGGCCGATCCCGAGCATGAGAAGGCGCTGAGGAAGGCGCTTGACGAGGGCGTGGTGTGCATCGACACGAGCTCCAACTACGGCGATGGGAAAAGCGAAGAGCTGATCGGGCGCGTGCTGAGTGCTGGCTCTGCCCCACTGCGGCTGGTGACCAAGGTCGGCTACGTGCAGGGTCAGCTCCTTGAGCAGCTCAAGGCCATGGAGGCGATGTCCGACGAGCCCCCTGATATCGTTAAGCTCGGCGACTCGCTCTGGCACTGCATCCATCCGGAGTTCCTCGAGCTGGTTGTCGAGTCGTCCATGCAGCGCCTTTTCCCTGCCGGACGTCCCACGTCGGGCCCGGAACTGGTGGTGTTGCTGCACAACCCTGAGTACTTTCTGCAGCACGCACAGCAGCAGGGAACCGATCTTGCAACGGCCCGACACTTCCTCTACCACCGCCTGCGCATGGCCTTTGGCTGGCTGGAGAGCGAAGCACGAAGGGGGCGCATCAGCTCCTACGGCGTCTCATCGAACACGTTTGCCTCGCCCCCTGAGGCGTTCGACTTCGTCTCTCTGGAAGAGTGCGTGCGTGCGGCACACGATGCGATTGACGGACGTCATCACTTTGGCGTTGCACAGATGCCGATGAACCTTATCGAACACTTCCCGGCCACGGTTCTCAATCAGGATGGTGGACGCTGCACAACGCTGGAGCGGGCTCAGGAGCTTGGGATCAGGGTTCTGATCAACCGGCCGTTGAATGCCATTGTTGACCGTGACCTGATCCGCCTTGTTTCGCATCAGATGCCGTCGCACATCGTGCATCCCTCCGACGTCGAGCGTCGCATTCACGAGCTGGAAGTTGTCGAGCACGACCTTGCCAACGCTCTATTGGCCGAGAGCGGCGGTGCTTCCGACGACCGTCAGCGCGAGCTGGTGGGCGAAGCCTACCGCGTGGCGGGCTCGCTCTGCCAGGCCTGGTCGAGCTTTCAGGGACTGATCCACTGGCGCGACGTGCGCCGGCAGTATCTCGATCCGCGGCTCGAAGCCGCCGCCATGCTCTCGGAGCGCTCCGAGCGCATGAGCGATCACCTTGCCTACATCAGCGACGTGGTGCGCGTGCTGGACGACCTCGACGTGCTCTATGCGCGCGACGAAAACGCGTCGCTCGAAGAGCTGCGTGATTCCATGACGTCGATCTTCGCACTCGACCCGGAAACGCCGCTCCAGCACGTTGCCCTGCACGCGCTGCGCTGCACTGCAGGCGTCAGCACCGTACTGGTGGGAATGCGCCGCATGGAATATGTGGACGACGTTCTGCATGTGCTGGACCTTCCCGAGGCGCGCTACGACCGGACAACATGGAACCGCGCTGCCGATGAACTTCGACGACTTTCCGAGGAACCTTCATGACGTCACATCCGATCCTGATCGCCCCTTCGCTGCTTGCGGCGGACCTTCTCAACATCGAGCGCGATGTCCGCGTTTGTGAGGGGGCTGGCGCTGACGTCCTGCACGTTGATGTGATGGACGGACACTTTGTTCCGCCGATCACGTTTGGTCCGGCCTTCGTCGAGCGACTGCGCACGATCACCACCATGCCCCTTGACGTGCATCTGATGGTGAGCAACCCGGACCATCAGGTGGAGCAGTTCGCCGCTGCCGGTGCCCACTGGATCAGCGTCCACGCCGAAGTAACCCCGCACCTGCACCGCACACTGCACCGTATAAAAGCCCTCGGCTGCAAGTCAGGTGTTGTCCTGAACCCTGCCACGCCCCTTGAGTATGCCTTCGAAGCTGCCGGCGATGCCGACTTCATCCTCCTTATGAGCGTCAACCCCGGCTATGGCGGTCAGGCCTTTATCCCATCGTTCCTCGGCCGCTGCGAGCGCCTTCGCTCCTGGCTCGACGCCAACGGCCTCTCCCACGTCCAGATCGAAGTCGACGGCGGCATCAAAACCGACAACGCCCGCCAGGTCATCGATGCCGGCGCAAACGTCCTGGTTTCGGGTAGTGGCGTGTTTGGAGGCCCCGTGGGAGATAGAATAGCGGAGATGCGGAGGTACTGAGGTACTGGGTACTGGGTACTGGGTACTGGGGACATTTCAATCGGCCAGGCCAGTGGGTCCGGTTGGTCCAGTTAGTCCAACTGGACTTACTGGATGTACTGCAAAACCCGACGCTGGACTACGTGCGGCGCTGATTGCGCCGCACATTGTAGAGACGCTCTGTAAAGCCCCCTTCCTTTTCAAACGTTTCTGCCAGCTGGCGTATCTGCTTGTCAAGCAGATAGCATGCCACACAGATCAGCACAATGGCGGCGTTGGCAGCCGTTTCCGCATAGTCCGGTGGTGTTGCATCGCTGCCTTTCTCTGCGCGGGTGGTATCGCGTACCCAGCATGCCACCTGATTCGCTGTCGTGCACCGGCACGCTACCAGATGGGCACCACGCGGGTCGTGCCTGTCCCATAGAGGCATGCCGCGCTGACGCAGAAAATCCTCGTAGTCCAGACGAAGTTCTTCGAGACTCGCCCGTGCCACGTTGGTGAGCTTTAACTCAAACTTCTTGGACGTTCCCGAGGCCTGACTGCCTTCGGCAATGTTCTGTACGCCCGACCGCGCAGCCTGCACCATCTGGTCGTGCGTGCGACTTCGGCGGTCAATGTAGCGGTTGCAGAATCGCACTGTGACGTCATAGACCAGTTGCGACATCTTAAAGCTTTTCAGCTGACGGTATCCGCCATACGAGGGTAAAAGAGACCCGGACATGAATCTGCTCCGAAGATGTGAAACGATAGTTTCCTCTTCGTGCAGACTCCGAACCCCTACGTGACACACCTCACACCTCACACCTGTTATTTGCCCGCAGCGCGCGCGATCTCCAGATTGCGCTTGGTGTTCTCATCAGTGGGGTTTAGCTCCAGGGACCTGGAGAAGGCCTTGTACGCGGCGGCGTGGTTGCCGAGCTGACCGTTGGCGATACCCATCAGGTTGTGATATGCGGCCATGTTCTGACACAGCCCGGACATGGCCTCGCCATAGCGCAGGACATCCTGCAGGCGGTTGGCATTGAGGCATGATTCCAGCAGTGCGAGGGCGACATTCGGATCGTTAGGGGCGAGCGTTCGAGCCTTTGCAAAGTCCGCTACGGCAGAGTCGTACTGCTTCACCTGCGCATGGCAGGAGCCCCGTGCACGGTACACTTCCATGTCATCACCGCCAAGACTCAGCGCTTTCGTAAACTTTGGTATGGCCTCGGCCGGACGCTTCATGCGCAGTAGAAGAGCCCCGTACCCTTTGTATGTGTACGCCTTATCGGTACCAATGCTTTCGAGGTAGGCGTAATCGCGCTCGGCACGCTCATATTCCCCACGCTCCATGGAATAGAGCGCGCGGTTGTTGTAGGCGTGGTGCAACGGACGTCCTTCGGACTTCGCAAGCACGTCCTCAAAGAGCACGCCGGAGTTCTGCCACACGTCGATGCGTGCATTGCTCAGAACGGCAAAGTAGCCCGATGCGAGCGCCACAACGGCGAGAGCGATGAAGGGGGCTCTACCGTTGCCAAGCAGACGTTCGGTGGCCATGCCCACAATGATGAACAGGCCGAGGTACGGCACGTATGTATACCTGTCGGCTATCACGGCACCGCCAACGGAGATCAGCTGCAGCACAACAGAGATGGTCACCACGAAGAACGCCATGCCAAAGAACATCGTGGTGGTGATCTCCGAGCGCTTCTTCCAGTACAGCCAGATGATAGCACCGATCATCAGGGCGCCAGCCAAGGCGTACGGGTAGACGATCGTCTCCGGATCACCATTGCTGGATGGATACGGATAGAACGCAGAGAGATTGAAAGGGGCAAACAGACGCATGATGTACTGCGTGATGCCGTACAATGCAAAGAGCGCCCGCTCCGGCAAAGTGTAGTACGTGACATCAACCAGACCTGATCCGGTGGCCGACTGCACCTGCAACGTAAGCAGACCGAAGATGACCGAAACGATAAAGAACGGTACTTTCTCTAGGGCCGTGCGGACCGAGAACGTTCTCTTCTCGAACACATCCAGCAGCACCAGCACCACCGGCAGCGTCACGGCCATCGGCTTGGCATAGCACGAGGCTACGAACGACGCAAACGCGGCCACCAGCCACGTCCACGAGCCCCCTCGCAGATACCGGATGTATCCGATCAGCGACGCAAGGTAGAACGCCGTATACAGCACATCCTTGCGTTCGGCCACCCAGGCCACACTTTCCACGTGCATCGGGTGCAGACCAAAGAACGCCGCACACAAGGCCGGCATCAGCAGGCTGCTGCGAAAGAGCATGCCGATGAGAACGAATACCAGCGCCGTATTGAGCAGGTGCAGCCCCAGCGTGGTCTGCATGAACGCCTGCATCGTGCCATCACCCCGCTGGTAATCCCAGGCCAGCGTCAGCATCGTCAGCGGATGGTAATTGGCCGCCACGCGCGACTCGGTGCGGAACATCTGCTTGATGGTTGCCGCATCCAGGGACCGGACAAGGGGCTGCTCGGTCACATACGCCGGATCGTCCCAGTTCGTGAACTCCTTCGCCCCGTCAAACACCGGCAGATACGTAACGAATGTGGCCAGCAGGATCACCGCCAGCGTCAGCCACCTCCACGTCGCCGACACCGCATGTGCATCCGCCACCACCTGCGGCGCCCGCTCCTGTGCGCCCTGCTGCGCCTGCCGCTTTTCTGACCTGTTCTTTGCCATAACTCACGCTCCCCCATGCTGGGGCGAAGATATCGAATGGGTTTCAGGTTTTAGGTTTTAGGTTTTGGGTTTTAGGTTTTGGGTTGTGGGTCATCGGTCATCCGTCATCGGTCATCGGTCATCCGTCATCGGTCATCCGTCATCCGTCATCGGTAATTGACAATCCGCGGCGTCTGCCGAAAGAAAACCCATTTTTCTTTACACGTCATGCTTGATATGTAAAGAAAACGCGATTTTCTTTACACGTCAGTGTCGATATGGAAAGAAAAGGGCATATTTTTGACAGATGAACGCACGAATGCTCCACCTACTGCCTGGGAACGGGGTAGAACTTGAAACACCTGAGGTCCTGCGGCAGGCTGCACGTTCTCATAGGGCTCTTGCTGAGTTGAAGGGGGCAATGCGGTCGATACCCAGCGCAGAGATCTTACTTAGCACCTTGTCGATCCAGGAGGCTCGGGATTCATCGACGGTGGAGAACATTGTTACCACGCAGGATGAGGTGTACCGCAGTGCCGAAGATGATACAGAGCAGGCCACGCCTGCCGCCAAGGAGGTCCATCGATACGTTCGAGCGCTGAAGCAGGGATTTGCGCTGATCGAACAGAATGGATTTCTCCGAATCTCCGATATCATGGCAATTCATGAGACGCTGTGCAGAACAAACACCGGATTTCGAAAACTGCCGGGTATAGTTCTGAGAAACTCCGTTACGCAGGAAGTGGTATATGAGCCCCCTCAGGATCCGCGAGAAATCGAACGTCTGATGGACAACTTTCTGGAGTGGTTTAACGCAACCCAACAATGGGGTATCGACCCACTCGTGCAGATGGCGGTGCTACACTATCAGTTTGAGAGCATTCATCCCTTTTACGATGGCAATGGCCGAACGGGGCGCATTTTGAACCTGCTACACCTGATCCGGAACGAGCTCCTAAGCGTTCCGGTACTGTATCTCAGCCGAGCAATTGTCCGTAACAAGGCCGATTATTACCGACATCTCCAAGGTGTGCGCGAGGAGGCCGGATGGGAGCCATGGATCCTCTACATGCTGCAAGCCGTTGAGTCCACAGCACGTCAGACACTAACGACGGTTAACGCCATCACTGAGCTCATGCATCAGACCAAACACCGGATTCGCAATGAGCATCCACGTGTGTACAGCCAGGAGCTTCTGGCCAATCTCTTCCGCCACCCGTACACCAAGATCGAACACATCATGCGCGATTGTTCGGTGTCACGTCCAACAGCCATGAAGTATCTGTCAACACTCGAAAGCATGGGCATCCTTCGGAAGGAAAAGGTCGGCCGAATCAACTACTACGTCCATGAACAACTCCTGCGCATACTGCTGTGAGCGCTGCGCGGAGGTGTGAGGTGTCGGGTGTGAGGTGTGGGGTCATCGGTCATCCGTAATTGGTCATTCGTCATTCGTCGTTCCCGCATCGTCATCGCCTACCCCGGGCCAAGGCCCGGGGCTAGTAAATCCGTTGTGTGCGAATCTTCACGCTGGTGTAAACTAAACTGTGTTGGTCATCGATTTGGCATAATGGAATTATTAGCCCCGGGCCTTGGCCCGGGGAACGAGCGCAATGAAGCACGCAGCGCGCGCAGGTTTGAGGTATGAGGTGTGAGGTGTGAGGTCATCCGTCATCCGTCATCGGTCATCCGTCATCGGTCATCGGTCATCCGTCATCCGTCATCGGTCATCGGTCATCGGTTATTTAAGCTTATTGACCTTATCTTTAATACAGCGAATTCTTATTCAAGGTTAGCCAATGAAACGTGGCCCGACGGGCAGGTATCGAACTACAACTACAGCGGGTGAGCGCGTTCGGGCATTTATCCCGAATGCGCTGCCACCGGATCCGCCCATTGTGCTTGACGAGAAGCGACAGCAGCTTCTTGAGCGTGCAACGTTGGCACTGGGGCGGCTCGACAGCGTAGGCGTGCTCTTGCCGGCCACGGAGCAGTTCCTGTATTCCTATGTTCGGCAGGAAGCGGTTCTGTCATCAAAGATCGAAGGAACCCAGTCCTCGCTATCCGACCTGTTGTTGTTTGAACTCCAACAATCACCGGGAACGCCCATCAAAGACGTTGTCGAAGTTTCCTCATACGTGGCGGCACTCTATCACGGCATCACTCGACTGAACGATGGGTTCCCATTGACAGGACGACTCCTTTGTGAGATGCATGCTATTCTGATGGAAAGGGGCCGCGGGAGCGACAAGTTGCCAGGCACCTTCCGACGGAGCCACAATTGGATCGGCGGCACCCGACCTGGTAACGCCCATTTTGTGCCTCCACCCCCGGATGAAATCGCCGCCTGTGTTTCCGACTTCGAAAAGTTCATCAACGATCCTAACGGTCTACCAATCCTGCTTCGCGCAGCCGCAGCGCATGTTCAGTTCGAAACGATTCATCCCTTTCTGGATGGCAATGGCCGCATCGGACGTCTGCTCATAATATTACTTCTTGTGCACAATGGCGTCCTGAGCCAGCCGCTGCTGTATCTGTCGCTGTTTTTCAAACAACACCGTCAGACGTACTACCGCTTGCTTGATGCCGTGCGGATGGATGGCGAATGGGAAGAGTGGATCGACTTCTTTCTGGAAGGGATAGAACATACGGCCTCGACGGCTTCAATCACGGCACAACGGATCGTTCAGCTCTGCGACGAGGATGCACAGACGATTCAGCGGAGCGGCCGCGGTGCAACGTCGACGCTCCGCGTCCACATGGTCTTGCGTCAGCGCCCCATCATTACCATCGGATACCTCTGCGAATTCCATGGTATGACCTTCCCAACGGCCTCTAAGGCCGTTACCATGCTTGTTGATCTCGGCATTCTACGAGAACTCACCGGACATCGTCGAAATCGCGTTTTTGTATATCACACATACATGGAACTGCTCAGCACGGATGAATGATTGCGCTGCGCGCAGGTGTGAGGCGTGAGGTGTGAGGTGTGAGGTGTGAGGTCATTGGTCATTCGTCATCGGTCATCGGTCATCCGTCATCCGTCATCGGTCATCGGTCATCGGTCATCGGTCATCCGTCATCCGTCATCCGTCATCGGTCATCCGTCATCCGTCATCCGTCATCCGTCATCCGTCATCCGTCATCCGTCATCCGTCATCCGTCATCCGTCATCCGTCATCCGTCATCGGTCATCGGTCATCCGTCATCCGTCATCGGTCATCCGTCATCGGTCATCCGTCATCCGTCATCCGTCATCCGTCATCCGTCATCCGTCATCGGTCATCCGTCATCGGTCATCCGTCATCCGTCATCGGTCATCCGTCATCCGTCATCGGTCATCCGTCATCGGTCATCCGTCATCGCCTACCCCGGGCCTTGGCCCGGGGAACGAGCGCAATGCCGCCCCACGGCTTCAGCCGTGGGAGAACGTGGGTGCGCGTCAAAGTCATAGATTTGGCATCGAATCAAGGGGGGGAATTAGCATGAGCAACCAGCAGCGCGCATCCGCATCGTCGGACGTTCTGTCGAACCTGGTCGAGCAGTTTGAATCGCTTTCAACGGTGAAGGCCGTGGGCATTGTCCTTGCCCTTGCGCTGGCAATGATCGCCTACATCTACAACGACTTCCTCTTTGGCAATGCGGTGCTGCTCTACACTGATATCGGCAGCGACTCGGTGAACATCTTCTACCCTCTCTGGTATCAGCAAGCAAAGCTCTGGGCTGAGCATGGGGCTCTGCATGGCTTTTCCCTGGAAACGGTGATGGGCATGCCAACGGCGATCAGCCTGTGGGATCCGTTCGGGTGGATCGTCATCCTTGGTGGACCCGAATCAATCCCCCAGCGCGTGGTCTATGCCGAGATCCTGAAGTCGCTCCTCATCGCAGTCTTCGCCTTCTTCACCTTCCGGATGATGAACCTCCGGAACATTACCTCGGCCATCGGCGCACTGTGCTTTGCCTTTTCTGGCTACGTGGCCCTTGGTGCGGCCGCGTGGTACGTGCACTCGTCGGAGGTGGTCTTCATTGCCATGGCGCTGTGGGCGGCGGAATACGCGCTCAACCAGAAGCGCCTCTGGTATGCCGTTGCACCGCTGACGTTTGCCTTTATAGCCCAGAATGGCGGCTACCTGACGATCTACCTCACGGCGGCGATCGTCGTGTATGTCCTTATCCGCACCCTGCAGCAGGAGGAGCCCCTTGCTACTCTGCGTCGTGCCGGCATGACCATTGGCACGCTGGCCGTTGGCCTGCTGATCTCCTACTCGGCCATCAGCGGCGTCATCACGTCTCTCACGCAGTCGGGTCGGGCCGAAGCCCTCAAAACCGTCGAAGGGGGCTTGATGAGTCTGAAGAAGGAGCGCCCCCTGACGCAGCTGGTGGACCGCACCGAGCTGACCAAGGTGGTGCAGCGGGCATACTCGGCCAACGCACTGGGCGTTGGAAATGACTACAAGGGAATGACAAACGGCGGCGACAACTACCTGGAGGGTCCGCTGCTGTATTACGGTCTGCCCATGCTGCTCTTCTTCCCGCTCTACGGTCTTGGCCGCAGCCGTCGGGAAAAGCTCGTCTGGGGCGCCATGCTGGCAGCCGTGCTCATGATGCTCATCTTCCCGTGGTTCCGGTATGCCTTCTGGGGCTTCAAGCTGGATTACTTCCGCGAGTTCACGATGCTCATCGGCGCATGTCTGCTGCTGTTGGCCATGCGCGGACTCGACGGCATCGTCGGCATGCGCACGAGCGCGCAGCGCATCTGGATGCCGGCCGCAGCCGCAGGCATGCTTCTGCTGCCATTCATCGTTGCCAAGCCGGCAGCACTCATCGACGCGTCGCAGCGCACCACGTCAGTTGTGCTTCTGCTCGGCATGGGCGGCATGGCCACGGCCTACGTGCTCACGCAGCGCAAGGCATTGCTGATTGGTCTGCTTGCGCTGACGATGGTGGACCTTTCGCTCAATGCCAATACCACCATCACAAAGCGTTCTCTACTTACTACGTCGGATATCCGCAGTGGCAAACTCTACGGGGATGCGTCCATGCAGGCGCTGCAGTGGATCCGCCAGCAGGACTCGGACCTTTACCGTGTGGTCAAGTTCAATCAGTCGGGTCCGGCCATCCACGCCAGCCTCAACGACGCCATGGTGCAGGAGTTCAACGGACTCATCGGCTACTCATCGTTCCACAACAAATACTACCTGAAGTTCATGTCGGAGCTCGGCTGTGCCGATCTCACACGCCCGGACGAGGCAAAGTGGGTTGCGCGGATCATGACGCGCCCCTTCCTGGCATCGGCGCTCGGCGCCCGGTACTTCATCACGAAGGGGGCTCCTTTGGGCTTCCAGCCGGAGGTGTTTCCTCTCGTGCAGACCGTGCAGGATCAGTTCATCCAGCGCTCAAACGTCACGCTTCCGCTTCTTGTCTGCTACGATGGCTACGTCACGCCCGAGCAGTTCCGTCAGCTTCCGTCCGGACGTCAGGACTACATGCTGTTTTCATCGGTCGTGCTCGATGCGCCCGCCGCATCGGAGGCCGGGATAGCCCCTTACAACCTTGCCGCCGACACGGTGGTGAATGTTGTACCGGCCGACTTCGTGCGCGCGGCCGAGCAACGCCGCGCGGCCATGCAGGTAAAAGCCACCACCACTGCTACCGGTCTTACGGCCGAAGTCAACGCCGCCCAGCCCGGCGTGGCAGTCATTTCCGTGCCGTACGACCCTGCCCTCAGCGTAACCATTGATGGCGCGCCGGCCAAGACATTCGTCGCCAACTTCGGATTTGTTGGTGTGAAGATCTCAGGGGGCAAGCACGCCCTGGCGCTGACGATGCCGTAACTTTGCGGGTCAACCGGGGAACACGAACACGATGAACGGAAACGAGCTTGTTGTGCTGCTCATGGCTACGGCCATGCTCGCAGCGCTGGCCTATCGCATTACAGGAAGCATCGGGCGGACGCTTGTCTCTACGCTGGTGCTCGTTCCAATGCTGTTTCTTGCGCTGGAGGGGGCTACGCAGTTCCTCACGTGCGACGAGACCTACATGGTGCTGGAGCTCGAGGACGTGCGCAGCAGCAACTTCCGTCAGTGGAACATGGGCGGATATCGCACGTCGATTCTCCTAACGGGCACGATCTTTTCGGCGCTCAAAGGGATCATCCTTGGCAGCGCACCCACGGCTACCGAGCTGCATGGACTGACGAAGTCGATCCACTGGCTCGTAGGTTTCACGGTGCTGCTGATGATCCACGAGTCCCTTCGCCGCTTCTTTGTGCCCAAGGACCGTCAGCCGCTGTTCTTTGTACTCTTCTTTGCCGTGGCGCTGTTGCTGCCGACCAACATCCTGGCCTTCAAGGTGGCCAATTACGACCTGCTGTCGATGATGCTGGGCATGCTGTGTTTCACGCTGACCCTTGGAGCGGTCACCGCACGCAACCTTCCGTCAGCCATTGCAGCCGTCATCGCCGGCTCGCTTGCCTCGCAGGAGAAGATCATCGCCTCGCCCTTTCTGGCGCTCGCCACCTCAGCAGCCGTCTTCATTGCCGCAACCTGGCCGACGCGACTTCTGCCGGGTCGGGGCACGCCGCCCCCTGACGCAGAGCCGCTATCGGGCGTGCCCTGGGGCAGCGTGCTGGCTGCATCCGGTTCGGTCCTGGCTGCCACGCTTGTGCCCGTGATGCTCACCTGGTCGGTGGTCAACGGTATCCATGGTGGACTCAAGTTCAATCTCGCTCGGGCCGTTGCGCCGCTCACCGGATACGTCTCCGTCGCGAGCGATGTGGCGTCGAATTCCTCGGGTCTGTTCTGGGGCATCAGTTTAGGCCTTATCGTGGCCGGCATTGTGTTCTCGCTTCTCTACCGCGTGCTGCGCAAGCGCATCGGCCTCGGTGGTGACGGCTCGCGTCTTGCCATGGCCGCGTCGATCACGGTTCTTCTCTTTGTTGCCGTGGGCATCTACGGCACCTATGCCTATGCCGTGTATGTGCACCCGTATTACCCAACACCGAGCGGCATCTACCTGCCCACGAAGTCATTCAACGATGCAACGGCGCACTACATGCAGCCAACGTTTGCATCGCACCTGACGGCCGGCGTAACGATGTCCTACAGCGTGATCGCCAATGGTCTGCCGAGCGCATTCTGGTTGCTACTGATTGTTGCTGCTGTGGTTGGTCTTGCCATGCGTCGCCCCCTTCACGTGCCTGCTGCATCGTCGGCCGCGGCAATGTTCGTGCTGCTATTTCCGCTGGCTTACGCCGTGACGCAGACGCCATTCGGTTCGAGGTACCTCAACCTCTTCCTCTTCGTCATTGCCGTCTTCGTTGTGTTTGCCGCCACCGGCCTGGCATCGCTTCTACGGAGTCAGCTCAGCTATGCCGCGGCCGCAGCGTTTCTGCTCCTTGTTGCCGGCGAGCTTTCTCTGTTCCGTCCAGTTGTCGGATCGTTCACACCCGTATGGAACAAACCAGACGCGGAGTTTGCCACAAAGCCCCTCTATGGCAAGCTGCAAACCGGCTTCTGGGCTGGATGGGGCGAGGAGAACTACCTTGCCGGCAAGATCATTGCGGAGAAGCACCGTCAGCCCGGACAGAACATCCGCATACTCTGCAGCTACCCCGGTGACTGGCTCTCGACGGATCCGACCATTTCGTTTGTGCCCTACAACCAGTTCATACGTGCCATTTCCCCCACCGACTTCTACGTGATCTCCCGTCAGGCCGCATACCAGCTCCGCTACCCGTTCCCGCACGGACAGAAGCCGCTGTTCACCATCGACTACGGAGGGGCCACCATGGCCTGGGTGTTCCGCGGAGATCAGCTCAGCAATACCATCATGTTCGTGTCACCCGAACGCGACGGCGGCTACCTGACGGAGGTCCCCGAGCGCCGGGCCGGCGCCAACGACCTGGCCAACCCTCAAAGGTCCACACTCACCGTCTACGAAAACGGCAAACCGCTGGGTCCACCCCACGCCCCCTTCGACGATATCCGTAAACTTGGCAGGGGGCGATTCAACCACTGGGAAAACCTCGTTTTCTTCACCACCAGCGACAACTCCGATCCCCGCACCAACGGGCGAACCTACGAGGTGCGGTGATGAGGGGGGATCACTTTTAAAGCCCTCACACGTAGATTAGCATCCGATGAAAGTCCCTTTCAATGTTCCCTACCTCACAGGCAAGGAACTCGACTATATTGCCGAGGCAGCGAAATCGCATAAGCTGTCCGGCAACGGAATGTTTACCCAACGCTGTCAGACTTACCTGGAGCAGCGATACGGCTTTGGCAAGTGCCTCCTGACGACGAGCTGCACTGATGCTCTCGAAATGGCCGCGATACTTGCAAACATCGGACCTGGCGACGAGGTCATCATACCCAGTTTCACGTTTGTCTCAACCGCCCTAGCGTTTGTCAGGCAGGGAGCAAAGATCATTTTTGCTGATTCTGAGGCAATAACACCCAATATCGATGCCAATAGAATCGAAGAGCTGATCACAGATCGAACCAGAGCCATTGTGCCCGTGCACTATGCTGGCGTTGCCTGCGACATGGATATGATCATGGACATCGCCGAACGCCATGGCTTGTTCGTCATCGAGGACGCTGCCCAGGCCATCGACAGTTACCACATTAGCAAAGACGGCACTCGCCGCGCACTTGGTAGTATCGGACACTTTGGCGCTTTCTCATTCCACGAAACTAAAAACATCATCTCGGGCGAAGGCGGGATGCTTGCAATCAATGAGGCCAAATACTTTGAGCGCGCGGAGATCATTTGGGAAAAGGGAACCAACCGTTCACGATTCTTCAGAGGTGAGATCGACAAGTACGGCTGGGTTGATACAGGCAGTTCATTTTTGCCTTCTGAGATAACTGCAGCGTTTCTCTGGGCTCAACTTGAGCAAATCAAACATATTCAGAATCGCAGGATGAAAATTTGGCAACGGTACAACGACCAGATTGCCGCCTCCACTCTACTCGCTAGGCTTGCACCTCCAAGTATTCCTGCATTTGCGACGAATAACGCCCACATGTACTTCCTCACGGCATCCACGGAAGCCATTCGCGATTCGTTACTACTAGAGCTCAAGAATGAATCGATACATGCTGTTTTTCACTACCAATCGCTTCATAACAGCCAATTCAACCAAAATGTTAGGGACAATGTCCCCATCCTGCCAAACGCCGATAGGTTTTCAACTACTCTCTTTCGGCTACCTTTTCATACTGGTCTTACTGATCTCCAGGTTGACAGGGTAGTGCAAGTACTTATGCAATTGGAGCATATGTGACGTGAGAGGCACCAGAAAGAAGATACTGTTCATAATCGATTCATTTGCTCTTGGAGGTTCGCAAGAGTTCATTGTGAACTTCGCTCGAAACTTAAAGGACTACGAAGTCGACGTAGTCCATCTCTTCGGGGACAATGACTATCGTTCGCAACTCGAGCAGGAAGGATGTATTCGCTTTGAATCTGTCTTTGACTTCACACCGAAAGCCAAATGGATAAGATTCTTGTGCTTGCCGTTGGTTTTTATCCGGTTCTTGATGCGGTCACGAGAGATTCAAAGAGATTATCACTGGATTAACGTTCGTCTTCCGCTGTCTCTGTTGTTTTCTTGTTTAATCGGTCTCGGCAGGTCATCGAAATGCCACTTCACTGTTGACTGCGACTATCGCCAGCTCAATCGTTATGAGCAGTGGGTTTTCGCCTGCTGTCTGTCACGATTTCGATCCATCGGCATTAGCTCAGCTATTGCAAGTACCTACTCATCAATTGGACTCAAGTCTAGCGAACTAAGGGATGATCTATACTTCGTTTCGCCAAGAGTAAGCGACAACCCGATTGTCTACGAACATCCATTCAACCTTCTCTTCATATCTAGACTTGTGCCACAAAAAGCTCTTGGGGATGCGCTTGAAATCATGAGATTCATTAATGCAGATTCAAGCGAAACGATTGCGCTTCATGTGATTGGGGACGGCCCTGATCGTGCTGGCGCAGAGTTGTTTTGCAAGCAGCATGGTTTGAAGGAAGTGTGTTTCTATGGTTTTCGAACCGATCTCAATCGATTTTTCGTTAACGCAGATGGCTTGATTAAAACAGCCGTGGGGGAACCAGCTAATTCGGTAGCTAGGGAGACAATACTTGCAGGCAAGGTTCTCTTTACGACAGTGGAAAGTGATATTGACCGACAGCTGGTAGCCAATGGATCTGCGTGTGAAATATTCAGAACAGACCCAGCATTGTCGGCAATAGAGATTCGGAGATGTATTGAGTCAACAGAGAGAATTTTGCATTCAGAAGACGCAGATTCAAAAAGTTTGCCCGATGATCATAATTCGCGAGTTGCCAACTACTACAGAGAGATGATAGAATTCGCCAACAGTTAACTCAGACATGCTTTATCCGACCAGGATCTGTTTGCGCTTAAGCAAACTACTCGGGAGGCGGACTCGGTTTTCTGACAGACACTTGGGAACATAACTTTTCTAAATTCGGGTTGTTCGCCTAGCAAACTTGCACGAATATTCACTGCGAACAATCAGCAGTCAAACTCAAAACTGGGCACTCAGGAATGCAAGAACATTTAGAGAATCAAATCAATGGACACATCGATGCCGAAATTGTGGAGATTGGCAAAGGTGTCGTGGTAGAGTCCGGGGTCAAAATTGGGGGTAAGGGTGGGCGTGCCAAGTACGTCAGGCTAGGAGATTTCTCCTTCATCGGGAGAGATACAGTGATATATACACCTCATTTTGAAATCGGCGACTATTCAAAACTGAACGCAGGTACTTTCGCTCATGGAGAGTTACCGATGCGAATAGGGCGCAATTGCTGGATAGGTGGCAATGTGGTCCTTGATTCGATGGGAGGTCTAGATATTGACGACAATGTAGGCATCGGAGCTGGTAGCCAGCTGTGGACACACATAATGTTTGGCGACATCATTGAAGGTTGTCGTTTCAACTCCCGCAAGTACATGTATGTTGGTAAAGACGCTTGGTTCGTAGGGCACTGCATTGTCTCTCCCGTGAGTGTCGGAGAAAGAAGCATGGCTCTAGCAGGATCTGTAGTAACAAGCGACATGTTGTCGAACCATATTTACGCAGGTGTACCAGCAAAAGACATAACAGACAAGGTTGGAACCCAGTTTATAGAAAGAAGCAAGGATGATAAGGTTGCGCACCTGCGGCATCTGATTCTGGCTTTTGAGCACGCCAACCCTTCCTTCGCAGGCTTGTTGGTGCCGTGTTTTGAGCTCCCGACCGTGATTGAATCGGAGGTGACCTATTTCAACGTTTCCGATCGAACATATACGCAGCGCCACAGCTTGGCCGAAGTTGCCTTTTTGAAGAAGCACACGCCGTTGATCAAATACACCCCTCTGGGCGTTGCGAGCCGGATCTCAAATGTTTATTCCGGAGATACCGGAGTATTGTGAACCTTATCTTTCCCCAAGTACGTTGAAATATGCAGCGTTTGCAGAATCCGACCAAACTGTCCGCCAAGTCCGAACTAAGCTTGCCACCAGATCCTGGTGTACCGATCCACGTCCGTATCTACCGGCGGGCTGAACCCTGCCGGCAGCTCCAGTTTTTCGTATGCCTCAATTCACTAAAGTCGGCATTACTATGCCGCAGCAGACGATAAAACCGTCGGCGACGATACGGCTCAAGCCCAGGCACTGGGAGTCAACTGTGATTGCCACTGACTGTCGGTAGTGCTGAATCACCTGTGTGAACAGCTGCCTCGCAATGGTGTGGCCTGCCATGTGGACCCCAGGGGAACAATTCAACAAAGAAGTAGCAGGAGACGCCTTTGATCTAACCTAAAAGGTCAGGATCTGCCGGAATGTCATGAGGCAACCGACCTCAGGGGTCAGTATGGTCCCAAACGGGGGGGGGCAGTATGCTCCGGAATCCCAACCGCCTATCAATTCATTTTCGGATAATCACCCTCAGACAATCTTGCCATTTGAAAACGCCACCCATGAATGCAACAAATCTGAGAAGTCCAAGTTTTTCGCCCAATCTGAAAAGTCGCCGTGCTGACTGAGGCACATGGCCTCCCAGCTTCGCCTGCCTGACTCGATTTTGCCAATCCCCCAAGCCGAAATCACTGTCTATCGAAGCGCGACCCGTTATCTCTGACAACCAGGAATAGAGATTCCTCTGATTAATGAAATTAAGATGATCGAGGTAAGCACGGTCCCTTCCTCGGGCCGATACATAGAGTTTAGCAAGCCATTTGGGCAGACTAGGCCACCAGAATACATGGTAATGCCCCTCATACCATGTGTTGTAATTAGGAGCATTGATGTATAAAGTGCCGTTCTTTTTCAAAACGCGGTAAGACTCCTTCAAAACCTTGAGCGGATCATTTACATGTTCGAGAACCTGGAATGAAAACACCACATCGAAGGAGTCACTCGGAAATGGCATATCCTCCCCTACTCCACAAACAATTGTCTCAGGACTAATTCCATTGGCTTTCAAGAGCACCTGGGAGACTTCAAACCGACCATTATACTTTTGCGCAGGAGGTTCAACACCAACTATGTCTAGACCCATTTCCTTATTGGCCAAAGAGCAAAGGAGTCCATAGCCACTGCCGACTTCCAATATCTTGAGGCCTTCTAATGGCCCACAAGCATTCTCTAGCTCGCAAAGCATTTTCCGATAGTAATCGAGGTCAGTGAACACCTTTCCAGTGTTAATAGAGTTTTCTGCACTTATCGAGGAGTGGTAAGAATTACCCTTGTTAACGAGATCTACGAAGTCCTCTGTAATCCGAAGTTTCGCATTAGAAGAGATTTGTGATTTGTCAGTAAAGTCCATCAGATTTACCTCCTTAGTTCCCTTGATCCTCATGGCTTAGGCCGCACACATTCTGTGCGCATAAGGTGCTGAGCCGGATTAAGTTAACTACTACGTGCGTTATGTGTTTGATTGCAAGGCAACGGACGGGCAACATGAAATACCGTAGCATGCACTCAATTGTCAACAGAAAAATGAAAATACTCAGGTGCCGTGACGTTGATTGGCAAATCCTGACGATTCGCAAGATTAAGAGTTCGCGAAAAGACCAACCAAATATCAACTCAATGCTAGTGCACATCGTATGCGAATACTCGCCAGGCTGATTCCAACGATCCACTCTTTTAGTTGGCGGCCCCTCTGACTCTTGTATTTCCTATGGACGACCACCAACCTAACAGGGCAAGAGCAAGGGTCATCGGATATACTGACATAGAAACAGCCAAGCCATCCTCAGGCCGACAGCCCAACAACACCATCAGAGCAATCAGCGAAAAATCTTTAACACCAAGACCAGCGAACCCGATTGGCACGAGCATAACGATCTGTATCGTGGTCGACAGCCAAAGACAATCGATGTAGCGTAGATTAAGCATAAAGGCATGCGCTGCCGTGAGATACGAAACACCTATCAGCAACTGGGCCACGACAGCGAGTGCCACATTTAATACTAACTGAGATTTCCGCTCTATGGTAGAGTAGAGACCCTGAACAATGCCCGAAATGATGACCTCAGCCGATGAGAATCTCTTCGAAAGAAGCTGTGACAGCCATTTTGCAGATGGCTCAAGGAAGATTCCGATAACTCGCTTGCTGCACAATCCGAAGGTCACTATTCCGGCGACGATGGCGATCTGGCCAAGAGCAAGGAAGTTCTGAGGCAATCTCGCCTGGGACTCAATCAGAACAGTTGAAATGCCAAACAATGCAAGTGCGATGCCAACTCCAAAAATCTTGTCTACAACAATAGGTCCAAGACCGCCACTAATACCACCAGGCTTCGACCGAATTGACGCTAGTCGAACACCATCATTTGATATGCTACTTGGAATTAGGAACATTACATACAAGGAAACCAAGTTGACTCGAAGCAAATCATAAAAAGGAACATTTCGGACAAGCACCCACCATCGGAGTGTTGAGATGGTCAGTAAAATCAGATTAATGGCCAATCCTAAAGGATAGTACCACCATGGCAATCGAGTGAGCGCATCACCAACAGTATGAAGGTTTACTTTCCATACTACCAGCACCAGCAGAACCACCGACACCGCCAGCTTGATCCAGTACCCATATCGTTGCCAGAACGACTTCATGCGGCAATGTGGACCTGATCTTGCATGTCGTGAAGAAGTTTTCCTGTCACTTCAGTCCACGATACGTCATGCGAAGCTGATGTCGTTGCATGTGACTGGATTGCAGTAGCAGCAGAGGTCATCACCTTCATAGCACTGTTCAGGCCTGCAACATCATCGCAACTCACGAGTTGAGCTGCCGTGCTCGCTCCCCCCAATTCCTCATGACCCATGATGTCGCTCAGGATAGCCGGCAGGCCACAGGCCATGGCCTCCAGGACAACGTTGGGCATGCCTTCGTATAGGGAGTAGTTGATGAGGCAGTGGGCTGACTGATACTCATGCAGAAGACCGGACTTATCCAGCCACGGTACGAATACTACCTGCGATTGAACACCACGCCGTTGAACCAGTTCCTCTAGTTCGGGGCGCTGCGGACCATCCCCCACTAGGCGCAGGCGGACGTCTGTACCAGCAAATGCATCGGCAAAGGCGTTGATGACGACGGGGAGGTTCTTCTGCGACTGGAAACGGCCCACGAAAAGGAAGGTAAAGGGTCCGTCTGGACGCTGCGCCGGCGGACGGAAGAAGTCGGTGTCGACGCCGTTCGGGACAACGCTCACCGGTATGGGGTCAGCCGCCATAGAGGCCTCGGCAAGCCCCTTGCTGTTGGCGATCACGGCCTGTGCACTACGAAGAATCCTACGCCGCACCGGACGCAACAGAGTGTGCACGGTGTTCAGGTGTGACTCCATGCCCGGCACATCTCCGCCGCGCAGCAGAATGGTGTAGGGTATTCCGTAACTGCCCTTCAGCGTCGGACCCAGCAGGCCGCAGGGGATGCTGAAGAAGATGAGAGCAGCGTCGGGCTTGTGCGTTCTTACCACGCGACCCAGCGCACGCCATGCGTGCCAGACGAAGCTCATCATCTCGCGGGGGTTGGACTGCGAAACACTCGCCCGGCGTGACGGTAGACGGTACACGTCTATGCCGCCATCTTCGATGGCATGGCCTACGGTGTCCCGAAAGCCAGCGGTAAGCACCACGGCCTTATGTCCAAGGTCAACGAGTGCCTTGGCAATGTGACGCGTCGCATTGGCGGCGCCGGCGCCGATCGGAGGGTATTCGTAGTTGATGAGGAGGATGGTCATCCGTTCTTGCGGAATACAAACTCGTTACAGCCTGTCGGCACTTCGGCAGGGATGGCCTTTACGGGTGTAAAGCCCAGACCCTTCATGCGCCGGTTGGTTTCCTCGATGGACTCGTACTCGTATGGATAACCGCCAACCCAGTCGATGACGTTGTACATGAAGTCCATACCTCGCTGCTGACGCATAGGATTCTTGCCGGTGACGAGAAACTTTGCCAGCCAGATCACCGGATAGAGCAGCATGATGAAGAGCCGCTGCACAAGTGCCGGCGACTTGCAGTAAAGCCACTTGATGGCAAGCCACGTGCCGCTGGTCCAGTGACGGTTGTAGAGCGCCAATACCAATGTGCCGCCCGGACGCACAAGCGACGCAGCATTCTTGATAGCTGTGGTCATGTCACCCGTGTGATGCAGTACTCCCCACGAATGCACGATATCAAAGGTGCCAGACGGTGTCAGCTGCTGCAGCCTGCTGACGACTGACTCGTCCAAGATGGACCCTACAACACAAGGAATGTCGCGCGCGGCAAGGTGCGAGAAGAACCGCGTCTTGTTCGCATCAAGAACTTGCTTGCACGTCGGATTGATGTCACATCCGTACGTGATGGCATTGCGCTCTGTTGCCAGCAGTAGGCTCATGCCCTGTCCAAATCCAATGTCGAGAAAGGTCTTCCCGGCAATGTCCTCATCGAGGAGGTCCTGAAGTGCAACACGCGCCTCGTGGATCTTCTCATCCGTGAGAGCGTTCTCGGAAAACTCTTTCCAGTTCTGTCCGAAGTCAAACTGCATGGTACGTCTTCTCATTGGTGCCCTCGCCCCCTGACATCACCACCATGTTCCACAGAAAGGCGCGGTTATCGGCTTTGAGCGTGCGGTGCTGATCGATCTGCGCAGAAACGAAACGTGTGTTCAGATTGTGTGCCGCGGCAGCAGTGGTGGAGAGCGGAAGCCGACCGTTGCTCATCCATTTGCCGATGGGCACGCCAAAGCCCTTCTTTGGACGGTACAGAATCTCGTGCGGGAGGTAGGGCTCGAGGGCTTTCTTCAGGATGTACTTGCTCTGACCATTCCGGTAGCGGAATGAGGCCGGGATGCGACGCACATGGTTCACAAGGTCTATGTCTAGAAAGGGGGCTCGCACTTCCAGCGAGTTCATCATGCTGGCGCGGTCCACCTTCACAAGGATGTCGTCCTGCAGGTAGAGCTTCACATAGAACTCGGTCGAGCGATCGAGGTAGTTGTCGGACCGGCAGCCTTCCCAGGCGGCAATGGCCTCGCTGTAGAGATCGTCAAGCGCAATGGGTTCGGCAAAGAGGTCCGCGATGTCGGAAGGGGCCAGCGGACCCATCCAGACGGCGTTCCAGAGCGAGGGCTGGTAGCCCAGACCCCGCAGCGTACGCTTGAGCTTGAAGTCGAGCGACATGTTGCGGTGCGACACCGGCAGGCGCCGTACGAGCGACTCCACCAGCGTGTGCACGGCGCGTGGCATGATGGAGTTGTACAGGCGGGCCGGACCCATCGCTTTGAACGGATCGTAGCCGCAGAAGAGTTCATCGGCCCCGTCTCCGCCAAGAGCCACGGTAACGTGCTTGCGGGTTTCCCGGCACAGCAGGTACGTGGGTAGCAGAGACGAGTCGCCCATGGGCTCGTCCAGCCGGCCAAGGATAGTCGGCAGCAGCTCCAGAGCGGTGTCGAGATCCAGCACCTGACGTGTGTGGTTGGTAGCGAACTTCTTGGCGATAAGCGTCGAGTAGGCCGACTCATCGAAACTTGCTTCGGTAAAGCCGATGGAGAAGGTGTTGATCTTCGATCCATCGATGAGCGTGGAGGCCAGGGCCACCAGGGCCGACGAGTCAATGCCGCCACTGAGGAAGAAGCCCAGTGGCACATCGGCGATCATCCGACGTTTGATGGCTGCCGTGAGAAGTTCGATAAGCTGCTCGCCCCATACCTCTTCGGCATTGGCCGGAATGTTCTCGTAGGGCTCGATCGCAAACGACCACCACTGGTGCACCGTGTGCGACAGCGTGGCACAGTCGAGCAGCATGAAGTGTCCGCCCGGCAGCTTATACACCCTCTCAACCATCGACGAGGGGGCGGGGATGTAACCGTAGGCAAAGTACTTCTTCAGCGCAGCGCGCGAAGTGTCCATGCGCAACTGCTCGTGCTGACGCAATGCCGTGAGCTCGCTGGCAAAGGCGAACGTTTCGCCCTGGTGCGTGTAGAACAGCGGCTTCTTGCCAAACCGGTCGCGGGCGATGAAGGCCTGCCGCCGCTCGGAATCATACAGACAGAAGGCGAACATCCCGTTGAGCTTATGCAGCATGTCCGCGCCCCAGGCCTTGTAGGCCTCAAGCAGGGTTTCGGTGTCGGAGTCGGCCGTGGTAAAGCGGTGACCCCGGTGCTCGAGCTCGATGCGGATTTCGCGGTGGTTGAAGATCTCACCGTTAAAGGTGATCACATAACGCCCCGTGTGATCGTGCATCGGCTGCACGCCCCCGGCAATGTCCAGGATGGAAAGGCGGCGGTGACCCAGGTACACGCCGTGGTTGGGCTCGGTGTGGAAGCCGTCGGCGTCCGGACCCCGCCAGGCAATGCTGTCGGTCATCCGCTTGAGCGTTGCTGCCTCGCCCCTTCCAAAAAATCCTGCTATGCCGCACATACCGTGACCGTGTTCCGTTTACGCGTTATCGAATTCATCGGACACGCTGTAGCTAACGTCCTGCGTGCTGCCGAAATAGGTCTTGATGGCGATGTCCGACAGAAGGCCCGCTACAAAGAGCTGCAGACCCGACAGGAACAGGAACATCGTCAGCAGAGCCCATCCGGAGTCGTTCACGGCCTTACCGTTGAGCACCTCGCGGATGGCGAACAGACCGGCGATCCCGCCCATGAGCATCAGAAACAGCCCGATGCCGCCCAGCAGGTGCAGGGGGCGCACGGCATACTTGTTCCAGAACCACACGCTCGTCATGTCGATAAGACCCTTCAGCGTGCGGCGGTAGTTGTACTTGGTCTCCCCCGCCGTGCGGGCGCGGTGGTTCACCACGGCCTCGCCCACGCGGTAGCCCTTGATCTTCAGGATGGCCGGGATAAACCGGTGCATTTCGCCATAGAGCGTCAGGCCCACGAATGCATCACGCTTGTACACCTTCAGCGAGCAGCCGCTGTCGTGGATGCCGTCGTTGATCAGGATCTTGCGCAGAAGGTTTGCGCCGCGGCTGACGAAGTTCTTCGCAAAGGGATCCTTGCGGTCCTTCCTCCATCCGCTTACAACATCCAGCTTGTTGGCATACAGATGATCGATCAGCTTCGGGATGTCATTCGGGTCGTTCTGCCGGTCACCATCCATGGTGACCACCAGATCGTACCGCGCTGCCTTTATGCCGGCATCCATAGCCGCCGTCTGACCGAAGTTGCGGCGCAGCGAGATAACCTTCACCGGCGAAAGCGTCCGCAGCACATCGACCGTATCATCGGATGAACCATCATCGACAAAGATGATCTCAAACGTATACCCCTCGCGCCGGCACACATCCAGGATCTCCTGATGCAGTGCGGCGACATTCAGTTCCTCGTTATACACGGGAACAACAACACTGATGCTGTAACTCATGGCTGTGCCCCATGGTAGTATGCGCGGAACCACTCGGCAAATCGCTCCAGCCCCGTGTCAAGGGGCGTGTTGGGCCGGAACCCCGTCAGCTCAAACAGATCCGTGCAATCGGCCCACGTCTGCACAACATCTCCCGGCTGCATCTCTACCAGGTTCCTCTCGGCCGTCCTGCCCAGCTTCTGCTCCAGAATCTCGACAAACTCAAGGAGATTAACAGGAGCACCATTGCCAATATTCAGGAGCCGGTGGGAAGCGGCTGTGCCGAGGGAAGCGCCGTTGGCGAGGGAAGCGCTTTCAGCGAGGGAAGCGGCTGCGCCGAGGGAAGCGGCTGTGCCGAGTTTCGAAGCTGGCGGCATCGGTAGGAGCCTTACAATGCTCTCCACGATATCATCGATGGAGGTAAAGTCGCGACTCAGTTTGCCGTGGTTGTAGATGTTGATCGGAGTGCCGGACATGATGTTATTGGCAAACGAGAAGTACGCCATGTCGGGACGTCCCCACGGACCGTAGACTGTAAAGAAGCGCAGACCCGTGGCGGGGATGCCGTAGAGGTGGCTGTAGCACTCGGCCATCAACTCATTTGTGCGCTTGCTTACTGCATACATGCTGGCCGGATGGTCTACTCTATCGTCCGTCGAAAACGGCACATGCGTGTTATTGCCATACACGCTGCTGCTGCTGGCATACACCAGATGGTGCGGCATGTGCATTCGGCATGACTCGAGGATATTCAGGAACCCGAGAATGTTCGACGATACGTAGGCCTCGGGGTGCTCGATGCTGTAGCGCACACCTGCCTGGGCGGCCAGGTGGCATACCACCTGCGGTTGGTGCTCGGAGAAGATCCGCTCTACAAGCCCCTTATCCTCAAGGTTACCCCGGTAAAACCGGACCGAGTCTCCCAGCAAGGCCAGCCGCGCCTCCTTCAGCTTCGGGTCGTAGTAGTCATTGCAATTGTCCAGCCCCACAACGCTCCACCCGTCCTTCACGAGGCGCTGCGCCACGTGAAATCCGATGAATCCTGCGATTCCCGTAATGAAGATCGTCTGCTGCCTGGACATGGTCATTCCCCCCGGCAAAGATAGGGCGCTTCGCGCGGGTTTCAGGTTTCGGGTTTCAGGTTTCAGGTTTCAGGTTTCAGGTTACGGGTTTCGGGTTTCAGGTACTGCCGTCATCCCCAGCGTAGCGAAGGATACATGCGTGCCAAGATGGATTCCCGCATTCGCGGGAATGATGATCGTGTCACGTTTCGCAGTCGATGATGCACGAAGGTGGTGTGAATACCCCTTTTATCATCATCATCGCCGGGCCAAATGGCGCGGGCAAGTCCACCTTTGCGAAGTGGTATCTCAAAGACGTACCGGATTGCGCTATGATCGTTGATCCGGATGCGATCGCACGCGAGCTTGTGCATGTTCCGGAATCGGAACGACACATCGCCGCCGGACGCATGGCCATCGAGATCATCGTTGAGCTGATGACGCGACGTGCCTCGTTTGCGATAGAGACAACCCTATCGGGGAAGACGCTGGCCGCGCATTTGGAAACCGCGAACCGCCTGGGGTATGCAGTTCGAATCTGCATGCTCTGGGTACCGTCGGTTGATCTCACGATCACGCGCGTGCAAGAGCGTGCTGCGGCGGGTGGGCATGACATACCCGTGGCTGATCAAATCCGTAGATTTGGTCGGACGTACATCAACTTTTTTGAATTATATGAAAGTCGATGCCATGAGTGGAGCGTATTTATCGCAATATCTAGACCGCCTCGAGAAATCGCCACAGGAAGTGGTGGATTCGCTTCGGAATGATCTCCTTTGTGGCGACGCAGAGCGTGCCCGCGTTGCGGCGGCGCTTATCCGCTTAAGCTATGACGTGCGAGCACAGGCCATCAAGGCTGGCCGCGGAATCGCAACAATGGTTAACGGCGAAGTTGTCACCGTAGACCCCGATTCGCCGATTTTCCCGGACCTTTCGTCACTTATCCCTCTCGTGAAAGAGTTATTCCCCCTGCCCCCTGAAGAGGAACCGGTGGGGTTTTAGCGCTTCGCGCTGGATTCAGGTTTCAGGTTTCAGGTTACGGGTACTGCCGTCATCCCGAGCGTAGCGATAGATCCACGAGTGATTGTGTCCGCACAACAGCCCACGGCTTCAGCCGTGGGACGCCGTGGGTTGAAACGGTATTGTGTCCGCACAACAGCCCACGGCTTCAGCCGTGGGACGTCGTGGGACGTCGTGGGTAAAAACGGTATTGTGTCCGCACAACAGCCCACGGCTTCAGCCGTGGGACGTCGTGGGTTAAAACGGTATTGTGTCCGCACAACAGCCCACGGCTTCAGCCGTGGGACGCCGTGGGTTGAAACGGTATTGTGTCCGCACAACAGCCCACGGCTTCAGCCGTGGGACGTCGTGGGTTGAAACGGTATTGTGTCCGCACAACAGCCCACGGCTTCAGCCGTGGGACGTCGTGGGACGTCGTGGGACGTCGTGGGTTAAAACGGTATTGTGTCCGCACAACAGCCCACGGCTTCAGCCGTGGGACGTCGTGGGACGTCGTGGGTTAAAACGGTATTGTGTCCGCACAACAGCCCACGGCTTCAGCCGTGGGACGTCGTGGGACGCCGTGGGTTGAAACGGTATTGTGTCCGCACAACAGCCCACGGCTTCAGCCGTGGGACGTCGTGGGACGTCGTGGGACGTCGTGGGTTAAAACGGTATTGTGTCCGAACAACAGCCCACGGCTTCAGCCGTGGGACGTCGTGGGACGTCGTGGGACGTCGTGGGTTAAAACGGTATTGTGTCCGCACAACAGCCCACGGCTTCAGCCGTGGGACGTCGTGGGACGCCGTGGGTTGAAACGGTATTGTATCCGCACAACAGCCCACGGCTTCAGCCGTGGGACGTCGTGGGACGTCGTGGGACGCCGTGGGACGCCGTGGGTTAAAACGGTATTGTGTCCGCACAACAGCCCACGGCTTCAGCCGTGGGACGTCGTGGGACGTCGTGGGACGCCGTGGGACGCCGTGGGTTGAAACGGTATTGTATCCGCACAACAGCCCACGGCTTCAGCCGTGGGACGCCGTGGGACGCCGTGGGACGCCGTGGGACGCCGTGGGTATACGTCAGACGATATGCGTCACGGGCATTCGATCACGCGTTTCCCGCATTCGCGGCAATGACGCCCCCTACAATCTTCCTACCTGCTGCGTAGCTTCGCCCCATGAGTCGCCGGGACAGAACACATCTCTTGCTTACGAGTCTCGTCATCATCATCGCCGGCCTGCTGGTGTATGCCGAGCTGTTTGATGCACGTCGGCAATTCACGGCCTACGACGACAACGCCTATGTAACGTCGCAGCCGCTGGTGGAGGGCTTTCGGGTGGGGATGATCCCGAAGATCTTCGACCCGTCCACAACGGTAGCGAGTAATTACCATCCTCTGACGGTGCTTTCGCTGGGCATCGATCATGCGCTATTCGGACCGAGTGCCCGGGCAATGGGGCTGGTGAACCTTACCCTGCACATCCTTACCTCGCTCATGGTGCTTCTGCTGCTGCGGCGTCTGCTGCAGGAGCGTCCGTGGCTGCCGGAGATCGGCGCATTGTGGTTTGCCATCCACCCCCTTCATGTAGAGAGCGTAGCCTGGGTATCCGGACGTAAGGACGTGCTCTATGGCCTGTGGTTTGTGACGTCGCTGCTATGCTACATTCGGCATATCGACCAGTCCCGCCGCGTGATGCTTCTGGCTGCTTTCGGAGCATTTGTCCTTAGTTGCCTTTCCAAGCCAAGCGCCGTTGTTCTTCCGTTGGTGCTTGTGCTTGTTGACATTGTCAGGGGGCGAGGCATCACGCTGAAGACCATGGCAGAGAAAGCCCCCTTCCTTGTTGTGTCGCTTCTCATCGGGATCATCACGGTTCGCGCGCAGACGGCGGCCGGCGCCGTGGCCGATGCAGAGACGTTCTCGATGCTTGAGCGCATCGTGATCGCCGGATATGGTTTTGTGATGTACTGGGTGCATATGATCTGGCCGGTTGCACTCAATGCCTTCTATCCGTACCCATCGGTGAACAACGTCTTCACGCTGCCGTGGTATGCCTATGTGATGCCGCTGCTGGCCGCGAGTATGGTGACGCTGCCCTGGCTGATGCGCCGGCGCAGCATCACGGCGGACGCGGCCACCACAGGTTCGACGTGGTCCATGCTTGCCCTCGGCAGCGGCTGGTTTGCCGTGACGATCATGCTGGTGCTGCAGCTGGTGTCCGTCGGAATGGTGATCATGGCCGACCGCTACACCTACATCCCCATGATCGGCATGCTCTGCGTCATCCTCATCGGCCTCGACCTCTTACTGCAACGTCAGCGGATCGTTGGATGGATGATTGTAATAGCATTTACGGTCTTGCAAGGCGTACAGACCTATCAGCAGGCTGGCATGTGGCGCAACACCGAAACGATCTGGACGAGTATTCTTGAGCGCACCGGCAACACTGGCACGGCTGACGAAGTGGTGCGCGCGAACCTGTCCGACGGCTACGTGATGATCTACGTTCTGCGTGGCATCCACTACTTCGAGGCTAATAAGCCCGAACAGTCGTATGCCGATCTGCGTCACATCATGAATGCCGAGTCGCCCCGCACGGATGCCTACGAACGCCTTGGCCTGCTGGCCGGCATGATGGGAAAGATCGACGAGTCGATCGCCGCCTATACCGTAGCCATCTCACGTCCGGACGCCAGTGCCGACGCCTACCTCAACCGCGGCATCGGCTACCTCCGCACCGGACGTCCCGATGATGCCCGCCGCGATTTCGAAATGGGGCTTACCAAGAACCCTCTACCCGAGATACGAGCGCGGCTCGAAGGATTCCTGAGGTAAACGCGGTGCAGGTGTGAGGTGTGAGGTGTGAGGTGTGGGGTGTTATCCCTGCGAAACGAAACATACCTGCATGATTGTATCCGCACAACAGCCCACGGCTTCAGCCGTGGGACGTCGTGGGACGTCGTGGGACGTCGTGGGTTGAAACGGTATTGTGTCCGCACAACAGCCCACGGCTTCAGCCGTGGGACGTCGTGGGACGTCGTGGGTTGAAACGGTATTGTATCCGCACAACAGCCCACGGCTTCAGCCGTGGGACGTCGTGGGACGCCGTGGGACGCCGTGGGACGTCGTGGGTTGAAACGGTATTGTGTCCGCACAACAGCCCACGGCTTCAGCCGTGGGACGTCGTGGGACGTCGTGGGTTGAAACGGTATTGTGTCCGCACAACAGCCCACGGCTTCAGCCGTGGGACGTCGTGGGACGTCGTGGGACGTCGTGGGTTGAAACGGTATTGTGTCCGCACAACAGCCCACGGCTTCAGCCGTGGGACGTCGTGGGACGTCGTGGGACGTCGTGGGACGTCGTGGGTTGAAACGGTATTGTGTCCGCACAACAGCCCACGGCTTCAGCCGTGGGACGTCGTGGGACGTCGTGGGACGTCGTGGGTTGAAACGGTATTGTATCCGCACAACAGCCCACGGCTTCAGCCGTGGGACGCCGTGGGACGTCGTGGGACGTCGTGGGTTGAAACGGTATTGTGTCTGCACAACAGCCCACGGCTTCAGCCGTGGGACGTCGTGGGACGTCGTGGGACGTCGTGGGTTGAAACGGTATTGTATCCGCACAACAGCCCACGGCTTCAGCCGTGGGACGCCGTGGGACGTCGTGGGACGTCGTGGGTTAAAACGGTATTGTATCCGCACAACAGCCCACGGCTTCAGCCGTGGGACGCCGTGGGACGTCGTGGGACGCCGTGGGTTGAAACGGTATTGTATCCGCACAACAGCCCACGGCTTCAGCCGTGGGACGTCGTGGGACGTCGTGGGACGTCGTGGGTTGAAACGGTATTGTGTCCGCACAACAGCCCACGGCTTCAGCCGTGGGACGTCGTGGGACGTCGTGGGTTAAAACGGTATTGTGTCCGCACAACAGCCCACGGCTTCAGCCGTGGGACGTCGTGGGACGTCGTGGGTTGAAACGGTATTGTATCCGCACAACAGCCCACGGCTTCAGCCGTGGGACGTCGTGGGACGTCGTGGGACGTCGTGGGTTGAAACGGTATTGTATCCGCACAACAGCCCACGGCTTCAGCCGTGGGACGTCGTGGGACGTCGTGGGACGTCGTGGGACGTCGTGGGTTGAAACGGTATTGTGTCCGCACAACAGCCCACGGCTTCAGCCGTGGGACGCCGTGGGACGTCGTGGGACGTCGTGGGTTGAAACGGTATTGTATCCGCACAACAGCCCACGGCTGAACGGAAATGACCACAAGCGGGCGAGACTGCGTCTCGCCCCTACGTGCCCCTACCTGAAATAAAAATCCGGCCTTCTGTCCTTCACAATATCATTGATGCTATTGAAGGATTTGGTGCGCGTTTCTGACGGGTTGATATCGGTGATGATGATCGCGTCGCCATCGGCGGGGGCATCGGTGAGCACGCTACCGTTGTAGCTGTAGATGGCTGACTGTCCGTTGAAGGACACGTCTTCGCCGGCATTCGTGTCGGTGCCGGTGCGGTTGGCAACAGCCAGGTAGACCTTGTTTTCGAAGGCACGCACGGGCATAGCCATGCGCCAGACATGGGTGATGAGGTTCGATGGACACACGATCAGGTCCGCCCCCTTTAGGGCAAGGGTGCGTGCGCTTTCCGGGAAGCGCCAGTCGTAACAGATCATGATGCCCATCGTACAGTCAAGATGCGGCAGGTGCACGGTGAAGAATCCCGTGTCTCCTGATGTAAATCCGAGCGTCTCTTTGTAAAAAAGATGCGTCTTGCGATACGTCAACGGGCGTTCGATACCTTTACCGGCGATGAGGGCAGAGTTGTACAGGCTTTCTCCGGCACGCTCTGCAAAGCCGCACACGACTACCTTGCCGGCATCGCAGGCGGCGGTGATGATGCGCAGCATGTGCGGCCCGTCAAGGGGCTCGGCAATGCGCAAAACTTCATCGTGTCCCAGGTGGAAATAGCCGCAGGTGGCCAGCTCCGGGAAAACGATCACATCGGCATTGATCGACGCGATCTCGGCAACGATCCGGTCTGTGTTTGCCGTGAGATCTCCGAATACCGGAGCGAATTGCGAGCAGGCGATGCGCATCAGAAGGAGAAGGAAACAGCAACAAGCGGAGTTGAACCATTCATGCCGACGCCGATGCGACCGATCGATGGCACGCCGGGCTGACCCGGGAGAAAGGGCTCTGCGGCATCAAAGAGCTCGTTGCGCAACAGGTGTATGCCGTAGGCAACGCCCGCACCGACGGCGTAGCCGGCAAGTACATCCGTCAGATAGTGCACGCCCAGATTCATGCGCGCAAATCCCGTCCACAGCGCATATCCAACCGATGGGGCGATGACGTACCAGTGCGGATAGCACAGACTCAGTGAGGTGGCCAGCGCGGCGGCTCCGGCTGAATGTCCGGAGGGAAACGATGAGCCCAGCGGGTCACCATCCGGATGCCGGTTTGTGATCAGTCCGGGAAACGACTGGTATGGTCGGTCCCTGCCAACGGCAGCCTTCAGCACGAAGATCGTCGCATAGGTCACTCCCATGGTCACGCCCATCTGCACGCCTGACTCGGCGGCATGACGCTGTGACGGCCCCTCCTCGAGCAGGAAGCTGGTGCCATAGAGCAGCGCCGGAATGCCCACGCCGAGCGGCAGCAGTGCATCCGATACAGCGATCGAGGCCGACGTCAGTCCGGGAGAGTCAATGTGATTGAGGTCATAGACGATCCGACCCTCAAAGGGGATGGACTCGGACTCCTGTGCACAAAGCGTTGTGGAGCAGACCAGCGCAATAACAATGAGCAGTCGTGACATGATGCAAAAGTAGGAGGGGGCGTATCTTCGCCGACCATGAATGTTGCAATTGTTGGGGCTACCGGACTCGTAGGGCGCACGATGCTGCGCGTCCTGGAGGAGCGCAATGTGAACGTGGACCGTCTGGTGCTGGCCGCTTCCGAGCGATCGGCCGGACAGATCATGACCTTTCGCGATCAGCCCCTTGAAGTCGTCGAGCTGCGTCCGGAAACGTTCGACGGAATCGACTATGCCCTGTTCAGTGCCGGAGGCTCGGTGAGTCGACAGTACGCACCCGTTGCCGCGGCAAGGGGCTGCGTGGTGATCGACAACTCGAGTGCATGGCGCATGGACCCTGATGTCCCGCTGGTTGTGCCCGAAGTAAACCCGCTGGATGCCCTGAACCACCGCGGCGTGATCGCCAATCCCAACTGCAGCACCATTCAGCTGGTGGTGGCCCTGAAGCCCCTTGCCGAGGCCTTCGGTCTGCGACGTGTTGTTGTCAGCACGTACCAGACGCCAAGCGGTGCCGGACAGAAGGGGATTGATCAGCTGAGAGCCGAGCTCGAAGGCCACATGCCGGCGGAGCGCATTTCGCCGCACCAACTGGCGGGCAATACGGTGTTTCATACCATCGAAGCGCTCAATGACTCTTCCGAGGAAGAAATCAAGGTTGCTCGCGAAACACGACGCATCCTGCACATCGACAACCTGCCCCTTGCCGTTACGTGCGTGCGCGTACCGGTCATTGGCGGTCATGCCGAATCCGTAGCGGTGGAGACCGAACGTCCGTGCTCCGCCGACGAAGTGCGCCAGGTGCTCTCGAATGCGCCGGGCGTTGTATTGGTGGATGATCCGGCCAACGCTCAGTACCCGACAACAGTGCGTGCCAATGACACAGACCCGGTGTATGTGGGCCGCATTCGACCCGATACGTCCGTTGCCAACGGCGTCCTCCTATGGGTCGTGGCCGACAACCTGCGTAAAGGGGCGGCCACCAACGCCATCCAGATTCTTGAAGTACTTGCCGCACACCGATGAACAGTTACGTTGTGATCATGGCCGGAGGATCCGGCGAACGCTTCTGGCCACTATCACGCATGCAGCGCCCGAAGCAGCTGCTTGCACTCACGTCGGAGCGGATGATGATCGAAGAGGCCATCGACCGCATCGCGCCGATCGTTCCGCCGGAACGTATCCTGATCATCACCAGCCGCGTGCTTCGTCAGCCGATCATCGATGCCCTGCCCGGCCTGCCGCCGGAGAATGTGATCGCCGAACCGGCCAAGCGTAACACCGCCCCCTGCCTGGCCCTTGCCTGCAGTGTGATCGAGTCGCGCGAAGGGGGCGATGCCCTGATGGCCGTGCTGACGGCCGACCATTTCATCGGCGACGTTGAAGCATTCCGACACGACGTGCAGGTGGCACTCTCCTATGCAGAACATCATGATGCGCTGCTGACGCTGGGGATACCGCCAACACGTCCGGAGACGGGCTATGGATACATCCGCATGACGCAGAAGGTAGCCCCTTCCCATGTGACCCGCGTGGCGGAGTTCAGGGAAAAACCGTCGATCGATGTTGCCATGCAGTACCTGCGCAGTGGCGAGTACGTCTGGAACAGTGGTATGTTCTTCTGGCGTACGCATGGGCTGGCAGGCGCGATGAATGCTAATCTGCCGGAAGTCGGTTCCCACATCAACGACATGACCTCGGCGATCATGGCCGCAGATACGGCTGCGCTTGAATCAACATTTGGCAAGATGCCGGACATTTCGATCGATTACGGCGTGATGGAGCGTGCTTCAAACGTCTTTGTAGTGCCGGCCTCGTTTCCGTGGGACGACGTGGGATCGTGGGACTCGCTTGATCGCATGCAGCCGCGTGATGACAGCGGCAACGTCGTGCAGGGGGCTGTGACAACCGTCAACACCAACAACAGCGTGATCGTAAATGCCCACGCAGGCTCGCATGTTGTGACCGGTGTCGGTCTTGATGACGTCGTCGTGGTCGTCACCGATGACGCCACGATGGTCTGCACGAAAGAGCATGCACAGGATGTGAAGCTCATCGTAAAGTCGCTCCGCAACATTGGACGCAGCGATGTCCTCTGAACTGATCCTGGCCAGCGCCGCCGAGCGCATCAGCACCGTTTTTGATCTGGCGGAGGTTCAGGACGCAGCCCCTGAGGCGCGGTTGGAACACCTCAGACGACTACTGGTTGAACGCATCGTGGAGCTGCTGAATCGCAACCCCGAAAAGCTCATGTCGATCCTTTATCGTATCGACGTCAGCGAACGCCGCGTCAACGAGATCATGACGAAGTCCTTCCCGACCGAGGTGCCTCTGCATCTGGCCGACCTGATCATCGAGCGTCAGCTTGCAAAGGCACGGTCACGCGCCGAGCACAAGGACACGCCATAGACGCCACGATGATAACGATCCTTACGAACATCTCCAGCCTTGTAACTGTCCGTGCCAATGGCGCGTTGGCGCATACTGGCGCACAGATGCAGGACGTCGGTGAGATCCGCAGCGGCACTGTGGTGCATGACGGATCTGAGATTCTCTGGGTTGGCCAGGCCTCTGCCGTGCCCCCTGCCTATCTGGATGGGGCAACGGTCATCGACTGCACGGGCCGTACCGTCATGCCCGGATTTGTCGACTCGCACACGCACATGGTCTTTGCCGGTTCCCGCTCGCACGAGTTCGCGCGGCGTCTGGCCGGTGCTTCCTACGCCGAGATCGCCGCCGAAGGGGGCGGCATCCTGACAACAATGAAGGCCGTGCGCCATGCAAGCGTCGACGAGCTTGCCGATGTCGGACGCCGGCTCGTGGAATCTGCGGTGCGTCACGGAAGCACAACTATTGAGATCAAGAGCGGCTACGGACTCGACGTCGACAGCGAGCTGCGTCTTCTCGAGGCCGCCGGGCGGCTCAAGCAGGAAGGTCGCGCCCACATTCACGTAACGTTCTTGGGCGCCCATGCCGTGCCCCCTGAATGGAAGCACGACCCCGAGGGCTATGTCGATCTTGTCATCAACGAGATGCTGCCTGCGGTTTCGCAGCAGGGTATTGCCGAGTTCTGCGATGTCTTCACCGACCAGGGCTTCTTTACACGCCAGCAGAGCACCCGCATCCTTCTTGCTGCCCGCAAGCACGGCCTAAAGCTCAAGGTCCACGCCGACGAGATCGCACTTGTCGGCGCGTCCGCAATGGCCGCCGAAATCGGATGCATCAGTGCCGACCATCTGGAACACAGCACAATCGGCGAGGTGCAGCTTCTGCGCGATGCGGGCGTTGTGTGCACGCTCCTGCCCGGAACGGCCTACACATTGCGCCTGCCCTTCCCTGATGCCCGCATGATGATTCAGCAGGGGGCTATTGTTGCCCTCGCCACCGACTGCAACCCCGGTTCTTGCTTTACCGAGAACATGCAGACGATCCTCTCGCTGGCCTGCATCAACATGCACATGAGCATCGAAGAGGCTATCACGGCTGCCACACTCAACGGTGCTGCTGCCCTCGGCATCTCCCACCTCACCGGCTCGATCGAGGTGGGCAAACGCCCCGACATCGTGATCTACGACGTGCCCCGCTACCACGATGTGGTGTATCACTTTGGGACAAACCAGTGCTTCGCACAAGTGTGAGGTGTGGGGTGTGGGGTGTGGGGTGTGGGGTGTGAGGTGTGGGGTGTGAGGTAGGGGCGAGACGCAGTCTCGCCCGTTAGAACGTCATCCCTAAGAAAGCAGGGATACACCGTCATTTCCGCGAGGTATCGTCAAGGTTCAAACGTACATCCATCGCTTTGTGCAGGATCCTCACGATCACCACATCTCCGTTGTCCATGATCAGATAAAAGAGGACGTGAGATTGTAATGCAGTACCCATGATGCCTGGCACGATATGCCCGTAGGATTTCCCCTTCCGCGGGGCTTTTGTCAGCTCTCGACATGCTGCTATGAGAAGGCCGTAATACTTGTCAGCCTGCTTCTCAGACCACGTATCGTATGTGTATTCCCAAATCTCAGACAGGTCATCAACGGCTTTCTTCGTGAGAAAGTACCTAGGCATCGCGCCCCTTCCTTCGCTTCAATGCCGCGAGATGCGTATTCGGATCAAAGCGCGTTGCAATACCGCTTTCAATTCCCTCCCCGATCGCCCGCTTCAATTCGGCAATTCGATTTTCTTCTTCTTCGAGCAGACGCAGCCCAGCGCGTATAACTTCACTGGCATTACTGAAACGTCCGCCCGAAACCGAATGTTGAATGAATGACTCAAAATGCGAGCCGAGCGAGATTGATGTGTTCTTTCCCATAGCGTTTTTCCTCACGGCCAATATACCAAGGATTGGTAACGGTGCTTCGCACAGGTTTCAGGTTTCAGGTTCAGGTTTCAGGTTTCAGGTTGATACAAACCTGTAGGTGCTCAGTGAGGGAAGGATGCGGAAACAATACCGCCGACGACCGATATCGTCTGACGTATACCCATAACGTCCCACGGCTGAAGCCGTGGGCTGTTGTGCGGAAACAATGATGCGATTCGTTTATGCGGAAACAATACCGCCCGATGACCGATATCGTCTGACGTATACCCATAACGTCCCACGGCTGAAGCCGTGGGCTGTTGTGCGGAAACAATGATGCGATTCGTTTATGCGGAAACAATACCGCCCGATGACCGATATCGTCTGACGTATACCCATAACGTCCCACGGCTGAAGCCGTGGGCTGTTGTGCGGACACAATGATGCGATTCGTTTATGCGGAAACAATACCGCCCGAACCGCGGAAATGACATCGCCTGTCGCCCACGTGTTGCGTTAACGCTTTTTCGAATGATGTTGCCTTTGCCGCTTAACGTATGCAACAAGACGCGGAAGGACGCGATGATCAAAGGTCATAATGGAGTACCCGGTTTGCCAGGAGAAGTTTGAAAGACTGGGAAATCGGCGTCTCATTTCGCGTGAGGATGCCCCCTTTATGAGTCTGAGCGCTTCAATGACCGTCATGTGCGGTGGAATCGATGCCAGGACGTGGATATGGTCCTCCACCCCACCAATAGCGTAGGGATGGATCCCATGTTCAATGCAGGTATCCCATAAAATGCCCCAAACATCGCGTTCGATCTCTTGCGAGATGTACGGATTCCTGTGTTTCGTGCTAAACACGATGTGGTAGCAGAGGCGAGGTCGAGAGTGTGACACACCGCTATGTGACGCGCACCACCTAAAACGTGACACGGAACATTTTTCGATAGAACTGGAGCCGTGGGACGCCGCGGGACGCCGTGGGTTGAATCGGTATTGTTTCCGCAAAACAGCCCACGGCTTCAGCCGTGGGACGTCGTGGGACGTCGTGGGACGCCGTGGGACGTCGTGGGTTGAATCGGTATTGTTTCCGCATAACAGCCCACGGCTTCAGCCGTGGGACGTCGTGGGACGTCGTGGGACGCCGCGGGACGTCGTGGGTTGAATCGATATTGTTTCCGCATAACAGCCCACGGCTTCAGCCGTGGGACGTCGTGGGATGTCGTGGGACGCCGTGGGACGTCGTGGGTTGAATCGATATTGTTTCCGCATAACAGCCCACGGCTTCAGCCGTGGGACGCCGTGGGACGTCGTGGGACGTCGTGGGACGCCGTGGGTTGAATCGGTATTGTTTCCGCAAAACAGCCCACGGCTTCAGCCGTGGGACGTCGTGGGTTGAATCGATATTGTTTCCGCATAACAGCCCACGGCTGAAGCCGTGGGCTAGTATGCGATCGTCACTCGTCACTCGTAACTCCGTAATTTCTTCCATGCATCTCTACAACACTCTTTCGCGAAGCGTTGAACCATTTACGCCCCCTTCAGACGGAATCGTGCGGATGTATTCGTGCGGGCCGACCGTCTATGACGTGGCGCACCTGGGAAACATGAGGGCCTTTACGTTTGCCGATGTTTTGCAGCGGGTGCTGCGCGCGGTAGGGGGCTTTGAGGTCCGCTGGGTGATGAACGTAACGGACATTGACGACAAGACCATCCGCGACAGTGCGGTGGGATCTGCCAAGTGGCGGCAGGAGATGGGTGTTCAGACGGACGATGCTCGGGCGAACCTGCGGGCGTTCACAACGGTGTTTGAAAACGAATTCAAGCGTGACCTTGAGTCGCTCGGTATTCGGCTGGACCATTTTGCGGCGATGCCGCGTGCAACGGACTACATCGTGGAGATGCAGGAACTGATCCGTGATATTGTGCGATCGGGCTATGGCTATGCCTCGGAAGGCTCGGTGTACTTCAATGTCCGATCCTATTCGAAGGCCTTTGCCTACGGCCGGCTCTTCACCATCGATGCCGAGAACTTCCGCGAAGGCGTGCGCATCGACGCTGACGAGTATGATCGGGAATCGGTCAGCGATTTTGTTCTCTGGAAGGGGCGCAAGGACGCGGAACCGTATTGGGACTTTGAGCTCGACGGAGAGTCGCTGCCGGGCCGTCCGGGCTGGCACATCGAGTGCTCGGCGATGTCGAAGGAGCTGCTCGGCCCCCTGCCATTTGATATTCACACGGGTGGAGTGGACCTGCGCTTCCCGCACCACGAGGACGAGCTGGCGCAGTGCTGTGCCGGTTATCACGTCGCCGAACAGTCGCGCTTCTGGATGCACAACGAGTTTCTCGAAGTGGAAGGCAAGAAGATGTCGAAGTCGCTTGGGAACTTCTACACCATACGGGATCTGATGAGCATGGGCTATGAGGCGATCGACATTCGCTATGCGCTCATGGCCGCTCATTACCGCTCGGTCCTGAACTTCACCTTTGAAAATCTTCGTGCGGCATCAACATCACGTCAGCGCATTCAGAACCTCATCTGGGACCTCATCGACATCGTCGGGACGGCAGATGCAGGGGGCGTGCATGGCTCCATGCCGGAAGAGGTGGCCGCTGCCTTTGCCGATGATCTGAACGTACCGCAGGCCCTTGCTCGCATGTACGAGTACTGTGCTCGTAACGCCGATGCGCGCACCGATGTCACAAAGGCCGGGGAGGTCCTCGGTGCTCTCCGACACGTGAACGAGGTACTGGCGGTGTGGACATTTTCACCGCGTCCGGCCATCGACGTGCCAGATGCCGTGCGTTCACTGGCAGAGGAGCGCTGGGCTGCGCGCTCGGCCAAGAACTGGTCAGAGGCCGACCGGCTTCGCAACGAGCTGACGGCCCTTGGATGGTCGATGAAGGACGGCAAAGACTCCTATACCATCGAGCCCCTTTCCTGAAGTGGCAGCATGATCAACTCCATGACGATCATCGGAAATGGGAAGGTGGGCAATGCTGTTGCTAGGTACCGAGGCACGGAAGTACAGAATGACCCGATGGGGTCGCAGCATGCTACGATCGTTGGGTCGCGGACATTTCTTGCCGATCCGGTATCGGCCGTCATCGAGCGTTCCGACGTCATCGTTCTGGCCACGTGGGACTCGGTACTGACAGAGGTCGTTGCGATGCTTGCGAAGCACCATTCGGAGGTGCTCATCGGGTCGCTCGTGCTGCACGTCAATGGGTCTCTCGGAACTGATATCCTTGAGCCCCTTATGCAGCATGGTGCGCTCGTCGCAGCGGCACATCCCTTCCAGACGTTTTCCAGCGGCGACCCCAGCCAGATCAACGGCATTGGATGGGGCGTCGAATGCGACGACCTCGCCTGGCCACTGACCAAGGAGTTTATTCACCTCGTAGGGGGCTTCCCGTTCCGTCTCCCCAAGACCGACCCCGTGTCGAAACGCCGCTACCACGCTGCGGCCGTGGCAGCCTCGAACTTCACCTATGCCTCTTACGACCTGGCAAGACGTCTGGCTGAGGACGTTGGCATTCCGGCAGAAGCGTTCCTCGCGCCCATCATGCGCCAGACGCTGGAGAACGCCACCTCGGCAATGAAGTCCAACGCCCCCTTCCCCATCACCGGCCCCCTCGTCCGCGGAGACATGGACGCCGTCAAGCGCCAACACGATGCCATGCCGGACCATCTCAAAGAGCAGTATGAGCACTTAACGGAAGCGCTCAGAAGAGCAATTGAGGCGCAGAGAGACTGAAGTACTGGGTACTGGGTACTGGGTACTGGGTACTGGGTACTGGGTACTGGGTACTGGGTACTGGGTACTGGGTACTGGGTACTAGGTACTGGGTACGATGAAGATGTCACGTTAGTCTGCAGTTACAGCACAAAGCTGGTATGAGCGAACCAGACCATATCTACGCAACCCTTTCAACTTCACAGCTTCAAAAGCTATCCGTAGACTTTTCACGAGCTGTTCGAAGATTGTTTCTCAACCTCGTGCGTTTTTCGCCGGACGAAAGATCCGCCTGCGTGCAGCTCTATCGAGCTGGCTCGTCTGTCGGTGCCAATGTTCGTGAAGCGAAGTACGCCGAGTCTCCAAAGGACTTCATCCACAAACTCAAGATCGCTGAAAAGGAACTTGGAGAATTCTACTACTGGCTCGGATTTCTCTGCTCCAGACCATCGGTGATCGACCAGGAAGCACGTAAAGAGGTCGAACTCCTGGCATCTTCAGTGGGAAAGCTTCTCACTGCTACGATCGTTGCGATGAAACGCAAACACAGTACCTAGTACCCAGTCCCCAGTAGCTAGTCCCCAGTACCCCGTCCCCAGTACCCAGTACCCAGTACCCAGTACCCAGTACCCAGTACCCGTCCCCCGTCCCCCGTCCCCAGTCCCCTGTCCTTCCGTAACTTCTCCCATGACTTTCTCTTCCATTCAGCACATTCACTTTGTAGGCATTGGCGGCTCCGGAATGAGCGGCATAGCCGAGATCCTCCTTTCGCAGGGGTTCTCCGTGAGTGGTTCGGACCTGGCGCAGAGTGCGACGACCGAGCATCTGGTGAGCAAGGGGGCGAGAGTGTTCATCGGGCATCGAGCCGAGAACATTGAAGGGGCGGAGGTCGTCGTCTATTCTTCGGCCGTCAGGCCCGGTGAGAACCCCGAGACGGCGGCTGCACTGGAGCGAAAGATTCCCGTCATCCGCAGGGCGGAGATGCTCAGTGAGGTTTCCCGGTTGAAGTACACGCTTGCCATTGCCGGCACGCATGGCAAGACCACGACCACGTCGATGTGTGGTCTGGTGATGATGAAGGCCGGGCTGGACCCGACCGTGATCGTTGGCGGACGTCTTACAGGCCTGGGCGGTTCGAACGCGCGCCTGGGATCGGGCGACTGGATCGTCCTCGAGGCCGATGAATATGACCGGTCGTTTCTGCAGCTTCTGCCCACCATTGCGGTGGTGACCAATATTGAGGCCGACCATCTCGACATCTACAGTGATCTCGACGATATCAAGGGAGCGTTCACGGAGTTCACCAACAAGGTTCCCTTTTATGGGGCTGCTCTTGTGTGCCTGGACGATCCCGGCGTTCGCGACGTGATGCCAGACATCAAACGGGTGATCATCACCTACGGTACTACTCCGCAATGCGACGTCCGTGCCAGCAACATCAGCTACAGCGAGCGCAGCAGCTCATACGACCTTACCTATCGCGGTGAGCCCCTTGGCCGCATAGTCCTGAACGTCCCGGGTGAACACAATGTTCTCAACTCACTGGCCGCCTGCGGCGTTGCGCTGCAGTGCGGCGTTTCGGCTGATGTTATCCGTCAGGCCCTGGCCGAGTTTGGCGGGGTGTATCGCCGATTCGAGATCAAGGGTGAGACGCAAGGGGGCGTGCTGGTGATCGACGACTATGCGCACCATCCGACGGAGATCCTGGCCACCCTGGAGGCAGCCCGCAAGGGGTGGAACCGGCGTATTGTGGCCGTTTTTCAGCCCCATACCTACACCCGTACGCGCGACTTCTACCGGGAGTTTGCCACGTCATTTGACAATGCCGACGTGATCATCCTGACCGACGTCTATGCCGCCCGGGAGCAGCCCATCGATGGCGTCAGCGGTCGAATCATCGCCGACGCGGCCCGCGACGCCGGACACCGTCACGTTCACTATGCCGAACGTCTCGATGACGTTTCAGAGCTGCTCAAGGGGCTCCTTCAGCCAGGAGATATTCTTTTGACCATGGGCGCTGGAGACGTCTGGCGCGTAGGTTCCAAGCTCGGCAACTAACTATTTTTGCAGTCCCGTCGTCTGGACGGTCCTCATTTTTCTTCCCTCTTTCATGAACTTCATGTTGCCTCTTGCCATGACGTCATCCATTCGGAGCATGTTCGTGCTCCTTCTGCTTGCGCTCCTTACCGTTCCAACCGTTGCCCAGAAGAAATCTGCAGCGGCAAAGAAAACGTCGTCCAAAGCCGTCGTTGCTCCACAAGCAACGTTCGATCCTCAGACGGTACTTGCCACCGTCGGCACTGAATCGGTGCGGCTTGGCGAGGTCGAACGGGCCTTTCAGAAGAACCTCACCCGACGCGACACGAGGCTGGCAAGCGTACCACGCGATACTGCACTGGACTTTCTGCGACTCTACGTCAACTACCGTCTGAAGGTTGCCGATGCGCGTGACAGGGGGCTTGCCAACGATTCCGCCGTGCGCGTGGATCTGCTGAACAACCGGCGCCTGCTGTCGGAAACATTCTACTTCGACAAGGCCGTTGCCGAGAGTCGCATCAAGGAACTCTCCGGACGCAGACTGACCGAGATCGAGATCGGCGTGATCCTCTGCGCTGTCCCTGAACAGTCCACGCGCGGCTGGGACTCGGCAGCAAGCCGCCTGAAGGCCGAGCGCCTGATCGCGCAGATCAAGGCCGGCGCCGACTTTGAAAAGATCGCCCGTGACTCCTCGAACGATAAGGAGACAGCTGCCAATGGTGGACGTCTGCCGTGGATCAGCGGCGGCTCTATCATCAAGATCGTCGAAGATGCCGCCTACACGCTCCCGGTGGGTGCCGTCTGTGATCGCCCCCTCGCGTCGCGCTATGGATTCTTCATCGTCAAGGTGCACCAGCGTGCACCGCGCGTCAGTGTGAAATTCCGCCATATCCTGCTAACGCCGAATGATACGCGCGACACGGCGGCAACCGATCGCTTTGCCGATACCGTGCTGTCGATCCTTGCCATGAAGCCATCCCAGCAGAACACCGCACTTACACAACGCGGCGTTACGCCGTCGGGAGACGCGTTTGCTGACCTGGCACGCATGTATTCGGACGACAAGACCTCGTCGGCCAAGGGTGGCTACCTTGGCGGTGCGTACTCCCGCTCTTCAGGTATGGAGAATAATGGCTCGCGTCTGGTAAAGCCCTTTGAGGACGCCATCTTCGCCCTTCGCGACGCGCAGATCTCCGGTAAGATCAAGACCATCTTCGGAACGCACATCATTATCCGTGACTCGTCGCGGATACCCGATTCACTTGCCGAGTATGATGCGGCAAAGCGTACATACCGCCGACTCTACTACGAAGAAGACAAGCGCATGGTGCTCGACTCGGTGCGCAAGACCATGAATGCCGGATGGGATGAGGCCGTTCTGTCGGAACTACTTCGGTCGATCGATACCACCAAGAACACACAGGACACGGCCTGGACCCGTTCGATCTCCGATGGGCTTCTCGACCGTGTGGTATTCCGTCTGCCCGATGCCTCTCTGACAGTGCGCCAGTTTTCCGACACGCTGCGCCGGCGCGTCGACATGCGCGGCTTCACACTCAACCGTGCAGGATTTGACAGGGCCATGAACAAACTGGCCGACCCGATCGTTCTCGAGAAGGCAACGGCACGTCTGGAAGAGAGATACCCGGACTTTGCCGCCCTCATGCAAGAGTTCAACGATGGCATTCTGCTGTTCAAGGTCGAAGAGAAAGAAGTATGGAGCAAGCTGAAGTTCGATACCGTTGACGCCCGTGCGTTCTACGATGCGAACCCGACGCGCTGGATGACCGAGCAGAAGTATGATTTTACTGAAGTTTATGTTCTTACGGATTCTCTTCTTGCTGTTGTAAAGGCAGACCTTGCCTCCGGCAAAGATCTGGCCGACATAGCGGCAGCCTACACGCAGCGCGACGGAATGCGAGACCAGCGAGGCAAGAATCTTGCGGTCTCCCCAAAGACATCCAAGGCCGCTCAGCAGATCACGGCAGACACAAAGGTTGGACAGACCATCGGTCCGGTCAAGCTCGAAGCCGGCTGGTCGTTCATCCGCCTCGACGCAATTGTGCCGCCCCAGCAGAAGTCGTTTGAATCGGCCATCTCTGAGCTCGCTCCTGCCTACCAGGACGCTCTGCAGAAGCGCCTGACCGAGAATTGGCTCTCAGGCGTGCGCGCAAAGCATGCCGTGGTGTATAACACCTCCAACATCGACAAGATCTGGTCGGCCTCTTCACAGAAAGCCGGCTCCAAGTGACCATGATCGTTCCGGGACGTCAAATTCTCCTTTTCGCTCTGCTGCTTCTGGCAGGGGGCGTGGCAGTGCCCGCCCAGGACGCGATGGAAGGGATCGTTGCGGTGGTCGGTCGGGAGATCATCCTCCAGTCCGACATCACCGGGCAGGTCGAGGCCATGGCGCAGCGTGACCCACGGATCAACCGCAAGGACCCGGACCTGAGAAAGGCGATCCTGGATCAACTGATCAACGAGAAGCTTGTGCTGACCAAGGCTCAGGAAGACACGACGATCGAGATCACCGACGAGGACATCTCCTCTCGCATGGACTATCAGATCCAGATGCTCGTGCAGCAGTTCGGCTCGGAGAAGCGCATCGAAGATGTCTATGGAATGAGCATCAGCAAGATCAAGAAAGACTTCCGCGAGGAGATCCGCAAGCGCCTCTACGTGGAACGAATTCAGCAGAAGATGTTTACCGACATAAAGGTCAGTCGCACAGACGTCGAGACATTCTACGCGCGCTACAAAGACTCGATTCCTCCCGTTCCGGACCGTGTGGACCTGTATCATATCGTCAAGTACGTGAAGGCCTCGGACGAGGACAACAAGCAGGCACAGCTGCTGGCGGTGCGCATCCGCGACTCGATCGTGGCTGGCGGCTCTTTCAGCGACTTTGCCCGTCGGCATTCCGGTGATGTTGCCTCGGCGGCTAACGGTGGCGATCTCGGCACGGTAGATAAGGGTAAGTTCGTGCCGACGTTCGAAGCCGCCGCCTTTGCCCTCGAACCGAACGAGATCTCCCAGCCCGTTGAATCGCCTTTCGGCTGGCACATCATTCAGCTCATTGCCAAAACGTCAACGTCCATCACCAGCCGCCACATCCTTATCAAAGTCGGCCAGAGCGACAAAGACCGCAAGGTTGCCCAGGATGATCTTCTTGCCTTGAAGGCACGCGTTGCCGCCGGTGAGGATTTCGAGGAACTTGCCCGCAAGAGTAGCGATGAGCGCGAAACACAGGGCTTTGGCGGCGCAATGGGGCTTGTCGAACTGGAGCGCCTTCCCGGAGAGATGCGCGGCATCATCACGTCCCTGCCCGATGGCGGCGTCTCCGACCCTCTGCCGTATGCGGCCGACCCCACAAAACCGGGCTATCACATCCTCTACCGCAAACGCCTGGTCGCTGCTCATACCCCCACGGTGGCAAGCGATTACAAGCAACTCGAACAGCTGGCACTCATGGAAAAACGTCAGCGCCTCGAACGCGAATGGATCGATGATCTTCGCAAGAAGCTGTATTGGGAAGTCCGGTAGGTTTATCTTCGCCGTATGTTTTCGCGATCAACGAAGTTCTTCCTGCTCTTCCTTCTCATCGGTGGCGTGATCTGGATCGGTGGCGGCGTGGCCCGCATGGTTGTCGGCTACAGCGTGTTTGTTCCGGGAACGCTTGAGTGGAATCCGTCACTTTCCGAAGCAGCGCGATTGCAGACAGTATGGCTTTACACGCTCCTTGGGGGCTGGACGGGCTGGTCGTGGGCTGCTGCCACGTTTGGTGGTATCGGATCGATGATCACGTTGCGGAAGCACTTCCGACGTCACGGCTGGCTTCTGATGTCTGCCATTCTGTTCGTGCTCATTCTCCCGGTGCAGGCCTACGTTGCCTCGGAAGACTACCAACTGTGGATGTATTTTGACAAAACGACGGGCTTGCCGCTTGCCGCGCCGGAAGAGATCATGCGTGTCTTTTTGGGTCGGTTTTCCAGCACCCTCGTCAACGTGTTTGTTGCACTCTCCATGCTGGCGTCCGTTACGATCGTCGCGCTTGGAGCTTTGCAGCCCCTTCACAACCCCAATTCGCCTGCAACTGATGAAAGCTGAGAAACTATTGGAAGAACTCACGGCCCTGGCCAACTCTCTCGAATACACGGTCCGCCGTGAGCAGGGGGCGTTTCGTGGCGGTGCCTGCGTGGTGCGGGAACGTCGGCTGATCATCATCAACCGGTCCATGCCCTTTGAGGCGGCCGCGGTGATCCTTGCCCGCGCACTGTGTACGCTTGTGCCGGAGGATACGTTTCTCAAGCCTGCCGTGCGTGACATACTTGAGCGCGAGCGCGGCTGGGTGTCTGATCATCCAGGTGTGACGTTCGAGCCCACATCGAAAGAGGCAGCGTGACGCGCTGCGCGACGGTAGCCATCGTCGGACGTCCGAATAGCGGAAAGTCGACGCTGCTGAATGCAATCCTTGAGATGCACCTGAGCATCGTCACGGCCAAGCCGCAGACGACGCGTCGGCGGATCCTCGGTATCGATACCACGGAAGACACGCAGCTGATCTTTCTCGATACACCGGGAATGCTCAAGCCGCGCTACAAGCTCCAGCGCTCGATGATGGGCTTTGTCGATGAGGCATTGGATGAATCCGACATCATCTGCGTGGTGGTAGACGCGAAGAAGGCCATTGAGCGTGGTACCGTGCTCGACCCGATGTGGAGCCAGGAGCTGACGAAGCGCAAACGTCCGACCGTGCTTGTGCTCAATAAGATGGACGCCGTTGGCATCCGCAAAGAAGCCCTCCCGCTGATGGAAGAGGCCCGCCTGAGCGGTCTCTTCACCAAGGCCATTGCCATCTCTGCCAAAGAAAACAAGTGGGTCGACGAGCTTTTGAAGATGCTGCGTGAGCTTGCCCCCGAAGCCCCTTTCGCCTTTGATGCAGATATCGCGTCGGACCAAACAGACCGTTTCTTCGTGAGCGAGTTTATCCGAGAATCGGTCTTCAAGCAGTTTTCCGAAGAGGTTCCCTACGCCACCGAAGTGATGATCACCGAGTTCAAGGAAAATGAAGAAGGCAAATGGTATATCTCGGCCGACGTGATAGTAGAGCGGGAGAATCAGAAGGCCATTATCATCGGCGCTAAAGGGGCTGCCCTGAAGAAGATCGGCACAACAGCCAGGGCCACCATCGAGGAGTACCTCGGACACCCAGTCTACCTCGAGCTCTATGTGAAGGTGCGGCATGACTGGCGTAATGACAGGGCGCAGCTGGCAAGCATGGGTTATTGAGAAGAGAATTACGGAATTACGGAATTACGGAATTACGGAGTTACCACTCGTCACTCGTCACTCGTCACTCGTCACTCGTCACTCGTCACTCGTCACTCGTCACTCGTTACTCGTCACTCGTCACTGGTCACTCGTCACTCGTCATTCGTAACTTCGTCCATGCATCGCGTGATTCACTTTTCGTTTTTGGCACTGGCACTCGTGCTCGCGGCTTGTTCTGCATCAGAAAATGCGAAGAAAGCCAAGACAGTCGACGAGATATTCAGCGAGGGCAAGGCCGCTTATGACGAGGGCAACTGGCTTGAGGCGCAGACCAAGTTTGACGTGATCAAGCTTCAGTATCCGGCTTCGCAGTATGCCGATGATGCGCAGTTCTATCTGGCCGAGATCAACTTCGAGCGCAGCGAATACATCATGGCCGCATTCAACTACAATCAGCTGCGTCGCTCGTATCCTTCGAGTGAGTTTGTCAGAGATGCCATGTACAAGTCCGCACTCTGCTACGACAAGATCGCTCTGCCGGCGGACAGAGATCAGGAAAACACGCGCAAGGCCATTCTGGCGTATACGGACTTTCAGTCCATGTTCATGCGGGACTCGCTCGCACTGGAGTCGACCAAGCGCATACGGGATCTGCGCGACCGGCTTGCCGAAAAGTACTGGCTCGCCTCGGAACATTATCAGCGCACGTTTGCGCGTCGGGCGGCCGTCATCCAGCTGGAGGCCATCATTGATGAATACCCTGACAGCAAGTGGTTTGAGCCGGCTCTGGTGACCAAGATTCAGCTGCTGGCGGACATGAAGCGCAACGACGAAGCACGCACGGCGATCGCCGCTTATCGGCGCAGCGTCAAACAACCGCAGCAGAAAGACGTCGTTGACCGCCTGGAACGAGGACTCCCATGAAAACCCCAACCGAAAGCACCGTTGTGATGACGGAGCTTGTACTACCGAACGACACGAACTATCTCGGCAACCTGTTAGGGGGCCGATTGATGCACTGGATCGACATTGCGGCCGCGTTGAGTGCCATGCGTCACAGCGGCAAGGTATGCGTCACGGCATCGGTTGACGAGATCAACTTCAATGAGCCGATCAAGCTTGGGCACGTCGTGCACATCACGGCCATGCTTACACGGTCGTTCAAGACGTCGATGGAGATCTTCGTGCAGGTTGAACGTGAGGATCCACTGCACAACACGCGTACGCGCACGTCTGAGGCCTACTTGACCTTCGTGGCCATTGATCAGTATGGCAAGCCCCTTCCGGCACCTCCCGTCGAGCCGCAGTCTGACGAGGAAAAGCTCCGCTACGAAGAAGCTGCCATGCGCCGCGAGATCCGACTACGTCAGCGCGAAGTGATGAAGGCGCGCCGTGGATGATACGGCTGCTTGCTGCCACGGTCTGCCTGCTGCTGCTTGGCACTGAGGCGCAGGCATCGGACGTAGTCCTTCGAATGATCCGTGCCTACGGCGGAACCAACGAAGGGCTCCCCCCGGTGGTGATTCTCAATGCCGAAAAATCCGGCGACCTTGGATCATCTTCGGTCACCGTCGAATTCGATGTTTCCTCTTCGGCCATCCCGAACGTCTATGCCCGCATTATCCACTGCACCGCAGACTGGACGCCCGATGAGGGGAGCTTTCTGACCGACGTCAACAACCGGACGAGTGTCATCGACTGGACGCTGGCCCCGGAGCGATCGAGTTATTCGAGATACCGCGGGATGTTCACGCTCCCGAATCAGCAGACGAGCATCCGATTTTCCGGGAACTGGCTTGTTCGCATCCACGACGTTGAGACCGATTCGCTGCTGGGTGAGACGCGCTTCTTCGCCGTCGACACACGCGCGACCATCCGCATGAACTTCATGTCGGATTTCTACGAGCCCCGCTACCGCGTCAGCGGCACAGCCTACACCATCGAGACTCTTGTGCAGGACCTGACGGCGCGCCTGCTGACGAACAATCTTCATACGGTTGTGCTCTACAGGAATCATCGCTGGTTCGACCCTTTCATTGCTTCCGAGCGGCTTCGTTCGGTGCGCAATCCCGGCGTTATCGGCGCAGACGTGCTTGGCATGGTGCAAGGTGGCAAGATCTTCCGCCTGTCGAGGATTCCGGCACAGAACGAGTATCGCGTGCTCGACCTGACCAATCCCGGACGGTTCCCTTCTACTGGTCAGCCCATACCGATCGGCCTTTCCGACATCCGCCGCAATGGTATGTTCACAGAACGGGCCGACGATGGAGCGATGATCTCTCGCGCTGTTTCGGGTGCGAATGATGAGTTCATCCCCATCGAATTTCTGCTCGACCCAACTCCGGGTCGCGCGAGCCAGGAAGACATCTTCGTATCGGGCTCCTTCAATAACTGGCGTCCAGACCGAAACTGGATGATGTACTTCGACGAAGAAAAAAGACTCTACCGCCTGCGCCAGTGGATACGCCGTGGCAGACACAACTACCTCTACGCCGGAGGCCGCCTCAGCGCTGATTCCGGTGAGGCCCTCGATGTCACCTACGAGGAGTTCGAAGGCAATACCGCCATGGCGAACAACACCTTCATCGCCTTCGCCTACTACCGCGAACTCGACTACGGCGGTTACGATGGCATCGTGGCAGTAGGACTCGGCACGATGTACGGCAATAAATAGGGACGCCGAGCGGGACGTTGCACGGGACGTCCTTTCGTAACTTTGGCCATGTCTCGGCCGAACATTTCTACCGATCCGACGCGTCGTGAGGACGACGTGGACGCATCGCTGCGTCCGTTGTCCTTTGATGACTTTACGGGTCAGCGAAAGATCGTCGACAACCTGAAGGTGTTTATCGCTGCTGCAAGGGGGCGAGACGAGTCGCTGGATCACGTGCTTCTGACCGGCCCTCCGGGCTTGGGAAAGACGACACTATCGCACATCATCGCGCGTGAGATGCGAGCCCAGATCAAGATCACCTCGGGTCCGGTGCTGGAAAAGCCGGGAGACCTTGCCGGACTGCTGACGAGCCTCGATGAGAACGACATCCTGTTCATCGACGAGATCCACCGCCTTTCTCCGGTGGTTGAAGAGTACCTCTACTCGGCAATGGAAGATTTCCGGCTCGACATCATGATCGACTCAGGACCGGCGGCACGTTCGGTGCAGCTTTCCATTCCCCGCTTTACCCTCGTGGGCGCAACAACCCGCCAGGGGCTTTTGACAGCCCCTCTGCGGTCGCGCTTCGGGATCACCAACAGACTCGATTATTACGACGCTGCAGACCTCACGCTTGTGATCGAGCGCAGCGCCGACCTGCTCGGAGCACGCATAGAGGCCGACGGAGCCCGCGAGCTGGCGCGTCGTGCACGTGGCACGCCACGCATCGCAAACCGCCTGCTGCGCCGCACGCGCGACTTTGCCGACGTCAAGGCAGCTGGCATCATCACCCGCGAGGTGGCACGCATGGCCCTTGAAGCACTTGAGGTGGACGAGTTTGGCCTTGACGAGATGGATGCGCGCGTCATCTCGGCGCTGATCGAGAAATTCTCAGGTGGCCCCGTTGGGATCTCCACCCTTGCCGTTGCCGTGGGGGAGGACGCCGGCACTCTTGAAGAAGTCTACGAACCGTTTCTCATTCAACAGGGATTTTTGCAGAGAACTCCTCGAGGCCGCATTGCCACGCCCCTTGCCTATCAGCACATGGGCGTCGTGCGGCCGGGTCCTGAACCGACGTTGTTCTCCGGAGACACAGCATGAAATCGATTCACGTATTGACGGCAATTCTTCTCATCATCGGGTCGCTCTCAGTGGGTGCCCAGACCACTGGCGGGAGTATCGAGCTGGGATCGGCCTCTCGTATCGAACTGGCAAGTCGCGACCTGCTTGAATCACTGACATGGTGGGCTCGCCTCGGGTTCTCGCCCATCAGACGTCCGGGTGACCGCGTCGATTCCGCGCTGACGCTTTCCGATGGTCAGCTGATCATAACGCTGGTGAAGAAATCACAACCCTCTCCAATGGTCATCTTCCGCGTCGATGACCTGGATGCCACGAAACGGAACCTCCTTGCCATGGGGTATCGTCTCGAGGCCGATGCCGAAGGGGGCTCAACACGCGAACTCCGTCTGCGATCACCCAGCAGCGTCTTCATCACAATCCGTGATCGGCGCATCGAAAATGAAGTACGCTCCACGTCTGAGCTTAACCCCGTCTGCGGAAAGCTCACCGAGCTCAGCACGGCCATAGACACGCTGGCCAAAGAGCAGCCATGGTGGATAAAGCTCGGATTCAAGATCAACCGAGAAAGCACCACGCCCTATCCGTTTGCATACCTGACCAGCGGATTTACCGAGCTGGGTATTCATGAAGGCAAAGACATTCCGTCTCTGGCGCTGACGTACTTCATGCCTGATATGCTCAATCGCATCAATCGATTGCGCGAGCAAGGTCTCGAAGCAGCAGAGATCATCCCGGGTCCGGACTCGCTGCCACGCAATGCCATCTACGTCTCACCCGATGGACAGCTGGTGTATCTGTTTGAAGGAAATCGGTAGGACGAGTACTTCCGTAATTGAGTAATTGAGTACTTCCGTAATTGAGTAATTGAGTAATTCCGTACCTCCGTAACTCTTAACTTGCTCTTCTTATGAGCAAAGAAATCACCTCCCGGGCAGACGATTATTCTCAGTGGTACATTGACCTTGTACGCAAGGCCGGGCTGGCTGACTATTCAGCCGTCAAAGGCTGTATGGTCATCAAACCGTATGGTTTTGCCATCTGGGAGAACATGCGTGATACGCTTGACAGGATGTTCAAGGATACGGGTCACGTAAACGCCTACTTCCCGCTGTTTATTCCAAAGAGCTTCCTGAGCAAGGAGGCCGCTCATGTTGAGGGTTTCGCAAAGGAATGCGCCGTTGTGACGCATTATCGGTTGAAGAATGCCGAAGATGGTAGCGGCGTCGTTGTCGACCCAGACGCACGCCTGGAGGAAGAGCTGATCGTGCGCCCGACCTCGGAGACGATCATCTGGAACACCTACCGCGACTGGATCCAGTCGTATCGTGATCTGCCCCTTCTCATCAACCAATGGGCGAATGTTGTGCGCTGGGAAATGCGTACGCGCCTATTCCTTCGTACTGCCGAGTTCCTCTGGCAGGAAGGTCATACAGCCCATGCAACTCGTGAAGAGGCCATCGACGAAACACGGAAGATGCTGGACGTGTACGCAACCTTTGCCGAAGAGTGGATGGCCATACCGGTGGTGAAAGGCGTCAAGACGCCGAATGAGCGCTTCGCAGGAGCCGAGGACACCTATTGCATTGAAGCACTGATGCAGGACGGCAAGGCCCTGCAGGCCGGAACGTCGCATTTTCTTGGTCAGAACTTTGCCAAGGCCTTCGATGTGCAGTTCAGCTCCAAGGACAACACACTTGAATACGTGTGGGCCACCTCATGGGGCGTCAGCACGCGCCTGATGGGTGCGCTGGTGATGGTTCATTCGGACGACGAAGGTCTGATGATCCCGCCGAAGCTTGCACCGCACCAGGTTGTGATCGTGCCGATCCCCAAGCCCCTTGCAGAACTCGACCCACACATCACAGCTATTGCCGCCGAATTGCGCGCGCGCGGTGTGCGTGTGAAGATCGATACGGATGACCAGAGCCGTCCGGGCTTCAAGTTTGCCGAGTACGAAAAGCTCGGCATTCCCGTGCGTATCGCTGTTGGAGCGCGCGACCTTGCCAATGGCACAGTGGAAGTAGCCCGACGTGATACCCGCACGAAGGAAAACATGCCGCTGGAAGGTATCGGTGACAGCATCGTTAGTCTGCTCGACAACATCCAATCGTCGCTGTTCGACCGCGCCAAGGCCTACCGCGATTCACACATTACCCGCGTCGATACGTGGGAAGAATTCGTCGCCACTCTTGATGGACCAGGGGGCTTTGTGAGCGCACACTGGGACGGCACTGGTGAGACCGAAGACCTCATCAAGGAAGAGACCAAGGCCACGATCCGTTGCATCCCGCTAGATAACCCGCAGGAAGCCGGCACCTGCATCCGCACAGGAAAGCCAAGTACTCAGCGCGTGTTGTTTGCCAGAGCGTATTGACGAGGCAATTACGGAATTACGGAATTACGGAATTACGGAATTACGGAATTACGGAATTACGGAATTACGGAATTACGGAATTACGGAATTACAGAGTTACTGAGAACACTCGTCACTTGTCGTGGGATCGCAGCATGCTGCGACCCTACCGGTCATTTGTCACTCGTCACTTGTCACTCGTCACTTGTCACTCGTCACTTGACCATATGCGCATCCTCCTGATTCTTGCCGCACTGGCAGCTCTGCTTCCTTCCTGCCGTTCGGTTCCGTCGGAGCCCCTTCCCGAAACGCAGATCTGGCTGGCCGACTTTGACATCCGCACCGGTGAGCTAAGCAATGCGTCGATGATCATCGACGCGCCCGGGTACGACAACCAGCCGATGTTCACCGCTGATGGCAAGGGGCTGCTGTTCGTCTCGGATCGCGCGGGGGATGGCAGCACTGACGTGTATCGGTATGATCTTGCCACGCAGACCACCGCGCGACTGACCTCGACGCCGGAGCAGGAGTTCTCTCCGACGCCGATTCCGGGGTCGACGGACTTCTCTGTGGTGCGCGTTGCGCGCCCACGGGATACCGGCGAGGTATACACCGAGTCACAGCAGCTGTGGCGCTATTCGCCTGACGGTGAGCCCCGATCGCCCATCATTCAGCAACGACGCGTTGGCTATCACACGTGGATGGATTCTGCCTGGGTGGCGCTTTTTCTTGTCGGTGATGACCAGAAAGGCATTCCGCATCGGCTGGAGATCCAGGGCGTTGAATCGGGCACTGTTTATCCAATTGCAAACTCGATCGGGCGGTGCATACGACGGCACCCTTCAGGACAGCTGAGCTACGTCGACAAGTCCGACACAGCAGCTAACCGGCTCATGATGACCATCGGTCCTTCCATACCCCCGGACACGCTTGTGGTGATGCCACCCGGCACGGAAGATTACTGCTGGCTCTGGGATACCTCAGTGCTGTTTCTTACAAGCACCGGCAACGTCTATCGGTGGATCAAGGGTACCGAACTCGGCCTTCAGCCGCTCACGTCGCTGTATCTGGGAGGTCAGGGGGCGCGCATCACCGCAAATGACGCTTCGACCAAGCTGGCATGGGTTGTTATCAAACCCGCCGCGGCACGGTAGGGGTGCGTCATGCTACGAGGGTTCATCATCACGGTCCTGCTGCTGTGTTCGCTGCCGAACAGAGGCCCAGCGCAGTCAGCGCCGGCCGATGGGCTAACGACTCTCGGTGGTGCCACACTGGCATACTCCGCGTCGGCAAATGGTATTGCGGCCGGACGTCGCGCGTATACCCTGCAGCCATCTGTCAATGGCCGCCTCGGCGTCATGCAGATGGATCTCGGCGTTCAATACAGGAGTCGCTGGCTGCAGGCCACGCTTGTTGGACAGCAGGGCTGGTTTGCCGAAGCGAATTATGCCGGCGATGACTATGCCTATCGATACCTTCAGCAGGCATGGGTCGGCATTGATATGTCCGCGGATGTTTCCCTGCGTGCAGGAGTGATGCCTTCGCACCTCGGTTATGAGCCAGTCAATGAGCGGGAGAACCTGATCGTTTCGCGACTCTTCTGCTCCGATGCGACACCGTATTACGAGACCGGTGTGGCCCTGCAATGGCAGCCTACGGATCAGGTAACTCTTGAGGGTCTTGTCCTGAATGGATGGCAGAGGATCGTTGCCATCAATGACAATGTGGCATGGGGCTCGCGGATCGTCTGGCGTCCTGACTCGGCACTTGCCCTGAACTGGAGCACTTTCTACGGCAATATGTTCGACCGTCGTGCACTCCGACAACCATCTTCTGCTCAACTCGGATGGCGCTTCTATAGCAACGTCTGGGCTGAGTGGAAGCCCTCGGAGAATGTGACCGTTGTTGCGATCATCGACAACGGACATCAGACGATTTCGACAGACTCAGCGGCATCCACCTTTTCCGTTGCCGCCATCATGGCCTACCGCCTGCATCCGCGGTGGCGTGCAGCCGTGCGCGCCGAAGCCTTCTCAGATCCCGAATCGGTGATCATACAACCTGCAGCAGGTCATGGATTTACCGCGTCTTCAGTTTCGGCGAACATCGACTGGTCGGCAACGTCCATGATCACGATCCGAGCAGAGCTTCGTGGGTTGTTCGCCAACGACCAGGTCTTCCCCGCCACCGGCGGCGTATCGACGTCCGAAGTCTTCGGCACCGTTACGATAAGCACCAGCCTGTAAAACTCACAACGCTTTCGCTCTGGGCCGGCTACGGAAAAAAAGCAAGCCCCATGAGCAGTGCGTGATCATGGGGCTTGTAAGGAGGACGAGGCCGAAGCCCCATCCGAAACAAAAATACGTCTTTAGGCTTCGGTGTAAAGTGTCGAATTGTCAACATAGATCAAGTAGTCCTTGATCTTCCCATCGACCATGTCGAACACATTGGCAAAGGGCACTGACAACGTAGAACCGCTATGTCGTGTATAGGTTACAGTTCCCTCGGTGAGAACAAATCCGTCAGCCTCGCGAACCTTCAGGTCTGAGTGCTTAATGGCTGCGATCGACTGGAACCATCCCTCGAGAAAGTTGACGATGGTGTCCTTGCCAACCACCGCTGGGTGGTTTGCAAAACGAAACTGGGCATCGTCGGTCAGGAATGTGCCAAAGAGATTATGATCCTTGGCATCAATACCGCTGAACAGGACCGAAAAATCTGGGTTTGCCATAGTGGTGCGAACTCATTTGGTGATGAAAACTTGAGCGCCGTCATCACGGCGAAACTACGTCATTTTTTGCTTTGACCGACCCGTCGGTCGGATGTGATAATGGGGCAAGCCTCGGACTGCGTCTCGCCCCTACTCCGTAACTTCGCTGCCTTATGCAGAACTACCGCAACTTTTGCATCATCGCGCACATTGACCACGGCAAGTCAACGCTGGCCGACCGGCTGCTGGAACGCACCGGACGGGTTTCGGCGCGCGAGATGACAATGAACCAGATCCTCGACGACAACCCACTCGAGCAGGAACGTGGCATCACCATCAAGCTGCATGCCATCCAGATGGACTATGCAGCCAAGGACGGGAGCACCTACAAGCTGAATCTCATTGATACGCCCGGTCACGTCGACTTTTCCTACGAGGTTTCCCGCTCGCTGAGCGCCTGCGAAGGGGCTCTCCTGGTGGTCGATGCCACGCAGGGCGTGGAAGCACAGACGATCTCAAATCTGTTCATGGCTATCGAGCAGGGCTTGGAGATCATCCCGGTGATCAACAAGATCGACCTGCCGAGCGCGGTGACAACGATCGAAAACGTCAAGCAGCAGGTCATGGACCTGATCGGTTGTAAAGAAGATGACATGATCCTTGCCTCGGCCAAGGCCGGCATCGGTATCGATGAGATCCTCGAGGCAGTTGTTGCCCGAGTGCCGCCGCCAAAGGGTGACCCTAAAGCCCCCTTGCGCGCACTTATCTACGATTCCGTGTTCGATGCCTATCGCGGGGTGATCGTCTATGTACGGGTGATCGACGGAACAATGCGTGAGAAGGACAAGATCCTCTTCATGGCTACCGGGCAGACCTACGAGCTCGATGAGGTAGGTGTGCTCTATATGCAGAGGCAGCGAACGGGCGAGCTCTCAGCCGGGAACGTGGGGTACTTTACCGCTGCGATCCGCAAGCTGCAGGACTCAAAGGTTGGCGACACGGTTACCCTTTTCTCTAACCCGACAACGAACCCCATCGAAGGCTTCCGCGAGGTCAAGCCAATGGTGTTCAGTGGCATCTATCCTGCCGACAGCGACGACTTTGAAGACCTGCGCGAAGCGCTCGGCAAGCTCTCGCTAAACGACTCGGCCATCACGTTTGAACCCGAATCCTCGAGCGCGCTTGGATTTGGATTCCGTTGTGGATTCCTGGGTCTTCTCCACATGGAGATCGTGCAGGAGCGCCTCGAACGGGAGTTCAATCAGACGATCGTTACAACGGTGCCGAACGTGCGGTATCAGGTGGTGACGACGCGTGAAGAGGTGCTATGGGTGGACAATCCGGCTCAGCTTCCCAATCCGACACTGATCAGCGAGATCCTTGAACCATACATCCGCGCGCAGATCATCGCCCCCTCAGAGTATGTGGGTACGATCATGAAACTGTGCATGGACCGCCGTGGAACAATGATGGGCCAGTCCTATCTCTCGGCCGACCGTGTTGATATGACCTTTGAGCTTCCGCTTGCCGAGGTTGTGTTTGACTTTTACGACAAGCTCAAGAGCAATACACGGGGCTATGCATCGCTCGACTATGAGTATGCGGACTATAAGCCGGGGCAACTGGTGCGTATGGACATTCTGCTCAACGGTGAACAGGTCGACGCTCTTTCGTCGATCGTCCACCGGCAGAAGGCCCATGAATGGGGCAAGCGTCTGTGTTCGAAGCTTCGCGAACTGATCCCGCGTCAGATGTTCGAAGTGGCCATCCAGGCTGCGATCGGTTCAAAGATCATCGCTCGTGAATCGATCAGCGCCATGCGCAAGAACGTTCTTGCCAAGTGTTACGGCGGCGACATTTCCCGTAAGCGCAAGCTGATCGAAAAGCAGAAGGAAGGCAAAAAACGCATGAAGCAGGTCGGCAAGGTCGAGATACCTCAAGAGGCCTTCCACGCCGTTCTCTCACTGGACTGATCGTCTCATCTATGGCACTCATCGAATCACTCTATCAGCGCATGGGCCGCCTCGGTGCGTTCCTTCTGAAGCGGCGGCATGACCGGCTCAATGCCCCAAAGCCCGAGACCCTTAAGGAACATCTGGTTGCCTGGGGCAAGACCATCATCTGGTCGCTCACCGTCGTAACGATCATCAACGGCCTGGCCCTGGCGTCGTTCGTCGTCCCCACGGGGTCGATGGAGAGCACCGTGCTGGCGGGAGAATTCCTGTTCGTAAACAAGTTCAAGTTCGGACCTTCGACGCCGCAGATCGTACCTTTTCTCAACATGCCCCTTCCCTACTACAAGCTGCCGCCAATCATCGCGCCAAAGCAGGGAGACGTGATCGTCTTTGTGTTTCCGGGTAATCGAGAGGTTGCTCATCCGCCGGCATTTGAGTACTACCTCAAACGATGTGTGGCCGTCGCCGGAGACTCGCTTCATATCCGCGCCGGAAGAGTCTTTGTCAATGGAGTCGAGTATGGTCTTCCGGAGCATGCACAGTTTATGGGGTGGACCCCTGAGCAGCGGGCTATGGTGTCGGAGGCGGACCGCGAGGCAACCTTCCCGCCGGGACGTGGTTACACACGCGATGATTATGGTCCGATCCGCATTCCCAAGCAGGGCGACGTGATCCGTCTGACACCTGAGAACTTCCACGAATGGTCCGTCTTTATTGCCCGTGAAGGACATCAGGTTAACGCAGACCTTCGCACGATCGACGGCCGGCCGGCCACAGCCTATACCGTCAATCGTGATTACGTGTTTGGTATGGGCGACAATCGCGACAACTCGCTTGACTCACGCTTCTGGGGATTCATCCCGGAAGAAGACGTCGTCGGAACCCCGATGATCGTGTATTGGTCGCTGCCCGTTGAAACACCCGATGGTCGCAGGCTCACGCTCATGCAGCGCCTGAAGAACATCCGCTGGGGACGTATCGGCACGATCATCAACTGATGGTCCTGAGCTCACTTCGACACCTCCACGATAGCGCTGACCATGTCGGATAAGGGGCTTGCAGAACTCTCATGGAGAGACATCGCCACCAGTGCCACCGTGGCGATCATTGTTGCCCTGCTGCTGAGGGTATTTATCGTTGGTGCGTTTGAGATACCATCGCATTCGATGGAGAACACCCTTCTTCCGGGTGATTACATCGTCGTCAACAAGCTCGCATACGTGCTGCGCGACGTGCGCCGCGGAGACGTCGTGATCTTTCATCATCAGGCCGACACGTCAATGGTTCGCGAGACCTACGTCAAGCGCGTGATCGGTCTTGCCTCCGACACCGTAACGCTCACCCATGAAGGGGTGTGGGTCAATGGTCGCCCCCTGCCAGATCCGCCGGAGTGTAAACTACCGGCCGACCCCGTGCTTGCCTCCCAGAGGAGTCCGGTGGAGATCATCGTCGGCCGTGATTCATTGTTCGTGCTGGGCGACAATCGCCGGAATTCGTTTGATTCCCGATACTGGGGATGCCTTCCCACGGCAGCCGTGATTGGTACGCCGCTCTTCATTTACTGGTCGCGCGGTGGCAGCACGGACAACCCCCTGCCCCATATCCGCTGGGACCGCGTTCTGTCGTCGGTGAAGTGATGTTCGGACTCTACCTTCATATCCCGTTCTGCGAAAAGAAGTGCTCATACTGCGACTTCTACAGCATCGAGTCGACCGAGCATATCCAGCGATTCGTTGAAACGCTCACGCGCGAGATCGATCTGCGTGCGGCCTCCTATGATGGCACTGCCTTTACGTCGGTGTTCTTTGGTGGCGGCACTCCTTCGCTACTGCACCCGGATGAGATCATGGCGATCACCACACGTCTGCGCTCGTACTTCGCTTTCAGCGACGATTGCGAGTGGACGATGGAGTGCAACCCCGGAACGGTGACGCTTGAACGGCTTGAGGGCTATCGGCGCAGCGGCATCAATCGGCTGTCCTTCGGTGTGCAGTCGTTTCAGTCGGCCGAACTGGAATTCCTGGATCGCATCCATGACGCCGACCAGGCAGTGGTGTCGATGCACCTTGCCCGGCGAGCTGGATTTGACAACGTGAACATGGACCTGATGTTTGCCGTGCCCGGGCAGACCATCGAAACGCTGCGCGACAATCTGCGTCGGATGATCGATCTGCAGCCGGACCACATCTCGGCTTACTCGCTTATCTATGAACACGGCACACCACTCTATGCCGATCTCCTGAAAGGTCGCGTAACGCCCCTTCCCGAAGAGGTCGACGCCGAGATGTACCACATGGTGATCTCTACACTGCGTCAGCACGGATATCATCAGTACGAGGTCAGCAACTTTGCCCGTCCCGGCCGGGAGTGTCGCCATAACCTCACCTACTGGCACGGCGAGCCGTATCTGTCGGTTGGACCAAGCGCTCACGGCTTTCTTGGAACAACCCGCTACTGGAACTACCGCTCGCTGAGTGCGTGGACGGATCACGTCATGAAGGGGATACTGCCGGAAGCAAATCATGAGCATTTATCGGCGGCGGATCTGCTGACCGAGCATGTTTTTCTGCACCTGCGCGCCGATGGACTCCGCCTGGCCGAGGTACAGCGCCGCTTTGGTCTTGATGTGCGGCAGCGCCTGCAGCCCGATCTATCATACTGGATCGAAGCGGGTTTCGTAAGCGACCGCAACGATGTTCTGTCGCTGACCGCTGAAGGTTACCGTGTCTGCGACGAGATCAGCTCCAAGGCCGCTGCCCGCATGGCAGGATAGATCGCCGCAGCGGACGAGACCATGACGGCACACGCTGCCGTGGCCACGACGTCAACGGTCTGTACATCAAGCGGCAGTGCGGGGATGAGATACCCCTGCGACATATCAAAGCGTATCCATTGAAAGTGCATCTGCCCCCAGCAGAGCCCAAGTCCGATCATGGTTCCGAGCCCGGAACTGATGACGCCAATGAACAGACCCTGCCAGACGTAGATCTTCGCGATCATCGTATTGGTCATCCCCATGGCCTTGAGCATCGCAATATCATGCCTCTTCTCCACCACTCCCATCGTGAGCGAAACCAGAATACTGAATGCTGCAACCACAATGATCAGCAGCAGCACCACGAATGAACCAAGCCGCTCGAGCCGCATCGTATCATACACGCCGCTGTTGATCTGCTGCCATGTCTCGATGCGCGCTGTCGACCCGAGCGATGCCGCGAGGCTGGCAGCTACCTGCTCGGAGCGCTCCGGCTGATCAATGCGCACGTGCCACTCGGTGGGCTCGGTAGAGGCGATAAGGGGCTTAACAACTTCGGCAGAAAGATACACGGTGGATGCGTCGACATCACGAGAGGCGTTGGACTGGAAGACACCGACCACAACGACTGGCGTGCCCAGGGGCATGGACATCATCGTTAACGCCGATTCGATCTGCCGCGGACTTATCACGCGCAGCGTGTCACCGAGAAAGAGATTCAATGACTGGGCGACACCGGAGCTGACAACGGCCCCGGCAGCTCCGCCGCTCAGTGACAGTTCCGCTTTGCCCCCTATCATCGCCTGCTGCAGAACACGGCGAGTGGAGAGATCGCTTTCCGTGATTCCCACGGCCTGAACAACCGACGTCCCCTGCGGTGCCTGAACAACCAGTGATGTGCGCCAAACGGGAGACCAGTTCCGGGATGCTCCGTCGATCGTCGAGCCCGAAGTAGCCGTCACACGCAAGTGCGGTCCGAAGGACGTCATAAGATCATGCGCCACATCACGGAAGCCATTGAAGAGCGACATCACGATGATCAGTGCGGCCGTGCCGATGATGATGCCCAGACCAGAGAGCACGCCGATGAGTCCGATGAAGGAGAATCGGCGCGGACGGAGATATCGTAGAGCGATCGTAAGGTCAATGTTCATCGGCGTTTCAGCTGCGCGAGCAGGTCGGCCTGCACACGCACGGGCGATGAGCCCGGGCTGACGCGAACATACGAACCGTCGGACTGGAGCTGACGCGCCTTGACGTTGTCGTCGAGGTAGTGGGCAAGCAACTCGCGGAGCTTCTTGCGCACACGCCGATCAAGCACGGGGAAGGCGACCTCCACACGGCGCTCCATGTTGCGCGGCATCCAGTCGGCACTGGAGATGTAGACCGTCTCTTCGCCCCCGTTGCGGAACCAGAAGATCCGGCTGTGCTCGAGAAACCGATCGAGTACACTGCGCACCGTGATGGACTCACTGACGCCGGCAATGCCCGGCTTCAGACAGCAGACACCGCGAATGATAAGGTCGACCTTGACACCAGCCATCGAAGCTCGATAGAGTGCCTTGATGATCTTGGCATCAATCAGCGCATTCATCTTGGCAATGATGTATCCCTGACGTCCGGCTTTGTGATGCTCGATCTCTTTTTCGATGTGCTCGATGAACGTCTCACGGAGGTTCAACGGCGCTACGGCAAGATGCTGCCACTGGGCATGACGGGAATAGCCAGTCAGCAGATTGAACAGGTGCACAAAGTCGCGCTCCAGCTCCTGACGTCCCGTGAAGATGCCAACGTCCGTGTAGAGTCGACTTGTCGAAAGGTTGTAGTTGCCGGTTGCCACGTGCGCATAGGTCAGCACGCTGCGGCCTTCCTTGCGGATGACCAGGCAGACCTTGCAATGAACCTTCAGGCCCATGACTCCATAGACCACGTGCACGCCGGACTGCTCCAGGGCGCGCGCCCAGGCGATGTTGGTCTCTTCGTCAAACCGTGCCTTGAGCTCGACAAATGCCGTGACGTTCTTGCCAAGACTTGCGGCACGCTTCAGCGCGTCGATCACCGGTGAACGGCCACCGGCTCGGTAAAGCGTGATCTTGATGGCAAGAACGTTCGGGTCATCAACGGCCGCCTCAATGAACTTCACCACGGAGTTACTGAATGAATCGAACGGGTGATGTACGAACAGATCGCGTTCCTTGAGCACGTCGAAAATGCTCACTCCCTCGGCCTCAAACTCGGGCAGCACGCGCGAGGTGAAGGGGGCGTCTTTGAGCTTGCGCTTGTCCAGCTGCAGCAGCACAAGAAAGTCCTGCAGGTTCAGCGGGATCTCCACCGGATAGACATCCGACATGTCCAGTTCAAGAGCCCGCGTGAAGAACTGCATGAGTCCCTTGGGCATATCCGAAGCAACTTCCATGCGCACGGCATCGGTGCCCCATCGACGCTGACGGATGCCCTCGGCAACGGCCGTGATAAGGTCATTGGCCTCGTCCTCGGCGATCTCCACATCCGCGTCACGTGTGACGCGGAAGAGATGACTCTCGGAGATGCGGTGTCCGGGAAAAAGAATTCCGGCGTGAGCGCGAATGATCTCCTCGAGCAGCACGTAATGGTGGCCCCCTGTTCGAGGTAGCTTCATCAGTCGGGGCAAGGCCGATGGCAGCTGCACGACGGCAACCTTTGATTCATCATCGTCGGCCACCTCGTCGTAAAGCACAAAGGCAACCGTCAGCGACCTGTTGAGAAGTCGCGGAAACGGATGTCCGGGATCAAGGGCAAGGGGCGTCAGAACAGGCAGAATATTATCGATGAAATCCGTCTCGATCTCCAACCGTTCCTGCTTGGTCAGATCGCCGAACGAGTGGATGATGATGCCCTCCTTGATCAGCGCCGGCTTCACGGACTCGTTCCAGATACTCGCCTGGCGCTTATAGAGCGGAAGTAGTCGAGAGCGGATCTCGCGGATCTGATCCTGCGGTGCCATGCCGTCCTCAGACAGCTCGGTCACCCCCGAGGTGATCTGCTCCTGCAGACCGGCCACGCGGATCATGAAGAACTCGTCGAGATTGGTCGAGAAGATCGACAGGAACTTTAACCGCTCCAGGAGCGGGTGCTGCATGTCGTCGGCTTCGTCAAGCACGCGCTTGTTGAACTCTATCCAGGAGAGTTCACGATTGAGGTAGAGTCCCTCGTCGTCGAGGTCGATCTCGACAGCCACACCATCTGCCGATGCTGGCAAGGGGGCTGAACCGGACCGTGCGGAAGGTCGGCGTCGTTGCGGTGTAGTCTTCATACGTGGCTCGGGTCACGAAGCTACCGATCCTTTCGTGCATTGCCGTGTTATCTTTTTTTCGGCGGAAGGTCGCTCTGTCCAACGTTGACAAGGCAGCGCTCGACATGATGATCGGTCGTTGAAAGTGCCGTGCATTCCAGCACGGCCACGTAGGTGCCGACGCTTACGGCCGCACCCGTGGTTGCGTCTCGCAGGTCCCATATGGCCGAACCTGTTCGACCGATGACCTCGCCATTGAGAAGCTCGGCAACCTGCATCCCGTCAAGTCGGAAGATCCTAAGCCGGCCAATGCCCTGCTCGATGGGTTGCTCCCAGGTGATTACGCAAGGATGGAATGCCGATGACGCCACAGCCGAACATGGATCCGGCCAGCTTCGCATGCCCACGATCACGGGCGGCGGCAGACCAACACTGTTCGGCCGGCCGGGCGTGCCGCCCGACGGGTGGACACACGTTGTCCATGCCACCACGCCCCCTGCGCTCGACCACGGCGCACGGCGTTCAAGTGAGCGTCCGCGCGTGGTCAGGACCGCTACATGGGCATCGTCATCGTAGGCAACCCTCTCAACAACCAGACCCTCGGGAGTACGCAGCGTGACGGTATCGGCTGTGGCATTAATGTTCATGGCCGGACGCATCAGCGTCCAGTATCCAACTCCTTGCATACGCCTCAGCGCCGTATCGGTCGACACTGCCATGTAGGCAGACGGCAGGATCGTTGCCGGCGGAAGGATCACGCACCGACGTCCCGACGCATCCTCCAGCGTCCAGCCAGCCACATCCAGGGGCCGCGGCGTGCCATTCCAAAGCTCCACGTATTCGGGCTGATGATCATCTGGCTCGGCCATCATCTCCGTTATGGTGATCGCCGGACCAAGCGGCGCAGCGGTGATCCTTGTCTCAAGCGTATCGTTCTCCGGGCGATCATCGCTGGCATTGATCGCAACGCGAAGCAGAATCGTTCTCACCGTATCGGTCTGGCCGAGATCCAGACGGTCAATGGTGATCTCGCTACTTCTGCCCGGTTCAAGCGGCGGGATCTCACCGCGGAGGCGGTCAGCGCCGACATCAATGACAAACCGCCGCGCGGCAGACGTCATGAGTCCGCTATTGTGCAGGCTGATGGTGATCGACGAGTCGAGCACCAGCAGAGGCATCACACGCACATCCCGCGGCAGCAGAACACAGGAATTGAGCATACCGCAGCTTGCACTGTCCCGGCGCTGCGAGGCTGACCATAAAGATCGGTACGTTACGGTGCCATCAGCCCATTCACCGCAGCGCTCAATGCTGCGTCCGCGCTCATGCCGTCGCGTATCATACGTCACCGAATCAACGATCGACGAATCGGAACTGCGCAGCTCTACGCGGTCGACCGTGTTGTTGAGCGACGGTAATCGGCACTCGATCACAACGGCGTCTGCCGGAACCGACCGCGTTTCGGCGAGCGCTTCCGCATCGGGAGTGAGGACGGCAAAGCCCCCTGCCGGAATCGTGACATCAGCAAGTGATGCACACGTGCGGCTGTCGCAGATCATCCACGAGACAAGCCTCAGCGGGCGTGCGCCGGTATTGACGCACTCCACCCATTCCGGCTCTCCTGATGCCGGCGTTGGATGCACTTCCGTGATAAGCAGCTGCGCCATGGATTCTGCCGGAACAGCCAGCAGTGCCAGCACGCAGGCGCAGATGCAAACAGCATGCACGGCATCGTGCAGGAGAACAGGAATTCTCAGGGGGCTTTTCATACCCCTCCTTGTGCTGCAACGTCGCGTTAGCGTGACATCAGCACGGCAACGATCTCTTCAAGCAGCCTGACGTCGTCAGCCGAAAACCGATCGACAACCGGACTGTCAACATCCAGTACGCCAACCAGAACACCTGCACGGATCATCGGTACAACGACCTCGCTGCGACTGGCGACATCGCAGGCAATGTGTCCGGGGAATGCCTCTACGTCCGGGACCACAAGTGTGCGTCTTTCCAGCGCGGCCGTTCCGCACACGCCACGTCCAAGGGCGATGCGGATGCACGCCGGCTTGCCGTGGAAAGGTCCGAGCACCAGCTCCGTTCCATCGAAGAGGTAGAACCCGGACCAGTTCACATCTGCAAGCGCGTGATACATGATCGACGCAGCATTGGCCAGGTTGGCAACCAGGTCATGCTCTGCTTCGGTGACGTGCCGCACGGTCTGTAGGATAGACTCCCGCAGAATCTGCAGATCCGTCGAGCGGTCTGGCAGTGAGAACATACCGCGCGGCCCTCAGCGTCGGATTGTGAGCGTGGTGACGTGGGTCGTCAGCGGCATCACAAAGCGCACATAATAGGTTCCCTGTGCCAGTGCCGATATGTCGATGTCATGTCCGCCGGCGCTGATCTCGCGACGCGCGACCACACGGCCGTGGACGTCGACAATCTCCAATGTCGACGGTGATGCCGACGAGACCTTGATGAGATCACTTGCCGGATTCGGCATCACGTTCGGAGTCGATGGAAACCACACGTCATTGTCGCGGGGCTCGTCGACAGACACCAGAACAGGCAGAGTCACCTGCAGGCGCGTCTGATCCGTGCAGCCGCCCGGCCATGTGCGCGTGAGCGTGATGATGCCAGCCGTATCGGATGCATTCCAGCGCACCACGGCGGATGTCGATGACGGGTCTGATTGAAGCACGCCGCCGGTTACGCTCCATGAATGCGAGGCATCACGGATCTCACGCACGTCGTACGCTGCCGTGTCACCACGTTGCACGATACGGCGACCCGTCACGACCGCCGCAGCATGAGCAAGCTTGGCACGGACCGTGTCCCAGCGGAACTCAACGTCACTGCGGGCTGCGGCATTACGCCGCGTCACGTCGGCCGTGCGAAGCCCCCTGCCCTCATCAAGAAGCCACGAGCCAAGCAGACCGCTCTGCGGCTCGGTGAACCGGTCATACATCGACTGACGGATCTGTTGCTGACTGCGCATGGTGTTCCAGATGCGGAAATCGCGCATGGTCCCCTTCCAGTAGGTTCTCGAAAACGGATTGCCGCCCAGCGTAAGCTGGCGCAGCTCACCCGGTGCACCTGTGAAGTTCGATGACGCCGCAAGAACGCCGTCGTAGTAGATCGACATCGAGTCGTGTCCGTTGCTTACCAGCGCAACATGCGTCCACTTTCCGAGGTTCTTTTCATACGACGTTGAAACGCGGCCTGCTTCGCGCCAGTTGCCGTAGTCCCAGTAGAGATTTCTATCGCTCCACGGAGCATGAGACTGGAATCGGCGGGCTTCGTTATCGGCCGCGCCAACCATGAACGAGACACTGTTCATCAGCTGCGATGCGTCCACGTAGCTCCAGTATTCGACCGTTGCGGCCCGACCGTTGTAGAGGAAATTCTCCGAGATGAGCCTGTTGCCATTGCCCTCAAACGTCACAGCACTGTTGGTGCAGGGCGTACGCGTAGTGATTGATGCCGTTGTCCACGGTCCGTCTCCATACGTGCCACGTGGCCGCAGGCGCAGTTCCATCGTCGAATCAGCCGGAAGTCCGCGAAGCGCATACGAAACGGCACTGGCTCCGGCCGAATGCGGGATGTTGTTGACGTCGATCATCACGCCTTTCGAGGCCGTGTCCACCACCTGAAGTTGATACCAAAGCGCTCCGCGGGTGACGGAGCTGGACTGCCATGTAACGTCATGCACGGCATTTCGAATCGACGGTGCAACACCGGTGCCGGATGTGAACTTCGTTGCAGCAAGATTCACGGGATCGTCACAGACAATGCCCGCCTGACTTGGCTTCCACATACCATCGGCGCTCAGCGTAAGGGTACGTCCACGTACTGCGTCGCGTGCGGAACGCGCAGCCCCCTCATCGAATCGCCACCAGCCAACGACCTTGGCGTTGTCGGATGCCTGTGGCAAGCGACGCCCCATGCTGCTGCGGATCTCCTCTGCGCTGCGTACAACATTCCAGATGCGAAACTCATCGACCAAGCCGTTAAACCAAGTTGAGGTGCGCATGCCACCAATGGTTAGCTCTTTGAGTCCGGTTGGCTGCCCCGCCTCATTGGCCGAGCCGACGAGTTCGCCGTTCACATAGATGGCCTTGAACGTTGCACCATCACTGACGAGCGCAATGTGCGTCCAGCGGTCAAAGTTGCCATCGCCAAACGGTGCCGAAATGCGCCCCTTGCCGCTGAGGTTGCCATAGTCCCAGTATATGCGTCGATCCTCCCACGGCACATGCGCCTGAAAGCGGTTGCCACCGTCGTCGGTTTCACCGATCATGAAGGTTGTCGTCGGACGTAACGTCGAGCGCCGCACGTACGTCCAGAATTCAACCGTGACCGGTCCGCCATTCCATGTGAGTGTTGCATCGGTGGCCTTCCGGCCCTGACCATCGAACTCGACAGCGGAGCCGGCGCAGTTCTTTGTCGTGATGAAGGTAGAGGGGGCTGACCACGGACCGATGAGGGTTTGATTCATCGCGCGCACGCGCCAGCGACGAGTTACGTTGAAGTCGAGCGGAACAATGATGTCACCGGCATCGCGCACAACATAGACGCGCTCAAGATCCTGGAACGAGGCATCTGTTGCGACGTTGATCTCATACTGATCTGCGCCCTGCACGCTTGCCCACACCAGATCGGCCATGCTCGGCACTCCCTGGGCCGCGTCCGGAGGCGAGATGATTGCGGGGGCCTGCAGCACTGCGCCGGCAGCAAAGGACTGTGGCAGCTCACTGGTCACCGGCGTGAAAACACTCAGCTTCGAACCAAGCGACGTGCGCAAGGCGTAGAAGTAGCGACGCCCGTTCTCAAGACCATCGTCGACGTAGGTTTCCACCGACCGACGAAGCGTTCGGATGCGCGCCAGACTGGTGGCAGTCTCTCCGCGCCAGATTTCAACCCGAGCCGCGTCGTCCACATCGAACAATGACCACTGCAGAATCACGCGATTTGCGCCGGCCTCCAGTCGCACACCATACGGCGGGTTGATCCCGGTGGATGAGTATTCCCGCCAGAACCGGTTGTTGGTCTTGTTGGAATCCTCCTTGGCATCAACATTCAACTCGATCACGTGCACGCCATTGGCCATCGTCGGTGTGCGCGGGAAAGAGATCGTATCCTGGGCAAGCCCCTTGAGCAACGGATGCATGAGGGTTGTATCGAACGATGCCTGGCCGGCACGCGTCCAGCGCATGGTCAAACGCACGGAGATGTCCTTCAGATCGGCGGTACCGTTGTTGCGGATAACCACCTTCGGCACAAACGGCGTCGCGACGGTGCTGTCAGTCGAAGGGTCGACAATGTCGTATGCCTGCACATCCCGCTGCGTGGCTATCGTGAACGTCGCGTCGGACACGTCCATGGCCGAGGCGTTCCGTGCGCTGCGTACGCGTACGAGACATGAGCTCGAGGGCGTGTACGGGACCAGCCAGTCATAGGATCCCGAGGCGGACTCCACGAACGTCTGTACGGTGAACCACTCTGCGCCGGCATTGGACGAGTACTCGATGTACACGCCCGGCGCCTGCGTTGCCGTGAAGGTGATCGTTGCACGCTGACCGGAGATGAGCGTTTCACCGCCGTTTGGTGCGGTCACACGGATCGTCCCCGTGTCGCGATCGACTACGCGAAACGGTCGCGTCAGAGCATTGTTCGTTGAGAACTTGTCCGACGACAGCTCAAGGGCAACACGCGCCAGGTAGTCCGCCGCCGTGTCCAATGCAACGCTGTTGAAGGTGATCACCTGTGACTGTCCCGGATCAAGCCGTCCGATGGTAGCCGTCATCGTCTTGCTGACCGAGTTGTTCAGCCGGGTTAAAGAACATCGCAGAACGGCACCGGTAACGGCTCGACGTCCAATGTTTCGCACCACTGCCGACGGCGTAAAGCTTGCCTTGGTGATCACTGAACCACCACTGATCGGCATGCGGATATCGACCACCGCAAGGTCCGTATCCTGCTGTGCCGGCTCTGGGCCGGTGCAGCCCGTGTTTGCCAGAACACGATTGAACAACGTGGCCACGCGCGGGTGAAACTGCAGCTCGGTTCCGAGCGACTGCAGGTGACAGTAGCTCATGATCGTGCCGCGTCGTGTTCGCGTTCCCTGGTAACATCCGCCCTCGGCGTTCCAGCACGAATCGATCGGAGGATTCCATCCGCAGTTATGCGTGTGTGATGAGCCGATGTTGTGACCGAGCTCGTGCGACGTCACATCCACGTCCCATTGGTATCCCGGAGCCGGGAAGTTGACGCGTCCGTCGACACCCGAAACATTGTATCCAAATCCACTGCAGAGCACACCCACCCACGCAAGTCCACCACCGCCTTCTCCCGAGAGAAGGCACGTGACGCTGCGGTTGACGTGCTGCATGTTGCCGTTCCAGTGATCCCGAAGCTTGCCCAGCTTTTCACCGATGTCACCCGGATAGGGATCGGTTGACGTCCACACCCGCAGATACGGCACGCGAACGATCACATTTGCATCACGCAGAAACACCATCGCATCTGCGCCGATGATGGCGATGGCAGAGGTAGCCACATTGGTCAGGTTGCTTCCAAGATTCTTGTACAGCGACTCCGTACAGTCCAGCGCAAGGTGCAGTGAACGCCGCGTAGCATCCTGGGTGACGTCGCCCTCAGCCCCCTTGGCACGTTCCCAGGCGCTGACCATTGCCATGATCGAATCCGCGCGCTGCTGGTAGTCGGGAAGTGTTTCCGATAGACACTGACGCGCCGAGCCGGAACTCTCGGTGACTTCGTATACGACGTGCGTTGCCATGCGGCCGCTGATCACCGTGTCGGGCGAGATCAGGTACCGCCGGCGACCCTCGGGTTCGGGCACCTCGATAAAACCGACCACGTGATGGTCGAAGGCCGCAAGAAACACCGACGAACCGGCCAGTCCATCAATGGTTCCCGAAAACAGCCCGTGCCTGGGCAGATCGAGACTGCGCTCAGCGTCGGCTGAGCGCGCGATCATCACCGCCTCGGGCGAGAAGAGTTGGAAGCCTTTGCCAGAAACGCTCACCGTGCGACCCGGTATCGGAATGCTAAGACGCACGGTTTGCTCTCTCGCGAAGGCCTCGGGCAGACCTGCCGGCGGCGTAATCAACGAGCGCTGCTCCGGCAGGGGCGCCCGGGTGCGAAGGCGATCGATTCCCACTGGAGTGAATGAAAACTGGGCCATCGACGGCAAGGCCCAGCAAAGAAGAGACACGTGCAGAATGGCGATTCGGATGGTCGACGGCATTCGGTACCTCAGTGTGACAAAGTGCGGCCAAAATACCCCGTTCCTTGCTCATATTTGGGGATGAAATCGCTCTTCGACCCGCCGTCGGACGCCGCCGATCGAATCCTGGAATTGCGGCGCCAGATACTGCATCATGACCGGCTCTATTACGTTGAGGCCCGCCCTGAGATCTCTGATCGCGAGTACGACGCGCTGCTTGACGAACTCATCCGCCTTGAGAAGGAGAATCCCGAACTGCTCACGCCCGATTCTCCCTCGCAGCGTGTAGGGGGCGAACCGATCGGAACCTTTGAAACAGTCACCCACAGCGTTCCGATGCTGTCACTGGCTAACACCTATTCACGACAGGAGGTCGAGGACTTCGACCGTCGTGTACGACAGGGTCTGGAGGGGGCTACCCCGAGCTACGTCTGCGAGTTGAAGTACGACGGTGTGGCCTTGTCGCTGACGTATCGAGATGGCCTGCTGGTGCAGGCGGCAACACGTGGAGACGGGCAGACCGGTGACGACGTCACGGCCAACGTGCGCACCATCCATGCCGTACCCCTTCGCCTGGATCACCCCACGATCGGCTCAGCGACGGTGCGCGGCGAGGTCTACATGCTCAACGAAACGTTTCTCGAGATCAACCGCCAGGCTGAAGCACGCGGCGAGAAGACCTATGCAAACCCGCGCAACCTTACGGCAGGTACGCTCAAACAAAAGGACCCCAAAGCTGTTGCGCGCCGGCGACTTGAATTCGTTGCCTATTGGATCGACACGCAGGATTCCGAACTACGGTCGCACTCGAGCAATCTTGAGCTTCTGGCAACGATGGGCTTGCCAACCTCACCGGCCACGGCCACGTGTGGTAGCGTTGATGAGATCATGGCCTTTCTTAGCGAGTGGGACGAACGGCGCTTCGATCTGCCGTTTCAGATCGATGGCGTGGTCATCAAGGTGGACGCACTGCGCCAGCAGGCAGAGCTCGGCTCAGTAGCCCGCTCACCACGCTGGGCCATCGCATACAAGTATGAAGCCCGCAAGGCGCAGGCACGCCTGCTGGACATCACTCTCCAGGTCGGCCGAACCGGCGTGGTCACTCCCGTTGCCGAACTCCAACCCACATTGCTGGCGGGCTCAACCATTTCGAGGGCGACGCTGCACAACGAGGACTTCGTGCACGAACTTGACCTGCGGATCGGCGACATGGTGGTGATCGAGAAAGGGGGCGATGTGATTCCCAAGGTCAGTGGCGTAATTGCTGAACTCCGGCCTCAGCAGGCGCAGCGCTGGAGCATGCCGAACCTCTGTCCATGCGATCGCCACTCCCACATTCATCGTCCGGAGGGCAGTGCGCAGTGGTTCTGCAACGACGGCAAGTGTCCTTGGCAACTGCGACGCACGCTCGAGCACTTCGCCTCGCGCGATGCGATGGACATAGACGGTCTTGGTGAGAAGGCAATCGAGCAGTTCATTGAGGCTGGACTTCTGACGTCGATCGCCGACATCTACCGTCTCGGCGATCGGCAAGAGCAGATCCTGCGTCTCGAGCGATGGGCACCCAAGAGTCTGCAGCGTCTGCTCGACGGTATTGAAGAAAGCAAGACACGCCCCTTCGAGCGGGTTCTGTTCGCCCTCGGCATACGTTTCGTGGGAGAGGGTGTGGCCAAGATCCTTGCTCGCAGCTTCGCTTCGATGGACGCTCTTCAAGGGGCGACCCGTGAGCACCTTACCTCGGTCAATGAGATCGGCGACGCGATTGCCGAGTCCATCATCGCCTACATGTCGGAAGAAGACAACCGCGAGCAAATATCCGCACTGCGCCTTGCAGGCCTTCAGATGGAGTCGGCCGCCGGCGTCGTGACCAGCAATGAGATGGCCGGGATGACCTTTGTTTTTACCGGCGAGCTGACGCGCATGACGCGCAGGCAAGCCGAAGAGGCCGTCGAACAGCGAGGAGGCAAGGCCTCGGGATCGGTCTCAAAAAAGACAAGCTACGTCGTAGCCGGCGAGTCCGCCGGAAGTAAGCTGGAAAAGGCCCGATCTCTTGGAGTGCCGGTGATCAGTCAGGAGGAGTTCCTGGCCATGATCACGAGCCCAGGTTCCAGTTGATATTCACGATCAGCTGGTTACGCAGCTGCGTGGACGGACCCGTTGTGCCATCAGTGCGTTGCACCGGAATGCGGTCGTCATAGAACACATCAGCCAGCCATTGGATGTTCAGCCAGCTGTTGACCTTCATCATCACGGCATTTTCCAGCGTAACCACCCAGAGCTCGGGAGTCTCGTACGGCATAAAGCCGTTGAACCTCGTGCGCAACGTCACGTTGGTGAACATCTCCCAATCAATGCTGGCATTGAGCACCGCACCCAGCGAAGTACGTGAGCGCTCTCCCGGCGCAAGACCAAAGACCCCGTCGCCCGTTACCACGCCGGTAGCGATGATGCGATCGTCCGCCACAAACGTCGAACGGGAAGAAAGCGGTGCGGCAAGGATCCGCACTTGCGATACCGGCCGAAGCTCAGCGCCGAGTGCGGCCGTCAGAAACGCCGGCGCGAAGAAACTCGAGATCAGCTTTGGATTGCCAAGCGTGTCGAGCGCTCCATAATTGAAGCCATCCACAAACTGCGAACGAAGATCAACGAAGCCGGTAAAGCGATACCAATCAGCGGTCTTATGCGAGGCCCGAGTGCTGAGGATGATGCGGTCGTCCGACTTCTGGATGGCCTGCTTGCCCTGACGCACAAGACCATAACCCAGCTGCATTTCGTTGTCCCAGTAGAACACGGAATCAGTGTAGTCGTACGATGCCAGACAGTTGAGTGCAACGCTGATGGCATCCTGACCACCGCCGGTCCAGTTCGTCAGCTGCACCGTGGTAAAGCCCACACCGAACTTGGAGTACCATGACCATGGCCCGGCCTGCGCCTTCTGTGTCGGGATCTTCGTCAGAGAATCAACCGTGATCTTGGAATCCACCTGTGCCTCAAGCGGTCGCACAATGGTCATCAAAAGCACAAAAGCGCCCAGCAGGCTTCCACGCATACCCGTCCCCTTGGTCGTAGTGAAAAGATGGTGCAAATGTATGCCATAGGTCCGCTTGCACTAACTTCGCGTCTCCGATTTTGGATCTCCCCGGTACTCCGTACCCCAGCATGCCCCCTGAACGTCGTCCAACCGCACTGCCGATTCCAACCCGTCTTCGCTCGGCATCTGCGCCATCGGCGCGCGAGGTGGTCATTGCCATGGTCGACAGTGATTTTGTTGCGCATCCTGATCTGATCCAGCCTGTCAACCGCATCATTCGCTACGTGGACGCTGTCCGCCAGTGCATTCCTGAACACCCACCGGCCGTGGCCCGCGACCGACACTGGCATGGGACCATGACGGCCTGCACCGCAGCGGGCAACGGTTACCTTTCGCGGGGCATGTACACTTCGCTGGCACCCGATGCGCCGCTGGTGCTCATCCGCACGATGCACGACAACGGGCGCATCCCGACGTCAACCATCACCTGGGCTCTGGAATGGATCGCCCAGAATGCATCATCCCTCGGAATCCGGGTGGTGAACATCAGCGTCTATGCCGACGAGATCGATCACACACTGCGGCATCCTGTCAACGCAGCCGTCGAGGCCCTCACCGCACAGGGCATCGTTGTCGTTGCTGCTGCCGGCAACAATCCGATGGCACCGATCCGCCCGCCGGCAGCCGCCCCGAGCGCCATCACCGTTGGAGGGCTTAACGACAACAACACGGTGCGACGGGATGATAACGTTATGTATCATTCGACGTTTGGGATCACCGACCTGGGGATGCAGAAGCCCGACGTGATCGCGCCTGCACTCTGGCTGGCCGGTCCGCTTCTGCCGGGCACATCCCAGCAGCGTCGCGCCGGTGCTCTCTTTGCGCTTGATGCAATGTCAGATGATGCGCTGTGCAGGTCTGCAGCCCGCGTTGCCTCGGCGGCCGGACTTGAGGCAGAGTCGTGGAGCTCGGCGGATGCCTCGCTTCTGCGACAGTCGATCGACGCGGCGATCATCCATGAGCAGCTGGTAGCCCCCTACTACAAGCTTGTCGACGGGACGTCCTTTGCCGCTCCGATCGTTGCCAGCGCGGTAGCCCAGATGATCGCCTGTGACGGGTCGCTCACGCCGGCCCGCATCAAGAGTATCCTGATGCAGACGGCACGCCCCCTGAGTGATGTCGCCCCGACGCGTCAGGGGGCCGGCATGGTAGATCCGGCGGCGGCGCTCGAAATGGTGCGCCAGAGCGGCTCTACGCCGTAGTTTTGTCACTATGCTACGTTATCTCCTTCTGCTTGTCGTGTCGACCGTGATCGCGTCGGCACAGGTTTCTACAACGGCCGTTGAAGGACTGCGCGACAAGCGCGTTCCGACAGTGGTCTACGTCAACTGCACGGTCGTGCCTTCACCGGGTTCGCGCATTGATTCGGCCGTCATCATCGTGCGCGGCGAGCGCATCGCGGACGTGGGTCGAAATCTGGCGATTCCGCCCGGCGCAGTCCTGCGCGATCTGCGCGGTGCCTGGGTGTACGCCGGCTTTGTCGAGCCGTTTCTGCCGATCGCATCGTTCAGCAAGAACGCCGCCGGCGGCGGACAGAACTGGGGCGACGACGGCGATCCGGTAACCCCGGGTCAGCAGGGTGCGCGATACTGGAATCAGGCGGTGCGTCCGGAGCGACGGGCCTCGGCCGATCTCACGATACCGGCCGACGTTGCCCGGGAGTGGCAGAATGTGGGATTCGGAGCTGCCGCCACGGTGAGCAACGACGGCATCTTCCGAGGCAGCGCCGCGGCAGTTCTTGTTCGTCAGGGGACGGCATCACAGACGATCATCAATGACAACGTCTATCAGGCACTGTCGTTCACCAAGGGATCGAGCAAGACACCATACCCGTCGTCACAGATGGGCTCGATTGCCCTTATCCGTCAGGCATTGTATGACGCCGACTGGTATGGGCGGGCGCACGCGGCAGCGGCAAGGGGCTCGGCACAGCGTCCACCGGAATTCAACCACTCGCTCGACGCGCTGCGCACGGCGATCAGCTCCAGGACGAACTTCGTTGCTGAGTGTATCGATGAGCACGACATCAACCGCTGGGACCGTATCGCCAAGGAGTTCTCCGTGCCGATGATCTACAAGGGCACAGGAACTGAGTTTCGTCGCCTATCCATGGTAGCGCGCATCAAGCCGGATATGATCCTTCCACTCGAGTTTCCCAAGGTACCCGACGTCCGTGACGCGGTCTCGGCTCACGAGGTTGGTCTTGCTGATCTCATGACGTGGTACTGGGCGGCCGACAATGCGCGTCTGCTCGACTCTGTTGGCGTACGGTTTGCCTTCACAACGGATGGACTGAAGGATCGTTCGGCCTTCCTCGTGCGTGTGCGCGAGTGCGTGCAGCGTGGCCTGCGTGCAGACGTTGCTCTTGCAGCCATGACCACCGAGCCAGCCCGCATGGCTGGTCTGTCCGACCGCGTAGGCAAGATCGAACGGGGCTACTACGCGAACCTTGTTGTGCTCTCAAAGCAGATCTTTGATTCCGGCAGTGAGCTCCAGAGCGTTGTCGTTGCCGGTGCGGAAAACGTCATGCATCACCATGCAGAGGTCGACACGCGCGGACACTGGACCTTATCATCCTCGGCCTTGCCGTCGGCGCGCCCCCTGCGCATCTCCATCACAGGAACGGCCGAGAATCCCTCGATCGAAGCCAGCCGCGATAGTGTAACGGTTCCCGCAACATTCAGCGTGACGGGCCGACGCGCCGCTTTTTCAGTCACCACCGATACGCTGGGTCTTAAAGGCACGATGCGCGCAGTAGCTCCGGCCGACAGTGTCATGATGAGCGGAGAACTTCTTCAGCCCAACGGCACAACCGTGCCATTTGTGCTGCGCCGCGATTCAACACTGCGTCAGACAAAAGCCGGCGATGAACCATCGACAGTGCGCGCGCGTCGCCCCCTGCCGAACATTTTGCCCTTTGGTCCGTTCGGACTTAGCGGCCGTCCAAAACAGCTGAGCGTTGTACTCAAAAATGCACGCGTTTGGACCTCGGCTGCGGCAGGTATCCTGGACAGTACGGACGTTGTCCTTCGCGATGGCAAGATTGCGGCCGTAGGTAAGGGGCTTACCGCTGATACCGTCATCGACTGCACGGGCATGCAGATCACGCCCGGGATAATTGATGAACACTCCCACATTGCCATCAGCCGCGGTGTGAACGAAGGAACGCATGCGATAACAACCGAAGTGCGTATCGGAGACGTCGTGTACCCGGATGATGTGAACATCTATCGCCAGCTTTCCGGAGGAGTGACCTCGACGCATCTTCTGCACGGCTCGGCAAATCCCATGGGCGGTCAGCTGCAGTACATCAAGACGCGATGGGGCGCCGATGCCGAGGAACTCAAGGTCGAAGGAGCCGTCCCAACGGTCAAGTTCGCCCTCGGCGAAAACGTGAAGCAGGCAAACTGGGGCGACCGCTATACGGTGCGCTATCCGCAGTCACGCATGGGAGTGGAAGAGATCATGCGCGATGCATTCCGCACGGCAAAGGAGTATGAGAGGGAGATGCGTGCCGGCGACCCGACAAAGCCTGTGCGACGTGACCTGCAGCTTGACGCTCTGGTGGAGATCGCCAGTAGCAAGCGCAATATTCACTGTCACTCCTACGTGCAGAGCGAGATCCTCATGCTCATGCGTCTGGCCGAAGAGTTCGGCTTTCGCGTGCACACCTTCACACACATTCTCGAGGGCTATAAGGTTGCAAAGGAAATGGCCAGGCACGGTGCGCGGGCATCGTCCTTTGCCGACTGGTGGGCCTACAAGTTCGAGGTCTACGATGCGATCCCGGAGAGTCCGGCCATCATGCACGAGCAGGGTGTAACGGTCTCGATCAACTCCGACGATGCCGAAATGGCGCGCCGCCTGAATCAGGAAGCGGCCAAGAGTATCAAGTACGGCGGCGTTTCCGAAGAAGACGCAATGAAGTTTGTGACCATCAATGCCGCAAAGCAGATGGCCATCGATCAGCGTCTGGGCAGCATCGAGGTGGGTAAGGACGCCGATGTGGTTGTCTGGAGCGGCAATCCTCTCTCGAACATGTCGCGCGTGGAACGCACCTTTGTGGACGGACGCCAGTACTTCGCACGTGATGTTGATCAGATGCTTCGCAAACGTGATGCCGAGCTACGCGCATTCCTCGAGCAGGAGGCCATCACGGCCATCGGTCAGGGGGCTTCATCAGCTGCGGGCGGAAAAGGTCCACGGCGCGAGTATCACTGCGACACGCAGGAAGACGAGGTTGCGGGTTCCGGTTCGAACCGATGAAGATCATCGATCACGAGATCATCCGAACATCCGCCTTCGTTCGATCGTACATCGCCGGCGAGGAAGCGGTATCGAGCCGATTCCCGCATCGAGAACTGACGCAGGAGTTCTGCCGGAAACGTGCCTCTCAGGGGGCTTCGCGCTCTCGCCTTGCAGCACTGGTGACATCCTCGATGGCACCACGCGAACTGTCGCCGCAGCAGCAAGTGGCCCTCTCTGCTCTGTCCAGGCCCGACTCTGTGGTGGTGGCTACGGGGCAGCAAGTAGGCATGATGGGCGGCCCGATGTATACGCTCTACAAGATCCGCACGGCTGTCTCCGTCAGCCGTACGATCCGCCGCACGCACGGCATGGAAGCTGTGCCGGTGTTCTGGCTGGAGGACAACGATCATGATGCCGCCGAAGCATCGCAGGTGACTCTGCCCGGTGCAGACTCGGCTCCGACGAACCTGCAGACATGGGACGGCCATAATCCTCGCACGCCGGTGAGCATGCGCAGCGTGGATGCGGCAATGCATGCGCGTATTGCTGACGCCTCGACGCTGCTCACCGGACAGCATGCCGAAACCGTACGACGTCAGTTGCTCGAGGCATGGTCGACAGACATCTCATGGGGCGATGCGTTTATCGCGACACTGGCCCCCTACCTTGAACGCTGGGGAGTACTTGTGGTGCGCGCCAGCGAGGTCATCCGCTCCGGGATGCACGCTCCGCTGGTCATGCGCGAGATTGGCAGCCGCACGATCACGGCGGCACTTCAGCTCGGAACAGAGTCGTGCCGTCAGAAGGGGCTGAGCATTCAGGCGCAGCCACCGGAGTTCGGCTTCTTTGTGATCGATGATCGGTCACGTCGCCGGCCGGACCCCATTGAGCCTGGCCTGCTCGAGCGAGCTCAGACGCGTCCGCAGGACTTCAGCCCATCGGTGCTCACGCGCCCCCTAATCCAGGATGCACTCTTGCCGACCGTTGTCAGCGTGTTGGGTGGGGCCGAACTTGCCTACCACGCGCAGCTGGCCGAGGCCTATCAGGCATGCGGCATCGAAATGCCGGTGCCGATGCTACGACACGGGGCAACGCTTCTCTCGCCAAAGATCCAACGCCTGCTTGCCAAGTCCGAAACTGAGGCCACATCATATCTGCATCCGTGGTCGGAGATCGAACGCCGACTCGCGCAGCAGCTTACGCAGGATATCTTTCCTGACGCTGACGCTACGCTGTCGGCCGTCGATTCGTTGCTCGCACCCTACTCAGACGCTGCCTCGCGCACCGATGTCACGCTGATACCTTCGGTGGCGGCGCAGCGCGCCAGCATCCTCAGCTCGATCGAGGCACTCGAGGGCAAGATCCGCTCGGCTATCAAGCGGCGCAATGCTGCCGATCTGGATCGGGCACGCAGTCTGCACAGTGGGCTGTATCCGCAGGACACGCTGCAGGAGCGCGTCTACCCTCTTGCATACTGGGAGGCACAGGTGGGTGCGGACGCTCTGGCCGACGCGCTGGAGGTCTTCGATGCCGTCGGCAGCGGACATCACCTGCTTGTCGAGCTCAATGCCGAACGATCGCGAGAATAGGATGCAGCGCATCGGTATCATCGGAGGGGGCATCGGCGGACTCGTTGCTGCTCTGCGCCTAGCGGCTGCCGGACACAGGGTTGACCTGTTCGAACAGGGCGAACGCCTAGGCGGAAAGCTCAATCGCGTGCTGCTCGATGGGGGCGTCTTCGAGACCGGCCCAACGCTTGTGACGATGCCGTTTGTGCTCGACGGGGTGTTTGCCGCAACCGGCGCGCAGCGCGAGGACTACATCACATTGAAACGCGTCGATCCGGCCTGTCAGTATCGATGGAGCGATGGCGCTCTGCTGGACCTGCCGTTCGATCACGATGCATTGATCGACGCAATCGAACAGTTTTCACCTGGTCAGGGCGCGGCCGCGCGCGCCTACCTGGAGCATGCCCGCACGGTATACGAGCTGACAAAGGACATTTTCATTTTCGGCGCCTTCGACGGTGCACGAGAACTCATTAAGCCTCGCAACCTGCCCCTTCTTCCGTCGCTACCGAAACTCCGACCATTCTCGACTCTGCACGCTCACAACGCATCGTATTTCGCGGACCGTCGATTGGTGCAGCTCTTTGACCGCTTTGCCACCTACAATGGCTCGTCTCCATTCCGTGCGCCTGCCACGCTCATGGTAATCCCATGGGTGGAGATCGGCTTCGGTGCGTGGTATCCTGAAGGGGGCATGCACTCTATCGCCGACGGACTTGAGCGTCGCGCTCGTGAGCTGGGAGTGATGATCAATCTCGGCTGCGGAGTTCGAAAGATCATTGTGCGCAACGGGCGTGCAAGTGCGCTGGAGCTCTCAAGCGGAGAACGCCGGGAGTATGATCATGTGGTCTCGAATGCCGACGTCTGGGTGACGCGGCATCAGTTGCTGGGGATGCCGGTAAAGCCCCCTTCCGATCCATCATGCAGTGGCCTCGTGCTGCACATCAGCGCAGACCGTGTCGAGCGTGGTCTGGCACAGCACACCATTCTGTTCAGCGACGATTATGCCGCCGAGTTCAATGCCATTCGGTATGGTGCGCATCCGGATCCACACGCAACAGTTTACATCTCGCGGTCGTGTGCAGCCGACCAGTCGCTTGCTGCCGACGGCCGTGAGAACTGGTTTGTCCTGGTCAACGCACCGGCCAACGGCGTCGGCGCAACCGGCTCCGGCAGTGAGCGCTCCATGTGGGCCGGTCAGCAGGAAGCGCGGGCCGAGAACGTGCTGCGCCGGATGGAGGCCTTCGGGCTGCGGCCGCACGTTCATGCCATGGGCATACGCACGCCGGACACGATGGCGCAGCAATGGTCAACCGATCGCGGTTCTCTCTATGGTGCCTCTTCAAACACACCATGGAGCGCCTTTCTTCGTCCACGGCAGCGCTCGCGGGAGGTCGCGAATCTTTGGTATGTTGGCGGCAGTGCACACCCGGGAGGTGGCATTCCGCTTGTGGCCACCAGCGGCATGATCGCGGCAGAGAGTATCATCACCACAACCTCATAGTTCCAGTACACCCATGCGCACCCTTTTGATCGTTGGTCTCCTTTTGCTTACTTCCTGTGCGAACGTGCGCCAGATGGCCAACTCGCTTATGTCGCTACGCGATATGCAGTTTCGCATTGTCCGCGTTGAGAACATGCGGGTTGTCGGCGTCGACGTTTCCCGCCTGCGGTCGCTCACAGACGTATCGGCGATGGATGCCATACGGCTTGCTGATGCCTTCCGCTCAAAGCGTCTTACAACCACCTTTACCGTGTATCTCGAGGCCCGCAACCCTAACGACGGTGGCGGTGGTAGCAAGCCTGCAGATCTGACGCTGAAGGAGCTGCCGTGGCAGCTCTATATCGACGGGAAGCAAACGATCAGCGGGTCGATCCGCAAGGAGATCGCCATACCGGGCGGCCAGACCTCAGCGCCGATCCCGATCGAGATCGAGGTCGACCTGACAAAGGTCATCACCGACCGCGGGTATGACGAGCTAATGTCTCTTGCTCTGTCCATCGGCGGCGTCAATGCCGAACCCACCAAGCTGATGGTCGAGGCAACTCCGGTCGTCAATACTCCATTTGGTGTCTGGAAGAGTCCAAGTCCGATCCGCATTGTCAACACGGAGTTCCGTTCCCGCTGATGGACATTGCGCTTGTCGTCATATCGGTTCTGATCAGCGGCTACCTCGAGCTGCTGGCTTCGATGCTGGCCAATCTTCCGATTTCGGTTGTCTCGACGATGGCCGAAGAAGGATCGAGCGTCGGACGCCGCCTCAAGCAGGCCCTTGACGAGCCCAACGAGTCCCGTCTGGCCATCAGTCTTCTGGACGTTCTGGTGCAGATCCTGGCCGTGGTGGGCATCCTGCTGATGGCGCAGATCGACGGTCCGCGCCTGGCCATCGATGTGGCCGTTCTGGCAACGGGTCTTGCGCTTATCAAGGTTGTAGCAACGGTCATCGGCGAACGCACTGTCGAGCATCTTCTGCGCTTTGCAAGTGTGTCCCTTGCCGTGGTCACGCTCCTGGCAACGCCGATGTTGCTGGTGCACCGTCTGATCCTTGCGCTCACCAAGCCCCGTTCCCAGGAAGAAGAGGAAGAAGAAGCCCGTGAAGAACTCGAGGCGCTTGTAGAGACGGCGCGCGAGGAAGGGGCTCTTGATCCGGGAGAGTACCGGATCATGACCAACATCATGCAGCTTAGCAGTATCGAAGTTGGTGACGTGATGACACCTCGCATGGTGGTCTCAGCATTGAACGTCGAACTAACCGTCGGCGAGGCCATCAAGCACCCGGAGCTGCAGATGTTCTCGCGGTTGCCGGTCTGTGAAGGGGGCGATCTGGATTCAGTGGCCGGTTACGTGATGACGAAGGACATTCTCCGCGCGGCCCTGGCCGGACGTCAGTCCGTGGAGCTCGGCAGGCTGAAGCGCGAGATCGGGTTCATTCCTGAGAACATTACGCTCGACCACGCCTTGGAGCAGTTTCTGCAAAAGCGTCAGCACGTCTTTATGGTCGTCGATGAACACGGTGGCGTCGAAGGCATTATCACCATGGAAGACGTCCTTGAGACAATGCTCGGCGCCGAGATCGTCGATGAGGCCGATCACGTGGTGGACCTGCGACAGCTGGCCAAGCAGCGTCGTGATGCGCGCGTGGCGCGGATCAGCCAATCGTAATGTTCTTTACGTTTACGAACTCCAGCATTCCCCAGCGTCCAAGTTCACGTCCGTAACCGGACGATTTCACTCCGCCGAATGGCAGGGCCGCATGACTGCGCACGAAGTCGTTGATAAACACCGTGCCGCTTTGTAACTGAGCGGCGATGCGAAGCGCGGCAGGCGTGTCACGAGAGAACACTGCGTTGCCGAGTCCAAACTCCGTGTCGTTGGCCAGGGCCACGGCCTGGTGTTCCGTTTCAAAGGAGGTCACGCTGGCCACCGGACCAAACAGTTCCTCCCGGAAGGCCGGATTGTTTTGATGAACGTTCACCAGCAGCATGGGCGGAACAAACCAGCCCCGTGACGGGACATCTTCAAGAGTCCGCTTCGTGGCGCAGCGGGCACCGCTGATGAGCGCGCGACGAACCTGATCCATAAGCATATCGCGCAGATCTTGCCGCGCAAGAGGACCGACCTGAGTGTCAGGATTGTGCGGAGATCCGACGATGGCCGCGTCAAACGCCTCTGCAACCCTGGAAACGAATGCATCATGCAGCGAGGTGTGAACGATGAACCTCTTTGCACCGATGCAGGACTGTCCGGCATTCAGAAGGCGTCCGGCAACACAGGCGCTGACGGCAACATCGAGGTCGGCATCGCCAAGCACGATATAGGCGTCGCTCCCGCCAAGTTCCAGAACCACGGGCTTGATATGGCGGGCAGCAACCTGCGCCACAGCCCTTCCGCCACCCGTTGACCCGGTGAACGTCACGGCGGCAACGGCGGGGTTGGCCATAACGCTCTCAACCTGCGGTACGTCGATCAGAAGCGAAGTCACCAGTCCCGCAGGCAGACCAGCTTCAAGACAGACAGATTCCGCAAAGAGACCCGAGCCCATGGTACTGGGTGCGTGCTTCAGCAGAACACCGTTGCCGGCAAGAAGCGCCGGAGCGGCAAACCGGAAGAACTGCCAGAGCGGAAAATTCCATGGCATGATCGAGAGCACCAGGCCTAGGGGCTCATAGACCACCCTGCTGTGTCGAAAACCGGCATCCACGGTCTCATCGGCCAGCACCGTCGGGGCGATCGACGCCATATACCGTACGGCGCCGGCGCATTTGTCGACCTCGGCCAGTGCCTGGGCAAGGGGCTTTCCCATTTCCCTTGTGATCGTGCTCGCCCCCTCATGACGTCTTTTCTCCAGCACGTCGGCAAGACCTTCGATGAGGCGCACCCTTTCAAGAAGAGGACGACGGGCCCATTGTCCCTGAGCCGAAGATGCGGCACTGAGCAAGTGCCCGACGTCATGGGCCGTATGCGCCGTGAACTCAGCAACGGTCTGTTCCGTTGTGGGGTCGGTACTGCGGAAGTTCATAGCCACAAATTTAGATTTGCATCCATGGAAACACTCTTTACCTCCGATAGTCTTGTCTCGCTGCTCACGCTTACCGTGCTTGAGATCGTTCTCGGGATCGACAACATCATCTTCATATCCATACTTGTTGGGCGACTCGACCCGTCGCAGCAACAGAAGGCACGCACCATCGGCCTGTCTTTAGCACTCATTCTGCGACTGGTGTTTCTGCTGGGTGCTGTTTGGATCGCTCAGCTGACCGCTCCGCTCTTCACCATTCCGCCGATCTTGGCCATGCAAGCGCCATGGGGCGTGAGTGGACGCGACCTGATCATGCTCAGCGGGGGACTCTTCCTGCTGGCCAAGGCAACGACCGAGATCCACAGCAAGCTCGAGGGTGCCGAACACGCCCCCTCCAAGGCGGCGAAGGCAGCATTTGCGACCATGATCGTGCAGATCATCGTTCTGGACATCGTGTTTTCGATCGATTCCGTGATCACGGCCATCGGACTGTCGCAGAATTTCATGGTCATGGCCATCTCGGTCATCATCGCCGTCATCGTTATGCAGCTCAGTGCCGGAAAGATATCGGCTTTCATTCACCAGCATCCGACGGTGAAGATCCTGGCCCTGGCGTTTCTGATGATGGTTGGCCTGGTACTCATGCTTGAAGGCCTAAGTGTCCACGTGCCAAAGGGTTACGTCTATACGGCGATGCTCTTCTCCATCAGCGTGGAGTTCCTGAATATGCGTTTTCGTCAGCGTCAAAGTGCTGCTCCCGTAGAACTACGCAATTCGACCATGGAAGAATAGTATCGTTTTCGCTTGGAAACGATGATAACCCTTTCTATTATCGCCGCCAACGATTAAGACTGAAAGGGGCCGTCATGCCCAAGAATCCGGCATCGACTCTCGATGCCTCGAACATGTTCGATACTCTGTATCGATTCCCTGAGCAGGTTAAAGAAGCCGTCAACATCGGAGAAAATGCACCGCTCTGGCGGCAGCAATCTACGTCTAACCGCTATGCTTTCTTCGGCTTAGGTGGCTCGGCCATCGGAGCGGATCTGCTGCGCAGCTATGCCGCCTCGACCATCGGAGCAGACCATCTGAACATATCGGTGCATCGCGGCTACGGTGTACCGAACTGGATGGACAGCGACACGAACGTGGTGTGCACGAGCTATTCGGGCGAGACCGAAGAGACGCTCGCCGCATTTGACGACGTCCGCAAGAAGACCATGCGCGTGGTGTGTATCACCACAGGCGGACAGTTGGGCAAGCGGGCCATCACGTATGGCTTCCCGATCATCAACATCCCTCCCGGGTATCAGCCTCGTTGCGCCATTGCCTATTCGTTCTTTCCGCTGCTCATGATCATGTCGCGGTATGGGGCTATGGACAACCGCGCCGGACGTATGAATGCCAAGGGTATCCGCGAGATCCTGGCTCATACAGACGAGGTCCGCGATCTTTACGCATCCTCAGCCGCCAAGAATCCTGCCCTGCAGATCGCCAAGAAGCTCCACGGTTCCGTGCCGGTCATCTACTCGGCCAGCGAGCGGATGGACGTGGTCAACCTTCGCTGGAGAGGTCAGATCCAGGAAAATGCCAAGCAGCTGGCCTTCGGTAATCTTCTGCCGGAGATGAACCATAACGAGATCAATGGCTGGCAGCATCCGAAGGGCAAGACCAAGAACTTCACCGCCGTTGTGCTACGCGACCCCGAGGATCATCGCCGCGTGCAGATCCGCTTTGACGCCCTCAAGGACATCATCAAAGGCAGCGTTGCCGAGGTAATCGCCCCCGAGGCCAAGGGCGTCACCCTGCTCGGCAGGATGTTCGCACAGATCTACCTCGGAGACTGGGTCAGCTGGCACCTGGCTGTGCTGAATAAGGTGGACCCAAGCCCCGTTCCTGTCATCCAGTCCCTCAAGGCAAAACTCGCCAAGGCTCGCTAAGGGGCTGATTTTTCGGGCACAAAGGCTCGGTTTTAGGATTTTTCTTCCTATCTTTGAGGCCCAAAAACCTCGTCGGAATTCCTATGCCCGCAGCGAAAGCCTCCAAGGCCGCTACAACCAAGACCCCGAAAGCCAAGAAGGTCACGGCCAAAGCCGTAGACGCTGAAGGCGCCGAGGCACCAAAGAAGACCAAGCGCAAAGCCAAGTACATGGTTCTGTATTCGCCGTTCCTCATGAAGGACACGAAGCACGAACTTATGGGCGAGCCAACCGAAACAGAAGCTGGCCGCATGCAGTGGGCCCGCTGTACGCTGAGCCGTCACATGCAAATGGTTAACCTTGACACTCTGGCAACGAATACAGAGAAGAAGGTTGCCGAGATCAAGCTAGCCCGTGAGGATTCCAAGGAGTACTCACCCAAGAACGTGTATAAGGTTGGCGATGTGATCTATCACAAGCTGTGGGACGATGTCGGAATCGTCCGCTCCAAGGAGATCATGTCCAATGGCCGCGGCGCAGTGCTGGTGCACTTCGAAAAGAACAAAGAAAAACGTCTCGTCGAGAATTTCAAGTAACCCCCCAACTTAGAGGTCATCCCGTGATCGGAGTCACCGTACAAAGCAATGAGTCGATCGACCGTGCCCTGCGCCGTTTTAAGAAGAAATACGAGCGCTCCGGCGTTCTGCGCGAATTCAAGAAGCGCGCATTCTTCGTAAAGCCAAGCGTCGAGCGTCGCATGTCTCGCCTCAAGGCTGCGCGCCGTCAGCACCGCGCGCAAATGGAACAGGAATAGTTTCGGAATTACGGAGGTACGGAGTTACGGCAAAACACAGTGTCGTGATTGCGTAGCCATTAACGTCCGTGCGGCGACAATGCTGTCGCCTTCAACAGTAGAAAACCATCAAACCGCAAAGGGTGGCGACGTCGTCGCGCCGTTTGCGGTTTTTCTTTTCAGGTTTCAGGGCATCGGGCGAGACTGCGTCTCGCCCCTACATGGCACCGGGCGAGACTGCGTCTCGCCCCTACAGGGCACCGGGCGAGACTGCGTCTCGCCCCTACGGTATCTCGTAATTCCGTAATTACGTAATTACGTAATTACGTAATTACGTAATTACGTACTTCTCTTCCTCACTTCTTCTGCATCGCTAAACGGCAGGCGTTCGGCGCCGATGATCTGGTATTCTTCGTGGCCTTTGCCGGCGATGAGGACGACGTCGGAAGGGGCGGCGGCATCGAGGGCTGAATGAATTGCGGCGCGGCGGTCCTCGATGATGCGAACACGATGTCGGTGGGGACCATCGATGCCGCCCATGATGTGCGCGATGATGTCCGAGGGAGATTCGGTACGAGGATTATCATTGGTGATCACCACGTGATCGGCCAGTTCGGAGGCGATACGCCCCATCTCTGATCGTTTGCCGCGATCTCGGTCTCCACCGCAGCCAAAGACGACGTGGACCTTGCCGCCATCACCGCCGAGCGAGCGGATGACGCGCAGGACGCTCTCGAGAGCATCAGGGGTGTGGGCGTAGTCGACAATGGCCGTCGGGCCACCGGGTATTGCATGGACTTCCATACGTCCCTTCGGTCCGGCAACCTGATGCATATGCGCCTGGACCCGATCAGGTGACATTCCGTCAACCATGCACAGCACCGCAACCAGGGCGCAGTTGGCCACGTTGAATTCGCCAAGCAGTCTGGTATGGATCACACAGCGATCTGGCACATTCGGGATGTCGCTACGCAAACGTTCAAGGGTGAATGTCGTTCCCGTGAGAGTGAGCGCGACGTGCGTGACCCTGACGTGATTATCAGCCCCCTGTCCAACGGTGATGACGTGCCGAGCCGAGCAACCACGCTTCATGTATGGCGTCCACTCCGAGTCGCCCCATAACACTGCTGTTGCGTCGGACGACAGGCCATCGAAGAGAAGCTTCTTGCAGCGTGCGTACTCCTGCATGGTACCGTGGTAATCAAGGTGGTCGCGCGTGAGATTCGTGAAGATCGCTCCACGATAATCGATTCCGAGCACACGGTGCTGCGACAGTGCATGCGAGCTCACTTCCATGCAGACAGCATCCACGCCACTACTGCGCATCGTAAGGAACAGTTCTGCAAGCTGTCGTGCATGCGGCGTGGAATACTCCGTTGCATGCTCAGCACCGGCAAACCGATTACCAGTCGTTCCGATGAAGCCAACAGAACGTCCTTCCAGCGTAAGAACCTGCTCGAGCAGCGTTGCGCAGGTCGTCTTTCCGTTCGTGCCCGTAACGCCATACATGGCAAGGGGCTCACTTGGATGATCGAACAGGACCCGTACGAGCTCGGCAAAAGCCCGTCGTGAATCGCTGACGCAGATGACCGGAACCGGCAAGGGGCTCGGTGGTTGATGCTCGACAACGATGGCCGAAGCTCCGCGCGCGATGGCATCGCCGATGGCGGCATGTCCGTCGAAGTTCGTGCCGACAATGGCAACGAAGATCATACCGGGCTGGATGAGGCGGGAGTCTGTTGATACGTCAACAACATCAACATCGGCCCCATGTGAAAGCGGAGTCAGTAAGGCGGATGTCGAGAGTGCGGCAAGCAGTGACGACAGCTTCTTCATACGCGCAAATTACACCGCATGCCATCGGGAAAGTGGCGAGATTTGCAGCATGACGCTCGACGAATGGATCATTGCGCGACTGCAGCGCCCCCTGCCCGCAACGGCTGCCCACGAACCCTTTGTGCCGGAGATTCCCGACCGTCGATCACGTCTGCAGCCGGCACCTGCCGATGCGCGCAACAGTGCCGTGCTGATGCCCATGGTGTTCGACAGCAGCGGCAGCGTCTCAACGGTGCTGACTGTTCGCAGCGAGGGGCTGCGCAATCATCGTGGACAGATCTCGTTTCCCGGTGGACGTTCAGACGAGGGTGAAGATGCCGTCATGACTGCTCTTCGAGAGGCCCATGAGGAGATCGGACTAACCTCTGACCGGGTGCACGTTCTTGGGCAGCTCTCGCCGCTCTACATACCGCCATCCCACAGTGCGGTAACGCCGGTTGTGGCCGTCGTGTCTGAGCCCCCTGCCTGGCAAATCAACAGCGAAGAGGTCTCCGAAGTCCTCGTCGTTCCGATGTCGGTGTTCCGCGACCCAAGGAACGTTCTTCTGCGAAATGACATTATTCAGGGACTGCGTGTGGACGTGCCGCATTGGAACGTGCATCCGACGATCCCGCTGTGGGGCGCCACAGCAATGATGCTAAACGAACTCGTGATGATCATCAATGAATACGATATGGAGTGTGCATGAATTGCTATCGCCCTTACGTTCTGTGGCTTGGCCTTTGCGGCATCGCCATGCTGAACACATCATGTGAAAACCTTGAGCAGGACGGTCAGCGCCTTGTCACAACCTATGCGCGCGTACTCGTCGAACGTCAGGCCGGCGTTGATTCGGCAACGGCTGCGCGGCACATTGATTCGATCATCAAGGCCTCGGGCTACACCGTAGAAGAGTTTGAGCAACAGCTCCGCTCACACGGGACCACGCCGCAGAGTCTGCGTTCGTTCTACGACAGCGTAAGCACGGAGCTCGGACGCATGCGCTCTGACAGCACGCGATAGAGACCGTGTCCGTGGCGGGCGAACATTTCGAAGTAGCCCACATACCACTGGTTCAGCATAACGCCGATCCGGCGCGACTCTTCGATATCCTGCGGAGTCATCACACCTCCGCAGCGGATGACATGGAACTCCTGGGAAGGGGCGATGTCTCGCACCGCACCGGTCGCAACGCGGCATGACTCCAGTGATGACGCCGTCAGAAGTGCGCCGCTTACTCCACCGCCGTAGCGCTTCGTGAAGTAGTCGAACATGGCGCGGTCCTTGTCGTGCACATGCGCACGCAGTGCGTCGTAGCGCGTCGATGTATTGCCCAGGATCATCCCGTCAAAGCCCCGTTCAACAAGCGCACGCACAAGCGACGGTATCTGCTCATGCGCCGTATCGGTTGAGAGTTTCACCACGACCGGGAGCGTACGTCTGCGCCGGTTGAGGAACTCCGTCGCTACCGCATCAAGCCTGGCAAGCAGCGCAGGGTCGAGTCCATCATGCCGGGCATGACCTTCGACGTTTGGACAGCTTTCATTGAGTTCGATGTAGTCAACACCGGCATCATCAAAGCGACGCATCCCTTCGATCAATTCAGGCACGGCCAGGCGGTCATCGAGTCCAGGCTCGGCACTAACGCTGATGCCCATCGGACAGCCGGCGACATGCTTTTCGAGCGCCAGCTTGGCCGCTACGGCAGCATGTCCTGCGTTGGGTAGCCCCATCCAGTTGGCAGCCGAGTGAGAGAACGGATACTGCGTCGATGGCCACCTGATATGGTCACGGATGTTACCACTGCGTGGACGTGAGGTTGACGTTCCGGCAACAAACGCGCCGGCCCCCTCACGGGCAACCATCGCATAGCCGGCTCCGCTCTTGAACATCCCGGCAGCATTCCAGATCGGAAGGCGGAATCGCAAGCCCCATGCCGTCACGCCCAGTTCTGCAGGGGGCTCGTATGAAGTCGAAGGAATGTCATTGGCAAATCGCGGCAGATAGGCGTTGCGTCCAGCCGTGAACAGCCGCACCGTCAGCGACGGCGGTATGTAGGCGATGATCGGCCGCACCGCGAACTCTGTTTTGGCAATCAGCTCAAGGAGTGTCACGACGCAAAGTTACCACCTCACGGTGATGAGGCGTTGGACAATAAGAACTCGTCGTCTGATACACCACCTTGAAAATTGAACGTATGCCTTTGAATTTTCAAGGTGTTTTGTGGCGTAACGGAGCCCCTATCAGCGCAGGTCTTTCTCGCTAAACATCTTTTGCCAAACGTCCTTACCACTGGCATCCACGATTCGGAGCGTCAGAACGCGTGCTCCTCGAGCCCCTTCCACGGAAATAAGGCCGAAGTTGTGCCCGACGTACTCCGTGCCTGGCACGTTGAACGTGTTCGTTCGGTATGTCTGACTGGTATTCAATCCGGCGGAAAGGGGCGATGAGGTCAGCTCATACAGCGGGTACGTCCCCTCTCGGTCGAGCCTGGAGAGCTCGGCAAAGTGTACATCTCCGGAGGCGAAGACCACACCTGTGATCTTGTTCTTCGTGATGGCCTGAATGAGTTCGTCACGCTCAAAGCTCGAGCGTTCGAATCCCTCGCGCTTTTTGTTGTCGCTCAGCACCTGCGAGCCAACAGCAACGATCTTGAATGTTGCGCGGCTGGCAGCCAGACCATCGATCAACCACTGAAGCTGGGCATCACCAAGAATCCGACGCTGCTGATCGATGCGATCATTGGCATTACGAAACCACCGATCATCGAGCAAGAACACCTGAACATCACCGATCTCCATGCTGGTGCAGATACCTTCCTGACCCTTGAGACCGTATGAAGGGTTTGGCCAGAACAGCTTGAACACCTCAAGTGCCGCCTGCTTCATCCACCAGCTACGGTCGGAGTCGTTCGGGCCGTAGTCGTGATCATCCCAAGTGGCGTAATTCGGAATGCTGGCAAACATGGCCCGCGACGGTTCGTGTGACCTTGTATGCGAGTAGCGCTTGAGCATGCCGCCCCGTGATCCCCAGTCGGGCTCGCGCATGTAGACGTTATCGCCCAGCCACAGCATCGCATCCGGACGTCGCGCCAGGATCGATGAGAAGACCTCGGTTGTTGTTCCGTAGCCCTTTTCAACGCCCGTGGAATCCAGACGCTCATATCCGAGCTCATTCACATAATGACAGCTACCGAGAGCAATCACAACGTTCGGTACGGTTTTGCCGCGATACTTCCAGATCGGACGAGAGCGAAACACGGTCGGGAACGGCAGGCGCACCTCGGAACCGTCCACGACAACGCTGTATCGATAGGTTCTACCGGGTTCAACACTGTCAAGATGAAACGTCAGACAGTTACCCTGATCATCCGCCGAGCGCAATGCGGGCGTGCTGTAGGACTTACCATTGGCCGAGTCGACATAGCGAATCGACACCATCGAAGACTTGACGGTCTGAACGAAGATCGACGCGCTGCGCATGTCCACGTGTCCGATCATTGGTCCACTTCGAAGGGGGCTTTGTGCATGCAGCGACGCCGCCGCAGACAGCGCCAGGATGAGGCAGATGATCAGCCCCCTGACCAAGCAGCGCGTGTTAGTCATACCGTAGATGTTTGATCTCTTCGCCCTTGATCCCGATCTCGCGCATGGCCTCGATACCAATATCGAGATGCAGCGATGCGAATTCGTTTGTCACCCGCTTGTCGCTCTCCTCTGTCTTCACACCTTCCGGAACCACTGGCACGTCGCTGACCAGAAGCAGTGCCCCGCGTGGGATGCCGTTCTTGTGTCCGACGATGAAGATCGTTGCGGTCTCCATATCGATCGCAAGACAGCTAAGGTCCTGCAGGCGCTGTCGAAAGGCTTCATCCCACTCCCACACGCGCCTGTTCGTGGTGTACACCACACCGGTGCGATACTCCTGACCGAACATGAGGACCTTATCGGAGACGAACTTATGGAGCTTGAACGACGGCAGGGCCGGGACCTCCGGAGGGAAATAATCGTTGCTCGTTCCATCGCCGCGAATCGCAGCGATCGGCAGCACAAAGTGACCGATCTCGGTCGAAGCCCGCAAGCCACCGCATTTACCGAGGAACAGCACGCCCTTTGGCATGCGTGCCACCAGCAGATCCATGATCAGAGCAGCATTGGGTGAACCAATACCGTAATTGATGATCGTCAGATTGCCCTGTGTGGCAGTCTGCATTGGTCGATCCAGCCCCTTGATCTCTACATTGAACTTCTCGGCGAACGCATCAACGTAGCCCCTGAAGTTCGTCAGCAGAATGTAATCTCCCAAAGCATCGACATCCGTACCGGTGTAACGCGGTAGCCAGTTGCGCGCGATATCGAGCTTTGTCTGCACGCTAGTACGCAGGCCTCCACATGTGGCTCTCGACAAGTGCCGTCACATCATCCGGACGCGCGATGCCGGCATGTCCATCGTCGAACAAGTACTCAGCACACGCGACGGCTACAACCTTGGCAGCCTTCTGGATGTCGGACATCGGCGGATAGATGAGCCCCTTGTCGAACTGCTCCTGCGATACCATTCCGGCAAGTGCCCGGGCCGCTACGCCAAACGTCTTGTACGGAATGTTGGTTGCATCGACGGCGTAGGCGGCAAGGCCGACGCCGGGGAAGATGTAAACGTTGTTGCCCTGACCCGGGTGGATCGTTTGGCCGTTGATCTCGACCGGCTTAAAGGGGCTTCCGCTGGCGAAGATTGCCCTGCCCTGCGTCCACGTATATGCCTCTTCGGCCGAACACTCGCTTTTGGATGTCGGATTGGAAAACGGGAAGATGATCGGACGTTCACAGTACGAAGCCATGTGCTCGATCACTTCCTGCGTGAAGGCCTTGGCAGTGGTACTCGTGCCGATGAGCACCGTTGGCCGCACCGCACGCACAGCTTCGATAAGCGTAGCCGCATCGGCGTGTTCATGCGCATAGGGGGCTTTCTGCGTGCCCTCGACATCCGGACGCGAGGCAACGATAAGCCCCCTACTGTCCATCAGCCAGCACTTTGCGCGCGCTTCTTCTTCGGTGCACCCTTCGTCGATCATCAGACGCCAGAGTAGTTCAGCGATCCCGATACCGGCCGAGCCGGCACCGAGGAACATGTAGGTCTGATCCTTCAGGCGCACGCCCTTCATGCGTGTGGCGGCGATCACTCCGGCAACGCCAACGGCAGCCGTGCCCTGGATATCGTCGTTGAACGATGAGATGCGATGACGGTACCGCTCGAGGATGGGGCTTGCGTTCGGATTGGCGAAGTCCTCCCACTGGATGGCGCACTTGGGGAACACCTCCTGCACGGCCGTCACGAACTCTTCGATGAAATCATCATACTCCTGACCCTGCAGGCGACGCTGGCGGATGCCGATATAGAACGGATCTTCGAGTAGCGCTTCGTTGTTCGTGCCCACGTCGAGCATGATCGGCAGCACAACATCTGGTGGCACTCCTGCACATGCCGTGTAGAGCGCAAGCTTGCCCACCGGAATGCCCATGCCCTGCGCGCCGAGATCGCCGAGTCCCAGGATACGCTCGCCGTCGGTGACGCAGATCCAGCGGACATCTTTCTCCGGCCAGTTGCGCAGTACCTCTGCCATCATGCCGCGATGGCGAACGCTGATGAACATGCCCTTGGGCCGGCGGTAGATCCGCCCAAAGGTCTGACATGCCAGTCCTACAGTTGGCGTGTACACAATGGGCATGTACTTGACGGGGTCTTTCTGCAGCATCGCGTAGAAGAGCGATTCATTGCGCTCCTGCAGATCGCTCAGATAGATGTACTTGTCGAGGTCGGTTGTCAATGAGTCGACATGCCCCTCGATGCGCTGCATCTGCATTTCCATCGAGGAGACAATGTCCGGTAGCAGGCCGACAATTCCCAACTCCTGACGTTCTCGGCGGGTAAAGGCGGTGCCCTTGTTCAGGCGCGGATCGCGCAGGACGTCGAAGCCGCGCTTAGTTGAATCACTGTGTGACATAGGGCACAAAAATACGGAGATGTCGTAGCTTCGGCCCATGTTTAGCGTAACCATTACACGCTGCATGGGCATAGCACTGGCGCTTGCAGCTCTCAGCGTTTCAACGCAGGCCACCGAGCCCCATCTCAAGAACATCCGGCAGCTGACGTTTGGCGGCGACAATGCCGAGGCGTATTTCAGTCCGGATGGCACGAAGCTTGCCTTTCAGAGCAACTTCACTGGCTGGGGACACAAATGCGACCAGATCCATGCGCTGACGATCTCTGCTGCTGGTGATACGGCGTACCGACCGCCCCTGATCAGCACGGGGAAGGGGCGAACTACATGCTCCTACTACATGCCGGACAATGTCCACATTCTCTACGGCAGCACCCATGAGGCCGGCCAGGAATGCCCGCCTCTTCCTGCACCGCGCTCCGACCGAAAGTATCTCTGGCAGGTACTGCCGACGTATGACATCTACGTGGCCGACGAGAAGGGCTCGATCGTAAAGAAGCTTACGACTACGCCGGGCTACGATGCCGAAGGAACTGTCTCTCCCAAGGGTGACAAGATCGTGTTCACATCGGACCGAAGCGGCGACCTTGAACTCTGGACCATGAACATTGACGGCTCGGACCAGCGTCAGGTCACCAGCACACTCGGCTATGATGGTGGTGCGTTCTTCTCACCGGACGGAAAGAAGCTTGTCTTCCGGGCGTCACGTCCGAAGACCGACAGCGCTGCGCGTGAGTACAAGGATCTGCTGGCACAGGGCCTGGTTGCGCCCACGGAGATGGAGATCTTCACGTGCAACCTTGATGGCACGGACATGCGTCAGATCACGAACCTCGGCAAGGCCAACTGGGCGCCCTATTACCACCCGAAGGGCAAGAAGATCCTGTTCTCATCGAACCATGCCTCGAAGCGCGGATATGACTTCCACATCTACATGATCAATGAGGACGGCACGGGGCTTGAACAGATCACCACGGAGAGTATGTTCAATGCCTTCCCGATGTTCTCGCCTGACGGAAAGAAACTCGTCTGGTCGAGCAACCGTAACAACAACGGCACGCGCGACACAAACGTCTTCATTGCCGACTGGGAAGATTGATCCTCGCCGTGAGGGGGCTTAACGCACCGTTATGCGTTTGCTGCCGTTGGACACAATGCGTCCGATGGCGTGAAGTCGTCCAAGTCCCATCGTCTGAGCCAGTGAGACAAACTCATCCGCATGCGCCGGATCAACCGACACCAGCAGCCCACCGCTAGTCTGCGGGTCACAGAGGATATACTTCTGCATCTCGCTCAGCTCCGAGACATGATGTCCGTACGATGCGAAATTGCGTGTTGTTCCGCCCGGAAATGACTTCTGCGTCAAGTAATCGTGGAGCACGGCACGATCGATCAGAGGAACGTCATCACTGACGATCTCGGCCGACAGATTAGCCCCCTCACACAGTTCGAGAAGATGTCCGAGCAGGCCAAAGCCAGTCACATCTGTCATCGCATGCACATACGGCAGCGTGCCGAACGTTTCACCTGCGCGGTTGAGCACGCACATCACATCGCGGGCCATGGTGGCATGTTCCGACTTCAGGATTCCCTTCTTCTGTGCGGTGGTCAGAATGCCGATACCAAGGGGCTTTGTGAGAAACAGCACGTCGCCTTCACGCGCTCCGGTATTTGTCTTGAGATGCTTCAAATCCACCCTGCCGGTTACAGCAAGGCCGAAGATCGGCTCCGGACTGTCGATGGAGTGGCCGCCCGCAAGTGGAATGCCCGCATCCATGCACGCCATGCGCGCCCCTTCCAGAACAAGCTGCGCGGCTTCTACTGGAACAGTGTTGATCGGCCATCCGAGGATCGCGATCGCCATCATGGGACGCCCCCCCATGGCATAGACATCGCTGATCGCATTCACACTGGCAATGCGTCCGAAGTCCACCGGGTCATCCACGATCGGCATGAAAAAATCCGTTGTGCTCACGATGCCTGTACCATCTCCGAGGTCGTACACTGCTGCGTCGTCCTTGGAGGCGTTACCAACAATCAGCCGCGCATCATGCGGCATCTGCAACGACGTCTGCAGAATCCCGTCAAGCACCGCCGGCGCGATCTTACATCCGCATCCGGCTCCGTGTGAGAATTGTGTAAGAGCGATCATGAAGACTAATTACGGAATTACGGAATTACGGAAGTACGGAAGTACGGAAGTACGGAAGTACGGAAGTACGGAAGTGCGGAAGTACGGAATTACGGAAGTACGGAAGTACATGACCAGTAGGGTCGCAGCATGCTGCGACCCCACGACCAGTGACAAGTTCGTCAAGGGCCAAAGGCCCGCCCCATACCAGCCTAGGCCGTAGGCCTAGGGACAGATGACCGATGACGGATGACCGATGACGGATGACGGATGACCGATGACGGATGACGGATGACGGATGACCGATGACGGATGACCGATGACGGATGACCGATGACGGATGACGGATGACGGATGACCGATGACGAGGTACCAGTGACCTCACACCTCAAACCTCACACCTCACACCTCACACCTCAAACCTCACACCTCACACCTCACACCTCAAACCGCTTCGCCGTGTATGCATACGTGCGATCATAGTAGTCCAGTGCGATCTCTGCGGCCGTGGCGATGTTGCCGAGGGTGAGAGCTTCGATGGCGCGATTGGTGCGGTCGCCGCCAAGTTTTTCGCGAATGCGTTCGAAGGCGGCAACAAGTTCTTGGGGTGGGAGCTGGCCGTATTCGGCAACGAGGTTGGAGATGCGCATTGCAAGGGGCGTCTCCAGGACGTGACGCGGAGCGATCTTCATGGCCTCATAGAGGACGTCCGGAAGATGTACGCGCCCGATTGTGCGGCTTTCGTCTTCAAGCCATACGGTCTGCGAGAGATCAAAGTCACGCATGGCATGATGAATGCGGTTCATCATGTGTTCGGTGGTGGGTTGCGCCGGCTGCTGAATGCCTCCGAAGGATGAGCCTTTGTGATTGGCCAGACCTTCAAGGTCGACGACCTGATGGCCCCCTTCAGAAAGCGTGCGAAGGAAGGTGGTCTTGCCGGAACCGGTTGGGCCGGAGACCACGCGCCACTGCCACGGCCGTGCAAGATTCTTTGCTGCTGCGGTGCGGAATCCCTTGTAGCCGCGTGGGATCGTCTGCGAAGCAAGGCCACTTGTGGCAAATAGCCAGCTCATCGACGAGCTGCGCATGCCCCCTCTCCAGCAGTAGACGATTAGGGGCTTACCGAGTGCGCGGGCCTCATCGACATATCCGGCAAGGCGCGGACCGACGAGTTCGAGTCCGCGGCGGATAGCTTCTTCGCGCGATTGCTGCACGTAGCGTGTGCCGACGTCGGCGCGTTCCTCGTTAGTAAACAAAGGGATGTTTACGGCTCCAACGATGTGACCCTGCTGATACTCCGCCGGAGTGCGCACGTCAATGACGGCATACTCCTCCGAGTAAATGTGCTCAAGCGCCGAGATCGTCATACTCGGGCAGCTGAGAATACTCGCTTGGTGGTGTAGCTCGGGCAACCTCAGCCATGGCCTGCATGAACTGACTAAAGGCCCCATGGACAAGCTCTGCAACGAACTCGGGTGCATGCACAACACATGTATGGGAACGCTCGCGACGTCCATACAGCCACCCGGTGATGATCTGCAGTTCGTTCAATTCGCGGCTGGTGAACCGTGAGGTTGGCGCGGGTTCGGCAAAGAGTTGCGTCAGCTCGGCAATGATCCCATCCTTCGGTGCCTTCAGTCCCACTTCGCGCTGAAACGCCAGGCGTCCGGCGCGCAGCGCATACACCTCGATCGTAGAACTCTTCTCGCCTACCGGCACGAAGATCATCACGTTGGTGTCTGTCACAGCGAGGGGGCGATCCGAGGCGTGCAGCATAGCCCGCTCTACCTCGCGGATACCATCGCGCAGCACCGCAGCTCGCTCGTAATCAAGTTCGGCGGCAGCAAGCTCCATCTGCGTGCGCAGGCGCCCTACAGCCCCCTGCTCAACATTGCTGAGAAAGCGCCGGGCTTCGTCGACAGATTCATTGTAGTCGTCAATGGTCTGATGCAGCGCGCACGGACCGTTGCAGCGTTTGATGTGATAGTCGAAGCACGGACGAATCTCCGCATGCGGGTGAAGCTCACCGGCACAGGTGCGGAGCTTGTTTTCGCGAACCACCATATCGAGGATACGCTCTGCCATGCGGTGACTGCGAAACGGACCGAAGTACTCCGCGCCATCGGACTCGATGCTTGATGCTAGTTCGAGACGAGGGAACGACTCTTTCGTGATCTTCAGAAACGCCGGTGCTCGGTATTTGCGGGATGTGACATTGTGCAGAGGGAGACGTTCCTTGATCTCTCTCGACTCCAACAGAATAGCCGCCAGCTCTGTACCGGTAACCTCCCAGCGGACGTGCCGTACATAGCGGATCATCTTCTGCACGCTACGACCATGCAGTGGCGCATCGTTGAAGTACGACATCACCCGCGAGCGCAGCGACTTGGCCTTGCCCACGTACAGCACCTGCTTCTTGGCGTTCAGGAAGTAGTAAACACCGGGGTCTTCCGGCAACTCGCGCAGGTAGGGGGCAAGCATGGTCCGCCGCTTAGCGGCTGCGGCCGACATCGTCTTGGATGCCGCACGCTGAACATGCTGCAGCGCAATCAGGTCCTCCAGCGTGGCCGCCTCATGCTCTGCGCGGGCACGCTCGATCAATCGGATGAGAACCTGGGCTGTGGCCTCGGTATCGCCCATGGCACGGTGACGTGCCGAGATCACATGCCCATAGTGCTCTGCCACAGCGCCGAGATTATGCTTGGCGAGCCCGGTGCTGAGGCGTCGCGAAAGGCGGCACGTGCAGACCTTGTGAATATCGGGCGGCACCTCATCCATGCGCTCAATGGCCGCCTCCACAAAACTCCAGTCGAAGCCCACGTTGTGTCCAACGAAGACCACTACCTGATCGTCCGAAAACAGCTCGGCGATCACTGGTTGCATGGCCACATCTTCTTCGGGCGCTCCGGCCACCATCGCATTGGTGATGCCCGTCATCATCTGGATGTAGTCGGGGATCGGCAGATGCGGATTCATCAGAGACTCATGACGTCGCACGATCACGTCGTCTTCGACGACGCACATGGCGATCTCCGTCATACGATGATCACGCGGCGTCCCTCCGGTCGTCTCAACATCGACGACAACGAAGCGGACAGATTCGATTGGAGTGGCGAGAATGTCAGTCGTCATGAAAAATGGCCTGCGAGTGCACGAATATGCACATTCGCAGGCCATTGAATCATATCGGGTTATCCCCCTATCGGAGGATCAGCGGGAAGGTCACTTCGACGTCGGTTTCATCAGCCGGATCGGTACCATTTTTCGATGATTCCGAGTCGTAGTGGTACAGCGACAGCGTCAATGAGCCAGGCACGGCCGCAGCTGTCGTCGTGGTGGCAATAGAGAACGTCAGCCCCAGCGGCAGCCCCCTTCCATCCTTGTCCAGCACGGAGACCTGACCCAAACTATTGCTCACCGCGTAGAAGACCTGATGCTCGTTGGCATCCTCCAGGACATCCTCGGTGAGATTTTTAGCTGGCGACTCTGCGCGGTTCTCAAACTGCACGGACCCGACATAGATGGTTCCGGGTCTGAGAAAGAGCGTATCTATACGATTGGGATTGTTGCCTCCGATACCATCGAGGTCTTCCCATGTTACGCGTGTAGTGTCATTGCTGCCCTGGGCAACAAGCGTCAGGACAACGGTTGTTACGGCATCATGATCGTGATCATGATCATGTGGGTCGTGCAAATGATCGCACGATGTTCCGAACAGCGACATTGAGGCGGCAAACGCCGACGTCAGAAAAATGCGCCCGAAGCGACGGAGCGCGTTGGTTGATGAGGTCATGGCATGACTCCTAAAAAGTGGTGGTGAAACGAAGAATGATGTTGCGTCCAAGGTCATCGGCGAAGTACCGGTACTGACTCAGATACTCGCGGTAGGCGGCGTTGAATAGATTCGTACAGGCCAGCGTCAGGCGAGCAGGCAGTCCAAACGGCAGCGTGAGAACGCCCCCTACCGAGAGATCGGTGCGGAGATATCCGGCAGGGGGCTCAGCGTAATCACGTCCCGGCACAACACGGTCCTGACGTCGAACGCCCATGACGGACACATCGGCGTAGGCATCATGGACAGGGCCAACATCGTCTGCGTGCAGATGCAGTCCAATGCGACCTCTGTCGGCCGGGATGAAAAGAAGCGGTTCATTGAGGTCAAGATTATCGCCTCGCACAAATGAGGCCTGACCGTACAGGTTCAGGCGCTCATGCAACGGCACGGTCAGACTCAGATCGCCCCCGAACAGCCGAGCCGTCATCTGTGTAAAACGATATGTCGGGAAGGTGCCCCGGATCGTTACGGTGGGATTGGCCGGGTCCGGTAGTGCCATGATGTAATCACCGATCCGATTGATGAAGGCCGACGTCTCGATCAGCAGTCCATGTGCCTCATAGCGCAGCCCCACATCAGATCCGAGCGTGCGTTCACTGGCTAGCGTGCTATCCCCTATCTCGTAATAGGCCGAGCCGTGATGCACATCGTTGCTGTAGAGCTCGTTGACCTGCGGCGGACGCCACGACGAGGCTGCATTCCACGTCAGCGATAGGCCCTCGATCGGTGCCCACAACGCGCCAACACTTGCGCTGAAGTTCTGCCAGCGACGATACTGTAAAGGGGCTTCCCCGGTCGCCCGATTGATGATACGCGACTTCAGATCACGCACGTCATATCGAAGTCCGGCACTGATCGTCACATCCTCCAGCATGATCGACTCGTACACAAACGCTCCGATGCCCCAGAGTCGATAATCGGGGATGAGGATCACCGATCCCGAGCGCTCGTTAAGCTGCCACATTGACGAAACACCGGCCGTGCCACGCACTCGCTCGGATAATGCATGCTCGAGCGAGGCATCTAGCGAGCTGGTTCGCAGGACAAGATTCATGGCCGGCGTAGCAAGAGCGCGCTGCAGACGAGCGATAGAATCGGCGGCACGCGCCACGGGATCGTCGCCGCGACCACGGATCCGGATGTTATGCCCGTCAAACTCATTGCGGTCATTCACCTGATGTCCGAGCGTGACAACGAGGCGCTCATCCTCGGAAAGCTGTGCATGCCCCTTGACCGATACCATAGCATGCGAGATCTCCTGTCGGGGGTTACCGATATCGTAGGAGAAGGGGCGTGTGCTACTTGGGTTTCCGCGCTGGATCGCGCGGAGCATATCCGACGCATTGCCGATGTGTGCCCCGCTGAAGATGCCGAGCGTCGTCGAGAAGATCGACGCAACGGAGCTGATTCCGAGTCGCTCATCGCCCACTTCCATCGTCAGACTCGCATTCAGCTCCCGGACACCGGTATTGTTGAGCACGTACGAAGGCGCTTCGGCATCGCCGCCCATACGCGCACTGGCCTGCGCACGCAGTGCGATCGGCGACCCCGCCACCTGGGCGGTTTCGAGGAAGGCACCCACAGCCCCCTGACGTCCGTTGCTAAAGAGATTAACGGTGGCCTCGCCGTGAAGTCCGGGATCCTTACGAATAGGCCGCGACTCCACATCGATCACTCCGCCCATGGCGTTAGGTCCGAACATGACCGCTGCCGGACCTTTCACAACGGTGATGCGCGAAGGTGAAAATGCATCGATCTCGGGTGCATGTTCAATGCCCCATTGCTGACCTTCCTGCACAAGATTGTTGTTGCGCAGCACGAGCCGCGTACCCGTAAGACCGTTGATCATCGGCTTCTTCAAACTCGGGCCTGTCTGCAATACGGTAACTCCTGCCACCTGCGTCAGCGCATCGGCAAAGGTCTGTCCGCGGTGCTCGTCGATCTCAACCGAACCGAGAACGCGCGCCTGCTGCGTTGGCAGGGCCGAGTGTGCGATCCGCTCATCGGTTACCTGGATCTCCTGTTGGCGCGCACTGCTTGAGCGCATCTGAATGTCCAGCCGCACTTCCTTTCGTCCTTCACCAAGCGGAACAACGACGCGCTCCGTTGCATATCCAATGTATGACACGACCAGCCGCACCGTATCCTGATGCAGATCATAGAAGTGAAAAGCGCCATAGCGGTCAGCAACGGCTCCCTTCTTTGTTCCGTCAAGGCGTACCACGGCCCCATGCAAGGGGGCTCTCGTGGCACTATCACGGACGATGCCGTGGATGTGCGTATCGGCAAGCGCCGACAGCAACAGCAATGTTGCAATCATGTATCGATCAGGTTCGTTGAACACGGGCGTGACGCCGATCGCCACACGGGCGACGCGTCATCGAAAAGAGAATCATGGGTGCGGACGAAGCGTCCGCTGTGTTCAACCCCGTGGGGGTGCTCGTCCGGTGCGCTTCTGCGGGCACCGGTCACTGATCAGATTCCGTACAAGGGGGCTCATCGGCACCACGCTATAACCGACGACGAATGCCACGCTGGCATCAGCCATCGTCACCCGCTCCTTCGTCACCTTGCAGAGCGAACACTCCGCTGCCCCATGCTCATGCTCGCCTACCGGCGAGACAACAACTTGTGTTGTCTCCTCCGCATGCCCATGCTCATGCGCATGCACAACCGCGCCCGCCATGACGAGCGTCATGGCCAGCAGAAGCAGCAATGCGATGAAGCGCTGGAGAAACATGGTGCGAATATAGTGACGAGTGAGCGAGTGAGCGAGTGACGAGTGACGAGTGACGAGTGACGAGTGACGAGTGACGAGTGAGCGAGTGACGAGTGACGAGTGAGCGAGTGACGAGTGACGAGTGACGATTGATCGAGTGACGAGTGACCGGTGCCGAGTGTGTCCGATGCAAATCGAAGGCAAGGAACGCCTGAAGGTTAACGTCCCTAGAGCATCAACACAAGCTGGACAATTAAAAACGTGACGCCGAGTATGACAGCTCCGCGCCGCTTATTGAACGACTCAGAAACCCATGGTTCGACAAGCCCAGCCGCAACCACCATAATCAGAATATGCTCAGCATCAATACTGTCGGGAGTCATCCTCACATAGATCCAAAGGCCTAGTGTGATCATGAGGAAAACAAATCGCACGATTCGCGGAACAGTAAAGTAAATGGTGTTGAACAGTGGTTCATTCCGTTTATAGGCCTCGCGCTCGTGCTCGCTCAAACCATCAACAAACTCATTGAGAGGATCATTTTGTTCTACACGCATGTTTGTGAGCCCCGTGTTCGCAGACATTGTTCTCGACTACAAGATAGTTCCTGCCATACTACCTCAAGTGCCGACATTCCGACGGCACCGGCCACTCCAGCCGCAGCCCCATGGCCGACAACATTCAAGATTGCTGCAGCGACAGATCCGACACCTCCCGTTGTGGTCGAAATGATGGTATTGCGCCTCTTACTGTGGAAGTTCAACAGTCATGCGAACTAATCCATCAGCACGGGCCTGTAGTTCCGCAGGCTCGACTCCGCCCGTTTGCGAACAAGCGGCAAGTCCTATTGCTGCCGCGGCAATGATCAAAAATCGTTTCATAATCGGTTCCCCTTTCCTAATAAAAATGATGTAAAGAACGCGGACCACAATAACGGACCGCTATGCGTCAAGAACGCCATCACGGCGTATCACCCATACCGAGCATAGATATACGATGAATTCGTTTGTATATCGTTTAGACCACATCAGAGGAGCTCAACATGCGTGTATCGAAATGGGGCAACAGTCTTGCCGTACGCCTCCCTGCGAGCATGGTGGAGGAGATGAACCTTCGTGAGGGAGACGAGATTGAGCTTGTGCGCAGCGATACGGTGTCATTCATCGTGCATCGGTACGACGACCCCTCTGTTCTGCTTGAGCGGATTCGGCGCTTCCGCGGAAGGCTTCCAAAGGACTTTCGATTTGACCGCGAGGGGGCTCATGAGCGTTAAGACGTTTGTTGATACGAACGTTCTACTCTACCTGCTGTCGGATGATCCCGGAAAGGCCTCAACCGGAGAATCCTTTTTAGCTTCGCACATGCGAGCACTAGTCCTTAACGCCGACGGAATGTCGGTACAAGATGTGGATGCGCCGGTATGCGCTGATAATGACGTCCGGATTCGTCTTCATGCGGCGGCGCTAAATCACCGTGATGTCTACATCACCGAGGGCAAGTACGCCAAGATCGTTCTGCCGGCCATCCTTGGCTCGGACGGATGCGGAGAGGCCCTGCAGGCGCCTCGGCATGCGCACCTTGCGGGCAAGCGGGTGGTGGTCGATCCGTCGCTCGACTGGGGAGACAACCCTCGCGCGCAGGGTCAGCACTTTACCGTGCTGGGCATGCCCACACAGGGAACACTGGCCGAGGAGATCTGCATTGATGCGCGGTACGTGCATGAAGCCCCCTCCCACCTGACCGATGAACAGGCCGCAGCATTGCCGCTGGCCGGGGTGACGGCGTGGCGGGCGCTGATGGTGCAGGGGGCTTTACAGGCCGGTGAGACGGTGCTTATCACGGGTATCGGAGGCGGCGTGGCCCTAATGGCCATGCAGCTTGCTCTGGCCGCCGGAGCGCGGGTGATCGTCAGCAGTACCTCAGATGCAAAGCTGGCGCGTGCCGCAGAGCTCGGCGCACACGCTACGGTGAATGTGCGATCTGACGGGTGGACGAAGCAGGCCTCCGAGCATGGTCCGGTGGATCTTGTCGTGGACTCCGTAGGCGGCGAGTACATCAACGACTACACCAACATCGTGCGTCCGGGCGGACGTATCGCGGTGTATGGCGCTTCGCGCGGCATGGTACCGAATCTGAACATCCACCGCATCTTCTGGAAGCAGATCACGCTTGTCGGCTCCACGATGGGCTCGCAGCAGGACTTTGCCGATATGCTATCCTTCGTTACTTCACATCGCATTGTTCCGGTGGTCGACTCCGTGCACGCGCTCGACGCGGCGCATGATGCCTTTGAGCGCATGCGCGCCGGCGAGCAGTTCGGAAAGATCGTCATCCAATGCAGCTAGAATCCCTTCTCGGACACAGTGCCGAGCTCGTTCGCATCATCCGCAAGAGTTCGCAGCCGAGCGATGTGATCGCCTCGGAATACTTCCGCTCGAAGAAGTACATCGGTGCAAGCGACCGACGTTTCATCAGCGGTCTGGTGTTTCACACGCTACGCACGCTATCGCTGTGCGAGGCAATTGCCAAACACGAGGGGTTGGCTGACGTTGTGCACGCCGGACATGCGCTGATGGAAAAGGGGCTTGATGGTCTTGGCCCGTGGACGCACGAGCTGCCCGAACATGTGCGCGTGTGCACGCAGGACTGGCTTCTGGCATCTACACGTACGCGTTGGAACGATGCCGCCGATGTGTGGCAGAGCATGACGTCGGCCGCACCACTTGTGCTGCGCGTGAACCTGCGTCGCGTTTCGCGCGAGCGTGCGCTGAAGCATCTGCACACCGACAACATCGAAGCCGTTGCAAGCCCCCTATCACCGGCAGCCATCATCATCAATCAGCGCGTGAATCTGCTGCAGCATCCTCTCTACAAGGGCGGAATCGTGGAGGTCCAGGATGAGGGCAGTCAGCTCATCGGCTATGCCTGTGCTCCGCGCGAGCACGACAGGATCCTTGATGCCTGTGCCGGAGCCGGGGGCAAATCCCTGCACCTGGCCGACCTGCAAATGGCAAAGGGGCAGATCGTAGCCAACGACATTGAGTGGAACCGATTGAAAGAGATCGGTCCACGGGCCAATCGCGCCGGTGTGCGATGCATCAGCGTGGAGCAGCGCGCTGCGCCCGGAGTGAAGCAACGCGATGACCGCCAGTTCGACATCGTTCTTGTTGATGCCCCCTGTAGCGGCATGGGAACCGTGCGGCGCATGCCGATGGTCAAGTGGCGAGTCACGCAGGACACGCTAACGCGTCATGCCCGCAAGCAACGTCAGGTTCTGGAAGAGTACGCCCCACGCGTAGCCGATGGCGGCGTGCTTGTCTATGGCACGTGCAGCATCATGCCCGAAGAGAATGAGCGTGTTGTGGAGGGCTTCCTAGCCGACCATCCCGAGTTTGCCGGTGAGCCCCTTGCCCCCTGCTTTGAACGCTATGGGATCAACGTCCCCGGGTTGACCGCTGACCAATCGATGCTGCAGCTTGATCCGTTGCACCACGACACGGACGGACTCTTCATGGCGCGCATGCGGCGCGTCGGCTGACCGACGCTACATCACTTCGACACGACGCTCGGAACACCCGTCACCCTGAGCGCGCTCGCCGGAAGCCAGCCGGACGTGACCACTTCCTCATCGCCTGCAGTGTAGTCGCCAAAGGTGCGCCGCATGGCGGCATCGCCCTTTATGCGCAGACTGACGAAGTGCCAGGGGGCTTGGGATGCATCCAGGGCTGACGCCACAATGTGACACGTTATGCCCTCGGCTAGTGGCGCTTCAAATGGCCATCCAGACGAGCGTGGACCCAATGCTGAACAGCCTTCCTGACCAGGTGCAAAGCCTAGTCGTAGTTGTCTGGTCACGCTGGCAAGAAGCGGAAACGGCAACCACTTCTTTGGTGGGATGATGCATGACGACATCACGTTCATTGTCCGAACGGCATACCGTCCGTCGATGAGAGTATCTGCATCTGGTGGCTGCCACCCGTATACAGTTACACGGGCAAACCGCGAGGAGTCCTGCGACTCATCGAAGACACCGACCGCAGGCGGCATATTGCGCTCCGGGACAACGCTGACAATGGCGCCACGACAATACACAAGGCGCTTGAGTGGGAAGTACCACAGCCGTACGATCTGCACAACGGAATGGCCGTCTTCATCATACCCGTAGTTAAGAACGGCGCGAGCTCCTGAGGATTCTTCACTCAGAAGCCACATCGGTTCGATGCGGTCGATCTTAGCCATCGTATACGCTCCGGTCGAGAGCTGCTGGCGCAGCGGATCAGACCTCAGATCGATCGGCGCAAGATCGGAAATGGGGAGCTTTGTCTCCCCCTTGTGGACCATGCGAGCCCCCTGAACCAGATCACGCGTTGAGGTCCACAACCGTTCGTCCACATACCGCAGATCATACCCGTCGTCCCCAGCTTCGGCAAGCACCGCATGCATCGTCCGTGGAAAGGACTTCACTCCTCGCTGGGCCGCGTCTATCAGTTTCAGCACAATACCTGTACTGTCGGGAGTGCGACCTGCCACCTCGATCCAGAGACCTGCGCCGTTGATCTCTCGAACCGGCACAACGGAAGTGTCAGCACCGCGCTTTGCCGCTCGGACGCGAACAACAAACAGATCGTGCTGCTGAGAGTCTCCATCACGGGGCACAAGACGCACTGAGCACGTCTGAACAGACGTTCGGGAGATCACGGCATCCTGGCTCTGCGCACAGGCCAGGACTGCTGAAAGCAGAAAAACGAGCAGATACATCGGTACGAAGATACGCCGTGGGCACGGACGGGATCATGCGCCGCTATCCTGGCTGCCGGCTTCGATGTTTCTCGTGTATCTGCACGCCGGGAACCCGGAACAGCCCCAGAATGGACCTCTGGCAGAGGTGCGATAGTACATCTGCTGCCCGCACATCGAACATATTGGAGCATCTGGAGTTTGCTGTAGCTGCGCCCGTCGTTCTTTTCGCATAGATGTGAGTCGCTCCTGAAAACCGCCAGTCTCCTCAAATGCCTGTATCTGAGCGGTGATCTGGCGTTTCAGCATGTTCAGAGCACGCCCAATGATGATCAACATGGCATTTGCCACGACGATCGGATCATTCGAATCCAGCCATTGAGCGTACTTCTTGCGCTGAAGTTTGGCATGCTTTGCTGATTCGTTGACGACATCTCTAATGAACATGGCTTCGTCGAGGGAGATAGCATTGATAGCTATTGCCTGCTCTGACGTCATCGACCAGGGAAGCTCGCCACGGTCCAGGATAAAGATCTCATAATCACCACGAAGCTCGCTTAGGCTAGCCCTAGCGACATCGGTGAGCTTCATTTCAGTATCCTTCGACGTTGAGGATCGCTCCGAACCTTCAATGATATTCTGTCGTCCACTACGCGCCGCCTGCGTCATCTGGTCATACTGTCGGCCCTTGGGGTCATAGAATAGTCGCACTGATTCACGATAGTCATGCGTCAGGAATCGTCGACAGAACCTCAAGGTCTCAAGCTGTATGATCGTTGCAAGAGTGAAGGAATGGAGGCGACGAAAGCCGCCATGTTTGTCTCGGTTTTCGGTCATGGGCACTCCCCTTCCTTTTAGTGTGAGTTTTCCACTACGAGCGATCCAACCGCAAGAACGTGACTCCAAGGGGGCGGATTCCCGCGCTCTTCCCGCAGGTGGGTCACCGTGCAATGGGGTGTGTCAACGCTGTCAACCTCGTCAACCACTGCGCCTTGTCGGTTGACCATGTTGACCATGTTGACCCCAATTGTTGTGCGATGACTGCAGGGGGCAAAACCTGCGCAGATCGCGCAGCACTAAACGTAATGCGCCTAGTAACCTGTCAACCTCGTCTACCACTGCGCCTTGTCGGTTGACCATGTTGACCATGTTGACCCCAATTGTTGTGCGATGACTGTAGGGGGCAAATACCTGCGCAGATCGCGCAGCACCCCCTTCAAACGAAAAAGTCCCATCACGCTCAGCGCAACAGGACATTCCGTAATTCACCACGAAGCAGTCAGGATTCCCGCTTTCGCAGGAATGACGGAGCTCATCTTCCGTACTTCCGTACTTCCGTACTTCCGTAATTACTCTCGCAGTCCCGAGTGGATTCGAACCACCGACTTTCAGCTTCGGAGGCTGACGTTCTATCCAGCTGAACTACGGGACCGTGGACGGCAAAGATACACGTTCTTGTCTGAAGAGCTGCGCGGCACCGGTGGGTCTATTTCGACTGGCTTCGAAGCTTGCGAAGCAGCAGGCGCGCACGCACGCGGACGTGGTGCCAGAGGTGGCGCACACCTTCGCGGCCGATGAACAGAGCCGCCATAACCCAGAGGAGCTCTGGCAGACCCACCGAAAAGGCCAGAGTCAGAGCAGCTGTCAGCCAGCCGTCAAGATCCATGAAAAGGACCACCGGGATGAGCCACGGCAGGAACAGTCCGGCAACGAAGAGCGAAAGGCCCAAACGTCGGCGCCACGCTGGGATGCTTGGTGGGAGGAACATGCCGCTTCAGTTCAGGGGGGCGGGCACTCGTGACATACGCGGATGTATCACCCGGCGCCACAGAGGTGGGATGAGCGACAGCAGGACCATTGCAGGATATCCTTGGGGAAGCTGCGGGCTCTCCTCATGAACGCGCAACGACTGATAGCGACGCTGCGGAAGCAGATGATGATCGGCGTGACGCTGCAGTTTGAACAGGAATACGTTCGAAGCGGCAAATCGGGCCTCCCACGCATGCTTTGGACCAAACTTTTCGAAGATTCCGGGTTTGATCTCGTTGCGGGTTAGACCATAATGCTCCACGTAATTGACGGCCTCCAGGAGGACGAAGGCAAAAGCCCCCTGACCAAGAAACAGCATCGCCACGCTGGAGCCGTACACGTTGCCGACGAGGGCTGCCATGGCCGCCGGGATCATCGACCACCACCACATGCGGTTTCGCAAACCATAGGGCAGCTTGCCGCAATTGCGCAGTCGGCGAGCCTCCATTTGCCAGACGTGCAGCCAACTCTGCACGATGCAGCGGACGATAAATGCGTACACCGACTCGCCCTTTCGCGCCGTGGCAGGGTCGTGCCGAAGTCCCACATTACGATGATGTCCGGCAACATGCTCCATGGCAAAATGCACGTAACTCACCTGCGCCAGGAGGGCGTAGCCGACAAATCGCTCCCATGCGGCATTGCGGTGGCTAAGCTCGTGGGCGATCGTGATGCCCAGTCCACCCGTGACAGCACCGATACTTCCGACGCTCAGGGCATACTGCCACCATTGCCAGCTGGCCGTGCTCCAAATGTGGCACATCCGCCAGAGCAGCAGCGTCTGCAAGGCGGCATAGACGTAAAGGATGAACCGGTAGGAGATCATATCATCGAGCTCGATGCCTTCCGCCTGATTTGGCGAGCGGTGATCCTTACCAACGATCAAATCAAACACCGGTAGGCCTACAAACGCAAAGACCATACCGAGGGCCGACATGGCATACCCCGCCTCGATACCGATCCAGGCAATGACCGGGAGCGACAGCGAGACATAGTACGTCAGGGGTGCGGTGACGCAGGAAGTCGGCATGACTCAAAAGTAAATCTTGGGAGCATTTATTCCTTCATTTCCACAAGTCGAACGAGCCCTTCCTGGGTTATCTCAAGGGGCGAAGTGGCACTGCCGCGAACGAGAACCTCCAGCACGTCTCTGCTGACGCGATGTCCGGCCTGCCGAAGTCGCGAAACGGCCTCATCGGCGCTCATCGTGCCATCGGGCTCGGAGCGCACAAGCTCGATAAGCGCCCGCTTGGCGCGAAGAATTTCGAAGGAGTTCATCGTTGCGAATCTACGCTGGGTATTTTTGCCGCCATGGTCAGAACAACGTTTCTTCTCGGTCTTTTCGGCGCGGTGTGCCTTGGTGCACAGGGGTTGCCGACCACGCCTCGCCCCCTTGCCGGGGTGATTAATGGCGACACGGTATGGCTCGAGGAGTATTCCCGCGAGATCGGACGCCGCACAGAGTATGCCCAGCTCAAAGGCGAGGTCAACCCGCCCGAGATCATGCAGGCGGCCTGGGACGACCTGGTGCGTCGGCGCCTGTTGCTGCGCGCCTCCTCGACAGAGGGTGTGACGGTGCGTCTGGATGACGTTGACCGTATTCTGCTGGAATCGACTCCGGAGTATATCCGTCGCGGCGTGGTCGATGCCAAGGGCCGCTTTGACAAGGGGCTTCTGTCGGCAATGGTAATGCGTCCCGACTCGATCGTGCGCGCCAATACACGGGGAATGTCGGCCGCCGATCAGGAACAGGAGATCAAGCAGCTGAAGGCCACCATTGCGCAGTGGCGCGAGTTCATCGGCTTCTCCGAGACGGAGAACCGTCTGCGCGGCAAGGTCACCAGTGGTGTGGTGCTCGATACCACGGGCCTTCGTGACCGATTCCGACTGAGCGCGTCGAGCGTCAGCGGCGATGTGATCCTTGTGCCTTGCGTGAAAGATCTACCACGTCCTAATGTCTCGGAGCTCGAGGCCTATCACAAGGTGAACTCGGCACTTTACACAACGCCGGCTCCGATGCGCCGACTTGCCGTTCTATCCTGGCCGATGACGGCAGCCCCGATCGACTCGACACTGGTGCTGGGAAATGTGAACCGATTCATCGGTCTGCTTAACGGTGCACGGTCGGCCAAGGTGCGCGATTCTATCTGGTCGAGTGTGGCCTCGACAACCTCCAATGGCACCATCCGGCTGTCGGCCGACTCGGCAGCGCACGAAATGTTCTACTCCCGCGTGCGCGGCAAGAAGGTCGGCACGGCCATCGGCCCCATCATGCATCCGAGTGGCGCGCATATCGTTCTCATCGACTCGGTGATCAAGCAGAAAACGTCGCGCTCGCCCCTTATCAGCGTACGCTTCGTGGTCACCCCGATCGACCCCTCCAAGCAGACGGTCGACAGTATCCTGGCCGTGGTCAACGAAGCCGTTGGTCTCTACGAGAGCGGGGTCGAGCTTGGCGGCGTGGCGGGACGTTTTGGTCGCTCCCTTACACTGTCACCATGGTTCACGGAAGACCAAAAGGTCTATGGCTCATACCGGCTGGCTCACGTGGCGTTTAAAACACAGCTGGCCGCAGCCTGTGACCCGATCGATACGCCGGAGCGTGGCGTGGTCATGGCCGTCGTGGTCGATAGCGTCCCGGCCGGCCCCATGCCCTTCGAGGCGGCCATTCCGGCAATGTCCGAGGCGATCATGCGCCAGCGGGGCTGCGATGCCCGCCGAGATCTGGCGAAATCGGTCAGGGGGCTTTCCAGCCGCCTGGACGATGGACTGCTGTTTATCGCCGAACGTCCGAAAGAAGCACAGGTGGCCCGTGGGCTGACGATCACCGGCGACGGGTACTTCGGTGATTCGATGGTCGACCTCATGGCTGCCCGCGAGATCCTCGCCAAGACCGTTCCTGGATTGTACGGTCCGTTCCTTGGCGACAACGGCTGGTATACGGTGAACATCACGGGGATCAATGCGGCAAATCCCGACGAGTTCCCGATGTGGCTGGAGATGCGCAAGGCCGATATTGAAGAAGAGCAACGCCAGGCAGCATGGGACCGGTACGTCAAGAAGCTGCGCTCTGAGGCCGTCATCGACGATCAGCGCTGGCTCTACTTCCGCTACTGAGACAATGGGATCGCTGCTGATCATCGACCTCGGAGGAGTGCTCTTCGACATAGACTTCGAGCGCACGCGCACAGCCATGATGCAGCTGGCCGGATACAACGGCAAACCGATCACCTTTGGTGTGGAGCAACAGGACGGAATCTTCGTTGCCTATGACCGTGGTGACGTCTCGACGGCAGAGTTCCGCTCGGAGCTTCGGCGACTCTACGGATTCACCGCCGACGACCCCTCCATTGACCGCGCTTGGTGCGCTATTCTTGACAGGGGGCTCTTTCCATTCGCCGTCGATGAATTGACAAAATTGACGTCTACCTACGCCGCAACGCCCGGCAGCCGCGTGGTTATTCTGTCAAACATCTCCGAACTGCATCATCAGGACTGCGCCGAGCGCTGCCGTCCGGTGTTCGACCTGGTCGAACGAGTATACCTGTCATACGTGATCCGGCGCCGCAAGCCCGATCCGGAGGCGTTTCTGTATGTCTGCCGGCAGGAAGGGTTCGCCCCCTCAGATACCGTGCTTGTCGATGATTCGTCGGCCAATTGCGTCTCGGCACGCGAGCTGGGGATGACGGTAGTGCACGTTCAGCGATAAGACGCGCTGGACATCAGAGAACGTCGCCTGTAGCTTCACAAGCGGACATCGAGCGCCGGATCCGGTAAAAAAAAACTCGGGGCCGAACGCGAGTACCACGTGCGCATCCAGCCCCGAGGTAACACCGAGAATAGCACAACTACCCATCAGAGTACGTGATACTCCGGATGACAAAATCTGACATTGTTCAGGAGGTATCAATACCCCAAATGGGGTATAATTGAGCCATTTTCGAGGATTTATGCGGCCCTGGGAAGGGGGCTACTCGGGCAGCATCGAACCGCGGGTTTCGCGGGCCCAGAAGAGCGCGGCGAGTCCGATCAGATAGGCAAGGCCAAAGACGGATATGGCATTTTCATAGCCGCCAAGCGTGGAGATCAGAACGCCCACAAAGAACACGGTAACAGCCGTGAGCAGACGTCCGGCGTTCATCGCAATTCCAGTTGCCGAGCCGCGTAGCCGCGTCGGAAACAGTTCGGGGATGTACCCGCTCAGAACGCCCTGGTTGATGCCGATAAAGAAGCTGATCATGAAGGTGCTGCCAAAGAGCACAGACCCCGGTTGCTGCTGCGTTTGAAAGATCAGTAACGTCATGCCGATGCAACCCAGATACGCAATGGCCGAAGCGGCGCGGCGCCCAAGTCGGTCCGATAGGAGTCCGCTGAACAAGCCCCCTGCCACACTCCCGGCACCGAGCATGATGTTGATCATGGCACGGTTGGACTGTGCCTCTTCGGGCGCACTGATATGGTTAACCCATGTGGGCATCCAGGCAAAGACGGCCCAAAGGCCAACAAGCATGGAACCGAACAGCGTTACCCCGATGAGCAAATCCCGTCGGTGCGGTACTGCGATGATCTCGCCTATGGAGACCTTGCGTTGCCGGGCAGCAGCAGCCGACCACATGTCCGACTCGCGAACGACCGCAAGCACAAGAACCGGAAGAATGAGCGTTAGCGCAACGATCTGATACGCAACGCGCCAGTCGGCTTGCGACGAGGCAATAAGACCGGCAATGATGAAACCAACCGGGAAGGCATTGATGAGGATTCCGACCAGCACAGCGCGACGTCCGGTGTTGAATGCCTCGCTGACGAGTACGGTGGACAATGCCAGCACGCTGCCTGCACCGAATCCGGTGATGAAGCGGACAGCAATCAGCAGCGAGAACGATTCTACAAGACCCGTGACGGACATACCGACGGTGCTCAGCAGCACGCATAGAAACATGGCTCTACGCCGGCCGACAGCATCGGCAAATGCTCCGAGCACAAATGCTCCAATGGCCCATCCGGAGAGAAAGGCACCCGCGGCCGCAGAGCCAAGCGTAGGGATGAAGTCCTTCACCGGCACCGCACCGGCAAAGTCTTTGGCAATGGCCGGCAGGTACACGCTGAAGAGCGTGGCAGCAATGCCCGACGTGGCCGTTGCGACCCATGCGATGAGGTAAAGCCAATGTCGGTGCTGCATGAGGCAAAGATAGCCGCTCGCTATATTCGCGCTCCCGATGTGGTCACCGGCTCCAAGCCGGTGCGTTGAGGGAAGCACGTGAGATTCGTGCACGGTTGCGCCGCCGTAACGGAGGACAACCCGGTCTGGTCCGAAAAGGACAGCCACTGAGAACCTGGGGATGCCAGGACTTGGGAAGGCGACCGGGAAGGATGAATCCGAAGTCGGAATATCTGCCACATCGTTTTTGTTCAAACGAGGTATCATCCTCGCCGCTGCGCATCACAGCGGTCATCCTGAAAGGGGCACGCCATGCGTGTTCTTGCATCTCTTTGTGCGCTTGTCAGCGCATCACTCCTGTCAGTTGCGCAGCAGCGCATCGAAACACCACTCCAGCCGGTGAGCATAAAGGTTGCCGGAACGGCCGTGCACATTCTGTGTACCCGGACGGATGTGAACTTTAATGGCAACGCCGACGAATCGGACGCCCCGGCGTCGTGGCTGACGGTCGACGCCACATCACGTCAGGTGATCAAGAGTACTGAGTTTGGCTGGGGCAATGTAACGGCACAGCGTTTTGGTTACTCACCCGCCATGTCGACGTTTGACATCGGCTTCAACGATGAAGTCTACCGCTTCTCGATGGTCACGCAGGCAAACTCCGATATCGTCTTTTCAGGTCCGGTCTCATCGGTCTCAACCTCGGCGGACGGTAATACCGTGTGGGTCGCGCAGCGTCCGAACTTTACCGACCCGGGATCGATCACCGAGATCAACGTCAAGAGTAAGGACCGCGTTGCATTTCCGACGGGTGTGAATCCGCAAGCCCCTTTACCGTATTCGACGGCTTCAGGCAATGGGCTGGCAGCGATCTGCGAAGGGACGTTCGGCGCCGCAAACGGCACGCTTGAGATCTGGACAGATCTGCAGGGAACACGCCAACGCACATCCATCACCGTCGGTGACACCCCCAACCACCTCCTGATCCACAACGAACGCGCCTATGTGACGGTGAACGGTTCCCACTTCGTGGTGGTCGTTGACCTTACGCAGAAGACAGCCGTCGACACCATTCTTGTCGGTACATCCGGATTTGACGGTCCACGCGAATGCGTCATCGATACAGCCACTGCCGACGGTAAAGCACGACTCTATGTGACGACCTTTAGTAGCGATGTGCGCGTGTTTGACCTTGCCACGGGTGAGCGCCTCGGAACGCTGGCCGTTGGAGCAAAGCCCGAAGGACTGGCCATCGTCGGACGTGAGCTGTGGGTACCGCGGACATTTGTTGAAGGGGGCTATGCAGCCACCCGCGACGTCGTGATCTTCGACCTCACGTTGCCGACATCGGTGCACGAGGACAACCGGCCGAAAGCCCCTTCTGCCTATCTCGCCGTGGGAGGCTCATTGCGACTGCCATTCGACCTTGAGAGAGATGCAACACTGACGGATCTGACGGGCAAGACAACATCGGTTTCCGCCGTAGTTTCCGACGCGCAAACCATTGATTGTCGTCACCTAACCAGCGGAGTCTACGCCCTGCGCAGCGGTGAGCACTCCGTTACGATTATTCGATGAAACACCTTCTGCTCTGCCTTGCTCTGATCGGTATGCCGGTCATCAGCATCTCACAGACCGTTACCACCCCTTCTACCCAACAGATCGACATTGATCTGCGTGCCATGCGTGCTCGGTGCATCGGCCCCTTCCGGGGCGGACGTTCCCTGGCAGTGGCGGGTCATGCCGACCTGCCGAAGACATATTACTTCGGCGCAACAGGGGGCGGCGTTTGGAAGTCTGAGGACGGGGGTGAGACCTGGCGGAGCATCTCCGATACAGCATTCAATTCCAGCAGTGTGGGGGCGATCACCATCGCCCCCTCCGATCCAAACGTGGTATACGTGGGCATGGGCGAAACCGATATTCGCGGTAACATCTCGCCGGGCGATGGCATGTATAAGAGCACCGACGGCGGCCTGACGTGGAAGCACATCGGACTGCGCAATGCGCAGATGATCGCCGATATCGTCGTGCATCCGGACAATGCGGATGTTGTAATGGTATCGTCGATGGGGAATGTCTTTACCTCGAACGCGAGAACAAGCGGAATCTTCAAGTCGATCGACGGTGGCACAACGTGGAAGCAAGTGCTCAACCGCAATGATTCGACCGGCGGCATGACGTTGAAGATGGACCCGAACAATCCGCGCATCGTCTATGCCTCGCTCTGGCAGGCCTACCGCAACGCCTGGAGCATGAGCAGCGGCGGCAGCGGATCGGGTCTGTTCAAGAGCACCGACGGTGGCGATACGTGGAAGGAGATCACCGCGAATCCGGGTCTGCCCAAGGGGCTTATCGGTAAGATCAACGTGGATGTATCCCGCGCTCAGCGCAATCTTGTCTGGGCAATGGTCGAGAGCAGCAACGGCGGACTCTTCAAGAGCACCGACGGCGGTGCGACGTGGTCGCGCACGAGCACCTCGGCCGACCTGCGTCAGCGTCCGTGGTACTTCAACCACGTCTATGCCGACCCACTGGATGCTAACACCGTTTACGTTCTCAACGTTGGCTGGCACAAGAGCACCGACGGCGGCCGTACCTTCTCAGGGATGCCGACCAAGCATGGCGACCATCATGATCTGTGGATCGATCCGCGAAACCCGCAGCGCATGATCATTGCCGATGACGGCGGTGCGTCGGTGACAGAAGATGGCTGGAAGCATCTGACGGACCTCGACGTACCAACGTCTCAGTTCTATCATGTCAGCGTCGACACGCACTTCCCCTACCGACTCTACGGTGCTCAGCAGGATAACACCACCTGCTCGATTCCAAGTCGCGTGATAGGGGGCTGGTCCATCAACCGCGATGACTGGTATCCGGTGGCCGGCTTCGAAAGCGGCTATGTGATCCCCCATCCAACGGATCCGGACATCACCTTCGGTGGTAACTACTCGGGATACATCGGACGCAAGTCCAAGCTGCTCAATCAGGAGCAGGACATCAGCGTGTACCCGAATAATCCCATCGGCGAAGGGTCTAAAGATCGTGGCGAACGCTTTCAGTGGACGTTTCCGCTGGTGTTCTCGCCCCATGACAACTCCGTCCTGTACACCACGTCGCAGCACGTCTGGCGCAGCACCAACGAAGGCATGAGCTGGACGAAGCTCAGCGATGACCTTACGCGCAACGACACAACAAAGCAAGCTGCATCTGGTGGTCCGATCACCAAGGACAACACAGGCGTGGAGGTATACAACACCATCTTCACCTTTGCCGAATCTCCGGTGAAGAAGGGCGTGCTCTGGGCCGGCAGTGACTGCGGCCTCGTCCACATCAGCACCGACAACGGCGCCACATGGAAGAACGTTACGCCCAAGGGTCTGCCCGAATCTCTCGTGAGCATGATCGCCCCCTCCCCGTTCGATGCAGGCACAGCCTATGCCGCCGTGAATCGCTACAAGCACGGCGATGATGGCGTGTACATCTTCATCACAACGGACTTCGGTGCGACGTGGAAGAAGTCGACAAACGGCATTCCACAAGGAGCCTTTGCCCGCGTTGTGCGTGAAGATCCATTTCGGAAGGGGCTTCTGTATGCGGGCACCGAGCGTGGACTCTACATCTCGCTCGATGCCGGCACGTCGTGGAGTCGGCTGCGTCTGAACATGCCCCTTACGCCGATTCACGATCTCGTGGTGCACCCCTCGGAGAAGGACCTCGTGATCGGCACGCATGGACGTTCGTTCTGGATCATCGATGATTTGTCGCCACTGCACCAGTACACGCCGACGCCGCGCAAGGGCCTGACGGCGCACGCGCCACGTCACGCGTATCGCGTCTCAGGGGGCTCATGGTCATCCCCAACCATGGACGTTGGTGAGAATGCACCCAACGGCGTGCTTCTTCATTACACACTCTCAGATACAACATCCAGCGAACTGAAGCTGACGATCCGAACCGAGAAGGGTGATAGCGTTATCACGTTCTCGAGTAAGGTCGACCCAAAGGGCGAGCCGTTCAAGGTGGAGAAGGACTTCCATCTCGACTCCCTGCATCGTCCGTCATCGGACGCCCTGACACTCTTCAAGGGGCTCAACCGCTTTGTGTGGGATATGCGCTGGCCCGGTGCCGAACCACTTGAGGGCGCGCTCCTCTGGGGTGGCGGCACAGAGGGTCCAACCGCCGTGCCGGGCTGGTACACTGCCACGTTCACGCTTGGTACCGATACGCAGACCGTGCGCTTTGAGATTCGTAAGGACCCTCGGTTGAAGACCTCGGTGGATGACTTCCACGCTCAGTTCGATCTGCATTCGAAGATCAACGTCAAACTCAGCGAAGTTCACAAAGCCATCAAGCGTCTGCGCGAAGTCCGTACAACACTCAGTGGACTCTCCTCTCGCTGGAAGGATCTGGACACCAACACAACCAAGGACGTCAACAAGCTGAGCAAGGCCATCACCGACTCGCTCACGTCGATCGAAGACAACCTCATTCAGACCAAGGCCAAGGCCTTCCAGGATCTTCTCAACTATCCGGTGAAGCTCAACAACAAGATCGCCTCACTGGCATCCGTTGCATCGAGTGCCGACCGGCGACCGACGCAGCAGACGTTTGATCTGTTTGCCACGCTGGGTGCCAAGGCCGACGAGTATCTGAGTGCGCTGAAGTCTATCGAGTCGAAAGAGATCTCAGATCTCAACGCGAAGATCAAGGACCTGAACCTTCCGGCGGTACCGGCCCCTTCCAAGGACAAGTGATAGAGGACTCGATAGTGAGGAATGCGGCTCTGTCCTATCTGCGCTGGTTATTACCGGCGTTTACACTCATCACCTGCAGCATCATGTGGGTTGACGTTCCCGTCGCGCAGTGGATGCATGCCAACTCCACCACGTGGTCACATGCCATTGGCACAGCGCTCGACTATGCAGGCCAGTCACACTGGGTGCTTGGCTACTCTGCCCTTGTTGGCATTGCACTCTGGCGCAAGCGCAATGCCATAGCGCGCAACCACCTACTCTGGTTTGCCAGTGTTGCTATTTCCGGCATCATCGCGAACATCATCAAGGTCATTGCCGGACGTCCACGTCCACCCCTTGCCATCGAAAGTGGCATCGTCTCCTGGGAGCCCCTGAACTGGCGCATGGAATTCCTGTGGCATTCATTTCCCAGCGGCCATGCAACAACGGGGCTCTGTATTGCCGTCATGGGTTCTGCCCTCTACCCGCGCCTTGCCCCTCTCATGTGGACGCTTGGCATTGGCATTGCCATCTCCCGCATCGTCCTCAACGTCCACTACGTCAGCGATGTGATGGTCGGTAGCATGATCGGGGCGTCCGTCGCGTTCGCGATGAAAAAACGATTGTCGCCCATTGATTCCCACGGTTCCCCAGGCTGAAGCCCGGGGCTATTATTGATCGTTCGGGATGCCGCATCGCCCATTGCGTTCCCACGGTTCCCCGGGCTGAAGCCCGGGGCTATTATTGATCGTTCGTGATGCCGCATCGCCCATTGCGTTCCCACGGTTCCCCGGGCTGAAGCCCGGGGCTATTATTGATCGTTCGTGATGCCACATCGCCCATTGCGTTCCCACGGTTCCCCGGGCTGAAGCCCGGGGCTGTTATTGATCGTTCGTGATGCCGCATCGCCCATTGCGTTCCCACGGCTAAAGCCGTGGGCTATTATGCTTCACAATATGCCAATTGACGTATTTTTGCACGTCATTTGTCACTCGTCACTCCGTAATTCCGTAATCCCGTAATCCCGTAATCCCGTAATTACTCCTATGGTCTCCATCTCCTCCACCTATGGCATCATGAAGCTGAAGATGTCGTCGATGGCTTCGCATTCCTACACCTTGCTGGACGTTCATCGTGACATTCAGAAAGGGTATCGTCTGTCGTGTGCGATGGCCGTGGCTGAAAGGCTCGGCATCACGGACATTCAGCTGGCTGAGCTGCTCGGTGTAAGCATCCGCACGTTGCAGCGTGTGCCCGATGCAAAGAGCCCCTTGAATGCACAGATGAGTGATCGACTCTATCGACTGGCGCGCATTGTTGCTATGGCCGAGTATGTTCTGGAGGGGGCTAATTCGGCCCGCACGTGGATGCACGAGCATCTGCGGGCACTGGGTGGTGCAAAGCCCCTTGACGTGATCTCCAGCGAAGCCGGATATCGGGAGGTTGAGGATCTGCTTGGACGCATCGAGTACGGAGTCTATTCCTGATGATCTGCTGGCGACTGGTAAAGTCACGTCGGGCGGATCAAGTTCTCAGCGGCGATGGCGCCCGATTGTTCGGTGGACGATGGAACCACCCGGGGTCGCGCATCGTGTATGCGTCTTCCACACTATCGCTAGCTGCGCTCGAAGTCTTTGTGCATCTGCACGGACACGAGGCCAACATGAGCTTTGCTGCCGTTCAGCTCAGCATTCCGGATGACGGAGTCGAAGTCCTCTCGAGATCCGCACTGCCCAACGGCTGGCGCTCGTCACCCGCACCCGACGCATGTAAGTACCTCGGAAGCACGTGGGCACGAACGCAGCGGTCGCTCGCGCTCGTAGTTCCATCCATCATTGTTCCGCAGGAAACCAACATTCTCTTTTGCGTCGATCACCCGCTGTTTAAGCGTATCAAGGTGTCGTCAACAGAAGAGTTTGCGTTTGATGAGAGGTTGTGGGGGAAGTGAGTGAGGTATAGCATTTTAGGGCATCATTATAAAGCGCACGAGGTAGAAACCATGAGTGGGGAAACAAAGCTTGCCAAGGTGGTTCCGGTTGTTATTCGTACCAATGGTGCCGGTGTTGAGATCTTAGCTTTTGAACATCCTTTGGCAGGCCATCAGATTGTTAAGGGGACGCCAATACTTGGTGAGCCATTCGCGGACGCCTGTGTTCGTGAACTACGCGAAGAGTCAGGACTGGTAGGAATACCATCAAGGGCTCTGGGCTCAATTCATCACGCTACTGATCAGATTGAATGGCATTTCTATCTGATGGAAGTAATCTCTGTGGTACCGGAACATTTCAGCTATTTCACTGAGGATGATGGCGGTCATGTATTTCACTTTTTCTGGCATCGACTTTCGGATGAGCTAACGACGCATTGGCATCCAAGGTACCATGAGCCAATAGGATTTTTGAAGTCTGCGTTGCTCATCTAAGGCATTGAGAGCCACACGACAGCCCAACGATCAGAGGTAGCCCAGAGACATGGACCGTGCGCTACGCGCAGCGCTAGCATCGGCGAGTCAAGGCCTAGTCAACACAGGTCTTTACGGCTACCAACTTCCTGGTTTCGTAATGATGGTCCCCTTGCTTGTGACGACCTGATCCGGCAGCTGATTACAGCGCAAAGTCGGCCACTTAACATGGAACACTCCGGATGCGACCTGTTTTAAACGGTCGCTCACGCCTATTCTTTTCGGGTCTTGAGGTACATAGCCGATTACAACCTTCTTTCGTAGTTCAGTGCAGACCATCCGGATTGGCTCCCTCAGATCGGAGTCATTCGACAGCACAAGTGCCGTATCGTAAGCATCAAGCCACGCATCATTCAGCAAAGTCACCGCCAAGTTGACGTCGCTACCCTTCTCTTCCCTCGTCATTACTCGCGCATAGACTGGATTCAACGGCTTGACTTCCCCTCGATGTTCCCGGTCATGTACTGACAGATACCTATCAGTACCGTTTGAGAGGGTCACCTTGTACATCCCTGGTGGGACCTTACTTGCTTGATCTGGAAGGCATAGAGTTGTGTTTGCTATCAGCAGTCGTTCAACCGGACGATCAATGTGCTTCCTCATGAATGAGCCACGATACACCGAGACTCGAGTGTCCAATGTAATCGCTCGAAGATATACCTGTTGCCTGATGGGCCGGAGATTATCACCTTCCCCATCGACATGTGCCGTGAAGTACTTAATCTGTTTGACCGAACCAAGATTCCGGCAAATGTCATCGCAGAACGACCCCAGATTTAACCATTTAGCCCTAGCTGCTCTCAGAGCATAGTAGAGATTGAAACCATCAACGTATACGGATATCCTATTCATTGTCTCAATGATTGACAACTCTGGTAAAAAAGCAGCGAGCCGCCCGAGGGCGGCCCGTGTACCTGCGGAACCAAGCCGCAGGCGGATTAATGACTCGAAATTAGGCAACGTCAATCAATAAGCATAAGCCCAGTATGTGCATCTGGCAAATCAATGGGCATAGTCGACAAAAGAGTATGTGAGGCCGCATCTCTCATTGCGTTACCACGCCTGAAGCCGCGGGCTAATGGGCGATGAAATCGCTCACACCTAAAACCCAAAACCCCACACCCAAAACCTACAACCTGCGCGTAGCGCTGCGTCATCCTGAGGAGCCGAAGGCGACGAAGGACCGCACCATGCGCTTCGCGCAATGACGGAATTACCAATTACCGATGACCGATGACCGATTACCGACGACCAAAGGACGACGTCATCCGTCATCGGTAATCGGTCATTCGTACCCAGTCCCCAGTCCCCAGTACCCAGTCCCCAGTACCCAGTCCCCAGTACCCAGTACCTAGCACCTCTTCTTCAGCTCTTCCAACCCGGGATTGCCGACGCTACCGAGGGCGCTGCCGTCGATAAGGGTTGTTGGGCGTACGAAGCTACCGTTCTTGAGTTCTTCGGCGACCATGCGATAGGCGTCGCGGAAAGGCACGCCGGTGCGGACGAGTTCTTCGACGCGGGCAACGCTGAAGACGGGATCGTAGGATGGGTCCTGCAGGAGGTTATGCACGGGTGTGATGTGCGGAACAACATGCAGCGCAACATCGAGCAGGAGTTGTGCTTCATCAATGGCATCGACGATGGTGTCCTTCATGAACTGAAGGTCGCGGTGGTAGCCCGACGGCAGGTTGGTGAGCATGAGCGCAAGCTCCTGCGGGAGCGACTGCAGGCGGTTGCAGCGGGCGCGCAGCACCTCGAACACATCGGGGTTGCGCTTGTGCGGCATGATGCTCGAGCCGGTGGTGAACTCCTCGGGCAACGTGATGAAGCCGTAGTTCTGACTGGCATACTGCACGACGTCGGCAGCAAAACGTCCAAGTGTGGAAAGGGGCTGGGCAAGCGCAATGGCAGCAAGCTTTTCGGTGCGTCCGCGCGACATCTGCGCAAAGGTGCTGGTAACGTGCACGCGGTCGAAGTTCAGCGCACGTGTCGTGAGCTCACGGTCGAGCGGCAGCGACGTGCCATAGCCGGCAGCACTGCCAAGCGGGTTGGCATTGGCCGCATCAATACCCATGTCGAGCACGCGCAGATCCTCGATGAGGGCTTCTGCATAGCCCCCTAGCCACAGACCGAAGCTCGATGGCATGGCGATCTGAAAGTGCGTGTAGCCGGGGAGTTCAACGCTGGCATACTTCTCGGCCATTGAGATGAGCAGTTGCGCGAGTTCCTTCACGCGCACGCGCGTGCTGCGGAGCTCATGACGTAGAAAGAGCTTGAGGTCCACAAGCACCTGGTCGTTACGACTGCGCCCGGTGTGGATCTTCTTGCCTACATCACCAAGCTTCCGGGTAAGTACGGCCTCGACGTGCGAATGTATGTCCTCGCAGTTAGGGTCGATCACGATACCGTCACGGTCGATCGCTTCCAGCAGTTCTGAAAGTGCACCTGTAAGCTGACGTCGCTCGTCATCGGTGATCAGGCCCACGGCACCAAGCATCTCGGCATGAGCGATTGAGCCGACAACGTCCCAGCGGGCAAGACGCCTATCGACATCGCGGTCACGTCCAACAGTAAACGACTCCATCAACGCGTCGATAGGAGCCCCTTTATCCCATGGCTTCATTGCAGACTCCGCATGGTTGCTTCAAGCAGGTGGATAAACGTGACAATGCCCGACTCCACTTCATCAACACCGATCCACTCGTCGGGCGTGTGCGAGCGTGCGCTGTTGCCCGGACCGATCTTAAGCGACGGCACGCCCACTGGCAGCAGCGCCTGATCGGACATCGTCGGACTGGCATAGGTCTGCATGCCAAGCGCAACGCCGACCTGCACAAGCGGATGGTCGAGCGAGATCGCCGATGAGCGCAGCCTCATGGAACGGGGCTTGCAGTCGCAGCTCACATGCTCGCGGATAACCGCCAGCACATCCTCGTGCGTATGCGAGCCGGGCACACGCACATCAACAACGGCCGTGCACACGTCGGGGACAACGTTGTGCTGCGTGCCGGCATGAATCTGCGTGACGGTCATGGATACCTCGCCGAGGTCACCATTTGTGTTGGCAAACTGATACGAACAAAACCACTCGACGTCAGCGAGGGCAGCGTAGATGGCATTGACGCCTTCTTTACGGGCTGCGTGACCCGTCCGGCCGTGCCATGTGCAGTCGAGCACCATGAGCCCCCTTTCAGCCACTGCCATCTGCATCTGCGTTGGCTCGCCAACAAGGGCGCAGGAAAGGGGATACGTAGTGAAAACCTCACGCGTGAGAAGGGCCATGCCACCGTCACCGCTGACCTCTTCCTCTGCCGTTGCGGCAAAGGCAAACTGCACGGGCGTGTCGGGTTGTGCCGACATATGCAGGTAGGCCGCGAGCATCATCACAAGAGCGCCGCCGGCATCGTTCGAGCCCAGACCATAGAGACGTCCGTCGATGACCGTCGGCATGAACGGATCATGCGTCCATCCGCCCCCTGGCTGAACGGTATCGTGATGTGAGTTGAGAAGCCACAAGGGGCGAGCATCGCGCTCGGGAATCGAAACAACGTTATTACCCAGACGCAACACCGGACGTCCGGCTGTGCGCAACACCTCTTCGATGATGTCGGCCGTCACGTCCTCCTGACGCGAGAAGGACTGCGTGGCAATGAGCTGTTTGAGCAGATCGATCATACGACGCGCGTTCCAGTCATTGTGCCACAGTCATCAACATGCTGGATGACGACGTCAACGCCTGCGCCGGCAGCGCGCACGGCGTTCGTGATCTTCGGCATCATGCCCTTGGTGATCACCCCGCGCTCAACAAGGCCCTCGACGTCATCAGCATGAACAACAGGGATGACCGATGAAGGATCATCGATCGACATGAGCACGCCGTGATGTTCAAAGACAAAGTGCAACGACACTCGATCGGCCTCATCAACGGAGGTCTTCGACAGAGCAATCGCGATCTCGGCGGCCATCGTATCGGCGTTGGTATTCAGCAGCTGCCCGCTGCCGTCATGCGTGATCGGCGCAACGACAACGCTGAGGCCTTGATCGAGGAACATGCGCAGTCGGTGTGCGTCAACGTGCTCAACATCACCCACAAAGCCGAAGTTGATCGTCGGATGCTCACGCTTGCGTGCGCGCACAACGTCGGCATCGGCACCGGTCACACCGATGGAGGTTCGCCCCCTGGCGTGAAGCTCAGCGACAAGCGACTTGTTCACGGCTCCGGCATAGGCCATCACTACGATCTCGAGCGTTGTGGCATCGGTCACGCGGCGTCCCTCGACCATTGTCTGCGGCACATTCAGCTGCTCGGCAAGACGTGTAGCGATCACTCCCCCGCCATGGACCAGCACGCAGGGCTCATCAAGAGCGGCAATGGCCGTCAGCACCTGCTGGCGCAGATGCGGCGTATCAATAACGGCACCACCGATCTTGATGACGCGCATCAGCCGAGACCCTCGAGCATGTAGGAGAGAACCGTCTGGGCCGACACCACGCGGTTGGCCGCCTGTGGGATCACGATCGACGTCGGCGCATCGATCACGGCATCGTCGACGATCATGTTGCGGCGCACCGGCAGGCAGTGCATGAACTTTGCGTTGTTGGTGCGCGACATTGCATTCTCGGACACGGTCCAGCTTTTGTCCTGCGACAGGATAGCCCCATACGGATCAACGGCCGACCAGTTCTTGGCGTAGATGAATTCGGCCCCCTCAAACACCGCATCGCGGTCGTGCACTACAGTCGCATCGCCAACGAATGAAGGATCGAGTTCATACCCTTTCGGATGCGTCACCACAAGCTCCACGTCCGCATGGCGCATCCACTCAACGAACGAATTGGCAACTGCCTGCGGAAGGGCCTTGGGATGGGGCGCCCAGGTGAGAACAACCTTCGGACGCTCACGTGTCTTGTGCTGCTCGATCGTAATCAGATCGGCAAAGCTCTGAAGGGGGTGGCGTGTTGCGCTCTCAAGGCTGATGACGGGCACGCCAGCATAGGCGATAAACTTTTCCAGTACCGTTTCCTGATAGTCGTGCTGACGGTCGGTGAGTCCAGCAAACGTTCGCAGTCCCAATACATCGCAGTACTGACCCATTACTGCTGCCGCTTCCTTGATGTGCTCGGTGGTCGAGCCGTCCATCACCACACCATCGCGCGTCTCCAGCGTCCACGAGTCGCTTCCGGCGTTCAGCACGATCGTCTCTGCGCCTAGCAGCGAGGCCGCCTTCTGCGTGCTCATGCGCGTGCGCAGGGATGGGTTCATGAATAGCAGTCCCACTGTGCGTCGACGTCCAAGTGTGTCCTGTCTCCAGGGGTCAGCAGCAAACTCAAGCGCACGCTGCATCGCCGCATCGATGCCAGGTCCGGCGATAAGATCGTGTACGGATGTAAAGCGTTTCATCAGGGGGCTCCTTAGTACACCGACGCCTTCGTGCGGAGTCCGGCCGTTTCCTCAAAACCGAACATCAGATTCATGTTCTGCACGGCCTGACCGCTGGCCCCCTTCAGGAGGTTGTCGATGACCGAGACAATGAGCACGCCCTGCTCAGAAGCGGCGAAGCCGATGTGGCACATGTTGGTGTTCACGACGGACTTCACATCAGGTGGTGTATCGCGGATGACTACGAAGGGGTGATCATGATACCGTTCGGTATAAAGCTGACCAAGCTCAGCTGCGTTAAACACTCCGGGAACAACACACGTGGCATAGATACCTCTCGTAAAGGGCCCACGCAGCGGCACAAAGTGCAGCTTCACATCTCCCAGCGTCTGCTTGATCTCAGCCTCGTGCTGATGGCGAAAGACCTTGTACGAATCGACGTTGCTATGACGCCACGAAACATGCGTTGTGTCGATCGGCTGCTGTCCGGCACCGGTAGAGCCCGAGATCGTATGGGCGATCACATCTCCTGCCATATCGCCCCGTTCGCACAGCGGCAGCAGCGCCAGCTCTATCGACGTTGCAAGGCACCCGGGGTTTGCCACATGCGTGGCTGTGGTCAGACGCTGACGGTACTTCTCCGGCAGACCGTACACGAAGGGATGATCTGAGCTCATCGCCCGGAAGTCGTGACTCAGGTCGATCACGCGCGTGCCCTGCGGCGCAGGATGCTGACGCACCCATTCGGCACTCTTGCCGTGACCCATGCACAGGAAGACCGCATCGATGCCGTCGAGTGATGCAACGTCGGCTGCAAACAACAGATCAGTCCATCCCAGCAGGTCGCGATGTGCCTCGGCAAGGGGCTTGCCGGCATGTGAGCTACTGACGGCAACGATAGACGCGGCATCGACGTTCGGATGCTGCAACAGTAGCCGAAGAGTTTCACCGCCGGTGTATCCTGCGGCACCGATCACAGCTACGCGAATCATGATGTCTCTCCGTTGACGGATGACCATAGTGATGTGGCCAGGGCGCTCACCGTGGCAAAACCGCGTGCATCGTCGCCACTCCATGCGCGGTTCTCTTCGCCATACGTGGCAAAGCTCGATCGCATCAGGTCATGGGGCGAAGTGATACCATCGACAGAGAACGCTCCCTCAGAAAGGTGCACAGCAACCTCGCCAGTCACCAGCTTCTGCGTGTCATCGAAAAACGCTTCGATGCTGCGCATCGCCGGCTCGAGGAACTGACCTTCGTGCAGGAGCTGACCGTACCAGAGGGCGAGTTGGTCCTTGAGGTTCAGTTGCCACTTCGTGAGGGTATGCTTCTCCAGAGCATGGTGCGCCTTGATGGTCATCAGTGCGGCCGGGGCCTCAAAGGCCACACGCCCCTTGATGCCCAGGATCGTATCGCCCACGTGCATATCACGTCCGATGTGCCAGTGCGAGCCGACGTCGTTGAGTCTACGCAGCAACGCTACCGGGTCCATCGCCTCACCATCCAGGCGCGTGGGGAGCCCCTTTTCAAAGTGGATCACGAGAGTCCGTGATGCATCTGAACTATTCTTGGGGAATACATGGGATGGCCAGGCGTCGTCCGGAAGGGGCTCGTGTGATGTGAGTGTCTCCCGTCCACCAATGGTTGTGCCCCAGATGCCCTGATTGATCGAATACTTCGCCTTTGCCCAGTCGCCCTCTACGCCATGCTTCAGCAGATACTCGATCTCGGCCTCGCGTGAGAGTCGCTGATCACGGATCGGCGTCAGCACCGGGAGGTCAGGCGTCATGATCCGGAAGATCACGTCGAAACGGATCTGATCGTTGCCCGCGCCCGTGCTGCCGTGCGCAAGGTGTGTTGCACCGATCGAGCGTGCATGCGAAGCGATTGCCATGGCCTGTACAACGCGCTCAGCGCTTACGCTCAGTGGATATGAGTCGTTCTTGAGGACATTGCCTGCGATGCAATGTCGCAGCACGAGATCGAAGAGCTCGCGCGTACGATTGAGCGTACTGTGCGACGCTACGCCGCAGGCATGCGCGCGCGCTTCGATGCGAGCGAGTTCATCGGCCGAAAAGCCCCCTGTATCAACGATAACCGTATGCACTTCCATGCCAAGGTCCACCGCTAGGTACCGAGCGCAGTAGGATGTATCAAGCCCACCACTGAAGGCAAGAAGGACCTTGTTCATATGCCCTCCTGAGGATCGACGGCAGGTGCTGCGGGATCAGCCAGCATGCCCGTGCAGAGGCACATGGCACGGTTGGTACGCTGGAGGATATCATAGTTGGGACATGATTGACATCCACTCCAGAAAGCTTCGTCGGTCGTTAGCTCTGAGAAGTGCACCGGACGATAACCGAGTTCATAGTTGATCTTCATCACCGCAGCGCTTGTTGTGATACCGAAGAGCTTGGCCTCGGGGTAGCGAAGACGCGAGAGTTCGAAAGCAGCCTTCTTGATACGTCGTGCCAGGTTTTGCTTGCGATACTCCGGTTTAACGATCAGTCCGGAGTTGGCAACGTAGCGTCCGTGCTCCCACGTCTCGATATAGCAGAAGCCGGCCAGGCGTCCATCCTGTGTAACGGCGATGATCGCCTTGCCTTCGATCATCTTCGTCGTGATGTATTCCGGTGTTCGCCGGGCGATGCCGGTGCCGCGCTGCTGTGCGGCAAGAAAGATCGTTTCGCAGATCTCTTCGGCAAAGTGGGCATGTGAAGCGTCGGCATGGAATACGTCCACGCCGACCTCGACGAGGGGGTCGTTCATGTGTGTTCAAGTGACGGGTTGAGGAGAACATGCCGTCCGGGGATGTTCTTCCGGAACGGTCTTTGTCGTTCGGTTTTCGACCGAATGATTGGCTAAGCTGCGAGAGGGGTCAGATCCGATTGCACACGCGTACGACCTGCCCTGGTTCTCGCAGCGGCAGTCGTCGTCGGTCCGATCTATATAATCGCAGGTTCGTCACGAAGCGTATCTCGTTAGAGGGGGGCAAACATCGAAAGAATCTGGTAATCGATCACAACGTTACAGTGTTACCAAGCGATGAATTTTTACTGCGGGAAGCCTCGGCCATTGTCGATTTGAAGGCGATGAGTTTCTCACGGAGCTCCGGCATGGCCACTGACAGGATCTCGACCGCAAGAATTCCTGCGTTGCGTCCGCCCCCAATCGCCACTGTTGCAACGGGAACGCCGGCAGGCATCTGAACGATGCTCAGAAGGGAGTCCAGTCCGCGCAGCTGCTTGGTCGCGATGGGAACGCCGATAACGGGAAGGGGCGAATAGGATGCCACCATGCCCGGCAAATGAGCCGCGCCTCCGGCCCCGGCGATCAGCACCTTAATGCCTCGCTCGTGGGCGGTTGTTGCATACTCGGCCATATCGGCAGGAGTGCGATGGGCACTCACGACGCGGACCTCGGCACTTACGCCGAACTCTTCGCAGACGGCAGCCGCCTCGCGCATGGTTGGGTAGTCTGAGTCGCTACCCATGATGATTCCGACCAACGGATGTGTACTCATGAAGATGCCTTCACGTGTTCGTTGACGATTCGTTTCATGCAGCCAAGAAGCTCATGACGTCCGAGTGTTGTCTGGCTGGAGGTGGGTATCACGTCAACCAGATGCTGACATTGTGCCAGAACATCGCGCAGCTGTTGTTCTCGTGATGCAACCGCTCCTGCCTTAAGCTTATCGCACTTTGTCAGTACCACAACGTAGGAGCGTCGGGCAAGCTCAAGCTCTTCCAGCATTGCCAGATCAAGGGGCTGAGGGTCATGCCGTGCATCGATCAGCACACACGTCAGGACAAGGGGCTCGCGCTTCGTAACATATCCGCGGATCAGCTTGGAGAACTGCTCGCGCTGCGTCTTGCTTACGCGAGCGTACCCATACCCCGGAAGGTCTACCAGCATAAATCCGGCATCGGTGACAAAGAAGTTTATCTCTTGTGTCTTGCCCGGAGTATTCGACACTCGAGCCATGCCTCCGTGTCGGACGATCGTATTGATGAGTGACGACTTGCCAACGTTCGAGCGGCCTACCATGGCCACTTCGCACAACGATGACACGGGGAAGTGCTCGGCAGCGGTAGCCCCTTTCACGAACTCAGCATGTATGTGCAGGTCGTGTGCCATGTTTTGAACGTTGGTGAGAAAAACAGAAGACGCCGGATGCAAGTGCCTCCGGCGTCTTGAACGTCAATGTCGAGTTAATCAGTCTGCCGAAGCTCCACCGGCATCGGCGCCGGCGTCACCACCTGCGTCCGAGGAATCAGACGCTGAATCTGCTGCTGGTGCTTCTGCTGTCGCTGCTTCTGCTGCCGGCGCTTCTGCTGCCGGTGCTTCTGCTGCCGGTGCTTCTGCTGCCGGTGCTTCTTCCACCACTGGCGACTCTTCGACCACATCGGATGCCACTACGTCGGCAACTGGTGCTGCGACTGGTGCAGCCTTTGGTGTGAAGGATGGCTTTGGTTTGGCTGGGCCCTTAGCAGCTGGGCGGCGACGCGTCGATGAGGAGCGTCCATCCTGCGGATTAGACCAATCGACCAGCTCGATCATGGCTGTTTCCGATGCATCACCACGGCGAAGACCGAGTTTGGTGATACGCGTGTAACCGCCATCACGTTCCGCAACCAATGGTGCGATCGTGTCGAACAGTTCCTGAAGAACACCCTTGTTCTTGATAAAGCGTCCGACCATGCGACGGTTGTGTACGTCGACTCCTGTGATCGTGCCGGCCTTTTCAGAACGATGAGCGTTCCGGGCGCGCGTGATGAGCTGTTCGGCAAATGGACGGAGCTCCTTGGCCTTAGCCAGCGTCGTTACGAGCCGCTTGTGCTCGAACAGTGACGTGGCCATGTTCGCCATGAGAGCCCGCTTGTGGCTTGCCGTACGCTTCAGTTTCCGGCCTGCATACCCGTGTCGCATGATCTTCTACTCCTTACCTGTCATTTTCACGATTTTGAAACATCGTCACGCAGATACTCATCCACATTCATGCCGAAGTGGAGTCCGTTCTGAACAACGACCTCTGCCAATTCCGAGAGGGACTTACGACCGAAGTTGCGGAACTTCAGAAGGTCCGTCTCTTGCAGGCCGACAAGATCGGCCAGCGACTTGATGTTTGCTGCCTTGAGGCAGTTGTGGGCGCGTACGCTTAGTTCCAGCTCATCAACAGGCTGGAGAAGGATCCGACGGATGCGCGTGCGCTCACGGTCAACTTCCGTGTCTGCTGCTGTTGATTCAGCCGTATCGACCGAGCCGGCTGCTGCTGGATTAACACCAAGAAGAAGGGCGATGTGCGAGCGGAGGATGCCGGCCGATGTTTCGACAGCTTCCTTGGCAGTGATCGATCCGTCTGTTGAGACGTCCAGAACAAGGCGCTCGTAGTCGGTCTTCTGGCCGACGCGGAAAGGCTCGACGTTGAAGACCACATTCTTTACTGGCGTATAAATCGCATCGATCGGCAGCATGCCGACAGGAAAGTCCGCGACGTTCTGCTCTTCAGCAGGAATGTATCCTTTGCCACGGCCGATGCGGATCTCGACGTCGAAGTCGGCATCGTTGGCCAGAGTGGCGATCTTCTTGGAAGGATCGAGGACTTCGATAGCACCGGCAGAAGCGTCCTGGATCGTTTGCGCGGTCCAGCTCGACACACCCTTGACACGAAAGCTCACACGGTTTGGAGCTTTTGAATCGACGACGCGGAAACGGACCTCCTTGAGATTCAGGATGATCTCGCACATGTCTTCGACGACGCCTGGAATGGTCTGGAATTCATGTTGGACGTCGGAGATCTTCACGCCCACAATCGCCGATCCTTGGATCGATGAAATGAGTACGCGACGGAAAGCATTGCCGATCGTCGTTCCGTAGCCTTCCTCCAATGGATTCAGCACAAAACGCGCGTGGTACGAGCTTCCCAATTCTTCGACGACGACGCCTTCCGGCATCTGCATCTGCATGTTCATGACTTTCCTTTGATCAGTTTCACACGATAAAAAAAGAAGGGGGCCGATCAGACGCGGCGCTTCTTTGGGGGACGGCAACCGTTGTGCGGTAGCGGCGTCTCGTCCAGGATCGAGAGAACCTCGAAACCAGCCTGCGTCAGAGCACGGATGGCAGCTTCGCGCCCCGAGCCAGGACCCTTAACGACTACGTCAACCTTGCGAAGACCCATTTCAAATGCTTCACGGGCGGCCTTGTCGGCCGACACTTGTGAAGCGTACGGAGTGTTCTTCTTCGATCCGCGGAATCCATTCTTTCCAGCCGACGACCACGATAGGGTGTTGCCGTAGGTATCCGTGACCGTTACGATGACGTTATTGAACGTTGCACGAACGAACACTTTACCGTGTACATCCGATACGATCTTGCGCTTTACGCGCTTTTTTGCTGCTGCCATTGTGATTCGTTCCCTGTATTACTTCTTCACTGCCTTCTTCTTGCCGGCCACCGTCTTGCGCTTACCCTTACGAGTACGGGCATTTGTGCGCGTGCGCTGTCCGCGAGCCGGAAGGCCACGGCGGTGACGAAGACCACGGTAACATCCAACGTCCATCAGACGCTTGATGTTCAGCTGAACTTCCGAGCGAAGCTGACCTTCAACCTTGTAGTCGGCAATAGCCTGACGGATGCGGGCAACTTCGTCATCGGTCCAGGTCGATACACGCTTGCTGTGATCGATCCCCGCCTTGTCCAGCACTTGCGTGCTGACCGTGCGGCCGATGCCGTAGATGTATGTGAGCGCGATGATTCCGCGCTTGTTTTTTGGTAGGTCGATACCTGCGATACGAGCCACGTCGTGTCTCCTGAATTAGCCTTGGCGTTGCTTGAAGCGTGGGTTTTTCTTGTTGATCACGTACACCCGACCCTTACGGCGGACAATCTTGTCCTCCGGGCTGCGCTTCTTGACTGATGCTTGAACTTTCATGTTTTCACCTGTGAGTGAGCTTCGTCGTTACTTGTACCGGTAAACAATTCGACCCTTTGACAGATCGTATGGCGACATCTCTACCGTGACCTTGTCGCCACGGAAGATCTTGATGAAGTGCATACGCATCTTGCCCGATACGTGTGCGAGGATCTTGTGCCCGTTATCCAGCTTAACGATAAACTGGGTATTCGGGAGTGCCTCCTCGATCGTACCATCTACGCGTATGACGTCTTCACGACCCATGCTGTGAACCGATCCCTTTGTTTGTTTACCACTCCGTCAGAATTCTCGGCGTCGTCCCGTCAACCACCACGGTGTGTTCGAAATGCGCTGATGGTTTCCCATCTGCTGCGTACACCGTCCAGCCATCTCGGGCCGTGTGAACATGGAACATTCCAAGATTCACCATCGGCTCGATTGCCAGTGCCATTCCGGTCTGCAGTCGCACGTTCGGAAAACGATTGCGATGCAGCAGGCCCGGAACAAAGTTTGGGACAGGGGGCTCTTCGTGCAGGTGCTGACCTATGCCATGACCTACAAGCTCCCGAACCACTGAGAACCCTTGATTTTCAACACACGTTTGGACTGCACGGGCGATGTCATACACCCGATGTCCGTCCACAACCTGCTCGATGCCCAACCGGAGAGATTCCTGCGTGGCCTCTAACAGACGTTGTTTCTCTTCGGAGATCGCGCCGACAGCAAAAGTGAAAGCGCTGTCTCCGAAGTACCCGTCTTTTTGTACACCCACGTCAACCGAGACGATCTGCCCTTCTTGAAGGACGCGCTGACTCGGCATGCCGTGAACGACCTCTTCGTCGATACTTACGCACAATGTGTACGGGTAGACCTTCGTGTCGACCTCGTACCCCTTGAACGCCGGCTCGGCACCACGCGTGCGGATGAAATCCTCTGCAATGGCATCAAGCTCGAGTGTGACGGCGCCTGGCACAACGTATGTCTGCAGATGCTGGAGCACGTCCGCAACAATGCGGCATGCTGCTTCGATCTTCAGGATCGCATCCGCGGTGTGAACCGGAACACGAACGTTCGCCGTCGCCATCGACGTTAGGAAGTAGCTCCTGCACGCCCCCTGATCTTACCGGTCTTCATGAATCCGTCATAATGACGCATCAGGAGATACGACTCGATCTGCTGGAGGGTGTCAAGAGCCACGCCTACGACAATGAGTAGACTAGTCCCGCCAAAGAACGCTGCGAGTTCAGGCTGCACGGTCAGGACGTTCATCGCGAACGTCGGCAGGATGGCAATGATCGCTAGGAACATTGCCCCGGGTAGCGTGATCCTCGTCAGGATGTTTTCGATGTATTCAGAGGTTGCCTCACCTGGGCGAACGCCCGGAATGAAACCACCGTTCTTCTTCATGTTGTCCGACACTTCCTTCGGGTTGAAGGCGATGGCCGTGTAGAAATACGTGAAGAAAACGATCATCAGGCCGTAGATCAGCGAGTACAGGAACCCGTCCGGACGCAGCGCGATCTCCATCGAGCGGAGAAACTCCGCATCCGGGAAGAACGACGCGATCGTGCCGGGAATAAACAGGATCGACTGTGCGAAGATGATCGGCATAACGCCGGCAGTATTCACACGCAGAGGAATGTACTGCGTTGTTCCGCCATACACCTTGCGTCCAACAACGCGCTTGGCATACTGGACCGGAATCCGGCGAGCCCCTTGCGTGATGAGAACAACAGCCGCGATGATGCCAAGAAGCAGAACAAGGAAGATCGCCGTGACAACAAGTTCACGTCCGATAAGCCCGGCTCCACTGCTTGCGGATGTCACAAACTGCTGATAGAGGCCAACGGGAAGACGCGAGATGATGCCAATGAAGATGATCAACGAGATTCCGTTGCCAAGGCCGCGGTCGGTGATCTGCTCGCCGATCCACATAAGCCCCATGGTGCCGGCCGTGAGGATCAGAACGCTTGTCAGCGTCCAGAAAAAGCCAGGGTCTGGGATCGAGCCGCTGTAGTCATTCACAAGCTTGATCGTAACGCCCCATGCCTGCAGTGCAGCGATAGGGATCGTCAGCACGCGCGTTAATTGATTGATCTTCCGACGTCCATCGTCACCCTCGCGCTGCATTTTCTGCAGTTGCGGAAGCACAACGCCACCGATCTGCAGGATGATGCTTGCCGAGATGTACGGCATGATCCCGAGAGCGAAGATGGCGGCATTTTCGAAAGCACCACCAACGAAGAGATTGTAGATCTGAAAGATCCCGCTGTCGGCCGCGTTGGCCTCAACAGCCGCCTTGAGCGATGCCGTGTCGATGCCTGGGATCGCGATGAGCGAACCAACGCGCACGGCAAGCAGCGCGATCAGCGTAAAAATGATGCGATCGCGGAGCTCGTCGATCCGGAACATGTTCCGGAAAGTGGTCACGATGTTAGCCATGAACGGTTACCGCTCCTCCGGCAGATTCGATCTTGCTCTTGGCAGCGGCTGAGATCTTGTCACACGACACGTTCAGCGTTGCTGAAAGATCGCCGTTGCCGAGGATCTTGACTGGAGCAGATTTAACGCGGATAACGCCAAGGCTCAGAAGCACGTCCTTCGACACGACGCCGTCGGTGATACGCTTCTCGTCCACAAGACGCTGCAGCGTAGCGACGTTGACTTCCTGATACTCAACGCGGTTGATGTTGGTGAAGCCGAACTTCGGGATGCGGCGCGTGAGCGTCATCTGCCCACCCTCGAAGCCCCGGCTCTGATGGCCGCCGCTGCGAGACTGGTGTCCCTTGTGACCGCGTGTAGCCGTGCCACCATGGCCCGACCCTGCACCGCGACCAACGCGCTTCTTCTTGTGACGTGAGCCCGGAGCGGGCGAAAGATTTCCGATGTGTTTCATTGTTGGCCTCAGTCTGCGATCTCTTCAACGGTCACGAGATGGCGAACAGCGTTCACCATTCCCAAAATCTGGGGGTTCTTCGGCTTGATCGAAACGTAATTCGGACGACCGAGTCCAAGGGCCTTGATGGTCTCCTTGTGAGCCTTGAGCGCACCGATTTGCGACTTCACTTGTGTGATCTTCAGTTTCATGATAGTACTTGCTCCTTGCCTTAACCTTGAAGAACCTTTTCGATGCTAACGCCGCGTCGGGCTGCAACAGCTGCTGCGTCCTCGAGCTGCATGAGAGCATCCATTGTAGCCTTCACAGTGTTGTGTGGATTCGATGAACCCTGTGACTTTGTCAGCACGTCCTTGACGCCGGCCAGTTCTAGGATGGCTCGCACGCCACCGGCAGCGATAACACCGGTACCCGGCGTTGCAGGGCGGATCATCACCCGAGCTGCACCGAACCGACCGATCACTTCGTGCGGAACCGTGCCGTTCTCGACGCGAACCTTGACGACCGACTTCTTGGCTGCTTCTGTAGCCTTTGTAACGGCATTGGACACTTCGCCCGCCTTACCCAGACCGTATCCGACGTGACCTTGTTCGTCACCAACGACGACCATGGCCGAGAAGTTGAATCGACGACCGCCCTTAACGACCTTCGCTGTGCGGCCGACATAGACGATCTTGTCCTTCAGGTTCAGATCAGAGAGTTTTTGCTTTGCCACGTAACTGTTCTCCGTTTCGTTCTTCGTTAGAAATCGAGTCCGCCCTCACGAGCCGCATCGGCAAGAGCCTTTACGCGTCCGTGGTACAGGAACCCGTTGCGGTCGAATGCGACCGATGACACATTGGCTGCCTTGGCACGTTCGGCCAGAAGCGTACCGACCAGACGGCTTTCCTCGACCTTCGACAGGCCTGTTGCCTTGGCGCGGATGTCTGCATCGACCGTCGAAGCCGAAGCGAGCGTGCGTGCCGACACATCGTCGATCACTTGAGCATAGATATGCTTGAGCGAGCGGAAGACCATTAGGCGCGGGCGCCCAGGCGTTCCCGAGATGTCCTTGCGGACTCTGCGATCGCGGCGTTCGTGACGGACGTTTTTGAGCTTGATGCGATTCATGGCGTTCTTTCTCCTTACTTACCTGCCGACTTACCGGCCTTGCGACGGATGTATTCACCTTCGTACCGAATACCCTTGCCCTTGTACGGCTCAGGTGGACGAAGCTTACGAACCTTGGCTGCTACCTCACCAACGAGGTGCTTGTTGATCCCCTTCACAGAGAACGCTGTTGGCGTTGCAACGGCGAACTCAACTCCGTCAGGGGGCATGAACAGGATCGGGTGCGAAAACCCAAGGGAAAGAAGCAGGTTCTTGCCACGCATTTCAACCTTGTATCCGACGCCTTCGATGTTCAGATTCTTGGTGAAGCCGTTCGTGACCCCGTCAACCATCCACGCAACATGAGCGCGCGTCAGGCCGTGCAGAGCGCGGACCTTCTTGTCTTCGCTGGCACGCGCAAACGTGAGCGTACTGTTGTCGACCTGCGGTGTGATCGATGCATCGACCGAAAAGGTCAGTTCACCCTTTGGCCCCTTGACCGTGCATGTGCCACCGTCGAACTTGACCGTGACGTTGCTCGGGATCGAAATGGGCTTTTTTCCTACTCGTGACATGGTGTATTGCTCCTCGTTCTCTTCTTACCAGATGGTGCACAGAACTTCGCCGCCAACGTTTTCGCTGCGGGCTTGCTTGTCGGTCATCACTCCGCGAGGCGTCGAGATGATCGCGATGCCCAGACCGTTTCGGACACGTGGCAGACGGTCAACCGCTGCGTAGATGCGCCGACCGGGCTTGCTCACTCGTTGGATCTCCCGAATCACGGGCTGTCCGTAGTAGTAGCGAAGCTTGAGACTCAAAACACCCTGCTTTCCATCTTCCGACTTCGAGAAGTCCTGGATGTAGCCCTGGTCCTTGAGAATCTCCGCAATAGCCATCTTGAGGTTCGATGATGGTATATCGACACTCTTGTGCCGCGCGGCTGACGCGTTTCGGATCCGCGTCAGAAAATCTGAGATTGTGTCTGTGACTGGCATACTTCGTCGTCGTTGGTCGTGTTCAAAAAACCGTTGGATTACCAGCTCGCCTTACGCATTCCGGGGATCTTGCCTTCGAGAGCAAGAAGACGGAACATGTTGCGGCAGAGGCCGTACTTGCGGTATACACCCTTACCACGTCCGGTAAGAAGGCACCGATTACGGACCCGCGTCGGTGAACTGTTGCGTGGAAGCTTCTGAAGCCCTACCATATCTCCGGCAGCCTTCAGAGCGGCGCGACGCTCCGCATACTTCGCCACCAGACGAATGCGCTTCTTATTGCGAGCGATGATTGATGTTTTCGCCATGAACTGTTCTCGTTGTTCGTTTAGTCACGTTTGCGGAATGGGAAGCCGAACTCCTGAAGAAGCGCATGTGCTTCCTCGTCTGTCTGCGCGGACGTCACGAAGGTGATGTCCATGCCCTGGATCTTCGACACCTTATCGACATCGATTTCCGGGAAAATGATCTGCTCCTTCACACCGATCGTATAGTTGCCGCGACCGTCGAAGCTCTTGTCCGAGAATCCGCGGAAGTCACGGATACGTGGAGCTGCGATGTTGATGAAACGGTCCAGAAACTCATACATATGTGCCCGACGGAGCGTGACACGTGCACCGATCGGCATGCCTTCCCGGAGCTTGAAGTTCGCGATCGACTTGCGGGCGCGAGACACTGCCGGACGCTGACCGACGATCAGTTCAAGCTCGTTCACGGCAGCTTGGAGGAGCTTTGCGTCCTGCGTTGCCTGTCCCACGCCGATGTTGATAGCGATCTTCTCGATCCGAGGCACCTGCATGATGCTCGAATAATTGAAGCGCTGCATCAGTGCCGGCACGACCGTTTCCTTATAGAAGGCATGGAGCCGGGCTGGAACTCGGGCGTCGGTGATCTCCTCGAGGCGCGGGCCCTCGGGTTTGAACTGATCCCGCTTGGATGTTGTCTTAGCCATGATCGATTGATTCCTTCGTCACTGTCGAATTAGTCTTCGGATTCTGCCTTGGCCTTTGCTTTGGCCTTGGACTTGGTAGCAGCCTTCGCTGCTGGTTTGGCGGCACCGGCTCCAGCAGCACGACGCTTTGACGAGTCGTACTTCTCTGCCAACTGGACGTTGGAGTAGTGGATCGGGCCTTCCATCTCGATAATGCCGCCATTCGGGTACTTCGGAGATGGACGTACGGCCTTCTTCTGGAGGTTCACACCCTCAACCAGCACTCGCATGGTGGTTGGCATGACCATCAGCACTCTTCCACGGTCCCCGCGGTTCTTACCTGTGATGACGACGACCTCGTCGCCCTTCTTGATCTTCAGCTTCATGATCTTCCTCAGAGTACCTCTGGTGCCAGCGAAATGATCTTCATGAAGGCGCGCTCACGGAGTTCACGGGCAACCGGCCCGAAGATGCGCGTACCACGAGGATCGTTGTTGTTATTGATCACCACGGCGGCGTTCTCGTCGAAACGGATGAACGACCCATCACGGCGGCGGATCTCCTTCTTTGTGCGGACGACAACGGCCTTGACCACTTCGCCCTTCTTCACTGCGCCGGCTGGCAAAGCTGCCTTCACCGAGCACACGATGATGTCACCGACCGAAGCATAGCGCTTGCCATGTCCACCCAGAACGCGGATGCAGCGAAGCTTCCGGGCACCGGAGTTGTCGGCGACAACAAGATTGGTTTCCTCTTGAATCATTATTCTGCTCCCTTACTGCGCCCGTTCGATGATTTCAACCAAAGCCCAACGCTTACGCGCACTCAGGGGGCGATGTTCGATCACCTTCACTGTGTCGCCAATGTTGCACTCGTTATTCGGATCGTGAGCCATGACCTTGGTTGACTGCTTGAAGTACTTCCGGTAGAGCGGGTGCGCCACCTGACGCTCAATGCGGACAACGATGGTCTTATCGGCCTTGTTGCTCACGACCTTACCAACACGCACCTTGCGGCGCGTGGTCACTTTTTGCGTTGTTGTCGTTTCTTCTGACATGTTGTTCTTCCGAATCAATTAGCGTTGCTGTTCCGCTCATGAAGGATCGTCCGCATACGGGCGATGTCCTTGCGAAGCGTCTTGATGCTTGCAGAGTCCTGAAGCTGACCCAGAGCGAGCTGGAAACGCAGACGCGTGATGTTTTCTACGCTTTCGTTAACGAAGGACGCCAGTTCTTCCGTCGTCAGCGACCGCAGGTCGGATGCTTTACGTGACTTCATGGTTTACGCCTCCAAATCCACTCGTTGGACGAACTTGCACTTGATCGGCAGTTTGTTGATGGCAAGTCGTACTGCCTCCTCCGCGCGCTCCCTGGTCACCCCGTCGATCTCGAACAGGATGCGCCCTGGCTTGACCACCGCTACCCAGAACTCCGGATTACCCTTACCGGAACCCATTCGGGTTTCCGCTGGCTTCTTGGTCACAGGCTTGTCCGGGAAGATCCGGATCCACACCTTACCATCGCGACGCAGGTAACGGTTGATAGCGATACGGGCCGACTCAATCTGGCGGTTGGTGATCCACGCAGCCTCCAGCGCTTTGAGACCAAACGATCCAAAGGCTACTGTCGAACCGCGATAGGCCTTGCCACGACGGCGACCACGCTGTGTTTTGCGGTGTTTAACTCTTTTTGGGATAAGCATGTAGTTGCCTTCTGCCTGACTTCTTTACTGTTCCTTTGATTTCTGCTTGCCGATGACGTCGCCACGGCAAATCCACACCTTGACTCCGATCGATCCGTACACCGTTTCCGCACGGCTCTGGGCGTAGTCAATGTCTGCCCGCAGCGTGTGCAGGGGTACTCGGCCTTCCTTGTACTGCTCCTGACGCGTCATGTCTGCACCGCCGAGTCGACCCGAACACATCACTCGAACACCTTCGGCACCGACACGCATCGTGCTGCTCACGGCATTCTTCATTGCACGACGGAACGAGATGCGACCTTCAAGCTGAGCAGCGATGTTGTCTGCCACCAACTGAGCGTCTAGCTCCGGGCGCTTGATCTCACTGATGAGAACCTTAACGTCCTTGTTCGTGTGCTTACGAAGCTCTTCCTCGAGATGCGCAATGTCCTTACCCGAACGACCGATGATCACTCCCGGACGTGACGTGTTGATGGTCACGCGCAGCTGCTTGGCCGTGCGCTCAACAATGATGCGGGCAACGCTTGCCTTCTTGAGGCGCTGCTTGATATACTCACGGACCTTGATGTCTTCCTGGAGTTTTTCGGCAACGTTCTTCTCATCGAACCAGTTGGCTTCCCACTGGCGGATGATTCCGAGGCGCAGCCCGATTGGATTTGTCTTCTGACCCACGTGTGCTGACTCCGCTTACTGTTTCGTCGAAACGATGATGGTGAGATGATGTGAACGCTTGCGAATACGATAGGCGCGACCCATTGGAGCAGGAGAGATCCGCTTCATGGTTGGCCCCGGATCGACAAAGCACTCCTTGACCATGATCGACTCAGGATCAATGCCCGCATCCTTGGCAGTCAGGTTGCTGATGGCTGACTTCAGCGTCAGCTCTGCAACAGATCCAGCAGCCTTATCAGAGAACTGCAGGATGTTCAGTGCTTGCTGAGCCGACTTGCCCCGAATGAGATCGATCACCAGGCGCATCTTGCGCGGCGACGACCGGTTGTAGCGTTTGATAGCGCGTGCTTCCATCGTACGTCCTTACTTCTTACCCGTTTTGAGATCCTTCCGGTTGCCGGCATGGCCGCGGTATGTACGAGTTGGAGCGAATTCGCCCAACTTGTGCCCGACCATGTTCTCCGTGACATACACCGGAATGAACTTGTTACCGTTGTGAACGGCGAATGTGTGTCCCACGAAGTCCGGCGAAATCGTCGAGGCGCGCGACCATGTCTTTACCACAGTCTTCTTACCCGCATCATTCAGCGCATCCACCTTCTTCGTCAGCTTGAAGCTTACGAATGGTTCTTTCTTGAGTGAACGTGGCATGGATTCCTAACTCCCGATTCCGTGATTACGCGTTTCGTTTGCGAATGATCATGTCATTCGACTTGTTCTTCTTCTTGCGTGTCTTCAGCCCCTTGGCAAGCTGACCCCATGGACTGCGCAGATGCTTGCGACCACCACCGGACTTTGAGCGGCCTTCGCCACCACCATTCGGGTGATCGATCGGATTCATGGCCATACCGCGTGTCTGCGGGCGAACGCCCAGCCAACGCATACGTCCGGCCTTGCCATAGCTGATGTTTTCGTGCGAACCGTTGCTGACCACGCCGATCGTTGCCATGCATACCGACGGAACCATGCGGATCTCGCCTGACGGCAACTTCAGCTGCGCCTTGTCTCCATCAAGCCCGACAAACTGAGCCGATGTACCTGCCGAACGCACCATCTGTCCGCCCTTACCAGGACGCATCTCGATGTTGTGTACGAAGTAACCGATCGGGATCTTGCTCAGCGGAAGCGCATTGCCGTCTTTCGGCTCTGCCGTTGGCCCGCTCATGAGCTTCTGACCAACCTTCACCTTGTCCGGAGCGATGATGTAGCGCTTTTCGCCATCCGCGTACTCAAGAAGAGCAATGCGGCACGTACGGTTTGGATCATATTCGATCGTCTTGACCGTTGCCTCTACACCAAGCTTGTTACGCTTGAAGTCGATGATGCGATACATGCGCTTGTGCCCGCCACCACGGTGGCGTGATGTCACGCGGCCGGTGTTGTTCCGTCCGCCCGACTTCTTGATCGGCTCCAGGAGACTCTTCTCAGGCTTCGACGTTGTGATCTCGTCGAAGGTACTGATGCTGTAGTAGCGCGTTCCCGGCGTGATTGGTTTGAGATTTCTCGTTGCCATGATTCTGCTTCGATTCTGCTTCTGTGTGTCAGTGTAGAGGATTAGTCCTCGTTGCCTTCGCCGGAAACGATGTCGATCGTCTGACCCTGCTTGAGCGTCACATAGGCCTTCTTGCGAAGGTTCGTGCGTCCTACCTGCATCCCCTTGCGCGTCATGCGTGTTTTGACCTTGCCCTTGGTACGGACCGTGCGAACACTGATCGCATCAACATCGAACATGGCCTTGATCGCCTGACGGATCTGCAGCTTGTTGGCCTCTGGGGCCACTTCGAACACGTACTGATTTGCGTGACCGACCTTCGTTGCCTTCTCCGTGAGAAGGGGCTTGCGCAATACGCTGATCATTGGTCACCCCCTTCTTCGCCAAATGACTTGGCGATGGTATCGATGGCACTCTTGAAGATCAGGAGCTTACCATGATTCAGCACGTCGTAGGCTGAGATCTTGTCAGCTAGAAATGTCGAAACACCAGCGATGTTGCGAGCAGAGCGGACGATCGTCTCATCGACCTTCGGCAGAAGCATCAGAACCTTGGCGCCTTCAAGATTGACGGCCTTGAGCATAGATGCCACTTCACGTGTCTTCGGTGCTGCCATCGAGAAGTCCTCGACAACCACAAGGTTATTCTCACGGGCGCGGAGCGTGAGCGCCGATTTCCGTGCGAGCCTTTTGACCTTGATCGGAAGTTCGATCGTGTACAGATGTGGCTTCGGTCCGTGGATCTTACCACCACCCGGATTCAGTGGTGACCGGCTTGAACCGCGACGCGCACCGCCTGTGCCCTTCTGCTTGAATGGCTTCTTGCCACCACCCGAAACCTCAGCACGCGTCTTGATCTTATGCGTGCCCTGGCGCCGGTTGGCCAAGTACGCGCGTACCGCCTGGTACATCGCGTGCTCGTTCGGCTCGATGCCGAAGACGGATTCCGGAAGCTCGACTGAGCCGGCCTTCGATCCATCCTTTGTGAGTACGTCCACTGTCATGGTTGTGTTCTTCTTAGAGCTTGACAATTTCAACTATTGAATTCATGGCGCCTGGAATGCTGCCCTTGATGAGGATCAGATTCTGCTCAGGCATCACACGAAGAATGGTCAGGTTGCGCACCGAAATGCGCTCTCCGCCCATGCGACCAGCCATTCGCATGCCCTTGAACACGCGCGATGGGTAGGACGACGATCCGATCGAGCCCGGGGCGCGAGGGCGGTCCGACTGTCCGTGCGTGCTCATGCCGACACCACCGAAATGGTGACGACGAACAACGCCCTGGAAGCCCTTACCCTTGCTGGTAGCCGAGACCTTGATCTTGTCGCCGACCGTGAACGACTCGACCGTTACGACGTCGCCGTTCTTGACCTTGTCGACAAGCTGACGGAACTCTTTCAGATGACGCGTAGGAGCCACTTCATGCTTGGCGAAATGCCCGGCTTCGGGACGGTTCACCTTGCGCTCAGCAATTGGCTCATAACCGATCTGTACGGAATCGTATCCGTCGTTGTCTTTTGTTTTGATTTGGACCACTGGGCATGGACCGGCCTCGATTACCGTACACGGTACGAAGACTCCATCTTCAGAGAAGATGCTCGTCATGCCCAACTTGCGTCCGAGAATTGCACTCATTGTCCGCTTACTCCTAGACTTTCACTTCCACATCAACTCCGGCCGGCAGCTCGAGACGCATCAGCGCATCGATGGTCTTCGGCGTGCTGCTGAAGATGTCGATAACGCGCTTGTGCACGCGGGCCTCAAACTGCTCACGAGACTTCTTATCTACGTGCGGCGAACGCAGCACAGTGTAGACAGAACGCTCTGTCGGCAGTGGAATAGGCCCGGAGACAACTGCCCCGGTTTGTTTGACGGTGCGGACGATGCGCTCTGCCGAACGATCTATCAGATTGTGATCGTACGAGCGAAGCTTGATGCGAATGCGTTGCGTTGCCACTCAGTAATTCTCCCGGAATTCTCCGACTTGGAGGTTCGTTCGGAGACAAAAACGAGGAGGGATTTACGTCCCTCCTCGCGTGTCTTACCCTGTCTGTTTCTTATTCGATGATTGCCGTTACGACACCTGCACCAACCGTGCGTCCGCCTTCGCGGATAGCAAAGCGAAGTCCTTCTTCCATAGCCACCGGCGTGATGAGCGCTACTTCGAGATTGTCAACGTTGTCACCAGGCATGATCATTTCAACGCCCGAAGGGAGCGTGAGAATGCCTGTGACGTCCGTTGTACGGAAATAGAACTGCGGACGATAGTTCGAGAAGAAAGGCGTGTGGCGTCCACCTTCGTCCTTGGTCAGCACGTATGCCTGAGCCTTGAACTTGTGGTGAGGCGTGATCGATCCCGGCTTGGCGATAACCATGCCGCGCTCGATCTCTTCCTTGTCAACACCGCGAAGCAGAAGACCGCAGTTGTCGCCGGCTTGGCCTTCATCAAGAAGCTTGCGGAACATTTCAATACCCGTGACGGTGGTCTTCTTCTGGAGACCAAAACCAACGAGTTCGACTTCTTCGTTGACCTTGACAATACCGCGCTCGATACGGCCCGTTGCAACTGTTCCACGACCTGTGATCGAGAACACGTCTTCAACCGGCATGAGGAATGGCTTGTCAACGTCGCGCTGTGGCGTCGGGATGTAGTTGTCGACGGCATCCATAAGCTCGAAGATGCACTGCATGTCTGCAGCATCTGGACCCTGTCCGCCAGCGGCGGCGTCGAGCGCCTTGAGAGCCGAACCCTTGATGATCGGAATGTCGTCGCCAGGGAATTCGTACTTGCTCAACAGCTCACGGATTTCCATTTCAACGAGATCGACCAGATCCGGATCGGCAATGTCGACCTTGTTCATGAACACCACGATACGTGGCACACCAACCTGGCGTGCAAGCAAGATGTGCTCGCGCGTCTGTGGCATAGGGCCGTCCGTAGCAGCGACCACGAGAATGGCGCCGTCCATCTGAGCAGCACCCGTGATCATGTTCTTGACGTAGTCAGCGTGGCCTGGGCAGTCCACGTGTGCATAGTGACGGTTGCCCGTCTCGTACTCCACGTGTGCCGTGGCAATCGTGATCCCACGAGCCTTTTCTTCTGGAGCGTTATCGATCGAGTCGAATGAACGCTGTTGTGCAAGACCCTTCGTCGCCAAACACATTGTGATGGCTGCAGTAAGGGTTGTCTTACCGTGGTCAACGTGGCCGATTGTACCAACGTTTACGTGCGGTTTGTTCCGCTCAAATTTCTCTTTGGCCATTGTGCCGACTCCTCAGTTAGTCTTGTTTGAGGTGTTTAGAAAAACGATTGTTGTCTGTGAATTGTCTGCTGTGTTCGTGCTCTGTTCCGCTTCCGGCTCAGATGAACCTTGTTTCCGAGACAGAAAACAAAGCTACGAAAAGTTTTCGACATGAACGCAAAGCACAGCCCATCCCGACACCAAAAAGTTATCCTCTTTGGCGGGCGCGCTGCGCGCACTGTCGCAGGAGTCGCTCAATCGTTATGAGCGACGGACAGCCTGTTCGTATCCATGGAACTGCATGGTATACGAGGCTCTCCCCTGCGAGAGCGATCGCAACTGTGTCACGTAGCCGAATAGTTGGGACAGCGGCACCAAAGCCGTCACAACCTGCAGAATATCGCGCTGGGAAATTCCCTGCACCATTCCGCTTCGCGAGCTGAGATCAGCAATGACCTCGCCCACATACTCCTCGGGCGTGACTACCTCGACGAGGAAGACCGGTTCCATAATGACGGGGTTCGCCATTCTGGCTGCGTCCTTCGCTGCGATCGAGCTGGCAACGGCATAAGCCGTTTCCGTTGCGTCATCTTCATTGTATGCCGCATCTACAAGGACGGCCATGATATCAATCATGGGGTATCCTGAGATCGGACCGACCTTAAGGGCTTCGATAGCGCCCTTCTCTGCACTCTTGACGTATAACTCGGGAAGTGTCTCTGGTGCAAGTTCATTTGTGAACTCGAGACCTTTTCCCGGGTCATTCGGTCGTACCTCAATTGTGACCTGACCAAACTGATTCTTACCAACGCTGCTGCGGATGAACTTGCCCTCCGCACGGGCTGCGCTGGTGATCGTCTCGCGGTAGGCGACCTGAGGTTTCCCCACTTTAACGGGGACGTTAAATTCTCGTTTCAGTCTGTCGACGATGATCTCCAGATGGAGCTCGCCAACACCTGAGATAATGATCTGTCCGGATTCAGCATCCGTGTGAAATCTAAACGTCGGATCTTCTTCAGAGAGCCGATGTAAGGATTCCGTCAGTTTATCCTGATCTGCTAAGGTCCGTGCCTCAACCGCCTGGTTGATGACCGGATCTGAGAACTGGATGCTTTCCAATAGGACGGGGTGTTTAGGATCGCAGAGCGTGTCGCCGGTACGGGTAAATCGCATCGACGGTATCGCAACAATGTCTCCGGCAAAAGCCCCCTCGAGTTCTTCGCGCTTGTTGGCGCTCATTCGAAGGATCTTACCTGCACGTTCTTTCTTGTCGTTGGAAACGTTGAAAATCTGCTCGCCTGTCTTGATGCTTCCGGAGTATATCCGGATGAACGTCAGCCGGCCAACGAATGGGTCGGTGATGATCTTGAATGCGAGCGCGGAAAACGGCTCAGTGTCAAGAGGCTTGCGCTGCACGATCACATCGTGATCAGATACGTCGTGACCATTGGTCGTTCCGACATCTGCCGGTGAAGGCAGGTACGCCACTACTCCATCGAGAAGCTGCTGCACACCTTTGTTCTTGAAGGAACTACCGCAAAAGACCGGCGTGATCGTGAGGTTGAGTGTGGCCTGCCGTATGGCCTGTCGGAGTTCGTCCGACTGGATCTCTTCACCAGACAAGTACCGTTCGAGAAGATCGTCTCGCTGTTCGGCTACGGCTTCAACCAGAAGCGACCGAGCATCGTCGGCCATCTGCCTGGCTTCCTCGGGTATCGGTCCCAGCGAAAATTTCTCGCCATTTTCATCATCAAAGATGATGGCTACGCGGTCGATCAGATCGACCACTCCGCGAAAAGTGTCTTCGGAACCAAGTGGCACCTGAACGGCAACCGGGTTTGCTCCAAGACGTGCTCGCATCATTTCCAGGACCCGCGGGAAGTTCGCCCCCACACGGTCCATTTTGTTGACAAAGGCAATGCGCGGGACGCGGTACTGGTTGGCCTGATGCCAGACCGTTTCGGACTGCGGCTCTACACCGGCAACGGCACAGAATAGAGCAATAGACCCGTCAAGTACCCGAAGCGAGCGCTGGACCTCGGCCGTAAAGTCAACATGTCCGGGCGTGTCGATAATGTTGATCGTATGCCCGTTCCATGAGCATGACACTGCAGCAGAGGTAATGGTAATACCACGCTCTTTCTCCTGCTCCATGTAGTCGGTGAAGGCCGTACCCTCGTGGACTTCGCCCATGCGATGAAGAACCCCTGTGTAGTAGAGGATTCTCTCGGTCGTGGTCGTCTTGCCGGCATCGATGTGCGCCATGATGCCGATGTTTCGAACAAGACCAATGGAGACAGGCCGCGTCATGCTGTCGTCGTGAAACTCAGTGTGTCAAAGAACAGGGTTGCCCCTTACCAGCGGAAATGCGCAAATGCGCGGTTGGCATCAGCCATCCGGTGCATTTCGTCGCGACGCTTGATAGCGCCCCCTTCACCATTGGCAGCAGCCAACAGCTCACTGGCAAGCTTCGAAGCCATGGACCGGTCGCGACGCTCGGAGGCATACTTCTTGATCCAGCGGATCGCCAGTGCTGCACGACGTTCCTCACGGACTTCCATGGGGACCTGATACGTTGCACCACCGACGCGACGCGGACGGATTTCGATTGCGGGTGAGGCGTTGACCAGTGCCTTGCGGAACACCTCGATCGGGTCCTGCTCGGTCTTCTTGCCAACGATATCCAGTGCCTGATACACGATCTGGCGGGCAACGTTCTTCTTGCCCTGGATCATAATGTTGTTGACGAACTTGGCCACCAGCACGTCATTAAACCGTGGGTCTGGCATTGTACGCCGTTTCTCTGCACGCTTCTTACGCATGTGTTCTCCTTACTTCTTCTTCGCCGGTGCCGCTGGTGCACCTGGCTTTGGCTTCTTAGCGCCATACTTTGAACGAGCTTGCTTACGATTGGCAACACCCTGGGTGTCAGCCGATCCACGGATGATGTGGTAGCGAACACCTGGAAGGTCCTTCACACGGCCACCGCGGATGAGCACGATCGAGTGCTCCTGCAGGTTGTGGCCCTCTCCGGGAATGTAGGCCGTTACCTCGATGCCGTTAGAAAGGCGCACACGGGCAACCTTACGAAGAGCCGAGTTTGGCTTCTTTGGCGTAGTGGTGTACACGCGCGTGCACACACCACGCTTTTGTGGACAGGATTGAAGAGCAGGAGACTTGCTCTTCTCTGTTACAACTTCACGTCCTTTGCGGACAAGCTGGGCTATCGTAGGCATTTCGTTCTGCCGGAATGGAGAGTACGGTGGAAGCTTTACTGACGCGAATAGACGCATTCGCCCCAGTAGAGCCTGCAAAACTATACGGTCGCGGGTTCAAAACCAAATAGTTGGCTCAAGTTCGTGTGGATATTCTCTCAGCAAGGTACTGGCCGGTCTGAGGGTCGGCCAGAGCCATGGCAGCCTCGACCACGGCCGAGCGGCTGAGTCCGGCAGCTCTAAGAGAGCGCAGGGTGGTCGAATGGACAGATTTGGAGAGCTTTTGGCCGTTCTGACCGAGTAGAAGTGGGTGATGGATGATCGACATGGCACAAAACGAGGCAAGGGAAGGGGCTCGTCGGGCGATCTGCAACTGCACGGCGCTTGCAGCAGTGAGATCATCCCCGCGGATCACATGCGTAACGCCGGCGTCAACGTCGTCGCAGAGCGACGCGACATGATACGCCGGGACGCGGTTTTTACCCCACACTACAGGGTCACCAAACTCATCGTCAACGCGGCAGCGTAAGCTCACCTCGGGCGCTTCAACGGCCAGCCCCCTATCGCGGCATGTGCCCGGGTAATGGCCTCCGGGTGATGCCGCACGTATCTGCGACCGCGTGCAGTCGCAGGCGTAAATGTGCGCCTCGGCGGTGAGTTCCTCGATGGCCGACCAATATCGACCGTATCTGGACTGTTGTGATGGCAGCTGACCGTCAATGTCGATCATAAGCCAGCTGAGCGTATCGTGTATGTCGGCGATCCCCTCCGGATGCACCATGTTGGGATCTGCATCATCGATTCGGAGAAGTACCCGACCTCCCCGTGCCCGGCTATACGCCCACGTAACGAGGAAGTTACAGGCATTGCCCATGTGCAGTAATCCCGACGGAGTAGGAGCCAGACGCGTCAGCATTGTCTAAGTACGGTCTTTTTGCGCTGACGCGCAAAGGGATACCCCCTAAAACATCAACGCCCCCTGACCAGAAATCCGGCAGGGGGCGCTGTGAATATTCACTACTTCGAAGTGAACGCTATCAGGATCACTTTCCTTCTGCGCGCTTCTTCTGATGTTCCTTGACCATTTCTTCCTGGATGTTGCGCGGAACAGGCTGATATTTCTTGAATTCCATCGAGAACTCTCCCTTACCCTGCGTCACAGAGCGAAGGTCTGTTGAGTAGCCGAACATTTCCGACAGCGGCACTTCAGAGTCAACCGTCACATATCCGGCATCAGAATCCGTTCCCATGATCACACCACGGCGCTGATTGATCTGACCGATCACCGTACCCTGGAATTCTTCCGGCACCGACACTTCCAGCTTCATGATCGGCTCGAGGATCGTCGGCTTTGCCGCTGAATATGCCTCACGGAAGGCCATGATGGCAGCCGTCTTGAAGGCCATTTCCGATGAGTCGACAGGGTGCGTCGCACCGTCGTTGATGGTCACTCTCACGCGGACGACCGGCTGGCCGATGAGGGATCCTTCCTGGACGGACTCGCGGAAGCCCTTGTCGCAGGCTGGGATGTACTCACGTGGGATCACACCGCCGACGATGTCATCGACGAATTCGTAGTTCTCGATCGCGTCCGCCGGAAGGGGCTCGATGTAGCCGCCAACACGGCCGAACTGACCCGAACCACCGGTCTGCTTCTTGTGCGTATAGTTGAACTCGGAACGCTGAGTGATGGTCTCGCGGAAGGCTACCTTCGGACGACCCACGATCACTTCCGTGTTGTACTCGCGCTTGATACGCTCGATATAGATATCGAGGTGAAGCTCACCCATGCCCTTGATGATCGTTTCACCCGACTCTTCATCACGCATCACGCGGAAGGTTGGGTCCTCCTTCGTGAAGCGATTCAGAGCCTTGGAGAAGTTCACCTGTCCGGCCTTGTCCTTTGGCGCAACGGCCAGCTCGATCACCGGCTCAGGCACGAACATCGACGTCATGGTGTAGCGAACGTTTCCATCGGTGAACGTGTCACCAGAGGCGCAGTCAACACCGAACATGGCAACGATGTCACCAGCCGATGCCTCGTCGATCTCGTGCATGTCATTGGAGTGCATACGGACAAGGCGCGGAACCTTGACCTTTTTGCCGTTGGCGATGTTGATGATCGAGTCGCCCTTCTTGATCGTACCCTGATAGATACGCATGTACGTGAGCTGACCATAACGGCCGTCTTCAAGCTTGAAGGCGAGCATCACAAGTGGTTTATCACCCTCACTGTCCAGCACCACCTTCTGCTCGTTGTTGTCCTGGTCGAGTGCCTCATTGGTAATGTCCGTCGGCGCTGGCAGAAAGAGTCCGACTCCGTCAAGGAGTGTTTGAACACCCTTGTTCTTGTATGCAGAGCCGCAGAACACCGGCGTCATCTTCATCGTCAGCGTTCCCTTACGGATCGCGCGAATCAGAATCTCGGCGCTCACCGGCTCATCACCAAGGAACTTCTCCATGAGCTCGTCATCAAAGTCCGCTGCCGTTTCGATCAGCCTGTGACGTAGCTCCTGCGCCTTTTCCATAAGGTTAGCCGGGATGGCTTCCTTGCGCACATCGCTGCCGCCTTCGCCGTCGAAGTATTGAGCTTGCATGTGCACCAGGTCAATCACGCCCTCGAGCTTGTCTTCAAGACCTATCGGATAGGTCACGAAGGCCGGCGTGTGAGCAAGCTTCTCCTGAAGCTGCGAGGCTACACGGTCCGGATTTGCACCGGAACGGTCGCACTTGTTGATGAACGCAACACGGGGGACGTTGTAGCGACGCATCTGGCGGTCCACTGTGATCGACTGCGATTGGACGCCGGCAACCGAGCAGAGCACCAGAACCGCACCGTCGAGAACCCGAAGTGCACGTTCCACCTCTACCGTAAAGTCGACGTGTCCCGGAGTGTCGATCAGGTTGATATTGAAATCACCCCACGTGCAATACGTGGCTGCCGACTGGATGGTGATCCCCTTCTCGCGCTCGAGATCCATCGAGTCCATCTTGGCGCCCACACCGTCCTTGCCACGGACTTCGTGAATAGCGTGGATCTTTCCGGTGTAAAAAAGGATGCGCTCTGAAAGTGTGGTCTTCCCGGAGTCAATGTGCGCCGAGATACCGATGTTGCGAACTTTCGACAGGTCTGCCATAGCAGTGTACCGTTATTGTGTGATTATAGTGCTGGTCGTTCATCTGCCGCCAGGATCGCCTTCCGGCGAAATGCAACGCGGCAAAGACCGCAAAGCTACCAAAAAAACCTGGTTTGAGGTTTGAGGTTTGGGGTTTGGGGTTTGGGGTTATCATTCCTGCGAAAGCTGGAATGACGGCAGTCCCCAGTCCCCAGTACCCAGTACCCAGTACCCAGTCCCCAGTACCCTCACTCTATGCTCGCCCTTCGGAGTGCCTTGTTCTTAAGGGCTACGATGGCAACGATCAGAATGGTGACAGTTCCGCCGAAGAGAACGCTCGGGACGGTGCCGAACAGCCTAGCGGCGAGGCCGCTTTCAACGGCACCGAGCTCGTTGGAACTGGATATGAACATGGTATTGGCTGCCGCCACACGCCCCTTCATCTCCTCGGGAGTCTGCAGCTGCAAGATGGTTCCGCGGATCACGACGCTGACAGCATCGAGTCCTCCGGCCAGAATCAGAAGTCCGAAACTGAGCCAGAAGGATGTGCTGAGACCGAAACCGATGATGCACAGCCCGAATCCGGCTACGCACGACAGCAGCAGACGGCCGGCGCCGCGCCGTATCGGACGCCATGCAACGATGGCCATGGTGACGATGCTTCCTATGCCCATGGCCGCGCGTAGCAGACCGAGTCCTGCCTCATCGGTTGCGAGGATGTCCTTCGCGAAGACGGGTAAGAGCGCCACGACGCCGCCGAAGAGGACAGCAAAAAGGTCGAGCGAAAGAGCCCCGAGGATTACGGGACGCGAGAAAATAAATCTCACGCCCACCGTCAGGTCCTGGCGCATTGATCCACGACTGTCTTGATGTACAGGGGGCTTGGGAGTGATCCGAACCGCACCGACCGCACCGATAAGCATGCAGCCCAGGATCGTCATCGAAGCGGCAGCTATCCCCAACCATCCATAGATCAGGCCGCCAATGACCGGACCGGAGACCATCGCGGCTTGCCAGACACCGCTGTTAACGGCTCCTGCCCTGGGTATGTCCTCGCGCTCAACGATACGTCCGAGAGAGCTGAACATTGATGGCCCGTAAACAGCACGGCCGGCACCGTTGATGAAGATCATCGTCAGCAACCCACCAAGGATGGCATTCAATCCGAATTGATCCAGTGAGCTGGGCCGCAGCAGTACCGCCGTTCCTATGGCCGACAGAATGAACATCAGAACGGCAATACGAATGCCCCGCCTTTTGTCTAGCCGATCCACCAGATATCCCATTGGAAGAGCCATGCCGATAGCAGGGATGGCTTCGGCGAGGCCTATCAGTGCGAGCCAGATCGGATCATGCGTCAGCGAATAGACATACCAGCTCACAACGAGGGCCTGCATGTGCCATGCGACCGCCACAAAGAAACGCAACTGGAGAAAGGCCAGAAACTCGGCCGTAACGAACGACAGCATCGGAGGTTGTTTGAGGGTTCGGTGCGCGTGCGGCGCGGAAACGGCCGCAAACTACCGAGGTTCTGTATGTTTACGCGCACGAATTAAGGGACACGCATAATGCGGTTTGCAATGGGGAATCTCATAACGGCCATCTGCGTCTTCGCCTTGTGCGCTGCCGCCAGTATCGCACAGCCGGCGGACCAGCTAACAACTGGGACGCATTTTCGCGTGGGCTTCATTCACCCGGATCTGGCTGTTGGGGAGACCCTTGCCGACAGCGGCTACTGCATTCTGCTTCATGCGGACGAGTCGGCAACGGTCATCGTCGGAAAGACCACCGTCAGTGTGAGGCCAGGTCAGCCAGCCGTCGTTCGTATGCCACGGACCGATGTTGTGGAGGTAACGAGCAACCGACCGATCGCTGTTTCGTCCTTTCAAGACCTTCTTGGCAACGGCGAACAGTCCTGGCATCTGCCAACTTCTGCCTGGGGACGTGAGTACCGTGCCTTCAACTGGTGGACCGACCGCCATGGTCTCGACAGCGCTTCGATGATGTACTCGTCAGCAAAACGTCTCGTGATCGCCAATGAGGACAATACTCGCGTGACAGCGCAAACGCTCAATGGTGCTCGCGACACAACGCTTCATGCCGGCGAGGTCTGGCTCCTGAGCGAGGATATCAATGCAGCAATGCTTCGAGACATTCGCTCGGATCCGACAGGGCTTCTCATAAGTGCCGATAAACCAGTCGCCGTCATTTCCGGACATGCCAAAGCGGCGGTCCTTGCGTATCCGGATGGTCTGCCAATGACCGGTCCGTACGCGCGGTCAGCAAACCGATGCCGCGGAAATCTTCAGGATGCCATGTACCCAACGTCGATGGCCGGCATGGAGTTTGTTACCATTCCGATCATCTACACTCCTACTCGCGAACGAGGGCTCGATCTGACGAACCAGGGCATTGGCGATGACCGTGGAGATGTGATTCGATTTATCGCACTGTCTGACTCCACGGTGATCATGCATGCCTCCGATGATGGCTCGTTGCGAATCGATACGGTGATTGCTCGCGGTCAGGTGTACACCATAACCCGCGTCGAAAAGCCAATGCTGTGGCGCTCATCAAAACCCACTCTCGTTGCGCAGTACGGGAAGTCATACGGACACATTACTTCGCAGGCCGTACTGCCGGAGGACGATCCAACGACCGATGCAGGGATGCCATTACTGATGACCGTGCCCCCTCTCGATCGGTGGATCAGCAGAACATCCGTCCGCACCCGTACAGATATGCTCAATGTGTTGGCCATTGCCGTTCGCACATCGGATGTTACAGGCATTCGTCTCAATAACCGCCCGATAACGACGATGGCACGGATGACATCAATCCCTGGTTCGGTCTACAGCGTCATGACGGTGATCTTGCCGGAGGGAACATTCATGGTCACGGCCGACAGTGGCAAACGCTTTGCATGCTGGACGTATGGCTCGCTCGACGGCTTTCAACTCGGAAAGATCTATGGCTCGGTCTCTGGAGTCGATGTGCGTTCATCATGTCTTGACTCGGTTCACTTGTCGTACACACATGATTTGTCAACAGGGCTCATTACGGTTACAGCTGAAATGCTCTGGCCTGATGACAGATGCTCACAGCTATCGATGCTCTACGCAGACCCGTCTGTCGATGATGCAACGTGGCAGAGGAATGGGACATATCTCCTCATTCAGCCGAAGAATCAGCAAGGTCCGTTTGCGTGCACTGTCATCGCGGTTTCGTCATCCGGACGTCGCGATACACTGGACATCAGGACCGGCGGAACAGATGTCGAAGACGATACCCCACTACGGTCTTCTCCAGCTATCAGCCCCATGCCAATAGGCGAGACGGCCCTTGTTACGGGGCTTTCCAGCTTCATAGGCCGATCTATTCGTATGTATTCACTTGAAGGAATAGAGGTGGTCACTACCACGATCGACACAGATGCGGTCTCGCTGCAGACTGCTGGCCTGACTCGTGGAGTGTATATCGTCTCGATCGACACATTCCAGCTCCTTGTGGTCAAAATGTAACTATGTTTGTTTTTGTCTGTCCTTTGTTCGTTCCTGACTGCTAAATGCAACCGCACCATCTGCAAACACAGCACTTCCAGTAGCACCTTCGGCATTTCCCGCCAGACGGACAACACAGGCGGCCTGACGTGGTAACTTGTTTGTGAACGATCGTTCGATCGTGGTAGAGATGAATTGTCATTGGAACGAGAAGGAGACTTTGCATGCATACGTTCAAGCAGCCAGAGTGTAATTCGTGTGGATCAAGAGTGTCTACATGCCTGATAGAACTAGGTACTAATCAGGTTGAAGAGATCGCCCAGCAAAAACACAGCCAGCTCTTCACGCGTAACTCCTATGTTTTCGCTGAAGGCCAATACCCACGGGGAATCTACTGCATCCACAAGGGGCACGTCAAGATCAGCAAAATGGGCGCTGACGGACGCGAGCACATCATCAGTTTCGCCGGCACCGGCCACATCGTTGGCTATGGTACACTGCTTGCCGCAGAGAAGTATAACGTCAGCTGTGTAGCCGTGCAGGACTCGTCCATATGCCTTATTCCATCTGAGATCTTCTTTCGCAACGTCCGCGATAACCCAGCGATGGCACTCCATGTGATGCACGATATCTCGCTCGAACTACGCGCGACAAATCAACGTATTGTCGAGCTGACGCATAAGCCGATTCGCGAGCGTGTTGCCGAAGCACTGTTGATCATCAAGGAGGCATTCGGGCTCGACGCCGATGGCATTACTCTGCGCAGCCCCCTCACTCGTGAGGAGATTGCTTCCATCGTCGGCACTGCTCCTGAAAGTGTCATACGTACGCTGTCAGATTTCAAGTCGGAAAATCTCATTGCGACAAATGGACGTACGATACAACTCGTAAACATGCGTGCACTAGTACACATTGCTAATATTCGTGATTAAAGAAACCTTTACCACCTGTTTTCCTGACATTTGTCAGTTGCTTGGCTAACAAGAATCAGTACACTTCCTGACGTCGGTCATAGAATCCGCTTACGTACGATGCGAAATTGCTGGCGTTGATTGTGAGCGCTTCAGCGTACGTGTCAAGGCCCACATCTTCAAGGTCTGAACCTAAAGCGACTGCTAGCGTCGCCCTCCGGATAAGACCATTGGCTCAAGAAAACATGGATTCACCAACATTGCACGAAAGGACCTGCCACAATGCGTACTATCCCTACCCCACCGGTTGAGCCGGTGATGTTGCCCCCTATGGAACAGCAATCCTCACGTACGGCCATGCTCCGTGAAATGCGCTACACCGGCGTGCTAAAGCACGTAGCTGAGGACCTTGCAAAGATGGAATCTGTCCTTCCTGCCGAACATCGCATGACCGCCAAAAGGCTGCAACGGGAGGTTGGAGAGGTTCTGGAAGCAGATGGTCTGGCACACGTCGAACACATCATGGACTCAATGCATGACGGGTATCTTCGGCGACTCGCTCAGGACTTCCCAACGCTGACGCCAACGGAGCTTCGCATGGCCGCGTTCCTGCGCCTGCCGATGCCCTCAAAGGAGATTGCGTCGCTCTTCTCCTGCTCTGTTCGCAGCGTGGAAAAGCATCGCGAGCGCATGAGAAAGAAGTTTCATCTTGCTCCGCACGAGAGCCTCACGATGTTCCTCGCCTCTCGCGTGTGACCCACTCAGCCCCTTAGCCGTCAACGGAATCTTTGTAGATTCGTCCTGCCCGTCAGCGGTGTTCTGCTGCGGGCAGGTTTTCTTTTTTTATGACGAGCACTACTATGCCAGCACCAACGAAACGCCCAGTAACCAAAGCCACGAGCAACGTACGGTGGTCGAGCCCGTGGACCCAGACGAATTTCATGATGCTCGGCGTCGGCGTAGCAACTATCGTTGTTGGATTTCTCTTGCTGGCAACAGGCATAGGACAGTGGGATAACCCGCTGGCGGTAGACGTAGCACCGGTTGTGCTGGTCGTTGGCTACTGCGTCATCGTTCCGTTTGCGATCATTCGATACGGCGCACGTACTGGGCAGGAAGATCAATGAGCAGTGATAGCAGCCCGAACACACAGCTTCTGCTCGAATGCGTCGAGCAAGTCTCCACTCCAGTCTATGTGTATCAGGCCGATGTCATTGAACGACAGCTCCATAGATTGAAGTCCGCCTTTGCAGGTGCAGACCTGCGAGTGATGTATGCCTGCAAGGCCCTCTCGACAGGCGCTATTCTCCGACTGATGAATGAGCTCGGCACGGGTCTTGACACCGTTTCGATCCAGGAAGTGGAACTGGGTCTGCGAGCGGGATTCGAACCGTCACGCATCCTATATACGCCAAGCATGGTTTCGTTCGACGAACTAAGCGCCGTGGCCAAGATCGGAGCGCAGATCAACATCGATACGATCAGCGTTCTTGAGCAGTTCGGCAGCGTGTTCGGCGGTACAATACCGGTGTGCATTCGGATCAACCCGCACATCATGGCTGGCGGCAATGAGCGAATCAGCACGGGGCATATCGACTCGAAGTTCGGGATCTCGATACATCAGATGCGGCACGTTGAACGTATCGTTGCCTCGCATGGTATGTTCATCAATGGCCTCCACATGCATACCGGCAGCGACATCCTCGATGCTGATGTTTTCCTTCAAGGGGCTGAACTGCTGTTTGATGTTGCCGAATCGTTCCCGGATCTCACGTTTGTGGACTTTGGAAGCGGTTTCAAAGTCCCCTATAAGCCAGACGATATCTCAACAGACATCGAGGAACTGGGTGCTAAACTCTGTCAGCGGCTGAAGGAATTCAACGAGAAGCGCACCTCTGCTGTTGCCCTCTGGATCGAGCCCGGGAAGTTCTTAGTCAGCCAATCCGGCACGTTCCTGACGCGCGTTAATGTTGTCAAGCAGACAACTTCGACGGTCTTTGCCGGTGTGGACTCGGGATTTAACCATCTGATTCGCCCGATGCTTTACAACAGCTACCATCACATCACGAACATCTCCAATCCAACGGGTACGCCTCGTGTGTACTCCGTGGTCGGCTATATCTGCGAAACTGACACGTTTGCATGGGACCGAAAGATCGCTGAGATCCATCAGGGTGATGTGCTTGCTTTCTCAAATGCTGGAGCATACGGGTTCACGATGGCAAGCAATTACAACGGTCGCCTGCGACCCGCAGAGGTCCTCATTCGCAACGGGAAGATCGTCCCGATACGACGTCGGGAGACGATCGATGATCTGGTAAGAACCGAGCTTGACGTGGAGTGATCGCCCCCTAGAACGTCACACTTAACCCTACGTTCCAGGAAGTGACGTTCAGCGGCGCTACCGTATCAAACGGCCAGTTCATCTTGTCGCGACGCAGTTCCTTGAACCCATAGGCGATCGCGTTTCGCAGAATGAAGTTCATGACCGGAAGCGATGATGGCGACGAGTTACCGAACGACTTGATCATCGCAGCGGCAATGCCGTCTGCTACACCCTCAATCAGCTCACTGCCCGCCCAGTACCAGAACATGTGGCGTGGGAGAACCTGCGTCCACGTGTAGTTGGCGCGCAAACTAAGGGTCGACCCCATCTTCCACTCGATCGTTGGGGCCATTGTTGAACCGAACCGGATCCCGCCGGTGAAGTCACGCAACTGCTGCCACTGATCAGGTCCAAGACTCTCGGCGTATGTCTGCGGGCTGACGGAGGTCCACGTCGACTGATCGGTCACAAGCAGACGTATAGATGAGCTCTCGCCAAGAGCATAGCCGTAGCCTGATTCATCGACAGTACCGAAACTGAGCAGATTGGTGGACGTGTGCATAGCAAGGGGCACATTGTCAAACGATGAATCAATGGTTGCCATTGACCCGCTCTGTCCGACATGCACAAAGATCCCGTCGTTCTTCACCTTGATCACATCCTTATCGGTCATCAGACGTCGCCACTGCTCCATGCCTACCGAAGCCCCATACATTGTCAAACCGTGGGTCTCACCAGTCAGACCAGCTCTTGAGAACATGGCCTGGCCGTACGTAGCCATGATGCGCGGCTTGCGCACTGATACCATCGAGCGACGGCGCTCACGACGTGCTTTCCTTTTGTCTTCATCCTTGTCGTCACCATCAGCGACATCAAAGTCGGAAAGCATTTCGTCGATCAACTCATCGACGACGCTATTCGAATCCTTCTCGACATCCTGGGCAGACAGGCTGACTGGCAAGGAAAGGATTGCAAGAGAAAGAAGGGTAGTGAAAAGGAGTGATTTCACGATGAAGGTCTCCTGATGTTTACATTGAAATTACGCTGCGTCCGCCTACTCGCCTTGGACCTCACCACTGGAAGGTTTGTTTCGTCGGCTGCGCATCTTCCTCTCTGTTGGCTTTGCCTCGTCGAGATTCTCACGGTAAATGAATGCGTCGGAAACGTAGGCCTTCGACCTGCGGACCTCTTGATCCCTGCGTCGCGATGCTGGCGTTCCAAAACCTGAGCTGCCACTCTGACCGCGTCCGCCCTGTCCACGCCCCTTGCCCTGCCCCGGACCACCACGACCACGTGGTGCCGTGCCTCCCCTGCCACGTCCACCACCAGATCGTCCGCGAAGTGCCGGTGACTCATTGGAAAGGGGCTGGCGTTCATCACCAGGGAAGGGACGACTAAAGCCCCCTTCTCCACCGGATGGACGGGGTCTGCCTCCACGGCGGTCATCACGTGGGCCTCCGCGGCGATCGTCTCGTGGGCCTCCGCGGCGGTCGTCACGTGGGCCGGTACGTCTGTCATCACGTGGGCCGGTTCGTCTGTCATCACGCGGTCCGGCGCGTCTATCATCACTCGGGCCACCGCGACGGTCATCACGTTGGCGGTCATCACGCGGTCCTCCGCGACGGTCATCGCGCGGTCCTCCGCGACGGTCATCACGCGGTCCTCCGCGACGGTCATCGCGAGGTCCGCCGCTACGCTCACCACGAGGTCCGCCGCTACGCTCACCACGAGGTCCGCCACTACGCTCACCACGCGGTCCGCCGCTACGCTCACCACGAGGTCCACCGCTACGCTCGCCACGCGGTCCGCCGCTACGCTCACCACGAGGTCCGCCGCTACGCTCGCCACGCGGTCCGCCCCGGCGATCTCCACGGGGAGCAGAGTACGGATTCTCGCTCGTAAGCGGTTGCCGTTCATCGTCAAACTGCGGTCGCCGTTGACCCGAACCTTGATGTGATTGCGGTCGCGGACCACGTACAGGGCGGCCAAGTGCCGATTCATTTGTTAACGGCTGACGCTCATCATCGGGCGTCCTGCCTCGGCCACCGCCACGACGATTGGAGTTTCTATCCTGCATTTACTTGTTCTTCCACTTTATGGTGCAGCCAATGGCCTTTGTAAAAGATGTTGTCGGCACTTTGCCGTCAAGCACTGAGTTAACGGCGTCCCGAACGAAGAACGACTCAACGGCATCGGCGCTCGATGCATTGTCGTCTATCGCTCCGATGTAATGCACCCTCCACCCTTCCTTTGTATTCGACACAACGAAGACATGAGGAGTGCGAGTTGCCCCATAGGCCTTGGCAACTTCCTGTGATTCATCAACGAGATAGGGGAACGTAAACTTCTTTTCGCGGGCGCGAACCTTCATATTCTCGAAAGAGTCCTCCGGCACTTTTACCGGATCATTCGGATTGATCGCGATCACCGGATACCCCTTGGGCGCGAACTGAGTGTTAAGGGCGATGATCCGATCCTCATACTTGATCGAATACGGACAATGGTTGCAGGTGAAGACGATGATCGCCCCTTTCTGATCCTTGAAGTCGGCTAGCTCGACCATCTTGCCGTCAATATTCCTGAGCTTGAAATCCGGAGCAACGCTTCCCAGTGATACGCCATCGTCCGATGCAGAAGCGATCTGCCCGACAACGAGTATCGCAAGAAAAAACTGTGCCACGCTTAGCCTTGTCAGTCCAAGCCTCATTGTCTGCCTTCTCGAAAAGATTGAAATGTAGAGTCCAACTGTGTTTCACTGAACTGAAACTCACCAAAGAGGCGACGATTGCCGCGGATGAACAGCGTGGCCGGGATCGACCCGCTCCAGGACGAATCAACTTTGTCGATCCAGAGATGGGGCTTGGGTTCATTCAACAACACGATGCAACTCTCCGTGTAGCCACGGCGACGAATGAACGGTTCGACCTTGGTGAGTCGATCTTGCGGCTGATCGAGACTCACAAGGATCACCACCACTGGCTCTTTAGAGTACTTGCGCGACAAAGCTTCAAATGCAGGTAACTCCTCGATACATGGACGGCACCACGTGGCCCAAAAGTTCACGACATAGGTCGTGTCACTCGTGGCGAGTATCCGAGATTGGAGCTGGCGGAGATTGACCTCTTCAACGCGAGAAAAGGAAAGCCCCATCACCAAGAGCAGAAACTGTATCATTCCGTAAAGGTTTCACCGACCGGTTCAAGCATCTGTGGCTCATCCCTGTTGACGCGAATCTTCGAGACCTCGCGCGTGACCGGGAATGCCTCCAGCAGGCCTTCGTCTAATGGCCGCAGAAGAGGTTGCACCTGCTCGCGTTCATCAGCCAACATCCAAGCAGCTCGCTCAATTCGGGGAACAATCACCGGCATGCGAAGTGCGGAGTTGTGCACGCGCGACATCAGCATGTTGGCTTCTGTTGTCAAGATCGAAAATGTCTCCTCACAATCCCCCGTTGCCGGATCGACCCATTCCTCCCAAATGCACCCGAGGGTGAATATCTCCGCATCGCGCATTCGAACCAGATGCGGAATCTTGAGTTTACCCTCATGCCGCCATTCGATGAAGCCGTTGACGGGTAGAAGTCCGCGGCGCTTTCGGATGGCATCACGAAATGAGGGCTTTTCAAACGCTGTTTCCGAACGTGCGTTAAGCGTCCGTCCCCGCATCTCGTCGGCCTGCTGCATCGACTTCGTCCACCGCGGTACCAAGCCCCATCGCATCAGTCGAATGCCATCTTCTGCCACTCCAACCGGAAGCTTCGGGTGGGAAAAACCAGAAACGTGCACGTACGGCACAAACTCTGAAGCATCCTCGAATAGCTGCCCTAGATCTGTCTCAATGACATGAGTCTGAGAAAAGATCGAAACCGTGTAGCACATCGATCACAGCCCGCCTGTCAGGGGGCTGACCCATCCACTCACGGAATCAGGACCATGGCGATGAGCACCACAATTCCTACCATCATGATCAAAGCATAGTTCTGAGCTACACCACTCTGGATGCGTCGAAGGACGCCGGCAAGAGAACCCATTGAGCGAGCTGAACCATTCACAAGACCATCAATTGCGATGACGTCGACGATCTTCCACAGAAAATCGCGTGATGCGGCCAGGATCGGACCGGCCACAAGCATGTGATAGATCTCATCGACGTAGTACTTATTCAGAAGCAGACGATAGCCTGCTTTGAGCTTACCGGCGATCGCATCTGCCTTTTCCATTCCCTTGCCGTAGATAGACCGGGCAAAGAGAATGCCTATGACAGCGACAACGGAAGAAACAGCCATCAGAGTGAGCTCTAACCGGGTATGATCTCCCTCATGTGTCGGGAGCAGTGCCATACCATCACGGAAGACCGGCTCGAGCCAGTGCTCCAGCAGGTTTGGAATGTGCAACGCGTGACCCAGCACGTGAGGCACTCCGAGAAGTCCACCAAGTGCCGAGAGAACGGCAAGAATGATCAGCGGAATGGTCATCGTTGCGGGCGACTCATGTGGATGCACATGATGATGATCAAAACGCTCTTCGCCGCTGAAGGTCAGCGTCGTCAGCCGCCACATGTAAAACGCCGTCGTAAGAGCCGCAAGAACTCCAACTCCCCAAAGAACGGGGCTCGCGTTCAGCCACGCATACCAGAGAATCTCGTCCTTGGAGAAAAAGCCCGAGAAGAATGGGATACCGGCGATGGCCAGCGTTCCGATGAGGAACGTGCGATACGTGATTGGCATGTACTTCTTCAGTCCGCCCATCTTTCGGATGTCTTGCTCCTCGTGCATTCCGTGAATAACCGAACCGGATCCGAGGAAGAGCAGTGCCTTGAAGAAGGCGTGCGTCATAACGTGAAAGACGCCCGCGGTGAACGCACCAACTCCGAGTGCCACGAACATGAAGCCCAGCTGTGAGACTGTGGAATAGGCGAGCACTTTCTTGATGTCGTTTTGCACGAGGCCGACCAGGCCGGCAAACAACGCTGTTGTGATACCGATGCCGGCCACCACAGCCATGGTGGTTGGTGACATGGCAAACAGTACGTTCGTCCGGGCGATCAGGAAGATACCCGAGGTGACCATTGTCGCAGCATGGATCAGAGCCGACACCGGTGTCGGGCCGGCCATGGCGTCAGGTAGCCATACTCCCAGAGGAATCTGTGCACTCTTACCTGTACAACCGAGGAACAGCAGCAGCGTGATCAGAACGACGTTCGATACCAGCATCGGATTCTGTTCAACTGCAGCCTGATGGATGGCCGAGTAATCGAGGCTTCCTACCGAGGTGAACAGAAGGAACATCGCCAGAAGCACGCCAAAGTCGCCGATACGGTTGACGACAAATGCCTTCATCGCAGCGTCGCCCGTCCACGTGATATTCGTCCCTTCAAACTTGCGGTCGTACCAGAAACCGATCAGCAGATACGAGGCCAGGCCCACCCCTTCCCAGCCCAGGAAGGTCAGGAGCATGTTATTGGCAAGCACCAGGTTGAGCATCATGAACACGAACAGGTTCAAGTAGGCGAAGAACCTCGGAAAGCTCTTGTCGCCATGCATGTACCCGATCGAATAGACATGGATCAGGAACCCGATTCCGGTGATGATCAGCGTGAACAGGATCGACAGCCGGTCGATCTGGTACGTGATGTCGACGCTGAACGACCCCGTGGCGATCCACGTATAAACCGGGGCCATGATGCTCTGCTGCGCAGCCGGAGCATCCTCCGGGATGGCACGCAGATCATTGAAGGCCATCACCGCCATGATAAAGCTGAGCAGGACAGCTGCACTGGCAATGGAACCGGTGATCTTCTCATTGTTGATCCTCTTACCAAAGAGTGCAACAATGATGAATCCGATCAGCGGGAAGAGCGGTATCAGAGCGTAGTTCATCCGATTTCCGGGGCAATTGTCTCGAAATCTAATTTTTCGACATCCATCTCGACATGACGGAAGGTGATGGTCATCGTCTCATCCACCACCATCATCGCATTACGTTCCATCTTCATCCAGTCCGACCGACGGGCCGTGAATGGCTCTGAAGCCACGACGATCGCACTGGGCTTGCCGTAGGCCTGCTCCATTGTGCAATTGTCGCCAGCGCACCGATACTCACGACCGTGCATGTAGTACAGGGATGCCGGCTGCACATTCGGGTTCGTGGTATAGCGCACGGTGATCAGGCATGTACCGTTGGTGACCGCCAGGTTTAGGTAGGAGTGCTGCCGTACGTCCGAATCCATGAGAAGCGTGTTGAGGTCTGCAAACATCCCGTGCATTGCTGCCACGAGTTCTTCGCACGTCACATGCCCATACGGGTTGGCAATATGGTTCAGCAGCAGTCCGAAAAGGTGCTCAGAATCCGTACTGCCCTGAATTGCATCGTAGGCAGTGTCATTGAGCATGCGAAGCAACCGACGGCGTATCTGCTTGAAGCCCCCTACCACGCCGTTGTGCATGAACATCAGATTGCCACAAGCAAACGGATGGGAGTTCAGTTCTTCTACGGCCATACCGGGAGAAGCCGCCCGAACATGCGCAAACATGCACGGAGAGTGAATCTTCCGGGCAAGACTCTTGAGGTTGTTGTCGCTCCATGCCGGCTTGATGCTTCGGAACACGCATGGCTCATTGTCGAGTTCAGGCGCGTAGAAGCCAATGCCGAAGCCATCGCCATTGACGGAAACAGACATCTCCCCGGCGTTCATGGTCTGCGCCGTCACAAGCGAATACTTCGGCTTGTAGAGCAGATCATCAGCCAGAATTGATGGGCCGATATAGGCAATGAAGCGGCACATCTGGTCAGCCGGCGATCAGTTAAGTGCTGCCTTTTCCGTACACCAGGTGTTGTACACACCGTCGAGCAGAAGATTGAAGGCATCGGCTGCCTCACGCGCGGAGTCCAGTGCGGCCTGCTTCTGCTCATCAGTCTCGCACATGCGCACCAGCGCTTCGCGCGTTACCGTACGGTGGATCTCATCGGCATGCTCGTGCACGGCAAAGAACTCCAGCGCATCCTTGGTGTCGAGGTCGTAGAACTTCTTGAGTCCGGCGATCTTGGTGGTCGAGATCTCAGGGATCTGCGACTCATACGCATACAGGGCGGCAAGACCTTCGTAGGCATTCTTGCGTCCGGCCAACTCCTTCAGGATTCGGACAGACTCGCGCGTATGCGGCAGGTAGCGACGCTCTTTCATCTCCTCACGGCTGACGCCGAGCGCACCGCCAAAACGGAGCCAGAGTTCGGGATGGTTGTCCGGACCGTGCTCTTCCTCGATCAGATTCTCGAGCAGCATCTGGCGCACTTCCATGTCGTCACAGTTGGCGTGTGTTGCGCTGACGTACGTCGGGAAGAGGTGGACCTGATGGTAGTACTCCTTGGCATACTCGCGGAGCATATCGACCGTGAGTGCGCCCTCGTTCCACATGATGTAGAACGGGTGCTGAAGCATGTGGCGCTCGGAGATAATCTCATCGAGCTTCTGGAGGAATTCTTCCGTCGTCATAAGGACAGTCCTCGTAAGCGTGAATAGTCTAGTGTAGGAACGGCAAAGATAGGTCTTTTCATAATTTCGCCCCGTGTTCATGATGTACAGCCACACGGTTTTTCTTGAAACTCCCTACGAGGAGCTGGTTCAGCAGACTCTGAGTTTTGTCGAGAGCGAACTCTCGGCGCGTGTCATCCTCTACAACGACGAGGTGCACACGTTCGACGAGGTCATCATCCAGATCATGAAGGCCACGGGATGCACACTGGAGCGTGCAGAGATCCTCACCCTGGAGGTGCACAGAACCGGTAAGGCCATGGTCTTTTCCGGTGGCTTCACCGAGTGCCTGAGGGTGTCAGGCGTGCTGGAAGAGATCGGCCTGATGACACAGATCGAGACCTGACGGCCTTTTCCTACCTCCTCGGGGCCACATGCCCCCTACCTACGGTTTGGGCAATGGTGGCGGGATGACCGTGGTATCCTGCTTACCGATTATCCGTCCCTGAGCGTCTCTCATCTGGCCCTGCAGGACATTATTGATCGACCCTCCAGGGGTCATTCCCGGAATCTGAGGAAGGTTCATATTCGGCGCAGTCACCTGGAACGCATCCTGGTTGCGATCCATCAGCTGCTGCATTACATCCTTGTCCTTCTCGGTTGCCCGTTGCAGAAGATCTTTGTCGAGATCACGCAACAGGGTCGAGTCGGATACCTCCACGCCGTTGATCTTGGCGAGCGCAAACTCAACGCTTGCGCGGACTTCGCGGGCATACTCCGACCTCGGATACCGCTCCAGAAGAAGCTGGTAATAAAAGATCGCGCTGTCATTTCGATGAACATCGCGCTCGAACATCCATCCCATGGCATACAGTGCTTTGGGTGCGAGCTCGCTCTCCGGGAACCTGTTCACAACGGACATGTACTGCCGTGAGGCAAATGCATAGTCCTTGATGGCCCGGAACTTCGACCCTGATGCATACAGCTCGGCGGCATCGTCAATAGTTGCATCGGCTGTAAAGCCAAGGTTCGCGGCTGCCTCTTTGGCAAAGGGGCTTCTTGGCCACCGCAACGAGATCACCTCAAACAGTGAATCCGAAACGATCGGATCGGAGTCTTTCAGCAGCCGCGCCTGCGCAAAGAGACACTTGCCGGCATCATCAGACGATGGCTCGCTGGCCCCGAACGCCCAGCGGTAGTATATCAGTGCGCTGTCGCGCCGGTCGAGGTTCTCATGCACCCGTCCGATCGCGTACAGTTCACCGGCTCGAAGGCGGTTGATGGAATCTTTCCGGGACGTGTCGACAACGAGATGCTGATCCAACATGTACAGCCGACGTTTGGCCTCGTCCCACGAGCGCAGCGCCGAGTAGTACTTGTTGGCCACATCATACACCGGCGTGCGGATCACCTTGGCCTTGGCGAAATACTTCAGCGCTTCCTGATAATCACCGGTCTTGTACAGCGCCATCCCCTTTTGAAATGACTGAGCCATCAGCTCTGGCTTGCCGACAAATGAGGTGTCGGCAAAGCGCTCGCGCGCTAGCAGAGTCTTGTCCTTGGCATTCTCTTGGCGGAGCCGGTCCAACGCAAGACGTTCGGCCTGAATGAACGATGCCCACTCGGTGAATGCCTTGCGGTCTTCCAGCTGAGCATACATTTCACTGGCCTCGTCAAAGGCACCCTGACGGGCGCGGCATGAGGCGATGTAGAGGAGCGATTCAAACTGTCCGAGTGCATCGGGGTTTTCGTCGAACACCTTCTTGAAGGCAGCCTCGGCAAGAGCATACTTTCCGATTCGGTAGTAGATCGAGGCGATCTCGATCTGCCATTTGGATCGCTGGCCGGCATCTTCACACATGATCAGTGCCTGCTTGTAGGGCATGATTGCCTTTTCAATGTCGCCATCCTCAATGGCCATCTCAGCCTGGATGCGATATGCCTCACTGGCAACATCATACCGATCGCGGTACCAGGCAACGTCGACGGCTTTGGAGAGCGCTTGAGTGCCCTGGGACACTTTGCGCTGCATGAGGTAGACCTTCGCCAGAAGAATGTGAGCATCGGGCGAATACTCTCCATCGGGAAACCGCTCGATCAATTCAAGACACTTTTGCTGTGAAGGCACCCACTCTGAGCGGAAGAAATACGCCTCGGCCATCAGAAAGAGCGAGCCTTCGATGTACTGGGACTTGGGGTGGAAGGCGACAACCTTGGATCCCTTGATCAGGATCGAGTCGACCTTCTGCGTCACGGGCTGCAGCTTTGTACGGTCGATCTGCAACCCGCGAAGAAACTGGTACACCGAGTTCTTTGGTGGACCCGATGCGATCTTGATACTGTCGAGACCAGGGACAAGTACGCGCGGACGATTCCGCTTTAGCTCATCCTGATAGTCGAACTCATCCAGCACCTCGCCTCGGATACGCTGCATGTTGTAATAGGTGTTGAAGTAGGTGATCCTATTGTCGTACCAGGAACACCCGGCCAGACCAAGGATCGCGGTCAACAGCGTAAGGAGCGATATGATGCGCGAGGATGTCACAGACTGCGTTGCAACCAGCGTTTCCGCATCTGACGTTGACGCTCAGTTAGGGTGTCTATTTCAATGAGTCCCGGGGTAAGGCGCTCCTGCACCACGATGCTGGTCGTGTAGATCCGGCCGTCGCAATGTCCGGTGATCTGCGCCGTCCTGCCGATGCGCCCTCCAAGCAGATGATCGGCCTGTGCCGTGGTAAGAATGCGAACTCCGTCGATGGCCACCAGCTCATCATCTATACCGATGCCTGCTTGCTGCGCAGGAGAACCATCGTCAACGCTTCGGACAACCATCCTGCCAGCGACGTCAGCCAAGCTCCATCCGATGAAAGGGGCTTCAGGGGCTAACGCAGCCGGCACGGATTCACCGAAGGTGGACGCGGCAGCCTTTTTCGGAGCAGCGCCGACACGGTATCCGACGGCAGAAAAGATCTCGTCGTATGGCAGTTCTTCGGTTCCGTCAAGCCAGCTCATCAGTCGTTCACGCACCTGAACCCGAGTGGCCTTTTCGATAATGGCAATGCACTCATCTTCCGTCATACCTCGGGACGGATCATCCAGATACCGCTGCCACATCATCCGCAGCGCATCGTCCATTGAGTATGTACCATCGGTATGGTCGATGATGTACACATCCAGGAGCATCACAATGATACCACCCTTGAGGTAGTACGACGGGAACCTGTTCGACCCGTCCGGACTCTGAAGATAGAGCTTTAGCCATGCCAGATAAGAGCTATCACGGGTCGACATGGCAAAACGCCCCTGCACCTGGGCAAGCTTGGCAATATCATCGCGCGAAATCGAATCAAGATATTCTTTCTCGGTGGTAAACCCGCATCGGTAGGCAAACAGGTTGTCGTAGTAGGACGTCAACCCTTCGGCAAGCCACAGCATCGGGGTATAGGTCTCTCGCGTGTAGTCGAACGGACCGAGCTCGACCGGACGGATGCGCTTAACGTTCCAGAGATGGAAGTACTCGTGGCACAGCAGCGATAAGAGTCCAATGGCCTTCGTCTTATCCAGCAGGGCCGAAGGGTCTACCGCATTGACGCTTGACCGGGCGTGTTCCAGTCCGCCCCCTGCCCCCGGATAGGCCTGAATGATGAAGACGTAACGGTCATAGGGTGCGCCGCCAAAGAGGGCCGTCTCGACCTCGACAATGCGTTTGATGCGCTCGGTCAACCAGTCAACATCTACATCATAGTTCGTTGCCACCGCTACTTCATGACGTGCGCCGGCGGCGGTGAACATCTGCACGCGATGGTCGCCGATCTCGATCGGCGAGTCGGCCAGTATGTCATAGTTCCGAGCTCCAAGCAGAATGCCCTTTGATGAGGGGGCTTGAACCGGCGAGAGCGCGGAAGACGTCGACGGCCATTTCTGCTGGTCATGTGTTAGCAGAACGTGATGCACCTCGTTCATTCGACCCTCGACGTACATACAGATCGAGGTCAGCATCAGGAATGCATGAAAACGGTTGACGTGACTGGTACGCACCGTGCGCTCGTGAGCATACACGAGGTACTCCACCTCAATGACAGACGCCCCCTTCGCATCGAAAACGAGCGAGGCCTTATCACGCCACCGGAAGGCGCGAGGCACGCGACCACTCGGGGTTACTTCATAACAGCGCACATTTCCCTGCCAGCCGGCATAATCGCGAATCTTGTAGCTGCCCGGAGACCATGACGGCATCACCAGAGTCAGCTCTGGCGTGTCGACCTTTTCGATGCGCATGCGGACGCTCACCAGATGCTGAGGTGCACGGTCGAAACCGATCTCGTAGGTAATTGCGGCCGAAGAGTTAACGAGCTGCTCGTCGCGTTGTTCGATCTCGTACATCAGCGCTGTCCAAAGTAGGTGTTGGTCATGAAGTTCTCCTCGAATGTCTGCTCCTGCTTGGACTTCCTAGGATTGTGTCCGGGTGGCACAAGGCCACCGGTAAGTTCATCGTATCGACGTCGAGAATCCCGCAGTTCATTGTTCTTCACTGCGATTGCACGCACGAGATCTTCGTGATGCCGCGTCCGCCACACTTCGTCGTCAAGATCACGTTCCATCGTGAACGGCTCTTGAGAACGAAGACGTAGAAGCTTACGCTGTTCGACAGCGAGGCGCTGTTCAAGAATATCTGCTTCCTGGCGCCAGCGTTCGACACCCCAATCGCCGGATTCACGCTCGAGGGCCTCATTCGCACCTAGGAGCGTGAGCATCGAGCGCAGTTGGGCAGCGTTGCGCGTTGCATACGCCTGCTGGACCTGATGCCAGAAAGACTCGTTACCGGATTCTTCGCCGGGAGTTTCTGCAACGTCGGGATGAAGTTGCTTGACAAGCGTTCGGTACATGGCCACTAGTTCCGTGTCCGAGCCTTCGGCCTCGCGGCTGCGTGCAGCCTGCTCACGCTGACGTTCATCCATGCGAAATGCTTCCTGCACGCGCATGGTAAACCGTGCGTATTCTTTGTCAACGACCTGATTGATAAGGTCGACAATCTCGACCGTAAGTTTCTCACCACGCTCATGCTTGATACTGAGCAGCTCCACGCGTCGAAACATCTCCGCTGCCGCAAGTGCGACTTCCTGCAGTTCTCGCTCGAGCAGACCAAAGTATCGATTGTAGGCGGCATGAAGTCGAGGCCGAACCTCAGTCGAAAGTCGATGCCATTCATCAAGGGCCGAGCGCAGCTCTGCCCGCAGCTCACGCACTCGCTGCTGCAGGGGGGCGACATCAGGATGAACGGTGATCGACATACCCGGCAAATCTACGATGCACTCTGCGGCGTATCGCGCACGAAGTAACGAGCGACGAGCATCTCTGCAAGCGCACAGGCGAGAGCAAGAATTGTTGACAGAGGCCAGAGCTCAGAACCAGTCCTTGCCTGCCGGATGGCTGCCTGAACGGATGATCCGGCAGCGATCTCGGCCACATGGTCGGGCCGTATCACCAGCGAGTCAACATCCCTCTTCCACGCCCCATCGTCAAAGAACTCAAGTCGCGACTCGCTGGTCGAGCCGTTAACGGTGACCGTGGTGACGGGCACGGAATCACGAGTCGAGACTACTGTGACGCCTGCAGCAAACTGTGCGGGAATAGACAGCATGGTTGCCGAGCTCAATCGCACGGGCTGCAGCGTAGTCGTGACGCCATTCCGGTCAGTGATCACAAACGCGTCCTGTCCGGTCATTCGGGGTGGCAGCGGAATGCTGACAGATTCCCCAAGCCCTAGATTCACTCCCTGGTCGCGCGGAGCCACAACATAGAGCGTACTGCGAACAAGCGTAGCGGCAAAGAGACCGCTTACCGGGAATGTGCCGGACGAGAGGTCCGGCGTGACGGCGATGTAGATGGCCCGACCCTGACCGACCGTGGCTTCGCTGACCAGTCCGCCGGCTCCGGAACGAACGATATCAAATCCACCACCAGCCGGAGACTGACGCAGGATGCGTACACCCTCGGATCCGGCCATAAGGGCTGCGGAGGTTCGGAACACTCCCTGGTAGAGGGGATGAGAGCGCTCCACAGCGGTCACAAGGAAGGGGGCGTCTGCGGCTGTCACCCGCTCGGGCAAGGCCTGCAGTCCACACGCCGGCAAGAGCGTGCCCCCTGTGGCGGAGGCAAAGACGATCGCACCGCCACCCGACTCAAGAAACTGCCGCAGAACGGAGGCATCGGAACTCGAGGCCGTGCCGCCGCAGACGATGACAACGTCAACATCGACCAGCGACGAGGATGCGGAAGTGACAGATTCAAACGTCACTATGCTGCCTACGGTTGCTCCAACACCCGGCAGTGCGAGCACGGTGCGCACCAGCTGAGTGCGATCGGACGGACCCACAAGACAAAGACGGGCGCGCCTCGGAATGGTCACCCCTGCCCACCGGACGTTATCGCGGTCGATCGCATCAGATTCCAGTTCGATGGCCGCAGCGATCGCCCCCTGCCTGTTGGGCGTGGCTGCCAGCGTTATGGCTCGCAGACCATTGGCTGGCAGGTCCACGGCCTTCTGAGCAACACGCAGACCATTAAATGATAGCGAAACGAGTGCGCCGGTTACATCGCGTGAACTTCCGTTGCGGACGATAGCCTCAAACTCGATGGGCCTGTCGGGCTGAAGCAGCTTGGTGATAACCGACACTGAGTCAACACTGATGTTTGCTTCCAAACCGAGCTGTCCCCGACCGATGCGCACAAGAAATACAGTTGCATCGCGCTCAAGCGCACGCAGTGAGTCATCGTCGGACCGATATGTCTGCGACCTTTGGGCATCGCTGATGACGTAGACCTCACGATGAGCATTGGCGGCCTCATCAAGGAGGGGGCGCACACGACGCAAGGACTCAACAAGGTTGGCGCTGCCATCAGAGACCGAAAGCCGGTCCACCTGCTGACGAGCTGCATCAAACGTTCGCGTCATGTCGACGCGACGTTGTGCATCGCCCCCTACCATGGGAAGCACAACCACTTGGTCACCATCACGCAAACCGTTGATGATCTCTCGCGCGGCCTTCTTGGCTTGATCAATACGTGGCCCCGCCCCATCGGCGGCTTCCATGCTGGCAGAGTTGTCGACGAGGATCACAACACTTGCCCGTGCGGCCGATGACAGCAAGGGAAGACTGGTCTCGATGGTTGGACGTGAGAGGGCCAGAACGGCGAAGACGATGATAAGCGTGCGTAGGATCAGCAGCAGGATCTGCTGCAGCTTCAGACGGCGGACCTGCTTCTGTTGCAATTCGAGCAGGAAGCGAACGCTGCCAAACTCAACGACTCGGAGCTTACGAAGATTGAGCAAATGGAGCAACAGCGGGATACCGGCTGCAGCCATTCCAAAGAGCGCAAATGGATTGAGCAGGTTCATCGCTGAAGATTCACCACACGATACAACTCATCAACCTCTTCACGTGTCAGGTGCCGGTACTCCCCACGCTTGAGCCCGCGTGTTGAAAGTCCCGCATACTCCTTTCGATCGAGTCTCTTGACCTCATACTCGAAGTGCTCGAAGATGCGGCGCACCTCACGATTACGTCCCTCCCGAATCGCCAGGATCACCGTTGATTTGTCCTCGGGATCGATCATGATGTCGACGGGCTGTGTCGGGCCATCCTCGAGCTCAATACCTGCGGCGATCTGTCGCATTTGGTCGCTTCGCAGGGGGCGGTCCAGAGATGCCTTATACACTCGCGTTACTCCGTACCGAGGGTGCATGAGGCGATTGGCAAGATCCCCGTCATTGGTCATGACAAGCACGCCTGTCGTGTTTCGATCGAGCCGGCCAACGGTAAAGAGCCTGGTCTTAAGCCGAACGATATCAAAGACCGTTGCACGCCCCTTCTCATCACGAGACGTTGTGATGTAATCCTTCGGTTTGTTGAGGAGGATGTACGTAAGGTGCTTTGTGCGCGAGATCGGTTCGCCGTTAACGGTGACCATGTCGTCGATTTCAACCCTCGTTCCGAGGTCGACCACGATCGCACCGTTGATCCGCACACATCCGCCTCGGATCAGCTCGTCGGCGCGTCGACGTGAGGCTACACCGGCATCAGCGATGGCCTTATTCAGACGAACGGGCTGTGTAGGTTCGATGATGTCACTGCGCTTCTGCTTGGTCGGTCGCTGCTTGCCAGCAGGCACGGCAGCATCATTACGCTTACGAGCAGGTGCATCACTGCGCTTACGAGCAGGTGCATCACTGCGATTACGAGCAGGTGCATCACTGCGATTACGGGCAGCAGGCGCATTCCGGTTGGAAGATGATGACGAGGACTTGCCTCGTCGATCAGACGATCGTTTCATTGGACTTGGCATGGCGATTCACATCGTGAGCAAGAATGGATTGTACTGTCTTTCGAACGGTTTCAACGTCGATCCCCGTCATGCAGGCATGCGTGCCGAGTGGGCACTCGGAGCCGCCGTGCGCGCTGCATGGACGGCACGCGAGATCCACTCGCTGAACAACGCGCGCGCGGGCCCCGAGGGGACTAAATCCGAACTCCGGAACCGTCGGTCCGAAGATCGCTGCAACACCAACATTCTGTAGCGAGGCAAGATGCACGGGCGCACTGTCGTTTGCAACTACGCAGTCTGCCGTTGCTATCACGGCAGCGGCTTGCGAGAGTGTTGTTCGACCGCAAAGATCCTGCACACCTTCGACGTCGGCCAGCAGCCCGACTACTGACGAGTCACCGATGACGCATACCTGCATAGCCTCGTGTACGAGGGCAGCTGCCAGCTGTCGCATACGATCAACAGGCCACTGCTTCGTGGGCCAGACAGTTGCAGGAGCCAGAACGATCCGCGGCGCAGATGAACTGGCGTCCCAGGGAAGATCGGCTCCCGAAGTGTCCGACAGTGGGATCGGCAGGAGTGACTCGATCGATGGGAGATCTTCCCCCTGTTCGATAAGGGGGCGCAGCAGTTCAAGATGCCGCTGCGCATCGTGCATGTGCTGCGGGTACGGGACGACGTCGGAGGCAAACCAGCGAGTTATCGCGTCATCATAGGTAACAACGCGATCAGCCTGAAGAGAACGCACAAACAGCGCAGTGCGCAGACTTTTGTGCGGAACAAGGACGGTGGTGGGCTCGCCTGAGGACAGAGATCCTGCCAACTGATGTTGTTGCCGGATGCCCTTATGTGCATTGCGCTTGTCAAACGCGATCACATCGTCGATAATGCCCAGCCCCCTCAACATGTCTGATGCGGCCGGTGTAGTGACCATGATGATCTGCGAATGCGGGAACTGCTTCCTCACCGCAGCGCAAAGCGGCAGCGTCAGGATCACGTCGCCGAGAAACGCCGTCTGAACGATGATCACTCGCATTTTCAGTCCGCAATCACGGTAGCGCCGGCAGGGGGCTCACCACGCCACCGGCGATGTTGCCAGGACCAGAGACCGGGCCTGCGGCGAATTGTCTGCTCGAGAAGCTCTACGTGCCGCCGAGTAAGCTCCAGAACACCGGCACGGTCGTTCTGCAGATCCGCCATCGGCACTTCTGTAAAGTCCACCAAATACGTCCCGTCAGCGCGCCGCTCGCAGCACGAATAAAAGATCGGCGCACCGAAGCGCAGGGCAAGCGATGCGGGGGCTTCGTAGGTTGGGGTAGGTCTACCCATGAATGTGATCCATGGGTCTTTTTCCGGTACACCATGCTGATCGACAATGATGCCGATCACGGAACCTTCTGTCAGGTGTCTGACCAGTGCACGAGCAGCACTACCCATTGGAATGAGGACGTTTCCGAACTTCATGCGATAGCCATTGAGGATCCGGTCGGCCATCGCATTCGACTGTGGATGATAGACAATATTCACCGGCGCATTGAGCTTGATCCCGGCGGCCATCGCACCATACTCCCAGTTGCCGTAGTGGGCCGTAAGAAGGATCGTTGGCAGCCCGTTTCGACAGCGTTCGACAATAGGTTCCAGGCCACGGATCTCGACCATGCGGTCTAGCTCTTCCCTATCAATCGAGGGTATGGCCAGCAACTCGGCAAGAACAATGCCGAGATTTTCATAGGACTCATTCAGCACTGCTTGTCTTGCCGCTTCATCGAAGCCCGGAAGTCCAAGCGCAATGTTCGAACGTGTTACTTCCTTTCGCGATGAGGAAAGCCCCTTTAAGACAGTACCGATCAGCCCGCCGAATCGTTGTCGTGCCCTCCAGGGCAAAGTGCGAGAAACTGCACCCAGGGCAAGAAAGGCACCTGTTGCTAATCGGTCAGCAAAGTCCTTCATCGCGGAACAGTGGGTTGCTGCTTGACGGGGTTAGGATTCGGACTGAAGGCACGCGCGAAGAGATTGAACCAGTTCGGCTGGTTGATCTGCCCGATCATCGTTGAATGAACGAGTTTATAGTTCTGCTGAAGTGTGACATCAACAAAGTAGAAGTGCACACCGCCCTGGATCTCCTGGTAGAACCACGTCTCGTATGGCTTAGCATCCGTGTTGTGATCAAAGCGCTCGATCTGTGTTGGCTGTCCATACTTGAGCAGTACAACACCACGATCGGAGCGCCAGCCATCTTGGTAGGTGGGGCTTCTGTAAAAGGTCTGAGCACGTTTGAAATGACCCCGAAAAACGTCTAACCGTTCGTTTGCCAATGTTGTCTCATCAGGGTCGCGGATCTTCCAGAAGCGAAACAGGTACCGCTGCTTGGCGCGTTCATCGGTGCAACCTTTTCGAACGTCGATCTCGCTCTTCGTTGCCAGCAGATCCGAAAGTTCAAGTTCAAGCTCCAGCTGACTGCCCGTAGTTACAGCCCACTCCGACGCCTGGAACTGCTCATCCTCTGTCAACATGCGTCCAGATGCTGCTGGGGCATCAGGATTGAGCAGATAGAACCGCTCTTCCTTTGTATCATAAACGGTCTGCCGATCCTTCGATAGGATCCGTACCTGCAGCGTGTATACTCCAGTCGGAATACCCAGTAGTGAGAACTCCTCGCGTATCACCAGGGCGTCGCTGATGTCCTTCATGGGAATGAACGTCGTGAACTGTTCTTCGCGGACGTTATCAAGAACGCTCACACCGATATCGAAGCTACCGAGCGCCGACCGCCTGGCATTGTAGACCTCAGCATAGATACAGAGCAGCGGGTCGTTACCAATCACCTCATGCCGCGGATTCGGCTCGGCAGATAGTCCGTTTCTGCGAAACTTCTCACTCGAGGAACCGGGCATCACGAACATGATGTCTGACAGAGCAGGACGCATGCCCGGCACCGGGATGTTCGATCGAAATGTTGTGCGAGTTGTCTTTGATGAGTCGTTTATATCTCTCGCTACGAAAGACACTTTATAGGAACCGGCGTTAAAGAACAACGTGCGCACACCGGAGTAGAACTGCCTGTGCGAGGGAGTCGACGTTGGACTGGCTGCCGATGCAACCCATTCATCGCTGGCAACGATCCCGGTGTCGGACGCAATATCCAGGCGACAGTACATCTCCGCAAGGTATCCCGAGGGGGCGAGCACATATCGCAGACACGTATCCGGGAACGAGTAGTGAAACTCCCACTTGGCCGCTGCTTCGCTGCTCCGAAATTGAACAACGTCAGCGGTTACATCAAGAGCACGCTGCGCCTTGAGGTACATGACCCCAAAAAGCATGACGATGATGATGGTAGTGCGTGTACTCAATGTTCGATCTTCTCCGAAACAACAATGCCGCCGATCAGGACGATCGACGGCATGAAAACGTCTTGCAATTGCGGCCCGATCAGTCAAACCTCAGTGCGATGCTGACCCGGTTTATCAGTCCTAGATTGATGGTCGGATTGATCGAATAGTCGATACGACCCGAGAAGTCTTCACTGACATATCGGATTCCAACCCCACCAGCAAAGCCAAACTGATCTGAGCCCATTCGATACCCGGCGCGCAGACTCACGAATTCTTTCCATGTGTATTCAGCACCGAAAGCGAACTGCTCGGCGACATCCGAAAAAGTCTCGAAGTCCACGGCAGTAACAAGCGAGTGCTGCAGAACGCCACTTTCATCGATCTCCGGCTCGAACAAAGCCCCCTTACAGAGGTCTGCACCGATGCCCATCCGGAAGGAAAGGGGCATGTCAAACGGCGATGTCAGCAGGCGCATGTCAACAGGTAGGGTATTGATGCCATCGATCGGATTGTTCGTACGCGCAACATCACTGCCGGTGTACTCCATCTGCGAACCAAGCGAACTGATGTTAAAGCCCAGCACGATTCCTTCAAATCCTGTTTCGTAGCGCGTCCCAACATCGAACAAAAGCCCGCCGGCACTCATGTTCGTGAAGCCCATGGAAATGTACTTGGCTGTCACGCCGAACGAGAACTGCTCTGTAAGAGATCCTGCGAACGTCAATCCGATGGCAACGTCACTGACCTGATAGATACCACCTGTTCCATCCTGCTGGTCCATGGTGGTCACCTGGATGTCTCCACTGGTAAAGTTCGTGAAGCTTGCAGCCATACGATAGTTCTCACTGATTGGAATGACCGCTGCCGCAAAGTTGTGTGACATTCCACCAAACCAGAATGTCTGACTGAAGTCAGCTGCGTACTTCTTGATCGTCGCAAGACCGGCCGGATTCCAGAAGACCGAGGAAAGGTCATTCGCAACGGCGGAATGAGCCCCTGCCATGCCTGTGGCTCGCGCTCCAACACCGATCTTCAGAAACTGACCGCCTGAAAGTCCGACCTTCGTGAAATCGGTTGCTGCAATGGTTGCCTGAGCAATCGCCATCTGGGACGAGGCAATCAGGACAACGAGAAGACCCAACAGGGTCATGAGTGAGCGTTTTTGTGTCATGATGCGTCTCCTCATTCCCCTTCACCAGGGAATCGTGCAGGTCCTACAACAACGGCAAACTTTCGAATCACGCTTGCCCCACTTGGTGTTTCAATCTTCGCAATGAACATCTGACTCGCAGCGCGGCGCTTGCTAAGCTGGCTACGTGTGAGCAGATCCCATACATCAGCACCTAGCTGTGCACGGAGTGCTGCCTCTGATCGTTCGGTAGATACGGCATTCTTCGCCGCTTCTAACTCGTTGTGCTCGATGGTGCGTACCAGCTCACCGGACACGGTGTAAATGTTGATCGTGCAGATACGAGGCAGGCGTGTGAAGAAGATTTTTGCCTGGAAAGGTGAACTCATCCCTTCATTCGTAACATAGAATGGGTTAGGGACTACTTGAACCTGCTCCAGATCTTCGCTCGTATACGATTGCTCGCGTGTCTCGCGGTCGAACTTATCGTATTGTTCAACACGAATCTTCGCCGTAGCACCATCGAATGGGAATCCGAAAGCACCGCCAAAGGTCGAGACCATTACCTTATCACCCGGCTTAAAATCTTCCGCAGGGAAAGCGGCCGGAGGATTTGCTGTTGTCGGCGCATTCGATGCAACCGTGTTACTTGATGTTCTCCGACCACGCAATGATGCATCAAGAACGAATTGCGCTCCACCGATTGTGATGACATTGACAAAGTCGAGCGTGTCTCGTCCGGTTGTGGAAACCGTCCTGGACTTGTAGTAGCGTAGCTGCTGACCGAGTGGACGTCCCGAATTCGCTTCAGCTGCATAGAACCGCAGACGTGCCGGACTCCACTCACCGTTGCGCGAGTTACGCCAACCGTACGAGGCCGAGCCAAAACTGCCAGCCGGTACAAGCTCGATGTTCGGGAAGTTGCGTTGCTCGGCGGCCGGAACCTTGCTAAAGTCAAGACGATGAGGCTTCAACAGGAAGTCATAGTTCACGATAGCAGAGTCGACCGTTCCGTCCGGCTTCGGATCGGCACGATTGAAGGAATAGACATTCTTGATGTCATACTCGAGATACTCTACGTCTGGGAACGTCATCGTCGAATCCTTGCCGACATCGTCCGTAGTATTCAATCCAAACTTCGTTGTCAGGGTTTCTCGTCCACCCTGCTTAAAAGTGATCTCATACATACCAGGGCCGTTGTTATACGACACTGCCCATGGAACGGCGGGCACGAAGTCCGCAAATGGAAGATCAATAAATCCAGGCGCAAGGTTCAACTCGCTCGTCTGATTGTACAGACCGGCTACTGCGTTGCCCTTCGCAACATTGATGTTCGCAGGGCCATTCGCAATAAACGCAGTATCGGTGCGGTAGACGCCACCCCATTGTTCGATCGCGTAATCAAAGGCAAGTCCGATTGTTCCGAGCGCAAACTTGTTCGAGAAGCAGGCAGCGTTGGTCGCATACGAGCCGGCACGGACCTTCTTCTCTCGGCTATCGTCAAAGCCAAACGTCACCGTATCGATCCGCAGGATATCGCCGTTTGGCGCATATAGTGTATCGATGTTGATCGTGTCAACGTACGAACGTGTCTGTTCGGTGAAATAGGCAAAAGGAGCGCGCTCGTTATCCTCATTTGGACACAGAACCGGCGGGAGGAAGCTACTCCATTGAGCGATCTCATCGCCCGTTGCTGAATCCTTCAGCGTAAAAACTGCACCGTAGAGTCCAATCAGATCCTGCTGATTGTTCTTGTACGGCCAACCGGCCCACGAGCGGTTAAACGTCAACTCAAGTGATCGACCTGCGAACAGCTGATTGAACCGTTGCTCATCGCTTACGAGGAGGCGGATGTTGTAGATACCGCCGAGCTTCCTACGGTTTTCCTCATCTGTGGTAAGCGTAAACTCGACAGACTCGCCGGGACGCGCTCCACGTGGAGATGTCGTTACCGTATTAGAGCGTGCGCGATCATTGATCTTTGACTCAAGAGAATTCGAGTAGTCGCCCTCGTCGTATGCTCTGAGCGCGTAGTGATACTCAACGTTATTGATGAGCTTTTCGCTACGTTCTGGATTAGGGAAATACTCTACGTTGCCATTGCGATTGTCGTCGCCAATGTCTACGAACGTCCGATTGTTGGTGATGCTTCGGATGTGACTCGCAATGAGCCCCTTACGCACTTCATTCAGCTCTTCAAATGGGCGAAGCACTGTGAAGCTCTCGCCCGTCGACTGGTTCAATTCGGTTTCCGGGAATCTGAACTGCTCGAGAACTACCTGACGACGCAGGATCAGCCGAACCAGCGAGTCGGTGGCTCTGCTCGCCTGTGCAGTGTCAAGCGCGCCAGCAGGTGTACGTGACACAACTGGCAGGGACTCGATCTTGCTTCGCATGTAGGTAAACTGAATCGAATCGAGCTTGTCGAAGTTCGGAACTCCGTTTGTAGTACCGCTTGTGCGCAGGAAACCCTCGGAGTCGATATTATAGATAACCTGCCCTTGTGCATTAAGGCGACGACGATCCCGCTGGCGCTGCAGCTGAGCATAATAGGAACCCCATGGCTCCTGGAAGTTAAGAGTACGTGCAACCAGCACACGTCGCGAGTTCGCCTTGATGATGTCGAAGACGCGGAACTGATCGATCTTCACGCCCTCAACCGACTGAATGGCATCGCCAAACTTGACAAATGGTGATGGCACGGCAAACTGCGCGATCTGCTTCCAACCCAGAGGTCCGCGACGTGCGTTCAAGCGCAGATCCGTATCGAACGTGTCAAGATCGGTGCGTCGGGCACGATAGAGTCGGTAGCCCATGAAGTCAAGGCCTTGTTCGAGCGTATCGATGGAAAGCTCAGATGTCGAATCCCACTGAATCGCAACGGCGTTATTCAGCGGTGTCCAGCCCTCGTCACCGATCGGGAGGTATGTCGACGGTATATATGTCGACGAATCAATTACACGACGGAAGCGGAAGTTGGCTTCGCGAGGCGGTACCGGTGCAATAAAGTTGTTGTCGTACACAAACTGAGCAAACTGGACCTTACGGATCAGTTCAGCCATATCCTCGACTGTTCCATCGGCATCGCCGCCCCTGGACGTAGAAGCCAGGACGATACCGATCACGATGCGGGCTGAGTCACATGGCCTCATGTGGAATGGGCCTGTGGCCATCAGGAGCCGACGGTCACCAGGACCAAGATCGCCATCGCGACGTCCGCTGGAGATGAAGTTATAGCGGTCTTCATTTTCGATTGGATCCTCGGTGATCGGCCAGTTACGCATCGTCTGCATACCGAGTTGCTCATTCACGGGGAATTTGAGCTTGTCCTTGCGGAGGAACTTATCGGCATCGACTGCCGGAGACTCCAGGAAGTTGAACCCGAGGTAGCCAAAGCCCTGACCTGCTTCTCCACGATCGCCATTAGTCCACTGAACAGCCAGATTCAGATCCGGCCTTTCGCTGTAATACCTAGCACGGTCATTGGCCGCACCGGCCGCAAAGTTGGTCCGTGGTGCGATGTCCACGTCCTGGACGGCAGCCATCCAGCAATCGTACAACGTGTCCGGGAAGGTACAAGGGTGGGTGAACAGATACTTCATGAATAGGATGTCGCCATAATCGCCGAAGCCCCATGAGTATACGATCTGCTCGATTTGGAGTCCGAGTGGAAAGCCCTCAGCGCGTCGGCGAGTAGCACCACCCTCATAGCGAGAGAGGTCAGTGTCTTTGTAGATACAGAATACGTCCTCGCCAGAGACAAAGGCCGGTGCATCCTTGCCCTGCTTTTTGACTCGATTGGCGATGTCATCGACGTAATTACCGTAATAGTTGTCGACTCGCAGTGTCTTGGTCGGATCGTTATCCCAGATGGGCCAGTTCGGCAGCTCTGGGTTGACCTTTTCTACACCTGTCTCGTCGGAGAAATCCGTCGAGAAATACGTTCGGAACTTATTGCGGGCGGCTTCAGATTGATCCAGCAATGCACCGCTTGCGATTGTTCCGGGCACCATCCACGAGCGGCCGCTAAAGGGGTTATACGTGATCATCACTCGCTTACGGAGCGTGTCAGATCCCGGTGGAAGCTTACGAGCACCGAACCATGCCCCGCCGGCGAACAGATACTGATTCCCACGACCACGTGGCCAGAAGGCACCGCCTTGACCGTTCACCACGTCGAATCCGAATATCCCGTAGTTCGTGGTGATGAAGTCGATGCGCGACTTGGTGTTCTTTTGCTGATCAAAGATGCCCGTCGGCGTGCGCTGAACATCTTCGGACTCTTTGTCCTTGCGACCCTTAGCATCACGATTGATATCGGCCAAAGACGTCACGGACAGGCCGAACAGAACCGCCAAAGCAAAAACGCCCGACATTAGCCGCTTCATAATCACTCCATTATTCTTCAGAGGTGTAAACATCGTTCCTCCCTTTCAGATCAAAAACGGAACGAAACCGCGAAAAAGACAGAGCGCGGTGTTTGATAGTTCGGACGACGCGCGACAACGCGATCAACATACTCCTGATAGCCGCGGAAGGTCTCTTCCGGAGTTACACGCCCGTCCTTGTTGAAGTCGATTCGTTCCTGATAGAACCGATTGCCATAACGATCATATTGGTTCGTGGCAATAGTGGACTTGTTTGCAGGGTCTGGTTCACGATAGAACGTCGTTGGAGGAAAGTCTGACGGCTGACGATTAAGTGCAAATCCGTCAAAGTCTGGGCTACGCGTTGTCGTAAAGAAAGAAATTGCCTCTGTGTAGTTGAGCAGATTGTTCACGTCGAGGGTAAGGTCGATCGCTGTTCGTCCACCGAGGACGTCTGTTAGCGGGATCGTGCGTGTGATACGCATTTCGGTGAACCAGTTCGATGGGAAACGCGCCGAGTTGATCTGGCCGGCTATCTGGCCACGGATGTTTACTGGCGTGTACGGCAGGCCTGCCTGCCAGAATCCCGAGAAGTTGATGTTGAAGTTCTCAAGAATCGGGATGCCCGCAATTGTTGGACCTTCATCCTTACCCCAGGCAAAACCGATGACGGCATTGACGCGATGGGGCAGATCGTTGCTCAGCGGGAAGTCTACGATCGGCAGCTGCAGATCCCCTGTGATCGGGTCTACCGGTGGTAGCTGCGTTGCCGTGTTGGCGTTTCCACGCACGCTTGCGATCGTGTAGTTGATATTGAATGACCAGTTGTTGGTCATACGCTTCATGAACGACATTTCGATACCGCGCGACGTTCCATACGATGCCAAGTCATACTGATACTTTGGCCTGCCTTGGAACGTATCGATGCGAATCGATGGCTGATTCTGAATGTCGTTGTAGTATCCTGTGACCGACAACGCCAGATCATCATTCAGCTGGTGGTTGTAAGCAACCTGAAACTGATTCGTGCGCTGCGGCTGAAGGTTCGTATTGCCAAAGAAGTCCTGGAACACCGGATCAGAGTACACTCCATCGAAGAAGTTCGACCAAGGTGCGTTCTGATAGTAGATGCCGTACGACAACTGGAAGTTCTGACGCTGTGTGATCGGATATGTGACCGATACACGTGGTCCAAAATTCAACTTGTTCGTCGCATCAGGTGTGACTGAGTCTGGGTTGCCAACATCAAAGGTTGTCGCGTTGGCGTTGAGGTAGTCCATCCGCAAACCGGCAGTCAGGACGAGCCCCTTCATCATGATCTGATCTTGAACGAACAACGATGCGGTTGTTGGCGTGCGCGCGTCTCTGGTACGCGCTGGGTTTGTGACGTTGTCACGTCCGTACGACTGGGCAAACTGATCACCGCTCCATGGCGCCTGGTTCGAGTACAGCGACAGATCGAACGTACGGAACTCGAAGCCTCCCTTGATGACGTGACGTGCGTCACCGATCTCGAGGTTATGCGTGATGTTACCGTCAAACTGATAGAACGTCGAGCTACGGAACTCAACGCCTACGGTGTTGCCATGGTTGAAGAAATATCCGAGCAGTCCAAATGGGTTATTCGTCGACTGTGCATCGGATGGTCCTTCATAGTACCCGGTGATAGGGTTACGCTTGGTTGTTTCGTTACGGTTGTATCCATCGTTCGTAAACGAGTTTTGGCGCATCGACTCGTACTCGTCAAGGATTGTATTAGGCTCATTCTCGATGTACCGGATATCATCGACGGACATGTTGTCCGTTGGCTGGTACAGCTCAATGCCGGAGAAGATTCCAGGGGCCTCGAACGACCGACGCTTTCCTACTTCAGTAACCTTGCCATTGTAGGAAGCTCGCAATTCGAAGAACGTATTGCCTCCGGCCAATGTCTGATTCAACTGGGCGAAACCATTCGTGGTGAACTCCTGAACGATGGCCTGCTTGGCCATGCGCTCGGCAACGCCATTACCGATCATGTTTCCATTGCCATCCAGGACAGGATTACCAAACAGATCTGTCTGATATCCTTGATTGTTTGCGTAGAGCCAACCAATCCCGCTGAGCTCTCCCGCAAGCATACCATAAGAACCACCGACAAGAAGCGCAGAGTTGTCATCGAGCTGGAAACGCATACGGCCGGTGATGTTTCGCGACCACGTTCGGTTGTTTGGTAGCAGGCCCCAGTTATTACCAACTGGGTCGATAACTTCAAGGCCGGCGTTGCGATACAATTGGAATGTGTTACGGATCGACACAAAGAACGTGGACTTGCCAAGTCCCATAGGACCACCGATGGCTACGTCGACCACGTCCTCGTTTGGAGCCCCGAGTTGGATGCCATTACCGGCCTCACCGAACAGGAACGGAACATCTTTTCGCCAACGCAGCTGACCATCAAATCGGTCGGTTCGTCCTGTCTTAACAACCGTGTTCACAATACCAGCAACCGCGTTCCCGTACTCGGCGCTGAAGCCTCCGGTCTGTGCCTGAACTTCTTCCGTGGCAAGGGGGCTAGGCATCGCGGCCGAAATGGTCGATCCAACATTGCCAAGACCACCGGTGAACTGATCGGTGACCGTAAGACCATCAACCATCACCTGCGTCTCGTTTGAACGTCCGCCGCGAACAATGAAGTTGTTCCCCGATGCACGGATACCTGCACTGAGCGACAAAGCTGACGCGATGTTATCCCGTGCAACCTTGGTCAGATCGTCACCCTTCGTTACCCGCGTGGTTCCAATGTCTGTCGAACGGACCATTTCCCGCTCTGCGGAAACGTCTACCGTCTTCATCTGAATACCACCCTGATTCAACACAAAGTTGACGGTCAAGGTCTGGTCAGCAACGATGGAAACACGCTTGGTAAGCGTATCGTAGCCAACAGCCGTCACTCGCACGTCGTACGAACCGGCATTAATGTTGACGATGGTATAGTTACCGGTGATTTTTGATGTCGCACCACGCGTTGTGCCCAGAACACGAACGGTAGCACCGGGAACGGCATTGCCATCCTTATCTGTGATCTTTCCGGCAAGGATACCGGTGATACCGGCAAACGAAGCCGTAGTTGTCATGCAAAGGGTTAGCACCAACAGTACGTAACGAAGCACCATGGTGGACTCCTCCTGAGATCTAGGTTGAATTGAATTTCCTGCTTGCGACGGTTTTCTTAGCGCACCACTGACAGCGCACGAACTGTGCGACGTCCGGCCTGCTCGACAACAACATTGTAGAGTCCGGCGGCAAGGCCGTCGGTTGGGATCACAACATCCCATGAACCTGCATTATTCGGGCTGGTCGATGACAGTACACGTTCTCCGATCGACGATAGAACGGACACCGACATCGTTCCAGATGACGGGGAAACGATGCGTACGCTGGTCACTCCCTGTGCAGGATTGGGGGCGATGGTCACTTCGGCGTTGAGTTCGTCACGTTCATGCACGCTCACCGGTGCATCGATCTTGGTGGCATCAACGGCGACGAACATCACCCGTGCTGCATCAGCCGGTGTTTCAACATTCGTCACACGGTCTCCAGGGTTCGGGCTTGCAGAGTAACCGATGTAGAGACGGCCGTTCACAACTTCATCGCAGAGTGAAGGGTATTGACAGTTCATTCCGTCTGGAGTAAGATCGAACGGTCTTGACCACTGATCTTCACCGGCCTTGAGGTAGGTGATCCAGATGTGACTGTTCAGGGCATTGACATTGGTAAGCGTGTCCGGCTCATTCTGCTGGTTACCACCCGTTGTGTCGGCAGCCATGAGCTTGGTGTCACCATTCTTGAATGAACCGTACGTGCAATACAGGTTGTTCTCCGCATCAATGCCGAGCTGAGGCCAGCGGCTGGCATTGTCAAAGAAACGCAGGTTCATCGCATAGCCATTTCCATCCCATTCGCCCCCTGCAGGAGGTGCCATGAACCGGATGATGTTGCTACCCTCCTTGATGTGCCCCATGCCCGACGTGCGCAGGTTGGCACGGTTATTCAGCATGAAGATCGTGCCCTGACGCGTGCCGTTGGTGTCCTTGCGAACGACATGTGACGGCACAACACCAACGATGTAGTGCGTTAAGCCTTCGCCATCGATGATCACATCAATGTGGCCATTCGGTGTAGGAACGGTGTCCGAGCGAACCTCGAAGGTACCCCACTCGTTCTCCGAGGAATCCACGTCTGTGTAATTCGGTGCAAAGATCACACGAGCAAGCTCTGACGGCCACGTTGCTCCGCCATCGGTCGAAGTACGCGAAAGCATGCGCAGAGAGTTGTCCGTATATGCGACAACAACTTTCTTGCCGCGAGCCGTTACGGCATAGGTGTCGCCACCAAGGCCTACAGGGAGATTACCTTCTGGTGAGCCCGAACCGGTGAACTGCGTTTCTTCCGACCAAGAATAGCCACCATCGGTCGAACGGCGATACGCGACCTGATTCGATGGCTGCTGGTCACTGCCGAGGTTGTGGTTGTAAATAAGGTGCGCATTGCCATCACCGTCAGCAGCAGCGCGTGGCCACAGGCAAAGTGCCGAAGGGTCTGTCACCTCAGCAAACTGCAGAGGTTGGTCGCCCACACCGGAATTGCCAAAGAAGCGGATCGGCGGGTGTGACGGCGTTCCGATTAGGCCGTCCTTGAACTGGACGATCGATGGCCAGCCCGAACGGGTATCCTCAACTTTGTCCCACTCGTCAACACCACGTTCCGGGGAATCAGGGTTGGAAACGTCAATGAAGTTGTAGTGCGTTCCGCGGAAATTGCCGGCAAAACCCGGAATACGGGTTGTCACATCGCGGGTTGAGTCCTTCGAGACCATCCAGAGCATCTGTACATACTTGTCTGGGCCGTCTGCCGTATATGCAAGACGGTTAGCCATGGCACCATTTGTCTGGAAATCATAGAAGGTAAAGCCGATCTCGATACCCGGGAGTTCAGCCTGGACCGCATCGAGGACCTTTGGTAGACGTCGACGAAGGACCGAGCTCTCGCCGACCGGACGAGCTTCAGCCTCGGAGGAGACGACAAGACGGGGCTCAGCAGCATCTATACGGGTTGGGCGCAGTTGGCTTGCCTGAGCAGGCACGGCAATGGCGGAACGATTGTTCTGAGCTGCCGTTTCGGCACATCCGAGTGCCAGCAGAAGAACGGCCCATGTTGTAAAGCGTCGATGTTGACTCATGATGATCCTCAGGTACTGTCAGGTGAAACGTCAGTGAGGTAAGAGCCGCACAATATACAACGGAATTGTAACGAGATATTGTGCAGGTTTCCCACGGGTAACGTCTTGGGAAAACGTAAGGAATTGCTAGGGGGCAAGCTGGCCAGCCCCCTGAAGGCCAACGATCCAGCCTACAAGGGCCATGAGACCGAAAATCGCTCTCGTAACACCCCACACCACGAGTCCAACGACGATCCCATAGCGCCAGTGGAGATTTTCCCAGGTGACGAGTGCAACAGCAATGGCCAGGTACCGCCAGACGGACTCGAGACTGATCAACTGGAGCCAGGTAAACAGCATGGGTGACTCAGAAGGCTGCAGCCAAACCCCGGCGTGCACTCCGATCTTGATTGTACCGGTAACCACATGAAGTGCTGTGGCGATGAAGGAATCCAGCATCGACACGAGTGCCAGCGACGATGTAGCAATGATCGCTTTGGAGTATGACACCGCACAATCCGTCAGAAACCTCACAAGGATCATGAACACCCCTGCCAGGGCGGCATAGGAGACGATCGTGATGATGAGGGTTCCTCCAAGCGCTCCCGTAAACTGCCGCTGTGGCAGGCTGAGGTCGATCCCTTCAGCCGCACCTGTGGCTGCAGGGGTCTGCTGTGAGAGTATGGCCGATTCCCGCACAAGCGATGCACTGCCCTGCTCCCAGAGCGTGCAGAGCGTTCCCACCAGAGATACAGCAAGAACGGCCACGGCGAAGACCGCCGCGGCCGCTTCTGTAGGTGTCTGACGGATCCGTCGAGGATCAACGAGGCCGAACCAAATCGACCGCATAGCAGCGGTGGTGCGCATTGGTAAGGACCCTTAGAATCCCGCCGGACGAAACATGGAATCCTCGACGCTGGCGTTGACCTCGTGCTTGAGATCGAACTCCATGGAGAAGAGTGTATTCTGGATCTGGAGCTTAGACGGAAGCATGACGCCGGCGACCGGGGCGTAATCGCTGAACCGTTCGACAGTGGTGACGCTTCCGCCGGGCGTGACGTCATCCTTCTCATGCCGTGAGATCATCATGGTTGCCGCATCAAGATAGTAGCGCTCATTCACCCCGAGTGGACTGGTGGTCTCAAGCTCGATCTGACCGTCGCGCTTTCCCTTGATCGTGGCCTTGTAACCATCGGCAACCATCGTCACCAGCGGGAACATACGGGCTTCCTGCTTGAGCTGCGCAGCCTCGTCGGCAGGCGTCGCGCTCGCTGGTCCACCCATGAGCGACGTCCATGCACCCGTTCCATCGACCCACTGCTGCTGCTTCATCACACCCAGGTCGAGCTCTGAGAACTCCTTGTTGGCACGCTTCTGAATGCGCGTCATGGTCCCGACGTACTCCTTGCCTTGGAACACCATCTTGGCCGTGGCAGAGGTGCGAATCGTCTGCACGGCATCTACCGACCCAAGAGACTGCTTGTGCTTCTGAACCAGCTCATCAATGCTCATCGCAACGGTCTCGTATGGGGCTTCCTTGGCCGGTTCAAGATCAAGCGTATACTCGATGATCTTTCCAAATGGTTCAAGCTTTGCACGAACATCCGGACTACCGACAACCACGATACGCAGGTTGAACATGTTCAGATACTGCTGCGCTGATCGCTGAACCTCGGCCGAGCTGAGTGACTCAATCCGACGTGTGTAGTTGATCACGTCGTCCACCGGGACTTCGTTAAGCCAGGAATTCTGCAGAACAGCAGCCACTGTGGAAGGACGCTCAAAGGCAATCCTATACTGGCCAACCTCAAGGGCGATTCTCCTCTTCAGTGCTTCCTCATCGGGCCCCTCATCAGCGAGCTTCCGAAGCTCATTGAGGATCACCTTCAGGGCAGAATCGGTCACGGAAGTGCGGACCTCTGCGCCACAGGCGAAACGATTGTAGCGACGCCCCCTGGACAGCAGAGAAAACGGCGAATACGTGTAGGAGTATGTCTCGCGTAGAGTATTGAAAAGCAGGCTTCCAAAGCCCGACCCAACGTAGCTAGCCATGATGGAGGTAGCATCGAAATCACTCGCGCGCACCGGCGGACCCGCCGCACACACGATGACTGTACTTTGCACAGAGCCCTTGCGTGCTACGAAATACACCCCGGGGGCTTCAGTCTTCATGTCCGGTATCTCCACGTCAGGACGAACGCCCTTCTTCCAGCCTCCAAGGTACTTGCCCAGCATCGTCCTGGCCTCATCCGCGGTGATGTCGCCCACGATGGCCAGCGATGCAGAGTTCGGCCGCATGTAGCTGGCATGAAAGGCCGCAACGTCCTCACGTGTCACCGCTTTGATGGTCGACTCCAGCGTGCGACGTGCAAGTGGATTATCCATTCCGTAGATAACCTTCCGCGAGAGCGCTTGTGCGATCTCTACCGGCCTTGACCGACGTGCGGCAATGCTGGCTATATACTGCTGCTTGAGCTTGTCGAGCTCAGACTGATCAAAGAGTGGATCCTTGAGCTGCTCGGCAAAAATGTCCAAGACAATGCCACCATGCTTCTTGATGAATGAGGCAGACATCGTCATCGACTCACCGGTGGTGCTTACGCCGATCGATGCTCCGACGCCATCCAGTGCCTGGGCTATCTGCAGAGCATTGCGCGTTTTGGTGCCCTTCCCCAGCATGTCTCCGGCTATGGCTGCTGTGCCCTCTTTGCCTTTAGGGTCATAAGCTTCGCCCCCTCTCATCGTCAGAGAAAGCGTAACAAGGGGCTGTTCGTGGTTCTCGATCACAAAGACGTGCAGCCCGTTGTCAAGCGTGAACTCCTCATACTTCGGGAACTGAAAATCTGTTGCGGCAAGGGGTGCAGGCTTGACATTGAGGTCAGGCTTTTCTTCGACCGGTACTTGTGCGGCCGGTGCTTTAGGTGCAGCCGGTGAGGTTGCTGCCGGTTTTTTGGCCTTTGCCGACTTCTTCTTGGTTGACTGAGCGGAAAGTGGCTCTGCTGCCCAGAGCGTAGTCAGTGCAATTGCTGCGATAATGAATGTGCGCATGGTCCTTATCCTTTCGAGGGCAAATAGGTGAGAACAATACGCTGCTTACCGCCAAACATCCGCTTGGCCACGCGCTTGATGTCGTCCTTGTTAACCTTCATGTACTTCTGCATCTCATCATTGATGGCACTCGTACCTCCGTCGAATCGGAAGGCGTTCGACAAGGCCAGCGCCTTCTGGTAGACTCCTGTGCGACCCTGGACAAAACTCATTTCGGTGATGTTCTTTGCCTTGGTCAGCTCTTCCTCGCTCACTCCTTCGCTCATCAAACGCTCGATCTCCGCGTCGATCCCCTTCTCTACGTCTGCCGGATTCTTACCAGGGGCTACAATGCCGATACAGAACGTCATGCCGATATACTCTCTCGGGAATAGCGACACACTGGCCTGTACGGCCACCTGTGCGCTGTCGACAAGCGCCCGGTACATGCGTGACGACTCGCCATTGGACAGGATGGTCGTCAAGAGGTCAGCTGCATAGACATCGGCATCGGTCTGTGGCATCGAACGATAGGCCATGAAAACTGCCGGAAGCTGTGCCTTCGGGTCGTTGACCGTCTCGCGGAGTTCGTTGGCAAGGGGCTCAAGCGTACCAACCACCGGACGCTTGGGCTCCGGAGCACGCACATATCCGCCGAAGTAAGCGTCAATGGTCTCACGAACGAGCTTCTCGTCGAAGTCTCCGCTGACAACGAGGATCGCGTTGTTTGGCTGATAAAACTGATCGTAAAACGCTTTGAACTCGGCGATCGTGGCACTGTCGATGTGCTGCGCCGATCCGATCGGAGACCATTCATAGGGCGTCCCGGCGTAGAGTGCCTTTTGCGCCTTTTCCAGCCAGCCTCCGTAGGGCGCATTGTCGTAACGGTTCTTGCGTTCTTCCTTCACCACGCCGCGCTGGGTTTCGACGCCGATGCTATTGACGTTGAGCTTGCGCATGCGCTGAGCCTCGATCCACAGACCAAGCCGGACCTGATTGGACGGGAGCACAAAGTGATAGACCGTCTGATCGTTACTCGTGAAGGCATTCAGCTCGCCCCCTGCCCCGTTGACCATCTTATCGATGGAAGCACGTTCGATCTTATCTGTCGATTCAAACATGAGATGCTCAAAAAAGTGAGCAAATCCCGTGCGCGCTGGATCCTCGTCGCGCGAACCGACTTTATAATGAAGTACCGTAGCAACAACCGGTGCTGAGTGATCCTCGTGAAGGATCACATGCAGCCCGTTCGGCAAGTCATACTCGGTAAAGGTAAGGGGCTTGTACTGCGCCAACGTGCCGGCAATCTGCAGGCAGAGGAGCGTCAGCACGGCTATTCCATGCATTATGGGTCGTTTCATGCGTCCACGGAGTTGTTGGAGGATTGACGTCGAAGAAAGGCCGGAAGAATACGAAGCACAGCGCTAAATCGTGCAATCACGACGGCAAAAAGAGACAGAATCGCACATGCCACAGCAAGCCAATCGCCATGTCGGGCATAGAAGGTCTGCACATTGTTTGGCCGGACCTGCACAGTGGACGCCATACGTCGCAGCACGGGGAGTTCCTTTTCAGAAGTGCCGTCAGCGCTGATGATTCCGCTGACTCCTGAATTAGCACAGCGAACCACCGGACGGCGAAACTCAATCGCGCGCATACGGGCAATATCATAGTGTTGACGCGGGCCCCACGTGCCGTTGTACCACGCATCGTTCGTTATGACAGCAAGAACATCAGCACCATTGTTGACCATGTCGCGTGCAACATCGGGATAGATGGATTCGATACAGATGATCGTACCAATTCGTGCGATGGTATCGCCATTTCTGATAACAGGAAGAGGATGCCGCTCACGCCCCTGACCCCACGCAGAGATGCCAACACCCCATTCGAACCATTTCATGGCAAACGAAAGCTGATCGGCAAACGGAAGACGCTCGGCAAACGGAGTTAGCATGGTCTTGCGGTGCACCGGAACATCGGTACGTCCGGGATTGACAACCATGGCTGCATTGAAATGATCATACTTCACATCAGTAGCCACAGCCAGTGACCGTGCTGACGCTGGCGCAGTCCCATCGGGATACACCATCATGTCTGCAAACCCCGTAAGCAGTGTCGTGCCCGACGTGTCAACCCACCTGCGAACATCCATCCAATCGGCGATGTAGCGGTAGTTTCTGATGACATAGGGGATAGCCGTTTCGCTCCATAAGGACACATCCGCCCGTACTCCATCCCTCCGCAATGAGTCACTCACTGCTTTATGAATACGAAGCTGATCGGAGGGGGCTGACCACTTGTCCCACGGATTGATGTTTGGCTGAACGATCTCAACTCTTAGGCCACCTCCTTTGTTGAGCCACTCGGAGGAACTACGCCTCACTGCGCCAGCTGCCGACAGACCGACCCAGAGCACAATGGCAAAGATCAACATGCCAGCTGACCGTGCCGCGGAATCACGATGTAGCAGGGCTGCATAGACGAGGGTATTGACCGCCATGATGGCGAACGAGATCCCGTACACGCCTACAACTTCTGCCATCTGGGCCGACGGCACATCGACCATTGAATATCCAACCGTGAGCCATGGATAAGAAAAATCAGTCTGTCCATGGATCCATTCACCGGCTGTGTAGACGACAGGAATCAGGACAGCAGTCGCAGTTCGGGATAGCCGTTTCGAAAGCCAGACAAGGATTAGCCATGGGAGCATTAGCAACAACGGGTGAGCCAGCCACACGGCTATTCCACTTGCCAGGAGGTATGGGTCCGTCTGCTCCTGCCAGCTACTAATCCACCAGTTGCAGAGACCGTGAAATACAAAAAAGCATACATACAGAGGCCCAACAACGCTGCTTTGTGACGATTCTTCGATCTGCGAAAACAGCGTCCACATCAAAGGGACAAACGCCACGAGCATGATCTCTGCCGGTACGGACAAAGTGGAGTGACAATATGCTACTCCGCATAGGAGTCCGCTCACGGCGGCACTGAGGTATCGGGACTTCATAGAGGGTTAGGGTGAGGCAAAACTACAAACGGCCCCCGTGCACTGCACGGGAGCCGTTTGATTGAATTCGACAGTATCGTCGAAGCGGCGAAACTTACTTCGTCACCGTGACGGCTGATGAGACAGCCAGGCCACTGCTGCGTACCACGAGCGTGTACGCACCAGATGGAAGCGTAGCAGCAGAGAAGCGAACGTTGTGCGTTCCTGCGCTGCGTGTCTCATTTAGAAGTGTCGCGACTTCCTGACCTGCTGTGTTGACGAGGAGAACTTCCACGCGGCCGGCTTCTGCAAGTCCGAAAGTAACCGTAGAAGCATCAGCAACTGGGTTAGGAGAGATCGTGGAGATCCACAGACCACTTCCTTCGCCGTCGATTGTCACGTTGACGTCACTTGTCGTTGCACGGGAGCCATCCTTGTCGACCGATGTCAGACGATAAGAATACGTTCCTGCTGCCAGGTTCTGATCGGTGATCGAGTAGTCCTTGCGGCTTGTTGATGCACCTGTTGCATTGACGGTGCGTACAACTCTGAACGTAGCGTCGCTTGTGATGTCTCCTGCCTTAACACTCGTGAGTTCGGCACGCTCTACCTCGAAGCGATCGAGAGCCGTCTCGCTTGATGTTGACCAGAACACATCGACGTTCTTACCGCGTGCCTTCGCATCAAACGAAGCGATCTGAACAGGAACCAGTCCGCCGCCATTGGTTTCGAAGAAGTCAAGGATGCCGCGAACAACGCGCTCGACACCTGTACGCAGTACTGTTGGCGACGAGGAGCGTGCGAAGTGACGCCAATCGACACCGAGGTAGACAGTGTTAGCTGTCAGTCCTGCAGTTGCCGTGCCCATGATCGAGTCAGTCGTTGAACGATCACCGCGACGATATGAGTATGCAGCATTCACTACACCCGACGTTGTTCCGCTCGAGAACATCGACACGAGCGCTGGTGTAGGTTCTGCATCACCCGTGAATCCTGTGCGTGAAACGAGTTCGCTGTTACCACGGGCAATCGCACGTCCGTCAATATTGCGACCGCTGTAGTTCGGTGCAAATGGCGTACCCGGAGCACGGAGTTGGCAACGCAACGAATTCTGAACGAAATTCAAGTCTGACACGATCGAAGCGCCGTTGTGCTGCGAAGGAACCGTCGATGCTGAGATCGCAAGATTCTTCTTCATGCCAGCCATTCCTGAACCAACGTAGTTGCGGATATCGTCACGCTCGCTACGTGTGAGTGGATTCAGATCGTGCGACCAGAACATCGTCTGGTAGATCGTATAGTCAACCGACCGGGCAGCCCAGCCGGCACGATCGAGAACGTCGAAGTCGTAGCGTCCGCTTGCTGGATCGTTGATGTAGCCGAGATCACCCAGCGCCTTTTGAAGGCTGTCCGAGTTCAGGCGTGAAGCAATGTCATTAGCAGTTGGTGTGCCGGTGAGGATATCAACTGCTGAACCGCGAACACTCAACAGGAGGCGGAGCTTGGATTGACGAACGAAGAAGCGCACATCCTTGCTGAAAACGTTATTCGAGTTGAACTCGTCGGCATTAACCGAAACTTCAACACGGTAACGTGGAGTCACATTCATGCTCATAGTAGCGAACTGTGCTGGGACAGTATAGCCAGGCATACCGAAGTATGGCTGTGGAGACCATGAAGGGATGTTGAACTGGATGTCCTTGGACTGGCCCGAGGAGAGGTTTGTCGTGACAACGCGATCAACGATTGGGAAGCTGTTGTACTGAGCTGGATTCATCAACGTGTTGTTCGACATTGGTGTTTCCAGATACACACGAACACGCACCTGAGAACGCGTCGTGGCAAGGGCACCGTTGTTACGAACACGTGTGGTCACGTCCACTGGAGCCGTCGTCATGATGTACTCAGCATCACTATTTGGTCCTACAGCGTCACGGTATGCGGCAGGCTTGAGAATGTCAATCACCTCAAGATCGCTCACATACAGGCGGCCGTTGAACTCATCAGCACCGATGTCATAACCGAGGCCTGCTTCTCCACGCAATCCATTTTCAATATCACGCTTTGTACCAGCAAGACGCTCACCGTTGTTGTTCAGAATAGAACCGATAGGTGCCTGTGGCGTGATGCGCACACGCAGCTGCTGATTAGGAGCAGTTCCGCGGAATTCGTGCTCGTTGACGAAGTTTCCATAAGGAGAGTTGATGTCTTGACCTGTCCAGTTTCTCCACTGTGCCAGCGTCGAAAACTCAGTCTGTGAACCAGCTGTGACCATTTCGCTCGTGTGCGAGATCTCAACAACGCGCGCGATGCCGGCGTTCGGGGTCCAGAAGGCGTTCTTGTTCGAAACAAGTGACTTTGGAGCCGAATTTGGCAGATACCACGTGTTGACTCGCCCGTTGCGGAAGATTGTACCTTGATAGAAGATCGCCGAGTTCGTGATAGCACCGGCGTTGACTGCCGTATTCATCGCGATGGCGTTGTTCATGATCACTGGACCATCGGCATTCTGCGTTCCGATACCAACCAATGCGCCTGTACCTGTCGCTGCAAACGCATCTGCATCAACAACAATCGTGTTGTTAACGATCGAATCACCCTGCGTGAAGTACGACGCGTTGTTTGGTGTGAGAAGGGCCGTCGCTACGGAAGCAGACGTGGCACGCGTTGTGTACGTATGCACACCGGCCATGTTTGCCGTGGCTGATCCACGTGTCAGACCCCAGATCACGTTGCTCGTGATGTATGTACGCTCTGGCTTGTTCGGGAAGATTACAAGTCCCTGTGAGCGCGGACCGAATCCCTTGTTTACACCAGTAACCGTCTGATACTCATTACGAGCCTGCTCGACTGTGATGCCACGTGTCCACGTCGTTCCTGAAACACCACTGATCTCGTTCTGTGCAATGAACAGATTCATGTTGTTGTAACGAGCTTCTCCGCCGGCCATGATACCTGCAACGTTTCGTGGAGTTCCGCCTGTTGCCATACCTACGTTGTAGATACGGTTTCCAACGATCTGAATTCCATCCTCGTACGCTGCAAAAATGCCTGCGCGGCGAACGTTGAAGATCAGGTTGTTGCGGATCTCGGTACCTGTGTTGTAGTAAGGACGGAACTCGTTGACTCCGCCCTTGATGAGCGAACCAATACCGATCGAAACGATGCCGTAGCCGAAGCCATTGATCTCGTTGCCGATGAACTTGTTATTGGTATTGATCAGTGTATCAAGGTTGCCGAGGTTGTCTGGATTGATCGTGTCGCGCTGCGTGATGCCGGCGGTGTACGAAATCGTCGTGTTACGTGTGTTGCCTTCGAAACGGAACTGATTCGAACCGCTGTTGAACTGCACCTGAGGAAGTGAGTCGGCATATGAAGGAGTTACGCCGGCGGCATTCTCGATCAGAACGTTCTGAATCGAAATGTTGGAAGAACCAGATGACAGGTAGAACACCGACACGAATGGTGAAGGGAAACTTGGAACTGTGTTCTTGCGCATTGCAAATCGAAGCGACTTCTGCAGTCCACCATCGAACGTGATGTTACCAGCTGAATTGGCGTTCTGCGCATTCGAGAAGTACGTGGCGCGCTGAATAGCGTAGCTATTCGATGGAGCTGCATTCTGTCCGAAAAGAACACCAACGCCAGACTCCGTGACCATGTTGATGGTCACTGCACCCTTGGCAATCGAACGCTCGATCGAAGGGCGGAACGTAATCGTATTAACAGCGCTTGTTCCGATGATTCGCGATGAGAGGTCGATCGCTGGGGTCGTAACACCATTTTTAGAAACCGTGTACGACTGATCGGTAAACTCGAAGACAACCGGACCACTTACGCCACGGAAGTACAGCACATTCAGCGCTGAGTCGATCGTTGGGAAGTTCCGTGGTCCTGTCACCGTTGTACCAATGGTGTAGACACCATTAAGATTTGGCTCGACCGTACGAGTAACACAGAGTTCGTTGTTGCCCGGAACAGGGTCGCCTTGGTACTCCACGCGGAAGCAGAAACGGTATTCGCCGCCTTCTGATGGAGTGAACGATGGGAAGGTATAGATCGCCTTGTTAAACTGACCGGCTGCGATATCCGGAACAATACCCGTCTGGTTGTACACCTGCGTGTTTGGCAGACGAGTGATGATCAAGCGGACAGGAACGTTTGAAAGATCCTGAATACCATTGTTCTCGAACACTGCTTCTGGGCGGAACGAACGTCCCTGAATCAGGGTCTGAAGATAGCTGGCTGCGGTCAACGCAGGAACAGTTACCGAGTTGACAGCTGGTTCTTCATTGTAACCGATTTCAAACACAATCGGTGCGGCACCAGGACGAGGCAGACAGTCATTAAACACATTCTCGTCTGGGAATGGGTCGATCAGTTCAGCACACGCAGTACCGCGGTGCAAACCAACTGGGTGACCACCGGCAAATGGGTTGAAATTGTCAAACGTTTGCGTCAAACGAACAGCAGGAGGAGTCGGCTCGCTGATTTCTGCTGTATCGATATACTCAGGACTTCCATTAGGAGCGAACAATCTCACAATGCCTCTGAACTGCTTGACAGTGTCGAGACCCGAATTCTGGAAGACTGCTTCGACAGGAATCGGAGTCGTGTTCGGGTACTTGAACTTCCGTGGAGGCTCATTGGTGGTCGGAGACCGAAGCTGCCTGGTGGACATGTCACGATTTACAGCAATCGTAAATGCTCGGCTGTATTCGTCAGCACAAGACTGCCCCTGTGGCACCGAGCGGACCAAGAGAATGTACTCTCCGCCAACGGCATTTGTCGTGTTGAGAGCAGCACCTGCGCCTGCAAGGCGACCCGTTGCTACCGTCGGTGACGATGTGAATGTCTGCGGGAACACGCCCGTAGATGGAGCAACTGCCGTCCAATCAGCCGAATAAACGGTATCTGTCAGTGGAGCTGGGCCAAAGATGCGGTAGCGCAAAACAGTCTGTGCACCGGCGGATCCAGCGCGAATGCTCACGCTTGGCATTGGGCGGTTTGCTGTGGCTCCGTCATAGATATTCCCACGTGGCAGAATGGCGGAGCTGTCAGGCGTATCGTTCGGGAACGAACCGACAAAACCACCGATGATATCGAGGTTATAATCCTCACACTCACCACCAACAGCTCCCGGGAAAACGCAAGGGTCATTAGGACACGTAGCGGTATTGGTTTGCAACATCACGCGAAGGCGCGTACGGCCAGCACGTGCGTTACAGTTGAGGGTCACGTTAACATTGGCTGCACCCTGACCGAAGTCGGTGTAAATGGTACAGAACTGACGCTCTTCAGGCTGGAAGATGCCGTCCTGATCAAGGTCGATCCACATCGCAAACACCTGTGTGCCGAACGTGTTCGAGTTTACCGTTACCGGGAGCGAAACACCACGGAACGCCGTGATTGGCGTTGTGGTAAAATACTCGTATCCAGACTGGTTGTTGAAGTCCGATGTAGCTGAGCTACGAGTGAACGTTCCAAACCGGAAGAAGGTGATGCCGTTACCCCACCAGCCCGGAGCAAGTGTTGGGCGGCAATACTGCGCCGAGAGCTCCGAACCGGCGCCAAACATGGCGACGAGAACAAAGACTCTCAAAAGAACCGTGTAGAACCTGTTCATGGGATTCCCACAAGAAAATTGAACGTAACGTGTTTTGTTTGCTGTCAACTTTGGCTGGTATGGGGGTACCAGAGCAATGAAATCGGTGTGGCGCAAAAGCCTGACCGACTCCACTGCGTCCAACAAAATATGCAGCCACCTACTGAAATGCAAAGGGAGGTTCTCCCTTTTTATTCACCGTCGGGACCGCGCCTTCGATGCTCCACGTGCAGGTGGGCGTCCAACGACAGAAGCGTTTCGAGGAATCAAGGCATTACAACTCGTCTGACTCCGATACGAACTTCCACAGTAAACTTCCAAGCTTCTGGTGAAAGTTCCGATCTGCAACGACATCTTTTGCACACGACTGGGGTCAACGGACAGCACTTTGAGAGCCCTTGCAAGCTGGTCATTAGGGGCATAAGCCAATGCAGGGCCTTGGTTTACGGCAGATAACAGCACAAACGGCACCTTGCTATCACCGGGGTTGCGAACCGAAACCAGTCCTCGGGCATCGAACTGACTTACAAATCCGGATTCAAAAAGACTCAGAGGACGGAAATCTCCGGTCCTGCTCCCAAAAAGCACAAGCCCCTTCCCGGCATCATACCGTACCACATCGTCCTCAGCCCCATACATGTTCCCGGCAAGAATGAGGTCAACCCATTCATCGTTATTCAGATCAATGGCCTCAATACCCATGACGGGTGCGAACTGTGCCTCAAGAGGCAGGGGGCGAATGGAAAACGAACCGCCACCGTTGTTGACAAGCACAATTGATTGCATGCTCGCGACGGACCGATGGTAGCAGGTGTCAAGCATGGACGAATCAACAACGTCGTACACGGAGGCAAAGGCAAAGTCCACAAAGTCGTTGAACTTCCTGTTCAGCGTTGGCATCTGCGAGAAGACCTTTGGCCTCTCACGAATAAGCTGCTTTTTGCCGTCCACGATGTACGTTATCAGGGGATCGACACTTCCGTTGTCATCAAAATCACCGGCATAGATCTCAATCGGCGCTGTCGGTGTTGCGATGTACCGGGAGTTTTCGCCGTGATTGCCACAGATGTAGTCGATGTCTCCATCATTGTCGATGTCTGCACCCGTGATGCTGTACCACCAGCTCGTTGTTGAGTCGAGCCCCCACGCCCTTGTCATGTCCGTCAGTCGGCCCCCTTCGTTACGGAACAAGGTGATCGGCATCCATTCCCCGACGACGATTAGATCGAAGCGATTATCGTTATCGACATCGCTCCAGAGAGCCGAGCGCACAATTCCGATCGTTCGAAGTCCGGGAGCAAGGCTATCGGTTACATCTCGAAACGCCCCTTTCCCATCGTTCTGCAGGAGGTAACTCCGGTCGCAGTAGGGGTACATATCGGTTGCTACACCACCTCCAATAAAGAGGTCCATGTCACCATCGGCATCAAAGTCACAGGCGTTCAGCGTTGTTGTGTTTGTCACCACGTCAGACATCACCACGCCGGACGTAGAGAATCGCCCCTTACCGTCATTGCGGTAAATGCGCAAACCGCGCTCGCGTTCGGTAGCTCCAAACTCTGCCCCACCGCCTCCGCAGACGAGGTCACGATCGCCATCCTTATCGATGTCGATCAGCAGCATTGCCTGGGTTTCAAACGTGGTGTCCACTCCGTCCATGCCAGTGGCAAATGCAGAGAACGTCCCCGGTGACTTTTGAATGAACGTCGCGGAGTTGAAACCTTTCGAGTTACCGAACATCACGTCGTCCAATCCGTCACCATTGATGTCCGCCACGGCCACTGCAGGCCCACCCCATGACACCCGTGTGGGCATGAGCCGATAGCGTTTGAAATCATCGAAGTAGTTCTCTTTGTGCCAGAAGTTCAGCCCTGACGATTCCGTAATGTCGACGAAGACCGTCGTGTCCGGCTGTGATGGTCGGAACAGAGAGATCGGAGAAGGGGCTGCCTGCGCCTTATCGAGGTCTACGTGGGAGTTTGCCGGGATCTGCGTTCGCACCTCGGCGGTTCGATCCGGCCATTGTACAATCAAAGAATCGATCATGCCTACCGGGCCGAGACCAATGACCATCTTGTCGTCCATTCGGGACTGATACCCGCGCACCGGGTAGTTTTCTCGATACTGGGAAGCGCCACCAGCAACAACACGGACTTTAGCGCCCAGTCCGCCGGTGTTGCCTCCGACACCTTTGAATTTCAGGGACAGGAAGTTGCCGGTCGACTGTTCCCGGGCATGATTACGATAGACAAAGGCCACGGTGTCGAAGTTCGGCACGACAAGGTCAAGGTCGCCATCGTCGTCAAGGTCCGCATATGCCGTCCCGAAGGTGGTGCTCGTATCGTTCAGCCCCCACGACCTTGTTGCATCCTCAAACCGCAGATACGACGTCTGCCGGAACATGAAGTTGGGTTCGCGCAAGGCTTCGATGAGCGGAATATCGACCATCTCACGACGGTTCATGTTGTAGACATAGTCCTGGTTCGACAGGTCAGACGTGTACCCATTGGCTATGTACACATCCATAAGACCGTCGAGGTCAAAATCTTGCATCAAACATGCCCAGCTCCAGTCAGTGGCCGCCATCCCAGTCATGTATCCGATCTCGGAAAACTGATTGTAGCCGCGGTTCAGCTGCACCATGTTTCGCGAGACTTGATTGGAGTCGTATGTGGGATTGTAGATCGACATGTCACCGCTGACACCAACGTTCAGGATCCGCCGAACGTGGGTCTTCGGTAGCATATCGGTGGTAATGATGTCCGGCAGACCATCACGATTGAGATCGGCCACATCACTTCCCATACTGAAAACCGAAGCCCGCCGTGTTACCTTCTTCATGCTCTCAGCAAAGCTGCCGTCACCGTTATTCAGGTAAATCAGATCCGTCGAATTAAAGTCGTTCGCCACGTAGATGTCCGGCCAGCCGTCAAGATTGATGTCCGCGACCGTAGCGCTCAGCCCCATACCGCGATCGCCGATCCAGGCAGAATAGGATGCATCTTCGAATCGGCCATTTCCAAGGTTCCGATACAGTTTATCGGTGTGACCCTGGTGGCGGACTTCACTGGCTGGCAAGTCACGAAGGCGTTGGGATTGATCGTCGAGGAGGCGTCCGGAGGAGGCTTCGAACCGCGGTATGGCCGTTCCTTCACGCTGACGTCGCACCGATTCTGCCTGCTCAACCGAGTCAGGGGGCCTGGGAGCCGTTCGCATGGAGTACCAATTGGAGTACGTCACCAGGTAGCAGTCTAAAAGGCCATCTCCGTTGTAATCAAAGAAGACACTGTTGACGGTCTCGTCTTTGTAGTCCAGACCATATGCCGCCGCCTGCTCGGTGAATCGCCCCTTGCCGTCATTGATAAGCAGCCTGCAGGTGTTCTGCCAGCGAGCGACAAAGAGATCAAGATCACCGTCGGCGTCTATGTCGACGAGATTGACCCCCGTGGCAAAGAATGTTGAGTCCACCGGAATACCGGTCTGAGCCGTCACGTCCGTAAAGCGAAACTCGCCGTCGTTGCGGTAGAACCCACAGCCGGAGAATGCCGAGAACACGATATCCGGACGTCCGTCGCCGGTGAAGTCGCCAATGGCAACTCCGGCACCTGGAACCATGGAGTTGATCTTCGACAGCGAGTCTTTTGACAGGATGATCCTCGAATGGCGCTGCCGAAAGTCAATGCCAGTGCTCTCGGGCATCAGACGTTCGAAAAGCGGGCGCTGCTGCGACGCAGCATTGATGGTGAGGAGCAGAACTACCCCACAGACGGACAACAGGGTGCGCATCAGGCAAGCCTCTCCGGATCAGCAGTTTCTAAATGTGCTTGGAGCGGGGCTTGAACCCGCACGTCCCTTACGGGACACGAGATTTTAAGTCTCGTGCGTCTGCCAGTTTCGCCATCCAAGCGCTTGTTCAAGTTACAATTCCTTTCGTGCTCGCATCATCTCCACAACGGCCGGGACAACACTGATGACAATGATCGCCGCTATCACCATGGTGAAATTCTTTTTCACGACTGGCTGGTTCCCAAAGAAGTAACCCAGGGCCAGAAACGACACCACCCAAACGACCGCACCGACGACGTTGTAGACGAGAAACTGTCGGTAAGACATCCTTCCGATTCCCGCGACAAACGGAGCAAATGTTCGTACGATCGGCATGAACCTGGCCAGAACTATGGTCTTACCGCCGTGCTTTTCGTAAAACGCATTTGCGCGCCGCAGATGCTCCACGTTCAGCAGCCTGGACGATGGTCGATTGAACACCTTCGGGCCAACACGAGCTCCTATGGCGTAGTTGACCCCGTCGCCAAGGATGGCGGCGACGATCAGCAACAGTCCCAGCAGGTTCACGTCCATGGTACCGAGCGCGCATATTGCACCAGCAGCAAACAGAAGAGAATCACCCGGCAGAAATGGCGTGACCACCAGCCCCGTCTCAGCAAACACGATCAAAAACAGAATCACGTAGGCCCATACACCGTAGCTCGAGGTGATGGCGACCAAGTGTGCATCGATATGCAGAATGAAGTCGATGAGACCTGCAAGAAGCTCCATCGTTACCTCTGAACGAGCGCATTGATCCGCCCTAATATGTCAGATTCAACATGCTGGTGGGCGTTCTGGGCATACCACGTGTGCAGAAGCGGATACCAGTCGGTGTTGGTTTCGTGCTCGTTTTTCCATGTCGTGACAAGGGGCTTAGCAGCATCCGGACGAGGCCCCCATACCCACAACTCCTCACTCACGCCGTTATCTCCAGCCTGCGTTGCGACAACGATCGGTATCGAGCGTGCCCCATTGGTCAGGTACATTTCTATCGCCTCGGGGTAGGTGTCCCGATCTATGATGCGCAGCGAAACATTCGGACTCAACTCGGCGATCGCGGCCAGCACAGGCAACGTCTGCGCTGAGTCACCACACCAGTCTTCCGTAATGGTTACCCACACCTGCGGCTGCTGAATGTCGGACATGACATTACGAATGACATCGCTTGGCTCGTAGGTCTTCATATGCCGCGTCATGCGCGAATAGTTCAGAGGACGTCCGGCGGCAAAATTGTCGTCGGGACTGTTGGCGTTCATCCTCTGCTCTGCACGTATCATGAACTGGTCGAATGTGAGCCCCTTCTCGGCGGCGAGGGCCACAAGGTCATTCAATGTCATCAGGTATTCTCCATTGCAATTCTTACAATTCCGTTGGCCGCGTGCAGACGTTCAACGGCTTCTTCTCGTGAACAGGAATGCGCATGCATCACAAGCGCTGTCTTTACATGTCCGCCGGCGGATTCGATGAGCTGAGCCGCCTGCTCTTGGCCCAGACCACATATCGACATGATGATGCGGCTGGCCCGAACGCGCAGCTTCTCATTGGTTAGCTGCAGGTCGACCATCACATTGCCATAGGTCTTCCCGAGGCGGACCATTGCTGCGGTGGTGATCATGTTCAAGACCATCTTCTGAGCTGTGCCCGATTTCATGCGGGTCGACCCCGCGATGGGCTCGGGGCCGACGACCGGACAGATGAGCACGTGAACATTCGGGACATACGGCCGCACTACATGACGTGGATTTGTGGTCAGAAAGATGGTCTTCGCTCCCTTACCAAGAGCGTGCTCAAGTGCTCCCGTCACAAACGGCGTACGCCCGCTTGCCGAGATCCCACAGACCACATCGAGTTCTCCAACCTCAACCTCATCAAGCGCTCGCGCTCCTGCGTCCGACGAATCCTCCGCCCCCTCAACAGAACGAAACACCGCCGCCTGGCCTCCAGCTATGATTCCCCGGACCAAGGCCGGGTCGGTTCCATAGGTAGGGGGCATCTCGGATGAGTCAAGAATGCCCAAACGGCCGCTGGTCCCGGCTCCGACGTAGATCAGCCGCCCCCCGCTACGCAGCGCATCGGCAACCATCTCAACGGCCTCGGCAACATGATCCAATTCGGTGGCGATTGCGCCGGATATGGCCATATCCTCGGCATGAAGCATCCCTACAATGCCGCGAGCGTCAGCCCGGTCGATATCCAGGGTTCCGGGGTTGATCTCTTCGGTTGTGAGGGTGGTTAGTTGTTCTAACAGGGTCATCAAAGCAAAACTAGCTATTCCATACCTACGGATACGTTTGCGGATTCTGTTTTCTTGCCTATCTTTGCGGCCCAAAAGTTTTCACGAATCCTCAGGCGCCACACACATGGCACATCATAAGTCAGCGATCAAGCGCATTCGTCAGTCGAAGAAGCGCAAGATCTACAACCGCGGAAATAAGAAGGTCATGCGCGAGGCCATCAAGGCTGTGCGCACAGCAACAACAGTGGATGCTGCACAGGAAGCACTTCGTGCCGCGTTCAGCATTCTCGATCGCGTTGCTGCCCGTGGTATCATCAAGAAGAACAATGCGGCAAACAAGAAGAGCCGCCTGACAAAGGCTGTCAAGAAGATGATGGCGTAAGCCGTCAACGTTCCTACGGACCCGTAGCTCAACTGGATAGAGCATCTGACTACGGATCAGAAGGTTTGGGGTTCGAATCCCTACGGGTCCGCCAAAAACTGAAAGCCGCAAAGACCGCACTTCGTGCGGTCTTTTTTTATGCCCCTCTTTTGAGCCACTTCCGCCGCATGGCAATGCCGAGCGGACGCTCGTAGAGTCTGTGCAGGAGCAAGGCGGCAACGTTCATGATGAGGTAACTGGTCAGAGCCGCCAGCAGGAAGTGCAATCCTGAGGCCTCCAATCCGCCCTGAAGGGCCATGCTGATCTTTGGGAAGGGGCCCACCGGCATGAACTGGATCAAGTAGAGAGCAAAGGAACACTCCCCCAGCACCACCGCCACGCGCGATGAGAGGAGACGTGAAAACCAGCCCCCGGCATGGAGCCCGGCGATGATGATCGCTCCGGCCGCACCCAGGCCATTGATGGCGATCGACCCGAATTTGTGCTCACCAACACCGGTAGCCCCGCCGTGCGTATGAATAAAACCGGCCGAGCAGAAGAAAAGAAACACTCCGATCGCAACGATGAGGTCTCCCCTACCCTTGAGCCGGTGAACATGCATGCTCATCAGGCTGGCAGCAAGCATGCCGGCCACAAAGTCTGATAAGCGTCCAAAAATGGTACCGGAAAAGACATCCCAGTCCCAGAGCCCGAACACCTGATAGACAAGATCCTGATGGTACGATGCAAGCCCCCTTCCGAGGGCGAAGCTGAGAATCCAGACCAGGAGCGCTACGAGGCAGGTCTTGACCAGCAGAAGCCCGGATGGGCCAGGCGCAAGGCGCTTTCGGAGGTCGTCAGAAAACTTGCGCAGATAATAGATCATGACCGGAGCCATGAGATAGTAACTTTCCTCGAGCGTCAACGTCCACATCGGCGCGTTCAGCGACAGCCGATACTTGGGATGCCAGCCATGGAGCAACGTCAGATGCAATCCGATGTCGATCATGGTGATGCGGTCCCAAGCCGAGATCGCAGAGAGCACTACAACGAGGGACGTGATCGGATAGATGCGGATCAGCCGTCGCTTGATGTACTCCCACCAGGAGAATGTGCCCTGGATGAGCGTCTCCGAATAGAGGTGCTGGAACAGGTAACCGGATAAAGCAAAGAAGATGTTGACGCCGGCCCAGCCGTACTGGAGGAGTCCCGGCACGACATCGTAATGTGGGGTTAGGATGTGACCGAAAAAGACGATAGCGGCGGCAAATGCCCGCAGTCCGGTCAGCGCAGGAATAGTAATCGACGTCACAGGGCAAGTTACGCCGTGCGGTCCAACTGACGGTACACGATGCCGAGTCGGGGATTGCTTCGCAGCACGTTCTGATTCCGACGGAAGAAGTCCCAGTACATGGCATTGAGCGGGCATGCGCCCGGACCGGTCTTCTTCTTTGCATCAAAGACGCACCCCTTACAGGAGTCACTCATGCGGTTGATGTAGGCAGCACTGGACACATATGGTTTCGTGGCCAGGAATCCACCGTCGGCATACTGACTCATGCCCAGTGTATTCGGCAGCTCTACCCATTCAAATGCGTCGATGTAGATACCGAGATACCAATCGTGCACGGCCTTGGGATCAAGCCCTGCCAGCAACGCATAGTTACCGATGATCATCAGCCGCTGGATGTGATGCGCATAGGCCATATCGAGCGACTGCCCGATGGCCAATGACAGACATCGCATGTCGGTCTTCCCGGTCCAAAACCAGTCAGGAAGGGGCTCGGCGTGAGAGAAGAAATTCTGCTCCACGTATCCGGGCATGCGGGCCCAGTACACACCGCGCACATACTCTCGCCATCCGAGGATCTGACGGATGAAGCCCTCGACGTGATTGATCTCAATACCTCCGCGATGATACTCCTGTTCGACCCTTCGAATGACCTCCAGCGGAGTGATCATCTTGACGTTCAGTGCAAACGAAAGCAAGGAGTGGAACAGTCGGCGCGCATCGTGATGCATGGCATCCTGATACGTTCCAAAGTGCCGCAGACCCGTGACGAGAAAATCATCAAGCTGCTGCAGGGCCTCCCGTCGGTCGATGGGCCATCGGATGTCATCGGCATGGGGCTCCCCCATCGTTTCAACTCCAGCATCAACGATCTCCTGCCAGAGGGCCGTGTGGTCGTGATGTGGACGCCGATCCGCGGGCTCGGCAGGAGCCCCTTTCCACGTGCCACGATTCTCAACGTCGAAGTTCCATTCACCACCAAGGGGCTCTGCGTCCTCGGTCAGCAGGATACGATGGCGCTGACGCATCATGCGGTAGAAGCGCTCCATGAGCCAGCGCTTGCTCGATCCGAAGAACTCGGCCGTTTGATTCCGTTCAGTCAGGAAGTGCTCACTCGATACGCATCGGCACTCAACACCAACGACCCGGGAGGCAGACGACAGGACCTGATCAACCCGATACTCGTCCGGCTCCTGATACGCAAACGAAGTGGCGTGGTAGTGTTCCACAAAGCGTTGAATATTGCCGACAAGATCATGTCGGTTCAGTGGATCCGAGATCTTGACGTACTCAACCGTGTGGCCCTTGCTTCGAAGCGCGCCAGCAAACCGCCGCATGGCGGCGAAGATCGCAATGACCTTTTGGGCGTGATGGCGCACATAGTCCGTTTCGCTGCGCACCTCCATCATCACATACACAACCGACGGGTCGACGCTTGAAAACCACGAATGGTTTTCGTTGAGCTGATCACCAAGAATGAGACGCACCTGCTTCATGGTTACTGCCCAAGCCAGTATCTGGAGTAGGTATGCTGCGGGTCATACGACTGTTGCTGGTGTTCGATGCTGAACCGGCGTCCTCCCCGTGGATCAGCCCCCTGCCCGGCAATGTACCGCCAGTTACCTTCGTTGGAGGCCGGGTCATAGTCGACCAGGTGCGTGGCAAACCACCACTCTCCCCACTGCCATGGACAGCGCAGTTCGTGAATCAGATAACTGGCAGCGATCTGCCGCATCCGGTTGCTCATCCATCCGGTACGGGCAAGCTCGATCATCGCCGCGTCAACAAATCGGCAGCCGGTAGCCCCCTGACACCAAACGCGAAAAGGGGCGTTAGCATTTCGGGGCTCTTCAGTCTGTGCAGCAGACACTTCGGTCATTGCACGGAACGCAAAGAAGTCGCGCCAGACAAGTTCGAACCATAACCAGTACGTACCGTCGTTGGAACCGTACTCACGTTCATACTCACGAACAGCCTCGGCAATGGTACGCGCCGAGATGATGCCCAGTGACAGCCAGGGCGAGAACTTACTCGAGAACTCCGTGCCGATCAGCCCGTTACGTGTTGCCTTGTAGGAATCAACTCGTCGAGTTTCGAGATACTGTCGAAGGTGGGTTTGCGCGGCTGTCTCGCTCGGAGCGAACTCCGGCCGCTGGAACGGGAAAGCGCTACGATCATCTGCCTCGAGGGTCTCGATCCCCAGCTCCCCGGGAGTGGGCACGTCCGGACATGACACTCCTGGCGGCAGCGCCGGAAGCTTTGGCGGAGCGGGCAAAGGGGCTCTCCACTGCGTTGCCGACTTTTCGAGATCGCGCCGGAATGATGTGAACACGCCCGGCAGACGTTCAAGCGGCATCGGCAGATCATCAACGTTGTAGAGCGTCTCGGCCTGACGGTAGAGGTGCTGCACCTGCTTGTCAGGGGGCTGCATACGAAAGAGCAGGTCAGAGCCGCGAGCGCGAAGATCACGCTGGAGCGAGGCAAGGGAAGCTAGCAAGAATGCTGCACGATGTGGACCGATCGGCACCGTTGGGTCCCAGTCGTACACCGGCAGCAGGTACTCCGCCAGCCGACAGGCCGCAACCAGAGGTGGATTATCGGTCAGACGCTGCGCACGTCCGACATGAAACTCATGAGCCATGCGCAGCCCCCTTCCGACGTCGACAGGCGTCAGAGCAGTATTTGACCTCATCCCAGACACGCTCCCACTTCTTGCGCCAGGTGAAGGGGCGCTGACAGGAAACGCAGATCTTGGTGGCGAGTTGATGTTTCTTGATCATTGACATAGGTCAACGCCCAAGAAACAATCGGTCCCTAGATTGCGTTCCGTCATTCGGAAAATGGAGACTGCCATGAATACCCTACGCCTTTTCGTGTTGATGATCGTCGCAGCCGCCGTATCGCTGCCTTCTCAGGACATGCGCAACGATATGTTCGGTGTGCGCCGCGCCGGCCACGAGCCACGCGTTAGTAAGCGTTCTGACGTGACACAGGTTGAGGATCGGCTGCGCCCCTTCTACCACGGTGTGGCCAGTGGCGATCCGCTCTCAGACCGCGTGATCATCTGGACTCGCGTCAGCCCTCAAAACGGTGAGGAGAGTATCGATGTTCGCTGGCTGGTGGCCACCGATCCGACATTGACAAACGTCATTCGTGATGGCATGGCTGCGGCCCGATCGTCAAGCGACTACACCGTGAAGATAGATGTTGATGGCCTGAGCCCGGCAACCGTCTATTACTATGGCTTCATCGCCTACGGCCGCGCTTCGCTGACTGGCCGTACGCGCACACTTCCAACCGGAAAGGTCGACCATGCAAAGCTTGCCGTGGTGTCGTGTTCGAACTATCCAGCCGGATATTTCACACCATATGGTTTCATCGCCGACCGTAACGACCTCGACGCGGTTCTGCATCTCGGTGACTACATCTACGAGTATGATGCCGATACAGCGTCGTTCGGGGGCCAGATAGGAGCGCGGCTGGGACGCCGGCATGACCCTGACGCCGAACTCGTGAAGCTCACTGATTATCGCACAAGGTATAGTCAATACCGACTCGACGCTGATCTGCGACGGATGCATCAGCAGCACCCCATGATCCACGTCTGGGATGACCATGAGTCGGCCAACGATGCATACACGGACGGGGCTCAGAATCACCAGCCCGAAGAAGGTGACTGGAACGTCAGAAAGGCAGTGTCACGTCAGGCCTGCTACGAGTGGATGCCAACGCGTGAATCCACGAGCGGAGTGTTGTACCGGCGCTTTGTTATTGGCGACCTGGTGGATGTCTCAATGATCGATACACGGCTGGAAGGACGTGACAAGCAGATCGAGGAGGTTGGACCATCGGCCTCGAACAATGCCAAGGATTCTCTCAACAAACCGAACCGCAAGATCATGTCTGCCACCCAGTACGAGTGGCTCACGGGGAACCTCTCCTCAAGCCCTGCACGATGGAAGCTGATCGGCAACCAGGTGATCTACGCGCCGCTGAATGTCACACCTATCGATACGACCTACCTTTTCAACTCTGTCGGCCCCTTGTTTGCCGCACTCCTGCGCCCACAGGTTCCAACGTTCCAGTCGATCTTCGAGCTCGCTTTCTACGGCGACGTGTGGAGCAACTATCCGGCACAACGCCGGGCCCTGAGTACGTTTATTCGCTCCAGTGCTGTTGAGAACGTAGTGGTGGTGACCGGTGACTTCCATTCGACCTTTGCCATGGAGATTCCGGTGGAGATCGGCGAGAAGGTTAAACCTGTTGGCGTTGAGTTTATCACTCCAAGCGTCTCATCTGCGAACTTCGACGAGAACTTCTCAACGGTGGCCGGACTAAGTGTGATTCAGTCTCAGCTTCTGAAGACAGTGGACACAACGCTCACTCAGCGCAACGGTCATCTGCGGTGGAATAACATCACCGATCACGGATATATGCTCGTCTCCTTCTTCCCCGATTCTGTGCAGTCCGACTGGTACTTCATCAAGAGTCTCACTGAGCGTCCTACAGCTCAGCGTTGGGAACGTGGCTATTACAGTCTCACCGGGACCAATCTTCTATCACTCAGCAAACAGCCAGCTGTTTCGAAGGCCGTTCAGGACGTGCCAGCACCGCCGGATCCGCCAGCTGTGACGTCCGTCGATGAACAGCAACGTGTTTCATCGCCGATCACCATCCTCGGCTGCGGCCCGAATCCGGCCCACGATGCATTCTCTGTGTCATACATCGTCGATCGCCCCCTACCCGTAGTTCTTACGATCAGGGATGTTACAGGAGCCCTCGTTTGGCAGAGCATGCAGGCGATCGAGCACGGACTAAGCAGCATGGTCATCGATACGCACGCACTTGCGGCCGGCACCTACCGACTGGAGATCTCCTCCGGCGCTGCCGTTACATCGACGGCGTTGATCAAGAAGTAGATCGTCATCGTGCCATGCCACGGGTGAGCGTGACTTCGTAACTTCTTTGCATGAAGTTCACACTGACGAAGCAGATTCTCCTCGGTGTCGCCCTGGGAATCGCCATAGGATATGCAGCACCGGAGTTCGGCACACAGGTCGGATGGCTGCGTGACATCTTCCTGCATTTGATCAAGGTCATCATCGCTCCTCTTGTGTTCGCAACCGTTGTTACGGGTATTGCAGGGGGCGGGCACGGGGGTAGTGTTGGACGTCTGGGCCTGAAGTCGCTGATATACTTCGAGATCGTCACCACGATCGCCCTCTTCATCGGTCTTGCCGTTGTGAATCTATCCCAGCCGGGATCCGGCGTGACCCTTGTTGGCGATCCCGGTACACTCGGAAGCGTGGCAACGAATCACCCCAAGACGCTCATTGAGACCGTCGTCCACATTTTCCCGACCAGCATTATCGAGTCTATGGCAAAGGGCGACGTGCTGCAGATCGTTACCTTCTCGGTGATCTTTGCTCTGGCGCTGCGTCGCATCGGAGACCATGCAAAGCCCATCGTTGCCTGGTGCGAATCCTTGGCGCAGACAATGTTCGCATTCACCAACATCATCATGCGATTTGCTCCAATCGGCATCGGTGCTGCCATGGCAGCAACGATCGGTCACCAGGGGCTGGACATCCTCAAGTCGCTCGGATTGCTCATTGGCTCGTTATACATCGCCCTTATCCTGTTCGTCGTAGTGGTCTTCGGCGCTGTGATGATGATCGCACGCATTCCGCTGCGCCCCTTTCTCAAGGCCGTACGCGAACCGTTTACGCTGGCATTCGTCACTACGAGCAGCGAAAGCGCTCTGCCTATGGCTATGGAGAGAATGGTGCAGTTCGGAGTGCCCAAGCACATCGTGGGGTTCGTCATGCCCGCCGGGTATACGTTCAACCTTGACGGGACGACGCTGTATCTCTCCATGGCCAGCGTCTTTGTGATGCAGGCAGTATCCTCAACCGTACCGGGGTTTACTTTCGACATTGGCCAGCAACTCACCATGATGCTGGCACTGATGATCACCTCCAAGGGCGTTGCCGCCGTTCCGCGTGCTTCACTGGTTATCCTGCTGGCAACACTGTCAACCTTCCTGCCTGAAGATCTCCGTCATTATGGTCCGATCGCCGTGGCCATGATCTTCGGTGTGGACGAGTTTATGGACATGGCACGCACGAGCGTTAATCTTCTCGGAAACTGCCTTGCTACCGTCGTGATCGCACGCTGGGAGGGGGCGTTCGACGACGCCAAAGCCCGCACCTACGGAGCTCAATAGACCGAAGTATCAGAAGATATCAGTGATCAGTGTAGCACACTGAAGCTAAGGGACTGCAAGCCCCCTACCACGAAGTATGTGCCCGCCGGCCACGAGGAGACATCGATCGACGTGGTAAGCGTCGAGTCAACGTCCGCAGATGCTACTGTTGTGCCAAAGAGATCTACCACCACGAGCCGCACAGGTCGTGGTGAGGTCAGATGCACAACGTCGCGAGCCGGGATAGGTCGCGCTATGATCCTGCCTGCAACCGGAGACTCCGACTGAACGTTGGTTGTCTCATCCGGAAATCGCACGTGATAACGGGTCCACGTCTCGGAGCACCATTGTGCGAGAACTTCGTGATCTGTGCCGCCGAGCGGTCGAATGATCAGTGCATCGCCTTCCATGTATTCAGCCGTTGTGATGACCTCTCCGCCACCATTCGGATTGAAGATCGACTGACACACGGCGTCGTGGGTCGAGATAAATCGGTTGCCGTTCGAAACCGCCGTCGAGAGGTCGCGCAGTCGTGACTGTGCGGTTGGACCCGTCCCTCCCCCGCCGGCCCAGTATGAACGCTCTTCGTATCGTCCGACCATGATCTTGAGGGTTTCCCAGCAGCGGCACGCCGGCGAGGTCAATGCTTCTCCCTGCTCCACACCAAGCATTCGCTGGGCCTTGCCGATCTCATCAGACTGCTCACGTCCCTCGGCTATGAGATTGCGTCCAGGAAAACACTCCGGCGCCGGCCCCCTGTCTTTTTGATCCCAGTCTGTTTTGCCGTGACGGTACATAAAGACCAGGCCACCCTTTCGCATCTCAGCCATTGCTTCTCGGAAGCCCAATCGACCGTCCTCCCGTTGCGCTTCATAGGCACCAACGTCGAGCTTCCTGCCCACAAGGCGGGGATTACCGAGGATGTCGTGCTGACGATGGTTAACGTATGTATCGAGATATCCGCCATCACGTCCGATCGATCCCGGTAGAAGGACCAGTCCGTCATCATCGGTGCCATAGATGTCATCGGCGCCGTCCACATCGTCGACGCTCACAAAGTCTGGAGCAAACTGCCAGAAGCCATAGACAAAGTCGCGCTCGATCACATTGGCACGTCCCACCAGCTTCGAGGTGTCTCCCTGCGGCACAAGCTGCAGTACGTGCGATGTGGTGTCCTCATCCTCATTCCACATCAGGCAGTTCTGAATGGCACCGGCGCTCATTGCGGCCGACTTTCCACCGATGACCGTCGAACCCGTGAGGGTGTTACGAGAAAAGGTACTGTTGTTGAGATACACATCCGACGATTCCGAGCCGATGGCTCCCGCGGCATCCACGGCACTATTGCCGGCGAACACCGATGAGGTGATCTGCGTCGTTCCGGGACAATCAGCAATGTAGAGTCCGCCGCCTCGTTGCGCGCTGCAGTTCACAAAGAAGCACTGCCCGATGAACGGTCCCCACTGGCGGTTCCATGCCGCACTGGTGATGTCTGAATTTAGATACACCGCACCACCGAACCGATCTGCCCGACAATCCTCAAACACACAGTACTCGATCTGTATGCGTCCCCCGCCATTCATGCGGATGGCCGCTCCGTCAGTCGTCGTTGAACAGGCTCGGAAGTGGTTGTTGAAGATTCGAGGAGACCCGCCATTGACCAACACCGCAGCTGATCGAGTACCCTGCAGGACGAAACCGTCGATTCTCGTGATCGAGTCGCATGCCGTGAGCGTAAAGATGCTCATCCCCAGAGCTGAGTTCAGCACAGTGCGCTGGCGGTACCAGTCACGCTGTTCACGTAGGGTCTCGTTGCCCTTAAAGCCTCCGTAGATGCGCATTCCATTGGATACCGGGTAGCCGGCCTGAGGAACCTGATACTGACCGGCAGCACACCATATCTCGTCGCCCGACTGCCACTTGGCAAGAGCATCCCCGAGTGCTGAGTATGCCGTGGACCACGACTGACCATTGCCACCCGCCGAGGCACTCGGTGCCACATAGAGTGTGTCAGCCAGACAGGTAGCAGAGTAGAGGAACAAGGCAGCAATCAGGGAGCGAAGCATCACAGGAACCCTCAGGGAAGAAAGATCATCGATCGGACGAGCCATCGCTGTCCGTATCGTACGACATGAAAATAGGCACCTGCCGGTGCCGATTCACGGGAAAACACGCGGCCTAGAACATCCACCAGCATCTGCTGATCCGGCGTGGTTTCAAAGAACTCTGATTCGTCCCGGTGGTTACCTGCCGGGGCGCTGCTGATCAGCTGCGGCAGCGACCACACGCCATCGGTCGTGCTGAACACGAACCAGCCCGGCATGTGAGCGCAGGCGATCACGGGGCTGGCGGTGGGCAGTTCAGTGGGCTGCATGACCCAGCGTTCGGGACTTACCATCACGGCCGGACCCGTGCGTCCGTCCATGCCTCGGGCCCACGCAGCGGCCTCGACTCCGGCATCGTCGATAGGCGTAAGGAGCTCGATATCGGGATCGACCTCATTCCATGTGATGCCGGCATCGCGGCTCACCATAAGCCACCGTCCAAGGTTGATGATGAGCGTGTTGTCGATATAATTCACCGATCGCAACGTGACAAATCGTGCCGGTGCGGACTCAACAACTGTAAGGTCGAGAAAGAATGGATTTCCCTCCCTGTCGTACGCGTCTACCGAAACTCTCGCGTCCTGCTCACTTCCCGGTACACTCTGGATGTTGACCACGAAGATCGTATCGCTCACAACCGTCATTCCGGCACCGATCGCACCGGAGATGAGAACACGCGACAACGAGTCTGCCGTGCCTCGCACTTCGATGCCACGAGTGGTCTGCATGTACACGAAATCACCGGATTTTACGGCACCATATCCCGGCCGCTGCTGCACGCGGCGCATATCCGGATACGAGAAGATTCCCTGCGAGGTTGTCAGCCAGACCTCATTGCCAACTCTGCGAAGGGCTTCATGACCCGGGCTGGCAGATCGTACATCGACGGTGTCACAGGTGGATGCTCCCGGCACAATAGTGCTCATTGCATCCGACACCCCGAGGCCTTGAACTCGAAAGTGTCCAGCTACCGTGACATTCGATCCCGATAGCATCAGGCGAGACCCACGACTTACGCTTCCCGCTGTTGATTGATTGATGCCATAGGAGAAGTCGGGAGCATCAACGATCTTGAAGGAGTACCAGAGTGTTCCGTCCTGCCGCGACAGCAGGCAATCCGCATTGCGAGTCCAAAGGATTCTATGCGTAGAGGAGAAAAGCAGACCGTTCACCAGATACCGTTCGACGTTCTCCAGAGTTACATCGGGAGCAAACTCGATCCCACCGTTCGCTATTCGGGCTGCAGACCTTCCGTTGACACTGACAACCTGCAGTCTTTCGCTGAGAACACGCATCGGGCGAACCGTGCCTGCATGATCTATGAACGTACCCTTTGATGTCTGGTAGACAAAGGCATCACTCTCGCCAACCTTGCCATAAATGACTTCGGGAAGCTCGGCCGTCACCCAGTCGATCGGAGTCTTTCCTGCTCCGGAGCGGATCACCTCGCAGATCGCCATGCCGCTACCGAGATCAACAGCAATGATCGAGTCGCCACACTGACGAACCCTTGTGGCCGGCCAGTTGCGTACACGGGCCATTTCAATCGATCGAATGAGCTGTCCTGACGAATCGTATGCGTCGATGACCATGGGGCGATCGGGCTCGCTGGCGCTAAAAAGCAGTATACCCCCGGCGCTACACAGAAACTGACCCGATGCGGGTATAGCCGAACTGTCTGACCAGACCATCGCTGATGGCTTGGATCGAAAGATCCACCATGACGTATCCCTTTGCCCTTGCCGCTTGGCAACCACGGCAATCTGGTCGTTTGTTGCCGATACAGGATAGGCAGTTCCGCAGCGGTACAGCTCTGGTAGTGCCTGCCACTGCTGGTAGCGGTTCTGATCCGTGCCGCGATAGACCGTATTCTGGTCGATCAGCCAACGGGCTATTCCCGAGACAGCAACGGAAGTGATGCCCTGAGAGAATCCGGTGGTTACTGGAAGCCTCAAAGGCCTTTGGGCGCGCACGTCATGCGTCGGAACGAGCAACATCACTGTTGCCACAAGGGTCCACTGGAGCATTGACACCATCGTGATCATTGCGCAAAATGACAAAGGGGCGACTCGTTTCCGAATCGCCCCTTGCTTTAACTGCTGGTGAAGCTTGATCAGTCCTGACTCAGACGGGCTGAGCGGCGGACTGGCTTGCGAGGCATTTCCTCCTGCGGCTCAACTTGAGGAATAATGGCCTCTGGTCCGAAGATGTTACCAACGTCCGAAGCAACAAGCATCGACTGGTAGGCACGAAGACCCGTGCCGGCAGGAATGAGCTGACCAAGGATGATGTTTTCCTTCAGACCCAGGAGCTTATCCATCTTGGCAGCTGCCGATGCATCGGCCAGCACGCGCGTGGTTTCCTGGAATGATGCAGCCGAGAGCCACGATTCTGTTGTGAGCGAGGCCTGAGTGATACCGAGCAGAAGGGGCTCACCGATCGATGGCTCTGCAGTGCGACTCTTCGCACCCTGCTTATCGCCCTTCTTCAGATCAGCATTGATCTCGCGCAGAACGCGCTTGTCGATGATCTGACCAAACTTGAGCTTCGAGTCACCCGGATCGGTCACGACAACACAGCCCTTCAAACGATCGTTCTCGTCACTGAATCGCATGCGGTCCACCTGGTCGCCCTCGAGGAACGGAGAGTCACCCGAGTCGGTTACACGGACCTTCTGGAGCATCTGGCGGACGATCACTTCGATGTGCTTGTCGTTGATCTTCACACCCTGCATGCGGTAGACTTCCTGGATCTCATTCACCAGGTACGCCTGCACTTCATTGATACCCTTGATGTGAAGGATGTCGTGCGGATTAATGGCACCTTCCGTCATACGGTCGCCGGCGCGCACAAGGTCGCCCTCCTGCACAAGAACGTGACGGCCGATCGGCACCGAGTATTCACGCTTGAGCTGTCCGTCGAGAGACGTTGTTGCGATCACACGCGATCCACGCTTTGGCTTTTCGATCGAGATGATACCATCGATCTCCGTGACTGCTGCCGGTGCTTGAGGAGCACGTGCTTCGAAGAGTTCCGTAACACGTGGCAGACCGCCTGTGATATCGCGCAGACGTCCAAGATCTCGAGGCATCTTCACCAGCTTCGAACCGACGGCTACAACCTCACCATCATCGACCACGATCTGAGCGCGGGACGGAATGATGTAGGACTGGATGAGCGTTCCTTCGTCATCAACGATTTCGATGGCAGGACTCTTCGTACGGTCGCGCGAGTCGATAACGATCTTGGTTGTGTGCCCTGTTTGTTCGTCGATCGCTTCCTTGAAGGTAAGGTTCGGAACAAGGTCACGGTAGCGAACACGTCCGGCCTTCTCGGTGATGATCACCGAGTTGTATGGATCCCAATCGTAGAGTATCTCACCCTTCTTGACCGTCTGTCCGTCCTTGACCTTGAGTTCGGCGCCATAGACCACATCATACTTCGTCACGACGCGGTTGGAACCAGGCTCGACGATATTGATGACACCGGCGCGCGAAACGACAACTTCAACGTCTTCGGTCTCACCAGGACAGCTCACCGAACGGATGGCGTCGAACTGGATCACACCGTCGAACTTGGCAAGTACAAGGCTCTGACTCATCGAAAGAGAGGCTGTTCCACCGGTGTGGAACGTGCGCAGCGTCAGCTGCGTGCCCGGCTCACCGATCGACTGAGACGCGATCGTACCAACGGCCTCGCCGGTATCCACCAGCTGACCCGTTGCCATGTTTCGACCATAACAGCGAGCACACACACCGCGGCGTGATTCGCAGGTAAGAACACTGCGGATCATCACTGCTTCAATGGGGCTATGCTCGATCGCTTCAGAGATCTCCTCGTCGATCACTTCACCCTTCTTGCAGTATACCGTGCCGCTGATCGGGTCTACGACTTCGACCAATGAGGTGCGGCCAATGATGCGCTCCTTGAGCGGCTCCTTCACATCCTCACCATCTTTCAGTGCTCGCATCTCCACGCCACGGATCGTGCCGCAGTCGTCCTCGGAGATCACAACATCTTGAGCGACGTCATGCAGACGGCGCGTGAGGTAACCGGCATCAGCCGTCTTGAGAGCGGTATCGGCCAGACCCTTACGTGCACCGTGCGTTGAGATGAAGTACTCAAGGATGGTCAGGCCTTCCTTGAAGTTCGAGATGATCGGATTTTCGATGAGCTCGGCAGAAGAGGCAGCCGCCGTCTTCTGTGGCTTGGCCATCAGACCCCGCATACCGGCAAGCTGACGGATCTGCTCCTTGGAGCCCCGTGCTTGCGAGTCGAGCATCATGAAGAACGTATTGAAACCATCCTTGTTCGAGGCCAGCTCATTGTAGAGCTTGTCTGCCACGCGGTTGGTAGCGGTCGACCACGTATCGATGATCTTGTTGTAGCGTTCGCCTTCGGTGATAACACCGGAGTGGTAGTAGTCTTCGATCTTGTCGACTTCCTTTTGGGCACGGTCGATGATGTTCACCTTTTCGGCTGGCACCACCACGTCGGCGATCGATACCGACAGCCCCCCACGTGTTGCCGTCATGAAGCCGGTTTCCTTGAGCTTGTCAAGAAACTCAACCGTCTTAGCAAGACCAGCCTTACGGAAGCAGTCAGCAATAACCTGACGAAGACGCTTCTTTCCGAGCATCTCGTTCATGTAGCCGAGTTCAAACGGAACGATCTTGTTGAACAGGACACGTCCCGCCGTTGTCTCGATCATCTTGCCACCGATACGGACCTTGATCTTGGCATGAAGAGCAATGCGACCGGAGTTGTACCCGATCACCACTTCATCCTCACAAGAGAAGATCTTACCCTCACCCTTTACACCACCGCGTGCCTTGGTAAGGTAATACACGCCAAGAACCATGTCCTGCGACGGAACGGCAATCGGCTCGCCGTTCTGCGTGTGCATGATGTTGTGGGCAGAAAGAATGAGAAGCAGAGCCTCAAGCTGGGCTTCATGGCTCAGAGGCACGTGCACGGCCATCTGGTCACCGTCGAAGTCAGCATTGAAAGCCGTCGTTACCAGTGGGTGCAGCTGAATGGCCTTACCCTCAATGAGCTTCGGCTGGAAGGCCTGAATACCCAGACGGTGGAGCGTCGGAGCGCGGTTCAGAAGCACCGGATGACCGTCGATCACCGTGTCGAGAATATCCCACACTTCGGTTGTCTTCTTTTCAACCTGCTTCTTTGCACTCTTGACGGTCTTGCAGTGACCGCGCTCGATCAGCTTGCGGATGATAAGGGGCTTGAAGAGCTCAACGGCCATGTCCTTTGGAAGACCGCACTCATAGAGCTTCAACTCAGGGCCCACCACGATAACCGAACGGCCGGAGTAATCAACGCGCTTGCCGAGAAGGTTCTGACGGAAGCGACCGGTCTTGCCCTTGAGCGTATCGGCCAGCGACTTCAGAGCGCGCTGAGACTCGCTACGAACGGCGCGACGCGAGTTGTCAAACAGAGCGTCGACCGACTCCTGAAGCATGCGCTTCTCGTTCCGCAGGATCACCTCCGGAGCCTTGATATCGATCAGGCGCTTAAGGCGATTGTTACGGATGATCACTCGACGATACAGATCGTTCAGGTCAGAGGTCGCAAACCGGCCCCCTTCGAGAGGCACCAGTGGACGGAGATCTGGCGGGATGACCGGGATGATATCGAGCACCATCCACTCGGGACGGTTCGGCTCTTTGTGCTCGGCCGTGCGGAATGCATCCAGAATTCGCAGACGCTTGAGTACGTCGGCCTTCTTTGCCTGCGACATATCCTCACGGGCGGTTTCGCGCAGCTTGAAATAGTCCTCGTCAGCATCAACGCGGCGCAGGAGCTCCTTGACAGCCTCACCGCCGATAAGGGCGATGAACTTGCGCGGATCTTCGTCGTCCATGTTGCGCTCTTCAGGGCGCAGGCTCGCAAGAACTTCCAGGTACTGCTCTTCGGTCAGAAGGTCCTTCTTCTGAAGGCCCGTCGATCCGGGCTGCACCACAACGTATGACTCGTAGTAAACGATACGCTCAACGTCCTTCGTCGGCATACCGATCACACCGGAGATCTTGCTCGGAAGCGAACGAAGGAACCAGATGTGAACGACCGGAACGGCCAGCATGATGTGACCCATGCGCTCGCGTCGTACGCTCTTCTGCGTTACCTCTACGCCACATCGGTCACACACGATACCCTTGTAACGGATGCGCTTATACTTTCCGCAGGCGCACTCCCAGTCACGGATCGGACCGAAGATCTTCTCGCAAAACAGACCGTCCTTCTCCGGACGGAATGAGCGGTAGTTGATCGTCTCAGGCTTGGTGACCTCGCCATGAGAGCGATTGAGAATGTCATCCGGTGATGAAATGCGGATCGTAATCGAACCGTATCCGCGCTTCGGGATGTTTTGGAACTGCATCGTGACTCCGAGCGAAAATTCCTTGGTTGACGAATTAATGGACAGTGGAGGTCAAACTCAGTCGAGCTTGACATCCAGACAGAGACCCTGCAGCTCGCGAACGAGAACGTTGAACGACTCGGGAATTCCCGGTGTCGGCAGGTTCTCACCCTTGACGAGTGTCTCATACATTTTGGCCCGACCCTGCACATCGTCTGACTTCAGTGTCAGCATCTCCTGCAGAGTGTGAGCAGCACCATAGGCCTCGAGCGCCCAGACTTCCATCTCCCCGAGACGCTGACCACCGAATTGGGCCTTACCGCCAAGGGGCTGCTGAGTGATCAGAGAATATGGTCCGATCGAGCGTGCGTGGATCTTATCCTCGACAAGGTGGGAAAGCTTCATCATGTAGATGATGCCAACCGTGACCTCGTTCTCGAAGGCTTCACCGGAGCGACCGTCATACAGAACTGTCTTGCCTGTACGTGGCAGACCAGCCTTCTCGAGGTAGTCACCCACCTGGTCCCACGAAGCCCCGTCGAAGATCGGCGTTGCAAAGTGGATCCCAAGCTCACGTCCGGCCCATCCAAGAGCGGTCTCATAAAGCTGACCCAGGTTCATACGGGAAGGCACGCCGAGCGGATTGAGGACGATGTCCACCGGGCGACCGTTCGGCAGGAACGGCATGTCTTCCAAAGGCACGATCTTCGATACGATACCCTTGTTACCGTGACGTCCGGCCATCTTGTCACCGACCTGAAGCTTACGCTTCTTGGCAACATAGACCTTGGCCATCTGCTGGATGCCGGGCTGGAGCTCGTCACCGGCGGCGATCTTATTTCGCTCGATACGAGCATCAAGAATGATCGTGTTACGGCGCGTTTCGAAGTTTTCCATGAGCGTGCGCACAAGCTTCATGGTCTTCTTGTCCGCCACCCAGTCTTGCTCAAGGCTGGTATTTGAAGGGAGGAATGATCCCGACTCGAACTTCGCCAGCATGTCCTTGGCAGTGAACTTGGCTCCGCTGCGGAAGATCATCGTGTCGTTCGTCGAGCGCACACCGATGGATGTTTCGCCTTCGAGAAGCTGACCAAGACGCTCGATGCAATCGATGTCCAGGGCACGCAGGGCCTGGTTCTCACGACGTGTAATGAGATCCTGACGCTTCTTTTCTTCAAGACGGAACTCGCTGTCGCTCGTTAGAACACGACGGGCGAAGAGCTTGGTATTGATGACCGTGCCCTTAAGTCCCGGAGGTGCCTTCAATGACACATCCTTGACGTCTCCGGCCTTATCACCGAAGATCGCTCGCAGAAGCTTCTCTTCCGGCGTTGGGTCGGTCTCTCCCTTCGGAGTGATCTTACCAATGAGGATATCGCCTTCGCGGATCTTGGCTCCGATGCGAACAATGCCGCGTTCGTCCAGATCCTTTGTGGCTTCTTCACTGACGTTCGGGATTTCACGGGTGAACTCTTCTTCTCCGCGCTTTGTGTCACGAACCTGGAGCGTGTACTCCTCAATGTGGATCGACGTAAAGACATCTTCGGCAACCATGCGCTCGCTGAGCACAATGGCGTCTTCGAAGTTGTATCCGCGCCAAGGCATGAAGGCAACCATGACGTTGCGACCGAGTGCCAGTTCGCCCTTTTCAGTCGAGGCTCCATCAATGATGGGTTGACCCTTCTTGACGCGCTGACCAACCGCCACGATTGGCTTGTGGTTGATACTGGTGTCCTGATTCGTACGATAGAACTTCTGCAGGTTATAGGTCACCGTGCGGTCGCCCTCGAACGAGATAAGCTTCTCGTCAGCATTGCGCTTGTCATCGTAGACGATCCGGACAAAGTCGGCACATACGTAGTCAACCACCCCATCGTCTTCGGCAAGCACAAGGGCACGCGAATCACGAGCGACGCGCGCTTCCATGCCGGTGCCTACAATCGGGGCTTCCGGACGCAGCAGTGGAACGCCCTGGCGTTGCATGTTCGAACCCATCAGTGCACGGTTAGCGTCATCATGCTCAAGGAACGGGATCAGCGATGCGGCCGGAGAGGTGATTTGATCGGTGCTGACCTCCATGTAGTTGACCTCTGTGGGCGCAACTACCTTGTAGTCACCGCTGAGGCGGGCCTTGACCGTGTCACCGAGTATGCGCCCCTTGGCATCAGTTGCCGTTGAGGCTGGGACGATGATCAGACCTTCTTCTTTGTCAGCAGGGAGGAATTCGACCTCATCCGTCACAACGCCGTTGACGACCTTGTGATACGGTGTTTCGATGAATCCGAATTTGTTGACACGCGCATGAATGGCCAGCGACGAGATCAGACCAATGTTCGGTCCTTCCGGTGTTTCGATAGGACAGAGGCGGCCGTAGTGCGTGTAGTGAACGTCACGAACTTCGAAGCCGGCGCGTTCACGTGTAAGACCACCAGGTCCGAGTGCCGAGGTACGACGCTTGTGCGTGATCTCCGACAGCGGGTTGGTCTGATCCATGAACTGCGACAGCTGGTTGGTGCCGAAGAACTGGTTGATAACGCTCGTGATCGTTCGGGCGTTGACAAGTTCGCTTGGGGTAACATTCTCACTGTCGCGCACCGAGAGGCGCTCCTTGATCGTACGCGCCATACGCGTCAGACCCAGGTTGAATGTCGACTCGAGCTGCTCACCAACCGTACGTACGCGGCGGTTCGAAAGGTGGTCGATATCGTCGACCGGAACCTTCGCATCACGCACGTCGATCAGGTACTTCACGATGGCAACGATGTCGTCAACCGTAAGCGTCGTAACATCAAGAGGCACAGTCATCGCCAACTTTTCGTTGATCCGGTACCGGCCCACAATACCTAGGTCATAGCGCTTTGGATTGAAGAACAGCTTCTCGAGCAGGCCCCATGCCGTATCAAGATCTGGCGGGTCGGACGAACGTAGCTGACGATAGATCGTTTCCAGCGCGTCCTCACGCGTGCGTGCCGTATCCTTTGCGAGGGTCTTGGCAATGATCGGCTCGTCGTTAGGGTTCTCGTACTTGAAGACCCGGATCGACTCGACATCAGAGTCGCGCAAAGCCACAAGCAGGGCCTCATCCAACACAAGGTCTCGTTGAGCAATGATCTCACCCGTGCTCATATCCACTGCATCAGCGGCAATACGACGGCCCAGGTGCTCATCGGAGAGCTTCTTGACCGGTACCTCGGATGACAGGTCAAAGAGGTTCAGGAGATCTTCATCGCTGGAGTATCCCAAAGCACGCAGGAGCGTCGTCACCGGAAACTTCTTCTTCCGATCGATGTACGCGTACATCACATCGTGAATATCGGTTGTGAACTCGACCCATGATCCCTTGAACGGGATGATACGTGCCGAGAAGATCTTCGTTCCGTTCGGGTGGATCGCTTCGTCAAAGAAGCAGCCCGGCGAGCGGTGCAGCTGTGCCACGATCACGCGCTCAGCACCGTTGATGATGAACGTGCCACGCGGCGTCATGGCCGGGATCTGACCGAGGTAAACTTCCTGGTCAATGGCATCGATGTAGTCTTCCGATGATCGATCAGCCTTTGACGATAGGCGCAGCTTGGCCTTCAGCGTCTTGGCATACGTCAATTCGCGTTCGCGACACTCTTCCTCGGAGTACTTCGGCTTCTCGAGGATGTACTCGAGAAAACTCAGCTCATATACCCCGGAGTTGTCTTCGATTGGGAAGTTGCTCTCAAAAGCTCGCTGCAGTCCAACGAAGCGGCGATCTGAAAACCCGACATCCTCCTGAAGGAAATCGTGGAAGGAATCGATCTGGATTCCGAGCAAATCTGGGTAGGTCGACTCAGATTCGATCTTTCCGAACGACACGCGTTCGCGTACCCGTTGCAGCGGCAGCTGGTACAATGCAGTTTCTGTGCTCAGACCATTCATGGAGATAGCTCCTGACGGCTAGTAAAAAGTTCTGTTTCGTTCTGATGATCGAAATGACGCCGGCATAGGCTCTGTTTCAACCGTCAGAACGCCCCCTTTGAAAGGGGCTTTCCATTTACGACAACGCCCGAGACGGCATTTCTGCCGTCTCGGGGCTGTTTCTACTGCGCGTTCTGATTACTTGAGTGTGACCTTGGCGCCGGCTTCTTCGAGCTTCTTCTTCAGAGCGTCGGCATCTGCCTTGGCAACACCTTCCTTGACGATCTTCGGTGCACCTTCGACCAGATCCTTGGCTTCCTTGAGGCCAAGACCCGTGACTTCGCGAACAACCTTGATGACGTTGAGCTTCTGAGCTCCGCCTTCGGTGAGTTCGACATCGAATTCGGTCTTTTCTTCGGCTGCTGCTGCTGGGGCGGCACCCGGAGCGACACCGGCAACCATCACCGGAGCTGCTGCCGACACACCAAACTTATCTTCAAGGGCCTTCTTGAGATCGGCTGCCTCTACGAGGGTGAGGTTTCCGATCTTCTCGACGAGTTCTTCAACGATTGCTGACATTGGATTTCTCCACGAATGAATGATGAATGTTCTTTGTGTGATGGATGGTGACCGACGCCCAGCGCCGTATCACGCCTCGGCCTCCCCTTAGGCAGCCTGCTTCTTTGCGACTTCCTCGATGATCGATGCGACGTCCCGCATGACGGCATTCAGGCTGCCAACGATTCCCGAAATAGGGGCGTTGATGCTGCCAAGCATGCCGGCAATGAGATCCTCGCGCGTCGGAAGCTCCGACACCTGCTTGAGCTCGGAAGGGCCGAAGTACATGCCTTCGACAACCGCGACCTTGAGACGTGGCTTTTCAAGCTTCTCAAAGTGCTGACGGATCACCTTCGCTGGAGCAACAGGATCGCTCGTTCCGAGGATCATCGCCGTCTGACCGGCCAGCTTCGTGTCTTCGATCTCGTAGCCACCGACCTCAGCAAGAGCACGCAGAAGAAGGGTGTTCTTGGCAACCCTCATCGTTACGCCCTTGGCGCGCAGATCCCGGCGGAACGCCTGGTCCTGTGCGACAGTCATGCCGGTGAAATCCACGAAATACAGACTCGACGCACCGCGGATCATCTCCGCAAGCTCGGCGACGACTGCCTGCTTTTGTTCTTTCGTGATCATAACCTTGTTTATTGTTAGAGTCGCCGATCCGTCAACCCGCCATGGACGGTGTTAGAAGCGTGACAGACCGACTGTTGCGTAATAGTTTCGGAATTATTGGTCAGCGCCGACGGACTTCGCATCAACACTGACAGCAGGGCCCATCGTCGAGCTGAACGTGATGCTCTTGACGTACTTGCCCTTCGATGACGATGGCTTGGCGCGGACAACCGTACCAACGAACGTCTGAAGATTCTCAATAAGCTTGTCAGCGCTGAAGGAGCACTTACCGACAGCGGCATGGATGTTCCCTGCCTTGTCGACGCGGAACTCGATCTTCCCAGCCTTGACCTCCGCGACCGCCTTGGCAACGTCAAACGTTACCGTGCCGCTCTTCGGATTCGGCATAAGACCGCGTGGACCGAGAACCCGACCCAGCTTGCCGACTTCACCCATCACGTCAGGCGTGGCGATGATGATGTCGATGTCTGCCCAGCCCCCTTGCAGCTTCTCGATGTAATCCGAGAATCCTGCGTGGTCTGCACCAGCATCGAGTGCTTCCTTGTCCTTTGGAGCCTTGGCAATCACCAGCACGCGAACCGTCTTACCAGTACCGTGAGGCAATGCTACCGTACCACGAACCAGCTGATCGGCCTTACGCGGATCGACGCCAAGATTCATTGCAACATCAAATGACTCATCGAATTTCGCCGTTGCGTTTTGCTTGACGAGTTCAACGGCCTTCTTGATGTCAAACGACTGAGTGCCGTCGAACGACTTGACGGCCTTTTTGAAACGCTTCCCTTGTGCCATGGAAGGATATCCTTTCGTGTTGTGCAAACGGTGCCTGCAAGAGACACCTCCAACAGTGGTTATTGTTCGGAAATGTTGTTCGAGAAAGGGGCTTCTCAGTCCTGGACCGTGATGCCCATCGAGCGCGCAGTGCCGGCGATCATGCTGATCGCACTCTCTTCGGTGTGACAGTTAAGGTCCTGCATCTTGATCTTTGCGATCTCAGCAAGCTGAGCGCGATTGACCTTGCCGACCTTGTCACGATGCGGTGCAGCCGACCCCTTGTCCAGCCCGGCAGCCTTCATCAGAAGGATCGCAGCTGGCGGCGACTTGATCTCGAACGTAAAGCTCTTGTCACTGAAGAATGTGACGAGCACTGGCAGAATCATGCCCGGCTGCTTGGCCGACTTAGCATTGAACTGCTTGACAAACTCCATACCCGCAAGGCCGCGCTGACCGAACGCCGGTCCAACCGGCGGAGCCATCGTGGCCTCTCCAGCCTTGAGCTGGAGCTTGAAGGTACCCATGACCTTTTTTGCCATGTCAAATATCCTTTCGTGGTCTGCGGCAGGTGTTGCCTGCCTCCCACATCATGTGTTAATGGTTTTCGATCTCTACCTGATGGAAGTCCAGCTCGATCGGCGTCTTACGGCCGAGGATCCCGACTTCTACCTTCAGCTTTTGCTTTTCTACGTTGACTTCCTTGACCGTGCCATTGAAGTTGGCGAACGGTCCATCAATGACCTTCACCGGATCTCCCTCACGGAATGATGTTTCTGCAGTCGTGATGTCCTTGCGCTCCTCAACACGTCCCAGAATACGATCGACCTCTTCCTTCTGCAGTGGCTGCGGACCCGAAGTCGTGCCGGCAAAAGAGACGATCGAAGGCAGTGACAGGATGACGTCGCGCAAACGAGTGTCGAGCGAAAGCTCGATCAGAATGTATCCAGGAAGAAAATTCTTCACCCGCGTGCGGCGCTTGCCCCCTCTGACCTCAAATACAGTCTCCGTGGGGATGATGATGTTCAGAACGCGGTTTTCGAGTCCAAGGCGCGTCATTTCGTTCTCGATGGCAGTCTTTACCCTGGCCTCGTGACCGGTAAAGGTCCGTAAGGCAAACCAACGAGGTTCTGGCAATTGTTGTACGGCGTCGGACATCGTGGGAATCCCAATCAATAAATGAACTCGAGCAGGAAGACCACACCACGGTCAATGGCGAAAACCAGTGCGGCAAAAACCAGACACGTGGCCACAACAACCATGGTACTCTCGCGAAGCTGCTCCTGTGTCGGCCAGGAGACTTTTTTCATCTCCTTGCTCACATCAGAGAAAAATCCCCGAATCGAATCAATCATTTCATGTCCTCCGATCTGCGGTATGCATTCGTAAACGTTGCACGGGCGGCAGGATTCGAACCCGCGGCCTGCGGTTTTGGAGACCGCTGCTCTACCAGCTGAGCTACACCCGTACGTGATTGTCAAATCAAGAGCTGATGACCGGGATTGAACCGGTGACCTCCACCTTACCAAGGTGGTGCTCTACCAACTGAGCTACATCAGCGACATGGTCGATCGCAGACACCAAAGCCCTTCAGCGCACAGACCAATGGCCCGACGCCTCAGGGGACTTTCGCATCAGAGCGGGAGACGAGACTCGAACTCGCGACCAACAGCTTGGAAGGCTGTGACTCTACCAACTGAGTTACTCCCGCTTTAACCAACATCTCACGTGAGTGAAATGTCGCTGTGGGTAGGGAAGGATTCGAACCTCCGTAGACATAAGTCAGCAGATTTACAGTCTGCCCTCGTTGGCCGCTTGAGTACCTACCCCAACAACAGAGCCGGCAAAGTTATGGGTCGGGGGAAAACTATGCAAATCTGGAGGCAAAAGAGGCCTCAGGCCATGGATGCCACGAACTGCTCGAACAGGTAGTCCGAATCGTGCGGACCGGGGCTGGCCTCCGGGTGGTACTGCACGGCAAACGCCGGCACATCGCGCAGAGCGATGCCGGCACAGGTGTCATCGTTGAGGTTCACATGCGTCATCTCGGCCCTGTCCGGCAGGGTGGAAGGATCGACCGCAAAGCCGTGATTCTGGGACGTGATCTCGATGGCTCCCGTACGAAGATTCTTCACCGGATGGTTGGCACCGCGGTGACCGAATTTGAGCTTATACGTAGAAGCACCGACGGCAAGGGACAGGATCTGATGCCCAAGACAGATCCCGAAGATCGGAGTGCGGCCTAAAAGCCCCCTGACCGTCTCGATGGCTGCGGTCACGGCCGCAGGGTCACCAGGGCCATTGCTGAGAAAAACCCCGTCGGGTTGCAGCTCGAGGACTTTCTCGGCGGAGGTCGTGGCCGGCACAACCGTGACGTCACACCCAAAGTGGTGCAGACGACGCAGGATGTTGCGCTTGACGCCGAAATCGATCGCTACGACTCTCTTGCGGTCCGCCCGTACGGCTACCTCGGGTCGGTAGTCCCATTCACCAGGCTGGCCACCCGACCATTCATAGGGGGCCTGCGTGGTCACGAGCGGCGTTAAGTCGAGTCCGTTCATTGACGGGATATGCCGGGCACGCTCCACAAGCTCACGGGCATCTAATCCCGCTCCGTGGCCGATCACGCAACGCATCGCCCCCTCCGAACGCAGGATACGGACGATCATCCGTGTGTCGATTCCCTCAATGCCGGCGATCCCCTCAGATTCGAGGTAGGACTGCAGCGAGCCCGTGGCACGGTAGTTGGAAACAACGGGCGAGAGCTCATGGACAACCAGTCCCGAGGCTTGAATACGATCCGATTCAACATCGTCGCCGTTAACGCCGTAGTTGCCGATGTGCGGGTAGGTGAACGTGACGATCTGCCCTTTGTAGGAAGGGTCGGTCAGGATCTCCTGATAGCCCGTCATAGCTGTGTTGAACACCAGCTCACCGCTACACTCCGCACCTATTGCCCCAATTGCCTGACCCTCGACGGTGACGCCGTTTTCGAGGGCAAGAATGGCCGTGGGACGGGGCATGCGGGTCTCCAATTACCTGTACGAAATGAGCGTGCGAAAATACCCCATGGAGTCCTATTTTCACCACAGGAGAATTGTCTTCAGCTTACGCAACGCCCACATTGCACAACTCGACTCCGGTCCGACAACGACCGTCGAGGTATCGTCGCTCAATGGCAAGGTCCTGATACTTAATCAGTCCTATGAGCCTATCAGCATCTGCAGCGCAAAGAAAGCGCTGATGCTCCTGTTCCTTACGAAGGCCGAGCTGGTTGAGCAAAACGCCGATCGGTCAGTTCGCACCGTGCGCACGGTATACCCATTTCCTTCGGTCATCCGCCTGTGCGCCTATCTGCGTGTACCGTTCAAGAAGATCGAACTGTCGCGTAAGAACGTCATGCGCCGAGATGGCATGCGATGCACCTACTGTGGCTCGGGAGCTTCACCGCTGACGATGGATCACATCATCCCGCGCTCACGCGGCGGCATGGACTCGTGGGAGAATCTCACGACGGCATGTGTTCGGTGTAACAACAAAAAAGGGAACCGCACTCCGGAAGAAGCCGGAATGCGACTGTTGACCGCTCCGAAAAGGCCGCATCATGTGCTGTTCCTGAAGCATGCCATGGGAACGGTCGACGACACGTGGCGTCCGTACCTGTTTATGGATTGAGGCGAAATGCCGATCGGATGTTGTTGTCAATCTGTGACTCATTCGTCCGATCATCAGGGTCGAGATAATTGCTTCCGGCCCTAAAGGCAGCAGCAACCGAAAAGACCAGTGATGCCGTGTACATGCCCGAAGACGGTATCACCATTTTGGTTGATTGCAGCATGACATTACTCGTGCCATCGCTTCGATATGTGAAGGGACGTACCGTGCCCTGACGCACCGCATAACCATCGATGATCACAGAGTACCGATCATCAGTAACAAAGTCGCCGAAGGTCGTGTCATTTCGGTACGATGGCACCTCGCTCGACGAAAAGCGGTGAATCTCGAATTTGAGCTTGTCGTAGTCTCCGGCCGGCAGATTGACCGATGCAACTACTCTCACACCAGTACTGTCAGCCAGCAGTATGAATGGCCCGGACTTGATGGTTCGGTCGTCAAGTGAATCACGCAAGCCCAAAGGGTGTAGAACCAGTCGCCGCACGAGAACCCGCACGCGGTTAACGATCACGGAATCGACGATCCCCCCCGCAATGTCAGGCCCCTTGACCGCAACGGAACTCAACGGCGCGTTGTCGATGCGAGTATTCAATGTGAAGTTGGCGTCAGGTGATGACCCATCATCCGAGGAACATGACGCACATATCACTGCAATGACAGCGACGAAGCCAACAAAAAGCAACCTTTGGTACGGCATGCCTTATACTCCGGGATACGATCAAGGAATCAGCACTGGCGCCGTGCGACTCTCTCCGGATACAAAACGAACCACGAGTTGATAGATGCCCGTGGCCAGGCGAGCAACATCCAGAGAGGACGTACCGACGTCGTCTCCACCTGTGACGACCAATGCGCCCCGTGCGTCTACGAGGCCGACAAATGCCGCAGGCGCCTCAAGGTGATACAGTAGCCGGTCATCACCGGATCCGTTGTTCAGCACCGCAAGCAATGAAGGTGCAGCCTCGCCATCGACAGACGTCGTTCGACGGTTGAATTCCAGCCGATACCATGGCGTACGGTGCTCTGCCGTATTGACGAGCGCGGTAAACCGGCCACCACTGCGCGGGCTGACTCCGATGGGCTGCCCTGCCGGACGGCCATCCGGCCCAAGAGGACGAATGACAAGCGTATCATATGCCGGTGAGGTGATCGTGAATCGCACACCGACACCTTCCATCTGCACCGGCCCCTTGCCCCAAACCCGCAGGTTCAGGTTGTCAGCATTGAACACGGCACCCTCGTTGAGTGCCCGCGTACTGATCGTCAGAAGTGCTCGATCAGCTTCGGAAAGGGGCTTGCCAGACTGAGAGGCGATGGCCACCATGGCATGCGGTGCAGGCGTCGTCTGCTCGACGGACATGCCGGACATGTTGATGATCTGCCCTGAGAGAGGCCCCATGACGGCACAGTGCGTCGGTGTTTCGATTCGAAGTGTTCCCTTGGTTGCATCGCGGAAGATCTGCTCGTTCTCTGCATCAAGGGCGGCCAGATCGACGACGCCCGAAAGTGCTGATACTTCGAGGTGCGGCAAGAAGGACGACTGTGGCATGAGCGTCTGATTCATCGAAACACGACGGAACAGCGGAATCCGCTGGTCAGTCGTGACCGGCAAGCCGAATGGCGTCTGGATGTGGAATCGCGGCAGCGTCACGGTCTCAGCTGAATGGCCGATAACCAGCTCCTTCACCGAGGGTACAACAGCTCCCGTGCGCATCATAGAGGACGTCCACGGGAACATGGACAGAATGTTCGGCTTGTTGCGCAGCATCCAGTAGTCGAGCGAATCGACCGTTGTTCCACCAACACGTCCGTTGTCCGAAAACACACTGAAAAACACTCCATCCCAGTCCTGAAGGCCAGCGTATGATGGCAGGTAGGTCATCAGCTCGGACATGTGAGCGCGCGGGTACTGGACCGAAGCGTGTGAGACGACGAATGCCTTGCCTTTGGGTCGCACACGAGCATGTGCGTACAGGTCTCCATACGGGTCTGCCGCGATACTGTTGGCCTCTGAGCGCCATTCGACGTTGGAGAATACATCATACTCCCTTGCCGCATCAAGCTCAAAGAAGCTCACAAGTCGAGAAGACGGACACAGCAGCACCTGACTCTTGAGTGTATCACGGACCATTCGACGAATGCCCGTCAGCATCGACCGGAAGTTTTCATAAACAAAGCGGGCGTTATCACGCGATCGTCCGACCGTGATCTCCCCGTCGAGCAACGTCGACATGCGAATGTTGTTCATTGCAAGATTCTCTCCGCTGCGAACACCGCTGCGAGTGACCTCGCGCAGCTGAACGTCATCAACAAACACATCTCCTGAATCTGCACCAAGGAAGAATCCCAGCCCGGCTGTCGTTGAGTCCGATACCGTGGCCGTGAAGGTGTAGGTGTACTTCTTCCATGCCGAGGAGATCGCCATGGTCTGCGCAAGCCCGTAGGAGTTGTAGGGTGGGGTGCCGTTGAACACATACAGGAAGATCTCGCGGCTGCCACGCTGTGGCGTCGTCTTTGCCCAATAGCTGAGCTCGTATGTCTGAAGATGCCGCATGACTGGCAGGCGCTGCACGAGCTGGATGGAATAGGATGCGCGGCCAGGATCAAGCCTGTTGATGCGAACACGGCCCGAAGATGTGCCTTGCTGCTTGTCGGCATCACTGAACTGGAGCAGCGCTTGCGCCCCCCTCGTATTGTCGATGCTCAAGACCCATGCACTGTTGAACGGATCTTCGAAGTCGCCGTTAAGAACCACATTCTGGGTCGATCTGGCCGTTGACTGCCAGGCGCTGGCAAGGGCAGCATCTGTCTTGTATGTCGACTCAAGCCAGGCATTCCACAGAGAGTCAATATGGGCAACGTGCAGCTGCCCCGTCGATGTTGTCAAGCCATTCGGGTTCGGGCGAACAATGTCGTTTGTATACAGCCAGAAAGCGGCCGGTGACGCATCCTCGGCGGCGATGACGTACGCCAGTGCCGGATCATCCTTGTAGGCAATGTCTGTAAATGTATTTACGTGCGTAAGCAGAGCCCGCATGACGTCGCGATGAATCTGCTGAATGCGGCGATTGAACAGCACCGGCACTCGTGCGCCCCATCCGGTCGAGTCAGGCTGCAGCACACCATCACCCGGGCGGGGCGTCCAGGTTGACTGAAAGGTGAAGACGTAGTAAATGCCATGCTGGCGGAGCTGATGCATGAACCAGTCGAACTTCTTCATCTGCAAAGGGTCGAGCCCGTCCTGCAGCGTAGAATTTGTTCCCGCACGAAAGATGCTCGTTGTTGGCCAGGCTGTGATATCAAATGTGTTGAGCCTAACGGCATTGATGCCAAGACTTCGCAGACGACGAGCGATCGCAATCGCATTCACGCTGTCGGGCATTGCCGAAAACCACTGCAACGTTGTACCAACCAGCCGCAGGCGAGAACCGTCTGCAAAGCCCAAATGACCGTCACTGGTCAGCACAACCCTTCCTCTCGATCCAGCCTGTTCCGACGGCAGCCACAACAGGGCGGTGTCGAGATCCGTGTCGTGATCAATGGCAAAGGCATATGGATTCGCAAGGGGCTGTGCATGAGACGTCTCTACAGCAGTGAACGCCATGAGAGCGAACAGGAGAACTGGGATGGTTCTGTACAGGCGTGACATCGGGAACCTCATCGGGTGATCTGGATGGTGGTGTGAGCAATGCTTCTGCCCGCATGGAGCGTAACGATGTAGGTGCCCGCTGGCAGACCGGTAAGTTCGAGACGTCCGACGCCTGTCCATGGCTCAACTCGCGCACTTCGGCATTCCATACCTCGGATATCAGAAAGGACAAGCGTAGCATCAGTCTGCGCATCAACGTTGACCTGAACAACAACAACGTCGGTTGCCGGGTTGGGTCCGATACGCACAAACGCCTGCCTTGCATCGGACTCCTCAACTCGCGTCGTTGCCTTCTTGAAGAGTGCGGGAGCCCCCTTACCAAAATCGCGGAACAGCAGCTGACGCGCCATGGTATCCTGCACGCCGAACCACTGCAGGAGAACGCTGGCGTATACATCGCGGTAGTCATGCTGCATGAGGAGGTCGCCGATCGGATCGAGATTCACAAGGTCCGGATCAGCACCGTGGACGCGTCCGCCCTCGACCTGCGCACCGAATACGAAGAGCGGTGCCGCAGTGCCATGATCAGTTCCAACACTTCCGTTTTCGTAAACACGCCGACCAAACTCGGAGAATGTCATCCCGGCCACTCGGTCGGCATGACCCCTGTTTTTCATTTCCTGCATGAATGCTGTGACGGCCTCGCTGAGCTCGCGAAGAAGGTTGGCATGGACGCCAAGCGTGGGGTCGTCGGTCGATGTCTGACTTGCGTGAGTGTCGAAGTTGTTATTCGCCCACGAGATCAGGTAGATGCGTGAGCGAAGACCACCGGCGATCAGCTGTGAAACAACTTTGAGCTTTGCACCGATGTCGCTTGCCGGGAACTGCACCGAAGACGCCCCCGACTTGTCATTGGCTTGCTTGACGACGTTCGCATACACATCGGCACTGCGGGCTATGTTGCGCATGAAGGTGATCTCGCGACCGGCCGGCGTATCAGACTGCTCACTGCTTGGTACTTCGCCCGAACCACCGCCTCCGTTGACGAGCCGGTAGAACTCATCCGGATCGCGGAAGCTGATGCCCATTGGGCCGGCACTTCCGAGCAAAGCCAGAGAGGTGGCATTGCCGATCTGCACAGCGAGTGGATGCGCCGGCAGTTCAGTCGGATAGGAGGGGGCGAGGGTATGCAGATAGCGTCCCACCCATCCGGTTGATCCAAACACGTCTGCGTCCGTTGCCGTCAGCCAGATGTCTGTTCCGCGGAAGTGCGAACGGTCGGGATTGGGATAGGTCACGCCCTGCACGACAGCGAGCTTTCCCTCATCATACAGTGATCGGAATCCGGCCATCGCTGGGTGCCATCCAAGCGTGTCGGTCAGACGTAGCGTTTTGTTCTTTGCAATTGCGATCGTGGGTCGGCGCTCATAGTAAAGTCGATCTGAGTGAGGAATGACCGTATTCAGGCCGTCATTGCCCCCTGCCATCTGGATAAGGACAAGGACCCGATCCTGATCCTCCAGGAGTTGTTGCAGGCGTGGATCGCCCCCTGCCAGAGCCTGCACGCTGAAGGAGTCGATCAGCGTCGGTAGCGTCGCTACCGCAAGGCCTCCGCCGGCTGCAGCACGCAGAAAGGAGCGGCGATCGACGGACGGACTGGCTTGCTCGTTGGTTGTCAGCTTCTTCATTGTTGCCTCCGGCTTCTTCACATGAGTTGGAATTCAGGCATCCGCGCGATGGCCTGGATGAGAAACCGTGCACGTTGCACGGCAGCCGCTGAGTTGATGTCCCACTCGTACTTCTGCGCACCGGCAAGCATGATCTCCAGAAGGACATCGTGCTGCTCCTTTGTGATTGGCACAGCCAACAGGGCCTGCGCAACGCTCGACACGATCTTCTCGGCATCATTGGCATCAGGAAACTGCTTCATGAAGGCGATCACGTCGGGTACAATCGTGCGGCCTGCATCATCTGTCAGTTTCGAGGATGAGCCGATCTGACGTCCGTCGACGAAGCTCTCACCAAAACGCTGCCGCTGTGGGAAGGTTGAGCTGGTGATCCATGCATGGTGCCCCTTCCATCCCTCCACCGTCGGCGGATAGAACGGCTCCTGTGTCAGGCGCGTCATTACCTGCGATACATACTGACGACTGACCGTTGCCACGTTGAGAGCCGAAGCCAGACCGACTACCAGTTCGAGCGGACTCTTGATCAGGGCCCCACGCAGATTCGGTGTGAAAAAGTACTCGCTCGAAAGAAGCGTGAGAAGAACCGGCCGGATCTTGTAATCGCTACTGCGCAGAAGCTTCGCTACATCCTCGATCGTCTCTGCCGAGGGCTCGTGTTCGACATACGATCGCAACAGCTTGCGCGCGATGAATCGTGCGCAGGCCGGCTGCCGTAGCGTGATATCGATCACATCTTTCCACTCCCACGGGCCAGTCTGACCCAGAATGGTCTTTTCACCGAGATCCGCCAGCTGACGGTTATAGGTCCCTACCAGACCCGATATACGCCAGCCGGTAAACGCCCGTGCTGCCTCGAGAACGTCGGGCTCGGAGTAATTGCCCACGCCAAGCGAGAAGAGTTCGAACCACTCGCGGGCGAAGTTTTCATTCGCTCGCCCCTTGATGCTCTGATCGCCATTGAGATAGCGAAGCATGGCCGCGTCTCCAACAATGCGACGCGAGATCTCCGAGTAATCGTAAGCATGGGTACGAAGCATCTGATGCTGAGCCACCATCCAGTGCGATACGTACACGTTCAAATAGTCACTCGTGAACGTGTTGTGCCAGAGCATGATCAGTCGCTCGCGAGGTGAGGTGACCGTCAGCACACGACCAAGCCACCAGTTCTGCATCTCGATAAACAGGCGATACGCTTCGTTAAAGTCGGTAATGTTTGGGGTCTGCAACGCCCACATTGGGGATGGGAAAGGGGCTTCCGGAGCATCCAGCAGAGCCGCGACGGCCTCCGATGGACGCTTCCCAACAACGCCTGCAGCAAGCGCATACGTCGGCTGAAGCGTCATGCGGCGCACCAGGTGAAAGGCCTCGTCGAGCGTCAGCGGTCTGGTTCGTTCTCGCAGATCGGCCATAGGAATCCTCCGTCAGAGATTGCGATAGGGCGGTTGGTTTCGATAATACGGACTCGGCAATGTATCCAGATTCCATCCTATGTAGTTTTGTTACTGCCAATCTTTTCCCCTGGAGCTTCTAATGGCTGAATCACGCGCACCGAAGCGCATGCAATCCCCGGCGCAAACGCCGGTCCAGAAGTATGCCCCCTACCTGGCATACGGTTCTATCCTGGTTGTGGTTGTTGCTTTTTTTGCCGACGCTTTGTTTGGCGGCAAGAACTTCATGAGCGGAGGCGACAACGTTGCCTTCTACTCCTTTGTGCCGTACCTAGAAGCAGCAAAGCAGACGGGCGAGTTCCCTCTCTGGATGCCCTACATCTTCAGCGGCATGCCGTCCTTGGCCTCCTTCCTGGCCGCCGGAGATCGCACGTGGGATGTCGTCGGACAGGTGTTGTTTGCCTTGCCACGAGCGATGGGAGATGCTACGAACAACGACACTACGCGACTGGTGCTGTGGTATGTGATCTATGGCTGGGGCGTATATACTCTTTGCCGTGTCAAGGGACTCGACCGATCGGTTGGCGTGTTTTCTGCCATTGGTGCCGTCATGAGCACCTTCGTGATCGTGTGGATCATGATCGGCCACAGCACAAAGCCCGTTTCAATGGCCACCCTTCCATGGATCCTGCTGGCCCTTGAGCGTCTTCGCGAACGGTTTACGCTTGCGAATCTTTTTCTTTTGATCCTTCCACTGATCGTATTGGTATCGGCCACCCACCCGCAGATGATGTTCTACATCGGCTGCGCCACGGCCCTTTACATGATCGTCGAGCTGATCACCCGTCTGATCACACGTACCGGCTGGGTTGACGTGCTCAAGGCAGGGGGCGGGCTGGCCATCGCCGGCGTGATCGCGCTCGGTACGCATGCCGACATGTTTTTGGCTACTCGGCAGTACACGACAGAGTCGACGCGAGGCTCGGCACCGCTGGTTCAGTCGACAAGGAACAATCAGGACCAGTCAGGCGGAAACGATTACGAATACGCCACCAACTGGTCATTTTCACCGGGAGAGATGTACACGTTCATCGTCCCGAACTACTACGGTTTTGGCAACACATCGGTCAAGACCAGCCGCGGAGCCCCTCCGCAGCGGGCCATGCTCTACTGGGGTCAGATGCCCTTCACCGATGCAGCGAATTATATGGGGCTGGCTGTTCTTGTGCTGGGTCTGATCGGCATATGGCGCTATCGACGTGATCCGTTCGTGATCTTCTTAACGGTGCTGTCACTCTTCGCACTGCTGCTGTCGATGGGCAAAAACTTCCCGGTACTCTACGATATCTTCTTCAACTACGCTCCGGCCTTCAACAAGTTCAGAGCTCCATCCATGGCACTCTGCCTTCTGCAGTTTGCCCTTCCTGTGCTGGCCGGCTACGGACTGACGGGTGTCATCGGCTGGGCGAAAGACCAGAGCGCTGAAAACCGTCGATCAGGCATGTGGGTCTTCATCGCCACGGTGGTCGTTGCGGGTGTGGTCTTCCTTGTGGCCATTGACGAACGCGACTACAAGACGGCCGTGGACACGGCATTCATGGCCAAGAATGGCCAGAGTGCCCCTGCAGAGTATCTCGATATCGTGTACAACGAAATGCATGCCGACTCACTGGCAGCAATGCTCTACCTGCTCGTGATCGGTGGACTTGTTGTACTGACGGCAAGGGGCGTTGTGCAGCCGACGCTGGCCGTGTTGCTGTTTATCGGAATTCTGACGATCGATCTCTGGAGAGTTGACCGGCGTCCGTATGACCCCAAGAAGGGCTCGCCCGAACAGAATGTGTTTGCGGCCACCGACGTGGTCGGATTCCTCAAGTCCGACCCGTCAATGTATCGTGTCTGCGACCTGACGCAGTCAATGGTACCCGCCAACTGGTGGGCATACCACTTCATCGAAAGCGTCGGAGGGTACAGCTCGGCCAAGATGCGACTCTACCAGGACATGCTGGACGTTGCCGCACCGGGCCCGGGACGTGAGCCCATTCCCGGCAACAGTATGATCCTGAATCCCTTCCTTTGGAACCTCCTAAACGTCAAGTACATCGTCGCCGATCGCCCCCTGTACCCCGGCGTCCAGCCAAGTTTCCGATCGCAGGAAACCGGTGCGCTGGTGTATGAGAACACCGACGTGCTTCCACGTGCCTGGTTCGTCGATACCGTGCGGACCGAGTCCAATCGCAGAAAGCTACTCGAACAGCTTCGTGACGGCACCTTTGATGCGCGCCGTACGGCGTACGTTGAACAACCGTTTGATGGTATGACCTCACTTGGTGCGGATACCACAGCCCGTGCAACGGTCAAAGAGCGGACCAACCACCGCTTGTCGATCGCCACTTCATCTTCGGCCGCCCAGCTTCTGGTTGTCAGCGAAGTATTCTACAGCGAATGGAAGGCTTACCTCGACGGGCAGCCGATTGAGACGATAAAGACCAACTTTCTGCTACGCGGCGTGCGTATCCCCGCCGGTGCGCACACCCTTGAGTTTCGATTTGAAAGTCCAGCCTTCGAGCAGGGCCGCACCATCAGCATGGCCGCCAACGGTCTGACGATCCTGATCGGTCTCGGCGGACTTCTCATGTGGAGACGTTCACGCAGCCAGCCGAAGGAAGCTGCATGACCGAAACACTGCGACAGATATGTTCGAGCTCGATCAGCGTCAACGGTGCTCTGATTCTCACCAGCGATCAGCTTGCTTCGATGTCCGAAGAGGATGCCGAAGATATTCGTGAGGAGTTCGGCACGCACGCGCTGCTTCGCCTGCCTGATCATGAAGTCACCTTTTATGAATGGCTGCGCACAGGTGATCCCGCCGTTTGGACCGACCTGTGGGGCGACGAAGCACAGGCCCCTTACCTTGTTTCGATGACCTATCTCAAGGACTTCGTCGGTGCCATCGGAAAAGGGGCTTTCCTGATCTGTGATCTGCAGACGCAGGATAACTACTTCTTCACGCCTGATATGCTCCTGGAAAAGGAATCGACGGCATTCGTTGCTGCCGTGCGTGAGCGATTCATTGGCGGTGGTACGCTTACCGTTGAGCAAGCGCTAACGGTGGAGATCTCCGCAGGTCCGGTCGACATATGGCACTTTGCCTTTCTGCGCGGCATTGATCTGCAGCGCGCAAAGAAGGCAGTAGACTCATTGGTCGATGATCGCATCATCGTGCACGTGCGGTCGGCCGAACACTTATCGACCTACTTTGACGTGGGCTAGGCCGAATGATCGTTGCAAAATTCGGTGGCACATCGGTAGCTGACGCAGCAGCCCTGCGCCAGGTACAGGCAGTTGTTTCGAGCATGGCGGATGAGCCGGGCGGTGTGATCGTAGTCCTCTCAGCAACTGCTGGCACAACATCAAGGCTTCTCGACATTGCGCGAAGAGCCGGCAGTGGCGAACCGTTCGAAGGTGATCTGTCAGACCTCCTTCAACGTCACCAGAATATCGCCACCGAGCTAACAGGCAATGCCGACTGTGTTGCCGATCTCGTGTCGGCCTGCCGCGAGTTTGCCCATGCCGTATCTGAGCTCGGCGAGTGGAATGATGCAACACTCGATGCGTTCTGCGCCTTTGGTGAGCTACTGAGCACGACGATCTACCATGCCTTTCGTCGCTCATCCGGATTAGCAAGCAGCTTCGTTGATGCCCGCAGGCTCATTGCCACAGACGACCGTTATCAGAATGCAAGCGTCGATCACGCAGGCACGCATGTTCGCTGCAGTGCTGAACTTCTTGGAGTCTGCTCAACGGGCAACGTCATCGTCACCCAGGGCTTTATCGCGTCGAATTATGCCGGCATGACCACAACACTCGGACGCGGCGGCTCGGACTATTCGGCCGCGATCATTGGTGCTTGCATTTTGGCACGTCAGATCAGGATCTACACGGATGTCAGCGGCGTATTCACCTGCGATCCGCGGCTCGTTCCGACCGCTCTGCCGTTACGGTCGATCGGCTTCGATGAGATGCGCGACATGGCATCGTATGGGGCGAAGGTGCTTCATCCTGACACGCTTCTTCCCGCCGTCAGTGCCTCGATCCCGGTGTATGTACTCAACACTTTTCGTCCTGATGACCGCGGCACCTGCATCACCGACCAGATCGTGACGCACTCCGAGCCACGCGGAGTATCTGTGCTCAACGATGTTCTGAAGCTCACCGTGAGACGTGAGATCGGAACGTTGATCGCGCAGAACGAGCTCGTCTCCTCCAGTATCGTTCTTACGATCTCCTCGAAAGACACGATGACAATCTGTGTTCACGCCAGCACCGCCCAGTCGCGCTCTGCGGTCGACGCGATTGCGCACGCACATGAGGTTCGAACTGTTCCGCAAAGCATTGTCGCCGTCACCGGACAGCACATGTCAGATGCGAACACCGTTGCAGATGTGAGCCGCTGCTTCGCAGCCGGCACCGACACGGCGCAGATCTGCGTCGTGTCGGATACCTGCGTGATCGGGATCGTAGAGCGTGACGACGCACACGCCTGTGTGCGCAGCCTTCACGAGATGGTTATTCGTCGACAAGGCCCAGGCGAATAGCCTCGCGGACAGCTCCAATGTGACGAAGGAAGAGAACGAACGATACGCCGGTAACGGCAAGTCGGAACTCCGTCACATCGGCGCAATCCACGAACATCGTCGCCCGCAGGGTGCTGTTGGGCAAACTCCAGGCCAGAACTGCCGTGGCGATAATGCCGGACATTGACGCGATGTGTACCTGACGACGGATCACATAGTTGCCCGTCAGATAGCCAAGAATCCAGAAGACGAGTGGCAGCGGATTCATCGCCGTAAGGCATCCGGTAGCAGTTGCAAGCCCCCGACCACCATCGAACTTCAGGAAGATCGAGTAGTTGTGTCCCAGCACCACACCGACCGCAGCCCATGCCGTTGCTGCGAAGTACGATCCGTGAAAGTACTGTGCAAGAACAACGATGATAGCCCCTTTGGCCATGTCGGCAAGCATCACACCGATGCCGGCCACTTTGCTCTGACTTACGTCGTACAGATTACGAGCACCGACGTTGCCCGTTCCCTCCGTGCGTATGTCCGTGCCGGCAGTCAGTCGGCGAACGATCCACGCCGTTGGAATTGAGCCAATGACGTATGCCACGGCCGCTATTGCGAGTAACCCCAGATTCATGCTTTCCCCTTGAGAATGCGCAGTTGAATGAGTGAAACAGCCATCAGGATAATGAAGATGAGGTATGCGATGGCACTGGCATACCCCATCGAGTCAGATTGTTCAAATGCCTGGTGATAAACCTCGTAGACGAGTGTCGAGGTAGCACCCAGTGGTCCGCCCTTGGTCATAATGTAAACTTCCACGAAGATCTGAAAGCTCTTTATGCTGTTGATTACGACAACAAAAAGTAATGTCGGGCGCAGCATAGGAAGCGTAAGTCGACGAAACTGTTGCCAGCGCGAAGCGCCCACAAGTTCAGCCGATTCATAGATGTCGGCCGAAATAGACTCCATCCCGGCCAGGAACAGCACCATGTAGTAGCCGGCAGAGATCCAGACGTCCATGGCCATGATCGCCGGAAGGGCCGTACCGGGATGTAAAAGCCAGCCATCGGCCGGATACCCGATGCCCATCATGGCACAGATGACGTTCACGTACCCGTCCCGGGCGTAGAGGTTTGTAAAGACCAGGGCGATCACGACCAATGAGGTCACCGACGGGAGGAAGAACGATGCCCGAAAGAATGATGCCAGCCGAGGAGTGCTCTGCCGCACAGCCACGGCAAGCGCAATTGCAAGTGCCGTGGTGATCGGTACGGTTCCAAAGGTGAAGATCACCGTGTTGGTCATAGCATTCCAGAAATCCTTGTCCTGAAATGCCTGTCGATAGTTATCCAGTCCGATAAAGGTCATCCGGTTGGTCAGCGTCTCGTAGTCGCTCAGACTGAGCAGCAGCGCATAGGCCAGCGGATACAGCCAGAAGATCACAAACGTCACCAGCCACGGGGCGAGCAGCGTCCAGGTGTAAACCGTCTGCTTACGCACCGTGCGCCCCCTGAACAAGAGCGCGGAGCTCTGTGTACAGAAGTTCAAGCGGAAGCCCAACGATCGTGTAGTAACAGCCTTCGACGCGCGACACGAAAACGGCACCAAAGTCATCCTGAATGCCGTAGGCCCCTGCTTTGTCAAGGGGCGAACCCGAAGCCACGTACGCATCGATCTCCGCATCGGAGAGTTCACGGAATGTCACCCGTGTTGCTCTGGATGCCCTGCGCTGTCCCAGTCCCTTTCCTCTTGCGACGAGAGCAAGACCGGTGTGCACGGTGTGCGTGCGACCACTAAGACGCCTGAGCATGTCGGCAGCCTCGGCCGCATCGGCAGGCTTGTTCAGCACCGTATCGTCGAGAACGACCGTTGTGTCGGAACCAATAACGATCACATCACCATCGACCATTTCACTGCCGCGCATCGCCTTGCGATAGGCAAGCTCCTGGACGTATTCATGCGATGGGATGGACGTATCCAGTGCATCCTCGTCGATGCTCGGGACGACGCTGCTAAAGGAAAACCCAACATGCCGCATAAGTGCCTGGCGGCGTGGAGACTGAGAGGCGAGGACCAGCGGCACCGGCAGGTGCAGAAGGTCATTCAGGACAATCATGGTGCTGCGAACATACCGACCGACGGTCGATATACCGACGGATAAATCTTACTTGCCAAGCGCAGACTCGATCGCTGAAATCACATCGCTGGATGAAGGATCGACCCGACTGCCAAAGCGAGCCACAAGAGCTCCGTCCTTGCCGACAAGAAACTTCTCAAAGTTCCAGTCGATTTCTCCTGCTAGCGAGGGGTTCCCTCCGCCGGACGTCAGGAATTCAAACAGCGGCGCTTTCGAGGATCCCTTCACGACAACCTTGCTGAACATCGGGAACGTCACGTCGTACTTCGTTGTGCAGAACGTCTTGATCTCCTCGTCGGTCCCGGGCTCTTGCGCACCAAAGTCATTCGCCGGAAATCCGAGAATGACCAGCCCTTTATCCTTGTACGTCCGATAGAGCTTTTCCAGAGGGGCATATTGCTTGGTATGCCCACAGAAGGAGGCGACATTAACGATGAGGACGACGTTGCCCTTGTATGTAGATAGGTCGACCGCGGTACCGTCGATCGACCGTACCGAGAAGTCGTGCAGTGAAGTTGCCATGGAGGTCAAAAGTGCTAGTGAGAGGATGAGAGTTTTCATGCCTGGATTCCGTTATGAGATGCCGCGTAAACAGCAAAGACTACCGGAGGATTCCCACTTTGATTCACAAACTGCAGCCGAAGGCAGCTGAAGCGATCCTGGGCGAGCTCGGCCAGGTAGCTTTCCACCGATTCACGTTCGGCCCTGCCCTCGGGGTGTGAGTAGCATACCACCGTCAGTAGTCCACCCGGCATGAGTAGCTCGAGAGCCTGTCGTATGGCGGCCATTGTAGTGGAGACCTTCGTTGTCAGCTCTTTTTCTCCACCAGGCAGATAACCCAGGTTAAAGGTGACCGCTCTGATCGCCTCTTGATGACGGGGCTCTATGTGTTGGCGCATTGTCTCGTGTCCCGCCAGCAACAGACGGACGTTTCCAATGCCCTCGCCAAGCCGCACGCGTGCCACATCAAGCGCCACTTGCTGAATGTCAAAGCCGTACACCATGCCTGAATGGCCAACGCATTCGGCAAGCAGCTGCGTATCCCAACCATTGCCGACCGTTGCATCAATGACAACGTCTCCGGCGCGCACATTACTGCGAAGCAATCGGTGAACAGATGTGATGGCGTTCTCGGTGTTCTGTTTCATCGGAACCACTTTTCGATGTTGATCTCAACGTCGGGCTCAGCCCCCTCCAGAACACAGGTAACAAGCTGTGAAGCAGCAAAAGGTCCCTGAAGCGCACCCTTGGTGCCAAAGCCATTGAGAGTGTATCGACCTGGCAGCAGAGGATGCCTACCCACGAGCGGTCTCTTGTACTGCGTCGATGGTCTGATCGCAGCGCGCTGACCGACGACCGTGATATGGTGATCGAACATCTGCCGTGCCGCCGCCAGCAGGTCGTGGCGCGCCTGAAGGGTCGGCGCGGGATCGTGGTCATCCCAGTCATGCGTCGCGCCGATACGATACCGATCAAAGCCCATGGGAAGTATCCACGTACCATTGGTCAGAATGTGATCGATATCAAGTCCCGGTATCGTGACATCAAGGATCTCTCCCTTGGATGGCTCGATGGGAAGCCACGACCAGTTCGGATCGTGCATCGCCCGGTAGCCCGTGCAGTCGATCACCGCCGACGCTCCGGCCGCATCAGGCGTCCAGTCAACAGCCGAACGCATCATCGAGATCAACAGCGGAATATCGATCGTGATCACATTACCATGCTGCATGCCGCCGTAAGGATACCGCACGCCGTCGACCACTCCCGGCGCGATCGGCGTAACGGCAAAGGGCGCAAGCTCCCCCGCACGATTGCGCCGATGGAACCAATCCTGCATGGACGCGTCACGGAAGACCCGGCGAAGCGTCCACTCGCGCTGCAGCTGCACACTGAAATGCTGTTCGATCTCCGAATACGTTGCCCGTGCCTGCTCCATGAGCAGCTCGCCACGCCAGGTGGGCTTCAGGCGCTGACCCGTGATCGGCGTGATCATGCCCGCGGCAACGACAGAAGAGGTGTCGGACGACGTGTCATCCCAGGCACTGACGCGCACGCCACGCCGGATGAACTCCCAGGCTGCGAGCGCTCCGGCAAGCCCCATACCGACAATGTGTACCGAGGTCATATCTCGCGTCCGGCAATCCCACGGATCACCACGCTCGCGCACGCTGCACCGAAAGCAGCCGGCAGGTAGGGGGCTGTCCCGAAAGCCGAACGTTTGAAGTTGGTACCATCGGTGTACATCAGAGAGTCATCATCGACCTCTTCGAGCGAATACACGGCTGTGATCCCCGTGCGAATACCGACACGATGAAGCCGCTTACGCACGAACCGTGCAAGACGGCATTTCTGGGAGTCTGCGATGTCGGCAATGCGGATCATCGAGGGGTCGACCTTTCCACCTGCCCCCATAGAGCTGACGATGCGAAAGCCACGACGGTGGGCCTCGTGAAGCAGGGCTACCTTGGGTGCGAGCGAATCAATCGCATCGACGATGAAGTCGTACGAAGCCGAAAGCAACCGGTCCATCCGGGCGGGCGTAACAAACTCCTGCATCGGTATGACGGCCAGCTCCGGATTGATGTCACGCAGCCGCGATCGCATCACCTCGATCTTGAGATGTCCCTCGGTAGACGTCAATGCCGGCAGCTGACGGTTACGATTGGACGGGTCGACAACATCACCATCGACGATCGTCATTCGCCCCACACCGGCGCGGGCGATGAACTCCGCAGCATACGAGCCCACACCGCCGAGTCCGACAACCAGCACGTGTGAACGTGTGAATCGGTCAACGGCCTCATCGCCCAGAAGAAGTCGCGTGCGGGACGTCCATCCCGCACCGGTCATCGCTTGAAGACGGTTTCGAAAGTCTGCTGCTGGATCGCGCATAGTTCCTCGATGCTTACGCCCCGGATGGTGGCAGCGGCAGCATAGACATCCGAAATGGGTGTCTGGTCCGTGTCAGTCTCGAGAAGAAATCTCTCGGACGGACACAGACGCAGGGCCTCGTGCAGGGCCGAAGAATCTCGGCAAACCGATGGGCCGAACGATAGGATCATGCCGGCATCAAGGCACTGCCGGGCAAGTTCAGCCCCCTTCACAAAACCATGTAGGATCCACGGCTGTGAGGGATTCACAAACTTGTGAACACGGAGTAACTCATCATGGGCTTTAACACAGTGCACCACCAATGGACGCGAAACGCGTTCGGCCATGTCAGCGATGTACTCGAAGGCATCGATCTGATGACCCCAAGGGGCTGAGCACGACCTATCGATTCCACATTCACCGATACCCACAACGAGCTCCTCCTGCATGAGATCTTCGAGGACATCGGCCACGTCTCTCCACTCAGCGGTCACATCCCACGGATGCAAGCCGACAGTACAGATTCCATCCGTTTCGAAGACCTCGGTGTCGGCATTGATGCGTATGCTGACGACGGACGTGACATCCGGGTCTGACGCTCGATGGTGCGCGTGGGCGTCAATGTATTTCATCACTGAAGAGCAGGGCGACCGCTAAAGCGGGATCGATAATCACAATGGTGGGAGAAGAAGGCCGGTAAATCTAGAAAAGAGACATCACTTCCTCAAAGCTCTGGCGCGTCGGTGTCGGAATCACCGCGGTCGGATGCCTCTCTGGCGGCCTTGGCCAGGGTCTCGTAACGAACTCGTAACTCGTCAAGCGCCTTTTCCTCCATCTGTTCAATGTCCAGCATGACGTTATGTGCACCCTTCGTTACCCGTATAAGTTCGTCGAGCTTCAGATGTATGGCTTCGGTATCGCGGTTCTGTGTGTTCTGGATCAGGAACACCATGAGAAAGGTGACGATCGTTGTGGCGGTATTGATCACCAGCTGCCAGGTGTCACTGAATCCGAAGATCGGTCCTGATGCAAGCCAGACGGTGATCGTCAGCAAAGCGATCGTGAATGTTATCGGCCGGCCGGCAACGCGAGCGACAGACTTGGCAACGGCACTGTAAACACTGCTTTGACTCATTTGGTGGACCTATGTTTTCGGGGAATAGCCAGCCAGGAAGCGACCGGTATCAACACGATCGCACCGACCATCAGCCATATCGGATGGGGAAACTGGAAGAAGTTCATGACCGTAGCTGCAAGAACAAAGCCCCCTACCCAAAGAGTCGTTACGCGCTCTGCTCCCTTGACAATGCGGATAGCAACCATGGAACCAATATAGGCCCCGGCACACCAGGCAACGAGCAAACTGGCCAGGGCTCCGAAGCTCATACCTTCTGCGTAGGCCTGCACAGCTGACATGTCGGCAGGAGCGGGCACGGCTGCACCGTTCATAAAGAGTGAATGTCCAAACATCTCAACGGCGGCAATCACCAGAGCGCTGGCGATCACACCAGACAGTACTGCCAGAACAGTACGAATCGTTGAGTTCATAGCGATCATCCTCAGGCTGTTGTTCAACTACATCCGGACCGACATAGTACCGCCATTACCGGCAATGTGGCAAAGCATCGAGTCCTCCAAAGGACCCGAAAGATCGGCATTGCGACGGAATGCTATCCGAAAAAAAGTACGGCGCTTGTAACTACTTCAACGGGTTCTCGATCAGTAGGTGAACAGTACGATTATAGAAGCGGCCTTCGGGAATGGCGTTGTCAAAGTAGCTCTGCTCGCCAACCCCCGAAAAACGGGAATCCTTGGCACGAAGAACCCGTGCTACCGATCGAGCACGCTTTTCGGAGAGATTCTGATTGAAACCCTCATCTCCCATCAGGTCTGTTGAACCAGTGATCGTAACTGTGGATTCCTCACTGATGTCTTTCTTAACCTCATCAAGGTATCTCACATTGTCCTGCTCTACGTCGGCGCGTCCAAAGCCAAACGACATGAGAGTGTATCGTACGATCTCTTTGTCTCCAAGACGTTCCCGGCGCTTTTGGGCAATCGTTATCTGGTGAACGGAGATCTCATCCGTCGGTGAGGTGAACTCCTGCGCACCGCGGTCGGCAACGCGAATGTCATACTGCAGCGGAGTCTCGGTCTTTGGAAGTGATGTCAGGTTGTCTTGCAGATACCAGTCGATAGTCTGTGGTGGTTCTCCCTCCCCGTTGAAGGCCTGTAGTAGGACGTTGTCCTGCTTAGCAGCCAGTGAGTAGGATCCAACGCCTGCTGCTGATTCACTCTCAATCACGAAACGCACGATCGGTGGACTGGCGATCCGAGTGGTATCTCGCGTCACGAGTGGGGCTAGGATAGCCGGGTCATTGGAGCTGATCTCTGTTCGACGATTCTCAGCCATACCCTCGGATTTTGTCACGTTAGAGGGGTTGGCGGGCAGATTTCGTGTCCTGACATCGATGCGTGCGGGTTCTATGCCCCATACGTTCGTCAGATAGGCCTTTACGACATCGGCCCGACGTTGCGAGAGAGTGAGATTACCCTTTTCGACTCCTTCATTGGAGTTACATCCAGTCAGAGTGATCGTGCTCCGCTGATTATCGCGCATCCGCCGACCAACAATGTTCAGAATGTTGTAGTACACGCTCACGAGGTTTGTGTCATTGAATCGCTCGGGGTTGAAGCCCGATGTTTCATTCGTAGAAATCCGTCGGTACTTCTGTTCAAGTTTGTCAGAACCACTTTCAAAGAAAATGTATGGTAACAGTGGCTTGTGCGTTCGGGAGAGAAACTCTTCAATGGTCAACCGGACTGCCGCTTCCGGTTCAGCCCCGGGTGCCTGCAGTCCAAAGGCCTTCACAGCCGCAACGAGACGGACCGACTGCTCAATCGGTGGGTTCGGAAGGTCAAGCATTGGTGGAGAGTACTTCAGGGCGACGCCAACCCTGAGTGAGTTAACAGACCAATTGAGATTGCTTACGATGTCCGTCAAACCAACAGAATACATGACCTCGGGGGTCAGAAACCACCGGCTACCGCGAAACAGAGGAATGTCGAAGCTCAATCCGGCAGTAAAGGCACCATATAGACTTGAGGCATTCGGGAGAGCGCCGCTGCCGACCTCGCGGGCAACATTGAGCGCTCCCTGGCTCGGCTCGATGAGACCTTCTGTTTGCGTGAAGGAGTTCTGCATCATGTACCCAAACGTCGGACCGGCATGGACGGTTAGGCGGTCCGTCACCCGATAACCGATCAACGGCTCAATACTCAACGAGCTCAGTGACGAGACCAGTTCATGACGGATGATACCGTTCACCGGCCTGCCCGCAATATTCACCGTCGTTGGCTCATCATTTGTGAGAACGCCGCTGTGGGGCATGAACAACAATCGTCCGGAGAGGGTCCAGCTTGGCGATAACGGTGTTTGATACAGAATCCCAAGCGACATCCCGCTGCCGGAACCATCGCCAAACGACCGTGAACAGCACGGAACATCCGGTAATGACTGGAAATCTGCGTTGTGCATCGCAGCAACATAGTGCCCCATGATACCATATGCCCTGCGTTCAAGCTGCGCCATTGATGTCATGGGATAAAACAACAGACCAAGGGTCAAGCCGGCGACGATGTTGAGGGGCCGTTTCACTTGCGAACCTCCATCCATTGCATTGCCATCTGGTTGGTAGCAGTTCGTACGATGATCGAGTATACCCCATCAGGCAACGCGGAACTATCAAACCTGACCTCGTGATGGTCCTTTTCAATACCACCATTGTGAATGGTCGCGACAACGCGGCCAAGAACATCGCAGAGGTAGACCGAACACCCTGACAATTCTGAGGTGGCTTGAATGATGATCGAGGATTCGAGCGATGACGGATTCGGTTGAACGAGGATTTTCATGGGGGCAGCCTCGAGATACAATCGTTTCCCGCCACGAGCAGTGCAAACACCGGCCAGCCTGAACGTGTCATTCGTCACTTGCACCGCAATGGGACATCCATCCCATGTCACGGAGTCAATGCGGATCACAGACGTATCCGTTGCCCCAAGTGTAGCCACATACTTCAGTGAATATTGATACACTCCCCTTGCATCGCGACTTGGAATCGGCATGATCAATCGTCGAGAATCACCCGATACTTGTCCTGCCGGAATCGTGGCTTGGGAGCCTAAGGCATGTCGACCCATTGAAACAAAGACATTGACATTACCCGCAGGACAGAACGAAGACAGCGTTGTGTCACCAAAATCAGCCGAGAGCTTTACATCAACATCGTCACCGGCATAGGCGGAATCCGGTGCACTGACCGACACGCGAATCTGCTGATTCGGCGAGCGGACGATCACCGGCGCTGAAAGACCCTGGCAGCCATTCGCATCAGTGATCCGCACTCTATAGACTCCACCCTGACTTACTAGAAGCTGCCTCTGCGACCCAACAACTTGACCTAAGGAATCACGTGACCACTCATAGCTGGTCGCATCATTAGCTTGAAGTGTGATACTCCCGCACGGGCAAAGGGTGATATCGCTGAGTGAAGGGGCGATCTCTGCAACGGGATTGTCGTTGACCTTGACTCGCACTGTGTCGCTACCCGAGCAACCATTAGAGCCGGTCACCCTCACGGCATAGGAGAACTCACCAGGCTCGGTTGCTTGCATAATAGGATCTGCTATATCCAGTCGATCAAGTGGCAGCGCCTTTTCGAGCGGCGTCCAAAGGTACGCAGTGCCTCCGCGAGCCAGCAATCTCAAGTCAGACCCTTTGCAGATGGACGTGTCACGGCCTGCATCAGCCACTACCGACGGGAGTACAACCACCACAATGCTATCGCTGTTGCTGCAACCCGTAGAGTCCGTAACGTCAACCTTGTACGTCCCAGCATTGGAGACTGAAATGCGTGAATTACGATCACCGGTGCTCCACCTGTATGACAACATGCTTTGGGTCGCCGAGAGAACGACCACGTCACCAGAGCATATCTGCACGCTGTCTCTACTGATTCCGCCTGCGGTTCGGATCGAAGCGTCGGGTAACGGATTCACTCTGACTGTGAGACTGTCGACCCAGGTACATCCATTCGTATCGACGATACTCACGAGGTACTTCTGCGTCTGTGTCGGACGGAACACCTGCTGCGGCCCATCCAAACTACCGGGCTGCCATGTGTATCGAGTCGCCCCCTGAATAAACGCCTCCAAGCGGATGCTCTCACCTACGCATATCGTGCTCGGACCGGATATGCTCAAGCGTACGGGCGGACGGGGTCGAACATTGACCGTTGTCTGACGTGTTACCGAGCAACCATTCTTTTCCGTAGCAGTTACTGTGTACACAGTTGTGCTGAATACCCGGGCAGTAGGCTGCGCCAGTGTAGGATCATCCAAGCCATCAGCGGGAGTCCACCGATAAACCTTATCGGGTTGTGCGGCTACACCAAGAAGCGCCGGCTCACCGGGACACACTGTCTGTTCAGCACCTGCGAAGTTGGGTATAAACAGGTCTTGCGGAAAATTCGGCAACCCCCAGAAGCCGAGACTACCCAGAGTCACCGCCGTGCTGTCGAACCCCGCATCAGCCGGGTTAATGGCATTCGGGTTGTTCACAACTGCCAAAAACCGCGTGTTGTTTCGAGCCATGTACATTCGGCCATCTGGCGCTAGCTCAATGAAACCGAATCCACTTCTACCACGAACCACTCCGATATGTTGCCGAGAGGACGCAACATCTGCGGCGGTCACGTCATAGCGAAAGATGCTGTCGGCAATCGGGTTCGTCCAACCATTGTTCAGGTAAAGCCAACGGCCGTCGGGCGAAAAGCTCACGCCATATCTCAATACACCGTCAGACAACACCCGCGGATTAGTGATCCGACCAGTTAAATTGTCGAAGTCAAACAACTCGGTTGGTCCCATGTCCTTTGCGCAGGCAATGAGGCGACCATTCGGCGAAACCTTTAAGACTCCGCGATTTGCCTGTGAACCAGGACCCATGATCACGGCCCCCGTTCTTGAAACAACAGGAGCGGGATCGATGCCGGCAGGACTGAGCCGATAGGCAAAAAAACCAGCCGAATCTGGCTGGTTGCGTCGATAAATGACCCAGTAATCAATCCCGTTGCATGCGCGTGCTGCGGTGACCTTCTCTGCTACCGTACTCGGTGTCAAGTTCACATTTCTAGCCACGACGACACCACGTCCGCCATTCAGAGCGGTATTGATCACAAAGTGCCTGCCTGCTCCTCCAATTCCGGACTCGAATGCGACTGTCGTGAAGAGGTGATAGATATTCTTCGAACCCGGCTGTCGCACGATCAACGCTGATTGCGTGCTGGAGAAAAATCCAGGATTCAAATTTGTTGCGATCTCCTCATTACGACGGTTCCAAAGAGTATTCCCGTCCGTGTACAACACTAGGTCTCCAGTGGCGGAATCACTCACACTTGAAGTTCCTTCAATGTGTTGCGTTTTGCCATCGCTAAGGATTGAAGGGGGCGTTGTGTTGAAGTCGAGCCCCAGCCTTTCACCAAAGTACCATCGGTAGCTTGAGCGATCCTGTGCACTGAGTGACAGCGCGCCCACCAACAACAGAGCGAGAAGTCTGCAGATCAATCGAATTGGGCTCATGTTTCGCGCTCCAGTGACCGGGTAATGCATAGGTGTAAAATCTGCAGTCATGGCGAATATTCATAAAATTGTTTTCAACACGTTTGCCCATAAATGCAAACGCCCGACCCCACGAATGGGATCGGGCGTTGCGTTTGATTTGGGAGGCTACTGATCGTAGGATCAGTACATATCCATTCCACCGCCATGCTGATGCGGGGCGGCTTCCTTCTTCTCTGGCCTTTCGACGATCGTTGCTTCGGTCGTGATTAGCAGCGAGGCAACCGATGCAGCATTTTCAAGAGCAACGCGGGAGACCTTTGTCGGGTCGATCACGCCGGCTTCGAGAAGATCTTCGAACTTCTCTGAGTATGCGTTGAAGCCGAAGGTGCCTGTTCCTTCCTTGATCTTGGCAACGATCACAGAGCTTTCAAGACCTGCATTGTCGAGGATCTGACGGATCGGAGCTTCGACAGCCTGACGGATGATGTTGATCCCGGTTTGCTGGTCGTTGTTCTCGACCTTGAGACCTTCAAGCTTACCCAGCGTGCGCAGGTATGCCACACCGCCGCCTGGCACGATGCCTTCTTCAACGGCAGCACGTGTAGCGTGCAGAGCATCTTCGACGCGCGCCTTCTTCTCCTTCATTTCCACTTCCGTAGCAGCGCCGATCTTCAGAACGGCAACACCACCGGAAAGCTTTGCAAGACGTTCTTGCAGCTTCTCACGATCATAGTCGCTGGTTGTCTTTTCGATCTGTGACTTGATCTCGTTGATGCGCTTCTTGATCTCGTCGGAACTGCCAGCCCCTTCCACGATCGTCGTGTTGTCCTTGTCGATCGTGACGCGCTTGGCCGTACCAAGCTGCTGGAGCGTTGCACCATCGAGCTTATAGCCCTTCTCTTCAGAGATGACCATGCCGTTGGTAAGAATGGCGATGTCTTCAAGCATGGCCTTGCGGCGATCGCCGAAGCCAGGAGCCTTGACGGCTGCGATCTTGAGCGTTCCGCGCAGGCGGTTCACAACGAGTGTCGCGAGCGCCTCGCCTTCGATGTCTTCGGCAATGATCAGCAGTGCGCGACCGGCTTGTGCTGTCTTTTCGAGAACCGGCAGAAGGTCCTTGATCGCGCCGATCTTCTTGTCGTGGATGAGGATGAATGGGTTCTCGAGTACGCATTCCATGGTGTCGGCATCCGTAACAAAGTACGGCGAGAGATAACCGCGGTCGAACTGCATACCTTCGACAACGTCTACCGACGTGTCCGTGCCCTTGGCTTCTTCTACGGTGATCACGCCGTCCTTGCCAACCTTCTCCATCGCATCGGCGATAAGATTGCCGATCGTCGAATCGTTGTTTGCCGAGATCGTTCCGACCTGGGCGATCTCCTTCTTGCCAGGGACCGGACGTGAGAGCTCGCGCAGACCGCTGTGAATGGCCGTGACAGCCATATCGATGCCACGCTTGAGGTCCATCGGGTTTGCGCCGGCCGTGACGTTCTTCAGACCTTCGCGGACGATGGCCTGAGCAAGAACGGTTGCCGTTGTCGTTCCATCACCGGCAATGTCACTCGTCTTCGATGCAACCTCACGCACCATCGAAGCGCCGAGGTTCTCGATCGGATCTTCGAGTTCGATCTCCTTCGCAACCGTCACGCCGTCCTTGGTGATGGTAGGAGCGCCAAACTTCTTGTCGATGACGACGTTACGGCCCTTGGGTCCGAGCGTCACCTTAACTGCGTCTGCCAACTGATCCACACCGCGCTTCAGCGCGGCACGGGCGTCAACATCAAACGTTATGATCTTGATTGCCATGGTAGTTTTTTCCTTGTTGGGGGATATTGATCAAAAAGGTGGGTTTGGGAGGGGGCTTACTTGATGATGCCGAAGATGTCTGCTTCGCGCATGATCAGATAATCGTCGCCATCAATACTGATCTCTGTGCCGGCATACTTGCCGTAGAGAACAGTATCGCCTACCGTTACTGCCATTGGCGTAACCTTGCCGTCTTCCGACTGCTTACCGGCGCCCACGGCAATGATGGTTCCCTGCATTGGCTTTTCCTTGGCCGTGTCAGGAATGATGATGCCACCCTTGGTGACTTCTTCGGCTTGAGCGGGCTTTACAAGCACCCGATCGTGAAGAGGGGTTAGACCCATGATGATCCTCCAGTGTAAAGTGATGATGACTACTGTTTTGCGGTTAAGAGCCGCAGTTGACGAATTGTTGGCACTCCTCGTGCATGAGTGCTAACAACGCCACTGTGGGACGCGAAAATAGAGGGTCAGGGGGCTGACAACAAGTGAAAAGATGACAGTATACGGGGCGCAATCTGCCAGATTGACGCCCTTTCTGTCATTTTGTCTATAAATGGGCGGAGATCTTAAAACACGACGCCGAAAATGGCATCGATGACCAGGATACTGGCTGCGGAGATGGTAAATGCCCGCACTGTTGAGTTACCGACGCCCTCGGCGCCGCCTGTTGTGTGAAAGCCGACGTGACAGCCGATCAGGGCTGTAAAACCACCGAAAAAGAACGACTTTATGATACCTCTGGTGATCTCTTCGATACTGAAGAACTGCTGAATCGATGCAAAGAAGGTTGCCGCACTAAAGTCGAACTTGATACTCGTAAGGATATAGGCACCGACCAATGCGACCACGTTGGAGAACACCGCAAGCACGGGCATCATTGTGACGGCTGCCAGCGCGCGCGGCATCCCGAGGTAACGGTTCTTATCGATCGCCATCATATCAAGAGCATCGATCTGCTCCGAAACCTGCATGGTGCCGATCTGGGCGGCTATAGCGCCCCCTACTCGACCGGCGATAACGAGCGCGGTCAGCACCGGAGTAAGCTCGGTGAACACCACTGTCGCAATGGAGCCGCCGATAAAGGGGCGGGCAATACCGATCAGGTTGAACTTGGCAAAGAGGTTGGTTGCTTGCAAAGCGGCAATAGCGCCGGTAAATGAACCGACCAGAACCACGAGCGGCAGAGAGTCGGAGCCGACGATCTTCATTTGCTCCAGCACCAGACGCCGGTCCTTGAAGGCCCGGGGAAAGTACCGGATGATCCCGGTTAGCAGAAGGGCGATCTGGCCGACCTCGGCGAAGATCGACAACATGATGCGTCCAAATCCGGCAATGAATTGCGTCATGACCTGCAATCTACGACGATGCCCATCGCCACGGAGTGACGATGGGCATCTGTGGGGAATTTCAATACTACGACTTAACCGCGACCGCCAGTACCCGTGCTGTCACCAGAACCACCACCGCGTGGGCCACGTCCTCCCGGACCCTTGCCACCGGTGCTGTCCTTGCTATCACGACCACCCTTGTCACCATCGCGCGGACCACCACCAGTGCGGCCGTTGCGTGCTGCGATGAACTTGTCGAGAATCGTGATCTGCTGCTCCGTGAGGATTCCGCGCAGTGCCGTAAGGAAGCGATCATCACATTCCTTCAGGGCAGCACGAGCTGCTTCACGCTCAGGCAGGTTCTTGATGGCTTCGCGAGTAGCCTTGTTCAGGTCGCGAACCTTCTGACGTGCTTCGTCGCGGGTGATCGTACCGGCCTCTACAGAAGCCTTGATCTCTTCGCGTGCCGCCTTGGCGCGGTCGAGGATGGCACGCTCTGCCGTCTTGAGAGCCTCAAGAGCGGCCGTTGCACAGTCCTTGTGCGCTGCGAGCAAACGCTCGACTTGCACCTTCTGATCTGGCGTCAGGTTCAGAGAGGCAAGCAGACGGTCAAATGGGCTGCGTGGACCCTTCTTTGCGGTGTCTGGGCGCTCACGAACCTCCATAGGAATCTCAAGCGAGGCATCCGTGAACTCAACCGGCTGACCGTTGAGATCGAACGTCGTCTGGACGTTGTTGAACATGGCCATCGGCTCTGCTGGGTTCGAACCCAGTTCGCTGCAGGCAACAAGACCGAGCGAGATGGCGGAAAAGGCAACCATGGCGAGCGTCTTGAAGACATTCTGCGTTTTCATGATCTGACCCCTGAAAAGTGTAAATGATTGATGCGTTTGTGCGTGTGGAAGAGCGCTCATCGCGGCGCATGGAGCAGGATTCCATGCAATTCGAATTGGTTACAGCGGTCTGACAAAAATCTTTCGACCCTCTGAAAAAACCAGCTGCTTCCGTAACATGCGGGTCGCAAAATCGTCGTAGCAAACGAATCTACTGGCTTTTTCCACATCCGACCACCTCGGACCCCGACATGATGCGTTTTCTTGCTTGCCTGCTTGCTGTTTTTGTCACGACCAACATGGCTCTGGCCGGCCTTCTGCCTGGCCAGGATGCCTACGTGGTTCGGCGCGAAGCTGTCAGCCTGGCCGACGGGTCGTTCCGTCAGGCCAAGAACCTGGTGATAGGACGACCTGAGCCAGGGACCTACATTCCCGGTGTTATCCTGGTCAAGACGCGCGCGCCGCGTGGCTTGATGCGCAACCAGACGGGCATTGAGGCAAGCCCTCTGAACCGGGATCTTGTGGCATTGCAGGTTGCAGATGTCTCTTCAGCGTACATGAACATGCAGGATGCTGAAGTCGTCCGGACGCTTGGAATCGACCGCATTTATCGCATCCGGTACACCGAGCCGATCGATCCCTTCGACGCCTGTGCCCGCCTCATGGAAAACCCGGATGTTGAGTATGCCGTACCCGAGCGGACTCACCAGCTGTCCTACACTCCCAACGACACTCGCTACAGCTCGCAGCCCTGGATGACTCAAATGAAGCTGCCGGCTGCATGGGACGTCACGAAGGGTTCAACATCGGTCGTGATCGCTATCATTGACTCGGGAACGGACTGGTCTCATGAGGATCTCTCGGCGAACATCTGGACCAACACAAGAGAGACCCCGAACAATGGCCGTGATGACGACAACAACGGCTACATCGATGATGTGCGGGGTTGGGATTTTGTCGGCAATATCACTTTAGCTGAGGCCCGGACTGGGACGATCAAGCCGGACAACGACCCCAAGGTCAGTGGTAGCATCAACGAACAGAACGGACACGGCACGGTTGTGGCCGGGTGCTCAGGTGCAACGACAAACAATGCCAAGGGCGTCGCCAGTCCCGGTTTCAATTGCCGGATCATCCCCATCAAGGTCGGTTCTGACAATCCTTCGGTTCCCGGCCTGTTGCGCGGCTACGAAGCGATTGCGTACGCAGCAGACCTCGGCGCGCACATCATCAACTGCTCGTGGGGCGGACAAGGCCTCGACCCAAGTATGCAGGATGTCATCGACTACGCAACCAGCAAGGGTTCACTGGTCATAGCGGCTTCGGGTAATGACGGTATGAACAACGACACCTATCTGCAGAATCCGGCCAGCCTCGATGGCGTGCTGAGCGTAGGATCATGTAACTCCGGCGATCGCGTTTCAGGGTTCTCCAACTATGGCATGAACGTCGATGTCTATGCCCCGGGTGAGAATATCCTGAGCACATATCAGCCGAACACTTACCGCGCCCTGACGGGTACATCATTCTCGTCACCCCTGACGTCAGGTATAGCTGGCCTGATCAAGGCCGTTCATCCGACGTGGACGCCGCAGATGATCGCGGCGCAGCTGCGCGGCACGGTTGATATGCTCCAAGGCGTAACGGTAGATAATCGCCAGTTGTACTGGGGCCGGGTCAATGCCCAGCGGGCCGTTACCACCAATGCCTCCTTGACATCAGGTGACCGTACACCGGGAATCATGCTTTCTGGTCTTACGATCAATGGTGCTCAGTCGGGCAAGATCACCAACTTTGATAAGACGTCCGTCAAGTTCACGCTTAAGAATGTGCTTGCCGACGCGTCCAACGTCCAGGTCAGCCTGACGGTACTCGATGGATTCGTCAAACTCCATACGGGCTCGACTCTTGCCCTTGGCACAATTTCCCGCAGCGGTCAGGCTACGGGTACGATCGATCTTGAACTCGAGGACAACTGGCCATGGTACGACTCCAACGTACGGGTCAGCATGACCATCACCAGCGGCACATACGTTAATCACGAAGTGCTGTTTATCCCGGTCGAACTCCCAACACAGAACTCGTTCACCATGCTCAATCAGTCTGGTTCGGCATCATGGAATCTGGTTGACATTGCCGACGACGGCACGGTTTACGCAACGGGCACGTACTTGGGACAGCGGGCCATGCTTCGAGCCTCCGGCGCCAGTGTTGGCATTGTGGGCATCACATTCGCACCTTCGGTCGTTCGGGCTGTTTCGACATCGACTGTGTACATGGGCGGTGTGAATGCTGGCAAGGCAACCATCGCACGTTCATTCAATGGCGGGCAGGCTTGGAGTAACAGCGATGTGAGTGCGTTTGTCTCGTCCGTGGCAGGTCTTTACTTGTTTGATTCGCAGGTAGGCGTTGTGGTAGGAAATCCTGTCGGAAGTAAGCTCGGCCTGGCACGATCAACCAACGGCGGAGCAGCATGGGCGTCAATTGCCGGAACACCGGTGGCAATCACCGGTGAATCGATAGCTCCGGGTAGCGTTGCCGTCCATGGCGATGCCATGTGGCTGGGTACGTCGTCCGGACGTGTTTTCTTCTCCTTGAACAAGGGTCAGAGTTGGAGTCAGGGATCGACTGGGCTTGGCAACGTCAGTATCGTTTCTCTGGCATTCCGAGACAGCACAAACGGACTCATGCTGTATCGTACCACGGGTAATGGACCGTATCGAATTGCGACCACCATCAACGGTGGACTGAATTGGAGAGCCGGAACGGTGGATATCAACACAACTATGAAGATCACGCCGGTAAGACTCCTTGCCAACCCCGGCCATCACCTTCTTGTGTGCTCGAAGGGTGAGGTGTATGCTTCGGACAATAATGGGACGGACTGGCAGTCGGTGCTTTCACGTCCGGTCGCAGGCGTGGTATCTGCGTCAGCAAATGTGATCAGTCGGCCTGTGGTAGTGCTCTCCGGCGAGCAAATCGGGGTTCTGCAGTATCGATATGCGGGACCGAATGGATCAAAGCTTCCGGCATACACAGCCACAGAGGTCAATTTCGGCACGCTTGATCAGGGTCAGACGCGCAATCGAACGGCCACGCTGCGAAATAACGGTACATCCGATCTCTCAATCAGCAAGGTCGAGATCATTCCTCAGGGCTCAACTCCTGCCTCAGCCTTTGTGATCACAACAGCTCCGCGCACGAGTGTGAGTGCCGGCGGCTCGATATCAATTCCACTGCGCTGCGTAGCGGCCGATACCGGCACCTATCGCGCGACACTCCGTATCACTTCGGACGGAACTCCGGCGAGCATCGACCTACCGTTGATCGCAACAGTTGTCTCTGCAACATCAGTCTCGGAAGACCTAGCGCGGATGGGCAGCATCAACGTCTGGCCAAACCCTGCATCGTCTTCACTGTCCGTTACTGTGGAAGCCCCTTGTCAGGCAACCCTGGTAAACTCAGTTGGTACCGCCGTCACATCATGGGCACTCGAGGCAGGCACGTCAAAGGTCGACGTGACGGGTCTGGCTAAAGGTGCTTACCGACTGGTCCTCACACACGGGCTCGGCGTCCGTTCCATCGGAGTGATCGTCGAGTAGGAACTCCCCAGCAGACGGTCAGTAGAAGCTACTTTTCGAGCCGCTGTCATCCGACGGCGGCTCGTTCCATTGTGAACTGTCACTGCCGGCAAAAGCCCCCTGAACGCGACGACGGCGATTGCGCAGCCAGGTAAAGAGGATGAAGGCGATGCCCCCAACCACAAGCAGCGTGATGATCAGCGTGCCCCACTGAAATGTTGGCGGATAGACGCCAACCGACCCATCGGGATTGGCATGCGTGTATGGACGCGAAAAATAGAAGGCCGGGTGGAAGGGCATCGACCAGTACCAGGGAATACTGCCCATCATGTATCCCATCATGAACCCATCTCCCATGCCGCCGTAGCGATTCACAACGTAGTTCGTTGATGTTCCGGACTGACCCCGGAAGCTCTGGCGCTCGGTAGCACGCGGTGCGCCGTAGCGCCCGGTATAGTCGGCCGGACGGTTCATGCGGCTGCCTCCAAACGCGTTACGCGACGTCGGGGCGTTGCCGAAACGGCCTGTCGGCGCGTTCGAACCTGGTGCGTTGCGTGAAGGGGGCGGAGCCTGCCGCGTGCGAGATCCGCCGAAGGAGCGTCCGCTGCTTGGACTGCGGAAGCTGCGGCCGTATCCGCCGCCGCGGCTTCCGCCGAACGAACCGCCACCGCGCCGCTGCGCAAGAGCGTCAGTCGGGATGACCCAGGCAAGCAGAGCAAGCACAAGCGTCGAGAGAACAAGAAAACGTTTCATCATTAGAATACTCCTTCTGTCGTTAACGACCCGTCAATTTCCCTGTAGGTGATCTCGGCGGCAAACTCAGCTCGCTCGGGGATGTTCTTTGAACCACCGAACCAGGAGCGCAAGCCCTTTCCCTCCTCAACGGACGGCGCCTTGATGTGCACATAGAGCCGCACGACGCCTTCCTGCTCTTCGTTGTTGCGCAGCAGCAGTGTTGACTCGAGCGTGCCGTCACTATCGACGGTCAGCATCTGCAGTGACGTGGCTTCTTCAGAGGTGAAACCAGGGAGCTCGGTCTGGACACTGTCGAGGTAGTCCGTGAAGAGATTCTTCGTGTATTGCTGGCCGTCTGAGCCGACATACATGATCAAGGCGTCAAAGTCGCCGTCTTCACTGATATGGATGAAGATCTCGCGGACCTTGTCGAGCTGCTGGCCGTTGTAGTAAATGGCCGTCCGTTCAAGGCGACCATTCCCTTCGATGCTGAGTTCTGGCATATGGCAAGTATACGACGTACCATCAGGGGATTCGTTGCAGTCAGCCCCCTGCCTGCCTATCTTCGGCGTACTCTCGGCGTATTCATTGTTGAAAGACACCACCATGGCATCTGACGAGGTCGGCATCTGGTTCGATCCAGCCAACCCCTATGAACGGCCAAGCTTTACGCTCGGAATCGAGGAAGAATACATGGTCCTCGATCCAACCACCTTCAACCTGAAATCGCACATACAGTTCGATCTTCTGGGTCAGGGCGAAAAGGTTCTGCACGAGCACATAAAACCCGAGATGCATGGCTCGATGCTCGAGATCGGAACCGGCATCTGCAAGAACACGACGGAAGCCTTCAACGAGGTTCGCAAGATCCGCAGTATCGTCTCAGGCCTTGCTGCTCAGAACGGTCTCTGCATCGGTGCGTCGTCCTCTCATCCGTTCGCCCGCTGGGAGGACCAGGAGATCTATCCCGACGAGCGATATCGCATCCTTGTCGAAGACATGCAGGTGCTTGCCCGCTCGCTGCTGATCTTCGGCATGCACGTGCACATCGGCATCGAGAACCGGGAGACCCAGATACAGCTGATGAATGAAATGCGCTACTTCATGCCGCACATCCTGGCCATCAGCACAAACTCTCCGTTCTGGGAAGGGATTGATACGGGGCTGAAGTCATACCGGTCAAAGATCTTCGAACGCTTCCCACGGACGGCCCTGCCGGACGCGTTTTCCAGCTACGGTGAGTACCAGAACTACGTCAACCTGCTCATCAAGACGGGCTCGATCGACAATGCCAAGAAGATCTGGTGGGACATCCGTCCGCATCCATTCTTCCCGACGCTTGAGGTGCGCATCTGCGACCTGCCGATGCGTATCGAAGAGACCGTGGCTATCGCCGCCATTTGCCAGGCCGTTGCCGCCAAGCTCTTCTCGCTCTACGAGAAGAACCTGTCGTTCCGTACCTACCGCCGCTCGCTACTCATGGAGAACAAGTGGCGCGCCGTGCGTTACGGACTCGACGGCAACCTCATCGATTGGGGACGACAGCGTGAGATGCCCGCACGGGACCTGATTCGCGAGCTTCTGGAATTCGTCGATGATGTCGTCGACGATCTCGGCTCACGTCAGCACATTGAGTACATCCATACGATCCTGGAGAATGGCTCCGGTGCAGACCGTCAGCTGCGGGTGTTCCGCGAAACTGGAAGTCTGACCGAAGTGGCCAAGTACATTCACGAAGAAACCACACGAGACCTGGCATGATCCGCACGCTCACGATGCTGTCCGTTGCAGCCATGTTCATCATGTCTGCAGCTCCTGTGCTGGCAGCCGATTCAACGAAGTCCGACATTGCGATCTTCCAGAAGCCGGTCACGACCAAACACAGCATTACGATCGATGGAAAGAAAATCGACTACGACGCTACGGCCGGACATCTAACTCTGGTCAAAGAAGACGGTACTCCCCGCGCGAAGGTCTTCTACATTGCCTACACCAGAACAGGTGTGACCGATCCCTCTCAACGCCCCCTGACATTCTCCTTCAACGGCGGGCCGGGTTCATCAAGCGTGTGGCTGCACCTCGGCGTGCTAGGTCCGCGCCGCGTCCTTATGACCGATGAAGGGGCTACCCTGCCCCCTCCCTATAAACTTGTTGATAATGACGAGTCATGGCTGGACATGACCGACATGGTCTTCATCGACCCGGTCAGTACGGGCTACTCCCGTGCCAGTGACGAAAAGGACGCCAAGCAGTTCCACGGCTACAATCAGGACATCGAGTCGGTCGGTGAGTTCATCCGCCGGTGGACGTCCGATCACAAACGCTGGGCATCACCGAAGTACCTCATCGGCGAGTCCTATGGAACCACTCGTGCCAGCGCGATGTCGGAACATCTTCAGAACCGATACGGCATGTACCTCAACGGCGTGATCCTTGTTAGTGCCGTTCTGAACTTTCAGAGCATCGACTTCGCCGACGGTAACGACCTTCCGTTTGCGACATTTTTGCCGACGTATGCCGCCTCGGCCTGGTACCACAAGAAGCTCGCTCCCGAGATGCAGGCCCTGAAGCTCGAAGACGTTGTTTCCCGCGCCCGCGAGTTTGCCATGGGCGACTACACTCTTGCCCTGATGAAGGGGAGCGCCATGAGTGATGCCGAACGCTCGGCCATCATCGAGAAGATCTCACGCTTTACCGGCCTTTCTCGCGAATACATCGACAAGGCCGACCTTCGTCCGGTGATCTTCCGGTTCTGTCAGGAACTGCTGCGCGATAAGGGGCTTGTGATCGGCCGCTTCGACAGTCGTTACACGGGCACGATCTCGGATCGACTCGGCGAATCAATGGAGCGCGACCCGTCGCATCATCCGACCATTGCCGGATGCTTTTCCACCTGCATCAACGATTACCTGGCGCGCGAACTGAACGTCACCACCACACTGCCGTATGAAGTACTGACCGGGCGCGTCTGGCCATGGGACTATTCAAACGTCCAGAACGAATACTTGAACGTAGCTCCGCGACTGCGCAATGCGATGCAGATGAATCCGGCTCTGCGCGTGTGGGTGCTGAATGGATACTACGACCTGGCAACGCCGTTCTATGGAACGGAGTATACGTTCGATCATCTGGGGTTGCCGGCGTCGCTGCGACCCAACATCAGCATGACGTATTACCCGGCCGGACACATGATGTATCTGCTCAAGAGTTCGCTGGTGCAGATGAAGACGGATGCTCGTCGGTGGTACGAGTCGAGGTAGGCTGACCGTAGCTCTTTCGCGTTCCCTCATAGAGCTCAAACTCGAGCAGTCGGCACTCCACGTCGGCGCTCCAGAACGTGATGCGTTTCGACGAACGCAGTCCGATCTCCTTTGCCAGAGCGAAATTGCCGGTGAAGACATAGCCTGTATATCCCTTGAATCGCTGCTTGAATAGATCACCGATGTCGTGATATACCCCACGTAATGAGCGTTCATCGCCGAGCCGCAATCCGTACTCCGGGTTGAGGATTACGATCGGGCCGTGCTGCTCGCCCCCTGCCACTGTGGACTTTGCCGTGGTCACATCACGGAAGTCCGCCACTGCAATGTCGAGTCGAACACCCGCAGCGCGGGCATTCTCACGTGCCTGTCGCACAACGCGGGGATCAATGTCCGAACACATGATCTTGCCGGCCGGCGCTTTCACGTGCTCGAGAGCCTGCAGGCGTAGCTTCTGCCAGGCGGAAGCGGAAAACGGCAGTAGGTGCTGCAAGCCCATGTTTCGGCGGATCGATCCCGGAGCTGTATTCGTGGAGATCAGTGCCGCTTCGATTCCCAGCGTACCACTGCCGCACATCGGGTTCACAAAAGGGTACTCGGGCGACCATCTCGTGGAGAGGATCACGGCCGCAGCAAGCGTCTCACGCATCGGTGCCTTTGCCGGATGCATACGGTATCCGCGGTCGGAAAGGGGCTGACCCGACGTATCGACATAGACCATTAGTGAGTCATCGTGCCAGTACAGGAACACGACACTCTGCGAGGTATCGGGCCCGCTATCGGGTCTCCGCCCTTTGCGGTCGCGTATCTGATCAACGATCGCATCTTTACATCGCATGTTGGCATACATGGTGTTATCGATCTGCGGGGTGCTGATCGAGCTGACGACACTCAGATACCCATCTGCAGGGATCCATTCGTGCCATTCAATACCGTTGATCGCCTGATACATATCGTCGACCGTGCGAACCTGCCAAGCTCCAAGACGCAGAAGAACGCGATGTGCCGTGCGCAGCCACAGATTCAGACGCATGCAGTCTTCAAGCGTGCCGGATGTTTCGACGGCAGCAGGCAGCACGGCACTAACGGTCAGACCCAGGGCCTCGACCTCGCGTGCAAGTATCGGCGGGATCTCCCGCGGACAGGTTATCAGGATCGGATAGGTCATGCGTTCGGCCTCGTGGGCCGCGTTTCAATTTCGAGGTGTGTCAGGATCTGCATGGCCTCAGCGTGCGACGTGCCGCACATCTGCTCATGTGGCTGCAGACTGCCACAGAATGCCGGACGTTCCGGCTGACCAAAGAGCATGCAGCGCAGATCATCCGTCAGCTGCACACATCGAACACCGGCAGGCTTGCCGTTCGGCATACCGGGAATAGGCGACGTAATGGATGGGGCTATGCAGCATGCTCCACACAACGGACGGCATGTCATGCGCTGGCGAAGACGGCTGTCAGTGCAGCATGCAGCTCATCAATGTCACTGCGTGTGATGATAAACGGCGGTACAAGTCGGATGACCGTGCCCGCCGTGGCATTGGCAATGACGCCACATTCGAGCAGGCGCGGGATGAATGGCGCTGCGTCCTGCGTCAGTACGATGCCCTGCATGCAGCCACGACCCCGTATCTCGCGGACAAGCTCCGGGAATTGTGACTGCAGTTCACGCAGCCGACCATGCAGGTACTCGCCAACCTCGCGCACGTGGTCCATCATTCCCGACATCACCTCATCCATCACAATGCTTCCGGCGACGCAGGCCACGGGGTTGCCACCATAGGTGGTGCCATGCATGCCCCTGTCCAGTAACGCGGCTGCTTCGTTCGTTGCAAGAATTCCGCCAAGTGGAAGTCCGCCGCCCATGGCTTTGGCAATCGTCACAACGTCAGGCCGCACTCCATAGCGTTCGAATGCGAAGAAGTCGCCCGTGCGACCGATGCCCGACTGAACCTCGTCGGCAATCACAAGAAAGCCATACTGCTGCTTGAGACGCCAGATCGCATCAATGAATTCCTGCGTGGCCTCCGTAATGCCCCCTTCACCCTGAAGAAATTCGAGCATGATCGCTGCGGTGTTCTCATCAACGCGCGACTCGAGAGCATCAACGTCATTGTAGGGAAGCACAAGTGTATTCGGAAGAAACGGCCCCATTCCGTCCTTGTAAAGGGGCTTATCCATCACCGATAGGGCACCATAGGTGCGACCATGAAAGCCCCCAGAGAAGCCGATGATATCATAACGTCCGGTAGCACTGCCAAATCGACGGGCGATCTTCATGGCACCATCGGTCGACTCAGCGCCGGAGTTGCTGAAAAACACGCGTGGGTAGCCCGATGCCGTCACGAGCTGTTCAGCCAGTGCGACCTGCGGTTCCTGGTAGAACACATTGGACACGTGCATATATCGGCGGATCTGGTGCTCTACGGCCTCAATGATCCGCCGGTGGCTGTGCCCCAGCGCATTAACGGCGATCCCACCCAGCATGTCCAGGTAGGCCTTGCCATCAACGTCATAAATGCGCATGCCCTCGGCACGGTCGATCGCAACGCTGATACGGCGGTAGGTCTGAAACACCACCGCGTGTTCGCGGTCGATGATCTCTTGGCTGGCAAGGGTATCGGTAACGGACATTACTTTTCGAGAATCGTGAATTCGACGCGACGGTTTTTAGCGCGCCCTTCGTCAGTGTCGTTTGTTGCCAGCGGACGGGTTTCTCCATAGCCCCGCGCCGTGATGCGCAATGGATCGACGCCGCCCACCATCACAACGTAGTCCTTGACGGCACGAGCCCGATCGTCGGAAAGCTGCTGATTATCAGAATCCTTCCCCATCGCATCGGTGTGACCACTGACCTCGATCTTCATCGTCGGGTTATCCTTCATCAGGTTCACCAGCTGCTGAAGCTCTGTGGTCGACTCTGCCTTTAGCGTTGCCAGCTTGCGGTCGAAAAAGATGTTCTTGAGTTCGATCACGACGCCCTTTTCGAGCGGAACGAGTTCAAGGTCGCGCTGACGCTCGGCGTAGGCCGTGTCCGCCGTCAGATCAATGTTTTCACTAATGGCCCCGAAGTCCTTTGCCTCGGCACGCAGGCCGTAGGAGATTCCCGCCGGCAGAGTGATCACGTACTCTCCCGAGAGGTCTGCCGACCGCGACCGGCCAACTTCTGTGCCAGTGGATAGGTTCACGTAGATGATGTCGGCCGCAACGGCCCCCTTCGTCTTCTTGTTCAGCACTCTTCCCGATAACAGCACCACCGGACGTGGGCGTACCTTCTCCGGAAGCCGAACACGGAAGATGTCCCCACTGAGCGTGTCGACGTACGACACGAAGTACGCATACCTGCCGTCGGCGGGGATCGTGTAGGAAAGGTCCCAGTCAGCCGTATTGATCGTTGGTCCAAGGTTGACCGGTTCGGACCAATTCTTCCACGTCGAATCGAGTCGACGCGACACATAGACGTCGAAAGCCCCGTAGCCCTCTCGTCCATCGGTAGCGAAGTACAGAGAGGCATCATCAGATGCCAGAAACGGTGTGGCTTCCTGACCCGCCGAATTGATGACCGGTCCAAGATTCATCGGCGGCGCATACGAACCGTCACGCCGACGCAGGCTCACGTACAGATCGCGATTGCCACGCGTGTCTGAGCGCTGGATGGCCATGATAAGCGCCTCTCCGTCATTCGAGAGACAGAACTCCGAGTACTTGCTTTCGTTGGAGTAGTCGGCGATCTCAAGGGGCTTCGGTAACGACCAGCCACTGGATGTACGCTTGGAAAGCGCCACGCTCCGGAGCTTGATGGAGGGATCCGAATATGAGTCAAGCAGCAGCATGCTTTTGCCATCGGGCGATATCGAGCACACGCTGTTATTGCCGCGGTTGTTCAATACGCCACCGATATTCAACGCCTCGCCCCAGGTGCCGTCGTCCTGCAATTCGCTCACCCAAATGTCTTCACCCCCACCTCCAATGTTATCCGGTGAGCCCTTGCGGCAAATGAACAGCGTGCGTCCATCCGGTGATATCACCGGCTTTAGATCATCGTACGCACTGTTCACACCGCTGCCCAGCGACTCTGACCGAAATGTGGTGTCTGCGCCGGAAAATGCGGTGGCCATCACCGGAAAGGTGATGGCCAGCAATGCAGCGGAGATCGTCTTCGTCAGAGTGTTCAAGAGGCAACACCCTTACTTGTTCTTGGTGATCTTCATGGAAATCTTCTCTAACGGGTTGTTGCTGCCATCCTGAGGTGCTCTGACAATGGCGTCGGCAACTTCCATGCCGCTGACAACTTCACCGAATGTCGAGTATTGCCCGTCAAGCCAGTCAGCCTTTGCAACGCAAATGAAAAACTGGCCGCTAAAGCTGTTCGGATCTTGCGTACGAGCTGCCGACAGCACTCCACGAAGGTGTGGCTTGTTGGAGAATTCTGCTGGAACCTTGTCCTTGTAGCCGCCGGAACCCCACGTGTTACGTGGACCATTCTTGCTGTTTGGGTCGCCCCCTTGGATCATGAAGTTGGCAATGCAGCGGTGGAAGGCTGATCCGTCATAGAAGCCTTCTGCTACGCGGGCATCAAAGAATGCGCAGTGCTTTGGAGCAACATCTGGCCACAAGCGGATGACAATCTTGCCGAGGTTGGCATTTCCTTGGGTGACTTCAATAGTATACATAGGTCCGTTTCCTGGATTAATTGGTCCGTTCGGTTCTGTTTCGACAGCACAGCCCGACGCGACAAGCAGTACACTCACCGCAAGGCCGAGCAAAAAGAGTCGTGTGGCAGGGAACATCTCGTGAAAGATCATTTTTCGTGCAAGGAGGATTTTGATTCGCTTTCAACCAGCAAAGGGGCAGTTGAAGGATACCACGAAAGCAACGTGAAACTGCTGCTTCGACTGCGAGACTTGTTACTTGTTCTTGGTGATCTTCATCGAGATCTTCTCGAGCGGATTGTTGGCGGCGTCCTGTGGTTGTGCCACTATGGCATCGGCGACTTCCATTCCACTGACAACTTCGCCGAAGCACGTGTACAGCCCATCCAATTGCGTCGAAGGAGCTACACAAATGAAGAACTGCCCACTAAAGCTGTTTGGATCGTCAGTACGAGCCGCTGATAGCACGCCACGAAGATGTGGCTTGTCGGAGAACTCTGCAGGGACTTTTTCTTTGTGTCCACCAATTCCCCAAATGTTTCGTGGTCCGCTCTTGCTATTGGGGTCGCCCCCTTGGATCATGAAGTCGGCAATGCAGCGGTGGAAAGCTGATCCGTCGTAAAAACCTTCTGCCACACGAGCTTCGAAAAAAGCACAGTGCTTTGGAGCAACGTCAGGCCAGAGTCGGACAACGATCTTGCCGAGGCTTGCGTTGCCTTGATTGACTTCGATGGTGTACGTTGGGCCACCGTCCCTGTTCTTAGGGCCGGTCGGGTCTGCAGACGCTGCAAGGTTCGTTCCGATAACCGATGCAATGACGAAGAGGAATAATGCTATGAGCCGCATTGGCTGGGCCTCCGAGGAAAACTCGTGTGGTAATTACTTCGTTTTTTTGCTTTTGGATTTTTTCGTTCGGGCCTGCTTGGAAGGCTTCGTCTCGACGACCTTGTTTTTCGTAATGCGCATTGAGATTTTTTCAAGCGGATTGTTCGCACCGTCCTGAGGAGCTTTCACAATGACATCCGCAACTTCCATACCGCTGACAACCTCACCAAAGGCGGTATACTGACCGTCCAACCAGTTGGCATTAGCAACGCAGATGAAGAACTGTCCGCCGAAGCTGTTTGGGTCGTTTGTGCGGGCAGCTGAGAGCACGCCGCGCATGTGCTGCTTGTTCGAGAACTCTGCAGGAACCTTGTCCTTGTAACCACCGGAGCCCCATGTTTGGCGTGGTCCGTTCTTGCTGTTCGGATCGCCACCTTGGATCATGAAATTGGCAATACAGCGATGAAAAGCGGTGCTATCGTAGAATTTTTCAGCAACGCGCGCTTCAAAAAATGCAACGTGCTTGGGGGCCACGTCCGGCCATAGGCGGACGACAATCTTTCCCAGATTTGTGGTGCCTTGCGTTACTTCGATGGTGAACTGCGGTCCGTCACCAGGATGGACTGGACCGGTCTGTTGGGCACTGACACCTAATGTTGCACAGATACTGATAGCAATTGCAGTGATAAAGGCTCTGAACGTTAGCATTTCGACCAAACTCCGTGATGTTGTGGCAAACAAACTAATAGGGCAAACGCCCCATTAGTTCCTGCGAATCGACTTGATGGTGATGGGTGACTTGGGCATTCCGTCGGTATCACCCAGGGGGCCGGGTTCAACGTCGACGTTTCCGATCTTCGATACGACTTCCATTCCACCAATGACGCTGCCAAAAATCGTGTATTGATACGGAAGTGCCGAAGCTTTTTCGAGGCAAATGAAGAATTGACTGGTTCCTGTGTTGGGAGCCGACTTTCTGGCCATGGCAACGATGCCCGGACGGTAGCCGCGTCGAGCCGAAGGAGCCGATTCGTTCAATTCATCCATGAGTGGCTCTCCGGTTGCTGTTTCTCCCCCTCTTCCCCACTCGTTCCGGGCCTTCCGGTCGCGCGTATTGGGATCGCCCATCTGAACGACGAAGTCCCTCGCCACGCGATGAATAAGCGTACCGTCATAGTACTTCCGCTCCACGAGAGTAATGAAGTTGGCAACCGTTTTGGGTGCATCACGGCCATACAGCTCGATACTGATCGTTCCCTTGGACGTCACAACGTCCACAGTATCCGTAGCCACGGCGCTCGAAAGAGAATCGATCGGCGGCACGCTCAGAGTCTCAGCTGGGGGCGAGATCTGCTGCACGATCTCAACAGGGGGCTGCTGTTTCGGCTGGCAGCCGGTAAGGAGGATGATCAGCCCGAGCGCTACGCGATAGATCACAAAAACGGCCATGGTGCGCGTACGAAGAAACTTCAGGAGGGTATCAATACTCCAGTACCCGCTCACAAAGGCCGCAATGGTGGCAACGGCAAGCGCTGCCCCGCTTCCGGCATCGGAGAGGTTACCCACCTCGCGAGAGAACTGTAGCAGACCGGCAGCGAGAACTGACGGGATAGAGAGCAGAAACGAAAACCGTGCGGCGTGCTCACGCGTCATTCCACGGAACATGGCCGCCATCATCGTCGAGCCGCTGCGCGACGAGCCAGGCACAAGGGCAAGGCACTGTGCGGCACCGATCACCATTGCATCGGTCATTGTCAGGTCAGACGTCGACCGGGTGAATGAGGCCTTCCGCTCGGCAAGCCAGAGCAGCAACCCAACACCGATCAGGGCGCCGGCGATCACGTGCAGATCCTTCGTCAGTGCTCCCTCGATCACATCCTTAAAGGCCAGACCGATCACGACGATCGGTACCGTGCCAACGATAACGAACCATGCCAGACGTGCATCAGCCCCCTGCTCGCGCAAAGGCCTTCGGCCGCGGCCAATGTTCTCAGACGCCCACCCCGTTACCGAGCGCATAATGTCGGTGCGGAAGTACAAAAGCACGGCTGCAAGCGTGCCCAGCTGAATGGTGGCCATGAACGACGTCCACCGCTCTGGATGCGACGGGTCGATCACCCCCATGATGGATGCCGCGATCGTCAGATGCGCCGTACTGGAGATCGGCAGAAACTCGCTCAGCCCCTGAATAATGCCGAGAATGGCGGCAGTAAGGATCGACATGGGGCGAAGATAAGTCAGGTGCGGGGTTTGGGGTTCGAGGTGTGGGGTGTGAGATCTGAAGGTGATGTATTACAAAGCCTCAGCCATAGCGACCAGTGACTTGACGGTTTCCGGTAAGCCCTTCTCAATGTTCTTGCCGATCACACGCGAGAAAAGAGGAGTAAGAAGTCCATGCATTTCAACGCGATGGACGACCTCCAAGCCCTGCGGTGTCTCATTCAACGTGTGGATGAAGTCCATTGTGCAAAGGGGGAGAACGCTTCTGCTCGTGAATGAGGACAGCTGCGAGCACTCAGTGATCATGAACTTCACCGTGGGTCCATTCGATGGCTGCATGGTACCGGTCGTGCCTACGGCAAAACCCCCGTTCAGGCGCGCTTCGCGAACATCGGTGTCCCAAACCTTCCAGTTCGGCACATCAACCCATAGCTGCCAAAGGCGTTGCCTCGTTGCCGATGTGATCCTGCGAGATTCAGTCGTCCACATGATCAGACCTCCATTTTGAATTCGACATATACCGCTGATCCAAGAGAGCAAATTATCGCCTCAAACCTCACACCCCACACCCCACACCCCAAACCTGTCAATTGAGGTCACAGAGTGCAGGATAGTCATCGCGAAAGCACAACAGTCTGGGTAGACGTCCCGTTGGGGCCCCGGCAGACAACGTAATAGATTCCGTTTGAGAGGTCGGCTGCATCCATCACCGCAGATGAGGAGTAAGACCGGACACGAGAGTGAAGTTGCGAGGTGAGATCACGAACCTCCTCGCCAAGCTGATTGTATACCTTCAGCGTGAGCGTTTGCGGGGACACGGTCCAGAACCACGTAACGGCGATTGTTGTGCTTACGGAGAACGGATTAGGATAGGGCGGATAAGAGAACACGTCTGCCTGCTCTTCAACTCCGGTGGTCACCGAATCGATGGGTCCGTTGTAGAAGTCGCCTCGGGAGTTTGCGATGTAGACATAGTCCCCTGCAGAGAAAACGTTGTCATTGATTCCGCTCCGCACTGCAGCCATGTGTAGAAGGAATCGGTCCTCCAGTCTGCTGCTAAACGAGCGACCAGTGTCACGAGAAACGTGCACGTCTGTGAGGCCACGGATACTAACAAGCGCATCGTTAACGAAGCATGAGAATCCCTCAGGATCCGCATCACTTCCATCGCTCGGACCCATGTCAAGCAGCAAAGCCGAGGATGCATCATCGGGTAGCAAAATAGAATGGTTGCGTTGCGCCCCGAGAATACACACAAGTGATCCGTCTTTAACTACATGACGGCCGGCTGGCACTTTTGTAAGCAGCACATCCCAAGTTATGCCGTCCGTGGATCGAACGAGCTCTCTTGTGCTGTCATCATCGCGCGTCCCCAGTGCGAGGTACGCAGAACTGTCGCGAGTCACACCAACAAGCGTAAACTCACTATACTCGGTCGGATATGGCGCCTGTTGCCAAGTCCTTGCTGAGTCAGTCGTTATCGCAAGGTACTTGCGGAACCATAACTCAACGGCCGCTTTTGAGGCTGATTGCCATGCCGAATTCAGCACGGTTCTGGCAATTGGGCCGGGGTTTGTCTGCCAGGTTATGCCGCCGTTTGTGGTGACGAATGTATATCCGAAAATCTGACTAGTGTCCGTGTGCTGATCTTTAATGCTGTCGGCAAAGATCACCATTCGATCGACTCCATGAGCTTCTGCCCTGGAGTATTCCCAACCTGTGTTCGTGGTCCAGCCAGCCTCCAAGCTTCCTATCCAGCGTACAGTGCTGTCCTTAGCGGCCCATGTTCGTAGCTCCTTGCCATCGGCATCGTGCTCGGACACCACCAGAAGGCCGCCGCGGTTCTCCGTCTTGATGTATGTTCCCTGCTTGGTTCCGGCGTAGAACACCGGCTTCGGCGATTGATCCCCTGCCACGCGAACTCGTCGAGAAAACCTCGGTGCGATCGGATCAGTCGTTATCTGCATCGTCGAAACGCGGTCAAACACACCGGAGATAACACCCGTATCAGATTTGGGGAAGAAGGCTAGGTCTTCCATGGTCATCACATCGCTGTTCAGGATTACACCATTGATTCCCTCACGCCAGATCTTTCCTCCATCGACAGTAATGCAGAATCGGCCAAAGCGCCGGAACATGTTGTATACAATCGCGACCCCAATTCCATTGGATGTGAATCTAACTGTGCGCACGTTATACCGTTCGTCGATCAAGCTCTGAGCCGGCACTTTGGTTTCCCATGTTCCACCATCATCCGATGAACGTGCAAAGTAGGTCGTGTCACCACCGATCATCCACGTTGAGTCGTCAACCCACGCAACGGCAAGCAGAGTGACGGTGTCGGGTGCCTGGCTGGTTGTCGGCAACCAAGTACGCCCTAAATCTGCGCTGATAAATGCGCTACCCTTCCCACCGACAGCCATTGCTCTGCCCTGGGGGGCAGTGGAAATGGCATGAAGCGGAGCGGTTGATGAATGAACTTTCGTCCACGTCTGTCCTGCATCGCTACTGCGATGCACCGCTCCGCTGATGCCTGTACATAACAAGATTCGTGCGTCCAGATGTCGCACACAGGTAATGTCATCGTTCTCATCCACAACCACGCGTTCCCAGGTACGAAAGTGATCATCACTTCGGTACACCGCCCCCCAGCCACCGGCAATAACGAGACCGGAGTCCGAGAAGTATGCCACAGACCGCAGGGTCTGCGCCTCATCAATCTGAACGAAGCTCCATGACACCCCCCGGTCTGACGTGAGATAGACTGATCCGAAGTAACCGACCGATGCCGCTCGCCGTCCATCAGGCGACGTACCGCAGGCTTCCTGCATGGTGCGTCCGGGAAACCGCCGAAGCGACTTCCATTGATGCTGAAGCTGAGCGTGCAGGCTGAATGTTGCCGTGCATATCGCAAAGAGATAGCACACAAATCGAATCCGATAACGGTTACGCGTAATCATTTCAGTCTCCGTGAGTTATGGGTAATGACTGCCGATTGAGAACACCCTTACGTCTGATTCACATGTGGACGTAGATGAGTTTATGGTTCTTCCGGACCGAATGGTGCTATACCGCAGGCGGGATCGCAGTATACTCCGGGTACGAGTGTAGGACACGGTAGGGCAGGTGGATTCGTTGATGCCGGAGGCTGACGCGTGATACGACGTTCACCAGCCTCGTTGATACAGACTACAAAGCGATCTATGCAGCATGTTTCAGTGGTCTCACACCAGTGCAGGCGATTCCACTGATAACCCGTGCCATTGTTTACATCCCCGTCGGGGTCCGTGAATAGCTTCTGCCAACAAGGTCCCTTGACCACACGCCAATTGGTTTCGCATTCACCAGGATTTCTCGGAGGGAATCTCATGGGGTTGAGAAGCAACATTCTCCTGGTCACTTCCGCAAGAATCATCGCCGGACTCATGCTGTTAAAACACGCGTCGCAAAACGGATTGTTGGTCTGATTCACACCATTGGTTGTTGTGATGGACTCGAAATAAAGATCATGGTACTGATTGCAAGCATTTCGAATGGAGTATCTGACTTCTACAGTGCAGCCGGGACATAGCTCAAGCAGCACAGGCTCGAAGTTCTGCCATGGTGGGAAAGGGGTTTCAGGGCAATCCGGAATGCAGGGTGTTGAGAACGCCTGGGGCTGATTACCCCCCCCCCCCGCGGTGTTGGGCTGGGCAATAACCTGAACGTAACTGCCGGCCATGAGCAAGGAGCACACGAGCAGCGCGACTGAAGTGATGAATCGTTTCATAGAACGATCCTTTCAAAAAATGAATGAATGAAAACCCGGCAGCCACATGACTGCCCTATCTGTATTGCGTATTAACGTTGGTCTTCAGCACGTGCTTCTGACGCAGGCAACTTACGGAGGCACTCGCTCATGTCATGGTATAACAATTGAAATATTGGGACAGTTACTTTTTCATCGCGTGAAGCGCCCTACGCCCCTTCTGATAGGGGCTAGCGAAGATTTCGTAACCAACACAAAGGTGTGATTCGAAATTTTTCAGAAAAACAAGATGCGGGCGAGACTGCGTCTCATCCATTGGTTGTCATCCCCGCGAAAGCGGGGATCCATGCGTGTGAAGATGAACTCTCGCGTTCGCGACAATGAGACACCTCACACCCCAAACCTCACACCCCAAACCTCACACCTCAAACCTCAAACCTATCAATGCGCTTCATACCACGACGGACCCGATCCTGACTCCACCACTACGGGTACGCCGTCAAGGGGCAGGGCATGTTCCATTTCATGTTTGGCCAGGGCGCACAGGGCTTCGACTTCATGTTCAGGAGCTTCAAAGACCAGTTCGTCGTGTACCTGTAGGAGCATCATGGAGGCCAGACCTTCGGCCTGCATGCGGTTGTGGACGCGGACCATGGCCAGTTTCATCATATCGGCGGCAGTACCTTGAATAGGCATGTTGATGGCAGCGCGCTCGGCGGCTGTGCGAAGCCCGCGGTTAGCGGCATTGATCATCGGAAAGTACCGGCGGCGTCCTAGGATGGTGGACGCATAGCCCCTTTCGCGTGTCGACTCAATGGTCTCGTCCATGTAGCGCTTGATGCCCGGATACTTTTCGAAGTAGCTCTCGATGATCTTCTGACCTTCGGTGCGGGGGATGCCGAGCCGCTGCGCAAGGCCAAAGGCACCGAGTCCGTACATGATACCGAAGTTGACGGTCTTGGCTACGCGGCGTTGATCGGAGGTCACCTCGCTGATCGGCACGTCGTGCAGAATTGCGGCGGTGGCCGAGTGAATGTCAGCTCCGGAGGCAAAGGCCGAGCGGAGATTCCCGTCCTTGGAGATTGCTGCCATGATCCGCAGCTCGATCTGGGAATAGTCAGCCGAGACCATCACCCATCCTTTGCGCTGCGGCACAAATGCCTTGCGAATGCGCAGTCCAAGTTCGGTGCGGATCGGAATGTTCTGGAGGTTGGGATCGGTCGATGACAGGCGTCCGGTAGCGGCCACGGTCTGATTGAACGTCGTGTGCACGCGCCCTGTATGGGGATTGATGAGCTTTGGCAAGGATTCCACGTACGTCGAGCGGAGTTTTTCCACCTGACGGTAGTCGAGGATCATCTGCGCTATGGGATACGAATCAGCCAGCTCCGTCAGCACCGAAGAATCTGTGGAATAGCCGGTCTTGGTCTTCTTCGATGCCGGCAGCATAAGCTTTTCGAACAGCACCTCGGCCAGCTGCTTCGGCGAGGCAATGGTGAACTCTTCGCCCGCCTCCTGCCAGATCTCGGCTTCAAGACGTCTAGCCTCGCTGCGCATGAACTCGCCGAGTCCGCTGAGCGATTCGGTATTGATACAGACACCATTGCGCTCCATGGTCACAAGCACGGGCACGGCAGCAAACTCAACCCTACGGGCAAAGTCGAGCAGCTCTGACTTTTCCAGCTCCGGCTGCAGGGTATGACGAAGCTTCAGAGCTACATCGGCGTCCTCGCAGGCATAGTCTGATACGCGCGCCGGGTCGATCTCCCGCATTGAAAGCTGCTGACCGCGCTTCTCGCCGATGAGCGTGGTGATCGAGATCGGTGCATACTTCAGCCATCGTTCAGACAGAGCATCAAGATTATGCGGTCGGTCGGGGTCGAGCACGTAACTGGCAAGCATACTATCGAATGCCAGGGGGCTTACGCTAACGCCATACCGACTTAAAATCAGCATGTCGAACTTGGCGTTCTGACCCAGCTTCTCGATCGACGGATCTTCGAGAAGGGGCTTGATGGCCTTTACGACATCCGCTACCGGCAGACCATGTCCACCGCCGTGCTCACCGAAAAGCGAGCCCCCTTCGAGAGGATCAGGATCATCGACATCAATGTAGTAGGCTTTGCCCTCGGCAACCGACAATGCAACGCCAACGATGCGGCAGCGCATGGCATCGAGACCGGTGGTCTCAAGATCAAACGAGAGCTCTGCAGATCCCTTCAACTCGGTGATGGCCAGTTCAAGCCCACCGGGCGTATCAACCAGGGTGTAGTCGTGCGCAAGGTCCGAGAGGATCGTCAGATGATGCGTGGGCTCTGCCGGTGAGAGATTACTCTCATGTCGTGCGGATACGTCGGACGTTACTGATGCTTCGCCACCGCTGGCTTGTGCGTACTTGGCAAACTTTCGGCGCAGCGTTCCAAAGCCCAGTTCTTCGCAGAAGGAATCGATGGCAAGACCGTCCATGGGCCTGCGCACCAGGGCCACGCGCTTTGCATCGATCGGCACATCTGTGTGGATGGTCACGAGTTGCTTTGACAGAAACGCCATGTCTCGACTCTCTTCGAGCTTCTTCTTCACCGAGGCTCGCTCGACCTGTTCAAGGTGTTCGTAGAGTGCTTCGAGTGAGCCGAACTGCTCGATCAGTGGAATGGCGGTCTTTTCACCGACGCCCTTTACGCCCGGAACGTTGTCTGAGGAGTCGCCGATGAGTGCCAGCACGTCAATGACGTGGTCGGGGCCCACGCCGAACTTGTCCTTGACCTTTACAGCGTCCAAGACATCGTACTCGCCGACATCTTTGCCCGGACGCAGGATCTTGACCTTGTCGTTGACCAGCTGGAAGTAGTCCTTATCCGATGTCACACAAAGGATCTCATGACCATCATTGCTCTCACGTTTGCAGATCGTTCCGATAATGTCGTCGGCCTCGAATCCCGGCATCTCCACCATCTCGAGCCCCATGAGCGAGATCAGCTCCTTGATTCGGGCAAGCTGCGGGACAAGGTCCTCGGGAAAGGCGTCTCGATGGGCCTTGTACTGGTCGTACATCACATGCCGGAACGTCGGCTCGGGTGTGTCGAAGACCACAGCGATAGCATCGGGGTTGTGCTTATCGAGCAATGACGTGAGAATATTCGCAAAGGCAAACACCGCAAATGTCGGCTCGCCCGACGGCGATTGCATCCCCGTGCGTTGCAGGGCATGATAGGCCCGAAAAACGAGCGACATGCCATCAATCAGAATCAGTGGACCCATTTGTACAATCTACGGTCGTAGTTTCGCAAAACATGATGCTCCCTGTCATCCCCGAACCGATCCTTTATACCGGTTTCATCATTCTCGTTCTGTTGCTTCTGGCACTGGACCTCGGCGTGTTCAATAAAACGCCACACGTCGTCAAGGTCAGCGAAGCCGTGGGGTGGACCGTGTTCTGGATCTGTCTAGCCCTTTTGTTCAACCTTTTCGTGTACTTCGAAAAGGGGCCAATAGCAGCGCAGGAATTCTTCGCGGGATATCTTCTGGAGCAGTCGCTCTCGGTCGATAACATCTTCGTGATCATCCTGATCCTGAAGTACTTCAAGGTCGCCCCGCAGTATCATCACAAGGTGCTCTTCTGGGGTATTATCGGCGCTCTGGTCATGCGCGGCGCGATGATCGCCATCGGTGCTGCGCTGATCGCCACGTTCCACTGGATCTTCTACGTCTTCGGTGCCTTCCTGATCTTTACCGGTATTCGCATGGCCTTCAGTGACGAGGAGGCCGAAGAGCTTGAGGCGAACGCCGTTGTCAGGATCGCGCGCAAGTACCTGCGCATAACCCCCGGTTACCACCAGGATCGGTTTTGGATCATCAAGGACGGTGTTCGCTGGTTCACGCCACTTTTTCTGGTTCTACTCGTTGTTGAGTTCACCGATCTCGTCTTTGCCGTCGATTCAATTCCGGCGATCTTCGCTGTCACCAAAGACCCGTTCATCGTCTTCACCTCGAATGTCTTTGCCGTCATGGGCCTGCGGTCACTCTTCTTCGCCGTGGCCGGCGTGATGGGCATCTTCCACTACCTCAAGTATGGCCTAAGTCTTATTCTATCGTTCATCGGCGTCAAGATGCTGATCCATGACTTCTACGTCATGCCCATTGAGATCGCCCTCGGCGTTATCGCCGTCGTGCTCTCGGTAAGCGTACTGGCCTCGATACTGATGCCTCAAAAGAAGGATGCATAAGGGGCTGATCCTTGCTGTTGGCGTGGTCCTGGCATTACTGATTACCGGCTGCTCAAGCTCATCCCGCGTGCGGAGCACTGCGCCCCCTGCCCTTAAACCCGTTATTGATCAGGCAATGGACCTACTGGGAACGTCGTACTGCAATGCCGGGTCTACGCCTGACTGTTTTGATTGCTCGGGATTCGTCTCCTTTTGCTTTGCATCCAACGGCATCAAGCTGCCGCGCGTTTCCGCCGATATGTACCGCGCAGGGTCGGCCGTGGAGCGAACCAATCTTCAAGGGGGCGACCTGGTGTTCTTCTCGCTCTCGGGTGGACGCATCAATCATGTTGGGATAGCGCTGAACGACAAACAGTTCATCCACAGCTCCTCATCCAAAGGAGTCAGCATAGCCACCTTCTCCGATGCTTACTGGTCACCGAAATATGTCGGAGCGTGTAGAGTCAAGTGACGAGCGGCGAGTGACAACATGACATACATTGTCACCGTATAACTGCCGTTATGACGGCGACTTAGCGAAGGGGACTGCCATTACGGCAGTTTTTCGTGATTGGCACGATTTTCCAAGAGGAACGTCATCACCGCAGTTCCACCAATGGCCATTGGGAGCACAAATGTCATTCCTCATCACCACTAGGAGACCGACAATGTCCCTGATCAAAGTTGATCCGTTTCGCGGAGTCGATACGGTATTCCGTCGCATGAATGAACTGTTTGATGGCTTCAACGACGGAGGTCTGCAGTTCGAGATCGGCGATTTCACGCCACGCGTTGATATCTGCGACGAGGCCGAAGGCGTTTCCTTCCACGCTGAGCTTCCGGGCTTGGATAAGAAGGATGTGAAGATCACCGTGACCGACGATCGCGTGCTGACGATCCGCGGAGAGAAGAAGCGCGAAGAGAGGCAGCAGAACAAGAACTACACTCGCATTGAGCGCAACTATGGTTCGTTCTCGCGCTCATTCACACTACCGAGCGACCTCAAGCTCGACTCAGTGAAAGCAACGTTCGACAAAGGTGTTCTAACGGTATGGGTGGCAAAGAAAGAGCCGGCCATGCACAAGGAACAAGAGATCAAGATCTCGTAAGCAACTCACATTCACACACGTTTAGGTTTAAGGATTCCCAATGGGAAAGATCATCGGAATTGACCTCGGAACGACGAATTCCTGCGTCGCCGTCATGGAAGGCACCACGCCTGTTGTGATCGCGAACGTTGAAGGAATGCGTACCACGCCGTCGGTCGTCGCATTCACAAAGAGCGGTGAGCGCCTTGTCGGTCAGTCGGCAAAGCGTCAGTCTGTTACCAACCCGAAGAACACGATCTACTCGATCAAGCGTTTCATGGGTCGGCAGATGGATGAAGTCTCCGACGAGGCCAAGGGTGTGCCCTATGCCGTCGTTGCCGGAGATAACAACACTGCTCGTGTAGACATTGACGGCAGACTCTACTCGCCCCCTGAAATCTCGGCCATGGTGCTGCAGAAGATGAAGCAGACTGCCGAAGATTATCTGGGTGAGAAGATCACTGAGGCCGTCATCACCGTTCCTGCATACTTCAATGACGCCCAGCGTCAGGCCACCAAGGATGCGGGCGAGATCGCCGGTCTGACGGTGCGCCGGATCATCAACGAGCCGACGGCGGCTGCACTGGCATACGGACTCGACAAGAAGGGTCAGAACCAGGTCGTTGCCGTGTATGACCTTGGTGGCGGCACGTTCGACGTGTCGATCCTGGAGATCGGGGATGGTGTGTTCGAGGTCAAGTCCACCAACGGTGATACGCACCTTGGCGGCGACAACTTCGATCAGCGACTGATCGACTTTCTGGCCGACGAGTTCAATAAGGCCGAGGGCATTGATCTGCGCAAGGATCCGATGGCCTTGCAGCGGCTGCGCGAAGCTGCCGAAAAGGCCAAGATCGAACTCTCGCAGATGCTGCAGACGGACGTGAACCTGCCGTTCATCACGGCCACGGCCGAGGGTCCAAAGCACCTGAACGTGAACATCACGCGTGCTCGCTTCGAGCAGCTCTGCACGGACCTTTTCGATCGTTCGCTCAAGCCATGCGAAGCGGCACTCCGTGATGCTAAGCTCACGCCATCGCAGATCGACGAAGTCATCCTGGTAGGGGGCTCGACACGCATCCCGAAGATCCAGGAGCTTGTGAAGAACTTCTTTGGCAAGGAGCCATCCAAGGGCGTCAACCCCGATGAAGTTGTGGCCGTAGGCGCAGCCATTCAGGGCGGCGTTCTCTCGGGCGACGTCAAGGACGTGCTTCTGCTGGACGTCACTCCGCTGTCGCTCGGTATCGAGACGATGGGTGGTGTGATGACGCCGATGATCCCAGCCAACACGACCATTCCTCACCGCAAGACGGAAACGTTCTCCACGGCATCGGACAACCAGCCATCGGTGGAGATTCATATCCTGCAGGGCGAGCGGTCAATGGCGGCTGATAACAAGACGCTTGGCAAGTTCCACCTTGATGGCATCCCGCCGGCACCGCGCGGCATTCCGCAGGTCGAGGTCACCTTTGACATCGATGCGAACGGAATTCTTAGCGTCACGGCAAAAGACAAGGCCAGCAACAAGGAACAGAACATCCGCATCACCGGCTCTTCGGGTCTGGACAAGACCGAGGTCGAGAAGATGAAGCGCGACGCTCAGGACCATGCTGCCGAAGACAAGAAGCGCAAAGAAGAGATCGAGCTCCGCAACCAGGCTGACCAGCTGGTGTACAGCACCGAAAAGCAGCTGAAGGAGTTCGACGAGAAGCTCGACGCCGATACCAAGGATCGTATCACGAAGGCGAAGGACAGACTTGCCGACGCGGCCAAGAACAACGCCTCCGACATCCGTCCGGCTATGGATGCTCTTAACCAGCTCTGGAGCGAAGCCTCCACGAAGATGTACGAGCAGGCATCGACGGCATCGGCCCAACAAGCCCCTTCCGAAGAAGGTCCAGCCCAGGGCGGAGACGGAAACAAGGTCGAAGACGCCGACTATACGATCGTCGACGAGAAGTAACGTTCCCTCGTGTCGGTCGTTCAAGCAACCGGCACCGAATTCACCACCAGCGCCCGCACCGTTTCACCACCGGTGCGGGCGTTTTTGTTAGAGATCGCCCCGTGACACTGGAAGATGCGGAACGCGTAAATTCCCCTTATGATACGATCGATCTACGCCTCTGCTCTGGCACTGACACTCGTGGCCTTCGCCGGGCCACTCGCTGCTCAGGAGAACATCCATGAACGGCACATGGAGCGTGCCCACCCTACCCCGACTGTTTCGTCACAGCCGGAGATGGTCAAGCTCCCATTCATCGAAGATGATCAGCTGCCGACGTTGTTCAGCAACGTTAACATGGTGATCGCTGCCGAGAACGACCAGCTTCCGACGCAGAACGAATCATCGATCGCCATTAGCCCCCTCAATCCAAAACTGATGATCGGCTCCGCGGTCGATTATCGCGGTGGGTCATCAACCTGGGCGTACTACTCTACCGACGCTGGATACACTTGGAGCAACGTTTCACTCGGGACTGCGCGACCTGGCTGGACGTCAACAAACGACCCGTCAGTTTGCTTTGATCACAAGGGCAAGGGCTATCTGTGTTACGGCGGCTTCCGTCGAACAGGCAATGCACAGTTCGGCGAGAACGGCGTTTTCATCAGCTCTACGACCGATGCCGGTCAGACCTGGTCGATGAAACACACCGCCGTGATCATTCACACGGGCGTGCAGACGGCGGACTCGGCCTTTGAAGACAAGTACTACGTTCACGTCGATACGGCAGCAACGTCGCCGCACCGCGGAACACTCTACATTCCCTGGAAGCGCGTCATCAATCGCGACTCGTCCACCCAGATCGTGATCACCAGAAGCACCGATGAGGGGGCGACGTGGTCCGTTCCCGTCGCCGTGAGTGATCGATTCCCGGGAACAAGCGAGGCCACAACCTTTGGGCAGAGCTTTCCACTTGCGCGCACCGGACCTGATGGCTCGGTTCATCTCGTCTGGAACAGTGGTACCGAGTCAGCTATTCGGTACGCTCGTTCAACCGATGGAGGAACCACGTGGACTGCTCCTCGCATCATCCATCGGTACAATCCTTTCGGCGTCAAGAGCGTTGTTGCCGGTCAGTCTAACTCACGCGTCAAAGGCGTCGTCCGTGCCGAGTGTTATCCGACGCTGACGATCGACAACACGAGGGGTCCGCGCAATGGCTGGATGTACCTGTCATGGGCGGCAGACAACTACCCGAACGTGTATGTTTCCCGATCGATAGATAACGGTCAGTCGTGGTCAGAAGCTCGCATTGTGCACTCAGACACCACCAACGATCAGTTCTGGTCGTGGATCGCGCTCGACCCCACCAGTGGCGATGTTGCCGTGATGTATGCCGATAGCCGGGATGACTCTGCGAACATTCTCGTGCGCACCTACGTGAGTCTTTCCACGGATGGTGCAGAGACATGGGTCGACCGCAGAGCCGGCGACGGGAACAGCGATCTGCGCAATAATCCGTTCAGCGGCGGCACCTTCGCCGGTGACTACTCGGGATGTGATTTCCGCAACGGTATTGTCTATCCGTCCTGGGTGGACATGCGTAACACCACGAGTGCTAACAGAGCCGATAACGACGTCTATACGGCGGTCGTTAACACTCGCGCACCCGCCGCAGCGCAGCGTTTTACCGCCTCGACGATTCCGGATCGTCCAACACAGATCGATCTTTCGTGGGACCCTGTTACGGTGCGGGCCTTTGGTCAGCCCCTTGATCCGTCACAGCTCCGGTATCTTCTCAAACGCGATGGTGTTTTCCTACGCGAGCTGGAAGGCACGGTAACGACGTTTACCGACACCGGACTTGTGAAGTATCGTCGCTACACGTACACGCTGATGGTGACTACACGTTCCGACTCCAGCGCCCCGCAATTGGCATCGGCCTGGGCCGGTGGTTCACGTGAACCGGGTATTCCGAAGCTCATCAGCGCGGTTGGATCCTCATCTCGGCCGATCAGCTGCACCGTTGGACTGCCCAACAGGCGACTCGACGGCATCACGCCCTTGGTGAATCTCTCGAAACTCGTCATCACGGCAACGGACTTCGACCAACAAAGTGCACTGGCAGTCGATGACTCCGGCGCCGTGATCACGCGTGACATCACACCTGATGCCCGTGGATGGTATCGAGTGCAGGCCAGCGTCGCTGATGCGGATGGCAACGAGAGCCCAAAGAGCGATTCGCTGTGGGTCTTCACGGGCGATGCAGGCTACCGTGATGAAGACTTTACCCGTGAGCCACGGTATCGTAAGATTCAGGGGGCTTGGGGGACGACGACGAGCTTCTTCCGCTCTGCTCCGGCGGCATATGCACACTCTCCGTCTGGACCCTATCAGCCGAATCGGCGTGACACCGTGCAGTTGATGCCAATAGTCCCTGAACCGCGCATACCGGAGGCCGGTCTGTTCGTAAAGATGTACGTGGCGGCCTTCATCGATCCGACCGATACCATGTTCTTGGAAGCTTCGACAGAGGGTGTCGCTGGACCATACACGACACTTGATTGGTGGAATGCATCAAAGGATGCGCGCTGGTCTGACACCACAAAGGGGGATGACGCATGGCGTGACGTCAGACTACAGCTACCCGAGGGAAGAGACACAACACATATGCGACTCCGCTTTCGGTCAAATGCATCTCGCCAGTCAGACGGATTCTATATCGATGACATTCAGGTAGTCGTCGTATCCGTGCCTGAGCAGGAGAGTCGACAACCAATCTCCGTCTTCCCCTCCCCTGCATCAAGTCATTGCAACGTGACATTGCCAACAGACCTTCCTGTCGATGACGCATGGCTGACCGATATCACAGGGATGCGCTGTGCAACATCATGGTATCAGCGTGGCAGTACGTTGATCGCCAACCTGCAGGCGCTGGCGTCCGGTCGCTACGTCATATCAGTCCGCACCGGATCGACGATCGCGAGTCTGCCAGTCATTGTTGTTCGGTAAGCCCCTTGACGCACGACGTGCGCTTAAACGGCTTCACCTGAGCGAAGCGTGAAACCGATCTGCGTGCCGTGGCCAGCGCTCGATGAGACATCAATGTGTGTATCGTGAGCTTCGAGAATGTGTTTCACGATTGCCAGTCCAAGACCAGTGCCTCCGACTGCGCGTGAGCGGTCTTTGTCAACGCGGTAGAATCGTTCGAAGATGCGTGACAGGTGCTGCTCCGGAATGCCGATGCCAGTATCGGCGATCTCTATGCGCACTCCGGAGTCTGCTCCTTGCGTTACCACATTCACGCGACCACCATCGACATTGTACTTGATGGCGTTGTCGAGCAGGTTCGTTAACACCTGCGAGAGCCGTTCCTTGTCACCATACACCGAGCGGGCATCATCGTGCGAATAGGTAACCGTGACATTTGCCTGACGTGCTCGGATCTCTGAGTTGTGCACCAGTTCGGTGATGAGGTCGACGATATCAAAGTATCGGAATGAGAACTTCAACTCTCCGCTTTCAATCCGGGAGATGTCGATGAGGTCGTTCAGAAGAACGTTCAGGCGCATCGCGTTGTGATAGGCTTTTTCCAGAAACGGGATGGCAACGGCCGGATCGTCCTTCGCGCCATCGAGAAGCGTCTCCAGATAGCCCTGAACGCTGAAGATTGGTGTGCGCAGTTCGTGTGAGACATTGGCAATAAACTCTGAACGCACTCGCTCGAGACGGCGCATTTCTTCGATATCGTGCGCAGCACGGTCTGCAAGCCGGTTGATCGCCGTTGCCGTCTGCGCAACGGCCGGGTCGACGTCTTCGGGTAGCACGATACGCGTGCTCACAGCGCCCTGGGAAATGGATGCCGTGGTCGACTCAACAATCTCCAACGGAAGGCGCACGGACCGCTGGAGTCGACGGCGCTGAAGGGCAGAGGCCAACAGAGCGCCCGCCAGAAACGTCACGCTGCAAAGAAGGACGACAGTAATGAGGGAGAGCGACGGGACATATGCCATACTGGCAAAGTTAGACCTGCTCGGTGAAACGGTACCCCACACCCTTGACCGTTTCGATCCACGTGCCGTAGGCACCAAGTTTTTCGCGGATCTTGCTGACGTGTACATCCACCGTCCGATCGATCACGAAAACGCTTTCACCCCAGATTCGGCGCAGTAGCGCCTCGCGTGAGAACACCTTACCACGGTTGGCAGCAAGAAAGGCCAGGAGTTCAAACTCCTTCTTCGGAAAGAATGCTTCTTTACCATCAACGCGCACCGTGTAGTTCTGACGGTTGATTTCCAGGTTACCCAGGCGCAGGATCTCCGGAGCGACAATCGTCTCACCGCGCCCGGCATCCCCGCCGCGTCGAAGAATGCTCTTGACGCGTGCCAGCAGTACCCGGGGAGAAATTGGCTTTTGGAGGTAGTCGTCGGCACCAAGTTCCAGACCAAGGATCTGGTCGATCTCAGTGGACTTGGCTGTGAGAAACATGATCGCGCTGTCGGCAAAGGCACGGTCCTGCCGGAGCAACCGGCAGACCTCGAAGCCATCCATACCCGGCATCATCACGTCGAGAATGACCAGGTCCGGACGCTGATTTTTTGCTGCCTCTAGCCCCTTCATCCCATCCGTGGCTGTCTGAACGCGATAGCCTTCCTTGGACAGGTTGTAAGAGATCAGATCGAGGATGTCTTGCTCGTCGTCCACGATCAGGATCTTCTTTTCCATGTGCTTTCCGCTGTGATGTGAAGGTGTGCGAAGTTACGGTCAGGCCTGTCAGGGGGCGGTTAAAATCCGGTAACATTGCTGGCACCGTGGGACGATAAGTTGGTTATTTTCCGAGGCCATTTTGCGCTTCGAACTGCGACCATATTTCTTGGGGGGAAAGGGTCGCCATCAGCGGTATGTTCTGCTGATGACGCTGGCGCTTGCGTGCGTGTTTTGCAATCTGCACACGGCAGTTTCCCAGACGAAAATCTCATCAAACTGGTACTTCGGCCAGTACGCAGGAATCACCTTTTCCGGTGGCGATGCACGTTCGCTTGACGATTCGCGCATGACCGCTGGACGCTCTTCCGCTGTGATCTCTGATCCTTCGACCGGTGAGCTGTTGTTCTATACCGATGGCGTCACTGTCTGGAACCGCTATCACGAAGTAATGCCCAATGGCACGGGGCTCATGGGCGACCCTACAACAAGTCAGGGCGTGCTGGTAGTACCGGCTCCGGGTCGTCCCGGAATTTACTATCTGTTCAATGCAGCTCCAACGTCGGCATCAGATGCCGCCTACCGATGTCTGTGTCTGTACTATAGCATCATCGACATGCGTGCCAGCAACGGGCTCGGTGATATCACCACGAAGAATGAATTCGTGCTGAGCGATGTGACCGAACATCTTACGGCAACACTGGACTGCCGGGGAGACAGCTGGTGGATTATCACGCGCAGCCGTGTCTCCCGCCATTTCTATAGTCTTCGGCTAGGCAGGGACTACCTGGAAACGACCCCAGTCGTTTCAGCAGTAGGCAATCCACTTCTGGAAGCTCGAGGTGCAGGGCAGCTTCATGTCTCCCCGGATAATCGCCGAATGCTGCTGACCTCGACGACGGGCAGCTCGCAGCTGTTTGACTTCGACGGGCAGACCGGACGCGTCACCGGTGGAACGAGCCTCTTCGGTGCAGAGAACAAGGGCGAACACTACGGCGCAGCATTTTCGCCAGACGGGCGTCGGGCCTACATCACTGTCAGCAACGCCGACAACACGCGCACTACACAGCTCTTTCAGTTCAACGTTTCTCTCAAGAGTGCTGCAGATGTTTCGGCTTCAAAGGCACTCGTCGCAGACCTTTCGCAGACCTCATCATGGGTACCATTGCAGCTCGGACCGGACGGACGAGTCTACGTAGGCATTCCGGGAATGCGCAGTCTGAGTGTCATCCAGGCGCCGAACAATGACGCCCCCTCTGTGAACTTTGAGCGTAACGCGATAGCTCTAACAGGAAGTGTCCGGTCGGGATTGCCCAACATTCCTGCCCCGTTGCTGTTTGAAGCAGCCGATCGGAACTCCGGTTGTGTATTGCCGGTGGCGGACTTTTCGGCACCAAGCATATTGTGTGCGGGCACAACAGCAGCATTTGTCGATAAAAGCTCGGGGAATGTCGAGTCGTGGCAATGGCAGTTTGAAGGTGCTATACCATCGACGTCTACCGAACGCAACCCATCGAAGATCACGTATACCGCAGCAGGCACCTATACCGTGCGGCTGATCGTCAGAAGCGTGTACGGCATAGACACGGCAACATCGAAGATCGAGGTCCTGCGACGTCCGTCTCTTGTTACCGATTCGAACGTCATTGCCTGCCCTGATAGCCCGCTGCAGCTTCGCGTTTCCGGCGCCGACAGTTATCGGTGGACTCCGGCAACCGCCGTGAGTGATCCTACCTCGCCCTTGCCGATCGTGCGCGTTCGCACGACCACACGGCTGACCGTCATCGGCACGGGCAGTGATGGATGCACCGACACGGCCACGGTTCTTGTGCGCGTACCGACGACGAGTGTCAGCGCAAACGCAACGATCTGTCGTGGTGCTTCGGTACAGCTGCGCGCCTCAGGGGGCAGTGCCTATGCATGGAGCCCGTCGACCGGACTCAGCGACACGACCTCCGCATCACCGGTTGCGAATCCGCGTGAAACCACAACCTATGTCGTGACGATCGACCTTGGAGACTGCACCGTGCGCGACACCGTGCGCGTAACGGTGTTGGACTCCCTCATCGTCCGTATCGAGGGTCCTTCTCAGGCGTGTGCCGGCGACACGGTCACGCTCAGGGCTACCGCCGGTACGGCCTTCGAATGGACTGGTCCTGGCCTGCTGAAGGGATCGGCTGACACGGCACGGGTGGTTGTGCCTGCAGACGGAAGCCGCATTGAACTCCGCGTGCAGAGTGGACTTTGCGCGGCATCTGATGTCATCGACATCGCCCCCTATACGCTACCGAAACTGACCGTTCAGCCCAGCGTCAGGATCTGCTCTGGAGAGCGGGTGCGTCTTACGGCTGATGCCGGTGGAGCATCGATTCGGTGGTTCCCTTCGGCTGGACTTGACGTCGACACCGGTGGCGTCGTAACGGCATCGCCGCGTATCTCCACAACCTATTTGATCGAGGCCACCGGTGAGACGGGCTGTTCGGTGCGAGACACCATTCGTGTGACAGTGACTCCAACGCCGAGCGTCAACGCCGGTGCCGACCTTTCCATCTGCGCCGGTGTGGGCAAACGACTTCTTGCGTCAGGTTTTGGAGAGGCATTCTCCTGGTCGCCGGCCGATGGCCTGAGCGACCCAACGTCACTCACTCCGGTTGCATCACCAACGGTGACCACCACCTATGTTCTGCGATCGCAGATCGGCAGCTGCGAGGAGTTTGACACGGTGACGGTCTACGTTTCGAGGCTGCGTGTCAGGCTTACCGGCGACACAACGGCGTGCCGTGGAAATGCCGTTCGCATTCAAGCCAGCGGCGCTTGGCAGTACAGATGGAGTCCGACGCTGGGTTTGGTCGACAGTACATCGGCAACGCAGTCCTTTATTGCTGACACCACCGTCACCTACACGGTCACGGGCGTCGATGGTCTTGGATGCACCGAAACACAGTCGATCACGATCGTCGTTCGTGACACCGTTTCACTGTCCGTCACTGCAGGCACGATCTCAGCAACGGCGGGACAGGATAGCGTTGGTATCCCGGTCATCGTGGACGTACCGGAACACATGCTGCCGCTGCACCTCGATGAAATGCGTGCCACTCTGGTCAACGACGTCGGTGCATTCTTCCCAACGAGTACGGATCGGGGCGATCTGCGGGTTAGCATTCGCGGCAAGCAGCGTCTATCACACCTCCGCATCCAGAACATCGAACTGATCAGCCCCCGTCAGCGTGTGACATCCCTAAGGGGCATTGTGCTATCCGGACAGATCATCAGTGCGGATCTGCTGTGGGAGAATGTTGAGCTCGATGCGGCAAAGTGCCCAGCTCTTACAGTTACCCCCGGAATCATGTATATCAACGGGTGCAACATTCTCAAGCGCCTGATCAAAACATTCACCGTTCCCAAGGTGGGCGTGCGTGTTCGGCCCCGTGACCACATCATTGACGTCGACATGCAGGCCGAACTTCCCGGCCAGTACGAGGTGCGCCTGACTACACTCGAGGGCAGCACGGTATACGTGACCGAAATGACGATCTATGACGGCGACCGACGGTCGGTAACAGACGTTGTGGACATGTCCGAACGAAGCTCGGGAGCATACTACCTCCTGGTACGCACACCGCTTGGACAAACGATGACTCCCGTGATGTGGATGCCGTAGAAGCTACCGATGCCGTAGCTTTGCGCGATGCTGCTTGCAGGTCTTTTCTTTTTCATCGCACTTACCACACGCGTCGGGGCAGCGCCATTGGCCCCTTTCGAGACCGATACTTCTCGTGCCAGTCTTCAGACAGACAGCATCAGGCAGTACCAGTCAAAGCAGGTAGTCGTTACCGGCACCCGCAATGAGCTCCGAGCAAAGGACTCTCCGGTGCGGGTTGAGATCATCGATTCGCGGCGCATGGCCAATTCAGGGATGGCGACAATGGCCGATGTCCTGCGCGAGCAGACAGGCATGGCCGTAAGCGGTGCGATCCGCTCCGGTATTCAGATGAATGGTCTCGGCCCCGACCACACACTCATTCTCATCGACGGTCAGCCAATGATTGGACGCGTTGCTGGCGTGCTGGACCTTTCAAGACTCTCGATCGGCAACGTCGAGCGAGTGGAGATCGTCAAGGGTCCGATGAGCAGCATGTACGGCAGTGACGCGCTTGCCGGTGTGATCAACATCATCACTAAGCGTCCGGCCGACAGTCTCCATGGCGATGTGCTGCTGCAGCAGCAGACACGTGGCACCGGAGAAGGACGTGTAGAGATCGGATGGGGCTCGGATGACCTTGAGCTTTCGGGCTTTTTCAATGCAAAGAATCAGCAGCCATTTAGTCTTTCACGTGGTGCTTCCTCGGTTCCTATTGCCGGTTTTACAGATGCCACCGTGCAGAGTAACGTACTCTGGCGTCCGGCGCGCGCATGGACTTTGCGATCGTGGGTGCGAGCGTTCGGCTCGCAGACCAGCGGCTCGTTCATTGAAAGCGTTGCCGGACAGATCGCCTCAAACTCAGGAAGTGTTACGCAGTGGGACGGATCGGCTACCGTCAACGCCGAGTACCGATCGGGTCGGGCCCGACTGAACATCACCTCCTATGGCTCGGTCTATAACGAGCGCTACGACTTCGATACCGTGCAGGGGTCTGGATCGAACATCGATGATCTGCAACGCAGAATTCTTCGCACCTATGCTCAGTATGATCTCATGATCGGTGCGAAAAATCGCATGACGCTAGGGGGCGAGTACATACTCGATGACATTTCCGGAACACGCTACCGTGATTCGGCCGGCATCGATCCCTCATACCGCACAACGGTGGGGTTCACGCAGTGGGAAGGCCTTCCGACGGATTACATTTCCTATGTTTTGAGCGCCCGGATCGATGACAACAACGTCTTCGGTACCGCCCTGAGTCCACGCTTCTCCCTGTTGCTCAAGCCCGGCGAGCATTTTCGCGCCTCGGCAAGCATCGGAACCGGATTCAAGGCCCCGGATTTCCGGCAACTCTTCGTGACGTTTTCGAACCGCCTCTCCGGTGCCGGCTACGATCTTCTTGGGGCCTCGCGTCTGGGCGTCGATCTCCAGCCGGAACGCAGCCTGTCCTACGACCTTGGCTTGCGCTATGAGGACGGACTCCGCCGTCTGACGTCGGTATCCTCGATCATCTACAACGCCGAGCTCCGCGGCTTCCGCAATGAGCTTTCAAACCTGATCGAGTTCTACTACGTGAGAACCGTCGCCGGACGCGATGTATACTCGTATCGGAATGTTGCGCGCGCCTTCACGCAGGGTATTGAGACGAACCTCAATCTTGCCTATGCTCATGATGCGATCGGCACGTTCTCGCTTCTTGCTGGGTATCAGTTTCTTGATGCCCGAGATCAGCAAGTAGTGGATGCGATCGACAGGGGGCAGGCCGGAACAGCGCAGGGGCTGCTCACGCATGAAGCCTATGGTGGACTTTGGGGACGTTCTCGCAACAGCGGGGTACTGCGTCTGCAGTACGACGATCCGTCACAGGCGTTCTCGGCCAATGCACGCTTTCAGTTCATCGGTCGATTCGGCGTCGAGGCTCTCGATAAGAATGGCATCGTCATCAGTGATCCACCACGGAAGGTTCTGGATCGCGATGATGAATATGTTGCCGGCTATACGGTGCTGAATCTTGCGGTGTCCTATACCGCCCACATCGGTCAGTCGCGCGCCACCTTTGGCGTTGGTCTGATGAATGCCTTCGACGTGCTGGATCCGATCGTCATCCCCGGACTCGTTGGCCGGCAGTTCACTGCACAGCTGCAGCTGAGATTTTAAACGGGCTTGAAACCCTCAAACGCCTGGCGGCATTCGTTGCAGTAGTGCAGTGATCGACACAATGTGGGTCCAAAGGGGCTTTTGAGCGTTGTCTTGCGTGAGCCGCAGTACGGACATGCCACGTTATTCAGAACCTCCAGCTCAAGCGTCAGCGTATCAAACTGCTCCGGTGGAGCCAGCCCATGCTCCAAGAGTGCCGCTCGCCCCCTGTCGGTGAGCCGGTTGGTTGTCCATGGAACATCAAACGTTACCGCTACCTCAACCTGCTCGACTCCGAGTGCACGAACCGCGGCTTCGACGTCTGAGCGCATCACGTCAATGGCGGGACATCCAACGAACGTTGGTGTCATCGTGACGCGAACATGCGCGTCACTCTCGACCTCGACGTCAGTGATGATCCCCATGTCCACAACGGAGATCGTCGGAATCTCCGGATCGCGTACGGATTGAAGTGCTGATAGGACCTCTTGGCGCGTCATGTTACCACGTCGCCGAAGGATCAATGCGATACACCTCTGTCATCTCTACGAGCAACGGGGCCAGAAACTCAGAATGATAACCGTCTCTGCCGCCAAGAACAGCCGCGTGATCGTGCGGCATGGTCAGCGAAGACTTCTCAAGAATACCCTGCACAAGAACTTCCCACTCAGCACGAAGCGCATCCTCGCCGGGGAAGAAACCGGAAGCAACAAGGTCGGCATCACCCGAACGTGATTCAAAAAGGCCCAGCGCATAGGGCCATGCAGCGTTCAGCGCAGACTGCATGCGGGCCTTGGATTCCTCAGACCCCTGCGAGCCGAGCTGCACGATCCACGTCTGGGCGTGATAGAGATGATACTTGAGTTCGCCATGGATCTTGTGAGCCAGTTTAGCAAGGGGCTCAAATGAACTCTCGCGAAGTGCACTCCATCGAACATACTCTGACGCATCGAAGAGCAGATGCCGTACAAGGGAGAAGTCATATTCACCATTGGGTAGCTCTACGAAATGGCACGACCGCATATCGTCTTCGGCGCGACCGAATGCCATCACGTCCGGATCAGGCATGCCGAAGTGCTCGTGCAGAATCGCATAGAGCGCCTGCGCGTGCCCAAGCTTGTCCTGCGCTACCGACGAAAAGGCAATGTCCTCTTCGAGGACTGGTCCCAATCCCGTCCACTCGGAATGGCGATGCGCTAGGATCAGCACGTCATCGGCCATCCGCACAAGCAGATCTTTTACTGCATCCTGATTCATGACTTCTGGTCTCCCATCTGCTTCTTGTAGGCCTCCACCTTGTTCCGTACCATGTAAGCACCAACGTCGCGGTAGGTCTTCTCCGGAGTTGTGACAAAGATGTCGGCATCACCGGCTGACATGGTAACCACGTCCCGAGTGTTGACGACCCACAGATTCACCGTCTGTCCACGCCGGCCGTACTGCTCCTTTGCAAGCAGCAAGGCCAGGTCGGCATTGGGTGCATGCACCGAACCCACATGAACGTGGTGAGCACCGGTGCGTTCCTGATGGAAGACCTCGAATGTGGGAAACTGATCGAGCTCTGCTTTGGGTTCCGGAGCAGATCCCGGATCCTGTTCGATCTCCATGCGCGTAACGCGCGGATCGAGTGAAACGATCGTAGCCATTCGTGCAAACTACGAAGTTTCTTTGGGCCGCTTGCCCCTTGACCTTAACGACTGATGATCACCGGGTAGCTTGCAAGGGGCTCACCGTCTACGGTCAGTGAGACCACATAGGGTCCGGCCCGAAGCTGCGAGACATCCAGCTGATCGTCCATCTTGGCATCGACGCGTAGGACCTTCGGCCCGATCACCACAATGCCGGTAACGTCGTGGACGGTGGCGGTGACCATTCGGGATGAAACCCCGCCATGTGACAGCTGCAGAACAAGGTGATCATCTGCCGGCGTCGGGAACGGTGCTCGAAGTCGCCATGTCGTGCCGGCCTGTACAATGGTTGATTCCACCGGTAGGTCACAGCGGGAAATTCCGGTCAATGGGATCGATAATCCGTTCGTTGACACAGGTATTCCGATCGTCGAGCAGGTGTCATCGAAGAGCAAGGTGTCAAGTATCGGACCGACTTCATACGCCGATGCACAAATGGTCAGCTCGCCAAACCCTGACGCTGGGATCACGATCGGAAACTGCGCCTGCGGCACGGAGAAGAAGACGTTACCCTTAAAACGGGCGGTGCGCATCACAAGGTCTGTTGAGTCAGATCGGTTCAGAACACCAACGCGCAGGCAGCGCAAGCCTCCGACGTCATGATCAGCGATGGCATAGGATGGCCTTGCCGCTGAAAACTGAAACTCCGCCTGATTACGAATATTGAGCACCGTCACCGTGATCGTGTCTGACCGGCCCACACAACCGTTCTCATCGACCACTTCAACAATGTAATCACCGGCCGCACCTGTCGTGAAGCTGCGGTTGGTTTCACCATTCGACCACCTATACGAGGCGTAGGGCGCGTCTACCGATAACGTGATCACCTCGTCTCTGCAGATCGTTGTTCTCCTGTTCGGTATGATCAGGGGGCGTGGCAGCGGATTGACGATGACATCGAATGACGCCTCCTGACGGCAGCCAGACTGATCAATGACAATGCATGATACTCGGCCGGGACCTGCAACACGCACTGACGACGTGGTATCACCAGTAGACCACAGCCATGAATCGATCGGACCGATGAGCGACAGTGTCATCGAATCACCCTGGCAGATCGATCGCGAAGAGGACGTGATCACCGGTCGAAAGGTGCTTCTCAGTGCAACGGTGATCGTGTCTGACACCGTCTCGCACGTGAGCGAGTCATAGGCTTGAACGATGTACCTACCGGGTTCCGTAACAATGCGAGCTGGAGCAATGATACCGTCATTCCACGAATACGGTGCGAATGGCCCCACTGCCGAAAGCAGGAGCGAGTCGCCCCGACAGATCAACGCTGTGTCTACGTTTGGATCAATGGTAATACGCGATTCAGTGGCTCCAAGACGTGATACGTAGATCCCTTCACCGACAGCCCACCCGAGTGTATCGTTGATGAACCAGACGTCGTCGATGTTACCACGAATCCCGCAGTTACGGCGCGTCCATGTCTGTCCAAAATCAGTGGTCTCAAACACGGAGCGCTCGTCGCCCACTCCCCATCCACGAGATTCGCTTACAAGAAAGGTCCCGAACATGTTTGCTCTGGTCTGGAACTCCCTCCATGTTCGGCCACGATCTCGACTGAAGCGCAATGAACCGACTCCTCGAGTCTGACCGTCACAGTCAGTTCCCGAAGTAGGAAGAAGAATGGAATTGCCAACGACGGCGATCTCCTCTGTCCATCTCTTCGATCCTGTGCTATTGATACGAAACCAGTTGCGACCGCTGTCATTCGTCCCCCACAACACGCCACTACTCACAGCAAGCCCACTGCCGTCCGGGAAGATCAAACCGTCGGAAAGTCCGCTGCCAGGCTCATTTGTTGTTGTGAAGGACCATGACTGACCAGCATCGGTCGTACGATAGAAGTACTGCAGTCCGGTCGCGCAGCCCCCTACGAAAAACACACCCTCCTGCTCATTGATCCAGTAGCTACCCCATGCCTTTTCAGCAACGACCAACTGCGGTGTAATGTCGCGCCAGGACACTCCACCATCCGTACTGCGGTACACGCCAGTCGGTCCAGAGGCATATCCTACCCTGGGATTCAGGAACTGAACATACTCGAGATTAGCTCCGGCGATCATCGTCCCACGCCAAGATCGGCCACCATCAATGGTCCGAATGACATGCCCCTGCATCGAGCATACCCACCCGAGACTCGGATTTGCAGGCAGAAAGAAGACATCCAGGTAATAGCCTTCGTTGTAGGGGGCAGGTAAGGATACCTCCCGCCACTGCGCTATTGAAGAAACAGTGAGCGCAAAGAAGAAGAGCAGAGTTGATTGGGCTGTCTTCATCGAGTTGTTCGTGGCAGAGTCAATAGTTAGTTGCGTGGGTACGACGGAAAGACTCAAACTTTCATGTCACCAAATGTACTGAGCGCCGCTCCAATGATGCCCATAAAAAGAACAGCGGGGATGCACGATGTGCATCCCCGCTGCGTAGAGTCGTACGTTATGAAGTCTTACTGACGGATCAGGCTGACAACCCAGCGCTCGCTACCGTTCGTGATTACGACATTGTAGAGACCGGCTGGCAGTGACGTCATGTCAAAGCTCGAGGTGAATCCAGAACCTGAGGCGACTTCGTTCACGGACATCACCGCGACACCGACCGCGTTCGTGATCGAGATGCTGACGTCACCGGCAAGAGCCAGACCCGTCATGATGCTTACGCGACCGTTCGTTGGGTTTGGATAAACCGTGAAGTTCTGAGCACCGGCAACCACGTCATCATTGACACCCGTGAAGACGATTTCGAACTTCTCGGAAGTCGCTTCACAACCCTTGCGGATTGCTGTTGCGGTGTACATGCCTGGCTTGGTAACAGTGTAAGAGCTTGAAACAACGTTCTGGATGCGATCGCCATCGACGTTCCAGGCCCATGCTTCGACGTCAGAAGAAGACGTTGCTGTCAGAACATCGCCAACGCGCGTGACGATCGGCTTGACTGGTGGCTCATTCACGGCAATCGTGATCATCGCTGATGTGACAGGGCACTGTGTGGCCTTGTCGAGCACCGTCACGAAGTATGAACCAGATTCGGTGATCGTGATCTCACGGGCCGTTGAGCCGTTCGACCAGAGATAGGTGTTGAAGCCGTCTTCGGCCATCAGCTTCACCGAGCTGCCAGTACAGAACGTCGTTGGGCCGCTGCTGATAACAACTGGCTTGACAAGTGGCGGAGTCTTCACTCCGACTGGATCCGATGTGCCCGTGCATCCGTTAACGTCGACAACGATACAGCGAACTGTGTCGGTTGTCTTGATCACGATGCGATTGCCCGTGCCATACGAGTTGCCGGATTGCGACACCCAAGCATATGACAGGAAGCCCGAAGGAGCTGTCACAATCACGCTGTCACCAGCGCAGAAGTTCGCGTTGCCAGTCACGGAAAGTGTTGGCTTTGGTGTTGGGCTGACGAGGACTTCTGTTTCAGCCGATGTACCGGCGCAACCAGTTGTTGCATCAACAACACGGACGCGATACAGACCGCCCTTTGTCACCGTGATCGATGGTGTTGTAGCACGATATGTTGGATCGTCGCTCATCCACATGTATGAGGAGAATCCTGCTGGGGCTGTCAGGACAACGCTTCCACCTTCGCAGAAATTAGTTGGGCCGTTGATAGCGACAACGGGTCCTGGAGCTGCTGTGACATTCAGACGAATCGTGTCGGAAGAATTGGTGCAGCCGTTTGAGTTTGTGACCAGACACCAGTACGGGCCGCTCACGCGAGCCACGATACAGCGAGCTGTTTCACCAGTGTTCCAAACGTAGCGATCAAAGCCGATCGGAGCACAGATCGTTACGTCTCCGCCTTCACAGAAGGCCGTACGACCCGAAACGCTGAGAGCTGCCGTTGGCAGAGTGTTAACCGTAACAGCGAGGGTGTTCGTTACAGGGCAGTTGAACGTCGTGTTGGTCTCCGTGCAAGAAACCGTACCAGCACCGACGCCATTCCAACGAACGCGGATACGGTTGGTGTTTTGGCCTGACGTGATGATTCCGTTTGGTGAAACTACCCACGTGTACGTGCGACCCGTATTCGCTACAACGAGATAGTCAGCTGACGTCGTGGCGCAGATGGCCGTAGGTCCGGTAACCGTTGGAGTAACAAGAGGGTTGACCGTAACACTCAGCTGACCGACGGAGCCGCAGCTGAACGTTGAAATGTGAGCGCAGCTAACCGTGCCGACAACAGGGGCAGACGTCGAGTTATTCCATTCAACCGTGATCGTCGGGCTACCCTGACCCGAAATGATCGTGCCGCCCGTTACCGTCCAGTTAGGAGTTACCGTGCCTGAGCCCGTGAAGCCCGTTCCGGTGTTGGCAGGCACGGAACATGTGTACGTGGCTGTGTTAACCGTGGCAGGTGTAGTAATACGGCTCGTAGCGCAGATGACTGTGTTGCCAGTGATCGTCGTCACTGGTGGAATAGGCTTGATAGCAACTGACGTGACCGCTGTGATCGTTGTGCCGGCACCGCCAATTGGGAGGGCGTCGGTAATTGATTCCGTGACACTTACAGATGTGCTTGTCACATTTGGCCATGTCGTCGGAAGCCATAGAACAAGGATTGATCCCGTGCCTTGACCTGAGAGAATCGTTCCACCCGGTCCAAGACTCCAGTTGTAGGAGTTACCAGCGACTGGATTCTGGACGCTGTACGTTTGCGTTGTGTTACCGCAAGGCTGAACCAGACCAGTAATGAGCGGAGCAGGGTTTGGACGAACCAAAACCGTGTCGAGGCGTTCCGTGCTGCAGTCTGAGCCAGGAACAGTCTCACGGCAGCGGATCGTGCCCGATCCAACAGTCGTCCACGTTACCGTGATCGACGGGCTGCTTGCAGAACCACCTGTGATCGTACCACCTGTTACGTTCCACTGGAACACATTGCCCGGAGTAGCTGCGACGGTGTACGTATGTGTTGTTCCGAGAGCCGCAATACCAGGGCGACGTGTTGTCGGATTACCGAAACCTGTTGTTGACTGAGGACTTGGAGCCGGCACCGGGTTGACGATCACCGTGGCTGTGGCCGTAGCCGAGCAAACGCCACCGATGGCTGTTTCCGTCACGGATACCGAAGCTGTACCAGTCGTAATCCAACGAACATTTAACTGATTTGATCCGGAAGCGACGCCGAGTGGCACACCGCCAATGACGGCGCACATGTTGGCCGGGTTAACATTCCACGTGTAGTTGCTACCTGCCACTGCGAGCGTCGAATACGTGCGCTCTGCGTTGATGCAGACAACATTTGGACCAGCGATTGCTGGAGTCGGCGTGCGGCTAACAGCAACGTTGATCGTAGCCGCAGTAACGGTACCGAAGAAGCTGCGCGTTACCGTCAGCGTCTGGTTGCCCGTATTCTGCCACTGTACAGTGACGGAAGGCGTACCGGCTCCTGCCGTGACAAAGCCACCAACCACCGTCCACGTATACGTGACATCTGGCAGGCCACCAACGTTCGGCGTGCTGTACACGACCTGCTGGCCTTCGCATGCCTGGTTGAGGTTACCGGCTGGTGAAGCGCGGGTGATGCTTACCGCAACCTGCGCCGACATGGTCGCAACCATGCCAACAGTGAACAGAACCGCCAACAACACGGTGCGGAGCCATGGCGCCGGATTCCGTTGTGAAGACGAGAACGCGGAATCGAATCGATTCATACGATCCTCCAAGTGAAACGTTGAGTTATTGTATTTCATTCTTTTCATTGACCTGACTCAAGAGCGGTAGACAAAGCCGCATGAAGCAAGGACCTTTGCATACCACAAACGCGAAGCAGGACGCACCTGCGCCCAGCCCCGTCTGCGAAAATATCACCGCAAGCTGGTTCCGCCAAACAAATCCGTGGTTGCTCTCGACTTTATCGAGACCTGACACGCGAGTGAATGACGCAGCCAAGACTGCTCAAGAAGCAAAAACGGCTTTCCGCGGAGAATCACCAATCAAGTCCCGTGCCAGTTTCGCCCCCTATCGCTGCTTGCCGATGCGCGCGGACATACTCCCACAAAACCTCTGTCAGCTCCGGTAAGCCGTTTCCTGCCACCGCGGAAATGATCCTTGCATTGCTGGAGGCCATAAAGGGGCTCTTTGCGACATCCACAAGCTCGTCAGGAGTAAGCACATCTGCCTTGGAGAGGCACACAAGCCACGGTTTATCAAGGAGTTGCGGCGAATATGAGCCGAGCTCTGCGCGCAGAACCTGCAGATCCGCCTCGGGGTCAGCCGACTGAACATCGACGAGGAACAGTAGAACAGCCGTGCGCTCAATGTGCCGCAGAAACTGAATCCCAAGCCCCTTGCCCTCAGACGCTCCTTCGATAAGACCGGGGATATCGGCAACTGTAAAGCTGCGCCCTTCACCGGCACGCACCACTCCAAGGTTGGGCACTAGTGTGGTAAACGGGTAATCGGCGATCTTGGGCTTGGCAGCCGAGATCCGGGAAATCAGAGTGGACTTACCGGCGTTGGGAAAGCCAACAAGTCCAACGTCGGCAAGAAGCTTGAGCTCGAATTCAAGGTAGCCTTCCTCGCCTGGCGTTCCGGGATCGGCCTGCCGCGGGGCCTGATTGACGGAAGTGACAAACTCCGAGTTACCTCGCCCGCCCATTCCACCCCGCGCCACGATGGTGCGTTGACCATGGGTCGTCATGTCGGCGAGTATCTCTCCGGTCTCACGCTGGCGCACCACGGTGCCTACCGGAACCCGAATGACGATATCGTCGCCACTCCTGCCGGTACAGTTACTCTTGCCACCTCTGTTTCCGTCTTGCGCCGCATACTTACGCTTGTACGTAAAGTCCAGCAGTGTTCCGAGGTGCTGATCAGCCTCGATGATGACCGAGCCGCCGGCCCCCCCATTTCCTCCGTCAGGACCGCCCTTGGGAACATACTTCTCCCGTCGAAACGAGATGTGTCCCGCCCCTCCATCTCCGGCTTTAACGTAGATGGTGGCGGTATCAATAAAATTCATGCAAAACTCCTGTGGAGCGCCTGAGCGAACTCCATTGCAGTCGACGTGTCTGGGTCTATGCCATTCTTGGCATAGTATCGATCAAGCATGCCGGCTGCCTCTTTCCATTCTGCGCATCCAAGCAGCCGGCGCACGACCGAAGTATATTCTTCGGAATCAGAACGGAAGAGCTTACGAAGGATCTTGCCACGCTGGTCCGAGTCGAGAGATGTCTCAAACACACGCACACGCAGACGCTGCATATCCTCTGCCGTGGGTGCAGGCACCACCGGGTCGGTTGACTCGGCTGAGGCATCTGATGCAGGGTCCGACGTTAATTCCTGCAGGGGGCTCGGTGGCTGCGCATCAATGGAGGCAATGACGTTGTCGATGACGTCGATCAGCTTCGCCCTGGTAAGCGTGCGAAGCTCCTCGCGGTAGAGCATGCGTTCTAGTGCCTGTGAGAGCGGGATTGCCCCCTTATCATCGAGAAAGATGATGACGGCCTCTGTCGGGACACTTTCCGGCGGAAGCTCTGGATCGGCCTCGGCAAAGAATGCATAGACGCCGTCGAGCAGACGCACAAACTCTTCCTGCGAAAGATCAAGGATCGCCTCGTTGTCAATGCGCTCGATGATCCGTTCAAACTCCACCACACTGAGGATCTCGTTGGCTGATGATTCCGAACCTCGACTCATTGCCCACTGACGTATGCCCTGGAGCAGATATGCGTGGTCTGTCAGATAATCGAGCCTCAGCAGGATCTCGTAGAGCGGCTTTGTGGGCTCACCCCGGAAAACAAACCACTTCAGTGTGGTACGCGGCCGGCAGAGAAAATTGAGTCGGGTCTTGACCGCGGCGTCAATAGTAGACAGGAGCTCCTCGTGATCGTAGCGGGCCTGCCTGTAGAGAAGCTCGTCAACGTCGGCAAATGCGCTGCGAAGGGGCTCGGCAGAACTGTCAAACCGGGCATTGGAGGCCCGGATCGCCTGTTCTTCATGGATCCACCAGCGTGCCTCGGCCTGCAGAAACGCACGGACCGACGCGTGAAGGTCACTGCGGTCGATGATCGACTGCAGAGACGTATACGGCTGGGCGCTGTCCAGACGCTGCCGTAGTGAATGTTTGACTCTGTCGAGTTCCTTCTCGAACATGCTTTCGTGGATCCGTTTCGGTGTTAGCAGCGCAAAATACGTTGTGAATGCTGGCATCCGTCGGTAAGTTGATGTTCTTGTTTCACGGTTTTGCCTGCAGCACTATGCCTATCACCTGGGTTATTCTGAGTCTCGCTCTCCTGACGCTGCTCCTGGCCATTGTCACCGTGCGGCAGGGTACGATCGCCGTGCTGACAATCTTCGGAAAGTACCGGCGGATCCTTGGTCCGGGACTGAACTTCAGGATTCCGTTCTTCGAGCGCGTCCACCGGATCGTATCGATTCAGAACCGCAGCATTGAGCTGGATTTTCAGGCGATCACCCAGGATCAGGCGAACGTCTATTTCAAGGCGATGTTGCTGTACTCGGTGCTCGACAGTAACGAGGAGACGATCAAGAATGTGGCGTTCAAGTTTGTTGACGAACGCGACTTCATGACGGCACTGATACGGACGATCGAAGGCTCGATCCGTGGCTTCGTTGCCACCAAACGTCAGGCCGAGATCCTTTCACTACGCAAGGAGATCGTTGAGTCCGTCAAGGAAAGCATCGATCATGTTCTTGAGACGTGGGGCTACCATCTTCTTGACTTGCAGCTCAACGACATCACCTTCGATGAGGCGATCACGAAGTCGATGGCTCAGGTCGTAGCGTCATCAAACCTCAAAGCCGCAGCCGAAAATGAAGGTCAGGCGCTGCTGATCACGAAGACAAAGGCGGCCGAAGCCGAAGGTAACGCCATCAAGATCGCCGCCGAGGCCGAGAAGATCGCCGCCCAGCTGCGGGGTCAGGGCATTGCTCTCTTCCGACGCGAAGTGGCCAAGGGGATGAGCGAAGCAGCCACCGAAATGAAGCAGGCAAACCTCGATGCCTCTTTTCTGCTCTTTAGCATGTGGACGGAATCGATCAAGAGCTTCGCGGCCGAGAGCAAGGGCAATGTCATCTTCCTCGACGGTTCAGCCGAAGGGATGAACAAGACGCTGCGCGAAATGATCGCCATGCAGTCGATGGACAAGAACGACTAGCCCCCTACCGCGGCAGCACCCACGGAACATTTCCCCAGGCCCGATTGTTCATCCACATCGGGCCAATTTTCAGCGGGTGGTGACGTCATCGCCGGCCACGTTTCACACCGACAATTCATAATGTACCATCACTCAATCAACGATCTGCATGGACAACGGTAACTCAAATGGAAACGGTAACGGCAAATGTCCGTTCACCGGAGGGCAACTCAAACAGACAGCCGGAGGGGGAACCCGAAACCGTGACTGGTGGCCCAATCAGCTGAAGCTGAATATTCTGCGTCAGCATTCATCGCTGTCGAATCCGATGGATCCGGACTTCAACTATGCCAAGGAGTTCGCTTCGCTCGACCTTGCGGAGGTCAAGAAAGACATCATCGATGTGCTGACAACGTCGCAAGACTGGTGGCCGGCCGATTACGGACACTATGGCCCATTCATGATCCGCATGGCATGGCACAGCGCCGGCACCTACCGCATTGGTGACGGACGCGGCGGAGCCGGAAGCGGGACACTTCGTTTCGCGCCGCTCAACAGCTGGCCCGACAATACCAATCTCGACAAGGCGCGCCTGCTGCTCTGGCCTGTCAAGCAGAAGTACGGTCGCAAGCTCTCGTGGGCTGACCTGATGATCCTGACCGGTAACTGCGCGCTCGAGTCAATGGGCTTCAAAACCTTCGGCTTCGCCGGTGGACGTGAAGACGTCTGGGAACCCGAGGAGGACGTGTATTGGGGCTCTGAGCAGCAGTGGCTTGCCGACCAGCGTTACACGGGAGACCGTGAACTTGAAAGTCCGCTCGCTGCCGTGCAGATGGGTCTCATCTACGTTAACCCTGAAGGTCCGAACGGCAACCCTGATCCCCTGGCTGCTGCACGCGATATCCGCGAGACGTTCGGTCGTATGGCAATGAACGACGAGGAAACGGTAGCTCTGATCGCCGGCGGACACACGTTCGGCAAATCGCACGGTGCTGCCGATCCAAACGCCTACGTCGGCCGCGAGCCCGCTGCTGCATCGATCGAAGAGCAAGGCATGGGCTGGAAGAACTCCTATGGATCCGGCAAGGGTGGAGATACGATCACGAGCGGTCTGGAAGGGGCTTGGACGACCACGCCAACGACGTGGAGCAACAACTATTTCGAGAATCTCTTCGGCTATGAATGGGAACTCACGAAGAGTCCGGCCGGTGCTCAGCAATGGCGTCCAAAGGGCGGCGCAGCAGCCGATGCCGTCCCCGACGCACACGATCCGGCCAAGCGTCATGCGCCGATGATGCTGACAACGGATCTCGCCCTTCGCGTCGATCCGGCCTACGAAAAGATCTCACGTCGCTTCTACGAGAATCCCGATCAGTTCGCCGACGCATTTTCCCGGGCTTGGTTCAAGCTCACGCACCGCGACATGGGTCCACGTGCCCGCTACATTGGCTCAGAAGTCCCTGCCGAAGTACTGATCTGGCAAGACCCGGTTCCTGCCGTGGATCATCCGCTCGTTGGTGATGCTGAAGTTGCTGAGCTCAAGTCGATGATCGCAGCTTCGGGACTTTCGGTTTCGCAGCTCGTAGCCACAGCATGGGCTTCGGCTTCGACGTTCCGCGGCTCCGATAAGCGCGGCGGGGCTAACGGCGCTCGCCTGCGTCTTTCACCGCAGAAGTACTGGGCGGCCAACGATCCGGCACAGCTTTCATCGGTACTCGACGCACTCGAGTCAATTCAGAATACGTTCAACAGCTCACGCACAGACGGCAAGCGCATCTCGATGGCCGACGTGATCGTCCTCGGCGGATGTGTCGGCGTCGAGCAGGCTGCCGCCGCTGCCGGACAGGCAGTAACGGTTCCGTTCACTCCTGGCCGCACGGATGCATCGCAGGAGCATACCGACGTTGAATCGTTTGCCGTGCTGGAGCCCGTCGCCGATGGGTTCCGCAACTATGCCAAGGGGCACCTGTCGATCAATGCCGAAGAGCTGCTTATTGACAAGGCCCAACTCCTGACGCTGAACGCACCGGAGATGACAGCACTCGTCGGCGGTATGCGCGCACTGAATGCCAATACCGGCGGCGCATCGCACGGTGTGCTGACTTCGCGTCCAGGCGTGTTGACCAACGACTTCTTCGTGAACCTCCTCGACGTTCGTACAACGTGGGCACCAACGTCGGCACATAACGATGTATTCGTCGGCAAGGATCGCATCACCGGTGAAGAGCGCTGGACTGGTACACGCGTCGATCTCATTTTCGGATCGAACTCCGAACTGCGCGCTATCGCCGAAGTTTATGCCTGCTCGGACAGCCATGCCAAGTTCGTCCACGACTTCGTCGCTGCATGGACCAAGGTCATGAATCTCGATAGGTTTGACTTAGCCTAAAGCGATCAACATTCACTCTTGAACAGAGGCCGTTAGTTTGAACAACTGACGGCCTCTTTCTATGTTGTGGAAGGATTCGATGTCGATTCATCTTCTCATAGTTACCGAGGTACACTCTATGCGTTGTCTCAGCATCTCCCTGCTTATCACACTCACGACCGTCTACTTGTATTCACAGACCCAAGTATCGCTCGGCATCACAGGGACACTTGGCGCTGCGTGCGTGTCAACCAGTATGCTGCGAGTATCGGATTGTCCTCAGTGCGGCATCTATGGAATGGGGAACGGATCGTCAGAATCAATCGCTTTTGAAGGATACCTCAGACATTCCGCCGATTCAAGACTGCGCTTCATTTCGTTACTTGGAGTATCTAAGCTGAACGCACGATCCAGCTGGCAAAAGAGATCTGAACCGACTCCAAGTACTGATCAGAATGGCAACGTTCTGATGACAATCAACGGGTTCGAACTTTCCAACAACTCCACATCAACTGGTTTCGCGCTAGGTGCCGGCATCGAATGGGGCTCGTTGAGCCTTATACCGATGATTCGAGCATCGATGGTTTCCAATGCCTCAACTGTAAGCCGCTTCGTTATCTATGAACCCAGGGACGCAGTATTGAGCCCTTGGCCGGGTTTTGAGACTGAAGATGGCGGTCGCGCCCGTGTTCTAGAGCGCATTCAAACATCAGGACATACGTCGACGATGATCGATGGCGGCGTTCTCCTGGGCTATACTTTTCTGTTCAACCTGGCCGGTGCGAACGTTGAGACTGCACTACAGGCCTATGCCTTGCGTGGCTTAACGCCGATCCACCGGAACTACTCAACCACGGTCTCCATCGAAGCGGGAGGACGCGTCTTTCTTGGCATCAGACTCTGACAGAATCGCGAGTAAGTACTCACGACAGAAGATCGGGGCCGGTAACTCCGCTGCTACCCTAACACCAGCCGCAAGGCTTCGGAGAGTCGATCCACGGAAACCACTGCAGATGATGCAAGCCCCTTGGCAGGAGCGTAGATCTTTTCAAGTCCGAGACGTGTGGCTTCGGCTACACGTTGGTCCAGATGTGACACGCGGCGCACCTCGCCGGTGAGCCCAAGTTCACCAACGAACACGATACCTCCGGGAAGGGGCTCATCGGTGACGCTGCTGGCAATGGCCATGGCGATGCCGAGGTCCATCGCAGGATCCTGCACGGCAATGCCACCGGCAACATTCACGAACACGTCCGACTGGCGCACCTGGATGCCCCCTCGCTTTTCGAGCACGGCAAGGATCATCTGGAGTCGACGATTATCATACCCTGTGCAGACGCGCTGCGGCACGCTGTAACCCGAAGGCGACACCAGCGCCTGTACTTCCACGAGGAGCGGACGCGTTCCTTCCATCACGGCTACGATGGCCGTGCCGGGCTCATTGGCGCTGCGCTGCGAAAGGAGAACCTCGCTCGGGTTGGCCACCTCACGCAGGCCGGTCGACGTCATGTCGAACACACCGATCTCATTCGTCGAACCATACCGGTTCTTCAGCGCACGGAGAACACGATACGAGTACGTTCCGTCACCCTCAAACTGCAACACCGCATCGACCATGTGCTCCAGGACCTTGGGTCCGGCGATCATACCGTCCTTGGTAACGTGGCCGATGATGACCATCGGCAGGCCGGTCGACTTGGCGATGCGCGTCAGCAGCGATGTACACTCGCGCACCTGTGCAACGCTTCCGGCCGATGACTCCAGCGCATCGGTGGTGATCGTCTGTACAGAGTCGATGATGACCAGGCTTGGGTTCTCGTTACTGACCAGATGCGCAATGCGCTCGACGTTTGTTTCAGACGCAACGACAATGCCCGTTGGGTCAACACCCAGCCGCTCGGCGCGCTGTTTGATCTGGTGCAGACTCTCTTCGCCTGTTACGTATAGGCATGGACGCTCCTGCACGGCTCCGCCGACGTATGACGCAAGCTGCAGCATCAGCGTGCTCTTCCCCATACCGGGGTCGCCCCCTACCAGCACCATGCTTCCCGGGACGATGCCACCGCCGAGCACGCGATTCAGCTCCTGCATGCCGGTAGGAATTCGGGGGGTGCGCTCCACATCCACAGTGCCCAGGCGCGCAGCAGAACCGGCAGCAACGGCGGCAAGGCGACTCTTGGAACCCTTCGAGGATGATGGTGCATCAACCTCTTCGATCATGCTTTCCCAGGAGCCACATCCCGGACAGCGTCCAACCCACTTGGGCGTGGAGTGTCCACAACTGGAACAGCGATAGAGCGTGCGTATTTTCATGCGTCGTAATGAAGGTGATGTGGCGGTTTCAAAGCTAGGAAATGTTGAACGCGGGATATGCACGAGTTGACCACAGACAGCGCCTATGAAGTATGCCGGAGGGTGACGAGCACCCACGCCAAGACCTTCTATGCGGCATCGCACTTCATTCCTTCCAATAAGCGCAACGCGTGCTATGCCGTCTATGCATTCTGTCGGTACGTCGACGACATTGTCGATGTGGCGATGGAGTCCGGAAACGTGACACGTGAGGACGCGGTCCGCCTGGTTGAACAATGGAGAAGCGAGGTCGGTCAGGTCTATGCAGGAGATCGTGATCAGGGGGCTCATGCTCCCGACATGGCACATCAGGACCGCGCAGCCGTGCTCCTTGCCTGGGAAGACACACTGCAGACGTATCACATTCCGCGTCATCTACCCGAAGAACTCATCGAGGGTGTGCTGATGGACACAACCATCACACGCTTTGCGACCTACGCCGAGCTTGAAGTCTATTGCTACAAGGTCGCCTCCGTGGTCGGCCTCATGACGTCGGAGATCTTCGGCTACTCATCACCGGACGCATTGACGTATGCCGTCGATCTTGGCATCGCCATGCAGCTGACGAACATCATCCGTGATGTGAAAGAAGATGCGGTCAGGGGGCGGATCTATCTCGCCCAGGAAGACATGGAGCGCTATGGCGTAAGCGAAGACGATGTTTTGGGCAGCCGCTTCACTCCAAATGTCCGTGCGCTGATCGCCGAATACATCCGTCGTGCCGACGTGCTGTATCGTCGGGCCGACACCGGCATCGCCATGCTTGAGCCCAGCAGTATGGTGACGGTGCTGCTGATGAGTCGCAACTACCAGAAGATCCTGCGCGTGGTTGAATCGATGGACTACAACGTTTTCACGCGACGCGCAAGCATTGGCCTGCTGCAGAAGTTGCTGGCCGTTCCGTCGGCCTATCTTGAGGCGCGCCGCCTGCGCAACGCTCAGCTGAAGTAGTATGCTGCGTCGGTGATCGTGAAGTGTCCGTAGTCGAAGTCACCGGACTCAAGATTCCATACGAACTCTACCTCCGTCGGAATCTTTACACCATCCATCACTTTGTAGTTGCGGCAGTGCATCGTGAAGCGCGCCTGTTCAAACCCGCTCTTGTGGTCACGATACTTGTCTGATGTGACGATGCGCTCGATCTCATCAGCATCGTTAAAGTGAAACGTTGCGTTGACGCGAGTTGCACCATCACTGATCACGGCGCGTGCCGTACGATCATCGACAGACTCCCAGCGCAGCGTCTTCGTTGGCAGAAACGCAGTCGGGATCCAGACCAATTCGCTCAGGAAGCGAAACAGCATAGAGGTATCCGTCTCCTTCCCGCCATACTCCTGCAACGTCATGGCACCATAGAGCTTGATATGTCCATGACCTTCGCCCCGCACATAGCTCAGCTTTGCTGTGCGCCACCATGCTGCACTGTGGCGCAGCACGGCATCCCAGACAAAACCCGGCTCCATGCCGGAAATAGTTTCCGTGGCCCTGACCGTGAACCACGGACTGCCGGGACGGTGACGGAAACGAGCACGCTGTGTTAGGATCGCATAGCGGAGGTTCTCCTGTCCGATGCGCACCACATTCAGCAGATATCTCTGTACAGGTGCGGGCAACCCAACCACAAGCTCTTTGGAAAATCGGGGAAGCTGCTGGTTTGAAATGGTTCGGACAAGTCGGCGAATAGACCTTCTGACAAAGACCCGGGAGATCAGCGCACTACCTGTCATTAGCACCAGAAAGGTGCCAAGTCCTGCAAGAAGGATGAGCGCGATCTTGGGCATGTTCCGTCAGGACTTACGTCCGGCCTCCCATGAGTACAGAGCTGATGATGCCGAACTTACTATTCCAGAGGCAGCAATCGCAACAACCATGAGCGGAATGATCTTGAACATGCCACGTCGAAGGGTCTGTTCTACGACCGCTGCACTGAAGATCGTCCCCACAAGAAACAGTCCCAGGAACGTTGCAACGATGAATCCGATCAGCAGCGGTTGTGCCAGCCGGCGGTTCACAAGCGCGTCAACAACAATCACAGCGAAGAAGAGCCAGATGATCCAGCCCCATAGCTCGGTGCTTGAGATCACCGATGTCCAGCTCGTCGAAACAACCTCAACAAACCGTGATGAATCAAAACCCCTAAGCTGTTCGGCAGTTGAAGGACGCACCGGAAGGTATGCGTTGAAGAAGACAATGTTCCACAGGGCAAACGTCAACGTCGACACTCCAAGAGTCCCCAGCGCACCAGCAAGCCCCTTGACAGGTCCGAAAACACGCAGTAACTGGGGCAACGCCGCTGCACCGACGAGACTCACAAGAAGGGGCGTTTCAGTGCGCGACCAGCAAGTACCGGCAAAAGCGATGGCGCTGACGACGATGCCGGCAAACTCCTTTTCATCGATCGAACGCATGAGCATCACACAGCCGACGGCAAAGAACGCGGCGTTGGCAAAGTCCGTCTGCAGGATATACGAATACCCAAGCATCTCGGGCGTAAGAATGAACAGCACCGTCAGCAGCCCTGCGATCAGCGGATGGGCAAGACTGCGCAGCGTTGCCCAGGTAAACCACCAGAAGCAGATCGCAACGATGCTTACCCAGATCTGCGTGTAGGGGTAACCGATCAGCTTCATCATCACCTGCATGAGCATGGCGAAGGGGGCATAAAATGGCTGGTTCGATAGCTGGCCCTGGAGCGATGGATCCGTAAAGACCTGATTGGCTATCATCCCATCTCTGGCAGCGTATCGGGCCACAAGGTCAATTCCGGCCATGGCATCGAATGGCGTAACCGGCCAGTACCAGCTGGCCCACACAACCATGTATGCCACGTAGCCGATGAAGCCGACAATGACGACATCGTAAAGGGTTGGCCTGATGCGAGGCATCGCCAAGAGTCCAGCGAGTGATTGGCGTATGGCATTCCATCGAAGTAGCGGTACAATCATTGCAGCGATGCCTGAGACTAGCATTGTCTGCAATGAAAGTGGCACACCTGCCAGATGCGCAATGAACATCGACAGAGAATGCAGGAACATGCCCAGCAGTAGTGACATCGGAAGCAGAACGGAGCGCTGCAGCCGGTAGCCGGTTGCCCCAACGGCAAAGAGCCCCACCAGCCATTGCATGAACAGTGTCAGGACGAGCAACGGGACTTCGCTTTTCATTGACGCGCTCCGAGTCGTTCGTAGACCTGCAGAAGAGAATCGATGTTGGTGCTGCCGCCCGGCCTCGTAAGCCAGATCGTATTCTGCTCCAGTACAACGTAGGCATTGGCCTTGTGGCGCCGGGCGGTATCCGACCACGCGACGATCGGCTGGAAGCCAACCATCCATGTGAAGATCCGCGGATCGGTCCAGAATGCCTTCGTGGCCATGAACTGATTGCCATACTCCATCGGAGGCAGCAGAAGCGTATCGTTTGGACGCAGTTTGCTGACGATGTATTCGGGGATCTCGAGGTTGGCCATGTGCCGCATGTAGATGCGATCCCGCCAGCCACGGATGCGATTCAACGAGTCGAGCTTCTCTCGATAGAGCTCAATGCGCGCCGCAAAGGATGATGCATAGGGATTCCCCTCACCCAGATACGGTCCAACGAGTACCGTCAGCACAGCGATCACACCAATAGTGAGCGCTATGCCCCGGACGGTGAAAACTGGTCGCTCCTGCTCGGTCACGGGACAACTCCCGCTTATGCACTAGCCAGTGCTTCAGCGCCACCAACGATCTCAAGCATTTCCTTGGTGATCGCGGCCTGACGCTCACGGTTGTAGAGAAGCTGAAGGCTGCGCATCAGATCCCGCGCGTTCGTCGTTGCGTTTTCCATCGCCATTCGTCGGGCGGCATGCTCGGCCGCATTCGAATCCAGAAGCGACGTCCAGATCTGCAGCTTGACGTACATCGGAAGCAGCGTATCGAGAATCTCACCGCGTGAAGGTTCGTAGATATAGTCGATGCTTGCGCTGGACGTGCCTTCTGATGCCGCCGCCACGATCGGGAGCAACTGCGTTGTGCGCACAACCTGACGCATGACGTTGACGAACTGGTTGCCGAGGATCTCTACATGGTCGATCTGCATGCCAAGGAATCCGTCCGAAACCAGATCGGCGATCTCTACGGCAGTGCTGTAATCAAGCTTGAAGAAGATGTCCGAGAACTCCTTCAGGATCGCATCCTTTTCCTTGCGGACGGCATTAACGGCACGCTTGCCCACGGGAATAATGTGGATCGTCGCCTTGGGATATGCGCTACGGAGCTCTGCAATACGCGTGGTGAGTGCACGCAGAACGTTTGCGTTGAATGCGCCGCACAGTCCGCGATCAGCCGTGATCGGAATGATCGCGATGTTGCTGACGTCCTTGCGCACTTCAAAGAATGGATGTACGAACTCGGAATCGGCCGATGAGAGATTACCGAGGATCTTCTGGACCTGATTGGCAAAGGGGCGAGCAGCCGTAATCGCATCCTGTGCACGGCGTAGCTTGGCCGTGGCGACCATGCTCATGGCCTGGGTGATCTTCGATGTGTTTCGGACCGATACGATCCGGTCCCGTGTCTCGCGGAGAGTTGCCATAGGTTGCTTCTTCGATTACAAGTCGTCAGGGTTTCAAAGGTATGGCCACTCACGAGTGAGATGGCCGTTCACATAATCAGCAACGGAATCTTCGAGCGACCCGAAGGTCACACCCGGAAGAACTCCGTGGAAGGTCGACATGTCCGCCTGCGTGTAGTTCTGATACTGCCGAGCAAGCTCTGCAGGCATTTCGATGTACCTGATGTCGGTCTCTCGACCCATGGCCGCAAAAACCGCACCCATCAGATCGTTCCAAGACCGCGCAACCCCTGTCCCGAGGTTCAGGATACCGTTCACATCGGGCTGGTTCAACAACCGCATCATCACCGCGCACACATCTTTGACGTAGATGAAATCGCGCATCTGTCCGCCATCCGAGTATGCAGAGTCAGTGCTCTTGAAAAGCTGAACGTAACCGTTCTGATTGATCTGCCCAACGGCCTTGGAGACCAGACTTGCCATCGAGCCCTTGTGGTACTCGTTCGGACCGAAGACGTTGAAGAACTTCAGCCCCACACAAGCCCCTTCCATGCCCTGACGTCGGATCCACTGATCGAACAGATGCTTCGAGTAGCCATACATGTTCAGCGGACGCAGATCTGATGACCGATCAGAGTAACCCAAGCTGCCATCACCATAGGTCGCGGCCGAACTTGCATAGATCAACCGAAGATCATTCTCAAAGGCGAACTCGGCAACATCGACGCTATAGCGGTAATTGTTGTCATACAGGTAGTCGGCATCGGTTTCAGTCGTAGAACTGCAGGCCCCAAGATGAACGATCGCCTCGACGTCCTCATCGAGTCCGCCAATGGCCATCATGTCTCGAAAATCTTCCTTGCTGACGATGTCAATGTACGTGTGACCTGCTAGGTTCTTCCATTTCTGGCCGCTGCCGAGCGAGTCAACGATCAACACATCCTCACGTCCGGCCGCATTCAGCGTTGCCAGAAAGCAGCTTCCGATGAAGCCGGCACCGCCCGTGAGAATGATCATCTGTGCTCCGAATTAAACCGTGGCGGCGAACCGCTGCGTGAAGGTCGTCAGAGCTGCTTTCAGCTTCTCAACGATCGCATCTGTGAGTGCCTTCTCTGTACGCAGACCTTCGACAATGTCGGCGTGGTTCACATGCACGAAGTCGATCAGTTCGGATTCATAGCGCTTGATGCTCTCCACCGGAAGCTCGTCGGCAAAGCCTTGCGATGCTGCGTAGATGGCGATGATCTGGTCCTCGACCGTGACCGGCGAATACTGAGGTTGCTTCATCACTTCCAGAAGACGCGCACCACGGCGCAGCTGCTGCTGTGTTGTCTTGTCAAGATCAGAGCCAAAGCGTGCGAACGCCTCAAGCGCACGATACTGAGCCAGGTCGAGCTTGAGAGGTCCGGCGACCTTCTTCATGGCCTTGATCTGTGCATTACCACCCACGCGAGACACCGAGATACCGACGTTCAGGGCCGGACGAACACCGGCGTTAAAGAGACTCGGCTCGAGATAGATCTGACCGTCCGTGATCGAGATCACGTTGGTCGGGATGTAGGCCGACACGTCACCGGCCTGTGTTTCGATCACCGGAAGAGCCGTTAGAGATCCTGCACCGAGCGCATCACTGAGCTTGGCAGCACGCTCCAGAAGACGGCTATGGAGATAGAAGACGTCGCCCGGATATGCCTCACGGCCCGGTGGACGGCGCAGAAGCAGCGAAACCTGACGGTAGGCTGCGGCCTGCTTGGAAAGGTCATCGTACACAACCAGGGCATGACGTCCGTTGTCGCGGTAATACTCACCCATCGAGCATCCCGAGTACGGTGCGATGAACTGCAACGGAGCAGGATCGGAGGCCGACGCTGCGACCACGATCGTATAGGCCAGTGCCCCGTACTTTTCCAGCGTGGCAACCACGTTGGCAACGGTTGATCCCTTCTGTCCGATAGCGACATAGACACAGAACACGGGCTTGATCCCCTGTTCCTGTGCTTCCTTCGTGTGCGTATAGGCCTGATTGATGATCGCGTCAAGGGCAACAGTCGTCTTCCCTGTCTGACGGTCACCAATGATAAGCTCACGCTGGCCGCGTCCGATCGGGATCAGCGAGTCGATCGCCTTGATACCGGTCTGCAGCGGCTCATGCACGCCCTGACGATCGATCACACCGAGAGCCTTGCGCTCGATCGGGTAAATTGCCGATTCCTTGATCGGACCCTTGCCATCGATCGGACGTCCAAGAGGATCGACCACCCGGCCAAGGAGTGCATCACCAACAGGCACTGATGCAATACGACCAGTGCGGCGCACCTGATCGCCTTCTTTTACAAGCGAGTCATCGCCGAACAACACCGCACCGACGTTGTCCTCTTCGAGGTTGAGCACCATGCCAACCACGCCGTTCGGGAACTCAACGAGCTCCGAAGCCATGACGTTGGTCAGGCCATAAATGCGTGCAACACCGTCGCCAACCTGCAGTACGGTGCCGACTTCATAGATATCCGTCTCCTTTTCGAATCCCGTGAGTTGCTTCCGCAGGATCGAGGAGATCTCGTCTGGACGAACATCAGCCATTTCTGTAGTTCCTTAAGGATTTGTGTCGTTCGTTGGAATGAGTTACGCCTGGGCGAGCTTCTTGCCCAGCACGGCGAGTTGATGTCGAAGTGAACCGTCATGCACCTGATCGCCGACGCGAACCACGGCTCCGCCGATGATGGAGGCATCGGTAGCGTAGGTTGCGATCACGGAGCGCCCGAGAGACTTCGAAAGTGCGCCCTCAATGCGCTCGCGCTCGGCAGCGGAAAGCTCCGTTGCCGATGTCACGTCAACACGCTGGATGTTCCGGATCGTATCGACTTGCGCGCCCACCTCGCCGACGATTTCCCTCCAGACGTCCCCCCGCCCCTTGTCAACAACAAGGTGAAGAAACGACAGCGTCAGGGGGCTGACCCTGGAAGAAAAAAGCTCGTCGACAATGCTCTTCTTGAGTTCGAGGGTTACCACCGGACTGCGAAGCACGGCCTGGAGCTCCTTCGAAGATTCGACCATTGCACGGACCGTAGCCATATCAGCGGCAATGGTATCAACCGAACCCGACGCAACGGCCGAGGACAGCAGTGCTTTGGCATAACGGCGGGCGATCTTGAGACTTGACATGTGGATCAGTTCTTCGAGAGTTCGTTGACGTAAGATTCGACGATGCGCTTGTGGTCTTCTCCGTCGAGCGAGCGTCCGATCAGCTTCTCTGTTGCTCCCACGACCAGCGACGCTACTTCGTTGCGCAGGACCTGAATTGCCTCGTCCTTCTGACGGTCGATCTCACGCTGTGCTTCGGCAAGCTTCTGCTGCTTGACGTGTTCCGCTTCCTCAGAGGCCCTGCGGATAATGTTCTCTGCCTGGTTGCGCCCTTCCTTGACGATATCCATTGTTTCGCGCTGGGCCTTTGCCAGGCGTTCCTGGTTTTCGCGAATCAGGTCCTGTGCCTCACGATTGGCACGCTCGGCCGCTGTGATCGCTTCACGGATCGATGTTTCCCGGGAAGCGATCGCATCGCGCATCGGCTTCCAGCCGAACTTCCCGATGATCAGGGCAAAGATGCTGAAGTTGATGAGGGTCCAGATGACCAGACCCGGGTCGAACGAAAGAAATGCTGGCATGACAGGTGTGAGGTTTCGGGTGTGATGTGTGAGGTTTTAAGTTTCGATTGCTGGCAGCGCCTGACCATCCGGCAATAGCGCTTCCGGCAACCGACCCCGGCATGCGGGGTCGTAGAAGTGTCAGAATTACGGGTTCTTGACAGCCAGGAGGATACACACAACGCCGGCCAGAAGGGCAACGCCTTCGATGAGGGCGGCGCCGATGATCATCGTTGTGCGGATATCGCCCGCGTTTTCAGGCTGACGGCTGCTGGCTTCGAGAGCGGCTGCTGCGAGACGACCGATACCGGTGCCGACGCCGAAGACCGTGATGCCAAGACCGAGACCGGCTGACAACCAGGCAAATGCTACTGGATCCATGAGACTTCCTTCCAAAGTGAGTTGAGGTAAAAATGTTGTTGTCTGTTTCGACGTTGCGTTTGGGATCAGTGCGCCTCGGCGTGATGATGGTCATCATGCTGGGCATGGTCGCCCAGAGCCAGACCGACAAAAACAGCCGAAAGCATCGTGAAAATGTATGCCTGCAGGAACGCCACCAGGAGTTCAAGCAGGTAGATGAACACCGAGAATAGAACGCTGATCGGGGCAACTCCCCATCCGACCGTTGGGCCCATCTCCTGCGCGAAGAAGAAGATCAAACCAACGAGCGACATCAGCACAATGTGTCCGGCCGTCATGTTCGCAAAAAGACGGATCATGAGCGCGAAGGGCTTGGTGATAATGCCGACCAGTTCGATCGGAACCATGATCGGTGCGATGTATGCAGGTGCGCCTCCGAGCAGGTGGGCAAACCATGCTTTTACGCCGGCATCCTTGAAGGCGATGTAGTTCACCACGATCAGCGTGCAGGTTGCCAGTGCCATTGTCACCGGCAGTGCGCCGGTTGCGGCATGCGCACCGGGGAGCAGCGAGATCAGATTCAAGGACAGAATGAAGAAGAAAAGCGACAACATGAACGGCATCAGGCGCGACGCACGCTTTTCCGTTCCAACGTTCGGCTGCACGATCTGATCACGCACATAGACCACCAGCGACTCGAGTACATTCTGAATTCCGCGAGGAGCCGAAAGGGGCGACTTGCGATAGCGTGAACGGGCGATGCCAAACAGGATGGTCACAAGGATCATTGCGATCCACTGATAGGCCACAAAGTTGGTGACCGACAGATCAAGCTTCGGTCCTACCGGAGCACCAGCAGCATCCTTGAGAGTTGTGCTGACAATCTTGTGCGGTGCCGCAGGATGATGCATGGTGAACTGACCGGACTCTTCCATCGCATGCAGATTGGCATAGGTGTGGAATGAGTTCGTTTCATCCATGAGGATGATCGGCAGAATCTCATAGTGGCCGAAAAAGATGTTCAGCTCATGGTGATCACCAAGCTGATCCAGCAGCTTGTTGAACGTGAACTTGCCGTCATCATGTCCGGCCGCGTGGCCGGACGCATGCGCGCCCGGCGCTGCATGAAGACTGTCAGCACCGTGTCCGGTCGAATCGTGTTGTTGCACTTGTTCTTTACTCATAGTCTTGATCGTTCTCGTGCAGAAGCGCTATGCCAGAGCATAACAGCCCGTCAGTAGCTCATCCCCTTTTTTTTTAAAGGGGCGTTTCACGTTTGCCAGCTGCTGACGTTTTGTGCGCTCCATAGAGAAGTGAAAAAAAAAGACTTCGACCATCAGACCGGCAAATGCAGAGATCGAAAACGTAAGTGCAAATGCAACCTGATGCATCCGCAGAACTCCGAGGCACAGGTAGGCAAGCGTCACAACGATGATGCCACGGATACCGAGGCTGCCGAACACAAGCCCCATGAAGCTGTTCAGCTCCTTGGTCTGCGCGCGCTTGGACACAACGTATCCCGCCCACGAGTTGGCCACACTGATACCCAGCGCAGTGATGACGGCAACTAAAGGTCCCTTCGGATCCACCCCTCGTACTCTACCTTTCCCGTTTTGTTTCAGCCCCCTGATCACGCGACAAACGAATGACCATCCGCAGGAACTGCATGAGTCCAACAATCGATCCCAGCACGGCACCGGAAACGAGGCCGATCGGCTCCGATTCCAGCATGGTGTCGATCCACCAACCGAGCGCCGTACACACAAGCACCGTAGCTGCAAGCTGACCGCCAAGGGCCATGTACGGAGCAAGCTGTTGCATCGGCGATCGCGAGGTCGACATGATCACCACGTCTGTAGAAAATGCCGCGCAAAAATAGGTCGGCGGTCTCTAAAAGCCCAATTCCCGCAGGGCATTCAGTACGGCCTCACCGTAGATGTTCGACGACTCGCCGTACCAGACCCCTTCGGGAATGAAGCGCACGACCCCGTAGGTGGACGGATCAAGGTATTTCAGGGGGCTGGAAGCCACTACAGTGAATTCCTCCGCTCGGAACTCGTTATCCACATCGTGGACAGCGACGGTGCAGCCGAACTCGGTGGGACGGCGCTCGTCGATCGGTGCTTTCTGATAGCCGAGCAGCACGAATGGGATGCGGACCTTGACCACATAGCCGTCCTTGGTTCGGGCCGAAACGGCACGGATCTGACGTCGTGCCTGGTTCTGCGTGGGATCAAGGTCATCGGTAGTCCGCACAATCACCCGCGGCAGCCGGTCGGCAAAGTCGCCCACTCGGACAACGATGGTGTACAGGCCGGAGTCGCTGGTGTGGCGGACGTTGACATCGGTCCGGTTGCTGATGCTGACGTTGCGTGAGACACCCGATTCGGCCTCTGGTGATACGTCGAGATAGAGTTCCAGGTGATCGGCTACGCATGTATCACACCAGCCGGTCACAACATTTGAATCACGGACATTCACCCTCAGATACAGGTAATCGTCGTCGTACACCATCCGCGCCCGAAATGACGCGTCCTCCTCCCCGGTCCACCAGTACGAACCTTCGGTAACGTGGTCGATGCCCTGCACGGTAGCTTCAGGTACAAATCCCGCAAAGACCTGCCTGCCCCTTGCATAACACGGAATGGTCATGTACTGACTCTCGTAGGCAGCCTCATCGTCCTTGCGCAGGAATCGTTCGCGTGTTGACAGCGTCTGGAATGATCGGTAGGATTCGTGACCCAGGGACTCAACCCTGTTGGTGACGAACTGATCTACCAATACCACCGCCCCCTCCCGGAACCGGTAGCCAAGAATGGACCAGTCTTCGGACTTGCGTTTGACGGTGACGTAGCATGATGTATCACGGATAACCACGCCGACCTCAAGGGGAAGATCCACAAACGGGAAGGGCATCTTCGAGATGTTCACCAGAAAACCGTCAACATCCACGAACATGTACACGAGGCACTCACGCTTGCGCGAACCGCTGACGTGCAGGGACACAGCAAGATCGTACACACCGTCACCACTGAAGTCTCCCACATCCCAACCCCAGATGCGGTAGCTCGCTCCCAGGGGCATTGCATTGCGAACATCAGACAAGAGCTCCTCGGCGAAGTACGGATCAGCCCTGCGCTTGAACTCTTCGAAATCCATGCCTGACTGCGACCACAGCGCCACGGGCCAGCATGCGGCAATCAGCAAAAGGGGCATCAGAGCCCGGCGTATGGTTCCGCCGAAGGTCACAGCGTACGCGCGCTCGACAGGATGGTATCACGAACCTCGATATGACTCGCCTTGAGGCGAGCTCCATACTGCGCCACGACCTGCGCCGATGCATACGAAGCCAGCCGAGCTGCATGTTCCGGGTGGTACCGATGCAACACGCCGTAAAGAAATGCGCCGGCATACATGTCGCCGGCACCGGTCGCATCAACGGGCGTAACAGCGTAGGCAGGCGCATTGGCCGTGGTGCCATTCCAATGCACCCGGCTGCCCTCTGCCCCCTTGGTAACAACGACGTTGCGATAGCGGGAAGTAAGCGCTTCAAAGGCCTCTTCGGCCGTTTCCGTACCTGCCAGGGCCGTTGCCTCACGTTCGTTGCAGAATACGAGGTCGCAATGCTGCAGGACGGAACGAAGCCGGTCGCCAAAGACGTCCACGATGAACCCGTCGGAGCAGCTCACGGCCACAGACGTTCCGTGCTTGCGCGCATGATGCAGTGCCACATCAACGGCTTCGGCACCATTATCATCGGTAAGCTTGTACCCCTCAACATAGATCCATTCACTTGATCGGATGACATCCTCACGGATATGCGTCCGGTCGAACATGGCATTCACGGCAAGTGTGGTATTGAGTGTGCGCTCGCTATCAGGGGTGATCATCACCAGGCAGCTGCCAGTGGTCTCACCGGCCACGGAGGCAGCGGAAAGCTCGATGCCGAGCTCTCGAAACTCCGAAGCGTAAAAATCCCCGTAGTGATCACCACCGAGCACGGAACAGTAGGCCCCCTGACCTCCGAACTGGGCAAAGGCAATGATGGTGTTTGCGGCCGAACCGCCACTGCAGCGATGAACGTCACGATCGCCAAGCCGGGCGATGATCTCTCGCTGCCGGTCGGCATCAGTGAGGGTCATGGAGCCCTTCTGGACGCCGAATGTCGAAAGCTCTTCCTCGGACACGCGGTACTCGAGGTCAACGAGGGCATTACCGATGCCCGACAGCATAATGTTTTTCACGGCGCAAATATAGAATCATGGCCCTCGATTGGCGGCCAGGCAGTTTGCCGATGAATGCGCCGCGCTATGCCGCGGATACGTCCACGCCAGAAAGGCGCACGATCTCCATGCACAGCTCCGGAAACTCCATACCGGCAGCACGAGCCGCCATGGGCACAAGACTTGTTGCCGTAAAGCCGGGGATCGTGTTGACCTCCAGACAGAATGGCATGCCTTCCGGCGTCAGTCGGAAGTCCACACGACTGTATGCACGGCATCCCAGAATGCCATGAGCTGCCACGGCGAGGTTGCGGACGTGCTCGTCGATTACGTCCGAGATATCTGCCGGACAGTGATACTCGGTCTTGCCTTTGACGTACTTGTTCTCGAAGTCATAATACCCATCCTTCGGAACGATCTCAATCACCGGCAGGGCCTCACTACCAAGAACTGCCACAGTCAGCTCACGTCCCGGTACGTAGGCTTCGATCATCACCGAGCTGGTGAACGCCCCGGCCAGCCGGATGGCGGCTTCAAGCGCATCAAGATCGGGCTCGTGCAGAATCGTCATCCCAACGGTCGACCCCTGATCATTGGGCTTTACCACGAGCGGACCCGGAATTTCGCGCATCAGGCTCTCAAACAGACCGTCGTCATCGAGCTGATCATGAGTGACGCTCACCCACGGCGCAGTTGGAATACCGGCCGACTGAAACAGGAGCTTCGAAAGCCCCTTGTCCATGGCCGTCGCACTGGCCAGCATGGTACTGCCCGTGTAGGGGATGCCACGCAGGTCCAGCAGAGACTGCATGTATCCATCCTCGCCATAGCGTCCATGAAGCAGGTTAAACACCACGTCAACGCCATCAAGATGGGTCGACGTGACACATTCAAGCAGCCGGCGAGAGTTGAACGCATCCAACTCCTGCATCGTCACTTCCCGCGCCGATGCCTCATGCAGCTCCTGATCGGTAAGGGGCTCGGCGGCTCCCCGCATCGGGTCGATCGCAACAACTTCATGTCCAAGCTCCCGCAGGGCGAACACCGCCGCCCGTCCGCTGAGAAGAGAAATGTTTCGTTCGGTGCTGATACCACCGAGCATCACGGCAATCTTCATGACCCTTTGGCTTCCTGATACAGTGAGCGGAGGAACTTGACATCTTCCCAGACGAGCTTCTTCCATTCCGGGTTGCGCAGCAATGCCGCCGGATGATAGGTCACAAGCGTCGGGATACCCTGGTAATCATGAACCGTTCCACGAAGTGCGGTCATGGTCTGGCTGGACTTCAGCAGCGTGTGTGCCGCCGTCAGGCCCAGCGCAAGAATGAACTTCGGCTTGATGAGCTCGATCTGTTTCCACAGATATGGTTCGCATGAATCCGTCTCGCCCACAAGGGGCTTCCGGTTATTTGGAGGACGGCACTTGAGAATGTTGCAGATATAGACGTCGTCGCGCTGCAACTCGATCGATTCAAGGATCTTCGTCAGCAGCTGACCGGCCCGACCCACAAACGGGAGGCCCTGAGCATCCTCATCGGCTCCGGGCGCCTCGCCAATGACCATGATGTCGGCATTGGGACTGCCCGATCCGAAAACAAAGCTCGTGCGAGTAGCGCCCAGCGGACACTTCATGCACCCGCTGATGTCGGCATGAAAACCATCGAGCGTGGTGGCACTCATGAGCGGGTATACCGGCATTGCTGCGGCCTCGGAAAAATCGACCTCAGCAACAGCATCGATGGTTTCTGGAACGTTCGCATCAGCGATCGAGATCGTTGCCGGATCGACGTGGTCGACGTACAGCGTCGATCCATGCATCTGTTTCTGCTGCTGCAGGTATCGCTGCAATTCATCGGCTATCGTCGGCATGCTGACATCAGTCCTCGTGCGCTTCGGCTTCTTCCGGTTCCTCGAGCGCGTCACTGCTCATCACCCGGGAAGAGGCGAAGACGATCGTAGACGTCTTTTTGTCGAGCTTACCCTTGATCGTACATCCGTCAGGGAAGCCCCCTCGCAGAACTTCTTCTGCGATCGGATCCTCGACGTAACGCTGGATCGTGCGACGAAGAGGACGAGCGCCGTACTTCTCATCGAAGCCCTTCTCAGCAAGGAACTCCTTGGCCGCCTTGCCGAGATCAAGCTTGATGTTCCGGTCACTGAGCCGCACAAGCAGACGCTTGAGCTGAAGATCGATGATCCGGACCATATGCTCCTTCTTGAGCGGTCGGAAGATCACGTACTCGTCGATACGGTTCAGAAACTCCGGATTGAACAGGCGCTTCATGGTCTCTTCGACCGTGGACTTCATGTTCTCGTAATTATCGGATGATTCATCGGTGGCGAAACCGATCCGTCCTCCGGCCTTGACATCTCGCATGCCCACATTCGAGGTCATGATGATGATCGTGTTCTTGAAGTCAATGCGCCGTCCGAGACCGTCAGTAAGCTGTCCGTCATCGAACACCTGCAGCAGGATGTTAAAGACGTCAGGATGTGCTTTCTCGATCTCGTCTAGCAGGACGATTGAATACGGCTTGCGGCGCACTTTTTCAGTTAGCTGCCCGCCCTCTTCATATCCGACGTATCCCGGAGGGGCTCCGACAAGACGCGACACAGAGAACTTCTCCATGTACTCGCTCATGTCGATGCGGATCATTGCATCCTCACTGTCGAACATGTACCGCGCCAGCGCTTTGGCTAGCTCCGTCTTGCCCACGCCCGTCGGACCAAGGAACATGAACGAACCGATCGGACGCGACGGGTCTTTCAGTCCGGCCCGCGCCCTGCGGATTGCTTTGGCAAGATGGTCCACAGCCTCGTCCTGACCGATGACCTGTGAGCGAAGTTCGTCGGCCATCTTCAGGAGCTTGGCCGTCTCACCCTCGGCAATGCGGCTGACCGGGATGCCGGTCATCATGCCGATCACGTCGGCAACATCTTCTTCCGAAACATCAAAGACCACATCTGTACTCGACGACTCCCAGACCTCTTTGGCCTGTTCAAGCTCGGTCTGATACTTCTTCTCGAGATCGCGCAGACGTGCTGCTTCTTCGAAGTTCTGGGACTTTACGACGCTGTTCTTCAACAGTCTGAGCTCCTCGATCTTCCCTTCAAGCTCGAGGACCTCCTTCGGCACGTGGATATGGGCCAGGTGAACGCGGGCGCCAGCCTCGTCCATAACATCCAGGGCTTTGTCCGGCAGGAACCGGTCCGTGATGTAGCGGTCGGCCATCATCACGCAGGAGCGCACGGCCTCATCGGAATACCGAACTCCGTGATGCTTCTCGTACCGGTCCTTGACATTATGCAGGATCTGGATGGCCTCGTCAGCCGTTGGCGGATCAACAAGGATCTTCTGGAATCGCCTGTCCAGTGCACCATCTTTTTCTATGTGCTGACGGTACTCGTCCAGCGTCGTCGCACCGATGCATTGGATGTCGCCCCGCGCCAGAGCCGGCTTGAACATATTCGATGCGTCGAGCGAACCACTGGCGCCCCCTGCCCCGACGATCGTGTGAAGCTCATCAATGAAGAGGATCACATCCTTGGCCTTTTCCAGCTCGCTCATCACGGCCTTCATACGCTCTTCGAACTGTCCGCGGTACTTCGTGCCGGCAACAAGTGCCGCAAGGTCAAGCGTGACAATGCGCTTGTCGAAGAGCACGCGCGATACCTTTTTGTCGATGATGCGAATGGCAAGTCCTTCGATGATGGCGGTCTTGCCAACACCGGGCTCGCCAATCAGGACCGGATTGTTTTTCTTGCGTCGAGAGAGAACCTGCGCGACGCGCTCGATCTCCTTTTCGCGGCCGATCACCGGATCAAGCTTGCCTTCCACGGCAAGTTTCGTCAGGTCGCGACCAAAATTGTCCAGCACCGGAGTCTTTGCGCGCTCCGGAGCCGCCGGACGCGCGGCCGAAGCGGTAGCGCCGGTGCCGCGTTCATTGCGAGGGGGCGCTGGACTCTGCCGCCCACTGAGGTAGGCGTCGAGTTCCTTGCGTACGGCATCGTAGTTAACCGAGAACTGACCCAGGATCTGAGCCGCAATGTTGTCCTCGTCCCGCAGCAAAGAAAGCAGCAGATGCTCGGTACCGATGACGTCAGCCTTGTAGAGCTTTGCTTCAAGGTAGGTGATCTTCAGAACCTTTTCTGCCTGCTTCGTCAGCGGGATATTGCCAATCGTCAGCGGCCCGCTCATGGTCCGAACGGTATCCTCGATGGCCTTCTTCAGCTTGCCGAGTTCAACGCCGAGATTTCGAAGGATCTTGATACCGATCCCTTCGCCCTCGCGAATGATGCCGAGCAGAAGATGTTCGGTACCGATGTAATCATGACCTAGGCGCAGAGCCTCCTCACGACTGAGTCGGATGACGTCCTGCACGCGGTTCGAAAAGTTGCCTTCCATGACCTCTTTGTCCTTCGGAACGTTTGGTGTTCCGCCGAATGACGAACAGACGTCCGTTCTGTTTCGACGGAACGTCCGAAATATACTGCGTCAATGTTGCGACGGACTGCCGAGATTATGCACAGCCACTCAGTCGAAGATGCTCTTGACCTTGCCGATGCTGACGATCAGATTCGGTTCTTTGGACACCGATGGAGCGGACGCCGCAGCAGGGGCAGGAGCCGCAGCGGTCTTCTTGCCTTTCTTGCCCTTCGGTGCTGCGGCCTCGGCCACGGGAGCAGAGGCAACCGGAGCTGCAGCGACGGTCTTCACCTCGAAGGTTACCCGTACGTCAGCCAGCTTCACGTCGCGAAGTGCCTGGCGGATGGTCTCAAAGCGCGACTGCACCAGCGCCTCATTGGGGTCGACGGGAGCAGGCGGCATCACAGGTTCTTCGGGAAGGGGCTGACCCTTCTTGACCTTCTTTACGGCCTTTGCCCAGGCGTCACGCAGCTTGTTGTACTCTGAAAGCTGCTTTGCCCTAAGGGGCGCTAAAAGGTCCTCATCGCCGGAAATCTTCACCACAACGTTCAGGTGCTGATTAGCACGCAATACTTCAGCCAGATCCGCAACTGCCGTGCGCCCCGATTCCGACAGGGTGGCGGCATTGCGGTCGAAGGCGGACATGGTTGAGCTCAGAAGTCGACCCTCGACAAAGGCCCGAACGGTAAAGTCACGCTTGATCACCATGAACTTCTCCGACTTCGGGATGTCAATGATGAACTCCTTGCGGTACACGTTATGTCCGGCCGCAACGATCTTGTGAGGTCCGGCCTCCGAAAGCGTCTGCAGATACGAGCCATCCTTGGAGTTCGAGGAGATCGTCACGCGCTTACCGGACGGAGAATAGATGTGCAGCTTGCACCCGACCGGTTCACCGGTCACCGAGTCCTTGATGAACCCCTCAACGTTCAAGATCGCCTGCTGTGCGGTCAGCGGCACGAAGCAGGATAGAGAAACGAGCAAAGCGGCAAGCAGAGAGAAACGACGTGGTGTACGCATACGATCAGGAATCCTTTGTTGACGAAAGAAATGAGGCGATCCCGGCACGGAAGTCCTCCGTCTGCCGGGCCATGGCATTCATAACAGTTGCATAGTGAAGGCCGGCATCCAGAGACATTCCGTGGACGGCGTTGAGCATCGACTTGGTCATACCCATTGCCGAAGCGCTGTTGCGGGCCATCTTTCCGGCAATGCGCATGGTCTCTTCCTCGAGGACCTCATCGTCGACCACGTACGATACCATGCCCAGACGTAGCGCTTCCTCGGCACCGATGTTCTCAGCGGTAAGCAGCAGTCGCCTGGCGCGCGTATCGCCAATCTTTCGCACGAGATAGACCAGGACGATGGCCGGTACGAAGCCGATACGGACCTCGGAGTATCCGAAAACAGAGCTCGATCGTGCGGCCACAACAACGTCACAGACGGTCGCCAGCCCGCATCCGCCGGCAATGGCCGGACCATGCACCATGGCAACAACCGGCTTCGGACAGTCAACGATCGCCTGAAACATGTTCTTCAACGACGTCGAGTCATCAACGTTCTCCAGCGGCGACAGTTCGGAAATGCGCTGCAGGTATCCAAGATCGGCACCTGCGCAGAAGGCCGGACCCTCTGCGCGCAGAACGATCACCTTTACGGAAGAGTCGTCGCGCATCTGATCCACGGCACCATGCAGCGCCGCGATCAGCTCAGTGCTGAGCGCATTACGCTTTTCGCCTCGATTCATCGTGATCGTGCCGATGCCGTCACAGACAGACGTCAGGAGAATGCTCATGGACCCAAAAATACGCCACGCATAGCCCCCTGCCATGCAGGATTGAGTACTGGGCAGCTGTTATCGAGCGATCACCAGGGGCCAGGAGCGCGTCAGATCTCCGCTGACCATGCGGATGTAGTAAGCCCCGGAACCAAGAACGTCGATACTGATCGGATGCAGGAAGGGGGCTCGAAATGGGAGTCGACCCAGCTCCTCGGCTAGCAATCGACGTCCGGTCACGTCGCAGATCTCGAAAACAAGCGGCGACTGCGGATAATCGGCGTAAACGGGAACATACACCACACTGGACGCGGGATTCGGGAAAACGGCGGAGGGGCCCGCAGCTGAGAAGAGAGTGTCCGTCGGACGCTGACCCGATGCCCAGGTGTTCTGTCCGAGGAGTGCTTCGATAGTGGACATCGCCGTGTCGATCACGATCACCTGTCGGAACGACCGTCGATGTCCCGGCGGAACAGGCATGGCAAACCGCATCCCTGTCACGGTTGCCACATCATTCACATCGGTATATCGGAAACGCTCCGGATCGCGCAGGATCTGGGTCTTCGTCTCGGTCGTAAATCCGCTATAGGTTGTCGTATTGTCGATACCTGCCAGCAGGGGGCGACTATCACTGTAGGGAGATTCACAGTACATGGCAACCATAGGCTGCTGCTGACCAAGCGCCACGACGTATTGAAATGGACTGCCATTGTCGCCACCATAGGTCCGGTTCTTGGCTGGCTGACGCCCCAGATCCCAGTCATAGAACCATGCAACAGCCAGATCATGCAGGGCAGTATCGCTCCGGTTGGTGATGGTCCCATCGATCCGCACGACGTTACTCGCTGAGTCCAGCTCGACGCTGAGTTCTATCTCCACACCGATGCGAAGAGAGTCGGGCGCATCGGCATCGCTAACAATGCCCGACACGTTGCGATTTCCGGAGAACCTTCGCAAAGGACGGAAGTGATCGTTGTTGCGACGGACCGATCGAACGGCATCGACGGTGCGTCCGTTGGCATGGACCATCAAGCCCCCTTCATAGAGCTGACCACAGAAGTCCCGAAAACGCACTCCCTCGCCCTGGCCACGCTCGATATCGGTATTGCCGATACGCCCGCGATCACCGATGCTCACGCGCATGTCGTTGTTGGCAAGAGTTGTGAAGGCAGGAGAAGGAGTAATGGCATAACTGTATCGTCTGCTGATCGATGCACCCGAGCGATCCGTTCCAAGAAGGCGCATGTGGACGTATGCAGCGGTATCGGTTTCGGCCACCACAACGAAGTCCTGCACGGGCATGAAGAATCTCTCCCCGATGCCGATCTCACGCTGGACGATCGTGCCTGCCATGGACTGCGCACGAAGCGCGTCACTGCCCGCTCCACTGATGCCCTCCACGCCGATGAGCTTCATCGTCCACGGAGCCAATCGGTTTATCAGTCCGATGCGCGCCGAGAGCGTATCGCCCACCGTCCAGCGTTGCGCTCCACTCTTGGCAACGAGCTCGACCGTGTCGACCTCGATCGACACCAGCGTATCCGGATGTGCAGTGACAGCCTTGAGGGCGTTCACTCGACCACGCGGAAGCTGAAGGGGGCTGATCCCTGCGGGAATGTCCTTCCAGGGTTCTTCGTCCACCGCATCCCTTACCATCGCGCAGGCCTCAAGCGGCCCGATACGCGGGTATCTCGAGCGGACAAGTCCCACCAGAGCAGATGCGATCGGTGCCGATCCCGACGTACAGCAGAAACTTGCATACGCGCCATCGTTGGACGTGCTCCAGCTGGAATGTCCGGGTGCCATGACGTCAACAGTCGGCCCGCGACCGGTCATGGCAATGACATTATCGGAGGCATCGACCACGCCAACACCGAGAACGCCTTTGTAGCTGGCCGGGTAGAAGGGCGATGCCGAGTAGTGGTTCCCGGCAGCGGCCACAACGGCTGTGCCCCGCGCAATGGCATATGAGACAACATCCTGGTCGATGCATGACGGAGACTGGCTACCCCAGGAACAATTGACAACGTCGAAGCCATTGACCGCACAGTACATGATGGACTCGTATCCAAAGACGATGCCGGTTGTTCCGTTGGGCATCGTGCGTAGGGGAAACAACTTGCACCTGCCGCCTACCCCGGCAATGCCCTTGGCGTTATTGGCCGTAGCCCCACATGTACCAGCTACGCTGGTTCCGTGACCATTATTCGGGTTGAATGCATCTCCCGGCGATGAGGCATCTTCCTTCCACGAGAAATTATATCCACGATGGTCATCGATAAATCCATTATCGTCATCGTCGATGGAATTGCCGGGGATCTCTGCAGTGCGCGTGAAGATCGCCTCGACGAGGTCCTCATGCTCGGTTCGAACGCCGCTGTCACTGACACCGATGATCACCGTGTCGCTTCCCGGCTCGATGTCCCACGCTGCGTAGACCTCAATAGTTCGCAGAAGGTCCTGACGCAGTCGTTCAGGGTCGTTGGGTTCTCCACACAACTCCATCACACACCACGGCGCGGCACACTCAATAGGTCCGCAACCCATCAACAGTCGGGCAATGATCTGCTCCGGTGGAACCTCTGGACGATCATAGCGAACTACGTATGAACGCAGCAGGCGTTCCTCGATCACAAGAGCCTCATTCAAACTCATCGGCCGATACCTGTTCGGCCTGATGCCGTTGCGCTGCTGAAATGCCAGCGACTGCTCGAACGGCAGTACTGGACGTTCGACAGTAAGACCCAGCTCGGCCAGAACGGCTTCGGCGCGTGATGCATACTCGGGCGCGACCCTGATCTTGAGCATTCCCTTCAACACCGGATCAGGCCGATGCGGCAATTCGGCAGGCCAGACATCATACTGTGCCGAAGAGGTGTTGACGACCAGCGCAAGCAGCACTGGCAGCAAGACGAAACTGTTCATCGAACAAACCGTAGATGTCGGAATTGACGGGATCGTGCGTCCTCGATACGGAGCGTGTAGGCCCCCTTCTCGAGTGTTGACGCATCAAAGGTTACCTGGCCTTCACCGGAATGAAACCAGGAGATTCGCTCACGGCCAAAGACGTCGAACACCGTGCATCGTCCCTCCGTGCCCGAGGCACGAACCGTGGCGATGTCCGTGACGGGGTTGGGAATCACAAGTGCTTCGATCTGTACCACATTCTCCTGGCTCACCGATACGGGCGAGAGAAACTCACGCAGAAGATCGGACGCGGGCCCCCAATTCGACGCCGATGCGATCACAACCTTGAATGACCATGTCTGCCCGACCTCAAGGGGCTTCGTGCGGCGCATGCCAACAACTCCGCAGATATCACCAACGGCCTCATTGAAGGATGCTCCGCCGGAGAGCAATTGAACGCGATCACGGTGTGTGAAGCCGTCGCTGTCATCGATGATCGTATTCAGGAGGACTCCAACCGACTGTGCACGATCCTCGGCGTCATCGCTGAGAACTGCGACGCAGATCCCACCTCTTGTGCTCTCCTTGTAGATCACCTGTGCCGCTGCATTCGGTGTCCGCATCGTGGCAGGCAGAGCCTCTGCCAGGGGCTTGATCGTGTTGTCCCTGCCGCCCGTGGTGATATCCCAGTCCAGCAGATATCCGGCAGCGACCGACGGCAACGGGGCTGATCGGGGCGTGATGCTCACGTTCCAAACCGTGATCGACTTGTCTTTGAAGGGAAAGCTGCACGTCTGCACCACTTCAACCCCGATCTGGGCAGCAGCTGCAGCGTCGACCATCCGGCACGAAGCCGGCTGCGGCTCAACCTCGAACGGCTTTGACGCGATAAAGTCCGACGTATACGGTGGATCATTCCTGAACCCGGTCACGGAGCGGTCGCCACCGTCAACGAGGAAGAACCCGCCGGGCGACATCAATTGGTAGACCGGCTTGTTTACAAAACCACTTCCCTGCCGCGTACTTGCCACCGAATTGTATCCGACCATGCCGTCATCAGACATCGAATAGAGCAACGAGTCATTCTCGAACCGCGAGATCGGCGCCGGCAGGTTGAGGTAATGAAAGGCGTAGTCTTGATACGTTTCTCCTAGGAACTCCACACGCATCAGGCATGCCTCTGAGCCGATCGCCTTCACCACGAAGGGGAATTGCTTCGAGCGGGCAGTACCGGCCGTTGCGATCGTTCCGAGGTTGTCCCTCTCACGCAGGGCCTGCAGGTCCCATCCGTTCGCGGTCAGGATACGGGGCTCGATCTCCACCCATGCCGGACCAAGGTCGTTGGCGATCTCAAACTCCAAATACAGTGTGTCTCCAACCCGGAAGCGCGTTGGCAGCGGTCCGGATGAAACGGTCTGACGAACCGATGCAATGCGCATCGAGGGCTGGGAAAGGGGCTCAATGGTGACCGCGCGGAACATGCTCAGGCGCGGAGCAACGTACTGCGAAACGCCCGGATTCACCGATGTGATGTCAATGGCCGTGCGTCGCAGATGGGCTGCCACCTGACGTGCCGTCAACTGCGGCCATCGCGCACGAACAACCCCCGCAGCACCCGCTACGATGGGCGCGGCAAACGACGTGCCGGCTGTGCCTGTTGATGTGTAGTCGCCTTCGGGTCGGTCCCCACTGTAGGTGGAGATCGCAAGATTTCCGGGCGCCATCACATAGGAATTCCCGGCCAGTCCGCTGCTACCGATCACAAAGTCATCCGGCGTAGTCTCGCCTACACCAAGCACACCTTCATAGGACGACGGATAATTGCGCCGGTTATAGGCAGCGCCGGGTACATCGCTTCCATGATTCCCGGCCGAGGCGACAACAAGAACATTTTTTGCTAGACAGAAGTCGATGACGGACTGATCAATGGCCGACGCTGGCTTGACCACACCCCACGATGCATTCACAACGGGAAAACCTCGTTCGGCCGCATATATGAGAGACAGATATCCGAACTGGATGCCTCCGGTTGCGCCGGCAGCACCAATCGGGAAGAAACGGGATTTCATGCCCGCCGAAGCGATACCCTTGCCATTGTCCGTGGAAGCCGCCGCGAGTCCAGCAACCCGAGTACCGTGATCGAATGCCGTTCTCGGCGGTGTTGAGCCCCCTGAAAAAGCAAAGTCGTACCCACGGAAATCATCAACGTAGCCGTTTGCATCGTCATCGATCTTGTTATCGGGTACTTCTGCCCTGTTGGCAGCAATGTTGTCCTTCAGGTCCTCATGGTCCTGATAGCAGCCGTCATCGCTAATGCCGATGACAACCGAGTCCGAACCCTTGAAGATCTCCCACGTCGCATTGAAACCTATGGTCTGCAGATAGTCCTGCTGTGAAAGGGCCGGGTCGTTCGCTCTGGCATGCAGCTGATCGATCGTCCAGGGTTCGACGATCTCGATCTCCTCCGGGATCACCTTGCGCAGATAGGCGATCGCCGAGGGCACGTTGCGCGGACCCGTAAACGCGATCGTAAATGTCCGTGTCAGCCGGTCTTCGGCATCACGCAGTTCGTTTCGCTGAGCCACCCGGGCTGCATTCATCGTCATGCCGGACTCCGGCGCGATGATCGCCCTTGAGGAGAAGAATTCCGTGCGCTCCGGGGGCAGAAACTGCTGTGCCACCGTAAATCCATCAGGAAGAACGCGGTTAACCTCGTCGGCCGTGCGTTTTGAGACCATGCGGACATGAAGTCTTCCGGCTACGATCTGAAGCGGGCGACCACCATATGAAATCGTTTCGCTCGCTTCCTGCTGCGCGTGAGCGGTGTGCGACATCAAACAAAGCAGTACGATCGGCAGAACGTGGACAACGTTTAGAGCGAGAAGTTTGGGCATGGCCGGTGGTTTTAGCAGATTGAGTTTTTGTGCACTCCAACATGTCAGACCAGCAACAGTACATCGTCACGGCCCGAAAATGGCGTCCCCTCCGCTTTCATGACGTTGTGGGGCAGGAGCATATTACAACAACCCTGAAAAACGCCATTGCCATGAAGAGGGTGCACCATGCCTACCTCTTCACCGGCCCGCGCGGCGTTGGAAAGACCACGTGCGCACGAATCCTCGCAAGGGCTTTGAACTGCACGAATCCGACCGATCAGGAGCCATGTAACGCGTGCGAGAACTGCACGAACATGCTCGAGGGTCGCAACATGGACATCGTCGAGATCGACGGAGCGTCCAACAACAGTATCGATGACATTCGCAAGCTCCGCGACAACGTCAAGTACGCTCCAGTATCGGGCGCTTACAAGATGTACATCATCGATGAAGTGCACATGCTTTCAACGGCGGCTTTCAATGCGCTGCTCAAGACGCTGGAAGAGCCCCCTGCCCATCTGATATTCGTTTTTGCGACCACCGAGATCAACAAGGTTCCGGCTACGATCCTGAGCCGCTGTCAGCGTTTCGACTTCCGTCGCATGGAGATCGACACCATTGCTCAGCATCTGGCCCACATCGCTGCGGCTGAGAAGATCAGCATCGACGAAGAGTCCCTCATCGCCGTTGCCAAAAAGGCTGACGGGTCCATGCGCGACTCACAGTCGATCTTTGACATGGTCGTGTCGTTCTGCGGCACGTCGATCACAATTGCCGACCTGGGCCGGGCACTGCAGTTCATTGATGCCGACTTCTACTTCACGCTCAGTGATGCGATCTTGAAGCACGACATTCCGACGATGTTCGAGCAGGCGCGCGTGGTGGTTCAGCGCGGTTACGATCTTCAGGAATGTCTCATCGGACTGCTTGAGCACTTCCGCAACATTCTCTCGGTGATCACCACAGGCGGTACGGGGCTTATCGAGGCCTCAAAGGCCGACCTGGAGCGCTACAACGATGCCGCGTCGCGGTTCACCAAAGCCGACGTTCTGAGGATCATGACGCTGATCTCCCAGGGAGAAGCGGCCCTTCGTCAGCATCCCCCGCAGCCTCGTGTGCGCTTCGAATTCACTCTTGTCCAGCTAGCCGGCATGGACTCGACCGTCGACCTCGGAACGGTGCTGGCGGCGCTGGCCAATCCAGCCACCGCGCAACGAAGTGCACCGACCCTTCCGGCATCAATCCCTTCCTCGGCCAATCAGTCAGTGGTGGGCGGTGTGGCCTCGGCCCAACACATGCCGGTGCGTCTGGGTAATCCCGTTGTTATGCGTGCGTCGCCAACGCCTGTGAGTTCACTTTCGCAATCGAACATCGCCCGACGCTGGTCACAATGGGTCGACACGCTCCCCGAGAGTCTGGTCTTCGTTCAGCAATCGGTCCAAAAGAGCCTTGTGCGGGCCGACGTTACCGATGTGGGCATAGTCCTTCACACCACCTCCACGGTGTTGCAGCAGCGTCTGAGCGACTCGCTCCCGGCACTCAAGGAGCACCTCGCCGGCACCTACGGCGTAGCTATCGGAGTGAGTGTCGTTCTCAATAACCGCCAGCAGGGAGCTCAGCAGGCACAGACGAGTGCTACCCCTGCCACGGCAGCGCGGGCGAACTCCGAGGACCCTACAGGCGTTGAGGCCGCCACAGTGTCGGTGCAGAGCGGTGAACAGCTGCTTCCGATCGAAGAAAAACTTGTTGAACTGTTTGGCGCGCGCCGCTCAACCGCGCCGAGGAGATAACCCACATGGCATTACAACCCGGCACCAAGGCTCCGGCAGTAAAGGCACTCACCGACGGAGGGGGCAAGTTTGCTCTGTCTTCGCTGAAAGGATCGTGGGTGGTGCTGTACTTCTATCCAAAAGACGACACGTCCGGCTGCACGGCTGAGGCCTGTGATTTCCGCGACTCGATGGCAGACCTAACAAAGCGCGGCGTTTCGGTCGTTGGTGTCAGTCCCGACAGTCCAGCTTCGCACGACAAGTTCAAAGCCAAATACGACCTGAACTTCACACTCGTTTCCGACGAAGATCATAAGGTCTGTGAGTCCTACGACACCTGGAAGCAGAAGTCCATGTACGGTCGCACGTACATGGGGGTAGAACGAACGACCTACGTTATCGATCCGGCCGGGAAGATCGCAGCGACCTTCGAAAAGGTAAAGGTTAACGGACACGTCGATCAGGTCCGCGCGACTCTTGCTGAGCTGGGTGCGTGATCGATGATCGACACGCATGCGCACATTGACACGAAAGCGTTCGATGAAGATCGTCCGTCAGTCTTGGAGCGTGCCTTCGATTCAGGAATCGAATACATCATCGTTCCTGATATCAAGCCCCCTGCCCGCCCACATTTGAAGAGTGTTGTTGATGCCGACCCGCGGCTGTTTCGCGGAGTTGGTATTCATCCGCATCATGCCGGCGAGGTCGGCCCCGGCGATCTTGACGACGTATTGGAGCAGAGCTTTGAGGAAAAGGTCGTAGCCATCGGCGAGATCGGGCTGGATTACTACTATGACTTCTGCCCTCCTGAGACGCAGAAGTCGTACTTTCGTGAGCAATTGAAGATCGCAAAGTCGCGATCGCTGCCGGTGATCGTCCACAACCGGGAAGCCGACGAGGACGTTCTGCAGATCATCGAAGAGGAGCAGGACGGCAGCCTGCGTGGCGTGCTGCACTGCTTTTCCAGCGGCGTGGACGTTCTTGAACGGGCTATCGACCTCGGTTTTCATGTGTCGTTCACGGGCAACATCACTTTTGCGCGCTTCACACTACACGATGTTCTGCATCGTGTTCCCCGCGACCGATTCATGTTCGAAACAGACTCACCATACATGACCCCCGTACCACACCGAGGCAAGCGTAACGAGCCTGCCTACGTGAGACTGGTAGCGGAAAAATTCTCGGAGATCACAGGAATGACATTATCGGATGTCCTTGATACGACTACCGCCACTGCCAAGCGCCTTTTTGGTCTGGCGATGGCCCTCATCGTTGTTACGATATCTGCCGTGGCCCAGCCGGTGGCCCCAGATCCGGATAATTACGACGTCGACTCCGACTATGATGTTGCCTATGAGAACTACCAAGTTGACTCATTGACCTGGGCACGTCTTGTCGCCCCGCGGTCGTTCGGTTTTGGCATCAGCGTCGGATCGAACACCATCACCGAGCGCCGGGTGTACCAGCAGATTTACCAGCGTGACCTGGCAAAAGGTCCATTCTGGAGAGACACCTCTGACTTCGGTGACTCTGTCACGTCGTTCTCGTATCCATCGATCCTCAGCTTTGGTGGCACCTTTGCATTTCAGGCCAGTGACCGGCTGATGCTGGAAGCCACCTACGTGAACACCCGAAACGATAGCAAGCAGCGCCTCTACAATCTGCCGATCATTACGACGCATATCGCAGAGGCTACGATGCTCTATGCGCTCAATCCCTACAACAAGGTCAACTTCATTCCGCAGATCGGTATGGCATACGCCTACACCGACGACGGCGTGCAGACCATCTCCAAGCTGGGAATCGTTGGCGGGATAGGCGCCGGTGTGGCCATTCCGACCTCGTTCGGTACGTTCTACCCGATGTTCAATGTGCGGTTCAACTTCATGCTTGGACAGGACCTGAGGCAGGTCGTGCGCACCGAGTTTGTTGATGAAGAGGATAAGTCGAAGTCGTGGTTTGACCCTTCCATGACGCGGCCCGACCCGCTTGCTCCGAACTCCGGAACGCAGGTGTATTACGATCAGGCAACGAACCGGTATTCGCAGGATCTGGCTGACATTACGACGATCTACTCGATCCCACGGCTGACGATCCTGTTCTATCCAAACTTCTGATCATGGCCTACATCCTTACCGGCACTGCACTGTCGACGGATCTGGCGACCATTCGCGCAAAGGATGCTCCGATCGACGTGTTCCGCACAGCGGTGCACCGCATTGGTCTGCATCTGGCCTCGGCAACACTGAATGCTTTGCTATCTCGCTCGGTAAATGTTGCCACACCTCTCGAGACCACGACCTGCTCGGTCATCGATGGACATGTCGTACTTGTGCCTATCCTTCGGGCCGGCATGGGCATCCTCGATCCGTTCATCGCCCTGTGTCCGCAGGCATCGGTAGGATTCATCGGGCTGAAGCGCAACGAAGAGACCCTCGAGCCGCACGAATACTATCGTAACCTGCCTCCATCGGATCCGGCAACGACGTTTATCGTGCTCGACCCTATGCTTGCAACCGGCGGAAGCATGAGCGCAACTCTTTCAATGCTTCGCCCCCTACCACACCAGCGCCTGATGGCGGCCTGCCTGATCGCTGCTCCCGAAGGTATCGAGATCATCGAGCGGGAGCACCCGGATGTGGCCCTCTTCTGCGCTGCGCAGGATCGCGAACTCAATTCACTTGGCTACATTGTTCCAGGCCTTGGCGATGCCGGTGATCGTCTGTTCGGAACGCTATAATCATTCACCCTGAAAGGAACCCAGCATGACCATTCTTCACTTCGGCGATCACAGCATCCCCTATGCCGATATCCTCAACGCCCGCGTCAACTGCAGCTTTAATACGGCAGAAATCTACGTCGACATTGAAGTGCAGGGAGGGGGCGTCATGAGCCTCAATCTGCCTGATTCACTGAGCTTTATGGATGCGTTCATCGACCACATCCGCAGCGAGAAGAACATTACGAAGTGATGGCTGCCAGGTACTCGCGCACCGATGCGACGAGCCTCTGAAGGTCGTTCTCCGACGTGTGGAGATGGACGCTGAATCTCAGGATCGGCGCATTATTCCACCGGTGAACAACCACCTCAATGCCGCGCTGGTCGTAGAGCCAGTCTTTCATTGCGGCAACATCGACATCATCCGGAAGGAGCACGGTCCCGAGCTGAAGCAAAGGGTCTGCTCCTTCCGCTCGTATTGAGCGCACCCCAGCGAGGTTCACCAGCTGCTGTTCGGTGTGGCTCGTTAGTTCTCGGCATCGACGCTGCACAGCATGCCAGTCAGATCGGTGCATCCATTCCAGCGCAAACGGAAGCGTGAGAAAGGGGCTGTGATCGCGCGTGCCGAGAAACTCATTCTCGTCAACAAACGCCCCATCCCCGACCGTCGGAATATCGGCTCCCCAGCTTACCACCAGCGGAGGGAGAACGTGCCGGTATTGCTCAGATGCCCACATGAACGCCGAGCCCTTCGGCGTGCACATCCACTTGTGACAATTGCCGGTATAGAAGTCTGCTTGAAGTGTTGATAGGTCCAACGGGATGTGACCCGGTATGTGCGACCCATCAATAACGGTAATGATGCCGGCCTGCCTTGCACGCTTGCAGAGCTCTTCGACGGGCATGCGTAGTGCCGTGGGACTGGTGATGTGACTGATAAACAGCAGTCGTGTTCGCTCGTTCACGCCCGACCAGATAAGCTCCAACAGGTCTGCCTGTGAAGGGGCTGGCATGGGTATGCTCACGCGGTTCCACACAGCCCCCTTGCTGATGGCGTACTGCTTCCATGCGCGGTCGCAGGCCCCATACTCATGATCGGTCGTAAGGATCTCGTCGCCGGGCTTAAGCATTGCCCCGAAGGCATGAGCGGCGATGTTTACGCCATAGGTCGAGTTTGTGACGTACACGAGGTTGCTGGCATCAGCCCCCAGGTAACCGGCAAGGGCCTCACGTGCAGTGCGCATGTGAAACATGAGCTCACGGAAGTACAGCACCGGCTGACGTTCAAGCCGCTCTATCCAGCGACGTTGCTCCTCAAGAATCACTCGCGGGCAAGCCCCGAAAGAGCCGTGATTGAGAAAGGTCACATTCTCGTCAAGAAGAAAATCACTTCGGTCGGGCATGTTCACTATCGTGCTATCGATGCGCGTACGCTGCGGTTGGAAACTCGGCCCATCGGGGTTCGATTCGCATCGTCTTCCGTCACGTCGATGCGAACGTTCAAGCGGTCAGACCGGACCCCTATCAGAGCCACTATTGCCTGCGCACGTTTCTGTGCCAGCTGTCTGTTTGACTCTATGGTGCCGATATTATCGGTCGAGGCAACAAGGGTCACACTCGCTCCGCTTCGCAGAGCATTGCGGACAACATCCAGTTGCGACTGGCTGACCATCCTGGGCGTTGAACTGTTAAAGTCGAAATAGCTCAAGGTGACAAGCTCCTCACCCTGACGTCCGTCCAGTCGACGTACGTCAATTGATTCGTCGGCAATGCCCTCAACAATTGCGCGAAGGGTCGCATCACTCGAGCGCACATCACCGACGGCGGCAGACGAACGCAACTCAAGTGTTGCCGCTGCTGTCGAGAGCATCGTCGTATCGATGATAACACTATAGGCCGGCCCCGTTCCAACGATGGGAAGGGGCTTGCCATTGAGCGATGCCGTGACCGACTCAGTGCAGGTCGTGTCACACGTAAGAACGTGGGCAAAGCTCACCGTACCGGCAACGCGCGACACCTGTACCGTGGCGTCTCCCGCTGTTAGCAGGGCGGGTTGATCGTTGATCAGAAAGCTAACGTTCCGCTGCTCATCTAATCGTTCAGTCTCCTCCGGTTGCGGAGGATTTTCAGTCTTGACCGAGATGCGTGAGTTATCGATCCCGAGCTTGCGTATTGCCCACGCATAGCGCTCACGTGCAAGAACCGCCGGCTCATCGGCTGCGGCCGAGCCGATGATCGTCAGTCGCGCCGACGGATCATCATTCATCGCCGTCCGCACGGCGTCAATCACCCGCTGTTGAATCTGCTCGCGCTCTGACTCGCCGGCAAGAGGCGAGGTAGAGTTTCGCTCGAAAAACATCACTGACGGCACCGAAAAGAGACGCCGAATTTCCTTGCGCTTGAGCATCGGCAGCACGATCGTGTCGGATGTATTCGGCAGCTCAAGACGCGAGATCACCGTTGGCACACGAACAACAGCCGGTGGCGGTGGCGGCGGTGGCGGTGGTGGCGGTGGAGTAGGGTTTTGCTTCCGAATACCATAGCGCACCGATGCACCGAACTGGATGGAAGCAGCAGACCAGCTCAAACTCGAAGTCAGGTCCGTCAGTCCGTACAGCACACTCAACTGTGGCGATACTTCGAGTCCACCCGTGGTGGCCATCGGCCACGATACCGCAAGCGTTGCGAGCATCTGCACGGATGTGTTGGGAAGATCACCGCTGTAGATATTCCTGGTCCGTGCGCCATCAACGAACGTCACACCCGCATCGGAAGGCTCGATCAGTTCCTCCTGCTGCGAGAAGGTTGCGCTCATCGGCAGTCCTATCATTCCGCCGATTCGAACACGAAGCGGAAGAGACGACAATGGCCGGGCACTGACGAATGGCTCTATGCCAAACACAGCGTAGGATGCATCAACCGTGTGGCGGGATACGCCATCCGAGACCGTGTTGCCCTGAATGACGAAGGAAGTGAACTCATCTTCGACAAGTGAAGCAGACAGATCAGTCCAGGAAAGACGAGCTCCTATGCGCACCGGCTCGCCTCCGATGAACGTGCCCAGATCGTATGTCACAGCAGCGCCGATTGCCGGTCCAATACCATTGCCGCTCGTGAAGGTTGCACAGCACGACGGGAACCGAGGATCCAGAAGGCGAAAACCGGCCGAGTGAACGTTATAGCCCGCTGCAACATCGGCCTGCAAGCCGAGGCGCGTCAGCGACGTGTCTCGCTGCGCCACTGCAGCGTGCATTCCAACCAGAGCAATCAGACAGGCAAGTCGTAGTATCATCGCACGATCAGTAATGACGACGATGAAACATACCCCTGTGCATCGAGCAGGACCCTGTAGGCGCCTACTTGGAGAGAACGAACGTCAACGTTACGGTTGTTCACGCCATCGACCAGCTCAAACGACTCGTCCACGATGACCATGCCCTGTGGATCCACGATTCGAAGTCGTGCAGGAGTGTTGCGATCAGACCTGATTCCGACCGTGACATCATCAGAAGTCGGATTCGGGAACACCCCACCGATGCTAGGGCCGGTACGGAATCTGAAGTGTCGGGTTGGGTCGGGGTTTGCTATCCTCAGCAGTGCTGCAGCATACGTTGTGGAGACGGCCTGCCCGAAGGCAGTTGCCGACGTGTCCATGATCATCACCGAGGAGTCCTGCCGACCGATACCGGCAGGCCCAACAAGCCAGATGGCCGTATCCTGCCTACTGAAGGAACGCTCCACTCGGAACCGTATACGACGCCTGCCAGCGGAGAACTCCTGCGAGATGATCTCGCCCGAGCCCCCTCTCACATCGACACTCTGCGCAAGGAAATGATGTTCATCCATCTCAATGATCGCTTCGAAGGGGCGAATGCCATCGTAACGCACGTTCTCGGTGATAGTCGTGATGATGGGTATGCGGACGATGCTTCTCGGGTCGACCGTTACACTCTGCGGCCTCACCACAGCCGTGCCGGTGTAGGCAAGGAGCCGCACCTGCGTGATGGCAGCACACGGGGTAAAGCGGAACGACAGCACATCGTTGCCACTGATCGGAGCCCCGGTATGCGTGACGGTAAAGACAACCGAATCGCCCGGAGCGATCACCGTCGGCACCGTCAGATCGGTGGTAAACGGAGCTCCAGAAGTGAGCGTCAGCTCTGCAAGCGAGGCGGGCGTTGCCGAACGGTTCCACAGGGTGACCGTGCGCTGGGGCCGCTCGGGGATGAATGCCAGTGCCGGATGAGACACCGAGATCTCGTCACCCGCGCCACGACCTGAAACACGGATAGACCGGTAAAGAATGTTCTGTCCGGCGTAGGCAATGACAACTTCGTCGGTGTCGCTACCGCGTCGGCGGGGAACGAAGAGTACTTCGATCTCCAGGCTTGCGCCTGATGCCAGCTGCTGGCCCGGGGTGAAACCACGGACTCTGAATTGAGAGTTCGTTCCGCCGCGCATGAACAATCCGTCGATCACCACCGGCACGGGATCATTGTTGCGGAGAACAATGAATGTTCGGCGCGTCGTGTCACCAACGCAGACATCACCGAAGTTCGTCAGATCCCCGAACGTGGTGAGATTTCTGTCGACCGACCTAATCCTGAGAGGAACCTTGATCGTGCGGTCACATGCACGAAGTTCAAACGTATCTGTCAGCAGTCCGGTATCGCGTGGTACCGCCCTGAACCTGATCGGCAGACAATCGCCGGGTGCGATCGTATCGGCGCGGAATGCCTCGGGCATCGTGACCCATAGTGAGTCCTTGAGTCCACCGGAGTTGAAGATCGCTGCTACCGAGCCACGATTGCATACTTCGCCGGAGATCACCGTATCGATTCGCGATCCGATCAGCTGATCGCCGAACGAGATCGTCGGAGTCGACATATCCGGAGGCATGATCGCGAATGCTCCGTCGCTAAGATCAGTTTCGGGATTGACGATGCGCCGCACAAGAAGATTCTCACGCAGGTCATCGGAACATGAGGCAAGCGTGGAGCCATCAGGACCGTATTCGATGTCATTCATGAGCAGACTATGCCCCGGCATACCTGGTATGCCGCCGAGAATCCGACGTCGTTGCACATCGTATTGCTGGATCTGAGGCTGTCCGAGCGCACCAAGCGTAACGAATGTCTCGCTTGGATTGATGGTCACACCGACGATGTTCGAGCCCTCGCGGTAGATCACCCGGATCAGCGCCGATGTGCGCGTATCGTAGAGAAACGTCCGCTGCTCCTGCGGTGTATTGCTGCGTCCGGCATCGGCAACACCAGCAAGGGCGATCAGGCCGTTGGAGCGCGATACGGAAAGCGTCTGCATCAGCGGAGCCCCCATGCGCAGCAGGTCCGTCCGGTAGCGAACGACCTCTGCGCCGGTCTCCGGTGAGACCCTCACGACGTCGCCACTGATGAGGGCGACGTTGATGAGACTATCGACAAACCGCACAGCCGAGATGGGCGCATCAAGCGTAATGGTCGACCGTGACGCCAGCGTCGCGCCGTCGAGCACGCGAATGCTAGCCGTAAGCGGTCCGGCAACATAGACCGTCGTTCCTGCAGCGTTGGCACACACCTCGGTGACCTCGGGGATGTCTGCCTCGACAACTGCCCGGGCTGTGACGCTGCCCGAATCAAGGCGCACGATCTGGTCGCGTGCCGGTGACGGCCGATTGACAACAGCCAGAAGGTCACGCGTCGAACCGGCATAGCTCAGCGCCGAGACCTTCACTCCGGGAAGGGTAGTGCCATCGATCACATACCGCTGCTGCTCGACGGACGTTACAACGTCCCATTCGATAACGGTTCCGTTCTGATACACGGCGCTGATGTAGCGTCCGTCGGCCGAGAACGCCAGATTCGTTGCCTTTGATGCTTCACCAAGAAGCCAGCGGGCATCCGACGCCCCCTGTTTCTGATACACCCTGATGCGAACGCTGTCGGAGTATGTCTGCGGCACATCCCACACGATCGACGAATCGGCCGTCGAGTCGATGAAATTCCACGTGCGGCCGTTATTGGTCGAAAACTCCACGAATGAGGAAAAGCCCTGAATAGCCCCTTTCCATCGGATCGGTATCCGCTGGCAGGGGGCGAGTCGCTCACCGCCATTCGGACTTATGACCTGCAGCAATGTCGATGGATTATAGGTTGGCGTATTGGCGAACAGCATGACCGTAAAGCGCTGACCGCCCTCAAACACCACGGTCAGAACATCGCTTACGGGGCCCGGCTTGGAGGGTCGGAAGACAAGGTCAAAGCGGTAGTCCGTGCCGACGTCGACCTCTACCGGCGGAGGCTTCGAGCCATACGTGCGCTTCCAGACGATCGAGATGTCGCCGGAGGTGGTGATCAGTGAATCGATGAACAGGCGACGTTCGTTACCGTTGGCGTCACGCGTTGCGGCGAACGTGCGCAGGTTGAGCTTCGTCAGCGATTCGCTCCCCACGGCAACATCTCCGAGATCGAGAAACAGCGGCAGTCGCCGAAACGAACTGTCGCAGATGAACACCGATCCGCCACGATTCGGGTTGACCGACCACGTCAGGGGGAGAACTCCGACTTCGCCGTTCGAGACGGCAAAGAGCGTGGCACCGCCCTCGTTCAGCGTCGGAAACACATTGATCTTGGGGGCGAATGTCGATGCCGTAAACACCGCGCGCCATATGCCAGCACCATCGGGAGAAAGCGATGTGATCCGCATGAAGCGGTTGCTCTCCTGCACGTACACATCCTGCGCCGTGAGCGCAGCCGGCTGTCCTGCGCGGGTTGCGCGAAAGCGCACGGTCACCTGCGGAAACGTCGAAGCATCGATAAAAGACCCGACACCAGGAATGGCCACACCTGTGATCGTAACCTGAGCGCTGAGGCATGTCGGCCATACGATACAAAGAAGCAGCGCCAGAGAGAACCTGATGGAGAGACGCGGTAGCAGGGGGCTTTTCCTGTGGTGTAGTGATGGCATGTGTGGTAAACGCCGAAGCAGGCGAGATAGTTACACCGCAGGTGCTGGGGGGACAAAACGTGCAAGAAACTCGACAACTATGGGATCTGAAGATGCCTGGAGTTCGTCGACCGAGCCGGTAAAGCGCACCACGCCGTCATGAAGCATGATCACGTGATCGGCAATGTTGTACACGCTGAACATATCATGCGTGATCACCACGGATGTAGCGCGATACTTGCCGGCCAGTTCATGCAGCAGATCGTCGATCTGCTGGGACGTGACCGGGTCGAGACCGGTTGTGGGCTCATCATAAAAAATGTAGTTCGGCTTGCCCACAAGAGCACGAGCCACACCGACACGCTTACGCATGCCTCCCGAGAGGTCACTTGGCTTTTTTCCGGCAAGGATGGTGTACTCCCGCTCATACTCGGCACTGCCATTGCCATTGACCGGTGGAAGAAGCCCAACGGCGCTCAGCACGCGACGTGCCTCGGCATCGATCAGCTTCTGGTCGGTCACACCGTGCTCAACCAGACTGATGATGACGTTCTCAAAGACGTTCAGCGAGTCGAAAAGGGCAGCCCCCTGAAAGACGTAACCGATGCTACGGCGCATGTCAAAAAGCTCCTGCTTGGAGAGCGTATTGACGTCACGTCCGTCAATGAGCACTGAGCCGGAATCAGCCTTGAGCATTCCCACGATGTGCTTCAGCAGAACGCTCTTTCCGCACCCTGACCGGCCGATGATGCACGTCGTCTTGCCCGACGGAACAGTGCAGCTCACGCCATTGAGAACAACCTTGTTCCCGAATGTCTTCTTGATGTTACGAAGCTCAATCATGCACCGGCCGGTAGAGACATCCGTGAGCGAATGACCTCGAGCGTCCCGGTCGGGATGGCATCAATGAGCTTTCTCGTGTAGGCATCGTGAGGCGCTTCATAAAGCTCGTTGGACGTATTCATCTCGACAATCTTGCCGGCATTCATCACGGCGATGCGATCGCTGATGAACTTTACCACGCTCAGGTCGTGCGAGATGAAGATGTAGGTGAGCTTGAACTCATCGCGCAGCGAAACGAGCAGATTCAGCACCTGTGCCTGTACTGACACATCAAGCGCACTGACGCTTTCGTCGCAGATCAGAAGCTTTGGTTTGAGTGCCAGCGCACGGGCGATGCAGATCCGCTGTCGCTGTCCGCCGGAGAACTCATGCGGATAGTTCGAAAAGTGCCGCGGCAGCAGGTTTACCTTGTCGAGCAGGTACATCACATGCTCTTTACGCTCCTTCTCATTGTCGCCAATACCGTGCACCGTGAGCACTTCCATGATCGCACTGCCCACGCTCAGACGCGGGTTCAGCGATGAATACGGATCCTGGAAGATGATCTGGAAATCGCGGCGCATCTTCTTGAGGTCCGATGCGCCAAGCGCGCGCACATCCTTCCCGTCAAACATCACCTGTCCGCCGGTGGGCTCTACCAGACGCAGCACCGCACGCCCGGTGGTGGTTTTACCGCATCCGGATTCGCCTACCAGGCCAAGGGTCTCTCCGGGCTTAACGTTGAACGTGATGTCATCGACGGCCTTGACCACGCCGCTGGTACGGCCAAAAAAACCGGACTTGATCGGAAAGTGGACTTCGAGATTCCTGACATCGAGCAAGGGGGCTTCTGCGGCAAGCCGCGCATTACGGTCGCTGATCTCCTGGGCGGAGAATGACACTTCGTCGATGCGTTCATCCACAGACTCGCGTGTACGGGCAGTGATCTCACCACTCTCAGACTCTTCCATGAAATCCCGCACCGTCGGCAGGATCTTGAGTTTGCGGTCAAGACGTGGACGGCAGGCAAGGAGCCCCTTGGTATATGGATGCTGAGGGTCTTCGAAGATCTGCAGCACCGGACCCTGTTCAACGATACGGCCCTTGTACATCACGATCACATCATCGGCGATCTCAGCGATCACGCCCAGGTCGTGCGTGATGAACATCATGGCCATGTTATGCTCGCGCTGCAGCTGTCGCATGAGATCGAGGATCGTTGCCTGCACCGTTACATCGAGCGCTGTCGTCGGCTCATCGGCGATCAGCAGATCCGGATTGCACGACATCGCCATGGCGATCATCACGCGCTGTTTTTGTCCGCCCGAGAGCTGGTGCGGGTAGGACGTCATCATCTGCTCCGGACGCGGCAGTTTGACCTCGTTGAGCAGATGCAGAGTGCGCGCACGGGCATCCTCGGTGGAGACCTTCTGGTGCAGCTTGATGGCTTCGATGATCTGGTCGCCACACGTGAAGACCGGATTGAGCGAGGTCATCGGCTCCTGAAAGATCATCGCCAGGCGATTACCGCGGTAGGAGCGCATCTGCTCCTCGGAGATCTTCAGAAGATCCGTCGTGGTTCCGTCGGCTTCGTGAAAGATGATCTCACCGCCCGTGATCCGTCCAGGGGGCGAGGGTATCAGCCGCATGGCGCTGAGACTCGTCACGGACTTCCCCGAGCCGGACTCGCCCACAATACCCAGGGTGCGACCCTTGTGCACGGTAAAAGAGACATTGTTCACGGCCTTGACGTTGTAGACGTCCGACCGGAACTCCGTGACAAGATTGCGGACTTCGAGCAACGGTTCCATAGGCGGCAAAGATACCCAACTGCCGAACCTCAACCACGTCTCGGCGGGTGGACAAAGGGAATCCCGCTGGCTGTGTCCGAAAGGGGGCTACTTCATACTCGCTACCATGCGCCGGGCATTCAAGCGCAGGTAGAGCGTGGAGAAGCTCCGTCCGGCCGCCATGGACAGAGCCGCAGCCAGCGCACCGTTAAGGTCCGTCATCCCCACCAGCAGGATCATCGTGCCGGCAATGCCCCCTACCTCCATCATGGTCGAGATGGTCACCTTCACGTTCTGTCGGGCTGTGATAAGGGCCGATCGATACAGCGAGTAGGCCACGGCAATAAACGGCAGACTCATCAGCACGTATGTGGGCACGCGGGCAAACTCAGCCAGGTCCGGACGCAGGCCATAGATGTGCACGTAGATCATCGTCAGAAGGGGCGTGGTGGCGATCAAGGCAAGAACTGCCGTAGTAACGATCACGATGCGCACGCCGACGCGCCGCACCACTTCGTAGTTCTGGAAACGGTCGCCGATGAGGGCCACGCCAACTTCCTGATAGGAAAAGCCGAAGCTGCGGAAGATGAAGACCAGCGAATCCACCACCGGCAGGACTGCCAGAGAGGTAAGTGTTAGCGGCGCCCGACCCATGAAGAACGTCAGCATTGGCGTTACCACAAAGCCAATAAGCGACGTCAGCGCAAGGGGCATCCAGAACTGTCGGATGTCATCATTGGTAAGCACAACATCACTATCAGGCATCTCCTCGTAGGTCTTTAGAACGTCACGACACATTATGCGTGTTGCGATGGCCTCGCAGATCACACCAACGGTGAGGCCGGCTGCGCCGATCACCACACCATTGAGACCACTGTAAGCCACGAGCATCCATGCCGCGCCCATCATCGTCAGCAGGCGCACCACCGTGCCGTATGCTACCAGGCGCGTGTTGCCATTGCGGATCATCAGTCCCTGATAGAAGCGACGGTAGCCGATGGCCGCCGGCCAGGGGATGAGAACGACCAGGGCATCGCGCATCAGAGCGCTTACCTCTTTCGGTAGCTGAAGAATGCCGTTGGCCACAACATCATACACCCACGGAAGGGTCACAACGACCATGCCGATCGTAACGGCGATGTTGACGCGACGCGTAAAGCGTCGCAGCGTGTGCATTGAGCGCCGGTCGCGGGCCAGCGCCACAGACGTGCTCAGCAGCTGGATCACCGGCGACTCGATGAGCATCGCCAGGGCAAGGGCTACACCATACGCCGCAAGGTTCACCTCCGCATTCGTCATGCGGGCGATCACCGACGTCAGGATGGGCCCCTCGATGGCCATCATCAGCCATGTGAGACTTAAGGGGACCCAGAACTTGACAACGTCGCGTGTGGTAAGCATGGTAAGGGGCGAAACTGCAGGTGAAAGTGATTGATCTATTCGGAAGATCAGAGTCTCGAACATGAGATTCATCGGTCTTCTCGTTGTGCGCTTCTGGAGCGGCTATGCCCCACAAGTCAATTTGTGGAGCCTAATTCCCGTTTCGCGCTCCACAAACTCATGTTTTGTGGAGCCTAATTCCCGTTTCACGCTCCACAAACGGACTTGTTGCTGATGTACGCTCCACAAACCGACCGAAAGCGCATCCCGAAGAAGCCCCAAGTTCTCCCCAACGTTGATCTTTACGTCTCTGAGCTCATGCCTTTCAACCTGATGTCCGCAACTGAGCCACATCATGCAAAATTGCACCATGGACTTCTACGAACGTCAGCCGTAGAGATTCCGGAGCTTACTGACCCCCCGTTCCGACGTCAAACAAGCCAGTGGACAGTTTCCTTCGGATAGAACTACAACAACTCCGGCAGCCCGAGCTCGCGAAGGTAGGCGTTGTGCCTGGCCTTGGCTTCGCTGACGGCGGAGTCGATCTCTTCGAGCTTGCGATGGGTAGCTTCAAGATCGATCTCTTCTTCGGTTGACGCAGTGCTAATGTATCGGGTGATATTGAGGTTGTAGTCGTTCTTCTCGATCTCGTCCATGGAAACGCGACGTGAGTAACGGGGCTCATCATTGCGCTGCTGATAGGCGGAGATGATCTTGTCGATGTGTTGTTGTAATAGCTGGTTCTGGCGCTTGCCTTTCACGAAATGTTCGGCTGCGTTGATGAACAGCACATCGTCATACTGCTTGCACTTCTTGAGCACGAGGATGCACACCGGAATGCCTGTGGAATAGAACAGGTTGGCGGGCAGCCCGATCACCGTATCAATGTGGCCATCCTTGAGCAGCTTGGTGCGGATGCGTTCCTCGGCACCACCGCGGAAGAGCACGCCGTGCGGGAGAATGATGGCCATGACGCCATCTTCCTTGAGGTAGTTAAAGCCGTGCAGCAGGAAGGCAAAGTCGGCGGCTGACTTCGGAGCCAGACCGTGGTTCTTGAAGCGCACGTCTTCGCCCATCGCCTCACCGGGTTCCCAGCGCAGACTGAACGGCGGGTTCGCGACGATCGCATCGAAGCTCGGCTTCTTCGCAGGGTTCTGCTCGCGCAACGTATCCCACTCATTGACGAGCGTATCGCCGTGGAAGATCTCGAACTCGGTGTCCTTCACCCCGTGCAGAAGCATGTTCATGCGAGCGAGGTTGTAGGTGGTGATGTTCTTCTCCTGACCGTAGATCTTTCCGATGCCCTTCGGGCCCATGCGCTTGCGCACATTCAGCAGCAGCGATCCGGAACCACAGGCAAAGTCCAGCACACTGTCGAGACGTTTCTTCGCGCCAGACTTCGGGTTCTGACTATCCAGCGTGACAATCATCGAGAGGATGTCTGAGATCTGTTGCGGGGTGTAGAACTCGCCTGCCTTCTTGCCCGAGCCGGCAGCGAACTGTCCGATCAGGTACTCATAGGCATCGCCGAGTGCATCGATATCAGTCGAGAACTCAGACAAGCCCTCATTGATCTTCTGGATGACCGAACACAGGATGGTATTACGATCCGAATACGTCTTCCCCAGTTTCGGAGAACTGAGATCAATCTCAGAGAACAGACCTTGGAACGTGCTCTCGAACGACTCCGTCTCGATGTACTTGAATCCCGCTTGCAGTGTGCTCAGCAGCTCCGCATTCTGCATGCGCGCCATGTTGGCGACGCTGCTCCACAGATGCTCGGGCTTTACAACGTAATGCACCTTGCGTCGCATCTGCCTTTCGAATTCTTGCACGTCGCTGGGGTTGTTGGCATACCACACTGCGAGTGGTACCTCACGTGCGACATCGGCTACTTCCGGATAGTCACGTCCAAGCTCCTTTTGCGCTGCCGTTTCGTAGTTGTCCGAGAGGTAGCGAAGGAACAGGAATGACAGCATGTAATCGCGGAAGTCATCTGCGTCCATCGCGCCACGCAGCTGGTTCGCGATAGCCCACAGGGTTTTACCGAGTTGTTCCTGGTTGGTGGAGGTCACTTCTTCGTCCGTTTCAACGTGCACAGTTAAGGTTATTCATGATTCAGCTATGCCCAATGGGGTGGGGTCATGGATTTGTTGAGGGCCCAACAATCTCCCAGCTCAACAGCGTGTGCTTTGGTCGGCCTGACCCCGCACGCTTGCTATGAACGTGGATGCTCACTTCCTGCGAGAGAACATGATTGATGCTGGCGGCATCTTCGATGTCCGGCCCAACTTTGCCGAAAATGATCGTCTCACTGTCAGCTACCTGAAACTCAAACATTCGTCGATTTGGCAGGACACCGTTAAAGCGACCACGAAACACCTTGTCTTCTTCGTGGATATTGTCCTGCTGCAAACGTTCTAGGCTACGCTGCACTTGGCCAACATCGGTAAAGCGAAACACATCGTCTCGGAACTCCAGGTTGCACACTGCATCCTGTTCGGCGAGTGTCTTGAGAAAACTGCGCAACGCATCGACGGCGCGCGGGTCGGCATCGACAATCGCCTCCGTCAGTTCGTCGTCGGTGCCAAGAGATGCCTCCATGATTCTATACGTCTGTTCGAGGGCTTCATCAAGGGGCGAATGTTCGGGAAATAGCTTTTCATCTCGAGGAGCCTCCTCGAGTTCAAAGCCGAAAGATCCGTGCGCCGTACCAGTAATGAGAAGTTGGTATTCATCGCGATTTGGAATCGCTCCCCGCGTACCAAGCGCCTTCGTCTGACTTAAACCGATTGCGGCAACCGCGTCGGCGAATGCACTGATGGCCTTTGCGCCGAACTCTGCATATACACCATGACTGCCCACAATGGGTTTACCTCGAAATGTCAGCCGTGCGCGAGCGGGCTCGCGTGACGTGCTCAGCGCAGCGGCTAGCGCTGCTTCGACGCGCGACTTGCGCGCTTCCAGGCTCATGCGGTCGATAACACTCGATTGGGGAATACTCGCAAGCATTCGCTCCAGAGTGGTCCTCTCAGCAAGCAGCTGATTCCGTTCCTGAATGTTCATTGCATGGTTCCTTGAAATGGTATCCTCTCGAGCTCAGTTTTGGCAATGAGATCGTCTTCCGGCGAAAGGTCAATCTGCACATAACCCTTCCATTGGCTGTCGCGCCGATGCGACCAAACACTGTACCAGTATGCTGATTGCTTCACAAGCTCCTCGGGCGGATTGTCATCGAGACAAACAAAATAGGCATCCACATTGCAAAGCTCTCTTGGCTCTGCGTCTCTGGGAGCTTGAAGAACGTGACCACATCTACATCTTCAGGGTCGCGGCGGTGGTTCGTCTCGACGTCTTCCAGGAAGCTACCGTCAACCCACTGGAAGCCATGGTTGAGTCCTGCCGCATGAAGAGCCTCACGAAAGGCCAGAAGACCCCTGAGAATCGCCTGCCTATTCGGCGTCGTTCCAAAACGCCGAATGAAATCGGCAATCGTGACGACGTAAGGCGACCGTTGAAATGAAGTGGGATCGCTGGGGTCGTTTGGGGGTAAGAAGCCCTGCGCGGTCCAGTCCGGTATTCTACCTGTGTTCATGTGCTACCATTCTGAGTATGCTGCATTACCTGTGAAAAAGACCTACACAAATCAATCCCCCACCTTCGGGAACAACCCCTGCATCAACCCTTTCTTGTGGGTCTTGTAGGTTTCGAGCTTGTGACTCTCGTTCGTGATGAGTTCGTCGAAACTGTGCCCCTCGCGCCTCGCAGCTGATTCGCGATAGCCCAGAGGGTCTTGCCGGGTTGTTCTTGGTTGGAGGGGATCAAGCCATTTCCTTCAGCCCTCTCTGCCTTCCATTATTTGCCAGACTCTTTGGTAGACACTTCCAGCAGTGCCCAGGGCTGCGTTCCAATCGTGCTCCGACATGGCTGCGAGGCGCTCACGGATCGAAGGAAGGTTTTCATCCCTTTGCAGGTTCAGGCTTCGGGCAAGAGCAGGCGCTGCACTGCGAGGAATTCCTAACAACCGCAGAGAAACAGCGGCATCTGTAGAGACTCCGTAGTACACGCGGGACGGGAGGTTGATAAGCTGGCTGCGCTCTTCGTCGGGCATGTCAGAAGCGGTGATGGCCAGCAAAGCGCCCAGCCCCCAGGAAGATGTCTGGGTAAGCCTGCCGAAAAGATTCTGTCCACATTTGGTTAGGGCTGTGGTGTCATCCATGCCTTCGGTCCGGAAATGCCGCTTTGCAATAGTTGTGATATCCTCTTCGTTCACCCAGTCCTTCAGAATGCGCGCGAGCTTGTCCCCATCGGGTGACTTACTGCCAGTGACTGCCACCAGATTATCTCGCAATTCTGGAACACGAAGTAGAACGCCCATCATATCCTGCAATGTCCGGTCACCGTTGCTGAATAAACGGTTTCCATCCCACGAATCAGGCCCGAGATTGCCGCGGTGCTTCATCACCGTGCGAATGCTCTGCAACGAAAAGCCAGTACTATCCACCAGCTTGAGCGGTTGTCCTGGTTGGGCCAGATAGCCTGTGTATGTTCTGATTCCCGCCAGCAAACGGCGGGCAATCTGGCTTTGGGAGGCTCTGAGCTTTTCAAAACCAAGAGTTCCACGAAGCACTTGCTCGATCTGATCGGCAAAATTATCCGGCTCGCCCAACTGACGATAGGTATGAGCAAGATACTGAAGGAAGCTCGACCATTCCGGGATGCGATAGACAATCTTACCAAGGTCATCCAGTTCTTCTCCTGCTTCTTGAGCAAGCTGGATCAATGCGGAATTCAGGTCTCCGGTGTTCCGATTGATGAAGTCACGTCTGTCGGAAACCTGTTTTACATTTTCTGCCACCAATGCAACCACTCCGAGTTGGCTTTGAGAAACCCTTCCAGCTCGACCTGCAATATTCCAGAAGTCCTCCGGTGGCATGGGCTTACCGTAGGGATAGTCCGTAGCAGCCATTACTACACCGCTCACCGGAAAGTTCACTCCATGGGCGATGGTCGTCGTGGCCGCCATTACGTCAAGGCTACCCCTTTCGAACAACCATTCCATCAGCATCCGAATCTCTTCGGGTAATCCACCATGATGCACGCCGATCTTGTGTGCCAACAAACTCACCAAGGGAAACTCAGAGCCCATTTCCTTAGAAACATACTCACGCACTAGTTGCAGGTCAGGAGACAGTACCGTAGAGAGTTCGGCAGCAGACTTGAGCTTTTCGGCGAGGTTCCAGACATAATCTGGACGACTGTGCATGGCGATGACCGGGCCGCGTTCCTTGAGCTTGTGAGCCGTGATGGAAGCGAGTGTTCCCGTTTTGTTCGCTTTAGAGAGGCTACCAGCCAACGAGCCTTCCTTGCCTAATGTAAAGGCATCATCGAGATCGACGGAGCGCCGAGTAGTATGAACCGTTCTGAAGTCCAATCGGTAGTCACGGCTGCGACGCTGCAACGGTCCCGTATCCACGGCACTGACGATTCCAATTGCGCGATCATTGGGCTGCCAGTCCACCCCAAGGCTGATATCATCGGAATTTGCGCCGCCCAGCCAACGAGCAACTTCACGGGCGTTCTGAATAAATGGTGTCAGTAGGAGGAACTGAGCTTCACGGCACTCACGATTGACGTTAGCAAGTAGCAACTCAAGCCGCATTCCACGCTGCCTGTCTTGAATCGTATGAGCCTCATCAACCACTACGAGGGTGAGTGGACGGCCGATCTTCTCTTCCCAATCCTGCCTCAACAGTAGATCAAACTTTTCGGGTGTGGCAACCAGAATGCGGAACTGAGTCTTTTGGTTTGCCTCGCTGAGTACACTGGCCTCAATCCCATCGATTTCCATAGCCGGGCTAACTCTTTCAACAACGATACCCAGCGGTTCGAAGTCACGCCTCAACTGCCGAGTCACCTGGTTGACGAGTGCACGGCTCGGGGCGAGATAAGCAACCCAGCCTTTACGGTCTTCATATTGGTTCAACGCCTGAAGTATTCGGAACTGGGCGATAAGCGTCTTGCCGCTTGAAGTTGGTAGACTTACCACCACGGCTCGCCTGCTGGAGCCAAGAAGGCCTTGCTCAGCTAGAGTACGCCGTTGAGGTGGGAGAACATCGAACAAGGCCTTGTCGCCCCGACCACGTCTAACCAGCTCATCGACAAAGTCGGTCACGCGAGAGTTTACCGCACGCGTTACGGTCCAGATCGAATTGTCGACCATTTGCGCCGCGGCCCGTGCAAGCAGCCGCGTCATAGGTTCCAAATCCACGAGACGAGCCACTTCGCAGGCGGCGATAGCACGATCAAAATGGGAATCCAGGACCTGCTGAATCTGATGATTTCCGTCTACGACTCCATCGGTGATGAAGTGCGCAAGCACATCCGCCGCCTTTGAGATATGGTAAATAGCGATCAACTCCAGCGCGGTGCGCTTGGCTGACAGCGGGTCAAGTGCTTGCAGGTAGTTGCGCTCAAATTCCTTCTGAGAATCCCGCAGAGCCGCCACCCGCTCCAAGACTGCATCGCGATCCGTCCAGCCCTTTTTGCGCACGAGGCGCAGCCAGACATCAGTGATAGTGGCGCGGCAACGCTGACCCCAATCGTGGGATTCGATTGCCACGGCGGGCCATGCTCCATCGGCATCCAAAGCACGGAGCCAACGCGCCGCATCCGCGCCGCGATCTCCCAGCACGGCAAGCGTAGAAGCCCGCAACAAATGCGTTCCAGCTTCCATGGGATCTTCCGGCACTGGCAAAACCCGCAACACACGAAATGCATCCGCCGCTGCGACGCGCATGGTGGCCTCGCGATCACGATCCTCGGAAAGACGGTCCACTTCCAGATCTAGAACGGCAACTTCTAAAGCTGCGGCACATTCTTGAATGACTTCCGCGTTGAACTCCGAGACTTCGCGACCCATCTCGCGGAAAAACTGAACGCGGTCCGCTTCACGCAGAGCGCTGCTGCGTTTCTCTGCAATCGCATCAAGGAGCCAGTGGTTCATGACGCACCTCCTTGCTGAATGGCTGCTGGAAGCTGGCTGATCGGCCACGGCAGATACAGGGCGATCAGTTGGCATCGGGTAGGAGTCTGCAAAGACCGCCCCAAGCTACGTCCTCGCGCCTGTAGGTCCTGTTCCCTCGCGTCCTTGTCGCGGATCAGAATCCCAAACAGTGTCACATCGCGGCAACCTGAATCGAAATACCTTGAGAAAGCATTGTTGAAGGAAACTTGGTGTGTTGTTCCCTTCACCCGCGGCAGGAGCCACTTGAGCAATTGGCAGATGGTGCCGAGGTTGCTTGCCAGAGAGTCCAACTGGTGGCCAATTCCGCCGCTCCTTCCGCTCATGACCTGCGGCGGCCATTGTTCTTCGGAAGAGCACTTCACCTCACCTAAAGCCAGACGATGCGAATCCCCGTCGGATTGGAATCCAATGATGTCCGCACCAGGCAGCGAAGCGAACGGGTTACGCTTGTCCCGTTCTGTATTCCAAGGCAACACCACATCGTGATGCTCTTCCAAAATGGCCTCGGCCAATGCTTCACCGACTGCCCAATCGCGTTCCTCGGGCACATCGGCGGCGAGAACCTCTTCGAGCGCCTGATGTCCCATGCCCGTGAGGTTGAGGCCGCGAAGATGGCTGCGCAGCTCCTCACCGCCCTCAGTATCATTGAGGCGTGCGGCGACTGGTCCGCTCAGAAAGTCTTTCAGCTCCTTACCCTCCTCGGCACGCTCGCCCTGCCACGATGCGCAACCGTGGCTGGAATGATAGACTATTTTGGAGGGAAATGGCATTAGTCAATGGTGAAAATAGTAAGCATTCGAGTAGTAGTCCGGAACAGCGATGCAGAGTAAGATGCTGCCTCTCATGCATCCCCCTCCCCCACCTTCGGGAACAACCCCTGCATCAACCCTTTCTTGTGGGTCTTGTAGGTTTCGAGCTTGTGACTCTCGTTCGTGATGAGTTCGTCGAAACTGTGCCCCTCGCGCCGCGCAGCTGATTCGCGATAGCCCAGAGGGTCTTGCCGAGTTGTTCTTGGTTGGGAGAGGTCACTTCTTCGTCCGTTTATTGAGTTTAGCTTCGAGTGTCTTGGGTTCGTTCGTTGGCCCTTGAGTAGATCAGGTCATTTACGCTTCAGCGATGACCCAGGGAGTGGTGTTTGCGGTTCGGGCCCACAAAACATATTTTTGTCGCGTCGAAAGGTGAAACTCGGCTCCATGCCGTGTGATTGACGGTCTGCCGCTCAATCCTCTACCTTTCGACTTTTTATTTTGTCGGCATTCAACGAGAAGCGTCGTTTGTTATGGTACGTCCCGTATGGTCTCTCTGATACGTCGTCTGCGTCAATAATCAGCCCAACTTTGGGCCATATGACGGACAGAAAACGGTCCTCGCCTCTCGTATACAGCCGTTGCAATGCCCACAAACAGTAGTCCGCCAGTTGAAGTCCAGGGTGTTGGTGCGAGGGTAATGCTCGCACGTGAATGTGAGCATTTGGGAAGGTTCCGGTGGCCTTGCGCGATTTAGCCTGTGCCTTCAAAAGTTCCTCTCGTAGCGCATGAGTACGTGCCTTACCGCGGCTTGCAAACGTCACCTCAAATGCCGGCTTTGTGTGCAACCTCTGTTGAAACAGCCGGCGTACGGAGTCATCGTAGAGGTCCGTCGGCCGATATCGATACGTTGGATCTCGTCGGTTCTTCACTTGCACATTGCGAAGGACAGCAAGCATGGTGCGAACAACCGCATGGAAGGTGAACTCATGTCTCTCGAGAATCCTGAAAACTTCTCGGCGAACCTCCGGGACATCGTCCTTGGCATGAAAGAACAGAGCCGTCTTGTTTGCTTGGGGACGTAGTGATGGAACGCCCTTAAAGTATGGATCGGATAGCAAATTGGCTCGTAGCGTTGCAAAGTCCGAGGCGAGCTCATTGATGGAAGGACATTCTACCATTCCGAGATTGAAATAATCATGCACTTTCCCGGTGCCGACTAGTACACGCCCCCTCTTGTCGAAGATGACCCCATCACCAGTCTCGTCAACAAAGTAAGGACTGGGCTGCACGAGCGTCGAGTCATGTTTCTCGTCGATGCTGCCTCTCATGCATCCCCCTCCCCCACATTCGGAAACAACCCCTGCATCAACCCCTTCTTGTGGGTCTTATATGTTTCGAGCTTGTTGTTCTCGTTTGTGATGAGTTCGTCGAGAGAGGAAAGACAGGAGGCGATGCGTTGTTGTTCGGCTTCTGAAGGCAGCGAAACGACAAGCTTCTTCAACTGACTTGGATACAGATGCGCAACCGTGTCTCCCTGGGCGACTTTCGCAATGTCATACCTTTTCGGGCCATTCAGATAGTAGCTCAGAAAGACGCCACGATGACTCGTTCGAATGACATTCAGATCACCACCTAGGGCGACATCATCGTGAATCACGCAGGCAGCCTTGGCTATGTCTAATCTAGTCTCACCTGAGGCAGGAATGATAACATCGTTGGACTGGCTGAGAAACAGATCATCAACAGGAATATCTGTTCTGGACTGAACATTTTCTACAATTTCACCGTAAACGGTGTACAACTCGCCGTAACGTATGCAAGGTGTTCGACCGTTTGTTGAGATGTCTGCCTTCGATATTCCTTTGCCTTTATGGAAGGTCGCCACGTCCCCCAACCTCCGCTCCTCCCACTCCCCCTCAAACTCCGGGAAGCGCAGGCGGGGCAGTGTTTCGCCTTCGCGGGGGAAGAGCTGCTGCATAAGGCCCTTCTTGTGCGTCTTGAGCGCATCTACTTTGCGTGCCTGCGCGGTAATGAGTTCATCGAGAGAAGAAAGGCAGGAGGCGATGCGTTGTTGTTCGGGGAGGGATGGTATCAATACTAGCAGACTTCGAAAAGCATCCTTAGACAAATTAAAGCGTGTTGATCCTTGGGCTTTCTTCGCAAAGTAGTCTCTGACAATCGGCTGGCGAAGCATATAGCCAGTAAACACTGGGTTCGGTCGCCTGCTGTCTGAAAATCTAAAAAGTGCACAGAATGAATTCAGATAGCAATTCTCTATGCCCTCCAGCAAAACACTCGACATGCCGACTTCTTCAGGTGTCTCAGAAGAGATTGTGAAAAAGACATCGCCAATAGCAACAGCGTTTTGGTTCTCACTGACCTTTACATCGACAAATCTTAACGTCATCGGATCTACGAATGTGTTCGCAAACACGTTCATGTATGTAATAAACTTGGCCTCACCTACATCAAAATCCCTTCCGGTCTTTCCAGAGAGCGACGCCAAAAACTCACCTTGATCACCGAGATGCTTAGCTTCCCACTCCCCCGCAAACTCCGGGAAGCGCAGGCGGGGCACGAGTGAGGGTTTGGGCTCTTCGTTCGAGGCAGCGTTTTTATGGGCGTGTCTCATTCGCCTGCCTCCTCGGTGAGTTGAGCGATGAAGCGTTCCATTTCCTCTTTCTTGGGCAGTTCGTCGGCATAGCGGGAGACGAAGACCTTGTTGCTCAGGTCACCGAGGGCGAACTCGACAAGGGCATCATTCTTGCGTGTGCATAGAAGAATACCGATAGGTGGCTGGTCGCCGGGCGTCATCTGGTGTTTTTTGTAATAGGCCACGTAGGTATTGAGCTGACCAAGGTGCTCGTGGCGGAAGGCATCGGTCTTGAGCTCCACCAGGATGTGGCACTTCAGCATACGATGGTAGAAGACGAGGTCAACAAAGAAGTGTTCGTCTCCGATCAGAATACGTTTCTGGCGGGCCTCGAAACAGAAACCGTGACCCAATTCGAGGAGGAAGTCCTGAACGCGGTCCAAGAGTGCGTCTTCCAGATCTGATTCTGCCATCACATCGCGGGAACGCAGACCGAGGAATTCGAACATGTACGGATCACGGATGATATGAGAGGGCTTGAGCGTTTCCGCCCCCTCGTTGGCCATCATAGAAAGTTTGGCCTTGTTTTTTGACAGTCCACTGCGCTCGTAGTACAGGCTGGCAATCTGACGACGCAGTTCGCGGACGGACCAGTTGCCACGGATGCACTCGATCTCGTAGAAGCGGCGTTGAGTGTCGTCGGGGAGTTGCATCAGCTCGGCGAGATGGGTAAAAGAGAGGCGTTGGATCAATTGGGGTGACAGTTTCTCGGGCACGCGAGATTTGGCAGTCACTGACTCCCGAATCGAAGATGGAATTCCAATAACGCCTATCTCGGAACGCAATTTGGCAGTCACTGACTGCCAAATCTGAGGGTACGTCTGATAGAGTTGTCGATAGCGGCGAAGTTCACGTGGTGTGACGTGAGACAAACCGTGAGCCACAAGACGCTGAGACAGCCTGGCCAAGAGCTTTTCTCCATAGGCAGCACGGTCGTTTCCCTGTTGCTCAAACTCCACGATATGGTAACCGATGAGCCAGTTTCTCAAGGTGAGAGCAATGTTAACGGCTTTGACTGCAAAGTGCTGGGTCTGCTGGTGGACTTCGACGATGGATGAAACAAGAGCGTCAAAGTCGCTTACAACAGCCGAGGCGTTCTTCTTGCTGACCCGCTTAGGTGTCTTCTTACTGCTCATACGCGCTCAGTCCTGAGATGTCGCGTCCGTTGGCACGCTTGGTAAGCAGTGGCAGAAGGTCGCGCATGAGTGCGAGCTCTGCCTGTGTGCGGGCCTTCCAGCCGAGATCGAGCGGAGCCATGAGGTCGCTTAGCTGTTCGCCGTCGAAGATCATGCGCTCAAGGATGCCGTCAACAAACGATTGAAGTGCGCTTGGTGCAAGACCATGTTTTGCAGCGATTTCAGCGATGGCCCTGGCATACTTCTCCGTTTTGAAGCGTGTGTAGCCCTCGCGAATGACTGTTTCGCTGAGGCCCTCGCCTGCCTTGAGCGTTCCGATGTACTCAGCAATGTCGTCGCGCTCGTTCATGAACTTGGCATCAGCACTGATAATGCCGATGAGTTCTTCACGCGTCATCCTGGATTTGCCGGATGCCTGCTCGGAGAACTTCGCGATAAGCCCCATGATGTAGTCGTAGTCGATCACGGCAGAGGCAAAGAGCACGTATTCAAAGTCGAGCTGATCGGCTGGATTGGGCGCACCACCGCGATCGTCATCGCGGTTGCGGTGTTCGCGCAGACGTTTGGCTGTTTCGAGGTACTGACCCTTCAGACCGCGAAGGTGTTCTTCGGGGAGGACCTCTTCGATGGCCGCTTTGTGCTCCTCGGTAAGGTCGGTGTACTGATCAAGCTGCGTCCGCAGTCGCTGTATCTCCTTGAACTGCATGCAGTAGGTGGTCTTGGCCGCATCACCTTTAAGGTTCGGAACATCCGAAGGCGAGAGGTCCAGGCCCTGTGAGTGCATGAACTCACTCAGCTGCTGCACCGCTGCTTCCAACTTCTGGATCACCACGGGCGCGCTATCCACGAGCCAGATCTCACGCGCCTGCTCGGCGGTCTTCTCTCCCGAGAACAGGGCAATAGCGGCATCAACGGCATCCTGCTGCTGACGGAAATCAAGGATGTTGCCGTAGGGCTTGGTGCCATTAAGCACGCGGTTGGTGCGCGAGAAGGCCTGAATTAGCCCGTGATGCTTGAGGTTCTTGTCAACGTACAGCGTGTTCAGATACTTCGAGTCGAACCCGGTGAGCAGCATGTCCACCACAATTGTGATGTCGATCTTCTTCGATGCGGGATAGTCGGTATTTGGCCACTGCTGATCCTTGATCCGCTTCTGCACGTCCTGGTAGTACAGGTCGTACTCGGTAATGCGGTGGTTGGTGCCGAAGCGTGCGTTGTAGTCGGACAATATGCCTTTGAGTGCCTCTTTCTTGCCTTCGGGGTCGACCTTGTTATCCTCCTGCTCCTGTGGCAGATCTTCCTGAATCTGTTTTACATCAGGGTCGCCCTCGGCAGGGGGCGAGAACACGCAGGCAATGTTCAATGGCACCCATTCGGGGTCGACCGCACGCTTCTCGGCCTGCATCGCTGCAAACAGGGCATGGTACTCGATGGCGTCGTTGATTGAGGCTGTAGCCAGGATCGCATTAAAGCGACGTCCGGCCGTGGCGGCATCGTGCTTGCTGAGGATGGCTTCGACAACTGCACGCTTGGCAATTGCTTCGCCGGGCTTAGGTGCCGGTACTTTGACGTCTGGGCTCTCGGGTTTGAAGTAGTCGATATGAAACCGCAGGACGTTCCCGTCCTCAATGGCATTAGTTATCGTGTACGCATGGAGCTGCTTCTGGAACAGATCCATCGTTGTTCGCATCGATGCCTGCTCGTCTTCGATCTTGTGTGACGAGGCGTTGGCCTCAAAGATCGGTGTGCCGGTAAAGCCAAAGAGCTGTGCCTTCGGAAAGAAGTCGCGGATGGCTTTATGGTTTTCCCCGAACTGCGAGCGGTGGCACTCATCGAAAATGAAGGCGATGCGCTTGCCGGACAGCGATTCAAGCTGTTGGTTGTAGGTGGTCTGTCCGCTCTGAGAGCGCTGCTTGTTGCGCGTGCTGGTGTCGTCGAGTGCCAGCCCCAGCTTCTGAATGGTCGTTACGATTACCTTGTCCGCGTAGTCTTCCGACAACAACCGTCGCACAAGGGCGGCGGTGTTGGTGTTCTCCTCGACGCAGCCCTCCTGAAATCGATTGAACTCCTCACGGGTCTGACGGTCAAGGTCTTTTCGGTCGACCACGAACACGCATTTGTGAATGCTCTCGTTCTCCTTTAGCAGCGTCGAGGCCTTAAACGACGTCAGCGTCTTTCCACTGCCGGTCGTATGCCAGATGAAGCCATTGCCGTTATTCTCGTCAATGCACTTCACCAGGTGCTGCACGGCATATACCTGATACGGACGCATGATCATCAGACGCTGCTCGCCGGCTAGCAGCACCATGTATCGGCTGATCATGCGGGCCAGATCACACTTCTTCAGAAACCGGTCAGCAAACTCATCGAGGTGAGTGATCTTACGATTGTCCTCGTCGGCGAACTCATATACCGGCAGAAAGCGCTCGTCGGCGTTGAATGCGAAGTGTGCAGTATTGTTGTTCGTGAAGTAGAAGGTGCGATCGCGATTACTCACGATGAACAACTGTAGAAAGCTCAGTAGCGTCTTGGTGTAGCCGTTGCCGGGATCTTTCTTGTATTCGACGATCTGCTCCATAGCCCGACGTGGGCTGACGCCGAGCGTTTTCAGTTCGATCTGCACTACCGGGATGCCATTCATGAGCAGGATGACATCGTACCGATGATGACTGTTGTCGGTGTTCATGCGCAGCTGATTGATGACCTCGAACTGATTCTTGCACCAGTCCTTGATGTTCACCAGCGAGTAGTTCAGTGGCGTTCCGTCATCGCGGGTAAAGGAATTGTAGGTGCGGAGCGTCTTCGACGCCGCGAACACATCCGGCGAAACGATCTCATCCAACAACCTCGCAAACTCCGCATCAGAGAGCGTCACGCGGTTGAGTGCCTCGAACTTCTCCCGGAAGTTCTTCTCCAGGGATGCGCGGTCTGTAATGTCCTTACGGTAGTCGTACTTGAGACCCTGCAGCACGCCCAGCAGACCGTATTCAATGTCCTGCTCTTTGAGCGTTGTACGCCTTGAATCTTGCGGATTTTGGTATGAACTCAGTGGATCAACCGACATGGATGGCTCTTGGGAATTCTATCAGCGCAAATCTAGTAACTGCGGGGTACTACCATTAGAAACCAGCCCACATCATGCAAATTTGCGCCATGGACTTCTATGAACGACAATCAGCGCCGAAAGCGATCATCTACCTCATGATCGGAGTCATGATTTTCCAGGTCGTTATCACGCTCGGCATCAGCTGGCTCTTCCACGTGAATTCCGCTGGGCAGGAGCCCTTTGAGATTCTCCCATCAGGCTTCAGTGTTCTTGTTACCGCAGCCATCATGTCCGCCCTTTGGCAGACCAAGCTCAAGATCTGGATGGACGACAAGGGCCTACGCCTGCGCATGCCCCCTTTCCATCTCTTCAGCGAACGAACGATCCGCTGGAATGAAGTCGAATCGGCAACGATCCGCAAGGTGAGCCCCTTTGGCGAGTTCGGCGGCTGGGGCATCCGCTGGAACCTGGGCAAGAAGATGGGCTACGTCTGGAACGGCAAGCAGGGAATCGAGCTTAAGCTCACCAACGGCAGGTCTGTTGTTGTGACCATCATGGACCTGCAGGGGGCTCGCCAGGCGCTGGAAGGGCGCGTGGTGGTGATTGATCGAATGTGATGAACAACGTAACAATGAATTGACAAGAAGCTAATACGGCGGTATCAGTCTGGTGAAACTGCATGGATAGGTTCGCAGCGCCTCTGCACGGCGTGGCGATATCGACAAATCCATGTTTTATCATTCACCGGAGATCACCATGATCCTGCGTTATGCTCTTCTCTTTGCTGCCGTAGCACTTACGGCGGCTCGCGCACAGGACTTCCCTGTACGCATCGAACCAGTCACAATAATCCCGTACCTGCAGGGACGCGTTGTGGTTCCGCCATCACCGCTGAAGTACCAGAACATCTTCGTTGGAGCCGTCGATACGGTCGAGACCAAGGATGGTAAGGCAGCAGCCAAGCAGTGGCACGACTACATCGGTTACGCGGCAGACCCAACAGGTCAGTCCCTCGGCTATGCGATCGTCAACCACGAAATGATCGAGTCAAACGACCGGATCGGCGACGGTGGCGGCATGACGATGTTCAAGCTCGGCAAGAAGGCCGATGGTACGGTGGAGGTTCTAACGCAGACACTTGCCGACGGCCGCACGGGTAAGTTCTTCAACGTTGACTTCAAGAACACCGTTGGCGAAACCGGCATGAACTGCGGTGGCATGTCCTTTAGCAACCGCGTTTGGACCGCAGAAGAATGGTACCAGACCACGAATAAGATGATCTTCGCCGACGGTAAGGGTTTCCGCGACACATCAGACTTCGAGATCGGCAAAATGCAGCCTTCGGGCTTCCCCGGTCTTGATGGCAAGAAGGTCCAGCGCTGGCAGAACCTCAATTGGATGGTGGAGATCGATCCGGTAACGGCAAAGGCCGTTCGCAAGCAGTACAACTGGGGACGCCAGGGCTTCGAGTCAGGCGTAACCATGGACGATGGCAAAACAGTGTACCTGTTCGAAGACGGTGAAGTGGGCAGGTCGCTCCTGACGAAGTTCGTTGCCGATCAGCCGGGCGACTTCACCAAGGGCAAGCTGTACTTCTACAAGCAGGATGCGAATGCCTTCACCGGCACATGGGTTGAAGTTCCAAATGATCCGGCAACAAACTGGGACATCATGGTTGCCCCTCACAATTGGGCCAAGACCAAGGGTATCACCGGCTTCACACGTCTGGAGTGGGGCGCCATCAATATGTCCGACGGAAAGATCTATATCACGGAGACCGGCAACGACCGTCCAGGTTCGCGCTACAAGTCCGCTCTTGCTGACGGCTGGACGCTTCCGAAGCATACGTATGACCGCGCCAAAGAGCAGGGCGTATCGGTCGATAGCTCTGCCCACTGGGATTACTATGGCCGCGTGCTGGTCCTGGATCCAAAGGACAACTCGGTGCGCGTTTTCATCGAAGGTGGACCATACGTAACTGACGCAAACTCCGTGATGAGCCGGTACCCGGAAAAGCACCTCTCCAACCCTGACGGTCTTGGCTTCCTGTACGTCAACGGGAAGACGTTCATGGTGATCGAAGAAGATCTCAATGGCGTTACATGGGGACGGATGCCTAACACGGGAATGCGCGGCACGAACTGCGAAGCATGGCTGCTGGACATGTCCAAGGCTCCAACGATCGACAATCTCTATCGCCTTGCGATCTCCCCTTACGGATCTGAAATCACTGGTTTCGCCACCTATGATGATGGCAATGTCGTTCTCATCAACAGTCAGCATCCGGACAACGCAACGATCAGCGATGCTGCAGCTAAGAACTCCCTGACGTTTGCCATAACGGGTCTGAAGCAGCTCGTCAGCAGCATCGATAACGACGGTGATACACCGGTCGAATCCGGCGTCCGTGTTTTCCCGAACCCGACCTCGTCGCAGGTACAGTTCTCCGAGGCAACCGATGCCGCTCTGTATGACGCGACAGGCGCCCGTGTTCGCGTTGTTCGTGAGTCAACGACAATGGACATCGCCGACCTTGCTTCTGGTGTGTACTACGTTCGCTTCATCGACGGTACGACGCGCCAGGTCGTAATCCAGCGCTGATCGGTCCTCGATAAGCCCTCTGCACAACAACAGCTTTTCAATCCGGGGATCGATGGCGCGAGCCGTCGATCCCCGTTGTTTTCCCCAACCACGCAATTGCCCAGGCGAACCATGAATCGCTACCTGTTTGCAGTTATCCTCGCTTCATTACCAATGTTCATTGGCTATGAGACGCACAGTGGCGCTGATGACCGACGTCGCAGCACGACAGCCATTATCGAGCACGTTACGCGTCAGGCTGAACGTCAGGCGCGAATGTTTCGTGATCATGCAGCTCGTTTCGAACACGCTGACTCCATCAAGGGGCTGATGGACACGTACGAACAGCTGCGGCTTAGTTACAAAGCCATGGAGCCCCTTATCGAGCACATTGATCCCTCATTGGTGTCGATGTTTCTCAACGGCGCGCCCCTTCCAAAGCTCGATTCGAAGTCGCAATTCCTCGACATACTCGAACCGCACGGCCTGCAGGTCATCGACGAGATGATGGGACAGATGGCTGATACGCTACTGGTGAACAAGACGGCACTGGTCGAAGAGGCAGACAACCTCCTTTCGAATATTACTTCGGCAGGAGGTCTTCTGCGCTCGACGTTATGGACCGACCGACTCATCCTGGAATCGGCTCGCACCGGTGTCATGCGCCTTTCGATGATGGGGCTATCAAACTTTGATCGTCCGGGAACTGAACCATCGCTGCTTGATCAGCGGCCCATCCTGCAGACGATCCGCGCGTTGATCATGACATTTCACGGCGACTGTGTTCGGTCGAACATCACTACCGTTCATGATGATCTTCTTCGGCACATCGATGGAGCACTGACTGAATTGCTCACGCCTGACAGTGCAATCGATAAGGTCGAGCTGATCCGCAGGTATCTCGACCCTCTCTATGGAGATATTGCTCGCCTGCAGCTTTCTCTCGGGATCGAGCTCTCAACCGAGGCAGGTCCGGCCCAGCCCGTCGTTAACCCAACGGCCGAAAGTATGTTCAGTTCCACAACGCTAATGCCTTCATCGTCCAGCGGACTTCATTACAAGAGCATTACTCCGGCCCTGGTCGAACTCGGCAGGATGCTGTTCTTTGACCCTGTGCTCTCGTCGAACAACCAGCGTGCATGTGCTTCCTGTCACGATCCGAACAAGGCCTTCACAGACGGACTAAAGCAGGGTATGGCCATTGATCATCAGGGATCGCTAAAGCGCAACACACCAACCGTTCTCAACGCTGTGTTTTCGCGTCGGTTCTTCTATGATCTGCGTGCGATGCGAATCAGCGACGTCGTATCGCATGTGATCACCGACGAGCTGGAGTTTCACTCCACTCTGGTTGACGTCGTCGGAAGACTCCGCCAGTCAGATGAGTACATCCAGCTCTTCGAAAAGGTCACCACCGTCAAAGGGGCCTCGGCGATCGATCCAACGAATGTTTCTCTGGCTCTTGCGGCCTACCTTACTTCACTCGTCAGTTTTAACGCCCCGATGGACCGCTACCTCCGGGGTGAAAATGTAACGATCACCGCGTCTGAACGTCGTGGCTTTCATCTCTTCATGGGCAAGGCCGTATGCGCAACGTGCCACTTCCCACCAACCTATGCCGGGTACGTTCCTCCGGCATTTCTCGAGTCCGAGTCGGAAGTGATCGGCGTTCCTCTGCAGGCCGATACATCAAACGCCACTGCCGACCCCGACGTGGGCCGCTCCGGTGGCATCATGCGCGAGAACTCGCCCATCTACCGAGGTTCGTTCAAGACACCGACGCTGCGCAACGTGGAACTGACCTCGCCGTACTTTCACAACGGGTCTTACAGCACCCTTCGTCAGGTGGTGGATTTCTATCACAGAGGGGGCGGTGCTGGCATCGGGATTGAACTGCCGCATCAGACATTGCCGTTTGATCGGCTTGACCTGACTGAGCGGGATGCGCAGGACCTGGTCGCCTTCATGGAGGCACTCACCGACACATCCCTCAAGGTGGTGGTTCCGGCACGACTTCCACGGTTCGCCTCAGACAAGCTGGACAAGCGTCGAATCGGCGGGGTGTACTGAGCTGCACAGCAAGCACCCTTCGGTGGGTAACTTGCAGGCATGATCCGAGGCATTATCATCTCTGCATGGCTTGTCGGGGCCTGTGTTGCTACGGCCTCGGACACCCTGCGCGTCTGCTCGTACAACCTTCTCAAGTTCAGTCAGGATAACGAGGACGGGCGCATTCCGCAGTTCAAGCGTATTCTCGACAGCATCCGACCCGATATTGTTGTCTGCTCGGAAGTGGCTGACGCCTCTGTCGGACCCCGCTTCGTCTCAGAAGTTCTGACGTGGGACCCTTTTGCTGCCACGCCATATTACGACGGGCCGGATACGGAGATCACGGTACTCTATAACCAGCGAGTGTTACGACTGCTGGGCACCAAGAGGATACCGACGGAACTGCGCGACATATTCGAGACGACTCTTGAGCATCTCGATTCGCAAGGTGTGCCGGATGACACACTCGTCGTCTACGGCGTTCACTTGAAAGCCTCGTCATCGACATCTGATGAGCAGCAGCGGACGCGGGAAGTAACGGCACTGACCTCACGCATGACCACTAGCCGCAACGTCATTGTTGCCGGCGACTATAACGTCTACCGTCCGGATGAGCCGGCCCTGCAGGCGCTTATAGGTCCATCTGCAATCCGTCGATTCATTGATCCACTGGGTTCGAACTGGCGTCGTAATGATGCCTCGTTTGCCTCATACTACACGCAGTGCACTCGTGCTACAACGATCTCCGGTTGTGGAGGGGGCGTCGATGGTGGCATTGATGACCGCTTTGACTTCATCCTACCAAGTGCCGAGCTCGCCCCGCGTGTGCTGACGTCCACGTATACGGCCTTCGGCAACGATGGCGCCATTCGGTTCAACCGGTCCATCAACGACCCGCCAAATCAGAAGGTCAGCACAGAGATCGCAGCTGCCCTTCTTTGTGCCTCTGACCACCTTCCGATCTACGTTGACGTGGTTCTGGGTGATATCCCGGCCTCGGTCGATGAATCCGGACAGCGGCAATGGTGGACCAGTGACGGACACACTATCACAATCGCTCCCGGCACGCCGGATGTGTCAGTGTACTCGTCGCAGGGACGTCGGGTAGCGTTTCTGCCAACGTCCAGCGCGACGCAGCGTTTGGAGGACCTGCCCACAGGGGCCTACATCCTGCTGCAGAACCAGCAGAATGCACGCGCCCTTATCGTGCGATAACTGGTGGAAAGGGGCTCATCAGCCCCCTGACATCACTTTCCGAGAAGCCAGGCGAAGATCAACGGCGCAACGATCGTTGCGTCCGATTCGATGATAAACTTCGGTGTGGTAATGTCGAGCTTGCCCCAGGTGATCTTTTCGTTCGGGACGGCGCCCGAATACGATCCGTAGGAGGTTGTGCTGTCGGAGATCTGACAGAAGTACGACCAGAACGGCACGTCGTGCCACTCAAGGTCCTGATACATCATCGGCACAACGCAGATCGGGAAGTCGCCGGCAATGCCGCCACCGATCTGAAAGAAGCCCACGCCCTTGCCCTCGGAGTTCTTGCGGTACCAGTCAGAGAGCCATACCATGTAGTCGATGCCGCTCTTCATGGTCGTCGACGTCAGCTCACCCTTGATGCAGTATGAAGCGAAGATGTTGCCCATCGTTGAGTCTTCCCAGCCCGGCACAACGATCGGCAGATTCTTCTCCGCCGCCGCGATCATCCATGAGTTCTTCGGGTCGATCTCGTAGTACTGCTCCATCTCTCCGCTCAGGAGCATCTTGTACATATACTCGTGCGGGAAGTAGCGCTCGCCGGCATCTTCGGCCATCTTCCACTGCTTATGAATGTGCTTCTGAATACGGCGGAAGGCTTCTTCTTCCGGGATACAGGTGTCCGTGACGCGATTAAAGCCCCCTTCAAGCAAAGACCATTCGTCCTGCGGGGAGAGATCGCGATAATTTGGCACACGCTTGTAGTGCGAGTGTGCCACGAGGTTCATGATGTCTTCTTCGAGGTTAGCGCCCGTGCACGAGATGATCTGCACCTTGTCCTGGCGGATCATCTCGGCAAGACTGATGCCCAGCTCTGCCGTGCTCATCGCACCGGCAAGGGTGACCATCATCTTTCCGCCCTCGGCCAGATGCGTTTCATAGCCCTTTGCCGCGTCGACCAGGGCCGCTGCGTTGAAGTGCAGATAGTTCGATTCGATAAACTGTGATATCGGTCCCCGTTGCATGTCAGCTCCATGTTCGAAGGTGGACGGCAAAATTACCACGGATCGGCTACCGCACAGAGGGGAGTGCCCTATATTGTCGGCATGGTACAGCACATTCCCTGGTCCCGGGTTACCGGATTCTCGGCCGCCCTTCTTGCGCTGATCGCCACAGGCATCGTTCTCAAGAATCTGAGCGGCATTCTCATCCCGTTTGTTCTGGCGGGATTCTTTTCGATCCTGTTCAAGCCCTTCGTGCAGACGCTCCGCTCCAAGGGTGTTCCTATGGTCGTATGCCTTCTTCTGGTGATGCTGATCTCCGGAACGGCGCTGTGGGTGGTTTACGTCATCGTCGCCGCAGGAATCGAGGCATTTCAGCAGCGCTCGCTCTACTACTCACAGCAGCTGCAGAGCGTGATCACATCGGTCAATGAAGCGATCGCTCCGATGCTGCGAAGAGCACGTATCAAAACCATCACCTGGGGCGACATCGTCTCGGCCGAACGGGTGACGTCGTTCGCAACATCGCAGCTGACGGCGATGTTCACCGTACTCAGTGACGGCTTTATGGTACTGCTGTATCTGGTCTTCATGCTGCTTGGACACGAGGCCTTTCCTGCCAAGGTTCGTGCAGCGTTCCCCGATGAACGTGGAACGATGGTTCTGGCACTGTTTCGCACTCTTAACACCAAGGTTCGGAAGTATCTGATCGTCAAGACGGGGTTCAACCTCCTCAACGGCTTCATCACGTGGATCATCCTCGAGGTATTCGGCGTGGACTTTGCGCCGCTGATCGGCCTTCTGGCCTTCGTCTTCCACTACATTCCTAACATTGGCTCGATCATCTCGACATTGATCCCGTCGCTGCTGTTTCTGCTGCAGACGCGGGACATCGCCCAGGTCACCCTGCTGACGGCGATCCTGACCGTGGCGCACAACGTCATCGGCAACACGATCGAGCCGAAGGTCATGGGCGACAGGCTGGACCTCAGTCCGGTTGTCGTTCTTTTTTCTCTCATCTTCTGGGGCTGGATGTGGGGCATTGTTGGCATGGTGCTGTCGATACCCATCATGGCCGTGACGAAGGCCCTTCTCGGAAGCGTCGACTCTACGCGTCCACTGGCCATTCTGATGGGTGCCGGAGAGCCCCCTGCGGTCGACCTTCAAGAGCCTGCTGCATCCTAACTTTGTGCATGCACATTGAGCTCAATGAGATCACGATCGACAGTCGGCACGGCCCGATCGTCTCCGGCGTTACGCTGTCGATCGCGTCGCCGTCTCGCGTCGTTATCTCGGGTCCGGCCTCCTGCGGAAAGTCTACCCTGATAGCCGTACTTCGCGGATCATCCGCACCGAGCGGCGGCAGCGTCACGGTCGATAGCATCCCCCTTGCCTTCACTTCGGGCAAGCAGCTTCGGGCATACCAGCGCCGTGTTGGCGTGATCACGCAGATACCGGTGTTTGACCAGGATCTTACGGTGTTCGAGAACATTCTTCTGGCCGGGGCTGCAAGGGGTCTCACACGCGAGCAGGCTACGTCAGCGGCCCTGGAGGCACTGGCTGACGTTGGCATGAGCCACCGGCGTCAGCATCGGGTTGATGAGCTTTCGGATGCCGAGCGAACACTCGTCGGTATCGCCCGGGCATTCATAGGTCCGGTTGAGATTCTGCTCATCGACGATGCCTTTGTTGGCCTTGATGAACCAACGCTCCGATCGGCGCTTGACAGCGTCATGACAACGGCTGGCAGACGAGACATCGCACTGGTGATCACAACGTCCGATGCAACGCTGGCAGGTGTTGTTCCCGATTGCCAGCGGTATACCATGCATGACGGTCGACTTTCACCTCTGCAGGAGGCGGCATGACGCGCATTGCCATCATCGGTCACGGGGCAATGGGACGAGAGCTCGTACAGCTTGCCTCGCCTCTTGGCATGACGGTCACCGAGATCTTTGACCTGACGCGTCCGGTCACCACGGCAGACCGTGACACGTTCGATGTGGCCATCGACTTCTCCTGGCCCGATGCTGTGGTTGAAAACGTCCGCGCCGTTACCGCGCTCGGCCGACCGATCGTGATCGGCACAACGGGCTGGTATGGCCGCATGGACGATGTCGAAAGGCTCATTGAATCCGGGCAGACCGGATGCGTATGGGGCTCGAACTTCAACATCGGCACGCACCTTTTTCTTCGCGTTGTTCGCCGCGCAGCGGAGCTGATAGATCCGCACACAGCATTCGATATTGCCATTCACGAGTGGCATCATCACCGGAAAAAGGATAGCCCCAGTGGCACCGCTCTGAGTACGGCGCAGAACATTCTCGCGGCTCTGCCACGCAAGACGCACGTTGAGAGTGAAGCGCAGCATGAGCGGATCGACCCATCAGCACTGCATGTTACATCAACTCGCGTCGGAGAAGTTGTCGGACGACACCAGGTTACCATCGACAGTCCGTACGAGAGCATTGAGATCACCCACACGGCCAAGAACCGACAGGGATTTGCTCAAGGGGCTTTACTTGCTGCCTCATGGATAGAGCACCGAAAAGGATTTTACGACGTCAGTAGCCTCATCGATTCACTCACTCAGGAAAGAGAAGCGCCATGAACCGACAAATCATGAGGATGACAACGGTATTCCTGATCTCTTTGGCCCTGATCAGCACCTCCGGCATGCTGCGCAGTGAAGGCCCCCTGCCTCATGGAGGCATCCGGTTCGATCCGCCGACGCTGATCGTTGATCGCGATGCCAGTGGTTTTGTGCAGTCGATGATCAAGGTCTATGCTGATCACGGTGATTCGATCCGCCTTACGGGTGTGACGGGCTCCTGCAGCTGCGCGTCAGCATCGGTGCAACGTCCGCTCATGCACGACACAACGGCTGCCAAGATTTATGTGCAGATCAACGCGAAGCATTTCAAGGATAGCATCAACACCGTGCAGTTCACCGTCAATCACACCGGCAGCGCCCGGCCTGCCATGTTCAACGTCATCGTACGCTGCAAACCGTAACGGAGCATAACCATGCAGTACTGGCTCGTGAAGTCGGAACCCGAAGTCTATTCGTGGGAGCAATTCGTCAAGGACAAGCGCACGTTCTGGGATGGGGTGCGCAACTACCAGGCGCGCAACAACATGCAGGCCATGGAAAAGGGTGATCAGGTGATCTTCTATCACTCCAGCGACGTCAAAGCCGCCGTGGGCATAGCTGAAGTGGTGAAGACTGCTTATCCCGATCCGACAACCGATGAGCCTGCATGGGTCGTGGTCGACCTCAAGCCCGTCCGCCCCCTGAAAAAGCCCGTCACGCTTGCCGAGATCAAAGCCATGCCCGACATGAATAACGTGGCCCTGGTGCGTCAGGCACGACTGAGCGTACTGCCGCTTACGCAGCAGGAATACGAGATGATCGTTAAGGGGGCTTAACCCCGCAGACGCTTCTTCAGAACGTCTACATCCTGACGGATCTTTTTATCCGTATCGATGTAGTTCAGGATCTGCTGGCAGGAATGCAGCACGGTTGTGTGGTCTCGACCACCAAAGTGCAGACCGATGCTCTTGAGTGAGGTCTGCGTCAGCTGCTTCGCAAGGTACATACACATCTGGCGGGCCAGCACGATCTCGTGCTTGCGTGTCTTTGCCGAAAGCAACGCAACGTCGATGGAGTAGTACTCCGAGACTTCCTTTTTGATCTCGTCGATCGTGAGTGTACGCGCTCCGAAGGAGTTCGACACCCCGCGCACGACTTCCTTGGCCAGTTCGATCGTCAGCTCACGGCTGTCAAGGGAGACCTTCGCCAGAAGTGAGATGAGGCACCCTTCGAGCTCTCGCACGCTGCTGGTAACATGACGTCCGATGTACTCGAGAACGTCGCCCGGCAGGTCCATTCCCTCTTCCATGCTCTTCTGCTGAAGGATGGCGATGCGTGTTTCGAGGTCAGGGGGCTGGATGTCAGTCGTTAGACCCCACTGGAAGCGTGAGATCAGCCGCTCATCCAGATCCGCCAGGTCCTTCGGTTGCTTGTCTGAGGTCAGGATCAGCTGCTTGCCTTCCTGATGCAAGGCATTGAAGGTGTGGAAGAACATGTCCTGCGTCTTTTCCTTGCCGCCCAGGAACTGAATGTCGTCCACAATCAGAACATCAACCCCTCGGTAGAAACTCGTAAAGTCGGGGACCTTGTTCGTCTGGATCGCGTTGATGTACTCCATTGTGAACTTCTCCGAGTTCGTATAGAGCACCTTCGCGTTGGGGTTTCTCTGAAGAATTCGATTGCCGATGGCCTGTACAAGGTGTGTCTTGCCAAGGCCGGTCGGACCATAGATCACCAGCGGATTGAACTTCGTCCGCCCCGGATTATCCGCCACAGCAATACCGGCAGAGGTCGCAAGCTGGTTGTTTTCGCCGCGGATGAAGTTCTCAAACGTGTAGCGCGGGTTGAAGTACGTAGGGAAGTGCGTCGTGCGAACCTGCGCCTGCGTCTGCGGGCGAGCTTCGGTAAACGGGAGCGATGGCTGGATACCCGTGCGCATCGTCGGAAGCTTTACCGTGCGCTGATCCGATGCGGGGGCGTTGTCATCAACGACGACCTCGAATTGAACCTTCGCCTTTGCTCCGAGCACGCGGTGAACCGTCTTCTGGAGGAGATTGGAGTAATGCTGTTCGATCCACTCGTAGAAGAAGTGACTCGGCAGCTCAAGTGTGATGTGCGTACCATCCCACCTGGTTGGTCGCATCTTCTCGAACCAGGTCTTGAAGACCTGATCGGATACGTTATCGCGCACAATGGACAGGCACTGAGACCACAGCACCTCGACGTCGGCGTTGGCTGACTTCGAGACACGCTGCGTGGCCCTGCCCGCAGGGCTAGCATTCTGACCCGAGGGGCGCTCTGCTGAGAAAAGCTTGAGAGCGTCGTCGTTTTTCACCAGTTCTTATCCCTTCCGCATCACAAGGTTGTACTACGCTATCCCCTTCTGCTACGCATCCCGACAAAGCACCGGAACATGGCCAGCTTCCCCTCAAGCTGTGATGCCAAGCCCCCTGACTGATGCAAGTCGGGCTGCGAATATGGGCTGTGGATAACATGCTTCACAAGTGAAAAGTGCAGTTACTGTGAATTTTTTTCGTTTGGTGGTGACGTCCTGATTTCGTAACGATATTTTCCGCCTGACATGCAAGCCGCAACCACATGTTGCGGACTTAGAATCGCCTGTCGGGATTGGGCAGTCCGTATCTTCGTCCTCGTTCTCCGTCAATTCCCAAAGCGATCTGCAGCTGTGTCTAAAGCCGAAACACAATCCGCCGAGGAAATGGGGTTTCTCGACCATCTCGAGGAACTCCGCAAGCGCATCATGCTGGCCCTGGCCGGTATTTTGGTAGCCTGCTGCGCGGTAGGGATGTATGGAGACGAGGTCATGAACCTCGTTCTGCTGCGTCCGGCCCTTGAATCACGGGTCAAACTCCAGAATATTGAGCCCTTTGGCCAGACCTTCCTGTATTTCAAGGTGATCGTTCTCTGCGGTCTGATCGTGGCTTTCCCTTGGATCCTCTACCAGGTGTGGCAGTTTGTTGCTCCGGGCCTGTACATGACCGAGCGTAAGTGGGCTCTGCGCATCACAGTGATCACCAGCATCTGCTTTCTGGTTGGTGTTTCCTTTGGGTACTACTTCCTGATACCCAGCATGCTGAGTTATGTGACGGATTTTGCTAATCCGAACATCGAGAACAACATTGCCATCGGCAGTTATTTCAGCTTTCTGGTGAATATGCTCCTGGCCTCGGGACTGATTTTTGAACTTCCCATGGTGACATGGGTGTTAGCGCGTGTGGGAATGGTCTCTCACGAAGGAATGACGAAGTATCGACGACACGCCATCGTAGCGATACTCATTGTTGCGGCCGTGATCACGCCTTCTCCCGACCCTGTCACACAGATGATGGTTGCCGCGCCCCTTTGGGTGCTGTATGAGATCAGCGTTGTGATCGCCCGCCTGTCGTATCCGAAGTCTGCACCACCTACCCCAGCTACATGAGCAGCCATTCCATCCAGTCGATCAGCGCGCCTGTCCAGAACGAGATAGAGCAGTTTGATGGCTACCTGCGCCAACAGGTGCGTTCTCAGACGGCGCTGCTCGACACTGTGGTGCGCTACATCATGCGTCAGCGTGGCAAGCGGGTGCGTCCTGCCCTGGTCTTTCTGGCTGCAGGGGCTTGCGGTGGTGTTGGAGAGCGGGCATTCATCGGTGCGGCCATGGTCGAACTGCTCCATACGGCCACGCTGGTGCACGATGATGTGGTCGATCAGGCCGAACTGCGGCGTGGCGTGGCGTCGATCAACGCCGTCTGGAAAAACAAGGTAGCTGTGCTTGTGGGCGACTATTTCCTGTCAAGGGGCTTGTTGATCGCCGTCAACAACGGCGAGTTCGACTACCTGCGGGTAACAAGCGACGCGGTACGCCGCATGAGTGAGGGCGAACTCCTGCAGATCCAGAAAAGCCGTCAGAAAACGATCGACGAGGAAACGTATTTCCGAATCATCTCCGATAAAACGGCATCCCTGATCTCTACCTGCTGCGCCGTCGGCGCGATCAGTTCCACCGATGATGCGGCACGCCGCGAGGCGCTAACGCAGTACGGTGAACTGGTGGGTCTGGCCTTCCAGATCCGTGACGATGTGCTCGATTACACATCGAGGTCCTTCATTCTGGGCAAACCTGTTGGTAATGACATTCGAGAGGGCAAGGTCACACTGCCGCTGATCTATGCCATGGCAAAGGCCGACCGCTCGGAGGCGAAGAAGATTCTTGGCATCGTCAAGTCAAAGCGTGCCGACCGCAAGGACGTGGCGCGGGTGGTGGATTTTGCGGAGCGGCACGGCGGCATTGCTGATGCTCAGGCAAAAGCCGAAACCCTACAACAGCAGGCAGTTAGCCAGCTTGATACACTCGCCCCCTCAGTGTACCGATCGGCCCTCATCGACTTTGCTAATTTTGTCATCACACGTACGTCATAGTCACGTCATCACAATCAAAGGAGGCACAGTCTATGTCACAACTACGTGCAAACAGCTTTTCGCAGGCGATCTCCGCCGACGTTATCCGTACCTACGTCCAGCGCGTTTATGCGTGGATGGTTGGCGGTCTGCTGCTGACCGGCGCAACCGCTTTCATGGTGTCGGGCTCCGAGGTCCTGCTTGCGGCCATTTTCGGTACACCTCTGAAGTGGGTTGTGCTGCTGGCCCCCATCGCCATGGTCTGGTTCCTGGCCGCGCGTGTCGACCAGATGCAGCCGAGTACCGCGGCAGGTCTGTTCATCGCGTATTCGATCGCAAACGGGCTTTCCTTCGCAGCGATCTTTCTTGTCTATGACCTTGGCAGCATCTTTCAGGTGTTCCTTATCGCAGCCGGCATGTATGGCGCGGCAGCGGCCTACGGGTTTTTTACCAAGCGCGACCTCTCAGGCATGGGGTCATTCCTGTTCATGGGGCTGATCGGTCTGATCCTCGCATCCATCGTGAACATCTTCCTCGGCAGCTCGGTTCTCGAGTTTGCTGTTTCGGTTATCGGCGTACTGATCTTCACCGGTCTTACGGCGTATGACATGAGTCGCATCAAGGAACAGGCGATCGTCATGTATGCCGGCGAAGGTCTGGCCCACAAGCGGGCGATCGTTGGCGCTCTGTCGCTGTACCTGAACTTCATTAACCTGTTCCTGTACCTTCTTCGCCTGTTCGGTAATCGCGACTAACGCGATCCGCCGCTCCCTGAGCTGATGACCACCCGGCCGCTGCACCCGGAATTTGCCCTCGAGGCGCGCGAGCTGCTGGCCGCGTCGCGGACGTTGGATGCCATCGGCGTTTGCATCGGCGGAATCGATGCATTTCCGGAGTATGCCGGTGGCTACGTTATGCTTGCCAAGGCCTATGCGGCCCTGGGTAGAGCCGATGACGCCGAAGCGCTGGTGAACGACATTTCGTTTCGCTTTCCCTATGTGCACATACATCTGCAAGCTCCCGACGCAGAAGTACTGCCGGCCGAAGAACCGGCTGATACGCAGGGTAGCCACGTCGCCGTCGTGGAACCGCCAGAAGAATCTCTTGATGACGTGGTCGAAGATGACGTGGTCGAAGATGACGTCGAGATCGAGGACACCGCCGAGGAAGCCCTGACCGACCAGGTAGGTGTCAGCGCGGCTCCCGCGCCGACGAATGTTCTCCGCATGATCGAAACCGCGCCGGTGGCCGACGATGCCCGCATCATCCGCAGCGGCAGTGTACGGCTGATTCCGGGCCTTGAATTCACGACGCTGCGCGTCGAGGGACTTCGCTCCCGTGGACGTCGGGGAATCGGGTCGCTACCCGAACCCCCAGCCTTTCGGAGTTTCCATGCGGTACGCCGACCTCAGCGTCCGGCCGAACCTGCTGTGGCACGCAGGCCGGTGAACCTTGAAGAGCTCGCCGCTCGGCTGATCGACGCAAAGATGCCCCGCCAAAGTGAAATGGATGCATCACCGCCGCGCTCGGAGCCAACGCCCTTGCAGCAGCCACAGCCAATACTGGTCACCGACACCATCGCTACGATCTACATGCAGCAGCAGTCCTATGATCTGGCGATTGAGGCGTTCAAGACGCTTATGTCGCGCAAGCCCGACAGTAAGGAACGCTACGAAGCGCTCATCCGTGAGTGCGAGCGCAAGCGCGGGGGGTAAGACCAATGCTTCTTGCCCGGTACATTCTGCGGACGCACGCAGCCCCCTTTCTCTTCGGCACCGTGGTCATCATGGTGCTGTTTTTACTTCAATACATCATGCGATGGGTTGATCAGCTCGCGAGCAAGGGACTGGACATTGCGACGATCGTTATGTTCCTCGTGCTTAACCTCTCGTGGATCGTTGTGCTGGCGGTTCCCGTCGGTGTGCTGTTCAGCACGATCATGGCCTTTGGTGCCATGTCGACCACACACGAAGTGACCGTTATGAAGGCCAGCGGCGTCGGCCTGCTTCGTATGATGATGCCAGTCGTGCTCACCGGATGTCTGTTATGGGGCTTTGTCTTCTGGTACACGGACACGGTACTCCCGGAGACGAATGTGCGCCTGTCGGCAATGATGCGCGACATAGAGAGAACCAAGCCGACGTTTGCCGTTGATGAAGGACAGTTCAGCACGTATCTCGACGGAGTGACCGTGCTGGCACGTCACGTGGACACGAACGGTCGCATGCGGGGTCTAACGATCTATGACCGCTCACGCAGTGAATCGCGCAATGTTATCTCGGCCGACTCGGGGCGTTTGATGTTCTCACCGTCGCTTACTCGGCTTGTAGTTCAACTCTATAACGGTGAGATCCACCAGCGCGCGCAGCGCGATCCGAATGAATATCGTGTGATCAAATTCGCCGGCTATCAAATGACGCTTCCGGCCGAGAACATGATGTATCAGGCCTCGGACGTTACGGGTACATCGCGCTCGGATAGGGAGATGAGCATCGCCGACATGCGCCTGGTAGTTGACCGGGCCGAACTGCAGATGTCCGAAGCACAGAAACGGTTTGATACAACCCTCAGACAGCACCTTGACTACCTGCTCAAAGATGATGCATCGGCTGACACATCCGGGCGGACCTGGAAGGAACGGATCGAACGTGCGACATCAATCCTCGTCTCAACACGGTCGACTCTCGAGTCCGAGTGCTTTCGGCGCTCCAGCGAACTCTCCGTAGCCAACAAGTATCTCGTGGAGATCCATAAGAAGTATGCGATCCCGTTCGCTTGCCTTCTGTTTGTGTTTGTTGGATGCCCAATGGGAATTCTCACCAAGGGCGGAAGCTTCGGATCGAGCGCCCTTCTGTCTCTCGGCTTCTACGTCCTGTACTGGATATCGATGATCGGAGGCGAAAAACTCGCCGATAGAGGCTTGTTGTCGCCGGCGGTTGCGATGTGGGTTGGCAACGCCGCAATCAGTCTCATTGCCGCTTTTGTGACGCTACGGGTTAACTCGCGGTAAGGGGCTCGCCCCCTACCAGACAAAACGGTTCAGAGCGGTGCTTGCACGATTGAACGCCTCGTCAACACTCTCACCGGTGGCGGTCAGGTGACCCATTTTGCGGCCCATGCGAACGTCCTTTTTGCCATAGAGGTGCAGCGCGACGTCATCGACCTTCAGCATCTCGATCACACTGTCGGGCACACCACTACCGGTGCGCTCGCCAAGAAGATTGATCATGCAGGCCGCCGGCACGCGCATGGCAGCTGAGCCAAGGGGCATGTTGGTAACGGCACGAACACAGTTCTCGAACTGTGATGTCATGCATGCTTCGATCGTATAGTGTCCGCTATTATGCGGCCGCGGTGCGATCTCGTTGAAAACGATCTCATCGGCCACGGTCAGAAACATCTCAATGCCGAAGATGCCAACCCCGTTGATGGCCTCGACGCAGGCAACCGCGATCTCCTGTGCCCGACGTTGCAGATGCTCTTCGATCGGTGCCGGTGCCAGCACCGTCACACAGATATGTCCCTGCTGAATGGTCTGCACGCACGGATACACGACCACTTCGCCACGTTTGTTGCGAGCCACCATAACGGCTAGTTCCTTGGTGAACGTCACGAAGGACTCAGCCAGCAGAGGACGTGGGTCCTCGCCCTCCATGAACCGACGCCACACCATGTCGATCTCGGTCTCCCGCTTGATCGTGGCGTTGCCGTATCCATCGTATCCGAACTTTCGCGTCTTGGCCACAAACGGATATCCATGATGACGTCCGAAAGCGTGCAGATCTTCCTTGGTTGCGATCTCGGCAAACTCCGGCGTGGGAATGCCCGCCCCCTTCATCGTCTCCTTCTGAACAAACTTGTCCTGCACCAACCGCATCGTAGCGGGCGATGGAAACACCAGACGTCGCTCGGCGATCACGTCGAGTATATCCGGGTCTATGAACTCATTCTCCAGTGTGATGATATCTGATGCCTGGATAAACCTCTCCAGCTCCTCGGAATCTTTCCAGCCGCCGGGAAACTCCAGCTTCGTCATTACGCCTGCCGGCGAATCCTCACCGTGTTCAATGATGGCCACACGCAATCCCATGCGATAGGCCTCGGACGCCGTCATCTTTGCCAGCTGTCCGCCACCGAGTATTCCTAGGGTAAGGGGCTTGTTGGGTTGTGTAAGGGAAGGAAGCATTCAGGAAATTACGGAGCGCTTCGCGCAATTACTCCGCGCCGCGCGCAATCACAGAAGTACGGAGCGCTTCGCGCAATTACTCCGCGCCGCGCGCAATCACAGAAGTACGGAATGACAGAGTTACGATGCCCATCGTCATCGGTCATCGGTCATCGGTCATCCGTCATCGGTCATCGGTCATCCGTCATCGGTCATCGGTCATCCATCATCGGTCATCCGTCATCAGTCATCGCTTATCACCACCACGGCTAGGCCGACGGCTGCTGTGTGGCTCAGGGAGACAAGTATCTTATAGGATCCCCAACGCTCGAGCATTGCGCCGAAAAGTTCGATACGGGGCTCGCCGGATTTCTCATTCACAATGCCGACGAGCTTGAACGACATCCCGTCGCGCATACCGGTCTTGATAGCCTTGGAGAACGCTTCCTTTGCGGCGAAGCGGGCTGCATAGTGCAGGAACCGCGTGTCGCCGAAGTGGTCGCAGTAGGCAATCTCCGTTGGGGTGAAGATCTTGGATAGGAAACGTTCGCCGTACTGTTCATAGGCTGCCTGGATACGCGGGACGTCGACGACGTCTGTGCCGATGCCGATGATCATGACGCATCTCCGACGAGTAAGGGTAGGATGTGAGCGCTGGTTCCTGTCAGGACATGGTGGGCTTCTGCAGTGAGCTCCGTGCGGTTGGGGTTGACCTCGACGAGCACCCCGCCATAGCGCTTTGCCGTGTACGGCAAACCGGCGGCTGGATAGACTTCGGCACTGGTGCCGGCAACGATCATCACGTCGCACGTCATGGCTGCCTGCTCGGCTGCGGCGAACACGTCCTGCGGGAGTTCTTCACCGAACCAGACAACATTGGGGCGCATAGCCCCCTGACATATCGGACATGTCAGTAGATCGTCCGTACGGATGTGATCGCAGTCATTACAGCGATTTTCAATAAGGTTACCATGAACTTCGAGAACATTCACGCTTCCCGCACGCTGATGAAGTCGATCTACATTCTGGGTGATCAGTGTGAACGTACCCCTTGCGCGTTGTTCCAGAGCTGCCAAGGCATAATGTCCGGCATTCGGTTCGACCGACCTGGCGATGGCTTTGCGATACGCATACCATTCTCGTACGCGCTCCGGGTTGGCCAGGAAGCCGTCCATACTCGCCAGTTCACGGGGCGAGAACTTAGCCCATAGCCCATCCGGATCGCGGAACGTCGCAATTCCCGACTCGGCACTCACGCCGGCTCCTGTGAGCACAGCCACCGACTTGGCATCGCGGAGAATCTCGCGGACGTAGTCGATCTGGACGTCCACTACGCCGCCGAGTTGAGTTGATCTTCCAACAGCAGGTATGCCTTGATGAGCTCGTCGAGATCTCCGTCCATTACCGAATGGACATCGGTGATCTTCGTCTCAGTGCGGTGGTCATTGACCATCGTATACGGCTGAAAGACGTAGCTGCGGATCTGCGAGCCCCATTCGATCTTCTTCTTGCTGCCTTCGATCGCGGCCTTGGCGGCCTCTTCTTCCTCGCGTCGGATCTGGTACAGGCGCGACTTCAACATCTTCATCGCATGCTCGCGGTTGAGCAGCTGTGAGCGCTCCTGCTGGCAAGCGACAACAACGCCCGAGGGAATGTGACGCAGACGCACGGCGGTCTCGACCTTGTTCACGTTCTGCCCGCCCTTGCCGCCCGACCTGAATGTGTCCATTTCGACATCAGCAGGATTGATCACGATCTCCACGTCATCCTCGACCTCCGGGTAGACAAACACCGATGCGAACGACGTGTGGCGTCGGGCGTTGGAGTCATACGGGCTGATGCGCACCAGACGGTGGACGCCGTTCTCGGCTTTAAGGTAACCGTATGCATACCGCCCCCTGATCTCCAGCGTACAGCTTTTGATGCCTGCAGTGTCGCCCTCCTGCTCTTCGGCCAGGTACACCTCGAAGCCATGCTTTTCGGCCCAGCGCGTGTACATGCGCATGAGCATCTCGGCCCAGTCCTGCGCTTCGGTGCCGCCGGCACCGGCATTGATCGTTAGGATGGCGTTGCGGTTGTCGTCCTGACCTGACAAGATCTTACGAAGTTCCAACTCATCGACCGAGGTCTGGCAGCGTCCAAGTTCGGAGATGATGTCGCTTTCCATCGACAGGTCTTCGGCCTCTTCGGCCAGTTCGATGAGTGCCTCAACATCACCAACACTGCCCTGCGCCCGCTCCCACGTCTGCACCCAGTCCTTCAGAGTGGACGCTTCCTGCATCATTTTCTGCGCCTTCTGCGCATCGTCCCAGAAGTCGGGAGCTTGGGAGAGCATCTCCCTCTCGGCTATCTCGTCGCGCTTGCGATCGATGTCAAAGGAACCTCCGCAATTGGTCCACACGGGCGCGGAGTTCACTTACCTGTTGTTTTTGTGGGTCGAACATGGCGCAAAGATACGGCGTCAGGGTCGTGTACTCTCATTACGCAAGTTGCGTTACGCATTTTGCGTTGCGCATTTTGCGTTACGCACGTTGCGCAATGGTGTTCTACTGAAGGGGGCTGGACAGGGTAAGGATCCAGCCGAAGCTGCCGGAGCGCGACAGCGGACCCACGGGCCAGCGGGCGTCAATGCGCAGCATCAGAAAGTCGCTGATGAAGGTAGGAATTCGAGCCAGGCCAAAGCCTGCTTCCATATACACACCATTGGTGCTGTCGAAGCTTACGCCGGGAACAACTGCTCCGGCACGATTGGTGGTACTGATGGCATTGAAGACACCGATCAGGTCGACACCCCTTCCGAACACCAGACCCGGAAGTCCGATCGCCCGCCACCAGAGGTCGGTGAAGTTGTGTTCTGCACCGAGGCGGACGAATTCCGTTCCGGCAAAGGCATTAATGTTGATCGTTGCCATGTCTGCTAGCGCACCGAATACCGGGAAGGCGCGCATGGCCACAAACCGGTACTGCATCGGCGTCAGAACATCCTGCAGGCCCCCTGCCAGAGTAAGCTCCAATCGCATGGGAGAATAGCCCGTCTCGTAGGTCGGCAGTCTGAGCGTAGCGGAGGCATCAAGTGACCAGAAAGACAGACCAGTGGTGGTCTCACGTCCGACAATACCGTGTATCGTTCCCGTACCCGCAAAGGGGTTTGTTCCGTCGGCAATTGTTCCATCGGAAAAGAGCCCGATGATTGGACTCGTACGCGGAGCCTGCAGGGTTATGGACACAACCTGGAAATCGCCCGGCGTGGCCAGTACCCTGGGACGCGCGAGCGAGTCGAGAAGGGGCATGTTGATATGCCGTGACCACGATCCCTCGAGCGTGGCACTCATCCACCGCGAGCGCAGCTGTGCGCCGAGTGCAAACCCGTCGCGCCGGAAGAAGTCCTGATACTCGGGAAAGAGCAGATTCGCCACATCAATACTGCTGAAGCTCAACTGCGTGCTCCTGGCCGCCTGCACACTGGCCAGAGACGAATACACGCTACCGGAGATTCCAAGCGATGTCCGTCGTGACCTGTAAATGGTGGCGTCCATGGCAGCACGGCCAAAACGCGTGTCAGCCGCTCCGATACCCCCTGACAGGACAAGGCGCATCGGGGAAAGCCGGGCTGTTATCGATGCGCCGTAGACTGTCTGGGAGATTGAGCTGTAATTGAACAGCGGATCCAGACCGACAACTGCATCACCAAACCGGGCAAGGGTGAACAACGAGGTCGAGAGCGGACCGCTTTGTTCGGTCGGTTCATTGCCACCGGCTTTCTGGATGCTGTCCTGACGAGCATACACCTTGGCCTCCTCCTCGGTCTGCTCGGCAAAGGCGTTAGCCTTCCAGTACTCCGGACGCAATGAATCAGCCGTCGAGTCGACATCAACACGTACACGTGGCGTATCAATCTCCACTCCGCCGGCCATGTCCGCCGCTTCGGCAAGTGCAATCGAGTCGGCACGCGAAAGCTTCTTCGGAGTAAAGAGACTGTCGGGGATGTCCACGTTGACGTCTACGTTGCGAACGTTGGTCTGAGCAGCCACGTTGGCTTTAACGGTAACGATTCCCGTGATGACATTGATCCGCAGGGACGCCGTCGTTAGTTGATACGTTGGTATCCAGATGCTGTCGTTGACGCGATCATAGCGCTGTTCAAAGGTCAGCCCCTTGAGAAACGGAAACGATGTTTCCTGCGAGGGGGCGAACGTGGCAGCGATGATCTGATACGTTCCATCAACGATACTGAGCTTGCCTTCAAAGCCCGGAAACAGCCGCGAGCGCGGCTTGAATGACAGTTCATACACCGTCTGGCCGTCAAGTTCACTCTTGCCGGTGATCGCATAGTCGTATGAACCAAGCGCCTCCTTGCCAAGGGGCGTCACCAGCTTCGTCTTGAGGATCGTTACATCGTCCATTGTAAAGTCGAAAAACTCATCAAAGACAGCGGTGTTCTCCTGGGCCGGTATGTTGGCGGTCTGACGTCGCTGCTCTATGCGGACATGTTTGCGGTACTCGGGCTGACGTCGCTCGCTGATCGTGGAGAAGGTCTCAAGGATCACCTCCTGCTGTTGCTGATTTGAACTTCCGACGCCACCGAGATCAATGTCGAAGCGAATCTTCGAATACATCGATGCAACTACGGTGCGAATGCGCCGTGCGTTAGCGTCGCGTCGTTCAACCGCACGTCGGATGACTTCTTCTGGAGTGATGTCAGCCACGACATTCACACCCCGCAGCGACACACCTGCAGAGGCCAGCTGAATGCGCACGGTAGTGGTCACTTCGGGCACGTCATAACGACGTTCCCGGTAGCCAATACTTCGAACGATCAGATGTTCTGTCTGCTTGGGCACCGGCAGCTTAAACGTGCCGCGACGGTCTGTGTATGTCCCTGTGGTGCGGCCTTCGGCGCGAATTGACGCACCCGCGATCGGCTCTCCCGTTAGAGAGTCGATGACCATGCCGGAGACCGTTCTCATGTCCTGTGAGAACGCTGATGCGGAGAACGCAAAAAACACTGTGAATACCAAGAGCATCAATCGAATTGTCATGCGGGGCAATGTCGCGGGGCGCAAATGTGGTAGGAATCAGAATCGATCGTGAATCGATGTTTGGACACTCAAAGCTCAAACGGGTTTCACCATCATCCATTCATCGAGGTAGTTCATGAAAACCATCTTCACCGTCGGCATGATGCTCATGGCAATAGCATCCGGAGTTCATGCGCAAGATGAGCCCACGATTCGCAACAAGCAAGGTGCCTCTGCTCTGCTCTTCACGTTGAGTGGCCTATCGGACCTACAGGCCGGCAACTATATGGGAGGGGTCGGCGCACAGACATTTATGGCCGACAACATCGCTGTCCGCTGCGGACTAGGTTTTAGCAGCAGCACCTTGACGAAAAACAACACAGCAGAAGAGGAAACAACCTCCACGTCGTTTTCGGTTGCTCCCGGAGCACGCTACAACCTCTTCAACAACACCAACGTAGCACTCTTCGGCGGCGGACAAGCGATGGTGGGCATCAAGCGAACGCAGAGCTCGGCGGGTGGAGCAGATGTCGGTTCGATCACTACCACCACACTTGGCGCTGGCCTTTTCGCCGGTGCGGAGTGGTTTGCCTGGCGCAATGTTTCGCTATCGGTCGAATACGGTCTTGGCTTCCTGCACAGCACTGATCGGACAAAGGATGCCATGGGCGTCGAGCGGGATGGTCCGACAACGACGGACGTGACCATGGGAATCTCAAACATCAGCTTCACACTCGGCTTCTATTTCAACTGAGAGACATGTCGATACCCCGTATGCAACGACTTTTATCAACCCTGCTGGGTATGCTGATGCTGAGCCCCCTTGTTGCCCAGCCAAGCAAGTATCCGATGCTAACCATTCACCGGCAACGGATCGTGCAGTCATGCGGTGCGGTGCTCGACACGACGAGCTCAAGCGAAGGGTTTCTGCTCAGCAGCATCGTCGGTCTAACATCGATCGGGACGACCACATCGGCAGTTCGGGGAAAGACCTATCTCGGATTCTGGGTTCCGATACCCGTCATTCTCAGCGCTGATGACTCGGCTACCAACGTTGTTGCCGGCGCTCGAATCTGGTCGTGGCCGAATCCATTTCGTGATCAGGTCTCGATCGACGTCCAAGTGCCGGACCGATCGGTTGTTGAGGCAAACATCTACACCAGCATCGGTAAGCACGTTGCAACTCTGGCCGTGGCATCACGACGAAGCGACGGCGTAACGTTCACGTGGGATGGAACAGCAAGTGATGCAACAACCGGTGCATCAGGCACCTATCTGGTCCGCGTCTTCGTGCAGGAGCCCCTTCTTCAGCGGCGCATCGTGTACTCATCATCACTTACACGTGTGCGGTGATTATGACTCGAGTGGCATCAATATCATGGGCTGTTTACCTGATCACCATGGTGGTGGTTACCGGGAATCGCATGCAGGCACAGGTGGACGGCGCAACGGTTCCACTGCATCTGTCATTTCAGGGTGTACTCATTCAACCCGATGGAACGGTATACGCCGACGGCCGATATGCCGTTTCCGTGAAGCTCTTCCCAAGCGCTGTAGGCGGAACAGCCGTATTTGAGGACGTGATATCGACCACCATCGTTGGCGGTGTGTTCAATCTCATAATCGGTGAGCAGGAGCCCCTCGATAACGTCGACTTTACGCAGCAGCTGTGGATTGAGATCGGGTTGCCCGGGACCACGCAAACGGCCTTCGAACCACGCACGCGTTTGACAACGGCGCCATATGCAGCCGTTGCCAGGCAATCCGTCGTTGCCGGAGGGCTCACCCCGAATGCTACCGGTGCAGTGCGCAGCTTGAACGGGGCTCAGGGCGACGTCAACATCGTCGCTGCCGGCGGCCTTGTCATCACTCAGGACGGAAGTGATGTTACGATCGATGCCACCGCCGTAAAGGGTATCGTGACAGTGACCACACAGGATTCCGTCCTGCGCGTGCAGAACGCCACCGGACCTACGGTCGTCCTTGGCGTGCGTGATTCATCGATCACTACGCGCCATCTGCGATCTACCGGTGTAACACCGGGCGTGTACGGTGATTCGCTCCGCATTCCGCGCATAACGGTCGATCGCGATGGCCGCATCGCCTCGATCAGCACCGTTCAGATCGGTCCTACACAGACAACCACGATGCCAATTGCTTCCGGTCGGTATGTCAATGCAACTCCGAACCGACAGTATTCCGTAACGATCAACACGACAACTGCCACACCCGTGGCTCTGCCGACGTTACTGCCAAATGCCCGAATCCTCATCACTATCGACTCTTCCGATGGCACAACAACCTATGCCATCTCACAGCGTACGCTAAACGGCTTTACGGTGTCCTTCGCAGGCGGCATCGCTCCGAATACTTCCTTCAGCTGGATGGTAATCAACCTCTAGCATTTCATCACCACAATCAGGAGGCTTCAATGCCAACACACCGTCTGCCGCGTTTCCTCGCGGCACTTACCCTCGTCTGCTCGGCTCTGCCGGCAACACTTCTCGGTCAGACCCTGCCGATCGAGACTCGTGAACTCAAGATGCAGGGAGCTACGTCTGGTACCATCTCTCTGACGGTACCCGCTACCGTCGGGACACCCTACACGTTGACTCTGCCAAGTGCCGTACCCGGCAACGGATCGCTGATCTACAGTAACACAACCACAGGCGGACTGGCATGGTCAAACACGCCATCTGCTGCCGGATGGTCACTGCGCTGGAACGGCACCGCTCTGGAATGGTTCGATCCGGCCGGAGCGTCAAATCCGAACTGGTCTCTTACCGGTAATGCACTCGCGACCACGGGAGTTCTCGGTGCAACAAGCAACCAGAACATCAGTATCATCACCAACAATCTTGAGCGGATGTCTTTCACCAGCGATGGCATCATTGGCATCAATGACGGTACGAATGGCGGATTGACGACGAATGTCGGTAAGTCGACCGGTACGGTGAATCTGCTTGGTACACTGAACCTTACCGGTATCACCAACATCAATACGTCAGGTACCGACGCAACGAGCATCGGAACCGGTGCTACGGCCGGGACCGTCAGCATCGGGCGCACGGGTGGCTCGATCAACACTACCGGAACGCTCACGCAGACAGGCACGCTGAATCTTGCTGGCGTCTCAAGCCCCCTTCAGGTAGGGGGCTCTGCAGGTACAAGCGGTGATGTGCTGGTATCGCAAGGTGCTGGTGCAACTCCAGCCTGGCAGAATATCAACTCGGCCATCGGTATTCGTGCAGCCGGACAGTCAAGCGTCACTGCTGCAACATCAGCTACTGTGACGGGGCTGACTACGCTGACCGGTACGGACGCGATCATCGTAACGCTTGAGGGCGCAACCTCGGTGACCGCCACCGTTACCTCACGTACGGCAGGCACCGGATTCACGGTCACATTCTCCGGGCAGTACTCCGGCACGGTGAACTACATGGTCATACGAGCTCAATAACAGTGCTCTTCCCGACCCCACCAGGCCGATCGCGACGGCCGGTGGCGGAAGGGGCTCACACCATCACACGCGAATCACAGCGATTCAATGAGACCGCCGATCACACCATATCACCACGTTCCTGCTATCCTCAGCATCATTCTCTTGCTGTTTGCATTGGTAGCGGAAAGCCGGGCGCAAGTGCCACTCTACACGCGCGAGCTGCACATCCAGCACAACGGCGGTGGTAACTCACTTCGGTTCATTCTGCCTGCCATCACATCCTCGTATACCCTCTCTTGGCCGGCTTCCCAGGGGGCTTCAGGTACGATGCTGACCAATGACGGTAGTGGAAATCTCTCATGGACGGCCACCCTGACGGCGATCGGTAGCACGGGTACAACCAACTACGTTCCACTCTTCACCTCTGGATCTACGGTAGGTAACAGTGCGCTGTTCCAGAGCGGGTCTTCCATCGGACTTGGCACAACGTCTCCCGGGGCATCTCTGCAGATCAATCCCGCGTCTGCTTCCACAAAGGGAATCATCGTCCGCGCAACTACATCCGCTACTGCTAACCTCTTCGAGGGTCAGAATAGCAGCGGCAGTACGCTCTTCGAGATATCCTCATCCGGAAACCTTACGCGCATTAACAATGTGGCATACTCGTGGCCATCGTCGTTGCCGGCAGCTGCTACCTCCGGCACTCAGCTAGGTGCAGGGTTGTTCACGATCTCCAGTGCCGGCACCGTATCGTGGAGACAGGCCGCATCTGCCTCGGCAGATCTCGACTTCCCCAACACCGCCACGCGCACGTCGAGCGATCTGACGATCACCCTCACCGGTGCGGCAACGGGCGACATGGTCGCCCTGGGCGTTCCCAACGTCGCTACCCTGGCAAACACATGCTATACCGCATGGGTGTCGGCCGACAACACGGTCACGATCCGATTCAACAACTTCGATAACGCCGATAAGAACCCGGCCTTGGGAACCTTCAAGGTGATGGTCTTCAAATAGTCAGGGGGCGGATTAAACTTCAGATATTGCGCGGCGGTCTGTGCCGCCTGATGTTATTCCGGGGAATCCGCCATGCGCCTAACGTCTCTTCTACTTTTCGTCCTCTGCGTTACGGGGTCGATCTCATCGTTCGCCGCTGAAACACCTACATGGTCGGCCAACGTTGCCAGGATCATCTACACCAACTGCACGCCGTGCCACCGTCCAGGCGAGATCGCCCCATTCCCGCTCATCACGTATGAGCAGGTATCGGACTTCGGCTTCTCTGTCAAGCGAGCCGTCGAAAAGCGCGAAATGCCCCCATGGCCCCCTGCCAAAGGTCATGGCACGTTTGTGGGGAATCGTTCTCTGAGCGATTCGGACATCGAGACAATTGCGAAGTGGGTCGATGGCGGCATGCCGGTTGGTGACCTTGCCTCGGCGCCGAAGCCGCCCACCTTCCCTGAAGGGTCGCAGCTGGGTACGCCGGATATGGTGCTGACGATGAATGAGACGTGGACGGTGCAGGATAATAACAAGGACGTGTACCGATACTTCGTACTTCCGACCAAGCTCCTGCAGGACCGCAACGTCAAGGCCATTGAGTTTCGGCCGGGCAACGCAGCCGTTGTTCATCACGTATTGTACTTCCTGGACACATCGGGTACTGCCCGAAAGAAGGATGCCGAGGATCCTCTACCCGGATACAGCGGTTTCGGCGATCCCGGATTTGAGTCGGCCGCATCATTCCTCGGCTGGGTTCCGGGTGCACAGACGCGATTCTACCCGCCCACAATAGGTGCAAAGATGTATGCAAACTCTGACTTCGTGATCCAGGTCCATTACGCACCCTCGACGACCGTGCAGACGGACCGTTCTCATCTGAATGTCTTCTTTCACCCAAGTGATGAAGTTCGTCAGGTTCAGCAGTTTGCCATGAATATCCGGAACCTTCCACAGGGTCAGAGGTTCGAGATTCCACCGAACAAGGTTCAGGCCTTCACAACATCCTTTACTGTGCCGTATGAGATCAGTGTCATCGGCATCGCGCCGCACATGCACCTGCTGGGCAAGGATTGCCGTGCCTACGCAACAACACCAAAGGGCGACACCATACGGCTGATCTCGGTACCGCAATGGGACTTTCACTGGCAAGGGGGCTATACCTACAAGAACCCTGTTCGGATACCACGCGGATCGAAGCTTTTCTATGAGGCGTCATACGACAACACGATCAACAACCTCGACAATCCAAACAGTCCACCTAAGACAGTGCGATGGGGCGAGGGCACCTCTGACGAGATGCTACTGTGCTACTTCCACTGGCTGCCGTTTCAGCCGGGTGATGAAACACTTGATATGGAGACCTCGCTACCGACTTCAGTCGATGACGTAACCGCAGGAGCCCCCTTTCGTGTTCAAGCATGGCCCAGCGTTGCAGCGGAAATGATTCGCCTTGCTGTTGAATCAGATACTGAGCGCAGCATCACCCTTGAGGTTGTCGATGCAACCGGCTCGACTGTCGGACTTCAGAACAGCAGGTATAACGTTCCGCAAGGCATATCAACCCTGACGATTCCCGCCGCCGACCTTGCCACAGGTGTCTATCTGGTCCGGGCCATCAGCGGCGGTGGGTTCAGCTCCTGCCGTGTTGTGGTGAAGTAGGGGGCCAGTGATCGTGGTGGGTATAGCGTGCTGCGACCCCACGATCATTCGAACGTCTGTTTCAGGCGCATATAGCGTTCCTGGTAGGCCACCAGAGAAGGATCGACGCCGAGGTGTTCGAGCACAAAGGTGAAGATCTTGATGCCCGATTCAAACTCTTCAACAATCACCTGGTCTGCCCCCTGATCAAGTGCCGACTTACTGTTGCGCTGATAGCGGGAGCGGACAATGATCTGCACGTCTGGGCGATGCGTGCGGATGAGCTTGACGCCCGAGGCAATGGCGGCGTCCTGATTGATGGCAATGATCACGACCTCGACGTTCTTGAGTCCTGCCATGCAGAGTGCATCAAGATCGGTCATGTCCCCCGTCACCACAGGCTCGCCCTTTGCGCGCAGAGCGCTGACATTATTGCGATCCAACTCCAGAAGCCGGTACTTGATGCCTGTTTCGGCAAGAACGTGTGCCACATTCATCCCCAGCACACCTGCACCAATGATCATCACAATGGGCTGATCGTCCGCACCTTCTGCATCCTCAAGACGAATTCTCCCTTCACCAGCACTTGCACCCCAACGACGTAGCCGAGGAGCGAATCTGGCAAGGGGCGACACACGTTCGGCAACCGTCGGAGCAAACGTCACCAACAGTGGCGTCACGATCATGGTAATAATGATCGTTACCAGAAGGTTTTGAAAGTCTGACGACGTGATGACGCCATAGTCGACGCCGACTGAAGCCAAGACGAAGGAAAACTCCCCCACCTGCGCCAGAATGATGCCGGCGGTGATGGCCGTGCGGATGGGCACGCGGATAGCGATCAGAACTGTGCTGACCACAAGCCCCTTAGCCAGAAGGATCATTACCGCTAGAACGATATTGGCTGGCAGCGTACTCCAGGTGATGTGAACCAGAAGTCCGATCGATAGAAAGAACATGCTGGTGAAGGCATCTCGCAGCGGCGCGATTGCCTTGCCTATGTCATGACCGTCGTCACTTCCGGCAATAGCCATACCGGCAATGAACGCTCCGAGCGCCATGGAAATGCCGGCAACTGATGTAACCCACGCTGCTCCGAAACACAGTCCGAGTGCGGCAAGAATGAGGACTTCCGGCGTGCTTGAGCGAACAAGGTGCGGGATGAGTCGCGGGAGAAACAGACGCAGCACTACAACCAGCGCAACGGTCACGACAATCAGCAGCCCCAGGCGAAGGGCTATCTCGCCAGACTGAACATTTTCCTGTGAGCCGAGCAGCGTGGCGATGACCATCAGCGGCACCACGGCGATATCCTGGAAGATGAGAATGCCCAGTGCCGCCCTGCCCTGAGGCTGAGCAAGCTCCCGCCGATCACTGAGCATCTTGATGCAAATGGCCGTTGAGCTTAATGCCGATGCCATCCCGATGAGCACCGCCGCCGACATGGAAAGCACGACGCCGGTCATGCTGGCCGTGGCAAGTACCAAACCCATGGTCACGAGCGTCGTGACCATGATCTGCAGCGGCCCCCCGACAAGAACGATGGAGCGCAATCGCTTGAGGTCTTCAAGCGAGAACTCGAGTCCAATCGTAAACAGCAGAAGCATCACGCCGATCTCGGCGATGGTGCTGATGATGGCGTCCTGCTGCACCACGCCGATACCGCTCGGACCCAGTATGAGTCCGGTGGCGATAAGTCCGATGATAGGGGGCAGATTGACCTGCCGGAAAAGTCGGATGACAACAAGAGCGGCAAGACACAACAGGGCCAGCTCATCGAGGAACTCAAATGCGTGCATAGCCCCCTCGCATTAGGTCCGCGCTCCAAAGACGGCCGTTCCTACGCGCACGACGGTCGATCCCTCGGCAACAGCCCATTCGAGGTCATGGGACATACCCATGGAAAGCTCAGAGCGGGTTCCTCGTGCCGCATCAAAACGGTCGCGTATCTGGCGCAGCATGGCAAAGCCCTTGCGCACAACCGACTCGTCGTCGCTCAGCGCACCAATGGTCATGAAACCCGCAATGCGCAGACGGTCGTGCGATTCGACCATGTCGATGAGTGCTTCCACAGCGTCGGGATGACATCCGTGCTTGCTGGCTTCGAAGGAGGTGTTGACTTCGATCATGACGTTGACATTCGTGTCTTTCTTGATGCACTCGGCACTGAGCGCTTCCACCAGCGACGCACGATCGACCGACTGGATGCATTGTACACGTCCGACAACGTCTTTGACTTTGTTCGTCTGCAGATGACCGATGAAGTGCCACTCAATGGAAAGGTCAGCCAGAGCCGTTGTCTTGGGCACAAGCTCCTGCACGCGGTTCTCGCCGAAGAGATGTTCGCCCAGCCCGGCAACAGCGCGGAGTGTCTCCACTGACTGCGTTTTCGTAGCCAGCATAAGCCGGGCCGCATCGGTAGGACGGCCCACAGCTGCCAGAGCTGAATTCAGACGTTGATGGACGGATCGCAGGGATGAATCAAGATCGTGCATGGCGCAAATCTACCCTGCGCCAGCGTACCACAACGGCGACGTCGCCAGATCGCTCTGCATCTACTTCCGACAAGTCATCTACGATACGAGCATGCAATCAACGAACTACAGAAATACCATGCACTTCGGATGTTAGTCCGCGCTCGACTCGCACGCAATAAAAGCCGCTTGGAACTAGTGACGCGATATGTCCACGAATACTTTCGATTGTGCCGAAAGTTGCGAACGGATCAATTATAAGATTCCCTGACATAGAGTGAACAAAGACTCGTCCCTCTTCAAGCTGAACTTCCGCTTCATCAATGTTCGTCGTGACGGGATCTATCTCCAGCACATCGTATGACACCGCCAATCCTGGACCCTGTAACGAGATAACACCTCGAAGTTTTTCACGAGACCATGAGCTACCAACGGGAACTTGCAGTCGGCCACTGGCACGTCCCCTTTCATCGAACTCCAGCGGGTATCCGGTGACAGGCGTTAATAAGGCCCTCATGGCACCCGAATGATCGCTAACTCCGTTTCGCCCCCGATACGTAATGTCCTCGACGACAACAGCGTACAAGCTCAGTTCCTTCCGCGCTCCGGTTAGTTCAACAGTGTAGTCGATTACTACGGAGTCCTTGATCAGGGACATTGTTGCTGTTATAGTGCTGGAGACAGAGCTGTCGAGCAGGGCATCCAGAACGACAGGCCAATTATGATACCCGCCTGTCTGACGCAATCCGTCAAAAAATGTGGTTGGTGTACCCGAGACACCACCGAGCACCTGAGCCCTCTGCATCGGCTGCACAGTGTTTGCCTGATAGATCGGGTCGTCCAAGTAAACGGGTAGATGATAGTATACCACGACAACACGTTCATCTCTCTGGGTTGTCGTAATGTGGGCGTCAACTGCAGCATGCATGGACGCACACGGTCCGCAGTGTGAGTTTGTGAAAATCTCTGCAAAGACCCTGCGCTGGGCATTTGCTGTAGGAAGTACCGTAAGAACGGCAAGGAATACAAGGGCTGTTAGTCGCATGAAGTTTCCCTCAAAGAGATTGGTCAGTTGCGGAGTTTCTAGATGATCCAACCGCAAAACTGGGACATTCGCGCAACTAAGACTGTCGTCCCGGCGACAGTCAGGAATTATGATTTAGTATGATCTCCGTGCTTGTCATTTCCAGCCGGCCCATTCGGCGGTAGTCACCGACAAGGCGCACAACAGTCTGCCTGCTGAGACCAGTCAACATTCCCAGCTCTGAATGTGTTAATCGAATTGGAATACGAGTAGAGTCACCATTTCGGATACCATATCTCTGAGCCATCCTGCTGAGAAATCCGTCAAAACGCTCGTTGGCGGATCGAAATGCCATGTCGACCAGGCGCGTTGAAATGTACTCAACTCTATCTGCCACATGGGCAAGTAGGCTCTTGTTCAGTGACGGAAACTCCATTAATGCACGCTCAAATGTCGGTCGATCAAACAGGCATACCATCACTTCATCGATGGCTACCGCATATTCCTCAGTAAATGGCGCGATATCTGCACCTGATACATCCTCAATTCGGCCAAAGAACTCGCCAGGCCCAAGTAGGTCTGCAACCACTTCGTTACCATCTGGGAGTACTCGCACTATCTTCATAAAGCCAGACTTGATAAAGTAGACGTGGGATCCAACCTGATCAAGGGATATCTGCGAGTCACGTATCGCAGAATGAACACGCGCCATACCACCGATCTGCTCCAGTTCGCTCTCAGAGCATAAATCGAACATGGAGCAAGACCGCAGATACCAGAGTGACGTTTGCTGATCGTGAGTCATAGAAGCGCTCCGCGAGTCGACAGGATATGTGGAATGATTTCAATCCAATTTTTGGGGTATTGAAATTCCGTGCATAGCGCAAATCTACCCTGCGGCAGTATGTTCGCCCCATGAAGAAATCCTTAGCCCTACGGTTTCTGGACGGCGTTGAACGCGTCGGCAACCGCCTGCCTGATCCGCTGACGCTCTTCGCGATCGCAGCACTGCTCGTCATCGCTGTCTCATGGCTCTTCTCCACTCTCGGTGTTGTCGTCACACACCCGGGAACGAAGGAAACAATCTCAGTCGTCAATCTCCTGGCTCCGTCAAGTATTCAACGGATGTTCACCGATGCCGTGAAGAATTTCACGGACTTTCCACCATTGGGACTTGTACTGGTAACCATGATTGGCATTGCCGTAGCCGAGCGCAGTGGATTCATCACGGCGCTCTTACGCGCAACCGTACTGAATGTTCCCCGCCCGCTCCTCACAGCCGCGCTCGTCTTTGCGGGTGTGAACTCCAGTCTCGTTGCCGATGCCGGCTACGTTGTTCTGATCCCACTGGGCGCAGTCATCTTCGCCGCTGTCGGACGTCATCCGCTGGCCGGACTCTCGGCAGCATTTGCAGGGGTGGCAGGGGGCTTTAGTGCGAACCTCTCCATCACGTCGCTTGATCCGCTGCTTGGCGGTATTACGCAAACCGCTGCTCAGCTGATCGAGCCATCGCATACCGTCAGTGCCGCCGCCAACTGGTACTTCATGATCGCCTCAACGTTTCTGCTGACGCTCATCGGTACGTGGGTCTGTGATCGCATCGTCGAGCCACGACTCGGCGCTTGGGAACGTCCGGATGGTGACGGCCATATGGGACAGCTATCGACGGTCGAACGCAAGGGATTGCTTTGGGCCGCCATTGCCTTTGCCGTGATGATCGCCGCCACGATTGGCATCAGCGCTCCAGAGGGAGCGCTGATGCGCGATGCGCAGGGCACCCTCAAGCCCCTCGAGCACAGCATCGTCCTGATCCTGATGCTGATGTTCCTTGTCATGGGGCTTATCTACGGACGCATTCTCGGCACCGTAAAGAGTGATGCCGATGTGGCCGTAATGACCAGTGACGGAATGGCAACGCTCGGCGGCTATATCGTCCTGTCATTTGTTATGGCCCAGTTCATTGCCTACTTCAAGTGGTCCAACCTGGGAATAGTGACCGCCGTTTCGGGAGCTGAGGTACTTCGATCGCTACAACTGCAAGGACCACTGCTTCTGGTGGCATTTGTCGTCGTCTCCATGATCATCAACCTTCTCATCGCCAGCGCTTCGGCCAAGTGGGCCATCATGGCGCCGGTCTTTGTGCCGATGTTCATGCTCATGGGAGTTTCACCGGAGGCCACTCAGGCGGCATACCGTGTGGGTGACTCTTCGACGAACATGATCGCCCCATTGCTGAGTTACATACCGCTGATCCTGGTGGCCATGCGTCGGTACGTCAAGGAATCCACGCTGGGCACATTGCTGTCGCTCATGCTTCCTTACTCGATCTCGACCGCCATTGTCTGGACGCTGTTTCTGTTGATCTATGTCTTCCTCGGACTGCCACTGGGCCCAGGCGTGTCGGCGGAGTTCATTGCACCTTAGCGCAGGATGACGCTCTGCGTGAGCGTGGTCGTACCTGCTGACAGTCTCACCGAGTAGACTCCTCTGGCCAGGTGAGAAACATCAAGGGTCTGTGTTCCGCCCGCAGAACGATAGAATCCTGCACGCTTTCCGTCAGTGGACATGATCTCGATCTCGTACACTCCGCCAACGTCGCTCGGCGGCAGAATGGTCAGGCGGTTACTGGCAGGGTTAGGTGCAATGAAACCCTGGTCAGCATCAGCTTCGGCAACCGAAGTGATCGTGCCCGTCAGAAAGGACTGACGTTCACTAAAGACGCCGGTGGCATCATCATCGATCGAGCGCACACGCCAGAAGTAGCGTTTGCTGCTCTCCAGTCCACGCACAGCAAAGGTCGTGTCGGCCAGAGCTGTAGCGCTGGCGATGACCGGGCGGAAGCTGGCGTTGGTGGACACCTCGACGTCATAGCGGAGTGCACCGGGTACGCGTTCCCACGTAAGAGCAACGGGCGAGACGTCTATAGCGCCCGCTGCTGGCAAGAGCAGTGCAGGCGGACGCACCGCGGTTACGAATGACCACTGCGTAGACGCCGGGCCAGCGCCACCTGCTCCGTAGGGTTCGACGCTCCAGGTATATCGGCGATACCCCTGTTGAAGATTTTGAAGTCTGAACTGCGGCTCGCGGATACCCTGATACACGGTGTTGAGCGTTGAGTCCGCTTCAGCCGACACGAACACCGAGTACGATACCGCCCCCGGTGCGGGCTTCCACGTCAGTACCGTATCGGGAAGAATGCCCCGCCGAGTATCAGGGGGCGATGAAAGCTCAACGCGAGATGGCTTGGCTGGCAGCGACGTGATCTGGCCCCACCAGGTTCCGCGACCGTGCGTAGCAACGGCGATCATCTTATCGGCCTTGGGGTCCATCGACATCCGTGTTACCACCATATCGCACGGCACATTGCCAAGCTCCTCGGTTGCCGTAGGCGTCCAGACGGTGGACATGCCATTGGTCTTGGGCGTGAAGTACAAGCCTGTTGACGTCGCTGCGACGATCACCGTTGTGCTGTCGTCGTACGGACGGATGGACGCCCAGTTCACCGCTGGACCATTTCCAGCTCCGGAGAGATTCTCTTCGAGATTGCCGGCAATGGCCTGCCAGGTGTCGCCGGCATCGAAGGACTCAAATATGCTCACGACGCCATAGTTCGAAAGGCATGTCACAAGGTGATTTCGGTCTCTGGGATCGATCGTAATGGAGTTGACATACGCACCACTTCGCATCGACGATGCCGTTATCTCTCGAGGAAATGTCGAGCCCCCTTCGGCCGAATCCAATCGAAAGAGCTTGCCGTTAGTCGTGCCATAGTAGACACGATGATGTCTGCCGTCGGGCGTGGACGTAGCAAGGACCGACGAAATCTGTGCTGCTCCGACGGTAGTCCGCGGGAGTGAGTCCCATCCCACAAGCGTTGAATCGGAATTGCCGGCCGGGATCAGATCCACATCATTGAGGCGCCAGAGCTGATTGTCTCCAGCAAGGTAGATCGTGTTTTGATCAGTTGGATGCGGCACGTAGGGGTTGATGAACAGATAGTCCTTTGGTCCGATCGGATCGATACGCTTGCGGTAGGCCTCTTTTCCGGTGACACCATTGCGCACGTAGTACACTCGACCCTGTTGCGAAGAGTAATACAGTGAATAGGACAGACCGCCGGTGACGAAGTAACTGTATGCGCCATCGCCACCCCCAACACGCTGCCACGGAGCAGTGGTGGGCTCGTCTTCATCGTTCTGAAACCATACGGAGTTATCCTGCATGCCGCCGATGATCTTCCGCGAGGTCTCAAAGCCGGGCATGTTGGGAATATCAACGGTATAGAACTGTGTTGTCAGGTATCCGCGATTGAGATCGCGCCAGATGATCGAGTCTGCCCGGATATCGTCAGTGACGTACACGCCGCCGTCATTGGCGCTGTACATCTGCTTCGGATCCGTTGGATGGAAGAGCACATCATGCTGATCGGGATGATGATCCTTGTACGATGAGTACTTATCAAACGATGGGGTAGGCTTCCAGTAGCCCCCTATCCACTTCCAGTTCTTCGTGGAAGTAAAACCATCGGTTGACCGGTACAGGTTCGTGCCACCGACGATGACAAGATTGGAGTCGTGAGGTGAGACCTTCACCAGGAGGTCATAGCCACCTTGAGAGTAGAAGTCACCACGTTGTTCATCCGTCATCGGAATGTTGGCTGAGCGATTCTCCCACGTGCCGGTGTCGGCAGATGTGCGCGTGTACTTCCACAGACTGTGCCACTCGAAGCGTTCTTCGCCACGGTAGATCGTTGAGCCCTTAGCCCCCTCATCAGGTGTTTCGGCCAGCACGAAGATCTGCTCGGGGTGCTGAGGAACCTCGGCCAGGACAATGCGCTTGACGGTGTTCTTCATGTCAGGGGGCGTCACATTCGTCCACGTAGTACCATTTGTGCTGCGAAAGACGCCCCATCGTGAGGCGATGGCACCCTGTGCACCCGTGAAGGCACCAAAGGCCGCATAGAGCGTACCGTTACGGGTAACAATCACATCGGAAAAAAGTGCGTTGCTGCTAAGAACAGGCGTCCATGCCGACCCACCATTTGTCGTTCGGTAGAGTCCGGCCCGTGACGTTGCAACGTACACCTGCTGGCTGTCGCGCTGCGGATGAACAAGCGCACGCCAGGTATAGGCAAACTGGTGTGTTGCCGGGATGCTTGCACTGAGGGTCGATGGAAGGGGGCTCCAGGTGACCCCATTATCGGTTGACTTCAGGATACCGTTGCCGGATATCTGCGCGGAATTCCCATAGATCTCGCCAGTTCCGGCATACCATACATCTTCGAAGCCCCTTCTGACATCCTGCGCAATACAGGCAACGCTGTGCAGCTGATCCGGCGTGGTGCAGATCTTCCATGTTACACCGGCATCGGTGCTGCGCCAGATACCACCGGATACCGCACCAACAACGATAACCTTCGGATCGCGGACATCGAAGGCAATAGCTCGCGTGCGTCCGCCAATATTCCAGGGTCCACCCGACGTCCACGACGCATACGACTGCGTCTGCTCTGATGACTTTCCACCAAGCACATCACGCTCGAGGCGCCGAGCAAAGTCCAGCTCCTTATGGCGCATATCCGATGGAATGACTCCCAGTGCCGGATCACGATGCTTCAACTGGTCGAACTCCAGACGGCCGGCAACGGACGGACCATCGGGCTGACGCTGGGTGGCGCAGGAGAGTATCAGGGCGGCTTGTAGAAGTGCGAGCAGGAGGATCTTCATCGGCGAAACATTCCTTTCACGGCGGCAAGGCCGCCCTTAAGCAACGAGAGAGTCACGACCACATACAGTATGGTAGCGATCCCGCGGCTGATCAGAGCGAGTGGACCCGATAGGTCGAGGAGCATGACAGTCGTGAACAGCAACGCTGTCAGAACGATCATGCTCACCACGCGCGACCAGTCATACCTCATTGGATAGATACGTTGGGACACAACGTAGAGGATCACGGCGCTTACCACATAGGCAATCACCTTGGCCCAGGCAGCACCGATGATCCCAAACGGTGGCACCAGAAGCCATGTAGCCAGAACACTGACCACAGCCGCGGCACCGGTAGCAACCGGGAAGAACCCCGTGCGCTTTTCGATGTTCAATCCGGCAGCCATGTTGATGAAGACGCCATTGAAATAGTAGGCAAACATGACCACCGGAATGATGTTCAGGCCAACCCAGTAATCGGGGTTCACAAACCGTCCCCCAACGAAGGGCATCTGCACCACATACCCGATAAAAAACGCCGTGCAGAGGAAGATGAATCCACAGACTGCCGTAAAGACCGTGAACACGCGAGAGAACGTCTGCTTGGCATCCTCATCGGTCCGATGCGTCAGGTAGAAGGGCTTCCATGCATACTCGAAGACCGTCACGAACATCATCATCGGGATGGCGAGTCGGAAGTTCGTCTGGTAGAGGCCAACCACGCTGCTGCTGGTGAGCATCAGCATGATGGGCCTGTCGGCTACCTGCACCATGATCGAGGAAAAGTTCGATGGTACGGTGGGCAGTCCGAATGAGAGCATCTCGCCAAACAGACCTTTCGGTGCCGGACCCGCAGGCCAGCGACGGATGATCCCGGGAACGAACAGCAGGAAGGTCACCAGGTTGCCGATCACGCCGGCCCAGAGAGCCCCCTCAATGCGCCAGCGGAGTACGACCACGAAGACTACCGTGAAGACAAACGTGACCACGACCGAGAGCAAGCGCAGCGCAGCAAAGTCGCGCGGACGCTGCTGCATTCGAAGACGCGAGAACGGTATCAGAACAAGTCCATCCAGAAGCGGGATCAAGGCAGCGATGGAAACCAGGTGTGCCCCCTGATGACCAAGACTCAGAAAAGGGGTGCCGGCAACCCAGTCAGCATTGAGGATCGTTAGACCCGTTATGCCACAGCTGATAAGGGCAACGACGCGAAATGCCATGCGGAAGGTCTGCGTGTTACCATCCTCGTTCGCCGGCTCCCAGAATCGGGTAAATGCCGGCTCCATGCCAAGCGAGTACACGATGCCGACGAAGGCGATCATCGCGTACAGGGCGGCGATCTCGCCGATCTCGTTCGACGTCAGGTAATTCGTCAGCAGAGGCGTGAGAAGAAACGTCAGGAATCTCGACAGAACGGTCGAAACGCCGTAGACAACCGTGTCTGATGCCAGCCGTGCGATCTTTGAGGACATCCGTGATTCGCGCTGATGCGTTAGGGGGCGTCCATACGCGGACGTAGTTTTGCAGTGCTACAAACATAGGCAGACCATCATGCGCAAGCCGCTTCAAACCTCAACGATCATCATCCTGACCGCCCTTCTGTTGGGCATTGTGCGTGGGAATGTCCGTTCGCAGACGGCTACCTCAGCCGAAGCGCAGCGGATACTTGACCACGTCCGGGTGCTGGCCTCGGACAGCTGTCAGGGACGCGGACCCGGTAGCAGCGGTATTGAAAAGGCTGCTGCCTATATCATGGGTCAGTTCCAGTCGATCGGTGTTCGCCCAGCCGGCCGCGCCAGCTATGGAGACCCATTCACGCTGACGACGGGTGTGAAGCTTTCGGAGCCCAACGCGGTCTCCTTCTCCGTGATCATTGAACGTCCCGGCGTACCGGTCGACCAGTCACGCCCCATCACCATCGGATGGAAGCTTGGCGCTGATTATCAGCCCTACGGGTTTAGCGAGACTGGGACCGCCAAGGGCGAGGTGGTCTTTGCCGGCTATGGTCTGTCGACGTCATCATACGATGATTACGCAGGGGTCGACGTCAAAGGCAAGGTGGTCATTGTGCTGCGCGGACTGCCGGGCTGGGCAGAAAAAGACGAGTCGCTCCGCCAGCTCTCGTCGATCCGGAGCAAGACCACCGTGGCCCGCGACAAAGGGGCTCTGGCGGTGATCTTCGTGAACAAAAACGGTGACTCTGCCGATGTGCTCTCGCGATTCGGCCTCGACCGGCTTGGCAAGAACTCCGGCGTACTTGCCATTCAGGCGCGGCGCTCAACGGCCGCCAAGGTCTTTCCAGCCAAGGGGACGTCTTTGTTCGTTGCCGAGACTGAGATCGAAAAGACCAAGAAGCCCAGGTCTTTTGTGCTAGCCAATGTGACGTCTTCCGTATCCGTTGCGCTGGCATTCGAACAGAGCACAACCTCGAACATCATCGGTGTTGTCGAGGGTACCGATCCTGCACTCAAGAACGAGTACGTGGTGGTTGGTGCCCACTATGATCACATCGGTATGGGTGACGAGAACTCGCTGGCGTCCTCTAACGAACCGGCAATACACCACGGCGCGGATGACAACGCTTCAGGAACAGCCGGGATCATCGAGCTGGCTCGGTCGGTATCGGCAAGCCCCCTCAAGCGAAGTGTGCTCTTCATGGCATTCAGCGGCGAGGAAAAGGGGCTCCTTGGATCGAAGCACTGGGTAACATCGCCGACGGTTCCGCTCGACCGGATCGTGGCGATGATTAACCTTGATATGATCGGCCGACTCAAGGATGGCAAGCTGAACGTCCAGGGTCTTGGCACCTCAGCCAGGTGGCCGGCCGTTATTGATTCGGCAAAGAAGGGCCTCGCACTCACCGTCACGACAACGGCTGACGGTTTCGGGCCGAGCGATCACTCATCGTTCACCGGCAAGGGCATACCCGTGCTGTTCTTCTTTACGGGATTGCACGGCGACTATCATCGTCCGTCCGACACCTGGGACAAGGTCAATGCCGATGGTCAGGTGACGGTTCTAACGATGGTCGAGCGCTCCGTTCGCATCATCGGCGATGCGCCCGAACGTCCCGAGTTTGCAAAGGGGGCTGATAAGCCTGTAGCCACACAGTCCTCAAGCATGGCTCTGAAGGTCAGCTTCGGAGTTGTACCTGACTATAGTGACGACCCGCAGGGTCTGCATATCACGGGCGTAAAGCCCGGATCACCGGCCGAAAAGGGTGGACTCGAAGCCGACGATATCATCACAGCCATGGGCGCAACCACCGTCAAGAACATCTATGACCTGATGGCAGCACTTGGAACGTTCAAGCCCGGCGACACAACAACCGTCAAGGTGCTGCGCGATGGCAAGCCCCTTTCACTGAACGTCACCTTCACGGGTAAGTAACTGAGTGCCGCTCCCCGTTGGCGGGGTTGACGTCAGATGTTGGCAAACGTCCATGCTACAACGGCCATGGCGTACACGCAGTCATTGACTTCGTGCTCCTTGAGCTTATCAACGGTATCGCCCTCGGTGTGATGATACCAGAAGTACCGCTCACCCTGAACCGTAAGCTCCATGGTGGGTACGCCCATGCGGTGCAGGGGGCTGGTGTCGGCTCCGCCGCTACCGGTTGTGATCGTTGTTGCGTGAACCTTTGACAGCAGGCCATTGGCAATGTCTTCGGCCGTTGCCCGAACTGCGCCATTGGTATCGCTGCAGGTGAAACCCGTCGGAGCAAACACACCGGCATCGCTCTCGATGGCCATGACGTGTTTCTCGCCTGCTGTCTGCTTGGCATACTCTTCACCACCGCGCAGTCCGTTCTCTTCATTGGTCCAGAAGCACACGCGAATGGTACGCTTCGGACGCAGACCAAGAGTCTTCATCATCGTAAGCGCCCGCCAGGCCACAAAACAGCCGCCGGCATCGTCCATTGCGCCCGTTCCAAGGTCCCAGGAATCGATATGACCACCCATGACGACTACCTCGTTGGGGAACTCAGAGCCCGGAATCTCAATGATCACATTGCGTGACTGGGCGTCAGGGAGCCATTTCGCTTCCATCGAAAGCGTCAGCTCAATGCTTTCACCCCGATCCTGACAGCGCTGCATCATCATGGCATCTTCCATGCTGATAGCACCATGAGGGATCTTGGGCACATCGTTCTGATACCCCATACCGCCGGTATGCGGCGTCTGTATTCCGTAAGGACCGACGCTCCTGACGAGTGAGGCAATTGCTCCGTACTTCGATGCCTCTGAGGCCCCACGAACGCGGTATTGCACGGTCTCACCATAGGTCGTAAAAGGCACATTGAACACCACGATTCGCCCCTTTGCCTCGGCCTGACGTGCCTTGAGATCGTCGAAGCTCTTCACGACCAGGACGCTGCCTGCAAGGGGCTTGCCATCTGTTCCGATGCTTCCACCAAGACCGCAGAACGGCAACGAGCGTCCAATGGGCTTGGACATCGTTAGCGATTCGTTGCCACGCCGCCAGTTTGGCACCATAACGGGCTGGGTTTTCACGTTCCAGCCCTCGGCCGACATCTTGCCGATCAGCCAGTCAAGCCCCCTCTCAAGGTTCTCCGAGCCGCTCAGGCGCTTTGGATAGTGATCACAGAAGTCTGCTAGAAGCGAATAGCACCCCTTGTCGTCCTTGGTCCACGCAAGCATGCGTTCGGCATCGCGGGAAAAGCGCTTCGTGAGTTCATCGCCCGCAGCGGAAAGACCCACGCAGCTCACGAGGAGTGTCAGAAACAGACGAAAAAGTGTCATGGCTATCCTCACGCAGAAAGGCGTCGATGAATTTCGAGCACGCAAAAAATACGACACTCTTACCGTGGTATCTTTGCCCGTCGAAGAGTTCCACATTTTCCTGTAGCGACAATGAGCATCTCTGTACGTGCCATCCCGGAATCGGAAACGCTCCGATTCATCAAATCGCAATGGAACTTCTATAAGAACGATCCGCACTGGGCGCCACCGCTGATCATGGATCGACAGAAGCTGCTCAACACCAAGAAGAACCCGTTCTATCAGCACGGCTCGATCCAGCTGTTTCTTGCCGAGCGCAACGGTGAAGTGGTAGGGCGCATCGCGGGTATCATCAACCGCAATCACAATGCCACCCACAACGACAAGGCGGGCTTCTTCGGATTCTTCGAGAGCATCGATGATCAGGAAGTCGCCACCGCCCTTCTGCGTGCAGCAGAAGAGTGGGTCAGGTCAAAGGGCATGGACGAGATCCGCGGACCCGTCAACCCATCCATGAATGATGAATGCGGCCTGCTTATTGACGGCTTCGACGGCACCCCCGTCATCCTGATGACCTACAATCCACCCTACTATGCGAAACTCATTGAGGGGGCTGGATACGGCAAGGCCCAGGATCTGCTTGCCTATCTGCTGCACAACAAGGACTACGCGTCGGACAAAATGAAGCGTCTGTTTGACGTCATCGTCAAGCGTAACAACCTGACCTTCCGTTCGTTCAACTTCTCAAACAGCAAGCAGTTCAAAAAAGACGTCGAGACTCTGAAGCAGATCTACAACCAGGCCTGGGAGAAGAACTGGGGCTTTGTGAAGTTCACCGATGCCGAGTTCGACTTCCTGGCGGCCGACCTTAAGCAGATCGCCGACGAAAAGCTCGTCTTCATCGTCGAAAGCCACGGTCGCGTAGCCGGCTTCTGCCTTGCCCTGCCAGACGTGAACCAGTGCCTGAAGCACAACAAGAGCGGCGGCATCCTCGGCGGTGTCTGGCACCTGCTCACAAAGAAGAAATCCATCGACCTTGTCCGCATCATTGTCCTCGGCGTCCTGCCAGAGTTCCGCGGTACCGGCATCGACGCCGCCATGTACATGGAGATCGGCGAACGCGCCAAGCAACGCGGTATCCTCAAGGGCGAAGCCAGCTGGATCCTCGAAAGCAACGAGATGATGAATAAGGGGCTCACCCAGACAATGAACGGCGAGCGCTACCGGACGTACAGGATCTATGAGCGGAGATTCTAGGTACTGGGTACTGGGTACTGGGTACTGGGGACTGGGGACTGATGACTGATGACGAATGACTGATGACCGATGACTGATGACCGATGACGAATGACCGATGATGAATGACCGATGACCGATGACCGATGACCGATGACCGATGACCGATGACCGATGACCGATGACCGATGACCGATGACCGATGACCGATGACCGATGACCGATGACCGATGACCGATGACCGATGACCGATGACCGATGACCGATGACCGATGACCGATGACCGATGACCGATGACGAATGACCGATGACGAATGACCGATGACGAATGACCGATGACGAATGACCGATGATGAATGACCGATGACCGATGACGAATGACCGATGACGAATGACCGATGACGAATGACCGATGACCGATGACTGACCACAGATTCCACCCAAAACCTAAAACCTAGAACCCAAAACCTACATGGGACGCGCATTTGAATTCCGAAGGGCCCGCAAAGAGAAGCGCTGGGCCAACATGGCGAGAACGTTCACCAAGTATGGACGCGAGATCTCGCTGGCCGTAAAGGCCGGCGGTCCGGACGTAGAGACTAACGCACGACTGCGCGTGGTGATCCAGAACGCCAAGGCAGCCAATATGCCGAAGGACAACATCGAGAGCGCTATCAAAAAGGCCTCGGCAAAGGATGCGGCAACTCTTGAGGAGATGAATTACGAAGGATACGCCCCCTACGGTGTGGCCATTTTTGTGGAGACGGCAACAGATAATCCAACGCGGACCGTGGCCAATGTGCGTTCGTACTTCAACAAGTGCAACGGTCAGCTCGGTACGTCGGGGTCGCTCGAGTTCATCTTCGACCGCAAGGGTGTGTTCACTATTCCTTCGGCCGGTGTCAACCGCGACGATCTTGAAATGCTCCTCATTGAGAATGGGGCTGAGGACATCGTGGAACAGGACGACGACATCATTGCATATACATCTTTCGCTGACTTCATTGGCGTGCAGCGGGCACTGGAAAACGCCGGTGTTGCGGTAACGAATGCTGAGGTTCGGCGCATTCCGAACAATACCGTTACCCTGACCGATGAGCAGGCCGAAGAGATCATTAAGCTGATCGACAAACTGGAAGACGATGACGATGTGCAGAATGTATTCCACAACATGAACGAGAACGAGTAACATGTGCGGTATCGTCGGCGTCTTTAACCACCCACAGGCATCAGCTCTGACATACTACGCTCTGCATGCTCTACAGCACAGGGGTCAGGAAGCAGCGGGGATCGTTTCAATGTATGCCAACGAGAAGTCCGGCAAGCACCGTCTCGGAATCCACAAGGGCGAGGGCCTTGTCCTGGATGTTTTCTCTGACCACACGCTGTTTGAAAAGACGCTGGTTGGACGTGCCGCGGTCGGACATAACCGCTATTCGACCACGGGTAGCAACTCTCTGGCCAACATCCAGCCGTTCAGCTTTAACTACACGGGTGGCAATTTCGCGCTGGCGCACAACGGCAACCTGACCAACACTCGCCCCCTGCGAGATCGACTGAAGAATGAGGGGGCGATCTTTCAGTCAACCACAGACAGCGAGCTGTTTCTTCATCTGATCGCCCGCAGTCGCAAGCCCACGCAGATCGAACAGATCCGTGAGGCCGTACAGATAGCGCAGGGCGCGTATTCGATCGTTATGCTTTCCGAGACGGCTATGTATGCCACGCGCGACCCGCATGGCTTCCGACCGCTGTGTGTGGGACGTATCAAGCACGAAACGGGATACGCGTATGTGGTGGCATCGGAGACGTGTGCTCTGGACATCATCAGCGCCGAGTACGTGCGCGATGTGGAACACAACGAGATCCTTGTGTTCGACGAGAAGACCGTTGCAACGGGTGAGATCACGTCGCACTACATCGATGAATCCATGACGACATCCCGTCAGTGCATCTTCGAGTACGTGTACTTTTCGCGCCCCGATTCGAAGATCTTCGGACATAACGTCGACAAGGTTCGACGTAAGATGGGGAAGAATTTAGCTGAGGAAAGTCCGGTTGCAGCAGCCAATGAGCGCGATGTGGTGGTCATTGCCGTGCCCGACTCTGGCAACACGGCCACACTCGGGTATGCACGTGTCAATCAGGAGCGATTTCCGTCACGCTACGAGATTGGGCTCATCCGCTCGCACTACGTGGGTCGTACCTTCATCGCACCGGGTCAGGACAAACGTGAATTCAAGGTCAAGACAAAATTCAACGTCGTCCGCGGCGTTCTCGAAGGCCGAACTGTTGTTGTGATCGACGACTCCATTGTCCGCGGTACAACATCAAAATCGCTCATCAAGCTCATCCGCGAGGCCAACCCTGAACAGGTCCACCTGCGCATCACCTCGCCCCCTGTCAAGCATCCATGCATGTACGGCATGGACTTCCCGAGTGAGGATGAGTTGATTGCGAATCACTTCAGCTCGGACGATGCCATTGCGCATGAACTTGGAGCCGACAGTGTGCGTTATCTCAGCGTCGAGGGACTGATGGACTCCGTCCCTCAAGGTCCGGGCATCAATTACTGCACGGCCTGCTTCACAGGAGAGTATCCGGTGGAAGTCGACATGACGGTGACCAAATTCAGCACGGAAGAATGAGCACAGAAGAATTTGACGACAATGCGTCGATGCTGCCACCCACAACCAAGAACGGGTGGCTTATCATTTATGGGGTAGTGGCGGTGCTGGCGATCACGGGCGTGATCCTTGGCGCTCTCTATCGCGACACGACCAAGCCTGGCGAGGTGATCTCGCGAGATCGGCAGAAGCACGCCAAGCAGGTGGTCTATACGGTGGTCTTCAGCAGCATTGAGTCGCAGAGGGCCGATAGTATCATTGAGCGGATCACACGCGACATCGGGCCCGACTCAACGAAGACCGACATGATCATTGGCTCTCCGACGACTGATCCATGGTGTGCATCGATCGGCGAGTATCGTCGCAACTTGAAGAAGGCCATGATGACCGGTAAGGTCATCCCAATCGGCAAGCAATCCGTCATCGTCTCCATGATTGGTGGTCTTCTTATCAAGAACGGGCTCCCGGCCACGATATACCTCGTTGGCAACATGTCGGAGGACGACATTTCAACGATCGTTCCTCGCACATCGCGCACGGTGGCCGCACTTGAACTTCGTTCGCGAATAATGGGTCCTGTGCAGGTTGTAAGTCTTATGGACTCAACGCGCCAGGGCAACGCGGCGTATGCAAAGCTGTTTGCCGACAAGGGGCTGGTGGCCCCGAAGTAGTCAAGCCCCTTACTTTCCGACGATGACGATCTCCGTTCGTCGGTTGAGTCGGCGGCCAAAGTCCGTGGAGTTATCGCCTATCGGCTTGGTCGATCCCAATCCTACGGCCTGCAATCTCTTTGGATCGACCCCCTTCTTGAGCATATACGCGCGCACTGCTTCTGCGCGTAGCAGCGACAGCGCCTTGTTCTGCTTGGGGCTACCGGTGTTATCAGTGTGTCCTTCGACACGAACGATAACTGATGGTCGGCTCTTCATGAACTCATGAAGCACCTCGAGCTCTTCTACACTGTCTGGCAGAACCGATGAGGCAACCGGGAATAGCAGGTTTTCAATAATGATCTTACGGCCGATCTCAACGATCGGGATGATCTGCTTGACAAGTTCCCGCTTGCGCTCGTCCATCAAAGCGACGTTGATCGAATCACTCCGAACCTTTGAATCGCTCTTGTAGAAGATCGTGTACAGATTCGTCAGACGTTGTGAGTAGAGATCGAGGATCTTGGAAAACGACTGATTCAGATCAAAGAACGTCCCGCGTGTTCCTTCGGCAATCCGCTGATACGGCTTGAGATTGGCCGGAACGATACAGAAAACCCTCATCTTCTGCTCGTTAAGGTGCTGGATGATGCTCTCCGTGTTAAACCGTGTGCGACCGCTGCCCCGCTCACCGACTTGGTGGAAGCCTGCGTCGGATACGAGCACGGCTACGCGATTGGCTGCCGGACGAAATCGTGCACGGCTTGCATCATACAATGCCTGCAGAGCATTCTCCTTCTCGTCGAATCCGCCAAAGGCCTGGATCTTCGTCATCCATCCGAGGAACTTGCCGATGCTGTCTGTTGGCTCGTAGATGGCCTCAACAACGTCGCTATAGAGCACGAGGCCAAGCTGATAGTCAATGCCGCGTTTGGTCAGATTCTGAACAAACATCTCGATGTTGTTGCGCACGCCATTGATGTATGGCTGCATCGTGCCAGTCACATCAAGAACAAACATGAAGTCGACCGGCACTCGCTCCTTGACATCGATCTTATGGATGCGCGTCACGGGACGCTTGACCCCGTTCTCCATCACATGCAGGGTCGTTGGAGGTAGGGTGTCGAGTACGGAGCAATCGCCGTCGCACTCAACAACGAGGCCGATCTCCGGGAACATCGAGAGAGTGACGTTCTGGATCGTGAGCTTAAGACCATCGAGAGACGAAAACACCTTCGCCTGTTCGGCGATTCGGCGACGTTGCTCGGTTGTGGAGTCTTGCTGCAGTCCATGCGCCGCAGCTGACGAGCCAGCGGTAAAGGCGATCGTCAGTACTCCGAGGACTGCACACAGGGTGTGCATGGGGATGTGCTTATAACGTGAGACGCAGTACGGGGCTGATCATGAACATGTGCTCGCGCTCATATGGACGGAGGCCACGAAGCGGCTGTGCATACTTTGCTTCGAGATACAACCACTGTCCAAAGAGAGGCAGATATGCGTGAGCAAGAAGAGTCTGGTTCGCATACTGCAGATCGATGCCGAACGGATACGTGCTTTGGTTGCGGTACTCGACCTTGGCATAGATCCAGTCGCCCACTTCGTTCGGCTTCCAGGTATTCAGGCCACTGATCCCAGCAATTGCGAGCGTGGTGTTCCGAGTGTTCTCATCCAGAATCACTGCTGCTTCGCGGACTTCGTAGTAGTTAACACCAAGATCAAAGCGGAAGAAGTTCTCCGGACGGATCGGGTCAAGCCAGAGGTTGTAGAAGAACGTCACCTGTCCCGTCGAGCGAAGCAGGTTTACCGTGCTGACTGGGTTGCCGATGATCGATGGATCATCAGGATTGACTTCGATGTTGCGGAAATCATCGATCGGACTCGTCGCATAGGTCGTAACGTCAACCTGCGTCGATGCCTTGACTGGCTCAAGGGGAAGTTCCGCATTGACGCTCACGCCAAACCGTGGCTCAAATGGCATGTTGAAGTCGAGCGCTGTGACGATCTTCCCACCGTATCCAGCATCGAGACGACGTGAAGGAATGAAACTCAGAACCCCACCCTGACTTGGGTCACTCGTAAGACGGTAGCCCATTCCCAGACGAGCGTTGATCAGGTAAGGAATGGCGCGGTTGGTCGAAACGTCATTGTTCACGTACAAAGGTCGCTGAAGCACAACCTTCGCCTCACCGGCATTCCAGAAGTGATAGCCGGCCTGATCTGTACCGAGAATGTTTGAAAGCCAGAATCCCGATTTACCGATCTTCAGCGTCTGCTCAAATGCGGACAGCGTGAAAGAATGGGCGGCATTCGTAGGACGCAGGAAACTTGTGATGGCTTCAGCCTGTGGCTGCGAGGTTGGCGTCGTCGTTGGAATCTCTGTGTAACAGTACGAACGTGATGCCTCGGAGAGCTTCGAAAGAATGTTCGGCAGGTTGGTTGACATTTCCTGAGCAGTCATTCGCTCGGTACCGCACTCAACAATAAGAATCTCAAATGGGTCCTCAGCGTTGGCAACGGGCTGCGCCGTTACCACGATACGTTGCTGATCGAGGTTGTCTCTTCGATATCCCAGCACCCGGAAGGCATTGAAGATCTTCGCCTGAATGTCGCTTTCACAGACATACCAGCGTGGGAAATACTGCAAGAGTTCCGGATCGATCGATGTCAGTCGAACAAGGATCGACGAATCAGATTCTTCGGCTGACAGTTTAGTACTCTCAACTCCGAGGATCCCGACCAGGATAATTGTTGCTGCAACAAAACGGCGCATGATGTTCGTCATTGGATTTCGCATCAGAAGTTGAGAATTGCTCGAAGTGAAGGCATGAACACGGCACTGTTTTCCCATGCTCGCGGGTCGCGGAAAACAGGTGTGAACATATTGACGTCGAGACGGAAGCCGAGATTCTGAGAGGCCTGAATCTGCAGCCAGAGATTTCCGAGAAGAGCTTCATCAAAGTACTGAAGCGATGCTCCGAGCGGCGTGCTCCAGCTCGTATTCATGAACTCGATCTTACCGGAGACTCCTCCAATGAACTTACTGTCAAACTTGCGCAGCACGGTTGTTGGATCGCCTTCAGCATTCGTTGTGTCCTTGTCAAACCAGCGCTCCATGCTGTAGCCCGTTCCACCGAGGCGGAATCGGAACAGATTACTGTCGTCAACACGAATAGCGAACGTGTACTGTGCGCTGGCGTGGAATCGAACAAGAAAGTCGAATGGCGTCTGGAGAATCGAATCCTTGCGCTTCCTGTTTGTGGAGCTCGCGTCATCAAAAACATAGCTTCCGGAGAAGTTGAACACTCCCGATTCGGCGATGATCTTAATGGGGACTTCCAACGAAGCATTAACGCCGAACCCTGCGCTTGTCATGCTGCGCTGATTACCGAACGACGTTGCCAGTTCGGACCATCCTGACGTCGGGAGGATGACACCAAGACGAGCCTGGCTCCAAACAGCATTGACGGACATGCGCTCGCTCCAGAGCGTTGGATAATTGATGTCTTCGAGGCCATAGCGGAGTTCGAAGCCATACTGTGCAAGACGACCGTTATACGTCGGAACTTCTACTTCGGTTTCCGTTTCGATTCCGGTACTGTCAAGTGCCATTACCTTGATGATCTTCGTTGTCGCATCTGGACGATATCGCTTGTAAGAGATCATGTCGGCAGCGGAGATAGTCAGCTCGTTAGGGCCGATGTAGCTCACTGGGATACCGTTCGTGATCTTGATATACTGCTGCACATCGTCTTCCGGCACACCAACTGCATTACCGAAAACCTGGCGTACAAAGCGCGTGTCAAGGTCGTCAATGCCCTGGGCTTCGAGAGTGACATTCGTGACGTTGTTCTGGATGACCTGATCCTTCAGGAATCCATACATCTTGTCGTCATAGGTCTTTGCAGAGCTCGGTGGAGGGTCAAGGCGCGTGAGTTCGAAGCGTGTAATGATGTCGCCGGGATTGACGCCACGAAGATCACGAATAGTATTGCCGGCAGGCTTTACGCGAGTCTTCATCAGACCCACAACAACAAGGTTCTCACCGGTTTCGCCACGTTGGTACTTTGACGTAACGAGGTAGGCGCCAGTGAAGTTTTCGCTCTCGTACTGACGCTGATCAAGGAAGAACTGGATCACATTCTGCACATCCTGGTCAGCAAGATCATTCGGTGCATAGCCGGCAGATTCGAGTGCCTCGACGATCTTGTCGTAGATCTGCGAACGCTTGACAGCCCGCTTGATTTCGTCGACGAGGTTCTGGTCCTTTTTTGAAAGCTTCTCGATCGATCCTGTCTTGTCCACAGGGGGCGGGTTCAGATAACGCTGAACGTCAGCAAACAACTGACCATCGACGCGGAAGACGGATATGTCACCGTAACGATAGTTGGAAAGTGACCGGAGGACGCTCTTGAACTTGCCGACATACGCTCCGTCAGTCTGCGCACCAACTTGGTGCACAACCAGAGCTGTCATCAGCGCAAGTGCAATTGCCGATTTCCTGCGAATGTTCATGTGCCGTTCTCGCGTAACGTGGGGTTGTTTAACGGAATTCTGGAATTGACACGGTCTTGGTTTCGGAGATGATCACATTTCCGATACCCGCCGTGATTGTTGCATCGATCGTCTCACCGGGGAACTTCATCTTAGGTCCCTTGAGCGTGAGAATCAGGCGGTAACGACCGCCCCCTTCAGGCTCGATCGATTGCATGACCTGGTATTTGCCAACGCTTGGCTTGTCAAGCTTCACGTCAACCTTGACGTCCTTGTCGTCAGCAGTCTTATTACAGTCGATGCGCGGTGGAACAACTTCAATGCCGCTAACGACAAGTCGCATGTTCTTTCCATCCCAGTTTTCACTGGTGTTGGTCAGAAGGATTTCCGGTGAAGACTGCTTTGCCGAAGTCACCGTGCGATCATAGATCACGAGATCTTCCGTGTACTGGGAGCCCAGCACCGAGTAGCGCCACTTGACGTTTACGTTGAGTGACGTGAGGTTCCGAGGCACGCATCCCACAGTGACCTGCAGGGGCGTGCTTCCTGTGAATTCCTGATTTTCACCATTGAGATTGTACGAGAGGAAGAACTTGTTTGATGGGATTTCACCACCTGACGACGGCTCGATTGGCAGACGCAGCGGTTTGCCGATGGTGACGCGTTTTTCCATCACGGCGTCGATGGCATTCTTGTTCTTCAGGTCGGCCGGGAACACCTCGATCGTTGCATCAGTTGTCGAGTTATCGCACATTTTCAAGTTCGTGATCTTGACGGTGTACGTCTTTTTCTCCGTGGTGGCAGTAAGACCCTCAACTCGGATCTCAAACGGCTGATTGCGCATAGAGCCGCCACTGGATGATGTGGTGCTGGTTCCCTGGACAACGCGCACGGTGGCATCGTTCGGGGTGATCGAAACCTGAGGAATCTCGTTCCGGAAGTTGTTCACGGTGAATGGGATAACGGCCTGTTTCAAACCGGAAAGAACACGCTGCTGCTTGACCAGGTCAGCGATACACGGCTCGGCGCGCTCGATGTTCGGCTTCTTGACGAACACCTCGAAGGCGAAGTTCGGATTGTTCTGCTCCATCTGGTTGGCATCACCATGCAGTAGGACCGTGATGTTCTTGAGAAGCTCTGCCCGACGAATCTTTTCCGACTTCGAACGCAGACCAAGGTCTTCGTGGTTGAGCTTGTCGACAGAAGCATCAATCTCAGCCGAGAACTGCGGGTACTTGTATTCGGAACTCACACCAAACTTCTCACAGAGCGCCTCGACTTCAGAACCGAGCGTGCTGCGAAGGCGCTTTTCAACCTTTGAAAGCTGCTTACGCGTAAGCTGGATGGTACCGATCGAAATAACGTCGTCTTCCTTCTCGCCATTCTCCTTTGCCAGACCAGACACACCGAGGATGTTGTTTGTCTTTGACTGCAGAAGAACGCGGTAGAGGCCCTGACTCGTCTGCTTGAAGGTATACTCGAACACCTTGATGCCGTTTTCAAAAGCAAGCTTGTCCATGAACGTCAGGTGTGGACTGAACCTGAACTTTGCCATCTCGGTGTTGCTCTTGTAATCCGTCGAATCGGGCACGATGGTCTTCAAGAACGAGTAACCGTCACGATACTCAGGCACGTCCGTGATCGTCTTTAAGCCACCGATCTTCCGGAAGACTTCATCTGTTTTCCGCTGAAGCCAGTTCGGATCGATGTCCAGCGTGAGTGCTTCGACCTGATTCGTCCCGTTTAGGGTATCGAACAGATTGAGATTCGTCACATTAAACAGGCGAATGATCTCCTCGATACGCCGACGCTTCCCAACCTCGTCTTCAGGGAGATCGTCACCGAGAATATCCTTGATCTTTACGGTCGAAACGCGCACCTGATAGGCACGCTCTTCCTTCGGACGGTCCTTTTCGGACACGCCGACCATCACCGACTTATCAAGAAGCGTGATCTCGTCCTGCGGCAGAGCATTCACGCCGCTGGCACCGAAACCGGTATTCAGCTGCGCCATCACGGCCTCAACGATCTCTTCGGCCTCTTTCTGCTTGCGGATGAGGTGCTCTTCGGCCTCGTCGCGCTCCACAATGATGATCAGGAGCTCGAGGATGACCGCGAGGTACAACACGAAATAAACTTTGCCTGCTCCGCCCTTGGACATGGCGTTCCTCCAGATGAATTTGCAACAGAGCCTTGGCTCTGCCCGTAAAGCTTGCCAGCGACAGCTAACCTAGACGCGTGCAAGCCCCCCCGTATTTTGCCGGCTATTACTTCGGCGACTGTTCCGTGTTGGACACGGATCCGACTTCTGACTTCGTTTCAGCTGATGTCGACTTGACCTCACTGGCCTTCATCGAGCAGCACGATCCGCTTTTCTTCGCGCTTGACATCGAGCAGCTTTGGGCCTTCTCTGTCGAACACTCCTTGGATGACTTCGCATCGACGGCGCACTTGTCGGAAGAGGACTTCTTACTAGCCGTAGACTTCATTGAACAGCAGGAAGCCTTCTCGGATTTTGCTGCGGTCTTGGTCGTTCCCGTTCCACCACCGGCAAATGCAAGGGTAGAAACGGCAAAGAGCGTTGCAACGACCGCTGCAAACACGCGGTTATTCATAGCTGACTCCATTGATGGAAGTGATGTTCGAGTTTACGCATGACAAGCCGTAAAATAGGCCCAAAAGGGCAACTTCTCCAAGTAAAAACCGTGCCAGTAAGGGGGCGGTCCCAATCATGAAAAAGGGCCGATCACTTGGTGATCGACCCTTTGACGTGGATTTGCGTATTCGACCCCGAGCTGCGTTTAGGAGCACCCTGTTGTGGTTCCGCAATTCAGGCACATCGTGCATGCTCCATTTCGGACAACCTGCGTTGACTGGCACTTAGAACATGCCTCACCGGTATATCCCATGTTCTTGGGGTCAAGCAGCTTGGCCTTCGCCCCGTCCTGGTCAACCGATGCCGTGACGGCTTCCATCACCTCGTTGTAGGTCGGGGCAGGGGCGATCACCTCACCGACAGCCGGCGAGGGTGACTCTGATGCGTCGCTTTGTGCATTCCCCTCAATCGACTTTGGCTGCGTGGCCGAGTCCACCTGGGCCACGTGCACAAAGTCTGTGCGCTGGAGATAGTCATACCCAAGCGTGCGGAAGATGTAATCAAGGATCGATGTGGCATTCTTGATCGCCTCGTGACCCTCGACAAATCCAGCCGGCTCGAATCGGGTAAAGGTGAACGTATCGACAAGCTCATCGAGCGGAACTCCATACTGCAGGGCTTTCGACGTCAGAACCGCAAAGCAGTTGAGAAGCCCCTTGAACGAAGCGCCCTCTTTGTACATGTCGATGAAGATCTCACCCAACGAACCGTCATCGAAGTCCCCGGTACGCAGGTACACCTTGTGTCCGCCGACGGTTGCTTCACGAACGTAGCCATGACGGCGCTTTGGCAGGCGCCGGCGCTCGGCGCGCTGATAGACACGCTCGACGATGACCTTCTGAATTGCCTTCTGATCGACCGTCTCGTCCCAGTCGTCCTGATCGCCCAGCAGCACCAGTTCGTCGAAGTTGTCATTGCTGGCATTAAGGGGCTGAGAAAGCTTTGATCCGTCCCGGTAGAGCGCAATGGCCTTGAGCATCAGGCGCCAGGAGGCCAGGTGCACGTCTCCGACATTATCAACCGACGCTTCGGCCGGCATGTTAATGGTCTTCGAGATCGCACCGCTGATGAATGGCTGTGCGGCCGCCATCATGCGGACGTGTGCCATGTAATCGATATAACGCTCGCCGCGCTTACCGCACTTGTTGGCACAGTCAAAGATCGGCAGGTGCTCATCCTTGATGTGAGGAGCCCCCTCAATCATCATGGTGCCACAGATGAAGTCATTGACCTCGGTGATCTGTTCGGAGGTAAATCCGAGCTCCGTGAGCATGTCAAACTGCATATCATCAAGCTGCTGGGCAGTAAAGCCGAGCTGCTGGCAGAGCTCTTCGCCGATCGTGTACTTATTGAACACGAAACGGACGTCGAACGTGGTGTCAAGCTGACGTTCGATGGCATCAATGGCATCGTCCGTGAAGTTCAGTGCCTTGAGCGACTGCCGGTTGATGTGAGGACAGCCCACCAGAGTTCCGTGTCCCTTGCAGTACTTCTCGATATCGTCGATCTGCTGATCGGAATACCCGAGGGCTGCAAGGGCCTTGTGGACCGACTGGTTGACGATCTTGAAGTAGCCGCCACCGGCAAGCTTCTTGTACTTCACGATCGCAAAATCCGGCTCGATACCGGTCGTGTCGCAATCCATCACCAGACCGATGGTGCCCGTCGGGGCGATCACCGTGGCCTGAGCGTTGCGATATCCGTGCTCTTCCCCAAGAGCAAGTGCCCGATCCCATGCAGAACGAGCGGCCACCAGTAGGTCGGCCGGGCACAGTTCCTCGCTGATGCCCATGGGCGTAATGGTCAGCCCCTCGTACTCGTTATCTGCTGCGTTGTATGCTGCACGCCTGTGATTTCGGATGACGCGAAGCATCGCGTCGCGGTTGTTGTCATACTTCGGGAAGGGTCCGACGTCGGCCGCCATTTCGGCACTTGCCGCATACGACTCGCCGGTCATGATCGACGAAAGCGCACCGCAGATAGCAAGCGCCTGCGGCGAATCATAGGGAATGCCCTTCATCATGAGCACCGTTCCCAAGTTGGCATAGCCAAGTCCGAGCGTACGGAAATCATAGCTCTTCTGGGCAACATCTGCCGACGGGAACTGTGCCATCAGAACGGAGATCTCAAGGACGGCGGTCCAGAGACGGATCGCATGACGATAGTCTTCAACCTTCATCGACTGGGACTGCTCATCGTAGAAGTGAGCAAGGTTTAGCGATGCAAGGTTGCAGGCCGTGTCGTCGAGGAACATGTACTCCGAACATGGGTTCGAGCCGTTGATCCGACCGTCATTCGGACACGTGTGCCACTCGTTGATAGTGGTATCGAACTGCAATCCGGGATCGGCGCTCTTCCAGGAGCTCATGTTGATCTTGTTCCACAGATCACGCGCACGCACGGTCACATGCTTGGAGCTGTCCGTACGCCACGTAAGATTCCAGGCACTGTCGGTGATGACGGCTTCCATGAAATCGTTCGTTACACGGACAGAGTTGTTCGAGTTCTGACCCGACACGGTATTGTAGGCTTCGCCTTCGTAGTGCGTGTCGAACTGTGCAAAATCGATGTTGGTGAACCCCTGATCGATCAGCGCCAGCGTCCGCTTGATGATGTTGTATGGCACGCCGCGGTTAAGGGCGCGCTGGATCAACACGCGCAGGCGCTCATTCGTCTGCTCATTGGTTCCGCCCTGCTGAGCTGCGTCAGAAATGGCATGCAGAAAGGTGGATGCGATCTTCGATCCGGATACCAGGGCGGCGACCTTTTCTTCTTCCTTGGCCTTCCACTCGATGAACTTTTCGATATCCGGGTGATCTACGTTGACGATGACCATCTTGGCGGCACGGCGTGTGGTTCCGCCACTCTTAATGGCACCGGCAGCACGGTCGAAGATCTTTAGGAAGGACATCAGACCACTTGAGACGCCCCCTCCGGAGAGACGCTCGCTCTCGCCCCGAAGATTCGAGAAATTCGATCCGGTTCCCGATCCGTACTTGAAGATTCGTGCCTCACGCGTCGCCAGATCAAAGATGCCACCCTCGTTCACAAGGTCATCGTTGACCGATTGAATAAAGCAGGCATGGGGCTGGGGGTGCGTGTATGCATCGGCCGAGCGCGTCAGCGTCTTGGTGTCGGGGTCAACATACAGGTGACCCTGCGCCGAGCCGGTGATGCCGTAGGCGAAGTTCAAACCCGTGTTGAACCACTGTGGCGAATTAGGGGCAGCCATCTGCTTGAGCAGCATGTAAGCGATCTCATCGTAGAACGCCTGCGCATCCTCAGCAGTATCGAAATAGCCATACTTCTCGCCCCACCAGCGCCAGCAGCCGGCCAGACGATGCACGACCTGCCTGACGGAGGTTTCCGAACCGGTCCTGGGCGTACCGTCCTCATTCAGGATCGGAGCTCCGCCTTCATCGGTCAGCGGTACTCCGGCTTTGCGGAAATACTTCTGGGCAAGAATGTCGGATGCGACCTGTGACCACGCTTCGGGAACCTCAACGTGATCCATTCGGAAGATCTCTTTACCACTCTGGTTTCGCAGCACCGATTCGCGGACGGTGTAACGAAACATCTGATAGGGACTTGTTCCTGACGTCGTAAATCGGCGCGGAATCTTCATGCGGTCTCTCCGTGATGCGAGGTTGGCTGTATCTGTTACGCTGGGCCGATACGCCATGCCTGTTACATCATGGCGTCAATTCAGCAAACCTTCCGCCGGTCTTGGAGGACAGCCGACCGACGCACAAGGTGGTGTCTCGCACGCAGGACAATAAGTTGCTTTGTTGAATTGATTTTCGGACAACGACGAGCAAGATAGCGTGGTATCTGACGCGCGGTCAATCGCCGAAAGTTCGTGTGGAAAAATTCCGAAGAGGGAAATCTGTCTGAAAAGTTTTTCACGCTATTGCAAGTTTACATGGGCGCTTTTTCGCGCGTTCTTGCCGTAGATTTCGACGTGCTTCATGACATCCTTGCCGTCCTTATTTCATGGGACATTCAGACCTTTTTCATGATCAACCTCGGCGCAAGCAATGCCGTGCTTGATTTCCTGTTTCCGATACTTACAACAACAAAAAACTGGTTGCCGATTTATGTTTTCGGAGTGGGTGTTTTACTGGTACGTGGATATCGTGATCGTCAGAATGATGGCAAGCGTCTGGTGGCCTGTGCGCTCGTGCTTGTCGGCAGTGTCGCAGTGGCCGACCAGCTCAGTCATCGGCTTCTGAAAGAGGTTATTCAACGGGCCCGTCCGTACGAGGTTCTGGCCGACGTGCACAAGCTGGTCGGGTCGGGAGGTGGATCGTTTCCGAGCAACCACGCCCTGAACAGCGCCGTTATTGCAGTGATCCTCAGCACATTCTTCCCGCGCCTGCGTTTGCTGTGGTGGAGCTACGCTGCGATCATCGGATTAAGCCGGATATACTGCGGCGTACATTACCCGAGCGATGTGCTCGGAGGATTTCTCATCGGCACGGCGTGGGCCTACCTTGTGCTTGCGAGCCTGCGGCGGCTGTGGCCGCAAATCCCGATCGGGCCGCCCCCTCAAGCGTAGCCGGTAGCTGCGTCTGCGTCCAGTCACCTGCCAGAAAGAGGTTGCGCACCTGCCCGCACAGGGCATCGGTGGCAGGCCTCTGCTTATGCACGGCCGGAGTGATGCATACCGTGGCGTGCTTCTCTTTGATCACCAATCCGTGCTTCAACTCTGCATTGGCCATTGCCGCCGAAAACAGGCGCCGGAGTTCGGCATCACACAATTGAATGATCTCCGTGGAAGGGGCTCCAACGATGTCCGATGCAGCGCTCACCGTCAGGGCAACGAGACCATCAGCCGTGCGCTTTTTATTGAACACCCACTGTATGGTTGTTCCCAGAGCTGCCGCAAAATCCACCGACATCCACTGGCGGTCGTACCAGAGGTACACACTCACGATCGGACTCATTTCGGGCTGCGCCGACGGCACCGATCCAACTCCCGAATCCAGCATCAGGCGGGTCAGTGCGCGCTGAGGCATGGCACTGATCACAACATCTACGTCGACATATGATCCGTCAGATAGATCGGCACCGGCGGCTCTGCCATCGACGATTCGTAGTCGGTCGACGCTCGTGCTGGTATGGAGGCGACCGCCACGCGCTGCAAGCCACGCCGGAAAAGGTTCAATAAGATCACTCAATCCGCCGGTAGGGATCAGCAGTTTCGCATCATCCGTGGTGCCGAAAAATGCCAGCCGCAGAACGGTGGCAAGCAGCTCAGCGGGTGCAGCCGACACCGGCGCATTGAGTGTTGCCAACACCAGGGGCTCCCAGAATCGCTTCACAGCCCCCGGGGGCTGACCGGTGCGGACTAAAAACTCCTCGCAGGTAAGCCCACTGCCTGCATCAGGCGAACGAAGTACCGTCAAGGCAAGTCGCATAATGGCCAGGCGTGCCGTGACCGACAGGTTCCGCAGCCTCATCAGGCCCCAGGCCATGCCGAGCTTACCCGGCATCTGAGACGCATCGAGAACATCCAGACCGTGGGGTTCATCAACAAATGCTACCCGGAGCGCCTTCTGAGCTTCCAGAAGATGATCCGTTCCAAGGTCTCGCACAATGCGCAGCAGCTCGTGGTAGCAGCCCATCATGACGTGCTGGCCGTTGTCGATCACATCGCCCATGGTCTGGTCCACAAATGACCGTGCACGGCCTCCCAAATAGGGTCGCTGCTCAACCAGATCGACCTCCCAGCCGAGCCGGGCAGCCTCCATGGCAGCAGATATGCCTGCCCAGCCCCCTCCGATGACAAGTGCCTTCATCAGATGCAAATTGCGGAAATGCAACACGCCACCATGGAAGATTTCGATCGACTCGACATCCGCGTCGGCACCATCGTGCGCGCCGAGGCGTTTCCCGAAGCCCGTAAGCCGGCCTTCAAGCTCTGGATCGACCTTGGAGGGGGCGATGTGCGCCGCTCCAGCGCACAGATCACGGACCTCTATACCCCCGGGTCACTGGTCGGACGTCAGGTGGTCTGCGTCTGCGGCTTCCCATCCAAACAGATCGGCCCCTGGATGTCAGAGGTGCTGGTTACCGGCTTCCACCAGGCCGATGGCAGTGTTGTGCTATGTGTGCCGGACGGCAAGTTGCCAGATGGCACGAGATTGAGATAGGAGCGATGCGCGGAAGTACGGAAGTACGGAAGTACGGAAGTACGGAAGTACGGAAGTACGGAAGTACGGAAGTACGGAAGTACGGAAGTACGGAAGTACAGAATTACGGAAGTACGGAAGTACGGGGTCATTGGTCACTCATCGTGGGGTCGCAGCATGCTGCGACCCTACCGGTCACTCGTCACTCATCACTATCTTTGCCGTTCTGCGGAAGTGGCGAAATTGGCAGACGCACCAGACTTAGGATCTGGCGGGGCAACCTGTGAGAGTTCGAGTCTCTCCTTCCGCACGCAGCATATCACCTGTAATCCGGCCGATAATGGCCCTTTGGAGTCCCGTTTGGAACGCACGATCACAACCCTGCAAGGGTGTACACGAGAAGTCCGCATCTCCCTCCAGCAATCCGAGCTGAAGCCGCATTACGAGCAAGCCTACGTCTCGGCGCAGGCCGGAATTACTCTTCCCGGCTTCCGCAAGGGAAAAGTGCCGATTGCGATGATCAAGCAGCGGTTTGGTCGGGATATCGAGAATGAGGCGCTGGAAAACATCGCAGACGCCGAGTTCCGTTCGTTTGCACGGGCCGAATCTCAGCGGGTCGTCGGTAATCCGGCCCTTACGGATATCCAGAAGTCGGCCGAGGGCATTGTGTTCACGATCCGGTATGATGTGATGCCGGATTTTGAGCTGGGTACGTACCGGGGGCTGTCTGTTAACCGTCCGATCAAGGAGGTGACAGAGGAAGATGTGCAGCGCGAGATCGACCGTATCTGCATGCGCGCCGCGACGTTTGAGCAGGCAGAGCAGATCGATGGCACCATGTACGTGGTGAGCATGACCATGCACGAACTCGACCGGGAAACGTCAATGCCGATCATCGGGGCAGAGCCTCAGCAGTCGCGGGTCTTTCTGGATGATGATTCGGTGGATATGCATCTGCGGACCTCGCTTAACAACTGCAAGGTTGGTGATTCCTTTACGTACGTCGCTGAAACGACCGACGAAAACGCTCAGCCGCCAAGCTTTCGTGTGACTGTTGGCGACGTGCAGCGAGTGGTACCGGCCGACTTTACCAATGAGTTCGTAGAGCTGATCACGTCCAACCGCATGCACACCACCGAAGAGCTGCGTGCTGATATCGAATCACAGATCCGTGAATACTTCCAGCAGGCCACCCAGCAGAGTCTGGAAAACCAGCTTATTGATCAGCTCGTCGGATCCCACGAAATGGAACTCCCCGAGCCCCTTGTTCACGCCGTCATGCATCGTCTCTTCGACGATTTCAAGCAACGCAATGAGGGTGCGCCGGGTATCGACAAGCTCACGGCCCACGATCTTGAGAATGATCTGCGACCGCCCGCCGAGCGCATTGTCCGCTGGGAGCTGATCCGTGATAAAATCGTCGATGCAGAGAATCTTGCAATGACCGACGACGACGTGGTCGTTGCAGCCGAGCGCTACGGGATCGGCCAGGACCAGCTTCGCATGCTGATGCGCCAGAATCAGTCGATCGAGGAACAGATCATTGCCGACAAGGCCGTCAGAACGCTGCTAGACTATGCGATCATCACTGACGTCAACGTCGATCAGCTCGAAGACTGATGATGTCTGGGGGCTTCTAACGAATCTGAATCACTAGAAAGATCCATCGATGCAGAACCAACTCGTCCCAATGGTCGTAGAACAAACGAGCCGCGGCGAACGTGCGTACGATATCTACTCGCGCCTGTTGAAGGAGCGGATCATCTTCATCGGGTCACCGATTGACGACATCACGGCCAGCCTTACGATCGCACAGCTTCTGTTTCTGCAGAGCGAGGATCCGACAAAGGACATCTCACTCTACATCAACTCGCCGGGCGGGAGTGTATCGGCCGGACTTGCCATCTATGACACCATGCAGTTCGTCAAGCCGGACATTTCAACGATCTGTGTGGGCATGGCTGCCTCAATGGCTCAGGTGCTTCTGTGCGCTGGAGCAAAGGGCAAGCGTTTTGCGCTCCCTCACTCACGCATCATGATGCACCAGCCCCTTGGCGGCACACAGGGACAGGCTACCGACATTGAGATCTACACGAAAGAAATGCTGAGAATCCGTGACACCCTGTACGGCATCATCGGCAACCACTCGGGGAGAGACTACGACACGATCAAGAAGGACGCCGATCGTGATTACTACATGTCGCCCGAAGAAGCCCAGAATTACGGACTCATCGACAAGATCCTGACCCGCACGACATAAATTGAGCCGGCATTATCGGCTTCAACATGAGCACAACCCCGACACCGGAAATTCTGCACTGTTCGTTCTGTAACCGCAACGCCCAAGAGGTTGCCAACCTGATCGCTGGCAAGGGCGTGTACATCTGTGATGTATGCGTACAGAACTCGGTGGAGATCCTGAAGAAGAACGCCCCCGTGCCTACGCTTCGGACGGATGTGACGTCGCTGCCGAAGCCTTCACAGATCAAGAGACAGCTGGATCAGCATGTGATCGGTCAGGATGAGGCCAAGGAAGTGCTATCGGTATCTGTCTACAATCACTACAAGCGTATTCAGTCGAAAAACCTCGTGAGCAGCTTCGACGAGGTAGAGATCGAGAAGTCGAATATTCTGCTCCTCGGTCCGACGGGGACGGGCAAAACTCTGCTCGCACAGACCCTTGCACGAATCCTCGACGTTCCATTTGCGATCGCTGACGCAACAACACTGACCGAGGCGGGATATGTCGGAGATGATGTAGAGTCAATCATCGTGAACCTCCTGCAGAATGCTGACTACAACGTCGAGCGAGCAGAGCGCGGCATCGTATATGTGGACGAGATCGACAAGCTTACGCGCAAGAGCGACAGTGCATCAATCACGCGCGATGTCTCCGGCGAAGGGGTGCAGCAGGGTCTTTTGAAGATCCTTGAGGGGACTGTCGCTGGCATTCCTCCAAAAGGTGGACGCAAGCACCCCGAGCAGTCGCTCGTGTATGTGAACACCAAAAACGTCCTCTTCATCTGCGGCGGTGCCTTTGAGGGCCTCGAGAAGATCATCGGTAAGCGCATGAAGCCCACAACCATGGGCTTTACCGCCTCTACACCGACCACCGTTGAAGAATCGATGGAACTACTGATGCACGTCGAGCCGGAAGACCTCATGCGTTTCGGCTTCATTCCCGAGTTCATCGGTCGCCTGCCTGTGGTCACTGCGCTGCATCCGCTCACTGACGATGCCATGCTGGACATTCTTACGGGTCCGAAGAACGCCCTCGTTAAACAGTATCAAAAACTCCTGCTGCTTGAGGGCGTTGAGCTGTCCTTTGAACAGGGCGCACTTGAGGCCATCGTTGCAAAGGCTCAGAAGCGCCGAACCGGTGCACGGGCACTGCGCGGCGTGTTGGAAGACGTGATGAACCCAATCATGTACATGTTGCCGGATGTTGTCGGTGTTCGCAAGTGCGTCATCACAACAGAGGTTGTTACGCGTTCCGCAAGCCCCCTGCTGGAGCTCTCCGAGCAGCAGCCGGCTGACCAGCCTCGGCAGAGCAAGCAACGTCGCGCTGGCGAGCGTTGATACCTTCGGAGCATCCTGTTACCGACCCGCTTTGCGGCCTACAAGTAGTCCGGACACAACACCGGCGGCCCACACGCCATGAATGATGGCAAAGATCACAGGGGACAGCATCACCGTTACGAGGATGTTCTTTCCCTCGGGCGAGCCGTCTGACAGTACATTCGGCATCAGAGCCAGTAGAGCGGCGCAGCTGCTGATACCCACGTAGCCATAGATCAAGGCCACAAGCGCTATGAAACCGCTCGTGCTGAAGAATGACATACCGATGATCGTGATCAGTGCCAACAACGCGGCAACGGGCAGAACCTGCCGCAGATGCAAAGACGCCGGATGCTTCTTGATGACGGCGGCTTTCCACCAGCCGTAACGCCACCGCTGAGAGATCAGTCCCGGCAATGTCGAACGGGCCATGAGCTGGAACTCCGGTGACGGAAGGGCCATTACGGTTGCCCCGACCTGTGTTGCCCGGTAATCGAAATCAAAGTCTTCGTTTGTAAGGAGGGCCTCGTCGTAGCCCCCTAGGCGCTCCCAAACGCTGCGGTTGTAGCACGACATAACCGCATGAGCCACACGCACCGGCCTGGTCAGCTCGCGTCGTGACGGCGTGCCCCCCGTCCCAAACATGCTCGACTGTAATGTTGAGATGGCATAAGCAACGGGGCTCCTGGATCCGGGTATGAACCTCACTCGCGGTCCCGCTACCTCGGCCACACCGGAATCCAGCGCTGCCGCGATCTCCGCGACGTAGTTCGGTGGAATGCGCGAATGCCCGTCAACACGCACGATCACGCGTCCGACAGCCTGTTCCACTGCCCTGTTCAACGCCGAAGGAATGATACGCCGCTCGTTGGTGATGACGCGGAGTGGGAACCGATACCGCGAACTCAAGACTGCTTCATCCAGCACCTGGCGCGTCCCGTCGTCCGAACACCCGTCCGCTACAACCACCTCCATGGACCCACGATAGGTCTGCGCATCAATGTCAGCCAGCACCTGCTCAATGGTGCTGCGCTCGTTGCGACACGGGATGATCACGGATACGTCGATCGACACGGGCGCAAGATACGGTCAGGTTTCAGGTTTCAGGTTTCAGGTTTCAGGTTTCAGGTGTGAGGTGTGGGGTGTGAGGTCCAACTCCGCTTCGGCTTCGCTTAGCGCGCTACAACCATCACCTGATGTGCGCGCTCATTACCCATGCGCAGTTCGATGACGTATGATCCGCTTGGAAGGGGGCTGGCAGACAACGGTATGCTGTGAGAGCCCGAGCTTTGGTACTCATTAACAAGCGTGGCCACGTGCAGGCCGAGGTTGTCGAAGAGATTCAGGTGGACCATGCCTTCGCTGCGAAGATCGTATGAGACGGTAGCATCACTTCGCACGGGGTTCGGGGTAACGGGTGCGAGGGTAAGCACATGCGTCGATACGCTCGGGGTATCGTCGGCCGATGTGGTCTGCCCCTTGATCACCTTTACGGTATCGAAGCTGTCGAAGAGAACTTGCTTGACAACGGACTTCTCCGCCCCGAACCACTGTTCGAGGATGCTTGCGTAGATCTGCCGGAAGTCATACTGTGTCTCGAGGTTGCCGTCCTTCAGGTTGGCAAGCTTCGGACTTGTGCCGGTGATGCCATCCTGAGCGAGGCTACCGAGGAAAAACATCGGAGCCGACGTACCGTGGTCGGTGCCGTAGCTTTCGTTTGCGAATGAACGACGTCCAAACTCGGAGAACGTCATCGCAATCACGCGTTCGGCAACGCCGAGCTTTTCGATATCGCGCTGGAACGTGGTCATTGCAGCCGATACCTGCTGAAGCAAGTTCGCATGTGTACCCATCGTCGGCTCGGTTGCGTCTGTCTGGCCGGCATGCGTGTCAAAGCCCCCTAACTGGACAACGTACACGCGCGTTTTGAGTCCGCCGGCGATCAGGCGTGCAACAATTTTCAGCTGGTCAGCAAGACGGTTCCCCGTGGGATAGGTCTCAATGTTCTTGGCCTTATCAGCAGCAGCCTTGATAACGGTGCTGAACTGCATGGACTTCGTCTGCACCTCGCGCACGTACGTAACATTAGCAGCGGCAAGCTTTGTTGAAGGTAGATCCGTGCCGGGCGCATCGGTTCCACTGACCAGCCGGTAGAACGTCTCCGGGTCCTGCAGAGCGATCCCCATTGACTGGTGCTCAAGCCCCGTGAGCGTAAGTCCCACAACTGCCGCCATCTGGATGGCGATCGGGTCTGGCATTGTAGCGTTCGGAAACCCGACAGGATAGTTGGGATACTCCATGTTGAGATAGCGCCCAAGCCAACCCGTAGTTTCATTCACGTTCGACGCGCTGGCGCTCATCCAGATGTCGGTGGAACGGAAATGGGACAGGTTCGGATTCGGGTACGACACTCCCTGGATGATACCAAGCTTCTTTTCCTCCCACAGCTGCTGCATGCCGGTCATATTCGGATGCAGACCGGCACCTGACGTCAGCGTAAGGGCCGACTTCTCGGGAATGGCGATGTTCGGGCGGAGCCTGGCGTACGTCGCGTAGTCGTCGAGCGGGATCACCGTATTGAGTCCGTCGTTGCCCCCATTGAGCTGCACGAGCACCAGAACCCGATCACTCTCAGTTTTGACGTTGTAGAGGTCATGCAGAACCGGTCCATCAAACGCCTGAAGCGGGAGGCCGTTAAACAGGATCGGCAGCGTAACGGCACCGGTGGCACGCGCGATAAACGAGCGCCGTGAAAGCCCCTTGAAGGGTGTATCGTTTTTCATGGTTACGTCTCCTTATCCGAGCTGGAATTCCGCCATGCGGAAGAGGTACTTGAACAAACGGTCCAGCGGTGTGCGAACAGCATTGAAGGCCGAGACCTTCGTCGGATCAGCCAGGTGCGCATTCCACAACGTTGCCCACTCGTAATGGCGTCCGCCGTTCATCAGGACCTCTTCGGCCAGCATCATCGTGGTCGATTCGGTGAACGGCACGGCAAAGAAGATCTCGTTCAGCTGGGCGATCATATCCAGCGAATCGCTCGCCCCTTGCAGCTGCTTGACGAAGGCGACCGTATCCAGGATCGGCTTTCTACCAAGCGCATTGTTGTTGACGAGCAACGCATCCGTAAAGCCGTTTCGCAGCGGTAGGGTTGCCGTTGTCAGCCACATGCGGTCGAAGTCCGGCGACTGATAGTATGCCTCCCAACCGGCTACACTGGCAGGGTCGTTGAGATCCATTTGCTGGGCGGCAAGGGACGTGGCGATACCACCGTAGAAACGCGACTCGAGTGCAGGGTCGACAAGGGGCTTCCACCCCGGTACGGCCCTCAACAGACCGATCACCATATCAGCCGGCGAACGCAGCTGGCAGCCCCTAAGAGTAGCATCGAAAAAGTGCTCCGACGAGAGAAGCGTTTGGAGCACAGGTCCGACATTGTAACCGTTGTTGCGGAGCTGATTGGCAAGGGGCTTGATGATATCGCTGCGTACCTCGTCGCTGATGTCACTGTTGACGAACCAGCGGTAGAGCCGCAGCACCAGGTACTCCGCCGTGGCGCTCTGTTCGAAGATCATATCGAGCAGCTCGTCAACCTCTGCAATAGCCCCCTGAACAGTATTGCGCCCCTTGATGACGCGGTTACCGTAGCGTTGAGAGAACTGCTTATCACCGGTGTCGTGCTGTGTGAGCACGAAGACGGCATTGGGATTGTCCGGGAACACCGGTGCGTTCTTTGGCTTGTTATCGCGTAGATCCTGATCATTGGCCGTCAGAACCAGGTCACGCGGACCAAAATCTCTCCACCCTGTAAGGACACGAGCCGCCGCGCGAACATCCTGCTCGGTGTAGGTCGTGTAATCCCCTTGCGAGATCTCCGGGCCCTTACCGATGGTGAAGAGTTCCTGCAGCTCCCGGCCGTAGTTCTCGTTCGGACTGCCCTTTGTGTTGACGTTACCGTTGAGGTATCGCAGCATGGCGCCGTCGAAGGTCACACGTCGGGCCAAGGCCTTGAAGCTGCCAAAGGCGTTCGCACGGAGATAGGCCAGCAGCTCAAACGACAGGATCGAGTGCTGAACCGCACTCATTTCGGTGGCAAAGTGGTTCGACCAGAACAGCGTGAGTTTTTCCTGAATCGACGGAGGATTCAGGATCATGAGCTGCGACCACCACGTTTTGGTGATCCCGTTATAGAAACCTGGACCCTTGCGGATGTCGTATGCCGTGGATGTTGAAGAGTCGTTCGGATCGCCGAACACGGCAGTGGAGGTCCACACTTTTCCGGCATCCGGGATCCACTTCGACCCGTCGGCTGTATTCACCGGCAGCTTGGGTATTGGCAGCGGCGTGAAGAGTGAATTAACAGTATTGCCAAGTCCTGCCTTCACGGCAGCATCGATCTCGGCGATACTCGCACCGAAAGTTGCCCGACGCAGCAGATGTGCTGCCTCGCGCCGTGTCCATGTTCCCTTGAATGGGGCTAACGAAGCCATGACGGCCTCCTTGATTGAAGATCACGTGAAACGAACAGCACCGACGCCGGAGAAAGAAGCCGGGTTTAATCGGTGCGTTACACTGAAAGATAACTTCCATTTGAACGTACTGCACGCAGCATGAGCGGGCCAACAAGTGTTTCTCGCTCGACGAGTGTTTGTACAGTGGTTTCAGCCATGCGTACCCGCCGCAGATCAACAAGCTGCAGCCGTCCTGCCACCACGCTGCGCAATAGGCACACCTCCGCGTAATTGCCAATAAACGCAAGGTACTCAAGGACGTTTGGACGGCGAACGTCAAATCCAAATCGCTGAAGTGTAGAGTCCGACAGGAAATAGGTTGTTGCACGAACCTTGAGTGTAGGCTGCAGACGTCCACGCTTTGCATCGGCAACAAGGCCGGAGATTCCCATCACCAGTGACGACATTATCGCCTGAGGCGACAATTTCCGGGCCTTCATGAGGTCCCAAGTCGTGCCAAGGTGAAGCTCAACGCGGTTGTTGCCAAAAGGCTGGATAAAGAACAGTGGGGCGTAATACCGATAGAACCCCAGGTACCGCAGTAGCGGGGTCGTGATCCACCGTAACAGTCGGAACAGTGCGCTGCCTAGCACGGCAACAAGCAAGATCATCCCCAGTGTATCCGGCATGGGAGAAAGTTGCGAAGGAGGGTGTTACCACATGGTCATATCTGTGAGGTGTTTCGCAACCGCAACATTGCCGGTAATAGCTTTGTGTCCATGACGAAGTCAGCCAGTACCATTGTCATCGAGAATATCTTCACCCCCTTTAACATCGTCAATGCACTGATCATTGGCCTGCTGACGGGGGCATACGTCTCGACGAATGACCAGCGTCTCGTATGGGATTCGCTGGGCGTCGTAACTGTGGTTATCGCCAATACCACGCTGGCAATCGTTCAGGAGATACGCGCCCACCGCTCACTTGAGAGGATCTCGTCACTGCGTCCGCCGCTGGTAACCGTGCGCCGTAACGAGCAAGACGGTATGATTGGGATCGACGAGGTGATCGTCGGGGACATTGTGACGATCCATCGCGGAGACGTTGTTCCGGCAGACGGCGTGGCGATCTCCTCTCAGGGGGCTGAACTGGATGTGTCCCTTCTGACCGGCGAGTCTGACCCTGTGCATGTGACGGCCGACAGCCCGGTTCATGCCGGCACCTGGTGCGTTGCCGGCAGCTTTACCATGCGCGTGACAGCGATCGCCGACAATACCGAGGCGGCGCATATCGAACTCCTGTCGCGCCGTGTGGACCTGCGACCCTCGCCCCTGCAGCGTCGCGTCAACATCCTGTTCACCGGCAGCTTCGTCGTCGCCATCCTTCTTGCCGCAGCGGACCTTTTTCGGCAGGGAACCTCGGCTCTCTCAGACGTCGATTCGATCCGTCGTGTGGCAACACTGGTGCTCGGGATGATCCCCGAGGGATTAGTGTTCTTTTCCACGATCACGCTCATCGCCGGTATAGTCCGCATTGCCCGCCGCGGAGTGATCGTTCAGAAGCTGGCAGCCATGGAGGGACTGGCTAGTGCCTCAGTGGTCTGCTTCGATAAGACCGGTACGCTCACAACAAACCAGCTCGAGGTCATACGGGTTCTGCCGCTGGACGATTCAACCCAAGATGAAGGGCGACGCATGATCGCAAGCATCGCCCATGCGATCGGCGATCATGGGCGCATGGCCGACGCGTTTCGCTCATGCGCCGTTGCGAACACAGTATTGCATCCGGTGGAAGTGATTTCCTTCTCCTCGTCACGCAAGTACAGTGCCTGCCGAATCTCTGAAGGGGGCTGGTGGACCATTGGGGCGATGGACATCGTTATGACTTCAAAGCACCCTTTGTGGGAGCATACACAGCATGAGATCCGGGAATCCGGATATGCCTCACACCGCATGGTCGTAGCATGCTCAACGGAACACGCACAACCGGTGGGCACACATGTTGTTCCGAGGTTTATCATCGTGCTGGGCGATGCCGTTCGCGACGATGCCGCTGCCACGTTAAACATGTTTGCCGAGATGGACATGCGACGCGTCATCCTTTCGGGTGATGCCGAGCCCCCTGTCCGGCAGACCCTGGCGCAGTTGAACCTGCGGAACCCGAGCGACATAGACGTTCAGGCGCGCTGCTCACCCCTTGACAAGCGGGAGATAATCAGGGGGCTTGCCACGACCTCCACAGTGGTGATGATCGGGGATGGCGTTAACGACCTGCCGGCCATCAAAGAGGCGGATGTGGGCATCGCCATGCCCGAGAGCGCCCCGGCAACGAAGCTTGCAGCCGACATTGTTCTGGAAAATGCATCGTTTGCCGACTTCCCGGCGATGATCACCGAAGGACGTCGCTCGGTGCGAACGGTGATGGCCGTGGCTGTGCTGTTTATGAGCAAGAACGTTGTCCTGATAGCGCTCAGTGCACTGACGGCGATCTCTGCAGCCCCCTATCATCTTAGTCCACGCCGCGGCGCACTGCTAAGCCTTGTGGGTGTGGCTATTCCATCACTCGTGCTGGCTACGCGCTCTTCCATGACCTCCGCTACGAGGAACTTCTTTGTCGAACTCGTCGGGAAGTTTCTCCTGACAGCCACCGAAATGATCGTGGCCTACATGCTCGTCGGTACATTGTTTGCCGGACATCCCCACATCGCTTCGCTGCTGGTGATGACACTTGTGGCATCGCTGCTTGGGCGCTTTGTTGTTATTGACAGCATGATCCGAAAGGAGCGTGCATATCTGGTGGTGATCGCTGCCACTTCACTGGGGATCCTTGCGCTGCTCATGATGTTGCCAACGACCATACCCATCGTGAGCTTGATGCAGATCTATTACGAGATCGGCGGTGCTGGTTGGGAGCTATTGCCGACCCTTGCTGCCTCGGCAATGATCGGACTTCTCAGCGCCGTGCCGTGGGTATTTTTGCCCCGTGAGCAACGCCACCACCACGCCTGACCTCTGGCGTCAGCGAATCCTGATCATCGCCGTCGGGTTGATCTTCTTTATCCCTTTCCTGGGATCGGTTCGCCTGTTCGACTGGGATGAGATCAACTTTGCCGAGTGTGCTCGCGAAATGATCGTCACGGGCGACTATCTGCATATGCAGATCGACTACCGCCCGTTCACGGAAAAGCCCCCTCTGTTCGTATGGTGTCAGGCAGCGTCGATGCACCTCTTCGGCATCAACGAGTTTGCCGCACGCCTGCCGAATGCCATCGTTGGCATCATCACGCTGCTGGTACTGCATCACATCGGACGTCGCGTGCGCGGTAACGAGTTCGGACTGCTCTGGCCGATGATCTATCTCGGCACATTACTACCCCACTTCTATGCACGCTCCGGGATCATCGATCCACTCTTCAACCTCTTCATCTTCCTCTCCGTCTGGCAGATCATCCGCGGTGAGATGGACGGGAAGGGGCGCCCCCTGCAGGCAGGACTCTACGCCGGCCTGGCCGTGATGACAAAGGGTCCGGTTGGCCTTGGTCTGGTTGTTCTGACCACGCTGGTAACGTGGGTCTGGCAGCGGCGCCGCGCTCATGCCGCCTTTCCAGCGCGGAACCTCCTTGTGATCATACTCGTGGCTATGTCACTTCCGGCATTCTGGCTGGGCATTGATGCCATGCAGAACGGACCGAGGTTTCTCGTCGAAAACCTTGCGTATCAGTGGCGACTTCTTACGACCGGTGAGGCCGGACATGCCCAGCCGTGGTACTACCACAGCGTGATACTGCTGATCGGATGCTACCCGGCGTCGCTGTTCTTGTTCAGGGGGCTTTCCTCAGCGCATGATGAGGATGACACGCACCGCGCAATGCGACGCTGGATGACGGTGCTGTTCTTTGTGGTGCTGGTGGTCTTCTCGGCTGTGACCACCAAGATCGTGCACTACAGCTCCATGACGTACATCCCGCTGACGTATCTGGCGGCGACGCAGATTCAGGCGATGATCCGTGGCACACGTGCGTGGGGACGTGGACTCAAGACTTCAGTGCTGATCATTGGTCTTGTGCTGACGTCGGTTTCCGTGATCGTTCCGTGGGCCTTCATGAACAGCGAGTGGATGTTATCACTGCCTTCATTCCGCGATGCGTTCCTGCGTCAAGCCATGTCACGCAAAGTCGAGTGGATCGGCATAGAGCACCTTGTCGGACTGATCCTGCTTCTCGGCCTCATCAGTGCGCTGATCATCTCGCGTCGCTCCATGCGGTCGGCCATGATCCTTCTTTTCGGTAGCGTAGCGATGTTCATCGCTGTGTTTCTTCCACTGGTGGCGCCTCGAATTGAGACGTATTCGCAGGGGGCTGCTCTGGACTACTACACATCCATCCGTGGCAAGGATGTCTACACCAAGCCCCTTACCATGAAGAGCTATGCTCACCTCTTTTACACGCAGAAGCCGTATCACCTGAGTTCGGCAGCCAAAGGCATTGCGGTGGATGCATGGGAGCCATGGCTGATCAGTGCCGACATCGACCGTCCGGCAACGTTTGTGTGTCGCGTGAATGATGCTGCGAACTGGTCAGGTGTGCCCACACTGCGCGAGAAGTACCGCGACGGGGGCTTTATCATCTACGAGCGCATCACTTCTTCGGCGCGTCCGCAACCCCATACCCCGTGAGTTCGATGGTGTCGTAGTCGGTAAGGGTTGTTGCGATCTTCATCTGCACATTGAAGACGCCCGACTTCTGCGGTGTGTATTCGACTTCGATCGGAACCGGCACACTTTTCTGAGCAACCACGGTTGTCGGTCCAACAACCTTCAGCCCGTGTGTCTGTGGCTGAAGCGTCAGCGTCACAGGTTCATCAACAAACGACGTCAGCGAGATCTTCGAGCGAGTGGGCTCGCCAACGCGTCCCTGATTGAAGCCCAGGAAGCTTGATGAGAGCTGTAGAGGGCGTTGCACTTCGGCGCGAAGCTTTACCACATGTGCTCCGACCGAATCATTCGCATAGACCGTGACGTACTTGTCGATCACTCCGCTACCAGCAGGTAGCGTCAGCGTGATGTTCATTCCTGTTTCCTCTCCCGGCTTGAGCGTGTCACGTTCAAGGGGTGCAGTGGTACATCCGCATTGTGGACGAACGGACGTGATCACGAGGGTCTTGTCGCCAATGTTCTTGATTGGTACCCGATACTGAACCGTTTGCTGCTTCGTCAGAGAGCCTCGAGGAGTGACAGCTCCCCAATCCACTAACGATTGCACTTGGAGACGCGGTTGCGCAGACATCACCAGCGGCACAACAATGCCGAGAATGACGATCATAAGGTGTCGAGTGTTGACCATTGCCATAGTGGTTACGTAGATTCCCGCCCGATGAGCATGTTCTCTCTCTTCTCTGTGATCGCTGCCTCCGCTGCCGCGATCATCCTGTCGCTGGTCTCGTTACCACAAGACACCCCTTCAGGCGATGATCGCTCGCCGAAAACCGGCGCTGAATCGCACCCGTTAGCACGGGCCGCCAGTGCTGCGGTTAGCCGCGGAGTCGACAAACACTACATCGAAATGCTTCTCCAGGACTCGATGACGTCGTTCGATGAGAAGTATGTTCGCACAAACGTCACAAACTTCGCCACCAAACCGGATTACTCCCACAACTGGAACAGCGAAGCCGTAGCCAGCGTCAAGGAGTTCCTCGCCAAGCACGAGGAACTTCTTCACCGCGCTGATTCGATTCATGGTGTGCCCCCTTCCATCATCGCAGCTCTGCTGTGGGTGGAAACCAAGCACGGTCGCGTTACCGGCAAGCATCATGTTCCGAGTGTGTACCTGTCGGTTCTGCTCAGCAATGAGCCAGCGTTCATTGAATCCAACACCGCCCTTGTCATGAAGGCCAAGTCGGTCGACTCTGCCAAGATCGACAGCGTGCGAGAATCTGTCACCAAGCGCGCCGATCGTAAGGTGAACTGGGCCGCGCAGCAGCTCAAGGCACTGCATGCCATTCAGATGCGCAAGACCATGAATACGCTCACGCTACGGGGCTCATGGGCCGGCGCATTTGGTCTGACGCAGTTCCTTCCATCATCGTATGTCTCCTCCGCTGCCGACGGAAACGATGATGGCCTCATCGACCTCTACCAGCTGGACGATGCCGTGTTCAGCGTGGCCAACTACCTCGATCGCGCCGGCTGGGGCAAAACCCCCGAGCAACAGCGAAAGGCCATCCATCACTACAACAACAGCGATGATTACGTGAACGCTGTGATAAAGCTGGCGGGGCTTGCTAGCGAGTAGGTTTTAGGTTTTTGGTTTTTGGTTGCAGGTTTTTGGTTGAGCACTGAGGGTGGCTCTGTATTGGGATGGTTAGGTAGACTGGTGACAGGGAGTGCAGACCACCGAAAACACAAGTCATACTACCAGGCAAAACCCAACACCCAAAACCCAGAACCTAGAACCTAGCGAAGCTTGGCCAGCTCTTCTGCCTGACCCAGGAAGCTATCGATGAACGACAGGCCGTTGTGCCAGAAGGTAGGACTTGTGATGTCGAGACCGAAGGGGGCGAGCAGTTCTTCCGGACGCTTAGAGCCCCCTGACGAGAGAAGCTCGATGTATTTGTCGGGGAAGCTTTCTGGACTCTGCAGATAGATCTGGTAGAGGGCCAGCACGAGCAGTTCACCGAAGGCGTATGCGTACACATAGCCGGGTGTGTGAATGAAGTGCGAGATGTAGGACCACCACACTTCATATCCGTCGGAGAGTTTAACGGAATCGCCGAACTGGCTCTTCTGGGTTGTTAGCCAGATCTCATTGATCTGATCGAGCGAGAGCTCGCCCTGCGTGCGACGGGTAGTGTGTACCGCTTCCTCGAAACGGTTGAGGGCGATCTGACGGAACACGGTGGAGAACATCCCGTCAAGCTTTGACATCAGCAGCGCGAGTTTCGCTTCGTCGCTCGTCGTACGCTCGTACATCTTCTTAAACGTGATCATCTCTCCGAACACGCTGGCCGTTTCGGCGATGGTAAGGGGCGTGTGCATCTGAAGCGGCCCCTGCTGACGTGACAGGTACTGGTGCACGCCATGACCAAGCTCGTGAGCAAGCGTCTGCACGTCACGGCTGGTACCGGTGTAGTTCATGAACACATACGGGTGCACGGAAGCGATCGTACCGGCGCTGTAGGCACCGCTGCGCTTGCCCTTGCGGACTGGGGCGTGGATCCAGTTCTTGTCGAAGAACATGGAAGCGATCTCTCCGGCACGCTGATCGAATGACGTGTACGAATCGATCACGAGCTCGCGGGCCTGCTCCCACGTCCAGAAGTCAGACACTTCGGTCACCGGTGCGTACCGGTCGTAATCCCAAAGCTGATCAAGTCCGAGCAGCTGTCTCTTGAGTGCGTAGTAACGATGTACGAGATCATAGCGCGCCACTACGGCGTCGATGAGTGCCTGCACGGATGCGTCCGACACTTCGTTCGACAAGTTGCGGCTCGATATCCACGTCGGATAGGAGCGCAGACGATCGTTGACCGAGCAATCACTGATGATCGTATTGAAAACGTAGGCATGCATCTTCGCATCCGTTTTCAGTCCTGCCGAGATCGTCTCTGCTGCTTCCTTGCGCGTCTGACGGTCCCCACTATAGAGCATCTTCGTCATCTGGGCGATCGTGAATTCCTGTCCGCGGAAGGTGAACGTCATCGCACCCGATACTTCATCATGCAGACGTACCCAGGCAAAGCGCGACGAAACCGACTTGGCATTCAGGGCCTGCTCGACGTCCTCGCTGAGGGTATGGGGCTTATAGTCCATTACCACTTCCAGCCAGTGCTTGCGCGAGGCCATCTCCGGAGCGGCCATGAGCTCTGCGATCCGCTCAGCGGATAGGCTCGCGAGCTCCGTATCGACGAAGATGATATCACTTGAAGCCTTCGACATCGTCTCCGTAACCCGCTGCATCAGCTTGCCGTATTCCGCATTCTCCGAGTCGGTTGAATACTGCAGGTGTGCATACGCACCCATCCGACCGAAGTCTTCGTTGAGCTGCTCATACTCGCTGACCATCTCCATGAACTCTGCGATGGACACCGTGGCAAACCGCCCGTGCCACTTCTGGCGAAACGCCTTCGTGCGATCACCAATGCGCGCCAGGTCTCCCTCGAGCCCTGTTTCGTCAGTCGTTGCGTAAAGATCTGAGAGGTCCCAGAGAATGTTTTCAGAGCCGTTGGTTTTGGTTTCCATGATCAGTAGTTACATAGTGACGGAGTTACAGAGTGACGGAGTTACAGAGTGACGGAGTTACAGAGTGACGGAGTTACAGAGTTACAGAGTTACAAAAATATTCGTCATCCGCGCGAAAGCGGGATTCGATACAGGCGTTCGCTTGGATGACACCTAAAACCTCACACCTAAAACCTAAAACCCACTAAGGTACAATTCGATAGATCATCCGTGGGAACGGAATGACCTCACGAATATGCTCGGCGCCGGTGATCCACTTCACGGTCCGTTCCACGCCCAGACCAAAGCCGGCGTGCGGAACAGAGCCGAACTTGCGCAGGTCGAGATACCACTGGAAGGCATCTTCCGGGAGGTTCTCATGACGCAGGCGCTCGAGGAGTAGATCATGATTGTCTTCGCGCTGCGAACCACCGATGATCTCGCCAGCCCCTTCCGGAGCGAGCATGTCCATGGCTAGCACAACCTTTTCGTTGTCAGGGTCGCGCTTCATGTAGAACGCCTTCACCTCTGAAGGGTAGCGGTGGATGATACACGGACGATCAAACTGCTGCATGATCGCCTCTTCTTGCGGTGCTCCAAAGTCTTCGCCCCATGGGAAGTCGATCTGGATTTCCGAACCATCCGGCTGCTTACGGTTAAGCTTGACGTTGTTCTTGTTAAGCCAGTCGACCGCTTCGGTGTAGGACATGCGATAGAAGGGGCGACGCACGGCTTCGAGTTTGGAGACATCACGTCCGAGCGTTGCGAGCTCGCGCTGACAGTCCTTGACGCATGACTGGACGATGTACTCGACGAGGTCTTCGGCAAGGTCCATGTCGTCATTAAGATCGAAGTACGCCATCTCGGGCTCTACCATCCAGAACTCTGTCAGATGACGTCGGGTCTTGGACTTTTCGGCTCGGAAGGTCGGCCCGAACGTGTAAACCTTTCCGAGCGCCATGGCACTGGCTTCGGCATAGAGCTGACCCGACTGCGTCAGGTACGCCTTGCCAAGATCGAAGTACTCAGTTTCGAACAGCGTCGATGTTCCTTCGCAGGCATTCGGCGTAAAGATCGGCGAATCCATCAGACGGAAGCCATTACCGTCGAAGAAGTCGCGGATGGCCTTGATAACCCGTGCACGCACGCGCATGATCGCATGCTGGCGTGCCGAGCGCAGCCACAGGTGGCGGTGTTCCATCAGGAACTCCACACCGTGTTCCTTCGGCGTGATCGGGTAATCCTTCGACAGTTGCCAGATACGCACATCGGTAACGTCGAGCTCGACTCCGGAGGGGGCTCGCTGTTCGGCGCGCACCGTGCCGGTGATCGACACGCTCGACTCCTGCGTCAGCTGCTGGGCATTACCGGCGATCTCCTCCGACACATTCGGCTTGAAGAGGACGCACTGAACAATGCCGCTACCATCGCGGAGTTTGATGAAAACGAGCTTGCCCTTTTCCGTCTTGTCGTACACCCAACCGTTGAGCGTGACGGTCTGACCAATGTGATCGGCCAGATTTTCAATGGCAACAAAGGATTTGTAGCGTGATTCCATCCACGAAAATACGGGAGAACTTGGCGAAGTTTGCGTCATGCATCGCCCCTTATCACTCAAACGGCGTAACGCCGCCGTTCTCTGCAGCACATGGTCCGACGGACTGGAGTCGTGCATTCTCTTATCGGACCTACGCGAGGCCTGCCCGTGTGCACACTGCTCGGGGGAGCAGATCATGGGTCAGGTGGTCTTTCCCGGTATGAAGACCCTTGCCCCAGGCATGAACGAACTCACCGCGCTTACCCCCGTCGGCAACTACGGCATCCAGGCGTCATGGAAAGACGGGCACGACACCGGCATCTATTCGTTTGAAATGCTGCGTGGAATTTTCGAATCGAAGCGCCTGAGTCAGGAAACGCTTGAGCAGATCGATGCTCAGCTTTCAAGCTGATCGAACACGAGCACGTAATCCGGCTTTTCCGGATCATTCGGTACGTCCAGCAATGCATCGGGATAGCTGCGGCGACTGGGAGTTGCCGCCTGCGGACAGAGATCCTCGTGAATAAATGTGATCTCCACGACATCCGGAAAGTTTTCTTCGCGTGAGTAGGGGGCGTAGTTGTTTCCATGAATGTGCACGATGCGAAAGTGCTGCAGGAGACGGGAGATTCCCTCATTGAACTGCTGTGGCAAGGTCGTTACGTCATGAAACTCCGCCGTCAGCGTGCTGATGCGCGATGCGTGGTCACAGATATCTGGTATGATGCCATACTCGCTGCCCTCGATGTCCATTTTCACAACGACACTATGAGGTGAGGCATCCGGCAGCATCTTCAGCAGCGTTGGAATCGACACTGTCTCTGGCCCATCCGCAGCTGATACCATCTTCTGCAGATGCTGCACTTTGCCCTGAAAGAGACGTTTGTACTGAATTGAGATCATCTTCCAGCGTTGATGGCGCTGAATCTTTTTCGCATTCCCGAGTAGACGGTAGAGGATGATCTTCACCCATGACCTGCGGCGCATGCGGCTGAACAGTTCTGGACTGATGCTCGGGTCGACTCCGATGATCACCGCGCGTGGGTTACGCCCCCTGACGGCCTCATCAAACGTCCACTCAAATCCGAGTCCCAGCGACAGGATCCCCGTAGCCGAGTCGATCAGTCGACCATCAACGACGTACCCCCCGTCTGCCATCGCGCCGATGCGTTCGAGAGGCTCATAGGCGATCGGCCGCAGTTGTTCTTTATGCAGAAGCATGAGGGAAAGTTACGGAGGGACGAGACGCAGTCTCCCCCACCACACCACTCCTGCGAAAGCAGGAATCCGGAGCAACATGACGAATGGAACTCCACATCAAGCTCGCAACGTTGACCGCATTGGTTAACGAAGCGGGCAAGCACACAGGCTCGCCCCTACTTCCGTAACTCGGTAATCCGGTAATCCGGTAATCCGGTAATCCGGTAATTCCGTAATTCCGCAATTCCGTAATTCCGTAATTCCGTAATTCCGTAACTCAGTAATTTCCCTAATGTCCCGCATCATCACTGCTCCTCGCGGCTCGACGCTCACCTGTAAGAACTGGGAGATCGAGGCCGCCTATCGAATGATCCAAAACAACCTCGATCCGCAGAATGCCGAGAAGCCGGACGAGCTGATTGTCTATGGTGGACTTGGCAAGGCGGCGCGCAACTGGGAGGCCTTCGATGCCATTCTCGATTCGCTGCGCACCATGGAAGTCGACGAGACGCTTCTGGTGCAGAGCGGCAAGCCCGTGGGGGTGGTCAAGACCCATACCGGAGCGCCGAGGGTGATCATTGCCAACTCGAACCTCGTTCCGAAGTGGGCCACATGGGATGAGTTCCGACGTCTTGATGCCATGGGGCTGATGATGTACGGTCAGATGACGGCCGGCTCCTGGATCTACATCGGCACGCAGGGAATTGTGCAGGGCACCTATGAGACCTTTGCCGAATGCGCACGTCAGCATTTTGGTGGCACGCTCAACGGACGTTTCCTTCTGACCGCCGGACTCGGCGGGATGGGTGGTGCTCAGCCCCTTGCTGCAACGATCGCCGGAGCTGCCGCACTCTGCATTGAGATCGACGAGGTGCGGATCGATAAGCGCATCCGCGATGGGTATTGTGATCGAAAAATGCACAACCTGGACGAAGCGCTTGCGGTGATCCGTGAGTATCAGGAACGCCGTGAGCCCATTTCGATCGGTCTGGTGGGCAATGCTGCCGAGATTCTGCCCGAGCTGCTGGAGCGCAACATCATCCCGGATGTCGTCACCGATCAGACCTCGGCGCACGACCCGCTCAATGGGTACTACCCTGCCGGGCTTACAAAGTCAGAGGCCGACGCACTTCGCATCAGTGACCCGGAGTCGTATCTCAAGCGTTCTTATGCCAGCATCGGGGCGCATGTGCGAGCAATGCTTGGCTTCCAGGCAAAAGGTGCCGTAACCTTCGACTACGGCAACAATATCCGCGGCGTTGCACGGGACTTCGACGGTGTTTCCAACGCGTTTGACTTCCCGGGATTCGTGCCGGCCTTTGTACGCGAGCTATTCTGCGACGGTAAGGGGCCATTCCGCTGGGTGGCACTTTCGGGTGATCCGGACGATATCCGTGTAACCGATGACGCCATCATGGAATTGTTTGCCGACAACCAGCAGCTTCATCGGTGGATTCGCGAAGCTCAGGACCATATCGGCTATCAGGGTCTTCCGGCGCGAATCTGCTGGCTCGGCTACGGTGAACGAGCCAAGGCGGGCAAACTGTTCAATGATCTGGTGCGTGACGGAAAGGTCAGTGCTCCGATCGTGATCGGCCGTGACCATCTTGACTGCGGAAGCGTTGCCTCACCGCACCGTGAAACCGAAGCCATGAAAGACGGGTCTGATGCAGTAGCGGACTGGGTTCACCTGAACTTTGCCCTGAACGCCGTCGGCGGTGCCACCTGGGTGTCACTCCACCACGGCGGAGGCGTTGGAATGGGGCTTTCCCTCCACGCAGGGATGGTTGTGGTGGCCGATGGAACTTCTGCCGCAGAAGAAAAGTTGGCACGGGTATTGACTTACGACCCATTAATGGGCATCTTGCGACACGCCGATGCTGGCTACGAACGAGCGATCTCCAACTCACGAAAGTTTGGCATAGAAATACCACTACTTCCTAACAGCTGAGTTTCTCACCCAATCGGGACAACATGGCATAACTGCTACGTCGTTTTTACAGAAAACTGCCATTATGGCAGACTTTGACGACACCTTTTAGCAGGAGTTGCCATGCAAAGCGCTGAATTCCGTCGCAAGACGGGCCTGGCTCGCCCGAAGCGGTACAACACAGAAATCACCACAACAGGAGGTAGTGCTATGGATCTCGCACTGCAGATCGAACAGCTGTTCCGCACAGACCGGAACAAATATCTCGGATTTATCCGCCAGCGCGTCCGCAATCAGGAAGACGCTGAGGACATCCTCCAGGACGTTTTCACGAACGTTCTCGCCGCTTCAAAAGACGTCAACAAGCCTATCGACAATCTCGCGTCGTGGGTCTTTACGTCTGTTCGCAACCGGATCATCGATTCATACCGTAAGAAGAAAGCCGACACGTTCGCTGATCTCGGCACCAACGAGCAGCATGAAGAGGGTATGGACACGGTTGAGCGTTTCCTAGGCGACTACAGCTACTCTCCCGAGGAAAATCTGGTTCGGGACACCATCTGGCAGGCCGTACTCGAGGGACTCGAGGAGCTTCCGCCAGAACAGAAGTACGTATTCGTGAAAAATGAATTCGAGGGTGTATCGTTTAGAGAGATGTCCGAAGAGATCGGTGTCAACATCAATACTCTTCTGGCACGCAAACGATACGCAGTCCTGTATCTTCGCAAGAAGCTTCAGGCACTGTACGACAACATCAACGACTGACCCTCAAATGTCGATTCTAACGACAACAACAGCCCGCACGATGATGTACTTTTTCAGCATCGGCGGGCTGTTGGTCGTTAACGGAGCTGCGGTGACCTATCTATGGAACACCATGCTCGAATCGGGTGGAAGCAGTGAGCCCCTTCGCTTTCTCGAAGGGGTTGGTATTACGGCCTTTGCCTACGTTCTTGTGTTTGCGATCAAGTACGGACGTGGGGTTAGCCCGCTGATCAAGCGGCAACGCAGCTCCGATACCAGCGTGGAACGGAAATGTGCGGAGATGACCCCCGAGCAACGCGGTGAACTTCGCCGCCATCTTGCCGCAACGTGCGCACGCGCGGATGAAGAGGTAAAATCCTCTACATTCGTACATGAGCATCATATCTGAATTCAGAGAATTCGCCTCGCGTGGCAATGTCATCGATCTCGCGGTCGGCGTCGTGATCGGTGGAGCGTTCGGCACGATCACCAACTCACTCGTTCAGGATATCATCATGCCCCCTATCGGCATGGTTCTGAGCGGGATCAACTTTGCGGACATCGCAACCACGCTGAAGCAGGCCGGACCCGATGGAAAGGGGGCTGTCGTGCTCAGCTGGGGGAAGTTCATTCAGTCGGTCATCAACTTCCTCATCATTGCCATGGCAATGTTCGTGGTCGTGAAGGCCATGAACACGATGAAGCGACGAGAGGAAGCCGCTGAAGCTGCTCCGGAAGCCCCGACCGAGCCATCAGAGGAAGTGAAGCTTCTTACCGAGATCCGGGACGCGCTGCGGAAGTAGCGTAGATCGTAACGTGGGATGCCCCGACCCGGGCAACAAAGATCACCCCGTCAGGTCCACCGTCTTCAAAGTGCAGGCTCCGACGGACCGACTCGGGGTCCCTGTCCCATCCGCGCTTCTTGATCACCGTTCCGCTACCCCATCCACGGCGGCGTACTTCCTGCTGCATCCTGCGTGTTGACGCGCCCGGCACGACAGCCTCGATGCGGTAGGGAACATGCAGCGCTGACAGTGCCGGCATCTGCTCGAGAATGCCATATCCGATCTTTGGGTCGAGAACACCAGCCCCCTGCTCAACAAAGTAGGCACCGATGGCGCCACTGGCGATGATGGCGTTATGGGGCTCGATGAGATAGGCTCCGGAGGTCACCACCGGGGGCTGTGCTGACCGGGATGCTTCGGAGGGCGTCCACATGGTATGCGCACCCTCTTCTGATAGGAGCGTCACAAGAGGACGTTCGGCGGCATCGGCACTCCAGAGGATACGCTCTCGGCACTCCGATCCGATTCCGATATACTCGCTGGCGTAGGACGTCTCGGGGATCAGGTCTCCCGGACCAGTCTTGACGCCGACCACTGTTGCCTGTGGGATGCTTGAAAGGGGCGGCTCATACTGCCGCGAATCAAAAACACGACGTCCCTCGCTGCGCCGGGATGGGTCGGCCCACACACCATCCCAATGCTGGCTGGCAAGCCCCGCGTCCGGCCAAGATCCGCATACCACTTCCACATTGCTCATGCCGTGACGTCGGAGATTTCCCGCAGCAATGGCGGCAACACGCACATCGGCTTCGACGGTTACCACCCGTCCGGCAACTTCGGCTAGCGCCGCCGCGTCAACCCCGGGTCCGGTACAGATGTCCAGAACACTCGTCAGACCCCTATACGCATCAGCATGATACCGGGCGATCACCGGGTTGGTGGCCTGCTCGGCCATCCGGCGGGTAAAAAGCCAGCCGGGACGGGACTTTCCGAGTGCTTTTGCCTGCATTGTGCCCAGTGCAAGCTCGATCAGCATCTGGGCACGCTCGGGGCCGCCATGCTGACTGCGAAGTCGGTCAACAGCACCGGCAGACACCTCGCCCCCTTCTGAACCGATCTGGATGATCGTCTGCTGCACATCATCAACGATAGCATCGGAACCCAGATACGTCGTCATACGTATTCCTTCACCGAAATCCCCGATATTTGCCCCTTGTCCTGCACGACCATTGTCCACCTTTCCGAAAGATTCCTCGCATGAGCAGCAACACCCTCGACAACCAGCTCAATGAAATGGGGCTTCACAATCTTGGCGATGTGTACTACAACCTGACGGCCCCGGAGCTGGTAGAGCAGGCACTGACGTTCGAGGAAGGGATCCTGTCGGAGCATGGTGCGTTGTGCGTCAACTCGGTGCCATATACCGGACGTCGCGCAAATGACAAGTTTGTGGTAGAGGAAGACGACACCAAGGGCGACGTCTGGTGGGGCAAGGTAAACAAACCCTTTGCGGAGGACAAGTTCAACGCCCTCAAGCGTCGGGTGTTTGCCTACCTGCAGGGACGTGATGTTTACGTGCAAGATCTGATCGCCGGCGCCGATCCAACGTATGCCCTGCCTGTGCGCTTCGTGCAGGAAGAAGCGTATCACTCGCTGTTCGTGCAGAACATGTTCATTCAGCCAACAGCAGAGCAGCTGGCCGGCTTCGTGCCTGGTTTCACGGTCGTCACGGTTCCTGGATTTAAGTCCATCCCTGAGATCGACGGAACACTCAGCGAAGTGTTCATCATGCTGAGCTTCAAGCAGAAGCTCGTACTCATCGGCGGAACATCCTACGCAGGCGAAAACAAGAAGTCGATCTTCACCGTGCTGAACTACCTGATGCCGAAGATCGGCGTCATGTCCATGCACTGCTCGGCCAACATCGGACCAGAAGGCGATACAGCGCTGTTCTTCGGCCTGTCGGGCACGGGCAAGACCACACTCTCAACAGATCCGGAGCGCGCGCTCATCGGCGACGACGAACACGGCTGGAGCGATGATGGCGTGTTCAATTATGAAGGGGGCTGCTACGCCAAGGTCATCAACCTGAACGCCGAAGCAGAGCCGATCATCTTCAATCTCACGCGCACCTTCGGCACGATCCTCGAGAACGTGGACATCGACGAAGAAACACGCGTGATCAATCTTGATTCGCAGAAGCACACCGAGAACACCCGCGCTTCCTATACGCGCGAGCGTATCCCGAACATCGCCGATGGCAACCGCGGCGGACACCCGAAGAACATCGTCTTCCTCACGGCAGACGCATTCGGCGTCATGCCGCCGATCGCACGCCTCACCCCAGAGCAGGCGATGTATCACTTCCTCTCTGGCTACACTGCAAAGGTTGCCGGCACGGAGGAAGGCGTCAAGGAACCATCAGCTACATTCTCAACATGCTTTGGAGCCCCCTTCATGGTGCACCATCCGAGCGTGTATGCGAACCTGCTTCGCGATAAGATCAATACGCACGGCTCACGTGTCTGGCTGGTCAATACCGGCTGGAGCGGTGGTCCGTACGGCGTTGGCAGCCGCATGAAGATCAAGCACACCCGGGCCATGCTTCGCGCCGCACTGACGGGTCAGCTCGACAACGTGGAATTCGTCAAGGACGCGTTCTTCAATCTGAGCATCCCAACGTCCTGTCCGGAAGTTCCGTCGGACGTTCTCAACCCGCGCAACACCTGGGCCGACACAGCCGCCTACGACAAGCAAGCCGCCCACCTCGTGCGCCTCTTTGAAGACAACTTCGCTCAGTTCGCTGAAAGCGTGGATGAAGCGGTGCGTTCGGCAATGAAGGCGTGATGACAGGTGTGAGGTTTCAGGTTTCGGGTTTTAGGTGTGAGGTGTGGCAAGCTCGTTGCTACTTTGCACGTTCGTGGGCACTTATCGGGAGCTTCGCATCATGCGTGCATTGATTCTATTTACCCTCCTAGCACTCTTGGCGGTCGATTCGCTGGCACAGGGCCTGTCACGCGTTTCCATGGATAAGGGGCAGCGGTTTATCGCAGCTTTTGCCCCCTTCATCCATGAAGCATCCGAAAGACCATTGAAGCGTTCTCTCGAACTCATTGCGACGTGTGAGTTTGAGGCGAATGTTCGATTTCGATCAATCGACTCAACAGGCTCTGCTTCGGTTGATACAACTCTCCTGATCGTTCCCCGCAAGCTCAGCGGCACCACAACGTCCCTCGGAGGAATGGTCGCCCTCAGCATCGATACTTCGATGCTGGTCTCACAGTCTAAGCGCAAGGCGAAGGTTGCTTTCGAGGTAACATCTGATGTGCCGATCACGCTTACGACACGTCGATCATGGGGTGGCGGAGGAGAAGAGGCGCATGTTTTCCCGGTGGATCATCTTGGTACGGAGTACCGTGTCCTTTCGAACCCGACCGATGTATATGGTTTTCGCACGTACACGTGGACGCCGGGCTTTATAGCGGTGATTGGTACTGTTGATGGCACCCAGGTGACGGTCACATCAGCACTTACATTGATCGATCCGGTAACATCAAAAGAGCTTTCTAGCAACATGCCTCACACGTTCACCGTGGATGCCGGTGAGGTGATGATGTTCGATCATACTATCGACACAAGTAAGGTTCACACTGCAGCGCAGGACCTAAGTGGAACTCTTGTGACCTCGAACAAGCCGATTGGCATTCTATCGGGTCATTTAAAGGGGGCTGTCGGCACGCGGTACCGTTCCTTGCCACCCGGCGGCTTGTTTGAGGCCGGAGCGCATTTTGTGCGCAACAATCTCGTCGAAATGATGCCACCGACGACCATGGCAGACACCTTGTTTGTGCTTTCGCCGCTCACGATGTGGTATCCGCGTTCGAAGGATACGTTATTCGACTGTATGATCCCTGGTGACATCGTCAAGTTTGTCAGCACGCAAAACAACACGCTTATCTACAAACAACGTACGGGCGAATCGACGAGGAAACTGCTTGGTACCGTTCAGGCTGGCCAGGTGTTGACGGATTCCTCTCTATTTGAAGAGGCGGTGTACTGGAGTTCAAAGCCTGTGATCGTTGGTGTGTACCTACGCTCCTATGCAAAGATTCTACGCAATACAACAGGCAAGGATGGTTCGCCCGACGTTCAAGGTCATCCTACCGTAGAGGCAGCGATGCCTTCACTGATCACAGCTGTTCCGGAGAGTCGATGGATCACCTCTGCGGTCTGGGCTAAGGTTCCGGGGATGGATAACTTCTGGATGCTCGTCTTTCGGACTGGTGACGAAGGGTTCATCACGTGGAATGGACGTCGTCTATCATCAATGTCTGGGATCAGAAAAATCGCAAGCACGCCATTCAGCATGGTCCGATCGCCAGCTGATACGAGCTCTGTCCAGATCATTCAAGCGACAAAGAACGATGTGCGGTTCAACGTGATGGTGTACAGCGATGTCCTTGGCCTCCAAATGTCACGCGCCATGTCTCATCCTACCGGTTTCGATTTCTCGGCACCAGGACGAGACTCGATTGTTTTTTCCGAGGGGATGGTCCCGCTCAATACGGCACTGTGCGGTGTTCGTGAAGCATCAGCAACGATCAACGGACCCAACGGCATTGCATCGGTGTTTCCGACAGAGCGCATCAATTTCCAGCTGGTGTTGAACAACTTCAAAAGTGGCGACAAGTCGGTATCCTTTCGGGTGGAGCCGATCGACCCAAGTAAGGGTGGCTCAATAACTGTGCGCATCACAGCTGCGTCAGGAGCGTTCGCTGAGCGTACATATTCCTACACACCGCAGGCGCTCAAAGTCGTATCATCCAAACTGCCGTCATCAGTCGGAGTGAATGTACCCGAGTGTTTCAACCTGACCATCACTAATCCAGAAGCCGAGCAGCTGGTGATCAAGGATGTTTCCTTGCTGACGCGAGGAACGTTTGAGCTCAAGACCGTCCTGCCGATCACGCTTGACTCCGGGGCATCGACAACGGTCACCGCTTGCGTAACACCGAAAGCAGTCGGGGCCGCCAAGGATACCATCATCATCACGTTGCCCTGCTATACTGCACCGATGGGTGAAATCGCTTATAACGTCACGTCACCGTTGATCGGTGTTAACGACATAGACTTCGGAAGTGTTGATCCATCTTCACAGCCGATCACGCGGTCGGTTCAGATCACAAACCGTTCAGGCATCGCCAGGATGCTGTTGTCGGATTTTCGGTGGACGGGTGGTGGCAGCGATACACATTTCCGATTCGACACTGCCGGACTCGGGCTGCCATTCGTGCTTGGATCGGGGCGCAGCATCACACTACCGATCACATACAACCCCGGCGGTGAGGTCGGAAGTCACGCGGCAACGATCCGCGTGTTCAGCAGTTCCGATGGCTCAGATTCATTGATCCGCTGCAGAGCTGAGTCAAAGGTCATCAGCAGCGTCGCAGAGGATCTCGCCGCCATCAATCTGCATCCGGTACCGGTTCCAATCGGTGGGATGCTCCGCGCGTCTCTTCCACCAGGATCATCTGTTCGGGTTCTTGACCTACAGGGACGTGAGTTGGAGCAGGTGACCATTCAGTCAAGCGGACAGCTCGAAGTTCCCATATCGGCAGACCGCTACAGTGCCGGCGTCTATCATCTGGTGGTCACAACGGGGGAACGGATTCAGACCTTCCGCTGGATAGCGAAGTAGGCCTGATGCCCCATCACACCTCACACCTCACACCTCAAACCGCACCGTTGTTGCGAACCATCCGCGTTTGCCGAAGGAGCTGAAGGAGCTGGTCAGGATGGTGTCTTCATCGGCGTCTTCACCTCTGGCCAGAGGATGCGGATAGACGATGTCGAAGACGTGACTCCAGAGCAGGTAATTGACCACGTGCACGTGGTAGGATACGTCCTCATCAACGACCATGTCATCGGACAGAACGAGTGTTGAGACCACATAGGCACCGTCTTCTCGCTTGATATCGCAGTTATACACCACCTCACCCGTCCAGCTGCGGGCAAAGGTCAGGACGCCATCGTCGATGGCAATGTCCCATTTCTCCTCCATCGAACCCGCACGGAAGACGATACCGCGATCGGGCAGATCTTTCAGGTCGAGCGGATACGACATCGACACATCAACACGAACGGGGTTGGCTGGTCGTTGGCCGAACAGATGCGATCCATCGGACTCCCGCAGCGCCATAAACTGAGCGGCTGCATCGGCATCTGCGGTCGACGTCATCATCGCCGTGGCAATGGCCCTGCAGTCAAAGATCCGCACGCCAAACGGTGATTGATCGGCCTCGATCCAGCGAGGCTCCATAGATGATTCAAGGGGTGATGCTGGCTGACTCATCATGCAAGTTAGGCATGAACCCCCTGCCCATTCTGCACGGTGTCTCGGCACGTTCGCAGTGCCGACAGTGTCAGACGATGTACCTCCTCGGCAACGTCGTGAAGGGGGCTGGCCGACTCCGGATCAATGCACCCAAGATCGTCGAGCAGGCGCAACCAGAGCTTGACGAGTCGCGTGGCGGTGTTGATCTCATACAACGCCGTCCTGAACGCCTCCCGCGAGGCGGCTCCCGCCGCACGCTCGGTCCACATGCCAATGTCAGTTGCCGCATCAAAGAGTCGTTTATGCAGCTCGAGGGCCTGCCCAGCCCCCTGACCCTGTACCCAGAGATTTGCAACGCGCAGCGTCAGCTCATAGGCCCGCTGCTGAAGTGGTGTTCCCATGATATCCTCCGAAATGAGAGTTGGTGTTTTTCTCTCCTTGTGCCGATATCGGACGAAACGTGACAAACCTGCGCTGTGCGCCGTAACTCTGTAACTCCGTAACTCCGTAATTTCCGATCATGTCAACGCTCGAACTTCCGGTCCTGAACACCCCTGATGCGCCTCCTTCCCCTTCCAACGGACTGAAGGTGTATGTGGAGACCTACGGGTGTCAGATGAATGTGAACGACACCGAGATCGTGCAGGGTGTGATGCATCAGCACGGCTATGCGGTGGCCGACACGGCCGATGACGCAGACGTGGTGCTCCTGAACACCTGTGCCATCCGCGACAATGCCGAGCGCAAGATCCACGAGCGGCTGAACCATCTGAAGTTCAACAAGAGGTCGAACAAGGACCTGGTGATCGGCGTGCTGGGCTGCATGGCCGAGCGGCTGCGTGCGCAGCTGTTGGACAAGCAAATGGTGGACGTGGTGATCGGTCCTGACGAATACCGTCGCGTGCCGGAGCTGGTTGAACAGGCCCGTGGCGGCGAGCGTGGCATTGCCGTGAAGCTCTCTCGCGTTGAGACCTACGACGACATCGTGCCGCTGCGCACCGAGGGCATATCGGCATGGATCTCCATCATGCGCGGATGCGACAAGTTCTGCACGTTCTGCGTGGTGCCCTTCACACGCGGTCGTGAGCGCTCTCGCCCCCTATCGAGCGTTGTCGACGAGGCCAAGCACCTCTGGGACAGCGGCTTCAAAGAGATCACGCTGCTGGGTCAGAACGTGAACTCCTACCGCGATGAGGAACGGGGCTTCGACTTTGCCGACCTTCTGGCGCACACGGCGCGCGCCGTGCCGCAGATGCGCATCCGATACACGACCTCGCATCCGCAGGATATGTCGGACAAGCTCATCGACACCATGGCCGAGCATGACAACATCTGCAAGTACATCCACCTTCCTGTGCAGTCGGGCTCCAACCGCATCCTCGAGCTGATGAACCGCACCTACACAGTGGAGCATTACCTCGGTCGCATCCGCCGCATCAAGCAGGCCATGCCGGACTGTGCCATGAGTACCGACATCATTGCCGGGTTCTGCACGGAGACTGAGGAAGACCATCAGCGCACGCTGGACGTGATGCGCGAGGTCCGCTATGAGGGGGCGTACATGTTCGCCTACTCACCGCGCGAGAACACCAAGGCCTGGAAGATGGGCGACGACGTACCGGATGAGGTTAAGAACCGGCGTCTGAACGAGATCATTGAACTGCAGAACGGCATCTCCCGCGAGATCAACGCGTTGGAGATCGGCCGCACGCACGGAGTACTCGTCGAGGGTCCAAGCAAGCGCAATGCGGCCCAGTGGAAAGGTCGGACCGACACCAACAAGACCGTCATCTTCCCTCACGAGGACGTGCGCGGTTACGTCATCGGCGACATCGTCAACGTGACCATCGAAAGCTCCTCCAGCGCCACGCTGGTGGGGAAGTTGGTGTAGGAGGTTATCCAGCGGGCCGTTGGCCCTTCTCGCCTTAATCGGTGGGCCGCATGTTCCGGCGGGCCAAACGGGGGAGGTTCATCGCTAGTCCCACATGTAACGTTCGTCACACTCCATCTCGTACTTTTTCATGATGTCTCTGTATTCCTCCATATAAGTTCGATTACGATGGTGCTCCTCTTGATTGTCGATGTAGCGTTGGAGAACGTGCAGAGCAGATGGGTCAAAAGAAAAGGCGCCGTAGCCGCGCTGCCATGAGAAGTTCGCAAGGTCGGCGGACTGCGTCTTCAGCCACTTTGATGAAGACGCCTTAAGTACTTCGACAATTTCAGCCACCGTTATCGTTCGTGACAGACGGATGGCTATGTGGACATGGTCACTCACACCACCGACACGATAACAATCGCATTGCGCATTCCGAGCTACGGTGGCAAGAAAGGCGAAAAGCCTTGGACGAACGCTTGCATTGAGTACGGGTTCACGATTCTTGGTACTGAAGACGATATGGACCACCACTTTCGAAAGTGATTGCGGCATAGGAGTACGAGAGCCCTTGAATGTTGATGATGTGCGTTGACAGTCGGTGTCAGTTAGCGGCTGATCGTTTGTAGCGGTCAATATGCCTCAAACGGGATTCCTCGTTCATGTGCTCGAAACTGCAAACATTCGAATGGGTCAAACGCGTAGGTGAATGGGCGCAAACAAGGGGCTAACGGCAACGGCGGCAAGGGCCAACGGCCCGCTCCATACCAGCCTAGGCCGTAGGCCTAGGACAACGGCCCACCCAAACCGTCCCGCCGATAACGGCAATGGCGTTAACGGCAACGGCGTTAAGGGCAATGGCGTTTGACGGCAACGGCGTTAAGGGCAACGGCGTTAAGGGCCAACGGCCCGCTCCATACCAGCCTAGGCCGTAGGCCTAGGACAACGGCCCACCCAAACCGTCCCGCCGACAACGGCAATGGCGTTAACGGCAACGGCGTTAAGGGCAATGGCGTTTGACGGCAACGGCGTTAAGGGCAACGGCGTTAAGGGCCAACGGCCCGCTCCATACCAGCCTAGGCCGTAGGCCTAGGACAACGGCCCACCCAAACCGTCCCGCCGATAACGGCAATGGCCTTAACGGCAATGGCGTTAACGGCAACGGCGTTAAGGGCCAACGGCCCGCTCCATACCAGCCTAGGCCGTAGGCCTAGGACAACGGCCCACGTACAATTCGCACCGATCCAACAACAACGACATCAATCCACGCCATGTGTTGGAATTTTCGAAACGGGCTCAACGAACATCACCGTGATGTAACGGAATCTTTCATGCGGTGCCGTGAACCTAGGCCTGCGGCCTAGGCTGGTATCGAGCGGGCCGTTGGCCCTTATCGATATGCCCGGTGCATTACGTGTTTCGTTGGACCGCGAACCTAGGCCTGCGGCCTAGGCTGGTATGGAGCGGGCCGTTGGCCCTTATCGATATGCCCGGTGCATTACGTGTTTCGTTGGACCGTGAACCTAGGCCTGCGGCCTAGGCTGGTATCGAGCGGGCCGTTGGCCCTTATCGATATAGCCGGTGCATTACGTGTTTCGTTGGACCGTGAACCTAGGCCTGCGGCCTAGGCTGGTATCGAGCGGGCCGTTGGCCCTTATCGATATGCCCGGTGCATTACGTGTTTCGTTGGACCGCGAACCTAGGCCTGCGGCCTAGGCTGGTATGGAGCGGGCCGTTGGCCCTTATCGATATGCCCGGTGCATTACGTGTTTCGTTGGACCGCGAACCTAGGCCTGCGGCCTAGGCTGGTATCGAGCGGGCCGTTGGCCCTTATCGATATGCCCGGTGCATTACGTGTTTCGTTGGACCGCGAACCTAGGCCTGTGGCCTAGGCTGATATGGAGCGGGCCGTTGGCCCTTATCGATATGCCCGGTGCATTACGTGTTTCGTTGGACCGCGAACCTAGGCCTGCGGCCTAGGCTGGTATGGAGCGGGCCGTTGGCCCTTATCGATATGCCCGGTGCATTACGTGTTTCGTTGGACCGCGAACCTAGGCCTGTGGCCTAGGCTGATATCGAGCGGGCCGTTGGCCCTTATCGATATAGCCGGTGCATTACGTGTTTCGTTGGACCGTGAACCTAGGCCTGCGGCCTAGGCTGGTATGGAGCGGGCCGTTGGCCCTTATCGATATGCCCGGTGCATTACGTGTTTCGTTGGACCGTGAACCTAGGCCTGCGGCCTAGGCTGGTATGGAGCGGGCCGTTGGCCCTTATCGATATGCCCGGTGCATTACGTGTTTCGTTGGACCGCGAACCTAGGCCTGTGGCCTAGGCTGGTATCGAGCGGGCCGTTGGCCCTTATCGATATAGCCGGTGCATTACGTGTTTCGTTGGACCGCGAACCTAGGCCTGCGGCCTAGGCTGGTATGGAGCGGGCCGTTGGCCCTTATCGATATGCCCGGTGCATTACGTGTTTCGTTGGACCGTGAACCTAGGCCTGCGGCCTAGGCTGGTATGGAGCGGGCCGTTGGCCCTTATCGATATGCCCGGTGCATTACGTGTTTCGTTGGACCGCGAACCTAGGCCTGTGGCCTAGGCTGATATCGAGCGGGCCGTTGGCCCTTTTCGATATGGCCGGTGGATTACGTGTTTCGTTGGACCGCGAACCTAGGCCTGCGGCCTAGGCTGATATGGAGCGGGCCGTTGGCCCTTATCGATATGGCCGGTGCATTACGTGTTTCGTTGGACCGCGAACCTAGGCCTGCGGCCTAGGCTGGTATGGAGCGGGCCGTTGGCCCTTATCGATATGCCCGGTGCATTACGTGTTTCGTTGGACCGCGAACCTAGGCCTGTGGCCTAGGCTGATATCGAGCGGGCCGTTGGCCCTTATCGATATAGCCGGTGCATTACGTGTTTCGTTGGACCGTGAACCTAGGCCTGCGGCCTAGGCTGATATGGAGCGGGCCGTTGGCCCTTAACTCCTTTACTGGTAGCACTCCTTTGTTCGGGCCGTTGCCCCGCATACACGGGCCGGATGCCGTATTTTCGCATTCCATTCATCTACCTGGCCTGCCCCCTATGGAAACGCTGTTTTACCTTCATACCAAGATGCATCACGGACTGTACCTGCTATCGGGTATGTCGATTGCCGTGGCCATTGTTGCGATGCTTCGCAAGCAGACCATTTCAGGGATCGGACTGTGGATCATCCGCATCTATTCGATCGTGCTGACGCTACAGGTGACAGTCGGGCTGTTGCAGCTCGCAATGCGCTGGAGCGACCTTGGTGATGGTCTGCGTCATCGACTGGAGCACGGCACGTTAATGCTGGTAGCACTGACGATGGTACACCTCACGCCACGGTTTATCCGTCGCGGCGATTCGGTTGGCACACGCAACACCCTGCTGATGCTCGTTGGCTCGCTTGCTCTCGTACTGCTGGGCGTGTCGCTTATCAAGCGTGCCATCGCGGGAGCCTGATGTCCACCGTTCAATCAACATCGCTTACGGCGTATCCACTGTTCCGACGTGGCAAGGTCCGTGACGTCTATGATCTGGGTGACCGTCTGCTGATGGTTGCCACCGACCGCATTTCGGCCTTCGATGTAGTGATGACCGAGGGCATCCCCGATAAAGGGGCTTTGCTGACGTCGATCTCGCTCTACTGGTTCGAGCAGCTCGGAGATGTGATCCCGAATCACCTTCTCAGCACCGATGTCTCAACACTGCCGGGTCTTTCGGATGCCGAGCGGGCCATGCTTGCCGGACGTTCCATGATCGTTCGCAAGACTCGCCCCCTTCCCGTTGAATGCGTCGTACGCGGCTACCTTGCCGGCTCCGGCTGGAAGGAATACCAGACCTCGCAGACCGTCTGCGGCATACACCTGCCGTCCGGTTACAGCGAATCATCCCGTCTTACAATGCCCATCTTCACGCCGGCAACAAAGGCCGAGGAAGGTCACGACGAGAACATTTCGTTCGAGCGGGCTGCCGAGATCCTCGGCACTGACGTTGCCGAGCGCGTGCGCGAGATCAGCATAGCGCTCTACAACGCTGCCGCAAAAGATGTGGCCGGTAAGGGGCTTATCCTGGCCGACACCAAGTTTGAGTTCGGTATTGACGACAGTGGCCAGATCATCCTTATCGACGAAGCTCTCACGCCCGACTCCTCTCGCTACTGGCTCGCCTCCTCCTATGCTGAAGGCACGGCACAGATGAACTTCGACAAGCAGGTACTGCGCGACTGGCTGGAGACGACAACGTGGGACAAAAACCCGCCGCCCCCTACACTCCCTGCTGAGGTCGTGCAGGCCACCCGGGCAAAGTATATTGAGGCCTACGAACGCATCACCGGTCTCCAATGGCAATAAGGCCCTTTCAATTGGATGAAGACGATGTTGCCATGCAACGTCGTATCAATGACATGCTCGACTGGGGACTACTCCTGGGCGTGATCGGTCTGCTTGGTATCGGGTTAACATCGATCTACAGTGCCGCCTTCGGTCTCGGGTCGGACGCGATCTTCCGCCGGCAGGTCCTCTACGCCGTCGTCGGCATCAGCGCCGGTGTTGGCATGTTCTTTGTGCCGGAGCGGTGGCTCAACGACTTCGCCTATCCGCTTTATGCTATCGGCATCCTGCTTCTACTGGCCGTGCTCAGCCCCCTGGGACATGTTGTCAACGGACAGCGATGTTGGATCCAGATCGGATCCTTCTCGTTTCAGCCCTCAGAGCTGGCCAAGATCACAACGCTGATTGCCGTGGCGAAGTATACCGGCCGCAAAGGGTTTTCCATCAGCACCATCCGCGATCTGATGTGGGTCGGAATCCTCTTTCTACTGCCCGTGGCGCTGATCATGCTACAGCCGGATACGGGATCGGCCACGGTGTTCCTGGCAATGGCGCTGGGAGTGTATATGTGGACAGGGGGCGACCTGTTTGTGATCTATTCTGTGCTGGCTACACCATTTGTAGCGCTGGCCTCGCTTTATGGTCTTCTGTTCGACAACATCTTCTACTTCGTGGCGATTTCGGCACTGTTCTGTCTTGGCACGTATCTGTTCCGCCGCACGCTTACCGTTACTATTGCCGCCTGCGTATTGGTCGTTGGCGTGGGCTTTGCTGTTCAGCCGGTGTTCGACAAGCTTGAGACGTATCAGAAGAAGCGACTCATCACGCTCTTTGAGCCGGAGCGCAACCCCCGAGGCGAGGGCTACCATGTCATCCAGTCCATTCTGGCGGTTGGCTCCGGTGGCATTACTGGCAAGGGATTCCTTCAGGGAACGCAAACGCAGCTCAGGTACATTCCAGAGCAGTGGACCGACTTTATCTTCTGCGTTCCAACGGAGGAGTTTGGCTTTATGGGCGGGATCGTCGTGATCACGCTGCTGGGCTTCGTGGCCCTGCGCAGTGCGGGCATCGCCGCGTCGGCCAAGACCTCATTCAGTAGCGTCATCGCGATCGGTTTCGCCAGTCTGCTGCTGTTCCATACGATGGTGAACATCGGCATGGCGGTTGGTCTCTTCCCGGTTATGGGTATCCCGTTGCCATTCCTGAGTGCGGGGGGTACAGCGTTGATTGGTAACACGGCCATCATCGGACTGTTGCTCAACATGTATCGTCAGCGCCGCCGCAGGACCGCCTGATGTCAGTGCCAGAGATCGTCATCACCTGTGGCGATGTGAACGGCATCGGTCTTCGATGTCTAGCAATGGCGCTGGAGACACTGACGTCCGATGTGCAGCTTCGACTGGCCATCGCACCGGAAGTTCTCAGGTCATGCATTGAGCACTATCAACTACCTGGAACTCTGTTCGATCTGACGTGGCAGATTGGGCGGCACATGGTTGATATTGAACCCGTCGGTGATCAATTCACAATCACTCCTGGCCAGCCATCTGATGAGGCGTCGCATCTGGCGATCGCCTCCCTCGAGCATGCCTTCGCCCGCGTCCGTTCAGGCATGGCTGATGCCACTGTCACGTTACCCATCAACAAGCACGCACTGCAGAAGGTTGGTTGGCCGTATCCGGGTCAGACCGAGATGGTCGCCGCATATGCCGCAGGCGATCCGCTCATGGTGCTCTGCACGCGCTCGCTACATGTGGCGCTGGCAACGGTGCACATTCCGCTTCAGGCGGTTGCTGCGACTCTGAATCCGGCCCTCATTGAGCACCGTATCATCCAGCTTGCGCAGCATTTGCATGATCGTTTCGGCATTGATAAGCCCCGTATCGCTGTTCTTGGACTGAACCCGCATGCCGGCGAGCACGGCCAGATCGGACATGAGGATGATGAGATCATTCGTCCGGCCATTGTCTCTGCCCGCGAGCAAGGCATCAACGTCAGCGGGCCGTTTCCTGCTGACGGGTTCTTCGGATTCGGTGCGTATGAACAGTTTGACGGCGTTCTGGCGATGTACCACGATCAGGGACTGATCCCGCTGAAGCTTCTTGCGAAGGGGGCTGGTGTTAACGTCACCGCCGGACTTTCCATCATCCGCACGTCACCGGACCATGGTACGGCATACGACCGCATCCGCAGCGCCGACATCGACTCTGCCAGCACGCGGCTGGCAATAGAAATGGCCATTGAGATGGCGAGTCGGCCTCACGCCCTAACTTGACGAGTCAACGTTCCTGGCTGCACACAACAGGGAGCAATCATCATGGCGGCATTCGGCTTTTTGCTGACGACTCTTATCTCGCTAATTCCGCTGATAGCATCGTTCGTGGTCCTCATGCGCATACGGACGATGAAGCGGCGCGCAGACCTTCACGAGGCAATCATCGCGGATCTCAGCAGAAGGGTAGCTGAACTTTCGTCCGACGAGAAACCAGCGCAGACCCCGACGTTCGAGCATTCGGCAACCGTTGATGCAGCACCTGTTGATGCAGCACCTGTTGTTTCGCCCCCTGGCGTCATTCCACCTCCGCCGCAGCACCATGTGCAGTCGCAGCGTGAACTGGAAATGGTCTTTGGCGGCACATGGCTGACGCGGATCGGTGCGGTGGCGATCGTGCTCGGCACGGTCTTCTTCCTCAAGTACGCGTTCGACGTTGGCCTGATCAACGAGACCATGCGAGTGATCATCGGCGCTGTCGTCGGACTGGGACTTATCATTGGTGCGGAGCGCTGGCGCGCACGTGGACTTCATCTCTTTGCCCAGGGTCTGGCTGGCGCAGGTATCCCGATTCTCTACCTCTCGGTGTATGCCAGCTACAACTTCTACCAACTGCTGCCGCAACCGATGGCCTTTGGTTTGATGTGCTTCGTCACCGCCATTGCCGTTGGCGTTAGTCTGCGCCACAACTCCGTGGTCATCGCAACTCTGGGTGCGCTCGGAGGCGTGTGCACTCCGTATTGGCTCTCGACGGGTGAGATGAACACAGTCGGCCTGTTCGGCTACCTTCTTGTGCTCTTCATCGGCATGTTGTGGCTCAACTATCGTCGTCCCGCATGGCTATCTGTCTCTGCCACAGCACATGCTGGAGTGTGGGCCTTTTGGTGGTACTGGATGAGTGTTCGGAGCTCGATGCCGGATCCTGACGTGATCGAGGCAACGGTCCTTGCTCTGACATTCCTCTGCGCCGGTGTGCTCTATCAGTCCATGATCGAGCGCGACGGCAATGTGCGTCCATACGCATTGATCGCGCGTGCGTTGCATGGAGTGCACATCGTGATGATGTATTTCATGACGCTCGGCGCAGTCAATACGGACATCGCATGGGAAAATGGAGCCACTGCGGGACTACTGGGGGTAGCGCTCATTGTGATCGCAGTGCTCTTCCGTCGAGATCAACATTCAGAAACTGCATCGCTGTACATGGTACTGGGGCTACTTGCTCTGGATCACGCGATCAGCTTCATCCATGGCACCTATAACCAGTCGATCGGCCTAGCTGCTCTCTGTCTGGCATCCATGTACCTGCTGGGTAACCGGCGTCATAAGGCCGAAATGGTGGTCATGGGCCTGATGCTCTTCCAGTCGCTGGTGATGGCCCTGCCGGAAGCCGCATTCCGGAGTTTCCCAACCGTTTCATTAGCCCCTTTCCTCAACGGGAGAAGTGCGGCACTCATCATCAACGCTGCTGCCGTCATTGCCTGGTCGGGCTTTGCAAGTGCGTCGCTGCGTCTGCCCGCCATCAATCAAACCCTCGTTTCAGTATCCGGGCACCTGATACTTGTCTGGTGTATTCACCTCGAAGTGTTCAGCCTGACGGCGAATACTGATCTTGTTGTCTATCCGATGATCTCGGCCGTCGAGTCCTGGCCCACCGCGTTTGCTCATGCTCTGGCATCAATGGTCAGCGTGCTCCTGTGTTGTCTTATGGTCCTGTGGCAGCGTGTGACTGGACGACAGGACGTCGTGATTGCCGGCATAGCTGGATCTGTGTTTGCCTGCCTGTGGTGGCTGACGCATGTGGCAGTATCTGAGGATCCATCGATGATCCCTGCGTACGTCAACGTGCGCATGTTTTCCGGGATGATCATCTGCGCGGCACTCATTGTCACCGCCCGACGTGCTGTGGCTTCTGAGACGCCTCTGGTGGCGCGTCACGCCAGTAGTATCATCGGCGCTTGTCTGGTGATCTTCTCCTTCACATTCATCACCATCGAGGTTGTGTGGCCGGAGGTGATAGCCATCGAATCTGCGGCGGCTTACGATAAGACATCCGAGCTTGTCGACGCGTGGGATCGATTTCATCTTCGCATGTCTGCGACGTGGATCGCGTATTCGATCGTGCTCATGATCATCGGCTTTGCGCGCCGCATGCGACCGACGCGTATCGCAGCGCTGATCCTTCTACTTGTGACCATCGGTAAGGTTTTTCTCTATGACCTCTCATTTCTGCAACAGCCATACCGTATTGTCTCCTTCATCGCACTCGGTGTGATCCTGCTTGCAGCGGGATTCATGTATCAGCGGTTCAAGAGCATCATCTTCGAGGATGCAACGTAGGCTTGCATCGCTCTGCGTTTGAGCGTAGATATTGACCGTTGTCACGGGTGGCACGAACGCACATCACTCGCAGAGAGTCGTGCTTCGGAGGTCGAAAAGCAGATCGCAAAGCACAGACTCGCCTGTGTCGTTGTCGTGCACGTCACTACCGAGTCTGCCGGGTCGATGCATTGCTTGTAACGGTGCATGCATCGACGGACAAAGCCCCGAGACGGTGACGTCAGGGGGCTTTGCAATGTGCAGTCGACAGCGCACGCTCGGTGCACCCAAGCGCAAGCGTGCGGTTGACCGCCGTCCGTGATTCTTCATTCGACAATGCCGATGTTCAGAATGCCCACTCAGGCTCGCACTTCTGAGATAAAGTCCGTGATCCGCTGAGGGGGGCATACGGCCCACCGACGGGTGCAATCTCACACACCCCATCAGCCCCATTCATTGACCTAGGTTAAGTTCGGTCGTATCGACAGCTCGTTAGCTGCCACCCTTCGTTGCCAGCTTTTTCCTGATCCGGCTCAGGCTTTCCGGCTGGATATTCAGATAAGAGGCGATATAGTATTGAGGAATTCGCTCATAGACGTGGGGTCGTTCCTGAATCAGCTTCAGGTATCGTTCTTCAGCGCTCAGTGTTGTGAGGTTTTTCGTTCGATACTTAATGCCCAGATACGCGCCTTCGGCGGCCATGCGACCGAACCTCTCAAACTTCGGGATCTCAATGTAGAGCCGCTGCAGAGAGTCTCGCTCCAGGCACAGAAGTTCAGAGTCTTCAATGGCATCAACATAGTTCTCCGCCGGATCACCGGAGAGAAAGCTCTCATAGTCCGTATACCAGCTATCCTCAAAGAAGAACTGCGCGGTCTTTTCTTCCCCGTCCACCAGGTAGAAGTACCTCAGGCATCCGCTATTGATGAAGTAGATATCTCTGCAGTCCTCTCCGCTCCTAAGTAGCATCTCCTTCTTCTTCAGCGTCTTCTTTCGCAGAAGTGATGTGAAGAAGTCAAACTCTGCCTTTTCAAGATTGAGGATCCGGGAAACAGAGCGCTCTATTTGATCAAACATACACGGTCCTTGGGGGATGAATGCCGGAACGGTCAGGACGGCTACACCATGACATCCTTTTACACAACACGAGCGTTTTCGAAGACGTTTTATCCGCCCATGTGCAGTCACCAAGCTAAGGAGCGTAAGGAATGCGAGCAAACAAAGCGGTGTTGCGAATGACCTACGTGTATTGTATGTTGAAGCGTTCATCTATACGCAGTGTACCTCCCAACACTAGTTCTGGCTGCGTCTATTGTGTGCAGGACAAACCTGTGCATCGTTCTCATATTGTTGGAGGTTGTATGAACACTAATCACGTTTTTTCACGTGACCATCGATACGATGGTACGCCTAATGCTAACGCTTCTGCGTATTCCTCCGGCAGAGGACACCCACCGTCTCGACGGCGATCACTGATTTGGGCGCTTCTCGCTCTAGCTTGCATTGTCCTTCCTTCTGCTGGCATGATTGCCCAGCAAAGCGGCGGTGCAACAAAGATCAACGATGCGTGGTGCAAGTGTGATGGTGAGATCCGGCTGTGGATGGATGGGTGCGGCATCGGTGGCAAGTATATGTTCGTGAAGGGTGATGCCCTCAAGGATAAGTTCGCTGACTTGATCGTGCTTGATGAAGGCACGCGCACACAGGGGCAGTCCGCATATCGTAGCTACAACGTCACTGGGTTATGTCCAGGCACTTATACCTATTCGATGTTATTGTCTTATTCGGTAACCCCAAACGGCCCGCTATGGGGCGTGGTTAAAGTCGAAACCGTCGTTATCGGAGGTCCAGAGAAGTACCTTGAGGCCACTGCAGATGTGACCAACGGCAACTGCGTCGGCGATGGGTATGCGATCATCAATGCGACAGGTGGCAACGGTGGGAACAGTTACCTGCTGGAATACTGGAACGAAACAACTGGCCGATGGGAGGAAGCCGAAGGCGACAACCAGGGTAAGCAGAATGGAGCAGTGGCCACCAAGCTTCGCAACAACAAGTACCGTGTCAAGGTGACAGATAGTAAGAACTGCTTTATATACGTCGAGTTCACGGTCTCAGGTCAGGGCGGCCCAGTGAACTTCAACGTTGATGTTCAGGATCCCCCATGCTCAGGTGGCGGAACAGGATCAGCATCGGTAACGGGCGTAACGGGTACAACCGACTACGTCATAAGCTGGTCTCACACAGCCACAGGTGCGGCCTCCGTCACAGACCTTGCTCCGGGAACGTATGAGGTTACGGTCACCGACAGACGATCGGGTTGCAAGTCAACGAAGACGTTTGTAGTCAAGCAGAGAAAGGCCGTTGAGGCGAAAGCCATCGTGCGGCAGTCTGGCTGCGACGGCAATCAGAACTCCGGACGGATAGAGATCGTTGACGTCGTGGCCAATGGTAGAGTAACCTACACTTGGACACCGGCTATCAGTTCGGGACCTGTTGCTGACGACCTGGCTCCTGGCACCTACACCGTCCGGATAACAGATTCGGAAGGATGCTCATGGGAGCAGACAATCGTCATCCGGGAGGTACCTCCAGTTGACCTGAGTCTGCTGACAAAGAGCTTTAGGGACGGATTGGGTCGCTGCCGGGGCCGCGCTACAGCAGTGATTGCTTCCGGAACCGCACCGTTCAGCTACAGCTGGCTCTCGCCGTCTGGCTGCACGGGAATTTCCTGTGAAGGAAATGCACCGGGTACCTATACACTGGAAGTAACAGACGCTAACGGATGTCGCGCCGTACAGACTGTTGTGATCGAGTGTACGGCATCACGCATTGTTAGTGTCAATCCGAATCCGGTTGAGAGCAGCGCTATGGTCGCCTTTGATCTGGAGAGTCCTGGAATCATTGGATTCAAGATCTACGACACCGGCTTTAACATCGCGAAGGGGATTGATGCCGGAGTCCAAGGCCCCGGTTTGATCATGCATCATATTGACATGAGCGATCTACCGAGTGGCGTGTATTATCTCAACTTGGTCTTCAACGGACAGGAAGAACAGGAAGTTGTGATGATTGTCAAGCGCTGATCAACAACAATGCTCGCGGTAACCACACATAGAGACATGCTAGCACGGCGAGTGATACTCGCTGTGCTGGTGTGTCTGTGTGGTACCCTCGGTTGCTGGGCTCTACCTATTCCCGTTGGAAATGATCATCCTGCATGTGTTCGGCCGTTCACGACTCGCAACAGTACTCTCAAACATGGCGAGCAAGCCCAGTCAGACAGCAGCATTGATATCCATTGTTTCCGGGTGACACTATCTGACCCAAGAGGATTCTTCAGTGACCAAAGTCGATGGCAGTCTTCGACGCTGGGTCAGCGTCGAAGGCAGATCATAAACGAGTTGTTTACGGACATGGCTGCGAGTGTAGGAGGACTGAACTCTGACACGATCAGGACGAGGTTGTTGTGCGAGATCGAAATCGTCACAACACACGATCCGCAGGAACCTGCCGCGGCCTGGGCTGAACCCGTGTGGGTAGCCGACGGAAGTGAGAATAGTATCATTTGTGATGCCGCACCTCTGACGCTCCTGAGGTATGAACTGCGACCGCCCCGTGAACTTGCCGACTACTTTGGTCCCCACGGACGCATCGTGATCAACACGGCAAAGTTATTCGGTGTTGAACTCAACAGTTGCCCACCAGATCGGGTGGACCTTTACAGCGTGCTCCTTCACGAGCTCGTTCATGTGATGGGTATCGCATCGATCGCTGGCCAAGACTGTCTTCAGGCGGGTTCCGTATCACCAACACCCTACGTGAGCAGGTGGGATGCACTGCTGATGTCGGCAGATAGTCGGCACCTTCTCGGCGGATCTTGTGGTGACCTGACGTTTCAGATCCCCTCTGGACTCCGTGGGGCTTGCACTGTGCAGCCGGTGTTCCGACGAGATGGCACAGAGTTCTTTGTCAGCTCAGGCGCTACCGGGGATTGCGTCAGTGACTTCAGTCACCTTACGCCTCTTGACCGAAGCGATACGGTGTTGATGTCACAGAGTCTATCTCGTGGTCAGATGCGCCGCACTCTATACAGAGCAGATTACTACAGTCTCCGCGCACTCGGCTATCCGATGCAGCCGTTTTACGGCGCCTACTGGCTTGCCCAGAGCCGAATCGTGACCTACGAGTACGATCGATCCATTCCTGCAACAGCCCGGCCGGATACACTTCTCGCCCTTGCGCGCACACCCGGACAGTTCGTTGTTACGCAGGACAGTATCAGAAAGCGGCTTACAGGTGTTGCGTTCATTGACTGTATTGATCTGGTACGTCCATTTGATGGTCTTCATCTGACCCACGTGACCGACAGCATTGTGCTGTCCGACTCTGTTGGCCGTGCCGGTTCAGCAACGCTTCGTCTTCAGGTTCGAGATTCACTCGGACGCAGGTCATCGGCGCTACTGATCTGCAAACTGCGTTCTGACATTGACTACCGTATCGACGACCTGCCTTGCCCACCCAACAGAATCTGTAACGGCGGGTTCGAGACTAATTCGAGAAGCGGCAATGGATTCCTGCATGATTCTAGCGACTGCTTCGACCCGACTCCGATTTCAAATTGGAAATATGAGTTTGGTTCAACTCAGCTTTTCAAGGTGGAGTCTAGCTACCCAGGAAGCATAGAACCACCAGTCTATCCGAACATTGTTAACGGCTTAGAGATGTTTGCGTATCCTAGAAACTTTCTTGATGGCAGGGTAAACCATTCTTACGTGTTTGCCCTCTCTCACGGCGCCACCGGCGGCCCGCCTGATTATTACGAGGGCTTGCAGCAGCAATTCTATGCCACGGCCGGTACCAGAGCGCAAGTCTATCTGTGGGCACACACGTATACTCCTCCGACAACGGCGTACACTCGCAATGCGGCGCTGCGCGTATCAATTGCTGACCAGCCTGTCTGCGGGTTCGCTGTTTGTGATGTGCCTCGTGGCAACATTCTAGACGATGTTCTTATTCTTCCCGTTCCGAACACCTGGGTTCCACTTTGGTCTTCACCGGTAGTGTTTCCCCGAGACGGCTGGTATAGTCTTGTTGTGGCCACAACGAACTGTTTTCTTGCCAGTCCGCAATATGGTCAGGGCACCACGGGACACTGCCTGTTCGACGACGTCCAGCTCTGCACCTCATTTGTTGCAAAGGATACCTGGCTCGCTCCTTCCAGCCCATGTTCCGGCGATACAGCAACTGTCATTGCAACGCTTTCAAACATCACCGCAGAACCAGCTGAAGTTGCCTGGAGTCTTACGCCAGGATCAGGTCTACATCTGGTCGGCTCGTCCATGGGCTCGTTCACCATCGCTGCCGGACAGACGACTGAAGTCGCTCTGGCTAAGGTGGCAAGCAATCTACGGCCGGGCCTTCGAAGCATGGTGCAGACGATCTATACCACGATTTCCGGTGGACGCAGCGTCTATGATACTGCAAGCATCGATGTGACATCAGGAAAACCAACTGTTGAGCTTTCGGTGACACATGCCCGCACGGTTGAAGATGGAATTCGGATGTATGCTGACATCGCTGCTCTTCAGCCACGGGTTATTCCCTTCGAGGGTACCATCACATGGAATCATGCCCTAGGTGACTCCGTGGAGATCCGTTTTCCAGACAGTTCTGGTCTGGACATTTCCAATGTGTTCAGGTCAGGCAACTCCTCAAGTGTGGTGTTCCGAGGATCTGTTTCCCCGTCATCATCACCGCGACGTCTCATCGTAGATGGAGTTCGTGTTCGTCGTGTTTCCGGGACTTCCAGCACCACCCCCGACCGTATGACAATTGTGGTACGCGCATCCGAGGCCACCTGCACCAACGCTGTTACGGTGAGCGGTCCAGCGGAGGTTGTCGTCATGAACGAAGGAGCCGGTGCAATGCTGAGACCAAACCCGGCTTCGGACTACGTGCGCCTAGACTTTGCCGATGATCTCGGTCAGGTATATACCGTTCGTCTGTTGACTCTTGACGGGAGATCGGTGCGGACGCTACCGTTTGCATCAGCGATGCCATGGATGGACCTTTCCATTACCGATGTTGCCGCTGGTGCATACTATGTGATTATTGAAGCCGAGCGACGTAGTGCCGCAATTCCGCTGCTGATAGTTAGATAAATACCTACGTCCCATAAACGCACAAAGCCCCGAGACAGTTACGTCAGGGGGCTTTGCGAGCAAAAAAGACTTGGCGATTACCTACTCTTCCACACCAGTTCAGATGCAGTACCATCGGCGCAACGGGGCTTAACGACTCTGTTCGGAATGGGAAGAGGTGTGACCCCCGCGCGATCATCACCAAGATTGAAGTTTCAAGGATGGGATCTCACAGTGGAGATACGAAGAGGTTGCCGTGAGAATTTCAAGAGATCATCTCGTGGGCAGCCGCCGAGTCATGACGACACAGCTGGGCAGCCAGAGCAGCAGAAGAACGATTTGTTTCACGGCCAGGCCCTTGACAGGGCTGTGGCCGAATGCGCCGAAACGCATGAATTGTATCAGCTTTGGCAGGTGTCGCCGGTTGGGCCAGCAGGGCATAAGCCCTGATCTGCCGCCGGACGAACACAACACACAAAGCAAGTCCTCGGACTATTAGTACCTCTCGGCTGCACACGTTACCGTGCTTCCACCTGAGGCCTATCAACCGGATCATCTCTCCGGGTCCT